>Ga0163215_100031_pt1 | contig 537303 bp, 518 predicted proteins | sample SynspAceP_FD_185934 | JGI IMG/M metagenome (GOLD analysis project Ga0163215, IMG submission 185934) | Saline lake microbial communities from Ace Lake in Antarctica - Synechococcus sp. Ace-P (Hybrid Assembly) | ecosystem: Environmental > Aquatic > Non-marine Saline and Alkaline > Saline | place...
GGCGACAATGTGAACGTTGATGTTGAGTTGATCGTCCCAATCGCGATGGAAGAGAAGCTTCGCTTCGCCATCCGCGAAGGGGGCCGCACAGTCGGCGCCGGCGTCGTCTCAAAAATCACGGATTAAGCATCAGCTTTTTCCCATACCAATCGCTGTCCCGGCATTCGGTCGGGACGGTTTGCTGTTTGAACCGTTAAGCTAGAGTCACACTCATGGATCGCCAGAACATCCGTATCCGGTTGAAGTCGTTCGACCACCGCATCCTCGACAAATCGACCGGCGAAATCGTCGCAACGGCGAAGCGCACAGGCGCTTCTGTTCGTGGCCCGATCCCGCTCCCGACCCGTATCGAGAAATTCACCGTCAACCGTTCGCCTCACGTGAACAAGAAATCGCGCGAACAATTCGAAATCCGCACGCATAAGCGGATGCTCGACATCGTCGATCCAACGCCGCAAACGGTCGACGCCCTCATGAAACTCGACCTCGCCGCTGGCGTGGACGTGGAGATCAAGCTGGGCGCGTAAGCGGATCAGTTAGAGACAAGATTGAAAAAGGTGTCCCTCGGGGCGCCTTTTTTGTTGGAAAGACGCAAGTTCTATGGGTGAGTCTATTAGGCTGGCGAGTTCACATGTGCTCATTTGCGCATATCCCGATGTCGAGGGTGATTTTCTGCACCTCTTTGGTTGACGAGTGCGTCGCGTCCTCGTATGCGCCGCAACGTTCATAGCTGGCAGTGCTTTATGCAGACGCAGCTCACGATCTTGAACCCTGAATTGGCCAGACGCCCAACACGGCGTGCTGGCCCGGTTTTGTTAGATCGTTAGCTCTCTTCTCAAACGCTGTGCATATGACGCCCGATGGCCAATGAGGGTCGCCGGGCGATCTTCGTGAAGGATAACCTACTGATGCAACGATCAGGTTTATTGGCGCGGAAACTCGGGATGACCCGGGTTTATGACGACGCCGGCAATCATACAGCAGTCACTGTCCTAGCCCTTGAGGGTTGTCAGGTCGTGGCGCAAAAAACCCCTGAGCGCGACGGCTATGCCGCTCTGCAGCTGGGGTCTGGTGAAGCTAAAGTGAAACGCGTGGCTAAGGCCGAACGTGAGCGTTTTGCCAAAGCGGGCGTGACGCCCAAACAGAAATTGGTCGAGTTTCGCGTCTCGCCTGACAATATGATCGAGGTCGGTGCGGCTATGTCCGCTGAGCACTTCGTTCCCGGTCAGAAGATTGACGCATCCGGCATTACGGTCGGTAAGGGTTTTGCGGGCGCGATGAAGCGTCACAATTTTGGTGGTCTTCGCGCCACACACGGTGTGTCAATCTCTCACCGTTCGCACGGCTCGACGGGTCAATGTCAAGATCCGGGTCGCGTGTTCAAAGGTAAGAAAATGGCGGGTCACATGGGTGCGGTTCGCCGGACTCTGCAGAACCTGACAGTCGCTCGCGTTGATGCCGAAGAAGGTTTGGTTTTGGTCCGGGGTCATGTCCCAGGATCCAAAGGTAGCTGGATTGAGCTGAAGGACGCCGTCAAAGGCACAAAGGCTGATGATCTGCCAATGCCGGGTAAGTTCACGATGGAAGCGCCTGTTAATTCGAAAAAGGCTGCTGCCAAAGATGATAAAGCTGACGCGGCTCCGGCTGTCGAAGCGAAAGCTGAGGAAGAGTAGTCATGAAGATCGATGTGACCACACTTGACGGCAAGAAGGGCGGCTCTGTCGACCTTGATGACGCCGTGTTCGGCCAAGAGCCGCGCAAAGACATTCTCCACCGCATGGTGCGTTACCAGCTGGCCAAGCGCCGTGCCGGTACACACCAGGTGCAGGAGCGCGGCGATGTGTCGAAGACAACAAAGCGTATTGGTAAGCAAAAAGGCGGCGGTACAGCGCGTCACGGTAACGGATCTGTTTCACAGTTCCGCGGCGGTGCAAAAGCGCACGGCCCACGCATGCGTGACCACTCGCATGAGCTGACTAAGAAGGTCCGCAAGATGGCTCTTCGCCACGCTCTGTCTGCTAAGCAGTCAGCGGGTGAGTTGATCATTGTTGATACGCTGGCGCTCAAAGAAGCCAAAACGGCCACTTTGCGCAAACAGCTTGAGGGTATGGGCGTCACGAACGCCTTGATCGTCGGCGGTAGCGAGATCGACGCCGTATTCGGTCGTGCAGCGCGCAATATTCCAAATGTCGACGTGCTGCCGAGTCAAGGCGCCAACGTTTACGACATCCTACGTCGCCACACGCTGGTGCTGTCCAAGGATGCCGTTGAAGCCCTGCAGGAGCGTCTAAAATGAGCGCGAACGCCAAACATTATGATACGGTCCTGACTCCAGTTATCACTGAGAAGTCGACGATCGTTGCTGAACATAATCAGATCGTCTTTGAGGTGCCATTGAGCGCGTCGAAGCCAGAAATTAAAGCGGCTGTCGAAAAGCTGTTCAACGTTTCAGTCACGGCTGTGAACACGATCCTGACCAAGGGTAAGGCCAAGCGTTTCCGCGGTCGCCCGGGTCGTCGTAACGACGTTAAGAAAGCTATCGTCACGTTGAAAGATGGCGACACCATCGATATTGCGACGGGGCTGTAGAACCATGGCACTTAAGAAGTTTAATCCGACGAGCCCATCGCGCCGTCACCTCGTGCAGGTTGACCGCAGCGAGCTCCACAAAGGGCGCCCTGAAAAGTCGCTGACCGAAGGTCTGACAAAGACCGGTGGTCGTAACAATACAGGTCGCATCACATCCCGCCGTCAAGGTGGTGGTCACAAGCGTCTTTACCGCAAGATCGATTTCAAGCGGAACAAGATGGGCATGGAAGCCACAGTGCTGCGTTTGGAGTATGATCCAAACCGCACGGCCTTCATCGCGCTGATCCAGTATAAAGACGGCGAAAAAGCCTATATCATTGCACCGCAGCGTCTGGCCGAGGGTGACACTGTCCTCTCAGCGGACCGCGCCGATGTAAAACCGGGTAATGCGATGCCGCTTCGCGCTATGCCGGTTGGTACGATCATTCATAATATCGAACTGAAGCCTGGTAAGGGTGCTCAGTTGGCTCGTTCAGCTGGGACTTATGCTCAGCTTGTCGGTCGTTCCGAAGGTTACGCGCAAATTCGTCTGAAGTCCGGCGAGATGCGTATGGTTCACCAGACTTGCATGGCCACCGTTGGTGCCGTGTCAAATCCGGACCATATGAACATCAACCTTGGTAAAGCTGGGCGTAAACGCTGGCTCGGTGTTCGCCCATCCGTTCGCGGTGTGGCCATGAACCCGGTCGATCACCCCCATGGTGGTGGTGAAGGTCGGACATCCGGTGGTCGTCACCCGGTTACGCCTTGGGGTAAGCCGACAAAAGGGGCGCGGACGCGTTCTAATAAGTCGACTGATAAATTCATCATCCGTTCGCGTCACGCGAAGAAGAAACGCTAGGAAAGGGACGAGACTATGCCACGTTCCGTTTGGAAGGGTCCGTTTGTTGACGGTTACCTGCTCAAGAAGGCCGAAGCGTCTCACGCCGAAGGCCGCCGCAAACCGATCAAGACCTGGTCGCGCCGCTCCACCATTATGCCAAACTTTGTTGGCCTGACATTTCAGGTCCACAATGGCAAAAAATTCGTCCCAGTCTTGGTTGACGAAGACATGGTGGGTCACAAACTCGGTGAGTTTGCGCCAACACGCACTTACTACGGCCACGCTGCCGATAAAAAAGCCAAGCGGAGATAGAGACCGATGGCCAAACAAAAACAACCGCGTCGGCTTGCCGACAATGAGGCACGCGCCAAACTGCGCATGATCCGCATATCACCACAGAAGCTGAACCTTTTGGCTCAGTTGATCCGTGGCAAGAAAGTGGAAAAAGCCCTGGCTGATCTGGAATTCTCTCACAAACGCATTTCTGGCGATGTTAAGAAGGTTCTGGAATCTGCCATTGCGAATGCTGAGAACAACCACAATCTGGACATCGACAATCTGATCGTTTCCGAAGCCTATGTTGGCAAGAATTTCGTGATGAAGCGGTTCCGGGCTCGTGCTCGCGGTCGCGGTGCGCAGATCTTGAAGCCATTCTCTGAGCTGACAATTGTTGTGAAAGAAGTTTCCGAAGAGGAGGCCGCGTAATGGGTCAGAAGATCAATCCGATCGGCCTTCGCCTCGGTATTAATCGCACATGGCAGTCGCGTTGGTACGCCAACACGAATGAGTATGGCGATCTCTTACATCAGGATCTCGCGATCCGTAGCTTTCTGCACAATGAGCTGAAGAACGCCTCTGTTTCACGCATCGTGATTGAGCGTCCGCACAAAACATGCCGCATCACTATCTACACGGCGCGTCCGGGTGTGGTGATCGGTAAAAAAGGTGCTGACATTGAATCGCTGCGTAAGCGTGTCGCCTCAATGGTTGACGGCGAAGTGTTCATCAATCTGGTTGAAGTCCGCAAGCCGGAAGTCGACGCCAACCTCGTTGCTGAGGGTATTGCCCAACAGCTTGAGCGTCGCGTCTCTTTCCGTCGCGCCATGAAGCGTTCGCTGCAAAGCGCGATGCGCATGGGTGCCAAGGGCTGCAAAATCAAACTGGGTGGTCGTCTCGGCGGTGCCGAAATCGCCCGGGTTGAACAGTATCAAGAAGGTGCCGTGCCGCTGCACACGCTGCGCGCCGACATCGATTATGGGACCGCACGGGCGATGACTGCCATGGGCATCATCGGCATTAAAGTGTGGATCAACAAAGGCGAGATCATGGAGCATGACCCCTATGCACATGAGCGCCGCATGACCGAGCAGGGCGATACGCGCTCTCGTGGCGCCGATCGCGGTGGTCGCGACCGCCGTCCGGCTCGCGCGAACTAGGAGGCAGGCGAGATGCGTCAGCCAAAGAGAACCAAGTTCCGTAAAGCCCATAAGGGTCGGATCAAAGGTATGGCAAAGGGCGGCACTGCGCTGACCTTTGGCTCCTATGGTCTGAAAACTATGGAGCCCGAGCGGATCACCGCGCGTCAGATCGAAGCGACTCGTCGTGCGATCACGCGTCACATGAAACGCGCTGGTCGTGTGTGGATCCGGATTTTCCCGGACATCCCTGTGACGAAGAAGCCGACCGAAGTCCGTATGGGTAAAGGTAAGGGTTCCGTTGAATTCTGGGCTGCCAAAGTGCGTCCGGGCCGGATCATGTTTGAAATCGACGGTGTGTCCGACGAAGTGGCTCGCGAAGCGTTGCGCCTCGGTGCCGCCAAATTGCCGGTCAAATGCAAGATCGTCACCCGTCCGGGTGAGGGAGCATAGTCATGGCTGATAAGAACCTAAAAGTAGAAGAGCTGCGCCAGCTGTCCGACGATCAACTCGCCGATCAGTTGCTGACACTCAAGAAAGAGCAATTCAACCTGCGCTTCCAGAACGCAACGGGCCAGCTGCAAAGCACGGCACGTGTTCGTGAAGTCCGCCGGGCTGTGGCTCGTGTAAAAACCCTGCAATCCGCACGTAAGTCGGTTGCTAAGAAGACAGAGGCCTAAGAGCTATGCCCAAGCGCATTCTTCGCGGCACAGTCGTGTCCGACAAAGGTGATAAGACCATCGTGGTCAAAGTGGAGCGTCAGTTCCTGCACCCGTTGCTGAAAAAAACCATCCGTCGCTCTAAGCGCTATGCAGCTCATGATGAGAACAATGCGCATAAAGTTGGCGACAAGGTGCGCATCATTGAATGCCCACCCAAGAGCAAAACCAAGACCTGGGAAGTCGTCACCGCGTCCTAAGGCTCCGGCCTAAGATGTGATGATCGAAACTGCCAAGTTAGGAGAACACAATGATTCAGATGCAATCCAATCTGGAGGTCGCGGATAACTCCGGCGCCCGCCGCGTGCAGTGCATCAAGGTGCTGGGCGGCTCTAAACGCCGTTACGCCCATGTTGGCGACACGATTGTCGTGTCCGTGAAGGAAGCGATTCCGCGCGGTAAGGTCAAGAAGGGTGATGTCCGTAAGGCTGTCGTCGTTCGCGTCCGCAAAGACATTCAGCGTCGTGACGGAAGCGTCATTCGCTTTGACGGCAATGCTGCTGTCATCATCAATAATAATGGCGAGCCGATTGGCACGCGGATTTTTGGCCCAGTTCCTCGTGAGCTCCGCGCTAAGAACCACATGAAAATTGTCTCGCTCGCACCAGAGGTGCTGTAGTCATGGCTGCGAAGATCAAAAAAGGCGATTATGTCATCGTCATCGCCGGTAAGGATAAAGGCAAGAAGGGCAATGTCCTTCGTGTCATCCCTAAGGAAGACCGTGTTGTCGTCGAAGGCGTAGCCATCGTGAAACGTCACGTGCGTCCGAGCCAAACCGATCCAGAAGGTGGCATTCGTACGTTCGAAGCGCCTATTCATATTTCCAACGTTGCGCATCTCGACCCAACTGAGAACGTCCCGACCCGTGTCGGTTTCAAGACGCTCAAAGACGGCAAGAAAGTTCGCGTGGCGCGTAAGTCGGGAGAAGTCATCGATGGCTAAGCCGTACGAACCCCGCCTCGCGGCCGTCTATCGTGACGAGATCCGCCCGGCCCTTAAAGAGCAATTCGGTTACACGAATGAGCTGCAGATTCCGAAGGTCGAAAAAATCGTCCTGAATATGGGTCTGGGCGAAGGCGTGGCTGACAAGAAGAAGGTTGAAGCCGCAATCGAAGAGCTCTCGCTCATCGCCGGTCAAAAGCCGCTTCCTACAACATCCAAGAAATCCATTGCGGGCTTTAAGCTTCGCGACGGCATGGTGATTGGCGCGAAGGTTACGCTGCGGCGTGACCGGATGTGGGAATTTCTTGATCGCCTGACCAACATCGCTCTGCCGCGTGTCCGTGACTTCCGCGGACTGAACGCCAAGAGCTTCGATGGCAACGGGAACTTTGCCATGGGTCTCAACGACCTACTGGTCTTCCCAGAGATCAATTATGATAAGTCCGATGCCACACGTGGTATGGATATCGTGGTGCAAACCAGCGCCAAAACAGATGAAGAAGCCAAAGCATTGTTGGCCGCGCTCAACTTCCCGTTCCGGAAGTAGAGCGAACGCAGCAAGCAAAGCGGGAGGCACCCTTTCGGGCGCTCCCAGCACCAGGAGAAAAATTGAATGGCTAAAGTCAGTTCAGTCGAACGTAATATGAAGCGCCAGCGCCTTGTGGCTCAATATGCCGGCAAGCGCGCTTTGCTTAAAGATATTGCCCGTAACAAAGACCTGCCTGTTGAGGAGCGCTTCGCCGCTCAGCTCAAACTGGCGGCTTTGCCGCGCAATTCGGCAGAGACCCGTATTCGTAACCGTTGTCAGGTCACAGGTCGTCCGCGCGGATATTATCGCAAAATGAAAATGAGCCGGATCGCCCTACGCGAACTCGGTAGCCAAGGCCTGATCCCAGGCCTCACGAAATCCAGCTGGTAAGGAGGAGAGATCAATGTCTTTTTCCGATCCCCTCGGCGATATGCTCACACGTATCCGCAACGCGATCATGCGTAACCGCTCAAATGTGTCGACACCGGCCTCCAATCTTCGCGGACGCGTCCTCGACGTGTTGGCTGATGAAGGTTTCATCCGCGGTTATTCCGAATCTAAGGACGACAAAGGTTTCCGCGTCTTCAATGTCGAATTGAAATATTTTGAAGGCGAAGCTGTTATCCGCGACATTAAGCGGATCTCAAAGCCAGGCCGTCGTGTCTATTCATCCGTTAAAACGCTGCCGCAGGTCCGCAATGGTCTCGGCATCTCCATCTTGTCCACGCCCAAGGGCGTAATGAGCGACACCGCTGCCCGCGAAAATAATGTCGGCGGCGAAGTCCTCTGCCAAGTCTCCTAGGAAAGGGCGAGCTATGTCACGTATCGGCAAAAAGCCCATCACGGTGCCGTCTGGCGTCACACTGACGCAGTCCGGCCAAACGATTTCGGTCAAAGGACCGAAAGGAGAGCTGTCTTTCGTTCTTCCCGACGCTGTTGTCGGAGAGTTTAAGGATAATGAAATGACGATCACTGGCGTCGAAGGCGTCAAAAATGCAAGCGCTATGTGGGGCATGGCCCGCACGATGGTGTCAAACATGATCGAAGGTGTGACCAACGGTTTCACCAAAGCTCTCGAACTTCGCGGCGTTGGTTACCGGGCGCAATCTCAAGGCACAGGCCTGACGATGCAGCTCGGTTACAGCCACGATATCAATTACACACCGCCAGCCGGCATTACGATTGAGGCGCCAAAGCCGACATCCGTGATTGTCTCTGGGATCAACAAGCAACAAGTCGGTCAAGTCGCTGCCGAAATCCGCGCCTTCCGCAAGCCCGAGCCTTATAAGGGCAAAGGTGTTCGCTATGTTGGCGAGTATGTGCGTCAGAAAGAAGGGAAGAAGAAGTAATGGCTTCCACTGCCCACTCATCCATGAAGCGTCGCGCGCAACGTGTGCGTCGCCGCCTCAAAAAGCATTCGCAGGGGCGTCCGCGCCTATCTGTGCATCGCTCAGACAAGAATATTTCCGTTCAGCTCATCGACGATGCGAGCGGCGTGACGGTTGCGTCCGCCTCGACGCTCGAAGATAAGAGCCAGAAGGGTTCCGACGTTGCGGCGGCGGCACGCATTGGCAAATTAGTTGCTGAGCGCGCGACCAAAGCGGGCGTCACAGATGTCGTGTTTGATCGCGGCGCCTATCTTTATCACGGTCGCGTCAAGGCGTTGGCTGAGGCCGCGCGTGAAGCCGGCTTGAAGTTCTAGGAAACGATTATGGCACGTAGAGACGATAATCGCCGCGGTCGTGACGACCAGGACAATGAATTCATTGACCGGTTGGTACACATCAACCGTGTTGCAAAGACGGTCAAAGGTGGCCGGAACATGAGCTTCGCGGCTCTCGTCATCGTTGGTGACGAAAAAGGTCGCGTTGGTTTCGGTAAGGGTAAAGCCCGCGAGGTGCCTGAAGCTATTCGCAAAGCCACCGAAGAAGCCAAGAAGACGATGATCCGCGTGCCATTGCGCGAAGGTCGGACGCTTCATCATGATGTCAAAGGCCGTCACGGTGCTGGCAAAATCATGATGCGCGCAGCCCCTCCCGGGACTGGCGTTATTGCAGGTGGCCCAATGCGCGCTGTGTTGGAATGCCTCGGCATCCAAGACGTCGTTGCGAAGTCAATCGGTACGTCAAACCCATACAACATGGTTCGCGCCACGTTTGACGGGTTGAAGCGTATGGAAAGCCCACGCACCGTCGCGTCTAAGCGCGGCAAGAAGGTTGCGGACATTGTTGAGCGTCGCGCTGACGGCGCATCCGCTCCGGAAGCGTTGGAGGCTTAGATGGCTGCCAAGAAAACACTAAAGGTCCGCCAAACAGGGTCGCCTATCCGTCGTAAGCCGGATCAGCGCCAAACCCTGGTTGGGCTTGGCCTGAACAAAATGGGCCGCGTTCGCGAGCTCGAAGATACACCGTCCGTTCGCGGAATGGTCAACAAAGTCTCCCACCTCGTGGAGATCGTCGAAGAGTAGTCCTCGGCTCTCTTGAGCTAAGGAAACCTCTCGAAAGGTAAGAACAATGCGTTTGAACGAACTTTCAGACAATCCGGGCGCCACCAAAGCCCGCAAGCGCGTCGGCCGTGGTATCGGGTCCGGCAAAGGCAAGACCGCGGGTCGCGGTGTCAAAGGTCAGAAATCCCGTTCGGGTGTTTCGATCAACGGCTTTGAGGGCGGCCAAATGCCGATCCACATGCGCCTGCCTAAGCGTGGCTTTAACAATCCAAACCGCAAGCGTTATGCTGAGCTGTCCATCGCAAATCTCGAGCGCGCTATTCAGGCGGGCAAGATCAAAAAAGGCGATAAACTCGACGCGGAAGCGCTCGTGCGCGCTGGTGTGATCCGTCGTGCCAGTGATGGTGTACGCATCATCGGCGGTGGCGAGTTGAGCCAGGCTCTGGATCTGCATGTTGCGGGTGCGACTAAGGGTGCTCAAGGCATCGTTGAAGGTGCTAAAGGCTCCATCACGATCGTCGAAGGCAAACCCGAGCGCGTCACACGCGATGATGATGCAGCCCCAGCCAAGCCGAAAGCGAAAGCTAAGCCGGCTGCGAAGAAAGCGGACGCCAAGCCTGCTGCTAAGAAGGCTGATGCGAAACCTGCGGCTAAAAAGGCTGACGAAAAAGCAGCGCCGAAAAAAGCAGCCGCTAAGAAAGCTCCAGCTAAAAAAGCGGCGAAAGCTGACAGCGAATATCTTGAGAAGACGCGTGAATATGACGCTGACGCAGACAATGCGACAGTTGCCAAGATCGAGAAATATCTCGGCGGTTCGCTCGCGAATAAAGATGCTAAATATGTGTCATGCTCTGATGAAACTGAGCTCGACACCATCGTCAAAGGCTTCATGAAGAAGAAGCTCGGCGTGGACGACAAAGACGCGGCTCTTGAAAAAGTCAAAGCTGTCTGCACAACGATGAAGCCGACCCGGATGAAAAACCGCGTCACCTTCTATTACCTGCTAGCCAAAAACGAAGGCAAGCTAGGCGAATTTTAAGCGTTTCACCCACGCCCGTGATCTCACGATTACGGGCGTGGGTCTTTCGTCCGGGACGGACACTTCCTAGCTAAGGGAGACTGCCGGACAGCCCGAACTTCTTCGGGACCGTTCGCGGCAAGGGACTCATCGATCATGGTATCAGCCGCCGAACAGCTCGCCCAGAATTTCCGACCCGGAACATTCTTGAAGGCGAAAGAACTGCAGCAACGGCTGCTCTTCACGCTCGGCATTCTGATTATCTACCGTCTTGGGACCTATATCCCGGTTCCCGGCGTGGATCTGGGTGTCTTCCAAGGCTTTCTCGATAGCGGTACGTCTGGCGGTTTTGGTGATCGTCTTAACATGTTCTCTGGCGGTGCGGTCGAACGCATGGCCGTTTTTGCGCTCAACGTGATGCCATACATCTCCGCGTCGATTATTATGACGCTGATGAAGGGTTCCGTGCCGAGCCTTAAAGAGCTTGATAAAGAGGGCCAGCAAGGCCGTCAGCAGATCAACCAATATACACGCTATCTCACGCTCGTCCTCGCCGCCTTCCAAGCGTTTGGCGTAGCCAAGCTGATTGAAAATAGCGGCGCGGCCATCAATCCCGGCCTCTTCTTCCAAACCTCAACCGTTATTACGCTGGTCGGCGGGACCATGTTCTTGATGTGGTTGGGCGAACAAGTGACGGCGCGCGGCGTCGGTAATGGCGTGTCATTGATTATTTTTGCTGGTATTGTGGCCGAATTGCCCCGGGCGATTTTTCAGGTTTTCTCGTTGAACAGCTCGTCATCTGTCGTGTCGACCCAGTTGCTTATCTTCCTGATCGTGATGTTTATCGCCCTGTCGATGCTGATCGTTTATGTCGAACGGGCCCAGCGGCGATTGCTGGTCCAATATCCAAAGCGACAAATGGCTCGCGGTCAGCAATTTGGTGGCGAAAGCTCCTTTATGCCGCTTAAGTTGAATACAGCCGGTGTGATCCCGCCAATTTTCGCCAGCTCTTTGCTGATCCTGCCGACCACGCTGGCCCCTCTGATGCTGGGCCAAGACGGCTCCGGTGCCTCTGGTATTGCCACGACGTTGCTGGCGGCTTTGGGTTATGGTCAACCGATCTACTTGGCGCTCTACGGATTACTGATCGTCTTCTTCTGTTACTTCTATGTCCCTTACGTCTTTAAGCCGGATGATGTGGCTGACAATCTACGTAAGAATGGCGGGTTCCTGCCGGGTATTCGTCCGGGCGCTCGTACGGCGGACTACCTGACCTATGTTCTCTCTCGCCTGACCTTTATTGGCGCTTTTTATGTCGCCTTTGTCTGTGTGGTGCCGGAGATCGTGATTGCGCAGAATGACGGTATCCCACCGTCTGTTGCTATGCTGATCGGCGGGATGAGCTTGCTTATTATCGTCTCGGTGACGCTCGACACCGTCGCGCAAATTCAATCACACTTGATTGCCCACCAGTATGAAGGCCTGATCAAGAAATCGCGGATGCGTCGCAGAGCGAAAAAGAAGTAGGGCAGGGTAGGGGCGATCATGTCAACGCGTGAGAAAACACTGAACCTGATCCTGTTTGGACCACCTGCTGCTGGCAAAGGCACACAGGCGAAGAAACTGGTCTCGGATTACGGTCTGATCCAACTCTCAACCGGCGACATGTTGCGCGCGGCTGTGGCGTCTGGCTCTGATCTCGGTGAACGCGTGAAGCTTATCATGGAACGCGGTGATCTGGTTTCAGACGAAATCGTCATCGCGCTGATTGAAGAGCAGGTTGATAATAATACGGACGCCGCCGGGTTCATCTATGATGGTTTCCCGCGCACGGTTGCTCAGGCCGAGGCGCTCGACGCTGCACTGACAGGCCGGGGCATGGCTATCGATTCGGTGATCCGCTTGAAGGTGGACGATGCGGCGCTAATAGAACGCATCAGTTCGCGTTTCGCGGAACAAGGTCGCAAAGACGATAACCCGGAAACGTTCGGGGTTCGTCTGGGCAACTATAATAAACAGACGGCTCCGCTGCTGCCTTACTATGCGGCTCAGGGTAAGTTGGCTGAAGTGAACGGCATGGAATCGATCGATAATGTGTCCGCACAGGTCGCCACAGTGCTGGAGATGGTGAAAGCCAAGAAAGCGTCGAAAAAGAAGGGTTTCTTTGCCCGGTTATTCGGCGGCTAAAGACTGATGAAGGCTGCTGCGTTCCGGTTGACGGAACTGCGGTAGCAGACTAAGGGAGCGCCCTTCGCGAAGAGGCGGCGCGTTAATCCGCCCATATCCCTATGGGAAAATCGCTCTCCACCTTTCTTGATTGAGAGACGAGGGCAAAAGAAACAAGCGGACTGTTTGACGGTCCAAAGCGCGCCCGGCCATCCCGGCTTAAGCGTGCCAGGCAAGAAGGAAGAGCAACGTGGCTCGTATCGCTGGGGTTAATATCCCGACCAATAAGCGCGTAAAAATCGCGCTCACTTATATTCACGGTATCGGTTCGGCTAAGGCCGTCGAGATTTGCGACGCTGTCGGCATCGCTGATGATCGCCGCGTTCAGGATCTGACCGACCAAGAAGTGCTGAGCATTCGCGAAGCGATTGACCGCGACCATATGGTTGAGGGCGATCTGCGCCGTGAAGTTAGCCAGAACATCAAACGTCTGATGGACATGGGTAATTATCGTGGCTTGCGTCACCGTCGTGGCCTTCCTGTCCGTGGTCAACGGACACACACCAATGCTCGTACCCGTAAGGGTCCTGCTAAAGCCATCGCCGGCAAGAAGAAGTAGGGGCTGATCATGGCTAAGGAACCAACACGCGTTCGTCGCGCTGACCGTAAGAACATCACCTCTGGCGTTGCCCATGTGAACTCTACGTTCAACAACACAATTATCACGATCACAGATGCTCAAGGCAATGCCGTGGCATGGTCGTCTGCAGGCACAATGGGCTTTAAAGGGTCGCGTAAATCGACACCTTATGCCGCTCAGGTTGCGGCAGAAGATGCGGCGACAAAAGCGCAAGAGCACGGCATGAACACGCTGGAAGTCAATGTGAACGGACCGGGTTCGGGTCGTGAATCAGCTGTCCGCGCGTTGCAGGCTGCTGGCTTTACGATCACAACAATCCGTGACGTCACACCGATCCCGCATAATGGCTGCCGCGCGCCTAAGCGTCGCCGAGTATAATCTGCGGCGTCTAGCTCGACTTTAGTTTTTTTACAGCCTGACGGGACGACGGTTCTGCCAAGGCTACAGCCTCAACTAACGAGGCTTCCTCAGGAGAGGGAACACCCATGATCGAAAAGAACTGGCAAGAACTTATTCGTCCGATCAACCCGGAAATCGAACCGGGTCGCAACCCAGAGCGTAAAGCCACAATCACGGCTGAGCCTTTGGAGCGCGGATTTGGTATGACGCTTGGCAACGCGCTTCGTCGCGTTCTGCTGTCCTCATTGCAGGGCTCTGCTGTCTCAGCTGTTCAGATTGACGGTATCGTTCACGAGTTCACGTCCATCCCGGGCGTGCGTGAGGACGTCACTAACATCGTTTTGAATCTGAAAGGTCTGACTGTTAATTTGCACACAGATGGCCCGAAGAAAGTGCTGTTGCGCAAAACTGGCGCGGGTCCGGTGACGGGTCACGATATTGAGGAAACCGCGGACGTCGAGATCCTCAACAAAGACCACATCATCTGTACCGCCGATGAGGGTGCGGACATCCGCATGGAACTGACGGTCACGTCGGGCAAGGGCTATGTGCCTGCGTCTGCGTCGCGTCCTGAAGATGCGCCAATTGGCCTGATCAGTATTGATGCGCTCTATTCACCGGTCAAACGGGTTGCTTACCGCGTAGAAGACACGCGCGAAGGTCAAGTTCTCGACTATGATAAACTGCTGATCGATATTGAAACCAACGGCGCTGTGAGCCCGGAAGATGCCATCGCTGTTGCGGCTCGCATCCTGCAGGATCAATTCCAGGTCTTCGTCAACTTCGACGATCCGGAAGACACAGTTCGCGGCGAAGAAAAACCAGAGCTCGACTTCAACCCAGCGCTTCTGCGCAAGGTCGACGAGCTGGAATTGTCGGTCCGTTCAGCCAACTGCCTGAAGAACGACAATATCGTCTATATCGGCGATCTGATCCAAAAGTCAGAAGCCGAAATGCTCCGCACGCCAAACTTCGGTCGCAAATCCCTCAACGAGATCAAAGAAGTTCTCGCCGCCATGGGTCTGCACCTCGGTATGGACGCGCCGAACTGGCCACCAGAAAACATTGAAGATCTCGCCAAGAAATACGACGACCACATTTAGTTTCTTTCCGACTGAACCCAGGTCGCACGTTTTAAAGCACAAGGAAGACAGCCATGCGCCATCGCATTGCCCATCGCAAACTCAACCGCACCGCCTCGCACCGCAAGGCGATGTTCGCTAATATGTCCAGTTCGCTGGTCGAACACGAGCAAATCGTCACGACATTACCGAAAGCAAAAGAGCTTCGTCCCTTCGTAGAGAAGCTCGTAACGCTCGCTAAAAAGGGTGACCTGAACTCCCGCCGCATCGCGATTGCTCGCATGCGCAATAAGGAACAGGCCAAGAAGCTCTTTGATATCCTCGGCCCCCGTTATGCGGATCGCTCCGGCGGCTATATCCGTGTCCTGAAAGCCGGCTATCGTTACGGCGATAATGCACCGATGGCCGTGATTGAATTCGTCGACCGTGACGAAAGCGCCAAAGGCAAGATCGACCGCGAACGCGCCGAAGCCGAAGCTTAGCGTCATCCAAACGCATTTATAAAGCCCGCCCTTTGAGGCGGGCTTTTTTGTGTCTTGCTGGAAAAGATCATGGCGTCCGGAGCGCCTGCGCGCAGTGCTGACTGCTAAGCCGTTCCTCCGACCGTGAGCTCTTCAACGTAAAGGCTCGGTTGGCCAACGCCAACTGGGACGCCTTGTCCAGCTTTACCGCACACGCCAATGCCGGGATCGAGCGCCATATCGTCGCCTACATGACGAATTTGACCGAGCACTTTCGGCCCGTCGCCGATCAATGTGACGCCCTTCAAGGGCTCTTCAATCTTTCCGTTGCGGACGCGGTAAGCCTCCGTGCACTGGAAGACGAATTTTCCAGATGTGATATCGACCTGACCGCCGCCAAAGTTGGACGCGAAAATGCCGTCCTTCATTTCGCTGATCATCTGCGCCTGTGGAATATCGCCGCCCAGCATGAATGTATTGGTCATGCGCGGCATCGGTGCATGGGCAAAGCTTTCGCGCCGCCCGTTTCCAGTCGGCGCGACGCCCATCAATCGCGCATTAAGCCGGTCCTGCATGTACCCGACGAGCTTGCCATCTTCGATCAAGACGGTTCGTTCTGTCGGTGTGCCTTCATCATCGACAGTGAGCGAACCACGCCGACCCGGCAGTGTGCCGTCATCGACAATGGTGACGCCCCGACTCGCGACCTGATCGCCCAATCGACCGGCAAAGGCGCTTGTTCCTTTACGGATAAAATCACCCTCCAACCCATGCCCCATGGCTTCGTGCAACAACACGCCAGGCCAGCCGGGGCCTAAAACGACATCGAACTGCCCGGCGGGCGCATCGACTGATTCGAGATTGACCTGAGCTTGACGCAGAGCTTCACGCGCCATCGGCTGCCAGATGGACGGATCGGTGATCGCGTCATAGGGTTTCCGACCGCCCGTGCCGACATATCCGCTTTCGCGCCGACCGTTGCGCTCAGCAATGATCATGATGTTGAGGCGTACCATCGGACGGACGTCATTAATGCGCGCACCGTCTTGTTTGAGGATAGCAATGCCGCGCCGCGTCCCGGACAGCGTCGCCGTAACTTGAACGACTTCCGGGTCAAGCGCCCGAACGAATCCATCAATTTGCTGCAACAGGCTGACCTTATCCTTGAAAATAGGATCCTCGGTCGGGTCGATGTCAGGATAGAGAGACACATTCGTGCGACGGGGTAGCTCACTCATCACACCATCATGACCAACTTTGACCAGTTGCACGGCTTCAGACGCACGCTTGAGTGAGTCGGGAGAGAGTTCAGAGCTTTGCGCAAAACCTGATGCTTCGCCAGCAACGCAGCGCAGGCCGAAGCCTCGGGATGTGTCGAAACTCGCTGTTTTTAACCGCCCATCGTCAAAAGTTAGGGCTTCTGAGGATGACCGTTCAACGAAAAGTTCGCCGTCATCAGCCCCGCGCAACGTGTCCGACAGGATACGCTCCGCCGCGACAGCGTCCAAATCACTGTCTTCAAAGACAAAATCGGCCATTCAAATCTCTTCAAATTTATCGAGAGCGGTGGACAGTCATCCGCCTTTTCGGTTCTCATGCAGGTAACAGGGGTTTATTCCGGCAACAAGCCGGGATAAGAGCCGCGAGGTGTCACAATGTCTGCGACAATCCGCGTCCATTCGGACCATCGGATTAAGTGAGCATGATGGCTATAGAGGGACCGGGCTCGCCACCTTGAGCTAGCCTAAGTTTATAATGAGGATTTCATGCGCGCGTTAAACGCCATGCTGAGCACAGCCGGAATGGGTCTTCTGACCCTCATGTCCGCTGGTGCCGCTTTCGCCCAAGACCGGCAGGTCGGCCCAACCCAAGATGGTTGGTACCTTCAGGAGGCGGCGACGCCTGTGATGGAGGAGCTAACGCGAGTTCACGATATTGTTCAGGTCATCATTACGCTGATCGTGGTTTTCGTCGTTGGCCTGATGGTCTACATTATGATCCGCTTCCGGGAGAGTAAGAACCCGGTGCCGTCTAAGACGTCTCACAACACGCTAATTGAGGTTGTCTGGACAGTGGTTCCGGTCATTATCTTGGTGATCATTGCGATCCCGTCGATGAACCTGCTCTACATGCAGGATCGCCTTCCGCAGACTCAGATGACGGTGAAGGTTGTCGGCAACACATGGAACTGGCTCTACAGCTATCCAGACTATGAGAATGTCGAAGAGTGGGTTTCCAATCCACTCGACGAAACCCAGGCTAAACAGGTGGGTCAACCCTATCTGCTCGCGGCTGACGCGCCTCTGATTGTGCCGATTAACACCAAGGTCAAAGTGTTGGTGACGTCGGTCAATAATATGCATAGCTGGGCTGTGCCGAGCTTTGGTGTCAAAATGGATGCGGTTCCAGGTGTCATCAACGAGACTTGGTTCGAAGTGTTCGAAGAGGGCACATATTACGGCCAATGTTCCGAAGTTTGCGGCATCAGGCACTATTATATGCCGATTGAGGTCAAGGCGGTGAGCCAGGCTGAATTCGCTCGGTTCATCGCGGGTGGCGGTGTTGCCGAAGATAAATTTGCAAAACTAGAAGGCGGCGCGGCTGTATCCGCGGCCAACGACTAGGACAAGAGAAGACTCATGGTTGCTATTTCCGGCGAAGATATTCCGGTCGTTCATGACGATCACGATGAAAAGCCCCGCTTTGTCGAGCGTTGGCTCTATTCCACAAACCATAAGGATATCGGGACACTCTACCTGATTTTCGGGATCATCTCCGGCCTCGTCGGTGGTTTCTTATCCTTCATGATGCGCTTGGAGCTGATGGCCCCGGGGATCGACATCTTTACCAACGAACACACCTATCTCGTGTTTGTGTCGATGCACGGCCTGATCATGATCTTCTTCATGGTCATGCCCGCTTTGATTGGAGGGTTTGGTAACTGGTTCATTCCGATCATGATCGGTGCGCCGGATATGGCGTTCCCACGCATGAATAATCTGTCGTTCTGGCTCCTGCCCGTCGCGTTTATTTGTTTGATGATCAGTTTCTTTGTACCCGGCGCGGCGAGCGGGAACGGTTTTGGCGGCGGTTGGGTGATGTATCCACCGCTCTCGACCACTGGGTCTCCGGGACCCGCCTTTGACTTCATTATTATTGGTCTTTTAGCGGCAGGTTTCTCGTCCATCTTCGGCGCGATCAACTTCATCACGACGATCCTGAATATGCGAGCGCCCGGCATGACCATGCATAAGATGCCGCTGTTCGCTTGGTCGGTTCTGGTCACAGCGTTCTTGCTGCTTCTGGCGCTGCCAGTTCTGGCAGCGGCTTTGTTCATGCTGCTGACGGACCGTATCGAAGGCGGCACCGCTTTCTTCGACCCGGCCCGTGGCGGTGATCCGCAAATGTTTCAGCATCTGTTCTGGTTCTTCGGTCACCCAGAAGTTTACATCATGATCTTGCCAGCCTTCGGCATTGTGTCCCACATCATCTCGACCTTCTCGAAAAAGCCGATCTTCGGCTATCTCGGCATGGCTTACGCGATGGTTGCGATCGGCGTGGTCGGCTTCGTTGTCTGGGCGCACCATATGTACACGATCGGGATGGATGTGAATGTGAAGGCCTACTTCGTGCTCGCCACCCTTGTGATTGCGGTGCCGACGGGCGTGAAAGTCTTCTCTTGGCTCGCCACCATGTGGGGCGGCTCGATTCGCTTCACAGTTCCGATGATCTGGGCGCTAGGTTTCATCTTCCTATTCGTCGTGGGCGGCGTGACAGGCGTGATGCTCGCTAATGCGGGCGTCGACACCTATCTGCACGACACATATTATGTGGTCGCGCACTTCCACTATGTCCTGTCGATGGGTGCGGTCTTCGGCATCTTCGCGGCCTGGTATTACTGGCACGGCAAGATGTTCGGCTACCACTATAGCGGTTTCCTCTCGCGCCTGCACTTCTGGCTGTTCTTTATTGGCGTGAACATGATTTTCTTCCCGCAGCACTTCCTCGGGCTGAACGGTATGCCGCGTCGCTATGTCGACTATCCGGTCGAGTTTGAATTCTGGAACCAAGTCAGCTCTTGGGGCGCGTTCGTGACCCTGGCGTCGGTTGTCGTCTTCTTCCTCGTCATGGCCGAAGCCTTCCTGATGCGGAAGAAACGCAAAGTCGGAAATAATTATTGGGGTGAAGGTGCAACAACGCTGGAATGGACGATTTCCAGCCCACCACCCTATCACCAGTTCAGCGTCCTGCCGCGTATCGACGGTGGTGACGAGGATCACGCGCACTAAAGCTGTGGTCTCCCATTCTGACACTATTCAAGAGGCCGCCGGCGACACACCGGCGGCCTTCATTGCGACTGGCGGGGCTGGTCTGTCCTTGGCGGGGCCGGGGGACTATTTTGCCCTGATGAAGCCGCGCGTGATGAGCCTTGTGGTGTTCACAGCGATTTGCGGTCTTCTCCTCGCGCCCGGATCCTTGTCAGGCTCGATTGGCCTAGGCTCGGCTATCATTGCGATTTTCTGTATCGCTGTCGGCGCAGGGGCCTCTGGCGCGCTCAACATGTGGTATGATAGCGACATTGACGGGGCGATGGCGCGAACCTCGCAACGCCCCATTCCTAAAGGTGTTCTGACCCCACAGGCAGCCCTTGGATTTGGCGCGGTTATGTCTGTGGGATCGGTTTGGTTGCTCCTAGTGGCCACCAATTGGGTCGCAGCGGGATTGCTCGCCTTCACCATTTTCTTCTATCTGGTCATTTATACGATCTGGCTCAAACGCAGCACACCACAAAATATCGTCATTGGCGGCGCGGCTGGCGCGTTCCCGCCCATGGTCGCCTATGCCGCCGTCACCGGAACGATCACGCTCGATAGTGTGATCCTGTTCGCCATTATCTTCTTCTGGACTCCGCCGCATTTTTGGGCGCTCGCCCTCTATAAGCAGACGGATTATGGTCGTGTCGGTATTCCGATGATGCCCAATGTACGCGGCGCGAAATCGACTCGACTGCAGATTTTCGTCTATTCACTGATCTTGCTGGCGATCAGCCTCTTGCCTCTGGCGACAGGCTTGGGCGGTTGGCTCTACGGAATTGTTGGCAGTGCCTTGAGTGTCGTGTTTGTCGCGCTCGCATGGCGGGTCTTCGAGTCGCGCGCAGGCGATAAGCCGACTGAGACCGATAGCGACACGCTTTACGCGGTTCGCAACGGCAATCAGTCGGCCCGCAATCTGTTCCTCTATTCCATCCTCTATCTATTCGCCCTGTTCGCGGTTCTGACGGTCGATCATTTGATTTTCGGAGGTCTCTAAAATGCCAGAATATCGTGACGAACCCACCCAGTTTGCGGCCCCGACCCGTGAAGAAGTCCGCGCCCGCAGCTGGCGCAATGTCGCCATTGCACTCGGTCTAGTCGGTTTCATGGTGCTGGTCGCCATTTCCATCATTTTGCGACAACCCGTTTAGAGGCCTTTGATCTCATGACACGTAACACCAAGACCCAGATCCTTCTGATTGGCCTCGCGGTCGCGATGCTGGGCCTCGGCTTTTCTTCCAAGACGCTTTACGACACGTTCTGCCGTGTCACAGGCTTTGGCGGTACACCTCAAATCGCGATGAACGAAGACAATCTCTCCGTCGTGCTTGACCGAAAAGTGACGGTGAAATTTGATAGTAATGTTAGCCCAGATTTGCCGTGGGAGTTCAAACCGGCCCAGCGCGCGATGGAGGTCAATCTCGGTCAAACGGGTCTCGCCTATTACACGGCCAAGAACACGTCAGACAAAGCCATTACGGGCGTCGCAACATTCAATGTCACGCCGACAAAGGCCGCGCCCTATTTTGTCAAAACCGAATGTTTCTGCTTTACGGATCAGACTTTGCAGCCGGGTGAGGAGATGAACATGCCGGTTCTATTCTTCGTTGATCCAGAACTGGATGCGAGCGCACGCCATTCTGACATTACTGAAGTCGTGCTGAGCTACACTTTTTTTGAATCTGAGAATCAACCGGAAATTACTGCGGCTGTTCAGCTCGAGGCACTGCCCTAATCCCCTGACTTCGCGGGTGGGAATTCACCCGCATGGTTGCGAAGCAAAAGCGCCGTCGGTATAGGCGGTGAAAAGAATAACCGGCCAGTGCGCTATCTCGTACGGCCTATCAAGGACATGCTCATGGCTGGCGCCGTCGAACACGACTATCACATCCTTCCGCCGAGCCCGTGGCCGTTCCTATCGGGAATAGCCGCTCTGACGTGGGGTCTGGGCATGGTGACGCTCTTCACCGGGCTTGTGCCGCGTAATGGCGATAGTCCGATGTTGGAATTTTTCTTCGCGCGGGGCTTGGACACGATCCAAGGTCGTGAGGGTGCAGGCGGTGGCTGGATCATCGTCCTGCTTGGCACGCTGTTCGCTGCCTATTGTATGTTTGGCTGGTGGAAAGACGTGGCGGCTGAAAGCGCTCGCGGCGAGCACACACCGGTGATCGATCTCGGTCTGCGTTACGGCATGATCATGTTTATCATGCAGGAAGCTATGTTCTTCGTGGGCTGGTTCTGGATGTTCTTCGAACTGGGCCTGTTCCACAAATTCCGAGCGGGCTGGAACCCGGATGTTCTCGAAAATTCTACAGAATATGCCTCTTGGCCGCCGCCCTCTATCGAAACGGTCGATCCGTGGCATCTGCCTCTGATCAATACGCTGATCCTGCTATTGTCAGGGACGACTGTGACATGGGCGCACCACGCGCTGATCCATGGCAATCGTAAACACGCCAAATGGGGTCTGGGGCTGACAGTCATCCTCGGTATTCTGTTCACAGCTGTTCAAGCCTATGAATATACCCATCTGTTCCATTATCGTCTCGAAGACGGTCTGCACGGCACCTTCTGGCTCTCGACCAATGTTTATGGGTCGGCCTTCTTCATGGCGACGGGCTTCCACGGCCTACATGTTCTGATCGGGACGATCTTCTTGTTCGCAATTTGGGCACGCCTGATGAGCGGCGGCATGACACCAGAGAAGCATTTTGGTCTCGAAGCCGCCGCTTGGTATTGGCACTTTGTCGATGTGGTCTGGTTGTTCCTGTTCGCCTTCGTCTACGTCGCTTTCGTCTGACGCAGGCCGCCCCGTGACCCGGCGGCGTCCTGCGCCGATGGAAGCGGGCCTGTCGGGCCGCTGCCCCGAATGTGGGGAAGGGCGGCTCTTTTCTCGCGGCCTGACCTTTGCACTGGGCTGCGTGGCATGCGGCGCGGAGTTCGCCTCTGTTGAAGATGCAGGGGACGGCCCGGCCGTCTTCGTCATTTTCATTGTCGGCATTCTCATCGTGCCGATTCCTGTCTTACTATCGCTTGCCCTCGGATGGCCGAGTTGGCTTTTGCTCATGATCTTCATCCCGCTCATTACGGGTGTCTCGATCTGGCTTCTGCGCCTGATGCGCGGCGTCATGTTCGCACAGGGTTGGGCCAAACATGCGCGCGAACAACGGTTCAAGAACCCGTAATGTCTCTTCGTTTTAGACCAATGCCGGGCCTCACGCTCGCCGTGCTAATCTGTCTGCCAATTCTCATCGGTCTCGGTGTCTGGCAGTATCAGCGCTGGCAGTGGAAACAGGACATTCTGTCCGAAGTCGAAGCGTCCGTAACCGCGCCGCCCATCGTCGGCTTGAAAGCCCTAGCGATTGCTCGGACCAGCAGCACACGGCTCGACTTTCGCCGTATTGAGTTTGAGGCGCAGGCCGTCGGCCCCACTTGGCACGTCTACCGACCTGAAGGTGCGATTCAATGGCAGCCCTTTCGACAGGTCGAAATGGAAGGCGACACGGCGTTGGTCGGCTTTCCCAGCTTTGCAGATCAATCAAAAGACACGGTGATGCCGCCCGAGTTCGGCGGCCTTCGCGCGGGGTATGTGCGTCGGATCCGACCTCGCAACGGGGCGGCGACATGGTTCGGGACGGATAGCGATCCAGAGCGGAATCGCTGGTTCGAGATCAATCCAGACGGTGCTTGGGTTCAAGGCGACGCGCTTTATATCGACATTCATCCGACGGAGACCAACGCAGACGATCTTCCGGTGCGACGCCCGGAGATCGCCAATAATCATGTCAGCTATATGCTGACATGGTGGTCTTTCGCGGTGATCCTGCTCATCATCTACGCCATCCTCCACCGCCGTGCGGGTCGACTGGGCTGGTCATGAGCCGTTTATCGACGCGCGTCACAACGACGACAGAAATTGCCGTGCACGCTACGAGTGGGCCGCTCACTCTGCGTCACCCGCGTTGGTCTGATTATGAACAATGGGCGGAAATCCGACAGGCTGATGCTGACTATCTAAGACCGTGGGAACCGGACTGGTTGGAGGGCCATTTGTCGCGGTCGAGCTATCGGACGCGCCTGTCGCGGTTCAAGAAGATGGTGGCAAGCGATAGCGCTTATCCATTCCATATCGTGCGCGCGGACACAGACGCGCTGATCGGCGCGGTCAATTTGACCCATATTGAACGCGGCGCGGCGCAATCCGCTAAGCTTGGATATTGGATTGCCCGAGCGCATATGAGCCGGGGGCACGGACGGGCGTCGGTCCGGGCGCTCACGCGGTTTGCCTTTGACACGCTGGCCTTACACCGGATCGAGGCGGCCGTTCAGACAGAGAATGAACCATCGATCCGTGTTCTTGAAACCAATGGCTACCAGCTCGAAGGCCGCGCGCGTGGGCTATTGCGGATCAATGGGGCCTGGGCCGATCACGCCATCTATGCGCGCCTCAGAACGGATTAAACGTCTCTAAAACGTGTCGGTCAAGGTGATCGATAAACGTCGTCCACGCTGCCGCTCAAACCGCTCAGACCGAATTAATGGCCCTAAACGGCGGTCCGGCGTCAGGAAGCGATCCCGTTCCTGAATGACAGTATTGTTGAGCAAATTGGTGCCGCTAATGGTCAGTTGCATCCCGAACACGTTTTTATGGATCAGGCCCAAAGATAGGAAGGGTCGCCGGACATCGATGGTCCGAATATCGTCGAGCCGATAGAAGGGGCTCGACTCATCATTATTGACCCGGCTTGTCAGAGCGATGTTCGATTGGGGAATGTCGTAACGCGCGAACAGGTTGTAACTATATTCTTCATTGAAATTAATCTGCCGCTGTTCGCCGGTTAGCGGATCGTCGATTTCTGAATCACCAATGCCGCCGCTGGCTTCCAAGCGCAGGCCGGGCACGCCCAGCGTATCGAACAGAAGTGTGGCATTGGCCTCGATCCCGTACCGGGTGGCGCTATCCAAATTTCCGGGGGCCTCAGCATTGTTACTGAGCAGAATCCGGTCAATCGGGTCTTCGATTAATTCCAAATAGGGACGGATCCGGCCAGACAGTAATTTGTCGTCTGTGCGTTCAAACTCTAATGAAAGTTCGGTGGATTGCGACGGCTTGATTTCAGCATTGCCCGAAGTGAGCAAATTATCGACCAAGTTGCGGGTCGACACAAAGGTGTCGAAATCCAGCTGTCCGACGCTTCGATCCGCTTTGGCGCGCAAGGTATAGCGGTCGGACACTCTATAGCTGACCGCCGCAAAGCCTTTCGGACGGAAAAAAGTCCGAGCGTCGCTCTGCGGAGTGACGACTTGAAGGCTCGAATATTCAGCCCCGATTGACGTCTGTAATGAGAAGTCTGGGGAGATTTGCCAGCTATCCGTGATCCGGCCGTTGAAGCGGTCTTCCTCAACCCGGACTTGGTCGATGATCGGGGCGGTAAAACTGTTTTCAAACGTCGTTGCGGATTCAAGGAAGTTGTAAGCATATTCTGCAGAGATCTGGACGTCATGATCGGGTCCGGCCTTAAAGCCATATTCGGCGCGACCAATGAGTTCGCCTTCTTTGAAGTCCTCAGAAAACTTTGTACGAAGCGGTATCGAGCCTTCGCGGGCGCTGACAAACACCACGCCGCTTTCACCGTCATCAAGTTGGTTGAGTGCGATGAGTTTCAGCGTTCCGTCAAGCCCGGCAATCGGCAGAGGGAACGCATAATCACCGCCAATTTCAATCTTGGTTTCATCTTCGCCAATATCGGCAAAGCTCTCGCCTGAACTCCGGGCAGGATCGATGGCGGTGAAGACTTCCCGCAATCCGTTATTCTCATTATCTCTTTCAATCGACGCATTGAGATTGGCGACGTGACCGGCAAAACGTCCAGCGCTCGGCGTCCAAGTGAGATTGAGATTGGCGCTGGGGGCCACGTTGCGAAGATAGACATCCTCTGTGCGGTCCTCAATCAAAGCGCCGTTAGCGTCGAAGAATTGCTCAATCGAATCTTCAGTGAGCGTGAATTGACGGTTTTGAATCCCAACTGAAAAGCCAAGATCGCCGCGCCGCCCCGACAGCACGACTTCACCCTCTAGCAGCTGTGGTTCTGTGCCTTCCTCGAACCGAGCCGAGTAGCGCCAACGGCCTGAGAGCTCTACGGCGCGCGCGACCACATTGACAACTTGCCCCGACAAGCCTGGAATATCGAGCGAGGCTCCATCCAGAATTTCAATGCGCACAACGGTTCCGGCTGGGATGCGGGACAGAATATCTTCAGCGTCCTGACTTTTGGTCGACGGACGACGTCCATTGATTAGAAAGTTTGTATTCGCCTCCCCGAAGCCGCGTTCGTCATCGCCGCTTCGAAGCGTGAAGCCGGGGATTCGTTCGACCATATCCAGCGCTGTATTGGGCTGAAATTGTGCGAAAAAAGACGGCGGGAAACTGTCTAAATTGGCAGCCTGTTCAGCAGGGGCAGCCACGTCTTGACGCGCGAGAGCGGGTCCAGCCGTGCTCGCTAGAGCCACCGCAACAATAGTAAATCCTCTGGCTCCCAAACCGATCCCCATTATCCCGACTTTTTAGGGCCGGTGTCTCTAATTCCCACAATGAATTCTGCCCTATCCGGGGCCTATGCTCAGGTCTAGGGCGAAACTATCAGAGGGTGTAAAAAGGCCACGATACGTTTCCGTCGGTATAGACGTCACGCCAATGTTTCGACTGACACATCGCGTAGTGTCAACGGTGTGCGTTTAATTGGGTTTTCGATCCGCTCCGCTATGACATCGAACGCCTCATCAATTGACGTTGCCGAAAGAATATCGTTCGCCATCTCTTCGCTCGCAAATCCTTCGGCGATGATACGGTTGAACTCATCAAGGAGCCTATCCCAATAACCCGTATTGGAGAGAAACAAAATTGGCTTGTCGTGCAGGTTTAGCCGTTGCCAAGACAAGACTTCCACGGCTTCCTCCAGTGTGCCGATACCGCCCGGTAGAATGATGAAGGCATCGGATGCGCCATACATGCGGATTTTTCGGGCGTGCATGTCGGTGACGATTTCGTGCTCAATTTCCGGCAATAGGGCTTCGGCTTCGCGCAGGACCTCCGGAATAACACCAAGCACAGCGCCGCCTTCAGAATGGGCCGCACGGGCGACAGCCCCCATCAGGCCCAACCCGCCGCCGCCATAAACGAGCCGAAGGCCGCGGGCGGCGATGGCCTCGCCAACTTCGCTGGCTAGCAACACATGTTCGGGTGTCCGACCTGGTGAAGAGCCACAAAAAACGGCAACAGATTTTAGGTTTGGATGGGCTTCATTCACTCTGATATCTCCTCTTATCTTTATGCTAAGCTGCAGGCATGATTGAGCGGTTAAGATAGACTGCGGACAGCGCCGCAACTGTCGCGCCGCTAGACCTAAGGGTGTCATGAAAAAAACGCGTGTTGCAGGGATGATTGGCGGCGGGTTAGCCTTGGCGCTCGCCTTGTTTGCTGGCGTCAGCCTTAGCGGTCGAACGAACGGGCAGGATATACTCGTTTCCGATTCCCCCAATCAAGTCGCGGCGTCACTGACACCTGTGATATTTACACGCGTCGCCGAGCTTTATAGCGAAGGACGGCTCGTGCTTCGATTGTCCGGTATTGCAGAGCCATCCTCCGTGATTGTGCTGCTGGATCGCGGCGAACGTATCAGGCAGGTCCGCACGACTGAGCAGGGTATCTGGTCGGCAACAATCGATGTGTCCGGCCAAGGGATGGCCATCGAAGCCATCATGTTTGATGTCGGCAGCCATACGGATATTAGCGAAACGGATTTGTCTGAGGCGGACCCAGTATCCGGCGCAATCAGTATTCGCGGTCTCGAAACCATATTCAGAATTCAACGTCCGTCCGAAAACGTCCCTGACGCCCCGGCTCTCGTAATGATCACCGCGCCCGGCGCAGCAACGCGCTTAGTCCAAAGTCCGTTTGGCGGGCTGCCCAGTTCAGGCCCGTTGTCTATCGGGGCCATTGACTATGATGATGCGGGCGGGGTCATCTTTTCCGGATTGTCGGAAGTGCAAGGCCGCATTCGGCTTTATGTCTCCAATGCGGCAATCGGCGAGACACGGGTGGGCCCCGATGGGCGCTGGACCTATATAGCTAGCTCAGTGATGCCGCTCGGTGAATATCAAGTGCGCGCCCAATTACTAAACGATGTGGGCGATGGTCCAATCGTGTCGGTTCCGTTTGAACGATTACCGCCGGTGCCCTCTTCCGATTCGGATGATGGAACGCTGTCGGTGAATTTTGAGCCGTTCCGATGGCAGATCCGCCGATCCTTAATCGGTGGTGGCTTGCAAAGCACGGCGATTTTCGCACCGGAATAAGGCCGCTCCTCTATTCAGCCGCTTGCGGGATCGGTGTATTTATTGCGCGGTTCTTACCCCGCCATTTCTTTATCCGCTGCGTCCAAACATAGGGGGCCGCGAGCAATACCGGTGTCAGCAGCAGGGTGAGAGCGGTCGCAAAGGACAGACCGCAGACCAGCGCATAAGAGAGCGGTTTCCAGATATCTGACGTTCCCGAACCGCGCGCATCGAAATGACCCGTGGTCACATCGGCATCGAAACCGATGACGAGCGGCATCAGACCGACGACTGTTGTGATCGTTGTCAGTAGGACCGGACGCAGCCGTTGGGCGGATGTGCGGATCGCGGCATCAATAGGATCAGACCCTTTTTCAAGCAGGCGCTGATAGGTGTCGATGAGAACGATATTATTGTTCACGACGATCCCCATCAGGGCGATAACACCAGTCAGGGTCAAGACCATCGACACGTAAGGGTAGAAGATCAGACCGAGCAACACACCAAAGACGGATAGGACCACAGCCGAGAGCGTCAGCAGGACATGGTAGAAGCTGTTAAACTGCAGCAGCAAGATCACACTCATCATGAACATAATCGCGGCCAGCGCACCGACGAAGAAGGATGCGGCCTCGGCATTTTCTTCCTGCTGGCCCAAGAAGCGCCAATTCACGTCTTTGGGCAGGTCAGCTTGGGTGTCGAGCCATTCGCGTAACTCTTCGACCTGAACATTGGGCGCGTAACCATCCGCCGTATTGGCTTTGACCTCGAACACAGCCGCTTGATTGCGGCGGGTAATACTGTCTTCACGCGGGCGAGCCGTACGTTCGACGACTGAGGCGAGCGGTATGGCCCCGCGCGGTGTTTGAATGCGAAGTTCATCAAGGGCGCGGATGTCCCGGGCTGATTCTGGCAAGCGGATGCGGATGTCGACTTCTTCGTCATTATCCAGCGGTCGGAAATAACCGACGAGGGCGCCTTCAGTGACGAACTGTACCGTCTGACCAATGCGGTTGACGTCTAGCCCCAATCGCCCCGCTTCCTCTTGATTGACGTTCAGTTGCCATTCGATGCCTGGCAGAGGCAAGGTTGTCTCAACGTCGAGCACGCCTTCCATCTGGCTAAGGTAGGCTTCAGCCGCCCGCGTTGCCTGAGCCACGGCCATACGGTCACGTCCGGTGAATTCGATGCCGATATCCTTGCCGATCGGCGGGCCGTTACTGGCCGCTGTCACTTCTGGAATGACGCCGGGCATGTCGGCAACGGCGACGCGAATATCCTCTAGAATGATTTTCACCCCACGACGTTCGGCGAAATCTTCCAATTGGAAGAAGACCTTGACCACAGCATCGCCGGGCTCATCGGCCAGCCCGTCCATCTGAGCCCCGCCGCCGCCATTCGATCCAGCAACGGCATAAACGCCTTCAATGCCTTCGATGTTGGCTTCGGTGATCCGGCGTTCGACGTCTAAAGCGAGATTGCGTTTGGCTTCGGGTGTCGAGTTACCGCGCGCGCGAATAAATACATAAACCTGATCAGACGGCGTTTGCGTAAAGAACTCGACCGGTTTGGGTGGAGGGCCGGACATAGATTTACCGAAGGCGAGAACGATCACAAAGCATAGGGCGATGGTTGCGCCGAGCACGATAAGCGGGAACCGGATCAGCCGCTTGACCAGCCGGACATAGATGCCGGTCATCCCCGTCAGCTTCGTTGGATCACCCCCTTCGCCGGCCAGCGCCAGAGCTTGAGCTTTGGCTTCTTCTGACATCGTACCCGAATTACGGCTGAATCGTTCACGCAGTCCGCCAACCAGTGCGCCAATTGTGGGCAAGAATATGAGCGCCATCAAAACCGAGGCTGACAGCACATAGATCATGGTCAGCGGAAAATAGGCCATGAACTTGCCCGTAATGGTCTCCCAGAACAAGAGCGGCAAGAAAGCGGCCAGCGTCGTCGCGGTTGAGCTGATGATCGGCCAGAACATGCGCTCACCGGCCATTTTATAAGCGTCTTTGGCTTTTAGCCCTTCGGCCAATTTGCGGTCGGCATATTCGATAATGACGATGGCGCTATCGACCAGAACCCCGACGGACAGGATCAGTCCGAACAGGATCATCATATTAATGGTCTCGCCCTGCACCCACATGATGAAGAGGGAGATTAGGAATGAGCCCGGAATAGCAAAGCCAACAAAAAGCGCTGAACGCAGCCCAAGCGCGATCAGGCAGACAATGAAGACGAGCAGAATGGCGTTGATAATGGAGGATGATAGGGACCGCACCATTTCCAGAATATAGCGCGACTTGTCCTGACTATATTCGACGCTGATCGTGCGCGGCCAGCTGTCGCTCGCTTGGTAGTCCTCGACCACCTCACGCACAGCCGCAATTGTATCGAGGATGTTCTCGCCATTGCGTTTGGTGATTTCGACTGAAACGGAATTATTGCTGTTATAGCGCGCGTAGCTTTGCGGGTCTTTGTAGGTCCGGCGCACAACGGCAATATCGGACATTCGGACCACGGCACCGCTATCATCCGTGCGGACAATGAGCTTGGATAGGTCGTCAGCGTTTTCGATCAAGCCGGGTAGTTTGACGTTGAACTGACCATTGCTGGTCTCTAACGAGCCCGCCGTGATGAGCGTATTGTTGCGCGAAATTGCGGCGGCGAGTTCGTCAAAGGTGATGCCCGCACTTTCCAACAAGGTTGGGTCGATCACGGCTTCGAGCACATCTGTCCGTTCGCCGCTAATATCGGCAGCCAAGATCGACGGAATGCCTTCGATGCGCTGCTGCAGTTCTTTCGCCGTATTCTGCATGGTCCGCTCTGGTGCGTCGCCAAACAGGTTGACGACAAAAATCGGCATGCTTGACGTATCGATTTCCTCGACAATCGGTTCCTTGGCTTCGTCGGGGAATTCGGCGCGGGCGCGATCAACCGCTTCCTGCACATCCAGCACGGCTTGGTCCTGATCGAAGGACGGCGTGAATTCGAGGATCACATAGGCGACATTATTGGCCGCGACCGCATCCATCCGCTTCAATCCGTCGATGGACTTCAGCTCTGTCTCCAGCGGGCGAACGAGCAAACGCTCCGCATCTGCGGGCGAAACGCCCGGCAGGACGACGCGCACATTGACGAAGGGAACGGGAATATCCGGTTCGGCATCAAGCGGCAGCCGATTGATCGCAATCAGTCCGCCCACAATGATGAACAGCATGACGCCCAGCGTCACCCGCCAAGCATTGATCGCAAAACCGACAATCCGTTCCATAACGCTAATTCAATTCGGCGTTAGGGCTGGCGCTGACCGATGAGGCCCCGTCGCGGGCGGCTTCACTTTCGGTCTTCGGATCAACTTCTGTGCCGACTGAGACATAATCTTGGCCTTCGACGATAATCCGGGTCCGCTCGGGCAGGCCGAGCACCCAGAGGCCGGCAGCGGTTTCATCAACCTGCTGGATCGCCGCGAAACGCACATGGTTGGATGCATCAATATAGCGAATGCCAGTCGTGCCATCATCATTCAGGGCCAGAATGCCGGATGGGATCAAGCTCGCCATGGCCTCACCGATCTTCAGGTCTAGCGTGGCGGACACGCCCGCTTTCAAGGCATAGTCTGCATTGGGGATGGTCATTTCCATCTCAAAGGTCCGCGTCGCCGGATTGGCCACAGATTCGATGAAAGAGACTTTACCGGTGACAGCTTCGCCCGTCGCAAGGCGGATATTGACGTCCTGACCAATGGCGACTTGGCCGACCTGGGTTTCAGTCAGTTCGGCTTCCAGCTTGAGTGGGTTGAGCTCGACAATCAGCGCGCAAGGCTGGCCGGGCGATAGATAGTCGCCGACTTCCGCCATGCGCATTTCATAAATGCCCGCAAAGGGTGCGCGCAGGACGATATTGCCCAGTTCGATCTGTGCTTGTTTTAGCTGCGCGCGGGCCGCATCCACGGCGGCGCGGTCCCCATTGAGCGATGTGGCGGAACGGTAGCCCTTATCGACCAGAACCGTCGTCGCGGCCAGATCGGCTTCGGCTTTGGCCAGTTGAGCCTGAGCCTGATCAACAACCGCTTGGCGCGCATCTGTGTCTTGGCGGCAGATGATATCGCCCCGATTAACACGCGCGCCTTCGCGGATAGGGGTGGAGATCAGGGACGCCGCCGTCTTGGCTTTTACTTCGACGCGGCGATTGGGCAAAGTGCGCCCATAATTGGTCAAACGGATCGGGTGGATCTGGGCGGTAACATTGCGCACGACGACGGTCGGCAAAGCCGCCTCAGCCTTTTGCGCGTTCGGATCGACATCCGCATAAATGTCAGGATCATAGCCGACAGAGCTAATCGCAAACCAAGCGCCGACGCCGATCACGGCGATCGCAGCGAGAATATAGGACCTATTGAGTTTCATAGCGGCCTTCTTACGCCCCAGCGTCCAAACGGGACGCAAAAACCGGATTTGTAATCCAGTGACTCGGCCCTTCATTATTGCATGAAAATGACGGGGCAATGACTATTCCTGCAAGTCCTGCGCTCAATAACGCATAGGTTTGGTCGCGCCAGTCACGTTCTCCTACGAAATTGAGTTAAATCGGGCTTGCACCGCCCGCTCAGGCTCGTCAGGTTGACCGGACGCAAACGCGCGCAGAAAAGACGGGCGTAAACAGGTGGATGGCCAAGATTGCGGCCGGGATCAGGGTTGAATAAACGTATGAGCTCCATTCTCGATCAGTTGCATGACCGACGGGCCAAAGCCCGCGCAGGCGGCGGCCAAAAGCGCATCGACGCGCAACACGCTAAAGGCAAATTGACGGCGCGGGAGCGTCTGTCGCTGCTGCTCGACCCCGGATCGTTCGAAGAGTTCGACATGTTCGTCACCCACCGTTCGACCGATTTCGGCATGGAAGCGTCCAAACCAGCGGGCGACGGCGTCGTCACAGGCTGGGGCACGATCAATGGCCGCAAGACCTTCGTCTTCGCGCAGGACTTCACCGTCTTTGGCGGATCATTGTCAGAGACCCACGCGCAGAAGATCAACAAAGTGCAGGAAATGGCGATGCGCCACGGCGCGCCGATCATCGGCCTGCAAGATTCAGGCGGCGCGCGCATTCAAGAAGGCGTCGCCGCGCTGGCGGGCTACACGTCGGTCTTCCAGAACAATATCCTCGCCTCTGGCGTGATCCCACAGATCAGCGTGATTATGGGCCCAAGCGCGGGCGGGGCGGTTTACTCTCCGGCACTGACTGACTTTGTCTTTATGGTGCGCGACACAAGCTATATGTTCCTGACCGGGCCGGACGTGCTCAAAACTGTGACCAATGAAATCGTCACGGCGGAAGAACTGGGCGGGGCCAAGACGCATACGACCAAATCCTCGGTCGCGGACGGTGCGTTCGACAATGATATGGAAGCGCTCGCGGAAATCCGCCGACTTTTCGACTTTCTGCCGCTCAATAACAGGGCCGAGGTTCCGACTCGGCCCTTTTTTGATGACCATGACCGGATCGACCAAAGCCTCGACACGCTGGTGCCGGATAATCCGAACCTGCCTTATGATATGCATGAGCTGGTACGGAAGATCGCGGATGAAGGCGACTTCTTTGAAATCCAGCGCGACTTTGCCAAGAATATCCTCTGCGGCTTTATCCGGCTGGAAGGCTCGAGCGTCGGCGTGGTCGCCAATCAACCGATGGTGCTGGCGGGCTGCCTCGATAGTGATGCGTCGCGCAAAGCCGCGCGCTTTGTCCGTTTTTGTGATTGTTTCGATATTCCGATCCTGACATTGGTCGATGTGCCCGGCTTCCTGCCCGGCACGGATCAGGAATATGGCGGTGTCATCAAACATGGCGCGAAACTGCTCTATGCGTACGGCGAAGCAACCGTGCCGAAAGTCACCGTCATCACCCGCAAAGCCTATGGCGGCGCCTATTGCGTCATGGCCCCGAAACATCTGCGCGGCGACATCAACTATGCCTGGCCCACCGCCCAAATCGCCGTGATGGGTGCCAAGGGCGCGGTGGAAATCCTGTATCGCAAAGATCTCGGCGACGCCGAAAAAACTAAAGCCCACGTCGCCGACTATGAAGAGAAGTTTCTCTCACCGTTTAGGGCAGCCGAACGCGGCTATATCGATGAAGTCATCCAGCCGCAGTCAACGCGGCGGCGGGTGTGCCGAGCGCTAGCCTTGGCGAAGGATAAAAAGCTTGAGAACCCGTGGAAGAAGCATGGGAACTTGCCGCTTTAGTTATGGAACAGCAGTCTGAATGGACAGGAAGACATGTTCGATTAAGATACCAAATGGTTGTCAGCGCATTATTATTTTGGATGTTTTGCTCCTATGAAATGTCTGAATTCGCTCTATTTGGTTCTGTAAAATTCAAGGAAGCGCCCGATCAAATTTATGTTGTTGTCACGTCAGGTCTCTTCTCAATTTTTAGTGCTTTGAGTTTCTTTGGAAGGACGTCATATGAGCGCAACTTTAGATACGATGAGTATCGAGATTCCCTAGCTATGAAGCGTATTATTTCTCAAACAAGAAAGAAAATTCAAGATCATAATGATGATTCTGAGGTCGCCTCGATATTCACTTATTTACGGAATCCCGATTCTCAATCTAGAAAGGTTGCATCGGCAAGGGCGAAATCTAAATTGAGTTCTATGACACAGGCTCTTGATGGTCAGAAGGAGTCTGTGAAGTTTCTCAAGGAGGTATTGGATGGCTCGCTTGTCGCGAAAAAAGCTTTCGTATCAGGCGAGTTCTCGCCAATATCAGAATTAAAAAGAAACATTAATTCGATGGAAAATCTTTTAATTCAACTGAAAGAACATAACGAGAAAATTTTTACCATAAAAGATTCGGAAGTGCTTGAAAGTAAGGCTGTTGAAGAACTCGCCAAAAAGTATACAAAGATAATTCTTTCTTTCTTTGATGCAAGAAGAGGTTTTTACTTTAGTGTAACTCGAGCTATGAAAGAAATCCGAAGGTTCCGATGGACCACACTTGTTGAGAATCGTTTAACTAGCGTTTATTTACCAACAGTAGCTTGGGCGATAGTTTTCTACTTGGCGATCTGGAGATTGATTGAATTGTTTTTACAGAATAAAATAATTGAGTTCATCTCATGAAAAAAATCTCCAAAATCCTCATTGCCAACCGCGGCGAGATTGCGTGTCGGGTGATTAAGACCGCGCGGCGCATGGGCATCCAGACTGTAGCGGTCTATTCCGATGCGGATCGCAATGCCTTGCATGTGTCGATGGCGGATGAGGCGGTTCACATCGGCCCGTCCCCGGCCAATCAATCCTATCTGATTCAAGACAAGATTATTGAGGCGGTGAAACAGACGGGCGCGGATGCGGTGCATCCGGGTTATGGCTTCCTGTCGGAAAATGCCGATTTTGCGGAGCGCCTGAAAAAAGAGGGCGTCACCTTTATTGGTCCCAACCCGCACGCCGTTGTGTCGATGGGCGATAAGATCACGTCCAAAAAACTGGCGATGGAAGCGGGCGTATCGACCGTGCCGGGTCATATGGGCCTGATCGAAGACGCGGAAGACGCCGTCAAAATTTCCAACAAAGTCGGCTATCCCGTCATGATCAAAGCCTCTGCGGGCGGCGGCGGCAAAGGGATGCGCATTGCGTGGAATGACGAGGATGCGCGCGAAGGCTTTGCCGCGTCCAAGGCCGAAGCGGCGAGCAGTTTTGGCGATGACCGCATCTTTATCGAAAAATTCGTCACCTCGCCGCGCCATATCGAAATCCAAGTGCTGGGCGATAAGCATGGCAATGTCATCTATCTGGGTGAGCGCGAATGTTCGATCCAGCGCCGCAACCAAAAAGTCATCGAAGAGGCGCCGTCGCCCTTTTTGGACGAAAAAACCCGCGCCGCGATGGGCGCCGAATCCGTCGCGCTGGCCAAGGCCGTCGATTATGACAGCGCCGGGACTGTTGAATTTATCGTCGATGGCGACCGCAATTTTTACTTCTTGGAAATGAACACGCGGCTGCAGGTCGAACATCCGGTTACGGAACTGATCACCGGCGTTGATCTGGTTGAACAGATGATCCGTTCCGCGCAGGGCGAAAAACTGTCGATGACGCAGGATGACGTGAAGTTAAATGGCTGGGCGCTGGAGTCCCGCATCTATGCCGAAGACCCATTCCGCAATTTCCTCCCCTCCATCGGTCGCCTGACCCGCTACCGCCCGCCCGTCGAAGGTAAGCGCGAAAGCGGCGCGATTGTCCGCAACGATACCGGCGTATTCGAAGGCGGCGAAATTTCGATGTATTACGATCCGATGATCGCCAAGCTTTGTACCTGGGGGCCGGATCGGGGCATTGCGCTCGACGCGATGCGCGGCGCGCTCGACGTGTTTGAATTGGACGGGATCGGGCACAATATCCCGTTCCTGCAGGCGGTCTATGATCACGACCGCTTCATTCGCGGCGATATCACCACGGGCTTCATCGCCGAAGAATATCCTGACGGCTTTATGGGCGCGGAGCAGAATGCGGGCGTGATGCGCAAGCTCGGCGCGGTCTGCGCGCTGATGCATGACGTGGCGGAAAATCGCGCCGCGCAAATCTCGGGCAGCCTACCCAACCATACCCGCCATGTGCCAGATATCTGGTGTGTCGAAATTGGCGATAAACATTATCGCGCCGATATTCGCGGCGGCAGGGGTCTGCGGACCATCGTTATGGATGACGATACGGACAAAGCCGCGATTGAAATGGAAGTGCTGATCAACTGGAAGCCGGGCCAACCGCTCGTGCGTGCACTGATCGATAATAAGCCACTGAATTTCCGCGCCGATCGTCACCCGGAAGGCTATAGGGTTCGCCACCGCGGTTGTGACTTCTGTGTCAAAATCCGCACGCCAGAAGCCGCGAAGCTCGCCACGCACATGCCGATCAAAGTCGCGGCCGACACCTCCAACCTACTACTCTGCCCGATGCCCGGCGTGGTCGTGCGCGTGATGGTGGAAGAGGGCGATGTGGTCGAAGACGGCCAAGCCCTCGCCGTGGTCGAAGCCATGAAAATGGAAAATACACTCCGCGCCGAAAACCGCGCCAAAGTGTCTTCTATCAAGGCTGTGGCGGGCGACAATCTCGCCGTTGACGAAGTGATTATGGAGTTTGAAACGGTTTGATTGGTTTGGTCGTGGTTGCGCTCGCGCAGCCACGTCCCCACATCCGTTTGAATGTCACCGCCCGCCCATCCCGATAGTTTCGATGCGTCCGAAGAACGCGGATTGCTTGAGCAGTTATCCGCGCTGCGCGCGCTGGTGCCTTATATCCTGCCGCCGGGCGATCTGTCGGCGAGGGTTCGGACCGTAATCGCTCTGACCCTCGTCGTGGTCAGCCAGTTTATTCTGGTCGGCGCACCTTTCTTTCTCGGCCGGGCGCAGGACGCGGTCTCGGCATCGCTCGCGGCAGATGATGCGTTCGCCCAGGTCTGGCTGTTTCTGCTATTCCTGATCCTTGGCTATGGCGGGTTGCGGCTCCTTTCTGCCGTTTTTTCCGAAGCGCGCGAATATGTGTTCGCCCCGGTCGCGCAACAGGCGCAACGCAAAATCGCGACGGAAACCTTTGCCCATTTGCATCGTCTGTCCCTGCGCTACCATCTGGCGAAACGCACGGGCGGCCTGTCGCGCATTATCGAACGCGGGGTGCGGGCGATTGATTTTCTATTTCGCTTTCTGCTGTTCAATATTGGTCCGACCTTGTTGCAGCTGGTCATTGCAGGCGCGGCCTTTGCGGTTGCTTATAATGGCTGGTTCGCGCTTATCGCGATTGTCGTCGTGGTGGCCTATGTTGCCTTTACCGTGGTCACGACGGAATGGCGGCTGAAATTCCGGCGTGAAATGAACAAGCGCGATACGGAGAGCTGGGCGCGCGCCGTGGACAGCCTGCTGAACTACGAGACCGTCAAATATTTCGACGCCGAACCGCGCGAGGTCGCTCGCTATGATGAGGCGATGGAGGCTTATGCCGAGGCCGCAATCCGTTCGCGCACGTCGCTGGCCACCGTGAATATCGGTCAGAGCCTGATGATGAATGGCGGACTTGTTGCCATGCTGGTGCTGGCGGCGGCCAATATCTTGTCTGGTGATATGAGCGCGGGCGATATGACCGTGATCGTGCTGGTGATGAGCCAGCTCTACCGCCCGCTCAATATTCTTGGCTTTGCTTACCGTGAGATTAAACAGTCGCTGACCGATCTGGAGCGAATGTTCACACTTCTAGATGAGATGCCCGAGATCACCGACGCGCCCCAAGCGACGGACATTCATGATGTGCGCGGACAGATCGAGTTTGATGCCGTCGATTTTCACTATGATCCGGACCGCGAGATATTGCGTGGGCTGAGCTTTGCGGCTGAACCCGGTCAGACCGTCGCTGTCGTCGGTCCCACGGGGGCAGGTAAGTCGACCCTGTCGCGCATTCTCTACCGCTTTTACGATATTGCAGGTGGCACCGTGCGGATTGACGGGCGGGATATTCGCGACATCACGCAGGCGAGCTTGCGCGCCGCCGTCGGTATGGTGCCGCAGGACACGGTGTTGTTCAACGATACGATTGGCTACAACATTGCCTATGCGCGCCCGGATGCCTCGCAGTCCGAGATCGAGCAGGCCGCGCGCGATGCACAGATCCATGACTTCATCGCGAGCCTTCCGCTCGGTTATGACACGATGGTCGGCGAACGTGGATTGAAGCTCTCAGGCGGGGAGAAGCAGCGCGTAGCGATTGCGCGGACCCTGCTAAAAAACCCCGCGATCCTTATTCTCGACGAAGCGACCAGCGCTCTGGATAGTGCGACAGAAGTCGACATTCAGGCGGCGCTTGGGCTCGCCAGTCAGGGCCGGACGACGCTGGTTGTGGCGCACAGACTGTCGACTATTCAGGATGCGGATCTGATCTTGGTTATGGATCAAGGGCAGATTGTAGAGCGCGGCACGCATGCTGAATTGCTAGCAAAGGCCGGGCTCTATGCGGATTTGTGGACCCGACAGGACACGACTGAGCTGACTGAAACGGTGTCCTGATGACAGACACTCTGATTGGATCTTAGTCCGCAGTCTCGGCTCGAGATATCTGCGCTGTTCGTCTGAAACTGAACGGCATGATGCGGGTTTCCCCGTCCTTCATCGTCATCTTCAATTCGGTGCGCAGCTTGTCGTCACCGTAAAAGATCAAAACCAACCCCTTGAAGGTCAGAGTGTCTGCGTCTGCGGAGATAAGCTTGAACGAAACATAGTCGTCCTTCTCTTCCCAACCGGTCATGTCGCCATAAACATGTTTAAGGCGCATCTCCGGCCCGTCACCAAAATCATCAATGGTGAGGATTTCCGCAAAACTGGGTTCATCGTTTTTGCGCATTAGGAACATGCCGTCGGCGCGACCATCCTCCGCGATCAGCCAGCATTCGGACACTTGGCCGCCTAGGCCTTCGCCTTCCCAGCAACCTTCCAGTCGGGGCGTGACATCAGTCCAAGATATGTCCGCCGCCGATGCCGGAACCGACAAGGCGCAGAGCGATAAAGCGAGACTTATCGAACGGATCATATCGGTGTCCTATCCAACCAATGGATGAATAGGGTAGCCGTTTACGCCGCGTCTGACCAGATAGACCTAGAAGCGACGCAGATAGGCGAGCGAGACGGAATTCATGCCGCTCACATCATTATCATAACGCGTATAGTCAGCCCGGATCGCATCCACTGGGGTCAGGGCGAACTCCATACCCGCGCCATAGGCAATCCCATCAAGCGTGGTCGAGTTTTTCTGCTCAGTCCCATTGATGGTCACGTCGTTGGAAAATTGGGTCGTGTGATAACCGGCCCGCGCGTGGGCGGAGATATTCGGCGAGATCGGTAGACGCGCGACAGCGAAACCGGCGAGGGAATAATCAACGCTATCATTAAACTCGCCGACGAGGTTGGGTCCGGGTGGGTTGGCTTGATTGAACGGACTCTTTTCGCCGATCACACCAATCGAAGCTTCGGCTTCCGCGCCAAAGATAGACCGGCTTTGATAGCCGACCCGCCCTTGAACGCCAGCAAAGGCTTCGTCGATATCATACCAGACCGCGCCGAGTGTGCCGTACATATAGTCCTGCTTCGGCGCGGTGAAGCCATAGCCACCCTGATTATGCGTTGGGCCATATGACGATGCATGCGTGCCATAAGCGTAAGGGCTTGGCGTTTGTGGTTGGTAAGTCACGGGCTGCGACGCGTAATGTTGGGCTGAATAACCGCCTTGATAAGTGCCGGCTGGATAACCGTTTCCAGAATAGGCCGCCCCAGAATATGTAGCTCCGGAATAAGCGTGCGGCGAAACTGCATAAGAACCACCGCATGGATTAGCATGGCAGGTCGGCGCGGGGATCGCGGGCGGCTGATATACAGGCGGCTGATATACAGGCGGTTGGTACACAGGTGGCTGATAGACGGGCGGCTGTTGGGCGGCCGCGCACGGGTCGAGATTACACGGTGAACCGTACCCTTGACCTTGCCAGACGCCGTAGCTTGAACCGTGACCATAGCTCGCGCTGGAGTTGGCACCGTAGCCGTAGCCACCACCATTGAAGCTACACGCGCCGAGTGCGAGTCCGGAAATGCCAAGAATGAGAAGACGCATTGTCTTTTCCTTTTGTGTCAAGTTGAGGTTGTTTTGGCACCGGACGCTTAAAGCGAGGTTCAGAGGCATGGTTAATGAGATATGAGCGTGCAGCGTTGCGTGACCGTCCGCACTGTCCTAACCGAAGGCCAATCACTCACTATACGAAGGCTTCTCCATGTCGTTCAAAGGTCGAACTCTTATTATGTCTGGCGGGTCTCGCGGGATCGGACTGGCGATTGCCAAGAAAATCGCGGCAGACGGAGCCAATATTGCGATCTGCGCCAAGACGGCTGAGCCGCATCCGAAACTGGCGGGTACGATCTATACGGCGGCCGAGGAGATCGAGGCAGCGGGCGGACAGTGCCTACCGATCGTTTGCGACATTCGGGACGAAGCGATGGTCCAGTCGGCGGTCGCCCAGACGGTCGAGCGTTTTGGCGGCATCGACATCCTCGTCAATAATGCGTCGGCCATTTCGCTGACGCCAACGACGGCTACGCCGATGAAGCGGTTCGACCTGATGAACCAGGTCAATGCGCGCGGCACGTTCTTGATGAGCCAAGCCTGCCATCCGCATCTGAAGAGCGGCACGAACGCTCACATTCTCAACATTGCCCCGCCTTTGTTGATGGAGCCCCGCTGGTTCCGCAACCATGTCGCCTACACGATGGCGAAATACGGCATGAGCCTCTGCACACTGGGTATGGCGGGCGAGTTTGCTGGTGACGGTATCGCCGTGAACTCGCTCTGGCCGATGACATCGATCGACACGGCGGCTGTGCGTAATGTGCTGGGCGGTGACAGTATGGCGAAGATGAGCCGCACCCCCGACATCATGTCTGACGCGGCCTATGAGGTGCTGTCGCGACCATCTGCTGAGGCGACGGGTAATTTCTACATTGATGAATTTGTTTTGGCCGAGGCGGGCGTCACCGATTTCGATCAATATAATCAGCCCGGTTATAACGGCCCGCTCGCGGCAGATTTCTTTGTCTCGTCCGACATGGTGTCGCGCTCAGCCAGCCAAGTGCTCGAACATCCCGGCTATAAGGAATAGCGCCGTGACGACGATGAATGCCCTTGAGCCGACACCAGAACAGATCCGCGATTTCCTCGATAGTCATGAAGACGGCGTGCCGATCTATATGCTGAACCTGCTCAAATTCAAAAAGACGTCGAACTATAAGGACGGCGAACAGGTCAGCGGGGCGGAGGCCTATGCGCGCTACGCCAAAGCTTTCGGCGCCATGTTACGTGATCTCGGACTGGACGGCGTTGAGACGGTGTTTGGCGGTAAGGTGGACCGCTTCCTGATTGGCGCGGGCGCGGAGGAATGGGACGCGGTCGCCATCGTTCGCTACCCCGACAAAAAGAGCATGTTCGACGCTGTCAGCAACGAGACCTATCGCAGTTTCCACTTCCACCGGAAGGCCGGACTCGACGGCCAGCTGCTGATCGCCTGTGACGGGTCTGGCGTTTTTTAGAGCCGCCTATTTTGGTGGCAAGCTTTCCACATGAGTTTTGGCCTGCCTCAGATAAGTTGCCATCAGATCAAGATCGCCCAGCATAGCCTCCGGGACAAGGACGTAGCCGCGCATAGTCGCTCCATGCGAGCGAAATGGCCCGCTACCATGCTCGGCGAAGAAATTGGCCATCCCGTCTGGCCCAAGCCGAAAGCCGAGCTCTCCGTCTTTGTTGACCAATGAGAACATATGTCCGTTGGTGGACGTGTAGGGCGTGGTCTTGCCCTTTCGGTCGATCTCCGGGCATCGCGCGACCACTGAGTCATAAATGGCCACTTGGTTTTCATAAGTCATGTGAGCCTCCTCATATGCCGCTATATCTACCAGAATCGACAAAATTGACAATTCTTCCGCGTCTGCGTTGGGCTGATGAAGTTTGCTGTTACATTACCAAATCATGACGACGGCCTTGAGATGATTTAAAACAGTTTGCCTTGTGCGATACAGAGCGACCTGAGTAGCTATGCGCAAGCAAGGGGCCTGCGCATGAAATATTTCTCAGCATCAGTAGCGAAGATAGCCACGGCGATGGCTTTAGCCGGATGTGGCGGCGGTGGTGGCACCTCTGGCGCGACGGGCGGCACACCAGTAACGCGAATGTTGCGCCAACGGTGGCGAACGCTGTGGCCAGTCAGAGCGCCAATGTCGGCAACGACTTCTCTTTCGACGCGACGCAAAACGGCGTGACCTTTACGGACAGTAATGGCGACACGCTGACGATGGCTGTGACCTTCAGCGCGGATATCGGCCTATCGGCGACGGGCGGCAATATCACGGGAGTCCCAAACCGCGCGGGGGACATTACGGTCACTTGTACGGCGACCGATCCGTCCGGGCTGAGCGCGACGGATAGTTTCGTGCTCTCGGTCGGAATTGATCAGAACGCGATCTTAGCCACATTTGGCGCTAATATAGATCTGGAAGCGTTAGCCAATTACGCGAACCAGCCCGTGCCCGATTATATTGGACCCGCCCTAGTGAACGGCAATCCGATCACCGACGCGGGCGCGACCCTAGGCCGGGTGCTGTTCTACGACGTCAATTTGTCGATCGACAATTCGGTCTCCTGTTCAACCTGCCATGTTCAATCCAACGGATTTTCCGATCTGGCGGTTGTCAGCGGCGGCGTTGGCGGTGGCGTGACTGGCCGCCATTCCATGCGCCTGATCAATGCTGGCTTCGCCCATGATGGTCCGGGCGGCGGCGCGACGACGCAGTTCTGGGATCAACGCGCCGCGACGCATGAAGAACAGGAGACTATGCCCATTCAAGACGCAAATGAGCACGGTTTCTCCGGCCAAAACGGTGCGCCAGATTTCGACGATTTAATCATGAAAATGCAGGGTCTCGACTATTATGAAGAGCTGTTCCGTTTTATATTCCTAGACCCCAATATCACTGAAGCGCGGATCGGGCAGGCGCTGGCGCAATTTACCAAATCGATCCAATCCTTCGACACGAAATATGATGAAGGCCGCGTGGCGACAGGGAACGATAATGATCCGTTCCCGAATTTCACGGCCCAAGAAAATCAGGGCAAAGCCAATTTCCGCGGACAGGGCACTGGGCTGAATTGCGCGGCCTGTCACCAGCCGCCCGAATTCACCATCGATACAGGCGGCAATCGCGGCCATAACGGCGTGGTCGGTGTTGTGAGCGATCCGCTCAGCTTTGACTTTACCAATACGCGCGCGCCGTCTCTGCGCGATCTAGTCACGACCAATGGCACGCTGAACGGGCCGCTGATGCATGATGGCTCACTGCCGACGATCCGCGCTATGCTGGATCATTACAGTAATATTCCGACACCTGGCGGTGAACCCGCGCGCACCGATTTCCTCGCCACGCTCGATGGGCGACTACGGCAAGGCAATGCCGCGCAGCAATTTAATCTGAGCAACGCTGAGAAGGCCGCGATTGAAGCCTTCCTACGCACCCTGTCCGGGACGACGGTTTACACGGACCCGAAATGGAGCGACCCGTTCTAAACAATTGTGCTAGCGCGCGCCCATGTTTCGAACCGTCATCTGCTGGGGCCTCGCCCTGTTTTTCCTCCTCGCTGGGTTCGCCCATTTCACAGCGACGGATAGTTTCGCCGCCATCGTCCCGCCGCCCTTGCCGTTCAAGCCGGAGATCGTGCAACTGACCGGTGCGATGGAACTCGTATTCGCCATCGGTTTGGTCGTTCCGCGCTGGCGGCGGGTCACGGGCTGGCTCCTCTCAGCTTATTTACTCGCCGTGCTGCCCGCCAATATCTTCATGGCCCTTGAAGGGATGCCGCTCGGCGCAATGCAAAGCCCGACGGCGCTGTGGTTCCGTGTGTTCCTTCAGCTCCCACTCATCGCGCTCGTGCTATGGGCGACGGGCGCATGGACCCGGCGCAGCAGGAAAAGCCGGTCTCGCCCGTTAGACTCCTGACCCCTTCGCGAAAGCCCGTTCATGATCCGATCTGTCCCTTTATACCTCACCGTCGCTACGCTCGCCCTCGCCTCTGGGCTAGCGGTGTTCGTCGCGCCGAATAGTGAAGCCGCTGCTTCTGATCCCGCCACTTCCAATTCGAAAGGCTGGATCGAGATTAAACTGACCGATACGCAGCGCTGTTTCGCCACCAATGGCCTGCCCGATCACGACACCGGTACCTTTCCGAACCGCGGCAACCCCAACGCAATTGAGGCGCAAGAGGTGCGGGTTTGCATCCCGCTCCAGCCGGAAAAAGCGATGACCATCACGCCGGTGCGCGGGACGATGGGCATTGCGATTAATGGCGTCGTGTTCCGCCCCAATACGGCGGGTTTCTATGATGCCGACGCGCCACGCGGTCACAGCCCGGATGGCGACCGTAAATGGAGCGTCGATATTCACGGCGCGCCCGGCAAGCTCGGCCTCGACTTTAATAATGCCCATGTCGGCCCCGGCGGGCTGTATCATTATCACGGCATCGCCAATAGTTTGGTGCAGGCGTCGGGCTCCAGCCTGATCGGCTTTGCTGGCGACGGCTACCCGATCCATTATATCGGCGAAGAGGCGCAAGCAGGCTATGATCTGCGGTCGGGCACGCGCACCGACAGTTTCGGGGCCTTAACCCCCGGTCCGGGTGGCGACTATGACGGCACCTATAATGAGGATTATGTCTATGTCGGCGGCGAAGGTCGGCTTGACCCGTGCAATGGCGGACAGTTGGGCGGTAAATATGTTTACTTTGTCACCGATAGCTACCCTTTCGTGCCGCGCTGCCTGACTGGCAAAGTCAGCTCTGATTTCAACACCTCCAATCATCGCGTGGAACGGGGCGAAGAGCGCGGTGAGCGGCGGCGCGGAGATCGGGACCGGGGGGATCGCCCTGATGGCGACAGGCCCCGGCGGCCACGCCGCAACTAGGCTGAGTGCCGTCCTCGTCGCAATTAGACTCACTTCCGGGCAGGCGCCCACGTCCAACCGGGCATCTTGGCCACGGCAGACCAACCGTGAGCCTTGAATAAGGACACGAGGCGCAGACCCCTCCCACGACCGGGACAGGGAGAGTTTACCGTTTCGTCGCAAGACAGGACCTGCGCCTTGATGGATCCAGTCCGTCACATGCACCAGCGATGACGGCCCGCCATGAGCACACGCCATCCGGGCGATCAGTCCGGCGCGGTCTTTCGAACCGTCCGGCGATATCACTCGCGGTCGGGCAGGGGCGCATTCCGGTTCCCATGAGGGGGCCTTAGAACTCGCTCACGCCACCCGCCGTCCAGCACAGGGTCCGGGGTCTGAGGCGATACGGGGCCGCGTAACCTCGCCCGCATCACCACGCAGGGGCGAAAGCCCCACGCACCCACCAAGCCCAACACAAAGGCAACGCACCTCCTCGTGTGGTTGGGAAAGCAGGTTTATCACGGCTCTGGTGAGCGAGGATGCGATTGTCAGGAAGCGCGCCAAAACAAGCGCGTGATCACGACAATAGGGCGGGCCGAGTGCGCCTACAGCATTTTCACCGCTTCGAGCGCTAGCGAGGGGCGGTAGGTGAAAAGGCTTACTGCGCAACGCGTAGAGCGCCCGAAGGGGGCTTCATAATATTAGTATATGCCAGTCTCCAAACGCATCTCAAGTGCTTCACAGACTCTAATTTGGAAGATCATGTCGTTGGAAAGACGCAGGTCAGGCATTGTTAGTTGCCAAATTAGAATTCAGAGTGGACATTGAACTATCCTAGCTGAGCACATAAGATTTTGTTGCGATGTATTTTGAATACGAAGACTTTCTAAGCATGAATCCTCCTGAGGACTCAAAAAGTTCGATTGTAGAACACTTATGGATGAAAGGAGCCTACACAAAAGAACTTCTTTCTGAGGTTGCAGAAGAGTTAGACAAAAGAGAGGCGAAAGGCGATCCGAGTTTTTCGTGCTTCTTTCAATTGCCAGGTGAAATTCTTTTGGATGAGCCACTAATTCAATTGAAGGCTAAGCAGAAAGATATTTACGCAGAAACAAAATTTTTTCAGAGAAGAGTGATTTTAGATAAGTTCGGCCATCCCAGATTTGAAAAATGTTATCACAAGGATGGAGGCGCGAAATTTACACAGGTTGTTATGATCCTTCCATATTGGGGTGTTCGGAAAAGGTTCTTTTCAAAATATTCCGATCAAATTTTTGATGGAAGACCAACAAACGAAATTATAATTCCTACTCAAGAAAGTTGGTTGACGGCTGGGAACAAACAAGGTGGTAGGCCTATGCCAATGAGGGTTATTGATTTTGAGAATAACCTGGCTTGGCGCTCATATAGAGAGTGCTATTTTGCGATTGGTCAGTTCCTAATGCACTATTCACTTGTCACGGTTAAGGAATTTAGGTGCCCTAAGCCCTTATATAATTTTTTCTTGATGCCAACTTCCGGGAGAATAACCTTTAGTGTTACACCTAGGCCTATACTCCAAGCGTACTTGAAAGGTCATGAGGTATCAAATAAGGATATTGCTCGGAAAGATTATCTTGTAAAAAGGTTGCGTCTTGGTGCTCCACCAGCATCGCAATTTGAAATTCAAATACTTCATTTGAGCGACATTGTGCAAACAGGGCAGTATAGACTTGTTTTGATTGGTGTGTTGTCCTTACTGGAGTGGCAATTGAATGATCGATACTTTCCTGATTCTGATAGACAAAAATCTTTGAGAATTCTTTTAAAGTTACCAGAGTTGTTAGATATAAGAAACCTATTCGGGGAATTATTATTTAGGGCTTCAGATATGAGGAACTTATCTGTTCATGGATCTCCTGACGTAAAGTCTGCCTTATTTGTTTCTATGGAGGATTCGGAAAAACTTTCTAAATTGCCTGGTATGAATTCTTTGGAGGCTTCAAAGTTTTTGAAGGAGCTGTTTTCTACATGTTTGAAAATTTACAGAATGCCTAAAAATAAATAAATATAGAATGCGATGAAATGCGATTATGGTTCTGTTTTGTTTTAAATGAGGTGGTGATCCTAACAAATCAACCCGTCGGTTGAAACTACGCGTCGTCCATCTTAAGCGCCGCGATAAACGCTTCTTGCGGGATCTCCACGCGGCCGAACTGGCGCATTCGTTTCTTCCCTTTTTTCTGCTTATCGAGCAGCTTGCGTTTGCGTGACGCATCTCCGCCATAACACTTAGCGGTCACGTCTTTGCGCATGGCGGCGATGGTTTCGCGGGCGATGACTTTGCCGCCAATGGCCGCTTGGATCGGGATTTTAAACAGGTGACGCGGGATCAGGTCTTTGAGCCGCTCGCACATATGCCGACCGCGGTTTTCCGCATTATTGCGGTGCACCAGCATGGAGAGTGCATCGACGGGTTCGCCGTTGACGAGGATGCTCATTTTGACGAGGTCGCCTTCGCGCACGCCAATGGCTTGATAGTCAAAGGACGCATAGCCTTTGGACACGGATTTTAGCCGGTCATAGAAATCGAACACGACTTCATTGAGCGGTAGCTCATATTCCACCATGGCGCGCGACCCGACATAGGTCAGCGCGGTTTGCACGCCGCGGCGGTCTTGGCAGAGTTTCAGGATGCCGCCGAGATATTCATCCGGCGTCATAATAGTCGCCTTAATCCACGGCTCTTCAATATGTTCAATCGCCATCACGTCGGGCATGTCGGCGGGATTGTGCAATTGAATGGGATCGCCCTTTTTCATGGCCAGCGTATAGACCACGGATGGGGCGGTGGTGATGAGGTCGAGGTCGAACTCGCGCTCTAACCGCTCTTGAATAATCTCCAAATGTAGCAGGCCGAGGAAGCCGCAGCGGAAGCCAAAGCCGAGCGCGGCGGAGGTTTCCATTTCGTAGCTGAAGCTCGCATCGTTGAGGCGCAGGCGGCCCATGGCGTTGCGAAGATCTTCGAAATCGGCAGCGTCGACCGGGAAGATGCCGCAGAACACAACGGGCTGCGCGGGTTTAAAGCCGACAAGCGCGGTCTCTGTGGGGCGTTTATCCTCAGTAATCGTATCGCCGACCGCCGCGTCGGCGACTTCTTTGATCGATCCGGTGAAGAACCCAATCTCGCCGGGGCCGATGGATTTGACGTCGGTCGGCTTGGGTTTGAACACGCCGACCTTATCGACCGTATAGCTCGCGCCCGTATTCATGGTGCGGATGCGCATACCCTTAGTGATCGTGCCTTCGATCACGCGGAACAACACGATGACGCCCATATAAGTGTCGTACCATGCATCGACGAGCATCGCTTTGAGCGGCGCGTCCGGGTCAGCTTGGATGGGCGGGGGCAGGCGCAGCGCGATGGCTTCCAGCACGTCGTCTATGCCAATGCCGTTCTTGGCGGAACATTCGACCGCGTCCGACGTGTCGAGGCCGATGACATCCTCGATCTGTGCTTTGACGCGTTCGGGCTCGGCGGCGGGCAAGTCGATCTTGTTCAGAACCGTGATGATTTCGTGGTCATGATCAATCGCTTGATAGACATTGGCGAGGGTCTGGGCTTCGACGCCTTGGCTGGCATCGACGACTAGGATGGAGCCTTCGCAGGCCGAGAGCGAACGCGAGACTTCATAGGCGAAGTCAACATGGCCCGGCGTGTCCATCAGGTTCAGAATATAGTCTGTGCCATCTTTAGCGGTGTAATCGAGGCGCACGGTCTGCGCCTTAATGGTGATGCCGCGCTCTTTTTCGATGTCCATATTATCGAGCACTTGCTCGGACATTTCGCGGTCGGTCAGCCCGCCGCAATGGGCGATCAACCGGTCAGCGAGCGTGCTTTTCCCGTGGTCGATATGCGCCACAATAGAGAAGTTGCGGATCTTACTTTGATCGGTTTTTTTATCGGTGCTCATGGTCCTCGCGAGGTAGGGCCGAGCGGGGCCGGGCGCAAGCAGCTTGAGCGGTTTGCGCGCTAATGTCTCGCTGACCCTCATTCATGACAAATCCCGTCATTTGCCGACTAACAAGGTTTGTCACTGTTATGCGCCGCCGCGCCCGCGCAAATTTCCACCACTTCTGGGAGTCTTTGAAAGGGCGAATATCATGAAAAAACTTATCCTCACGGCGGCTGTCTTACCGTTCGTCGCAGCGGGCATCACCGGCTGCTCGGCCTCCGGCATCACCAAGGTCGCGCAGATGACCGACAAGGCACGCAAGGTTCAGAAAACCGCCGCGACCGTCGAACAGGTCACGGGTCAGGATATGGGCATGGTCGCCGATCCGCTCAATATGAAGGGCCGCGCCGAAGCGGCTGAGGCTGCTGCGACCGCAGAAACCGTTGCCGCGCTCGAAAGTGCTGCGCCGATCAGCGCCGCACCGATGGCCGTCGAGATGCGCAAAACTAGCGGCAAGACCAACGTTCTGTCCATGCGTCCAAAACTCGCCATTATCGGCTATAATGTCGCCGCCTTCACCGAAGGAAAGGTGACGGGCTCGGCCCGCGGTGGCCTGTTTGGCAATAGCCAAGGTGCGTCCTCGACCATGGAACTGATCAGCTCTGGCATTGATGCGGGTCTGGTCCAGCGGGTCGCTGATGCCGCGTCCGACGATCTTGTCGCGCAGCTAACCGCCGCCGGCTTCGATGTCGTCGAGCCTTACGGCGTCTCGCAAGCCGCTAATAATGGCGTTATGAAAGCGGGCGAAGCACCGATGATGCGCAAGCTGACCACCTATAAAGGCGAGAAAATGAACGCCATCATCGCCGGGCCGTCCACTTACGGTTTCCGCGTGGTCAATAGCGGTGTCGCCAAAGGCGGCTTTGCTGGCTTGTCAGAAATTGGCGGGAATGCCCTGGCCAAACTCGGCGCGGAACTAGACGCCGTTCTGGTTCAACCGACCATTGTGCTCGACTTCGCCAATATGAAAGCCAACCGGACCATCGGCAATAAGGCAACGTCTTCGGCTGAATTGGCCTTCTCGCTCGACCCGATGTCAACCATTCAGGTCTATGCCTCCCAGGGTAAAGGGCTCGCTTGGCTGACTTACGGGACCAAGAAAGGCGCGTCGTCTGATGCACCTTTTGCGATCCTCGGCGAAAAAGACTCCAAGAGTAATTCTCTGGAACAGGGTCTCGGCGCCGCGCTCGGCATGGGCGTGCGCAACAAAAAGACAGTGACCCAATCCGTGGTCATCGACTCAGACCGTTATGAAGCGCTGGCGCTCTCAGCGGCCAAAGGCTGGAACACAGCCTTCGTCGCCCAAGTCGCTGCAGCCCGCGCCGCACAGAGCTAAACCTCTCAGCCATTGAATGGCCCCAATCGTCCACGGGGCGCAATTCCGGGACGATAGCCGGCCTCTCCGTAAGGGGAGGCCGGTTTTTTATGTTTGACGTTCCGATAGTGCAATGAACCGATCATCTGCGCGAAGATTGTCGAGATCGACATCCGCTTCCAAATGCGTTCGGTTGGGTAGATTGTCCGTTTCCTCGCAATGGAGAAGTGCCGCTATTGCGTCGTCGCGTCGATCTTTAAGCGCGTAGAGGCAAGCCAGATTGTAGAGCTTATCGGGATTGAGCGCGCGAGCTTTTTCTAGAACACCGACCGCTTTAGAGAGATACTCATTATTGCTCGTCAACTGAAAAGCTTTCGCCAGTGCATTCCCCCAATTGTAGAAGGCCTCATGCATGTCCGGCTTGATCTCGACGGCCTTGGCATATTTGTCGAAGCTGTCTCGGAACAGGGCTTCGTCCTGCGTTTGCGCAGCGAGGGATTGCAGCGCGAGGCCCCAATTGTTGAAGGCCTCATGCTTGTCCGGCTTGATTTCGATGGCCTTGGCATATTTGTCGAAGCTGTCTCGGAACAGGGTTTCGTCTTGCGTCTGCTCAGCAAGGGTGTGGAGCGCGAGGCCCCAATTGTTGAAGGCCTCATGCAAGTCCGGCTTGATTTCGACGGCCTTGGCATATTTGTCGAAGCTCTCACGGAACAGGGTCTCGTCCTGCGTCTGCACGGCGAGGGTTTTTAGCGCGATGCCCCAATTGTTGAAGGCCTCATGCATGTCCGGCTTGATCTCTATGGCTTTGGCATATTTGTCGAAGCTGTCTCGGTACAGGGTCTCGTCCTGCGTCTGCTCGGCAAGGGTTTTTAGCGCGATGCCCCAATTGTTGAAGGCCTCATGCTTGTCCGGCTTGATTTCGACGGCCTTGGCATATTTGTCGAAGCTCTCACGGAACAGGGTTTCGTCTTGCGTCTGCTCAGCAAGGGTGTGGAGCGCGAGGCCCCAATTGTTGAAGGCCTCATGCAAGTCCGGCTTGATTTCGACGGCCTTGGCATATTTGTCGAAGCTCTCTCGGAACAGGGCTTCGTCTTGCGTTTGCTCGGCAAGGGTTTTTAGCGCGATGCCCCAATTGTTGAAGGCCTCATGCATGTTCGGCTTGATCTCTATGGCTTTGGCATATTTGTCGAAGCTCTCACGGAACAGGGCTTCGTCCTGCGTCTGCTCGGCGAGGTCTGAAAGCGAGTTGCCCCAATTGTTGAAGGCTATGTGGTAATCTGGCCTCAACTTGACGGCCCGGCCATAAAGCGCATTCATTTCAGCCAACAAAGTCGGATCGAATTTGACCGTAAGTTCATCAGCGATTGCATCTGCTTTTGACGCAATGGCAATGGAGAGAAGTTGACGGTTTTCGGGGTCTGATGGATTATCGCCAATGAGGGCTATAACGCCGTCCCAATCCCCGTCTAGCAGTAGGTCCGCTGCGCTATCCTCGGCTTGTTCGCGCGCATCGGCTTGTTCTTTTAATTGAGCTTTCAGTGTTGTCAGTATGTCCGTGTCGGAATCGGGATAGTCAGTAACAGGCTCTAACTCGTCCAAGAGATGTTCATAGGGATTGTTGAACAATTTTGGCGGCCAGCACTCTAGAGCCCTTGCCAACGCCATGAAAAACTCATCCGAGTCTGCCCCGCCTAGATATTCGCATGTTTCGGGGTGATCACTGATGAGGGCGGCAATATGACTGTCGCACTCCTTATCAAAGCCAACCCAGTGCAGGCGCTCCGCTCGATCATACAGCTCTGCAAGAACCTTGAAGACTGCGTCTGATTTTCCGCTGTAACCTGCAACCAGCAGAGGCGTATGGCTCAGCGTATTGCTGAGCAGAGGCCGTAAGTTTTGTGCATGTTGCTCAGTATCCCGACGACTATTGAGCATGGTGAGGCTGTGCCCCTGACCATGCAGATGCAGGATAGCCGGGGTTGCGATATGGTCTGTGCGATTAGATATGCTGCGCGCATAATCGTAAGTCGCTGGATAAAGGCCCAGCAAGCCGCAAGCTCGCGCGAGGACTGAATCGAAATTAAAGGTCAGAACGCGACCGACATAGCCCGCCTCCATCATTGCGGCGATCGCAATATGTCCCCAATTGACGCCTGCCTTTGACAAATAAGGTTCGAGAATGGTTTTTCTCTCATTGGTCGTCAGGGCTGACATGCAATCGCCATAGTCGTCGCTCAGATCAGGACCGAATTGGCGCTCAAGCTGAGGCTTACATTCCTTCTTGATCTCTTCGACCAATTTTCCTGCGAGCGGGATGCCTGCCGTAAATGAACAACCAGCCCCAATCAGCAAACTATAGGGTTGAACGCTATCATCATCCCGACAGCGCCGCATCGCTTGGGCGATCCATTTTACGTCTTTATTCGTGTATTTCCCCATATTCCGACTTTAGCGGGCAAATGGGTCCAATCAAGTCAAACGCCGTCGCTATCCCCAATCCAAAACTATCTCCTGCCCCGCCCCCATGATATTTACAATTGACTTATGGTGACATGTGTCACCATAAGGCGACATGAAACCGTCTTCGTCCGAACTTGTCATCCTTAAACATCTCTGGGCCTCTGGCGCGCAGAGCGTTGGGGAAATCCATACGGCGATTAAAGAGGGTCTTGGTTGGTCCCGGTCCTCATCCCGCAAAACGATTGAACGGATGGTGGAGAAGGGGCTGTTGAGTGTTCGCGAAGAACATGGGCTCAACATCTACCGCGCCAAAGCGAAAAAGATCCCGACCCTCGCGGGCTTGATCCAGAGTTTCGCCGCCGATGTGCTCGCGCTGGACGGACCGCTCCCCGTCTCCAACCTCGTCAAAAGTCAGTTACTGTCGGACGCGGAACTGGCAGAACTCGACGCGGTTCTAAAAGCTGCCGGCGACACGCAAGAGGGAGATCACTAGATGACTCTCCTCCTCACCTTCCTGCTCGGCATGGTCTGCGTCAGCGCCGCGCTCTATGCGGGCGCGCGCCTGTTTCTCCATCTGGATGAGCGGGCCGAGCAATGGCCGCTGCTCTGGGCGACGGGCCTGTTGCTTAGCGTGTTGATCCCGGTCGCCGGTGTTGCGCTGATGCTGATGCCGGACTGGGCGCCGACCCCGACATTCGAGCTGTTATCGTTGCATGAACCGCTCAATTCTTTGGGACACTCGCTTGGGTTCATGTCTGACTTTGAGCGGACAACGGCCTACAGTGCTGAAATTTCCCCCTTTGCGATGGTGAGCAAACTCCTCGCAACGATCTATCTGATCGGTGTTGCCTTAAACCTCGTAAAACTGGTGCTCGGCCGCGTTCGCATTCACCGCCTGATTGGCGTGGCGGACCCGCTTGGCCCGTGGAGCGGCGACGACGTGTTGCTGTCGCCCGCCGCCCTATCGCCCTTTGCTTAGACCCCATTTGGCCAGCCGCAACATTCCAGAATCGTGATCCCCGAAAGCTATGCGCGGCAAATGAGCCAAGACAGTTTGAGTGATATTCTGACCCATGAGCGCACCCATATTGAACGACGTGACGATGAGTGCGGACTGATTCTGCGGACGCTGCTCTGTCTGTGCTGGATCTCGCCCTTCGCGCATGGCCTGTTTGGGCGTTGGAGCCAAAGTACAGAAATTCGGTGCGATATGGCCGTCACGGATGGTCGCACTTCCAAAATGCGGAAAGCCTATGCAGACACATTGCTGCGGGCGCTCCACATAGTGGCGGGCCGGGTAGTGCAATACCCGGCCGCCTCCTTCTCAACCCACCGTATTAGGAACGAAAAGATGAGAATTACCCATATCATGACCGGCACGCGCCCAACATACAAGCGCGGCCGCGATAAAGCCCTGCTCGGTCTGGCGGCGTCGGCGATCACCGTCGTCGGCATGATCAGCATTTCCACTACAGCTAGCGCCGGAGATCCGGCTCCGCTAGCGCCTGCGGCTCCCCAGGCGTCTCGTGCAACGGAAGCGCCCAAGGCCCCGAAGGCCCTCAAAGCCTCCAAAAATACAGTGACCAGCGCGATGGTCACGGGCCGGTTGACCTCAACTTACGGACCTGCCGCCGACGCGTTCAATAAAGGCAAAACTCGGGACCATTATGGGATCGATATTGCGGCCCCGCTCGGCACGCCCATCTATGCCCCAGCCAACGGAATTATTACGACGGCGACCGATCTATATGATGGCAAACCCGCCTACGGTAATGTCGTGGTTTTGCAGACGGATAACGGCATCCAGACCGTCTTCACACATCTGGATGCCTATACGGTCAGCGCCGGGCAGAGCGTCACCCAAGGCACACAAATCGCCACAGTCGGCAGTAGCGGAAAAAGTACTGGCCCCCACGTCCACATCGAAACCTATCGAAATGGCGTGCGGCTTAATCCGCAGGGCGTTTGGCCGCTACAGGGCGGATAAACGCACAGATCCTGTAAGGCGTTTTAGTCCCGTTCGGTCACTAAAACCGGGCGGGGTTATGACCCCATCTGCTGTTTGCGGGCTTTGCGGCCGCCGAGGCGGATGATCAGGACGGTGGCTGTGGCCAAGGTCGTGATCAGCAGGAACAGGGCGAGAAATTTGAACAGGCGCGCGCGGCGGATTTGATCGTCTCGCATGGGCGATGCGTCTGAGCGGGACGCATTGATGGCGCGCAGCGCGCAGCAATCCCCGTCATCGGTCAATGTATGCGCAGTCTGGACCAGCCAGTAGCCATCCTCAAAGGCGAGTTCATAGGCCATATTGTAGGTGCCGCGCCGGACCGCGCCTTGTGTGTCGGAATAGGCCTGTTCGGTCGAGCCGATCACCCCGACCACATCGCGCGATATTTCGTCGCCGTCCGGAACATTCGCGACCATGCGTTCGATCTGTTCGCGGAATTCGGGATTGTCCCGCTCGTCCGGGAAGGCGTCAAAAATGAATCCTGTATCGCCCTCGATTAACTGATCAATCTGCGCATTGACCTCGGCGCGCACATCCTCCGGCACACGCTTCTCACTCATCGCCTCCATCGAGCAGGCGGAGAGCAAGGCGGCAGTGAGCAGGAGGAGACAAGTGCGGATCATGCGCGCGGTATAAAGGGCGGTGCGGGGTCGTCCAAGACCAAAGCACCGTGAGCCTTGGGCGTGAGCCATTATCGCGGTGGTCCGAACCTTTCACGTGGCGTCCGCCAAACGGTGTTTTAGAGGTTGGCGCTCAGGAAACCATAGTTTCCGGCAACCCATCACGAACAGCAAGAGCTGCCCTCTTGGATGGGTGGACAGGCCACGTTGCCGAAGGAGCAATATACACAACAGTCACCTGCGTTGGGTTTCAGGACCGCGCCGCACCCCTTGCAATCATAGAAATATTGACACGCATTGGTAGGCATCGTGTCCTTGGAGATATGGCCGCATTCGGGGCATGTCAGCGTAGAGTCCGGAATGATCGTCGTTACAAGTTCAGCCATCTTTGGATATCCCCTTCGTAATATGGCAATAGGGTCGCGCCGACGGCGAGCGCCCCGGCGAGGATTAGCAAGCTAAGCGTTCTGCGGGATGGTCTTCGACCGCCTCTATAAGCGAAGATGAAGCTGCCGATCACGAGACACACCGTTAGAACCATGAACCATGGTCTCAGACGCGCGACGACACCCAGATGACTAACGAGAGCGCTGCTCATGCCCAAATTCACAAGTATGATCGGCAGGATGCAGCATGATGCGCCGATCATGGCGAACGTCCCGCTCACAGTACTGCTTGCCGCGAGCCACCCGCTTCGATTTGATTTTTTCTTGTCCACGAACCGGCGCATAACACCTGTAGTTACTATAGGTTCAAGGATTCATTTTTATGCGGACGATCGGAGACGTGAGCGCGAGAACAGGTGTCAAGGTCGAGACGATACGGTATTTCGAGCGCATAGGGCTCATGCCGGTTGCGGAACGCACGTCGAGCGGACACCGTGTTTACGACGAGGCGCAGTTACGTCGACTGACATTCATCAGCCGATGTAGAGCCTTGGGGTTTTCGCAGGACGACATCCGAAGCCTTCTCGGTGTGGAGGACAATACGCCGTCTTGCGATGAGGTCTTCGCGAAAACGACACTTCACCGAAAAGCCATCAGGGAGAAGATTTCGGACCTCCGCAAGCTCGAGCGCAGACTGGCTGAGATATCAGCAACCTGCACAACTGGCAGGACCACAAGCTGTCCAATCGTCGATGCGCTTTCCACAGTGGAGTAGGATAAGATGCTCCGATTTGAATGATCAATGTGGCAGCATGACAAACTACCAATCGCCGAGGGCAAATTTGATCTTGGTTAAATCTTGCCATAAAACGACATGAGTGATTTTGTTTATTCGAAGCCTATGGGAATATCGGTCATGCAGAACGAAGACCATAAAGTTCTAGGGATCCAAGACTTAGACGCAGACGCAAAGGTCGACATTTTGCAATCCCTATCGCTCATAGATGGGCTGGTAGATCAAATGACGCCAACCGCTCTTTTGGATCATAAATTTCGCTTCGTCTTCGCTAACAGATCCTATGCAAAGGCGACCCATAAGCGTGTCGACGAATTGCTCGGTCAGTATATTTTCGATGTTTTTCCGGATAAGCCCGAGCGCGTAAAAACCATACTGGACAAACTTAAACTGGCCGCCAACGGTATCGCCTCCGAACTTTTAGTACTCCCCTTTGATTTAATTGGCCCGGATGGCGAAAAGACAGTGCATCACTGGAAGACGACACAAGAACCGCTTCGCGATGGGTCCGGAAACCTGCACTGGGTGTTGCTGAAAATACATGATGTGACCAGCGAAGTTATGGCGCAACGTGAAAGTGAGATTGCCGCACAGGAACTGGATCACAGGACCAAAAATGTTTTATCCGTCATTCAAGCTATGACGCGGCTCGCGAGCCGCGAAAAAGTTTCTAAAGATGAATTTGCAGCGGACCTGATCGGCCGCATCGGCGCGATGAGCCGCAATCATTCTCGGCTATATGCCAATGACTTCCGCGGCATGACTGTCGAAGAGCTATTGCTGGAAGAATTGAGCGTTATTGGAACTGCTGACAGCGTTACACTTAATGGACCGGAGGTGGACATCAATTCCAGAATGGCCCGCGACCTTTCCATGGTTATTCACGAACTTGCAACAAATGCTGCTAAATTTGGCAGTTTTTCAACGGATGTGGGTCGTTTGCACGTGACGTGGTCTGAAGCTGATGAGGCGTTGAAAATCGAATGGCAAGAAAGCCATGACGGACCGGTTGGTAATTTGTCTGATAAAGGCTTCGGCTCGAAACTGTTAAGAATGCTGCGTGACATCGACGTCACCAGATCATCTGGACCGGGCGGCCTTCATGCCGTTCTTATTTGTAGCGACTATAGCTGAGCTAAAGCCTAATTTATTTATCGTCAGAGTCTCTAGCAGGCGAAAGAGTCCTCGGTTTTCGAGAATGGCGTTTCCCACTTCCGGAGAATTTGGATCTCACGCGCCTATCCAGTCCAAAATTCTAGCCTTTGAGAGCGTCTTCGACAGCCTTGACCTGTGCATCAAATGTCACGTCGTCACCGCGCAATTGTGTGATACGTTTGACGGCGTGCATGACGGTGGTGTGATCGCGTCCGCCGAAGCGACGTCCAATGTCGGGCAGGGACCGTTTGGTCAGCTTTTTGGATAGATACATGGCGACTTGGCGCGGCCGCGCGACGGCGCGGGCGCGGCGTTTAGAACTCATATCCGTCAGGCTGATCGAAAAGGCTTCGCACACGGTGCGCTGAATGCGGTCTACGGTCAGGCGCTGGCCTGTCATGTAACGACTATCCGAAAGGGTTTCCTGAACAGTTTCGAGCGTGATCGGTGTGCCGAGAAATTCGCTCTGAGCCACGATCTGATTAAACGCCCCTTCGAGGTCGCGCGGCGTGACATTCATGCGTGCGGCCAGATGATCGCGAGCCGGTTGCGGAATGGCGAGGCTGGCATGACCCTGTTCGCGGCGTCGCGCGATCAGACGGTCGAGAATGCGCAAGCGCAGTTCATAATCCGCCGGGCCGATTTTGCAGACGAGGCCCGAGGACAGATAGCTTTTGAGCCGATCAGACGCTTTCTCGATTGTGTCGGGATGGCGATCAGACGCGATCAGGATTTGGCGACCCGCGCCGACCATGCTGATGATGGTGTGTAGCAGCTCTTCTTGGCTCGCACTTTTGTCGGCGATGAAATGGCAATCATCGATGATCAGCAGATCAACATCGCGCAGCGAGGCTTTGAAGGCACTCATGCCTTCGCGGCCTGATCCGCGCACGCTGGCGACGAACTGGGCGACAAAATCTTCAGCGGAGACAAATTTGACGCGCCGGGCTGGGTCACGTTCTGTGACCTCCGCCTCAATGGCGTGGAGAATGTGTGTTTTGCCCATGCCGTTCGCGCCGTGAAGCATGATCGGATTATATTGCGGGACCTGATTGCCGATCACTTGCCGCGCCACAGCAACGGCGAGCTCATTAGACGCGCCGACCACGAAATTTTCGAGCGTAAACCGTTTGCGAGCCAGTTCGGAGACAGGGGCGAGCGTCATTTTTGTCGCCCGCGCTGCGCTGCTTGATCCACTGCGCGCGCCGGGAATGCCGGGCAGGCTTGGGCGGGCGCTATCCGGGTCTGTGGCCCGACGTGAGGATGGGCGTGAGCCGGAGACAACGCGAACGGCGCGCGGCGGATCAACCCGGTCGTGCTTTTCCCACAACCGACTGATTGTATCCGCATAATGGGTGTTGATTTTCGTGGCGACGAAACTGGACGGGGCCGACAGGGTTACCGTATGCGCGTCCGCTGTCTGGATGAAGAGCTGGCCCGTCCAAGCGCGGTGGACATTGCGACCGAGCGCCCGGCCTAGATCGGCATCTACGGCTTTCCACGTATTGTGCGCGCTTTCGATCGGCGGCTCTCCGGTATAGAGATCCGGAACCGTTTCAATCTGCGGTTTGACCGGATCACTGACGTTACCCATTTACATCACTCCAAACGCAACCAGCGGGTTCACATAGGTAAACCCTTGGAATTCAACAATTTTTAAAGGGGAGTTTTCTGTTTCGGGCCCCATCCGATGCTTGAAAACTCCGAAAGCGGTCTTCCCTGACTGCCCTCCCGTCGATCTGTTAAACACGACTCTTTCGGGCACCGTCAACGTCAGAATTATGCGAATCGAAGGGAAAGAAAAGTTGACTCTAAAAAAGGCAAGAATCGCAAGATTCTAGCCGTCAGAAAAACTTCACATCCACAGAAAAAACTTTTGGGGATTCGAGTTTTGTTTCGGTTCCGAAACGCTGATATGGTCTGGATCGGGATAGAATCGGTTTTAGCGCGATAAATGGGACCTTTTCAGCGGGCGCGACAGGTCACTCTTAGTCCGGATACAAAAAAGCCGGACACAAGGCCCGGCTTTTGAAACATCGAGGTCGGACGTCAGCGCTAGCTGAGCGCCTTACAACGTGACGACAAGCGCGAAATTTTCCGCGCCGCCGTGTTCTTGTGATAGACACCGCGGGAGACCGCGCGCATCAATTCCGGCTCGGCGAGTTTTAGAGCCGCGTTTGCCGCCGCTTTGTCGCCAGCTGTTAGCGCATCTTCGACGCGGCGCAGGAAGGTCCGAACGCGTGAGCGACGAGCCTGATTGACCGCCGTTTTGCGTTCCATCTTACGGACATTTTTCTTTGCAGATGACGTATTCGCCATGATTGTCTTTCGTCAGTGTTCAAAATAAAGAGAGGCCCGCCACCAGAGACATTCGGAGGGCAGGCCGTCATTCGGTGGGCGAGATAGGCGGCGATGACGGGTCTGTCAACTGTCAGCGGCAGGCTTTTGATCAAGAACTGAGTGCGTCAACCGTGACCTTCAACAGATCGCAAATTGGCTTGGGATGTTCCAACCGAGCGCTCGGTACATGGAAGGCGAGTTTCGCGCCTTTATAAGGTTCGGCTAATTCCAGCCCAAGATCCAACGCCTCTCCCGCGTTAGTCCGTTTAATGAACAGTTCGTCCTCATTGATCTGGGCGCAGAAAACCTCGTCGCAATAAAGCCCGTATTCACCGAACATTTTTCGAGTCCGGATAGCCCCAGCGTCAGCCAATTGCTCACTGATCCGGGCGACCGTTTCGGGACGGCTTGGCATTAGCGATGTTTGAAGTGCGGCTTGCGCTTCTCAATGAAGGCATTCATGCCTTCTTTCTGATCTTCGGTGGCAAAGAGGGACTGGAACATACGACGTTCAAACCGAATGCCTTCGCGCAAGGTTAGCTCGTAACCCGCATCGATCACTTCTTTGAGAATCATATTAGCCGGCTGGCTGTGCCCGGCAATCTTATTGGCAGCGTCCCGCGCTGTGTCCATCAGGTCATCGACGGGAACGACGCGCGCGACCAGTCCGGCCCGTTCGGCTTCAGCCGCGTCCATCATCCGACCCGTGAGGCACAGATCCATCGCTTTGGCTTTGCCAATGGCGCGCGCCAAACGCTGCGTGCCGCCAATGCCCGGAATAACGCCTAGATTAATCTCCGGCTGACCGAATTTGGCCGTGTTCGAAGCAATGATGAAATCGCACATCATCGCGATCTCGCAGCCACCGCCCAGCGCATAGCCAGAGACAGCGGCGATGATCGGCTTGCGAAAGCGCTCAATGCTGCAATGGTTCTGCTCAAAGCGATCCGTTTTGTAGATGTCGAGATAATTGTCATTGACCATCTCTTTTATGTCAGCGCCAGCGGCAAAGGCTTTGTCACTGCCGGTTAGGATGACGCAGCCAATACCGTCATCAGCTTCCAGCTCGGCCAAGGCACGCGCGACTTCGCCCATCATTTCGGCATTCAGCGCATTGAGCGCTTTGGGGCGGTTGAGACGCAGGATGGCGACGCGGCCATCCCGGTCTAGGTCAATCAGCTCGTAAGCCATAGAAAGTCTCTTTTGTCGTTGGACGTATAGTTTTGCGAGGGGGCTACACCCGCAGGCTTGGCGCTGGCAAGGGTCTCAAAGCGGCTAGCGTTGGCACACCTTACAGTAAAACGAACTCCGGCCGCCCTGCACTTTACGGGCAATTGGGGCGGCGCAGGCCGGGCAAGGCTCTCCCTCGCGGCCATAGACGGCGAAGGTCTTCTGGAAATATCCGAGCGCGCCATTGGCTTGGCGGTGGTCGCGCAAGGATGAACCGCCAGCCGCAATTGCTTCGATGAGGACGGCCTTGATATGGCGGACCAGCGTTTCGGTCCCCGTCACGGTGAGGCGCCCTGCGCCGCGGCCGGGACTGATCCCGGCGCGAAATAGCGCCTCGCAGACATAGATGTTGCCTAGTCCTGCCACGACGCGTTGATCCAGCAGCGCAATCTTGATCGCGGATTTCTTGCCCTTCAGCCGGGCGCGCAGGTCAGGCGCGTTGAAACTATTCGACAGAGGTTCGGGGCCGAGATCATCGAGTCGGTAAGGCTCGCCTTGGCCAACCAGCTCCATAAAACCAAACCGTCTCGGGTCATTATAGGTAACACGATTGCCGTCTTCGGTCTCAAAGATAACATGATGATGTTTCGGATTGGCGTCATGGTCGTGGGTGAACTCACCGAGCTGTGCGCCACTCAGAACGAACCGCCCGCTCATGCCCAAATGCATGAACAGCCGCTCGCCAGAGGTTAGGTCCGCCTGCAAGAATTTGGCGCGACGCGACAGACGCTCAACGCGCTGGCCTTCGATGCGCTCCCGGAAATCCGGCGCGAACGGAAAGCGTAGGTCGGGACGGTTGAGCTGCACCCGCCGAATGATCCGGCCTTCCAGTACGGGCGCGAGCCCGCGGCGGACCGTTTCGACTTCGGGGAGTTCCGGCATAAGAGCGCCCTCCGGGCGGCGGATAAAAATAATCCTCTATCACCGAACTTGATTCGGTGATCCATCACCAAACTGCTCGCTAAGAAAGATCGGTCCAATCAAGCATGATTTCGCGCCAATCAGGATTATCTTTTTCAATCAGCGCGATTTTCCAAGATCGATTCCAATCTTTGATTTGTTTCTCACGCCGCAAGGCTTCCCTGATCAAGTCATATGTTTCGAAATAGACCAGACGATCAATATCATATTGGGCTGTGTGGCTCTTGGGGTCAGCCTTGTTCTTATGTTCTCGGATGCGCTCGTATAGCGATTTGGTGAACCCAATATAGAGCGCGCCGTTTTTACGGTTACAGAGAATGTAAACATATCCCTTTGCCATAACCGCAGAGGGCCGGAGATGGATCACCCCCGGATCAAGTCCAGGGCAGGCTAAGTCAAGCTCGGTGATGAAGGAATAGGGTCTGGTTAAGCCGGCCCGGTGCTCACGGCGACCATGGCGGCGCGTAGCGTGCGGTCACCGATGGTGAAGCCTTGTTGCATCACGGCGGCGACATGCCCTTTTTCCACATCGGGATGCGGAATGTTGGCGACAGCCTGATGTACATTGGGATCGAATTTTTCGCCAAAGCCCGGCACGGGTTTAATCTGGTGACGCATCAGGGCGGCAGTCAGATCTTTCTCGGTCAGCTCAATACCTTCGACCAGATTGCGCGCATTTTCGCCCAGCTCTTCTTTGGCTTGGCCATCAATCGTGTGCAGCGCGCGGGAGAGGTTGTCATAGACGGAGAGAATGTCAGCGGCGAATTTTTCGACGCCATAAAGTTTCGCGCTCTGAACTTCGCGCTCGGCGCGTTTGCGAATATTATCGGCCTCAGCCATCGTCCGCAGCGCTTGATCGCGCATCGTGGCAATCTGTAATTCTAATTCCTGAATGCGCTCGGCCCCAGAATCAGAGGCGGCCTCCTCACCCAGTTCGGACTCCGGGTAGGGCGTATCGTCCTCATCATCATCTGAGAGAATGTCGTTCTTGTGCTTTTTGAGGAAATCGTCGGCCGCCCGTTTCAGGTCCGCTGGGCTGCGTTTCCCAACACGATCAGTCTGACCGTCTGTCTCAGAGTCGATCTGAGATTGCAGGGCATCCCACTCATCCATTTCGCCATTGCCATTCTCGTGCATCGAATCGCCAGTCATTGTGTCGTTCATCTCCTTAGCGGCGGCGGTTCAGCGTTTCGCCAACCAGTTTTGCCGTCAAATCTACCATTGGGATAACGCGCCCATAATTTAGTCGCGTCGGCCCGATCACCCCTAAAGCTCCCAGCAATTTCCCAGCTTGATCGCGATAGGGCGCGATCACAACGCTGGAACTTGTCAGGGAGAATAGCGGGTTCTCCGTTCCTATAAAAATCCTCACACCGTCCGCATGTTCCGTCTGGTCCAGCAGGGAGATCAGCTCTTCCTTGCGTTCCAGATCTTCAAATAACAGCCGGATGCGCTCCAAGTCGGTTTGGGCGTCCATATTGTCAAGGAGCCGTGCCTGTCCGCGGACGATCAATTTACGGTCGCGAGCGGGCTCATCGGTCCAGTTGGCGAGCCCTTGCTTGATCAGCGTCGCGGCGGCGACGTCAATCGCGGCGCGGCCTTGTTCCATCTCGGCGAGAATATCGGCGCGCGCTTCTGTTAGTTGCCGCCCGCGCAGGCGCGCAGATAGGAAATTGCCCGCCCGCTCTAGGCTGGCGGAAAGGACGCCGTCCGGGCGCGGCATTAACCGGTTTTCGACCCGGCCATCTTCATGCACCATCACGACCAGAGTCCGGCCATCGTCGAGTCCGACAAATTCCACATGCGATAAGGCCGTTTGGGTCACAGGTTCTGGCGCCAAGACAAGCCCCGCCCCGCCTGCGAACCCGGCAAGAAGGGTCGAAGCTTCGGTAAAGACCTGATCCGGGTCGCGGCCCGACGCGGCAATCTGGGCTTCCAAATGACGGCGTTCGTCTTTTGAGACATCCCCGATTTCCAGCAGCCCATCGACGTAAAGCCGAAGTCCGATTTGGGTCGGTTGACGGCCGGCACTCACATGCGGGGACTCAAGCAAGCCGAGGCTTGTCAGATCGGCCATAACGGAGCGAATCGAGGCCGGAGAGAGCGCCGTTCCCGACAGAGCAATGGTTTTGGATCCGACCGGCAATCCGCTTTCAAGATAGGCTGACACGACCGCGCCGAAAATGTCGCGCGCACGGGCGTCAAGCTCACTCAGCGGGAATGTGGCGGGTGCTGACATTAGATTTGTTATTTGGGCAGGACGGGGCGAGCTGGCAAGAGGGTGTTCCGGTCCTTGTCTCCCTTTCATCACCAGCATTTCCATACGCTGATCCTTGCCTTTGGCGGCGCGACAGCACAAAGCCCGGCTCCCACTTTAAAGGAGTCCCTTCATGCGCCCCGAAAACCGTGCCCTCGATCAGCTGCGCCCCATTACGATAGAGACGGGCGTCTCGCGTTACGCTGAAGGATCATGCTTGATGCGCTTTGGTCATACGCATGTGCTGGTGACGGCCAGTGTCGACGAAAATGTGCCGCGCTGGATGAAGGGCAAGGGCAAAGGTTGGGTCACGGCGGAATATGGTATGCTGCCGCGCTCCACTCACACCCGTAACAACCGCGAAGCCGCGCGCGGCAAACAGGGCGGTCGTACCGTGGAAATTCAGCGCCTCATCGGTCGCTCCCTGCGGGCTGTGATCGATTTGGAAGCGCTCGGCGAACGTCAAATCTTGATTGATTGCGACGTCATGCAAGCCGATGGCGGGACACGCACGGCGTCAATCACGGGCGCTTGGGTCGCGCTTTCACAAGCTTGCGAGGGCCTAGTCAAACAAGGTCTGATCGCAAAGAACCCGGTCACCGCGCCAATGGCGGCTGTCTCTTGCGGTATCGTTGACGGCACCTGCCGTCTGGATCTGGAATATGTTGAAGACGCCGCCGCTCAGGCCGATGCGAACTTTGTGCTAACCCAGACAGGTGGGATCATCGAAGTCCAAGCCACAGCGGAAGACGAACCGTTTACCGGCGAGCAAATGGATGAGTTAACGCGGCTGGCGCGCCAGGGCATTGCAGAGCTGTGCGAAATGCAGAAGGCGGCGCTCTCTTAAGCTCGCGGCTCATTCCTATCATTGTCTCAGGCCGACTTGATCGGCCTGTCCATCTCCCGATCTAGCATCACGCGCCTTCCAGAGATGGGCCCACCGATCAAGTCGGCGGGAAGCGGGACATTAGAAAAATTGTAATCGGGATCGGCGGCGTTTTACGATCGTCCGCTCGCTTGAACTTGCGGCGACATACTATTTTTGATCAGCGATCAAAAATTCCGGCTTTCGTCAGACCGTTTAGTCGTCCTCGTTGACATATTCCAAAATATCCGCGGGCTGGCAGTCTAGCTCGCGGCACAGCGCGTCCAGCGTTGAAAAGCGGACAGCGCGGGCCTTGCCGGTTTTGAGGATCGATAGATTGGCGAGGGTAATGCCGACACGGTCGGCGAGCTCTGTCAGGCTCATCTTGCGGTCCAAAAGCACACGATCGAGATTGACTTGGATAGCCACTAAATCGTCAGCTCCTGATCGGCGCGCATTTCTGCGCCCTGACGAAAGGCTTCGGATAGGGCAGCAATCACCAGCACTAAGAACCAAGTGCCGATGCGAATATCCATACCTGTCTCTGCCGGACTGACGCTGAGTGCGCCGACAGACAAATCAGCCATGGAATGCACCACAATACGGAAGACTTCCGTCGCCGCGATCAGCATCCACATCGCGCGGAGGCGCGAGATGTTGGCTTCAACGAAGGGATCGCCTTCCTGCACCGTGTGGATGACCCGGATCAGAATCGACAGAACCAAGAGCCAGGCAGCGGCGGTAATCGCACCCGTGGCGCAGGCAAAGGCCAGGCGGGCCATGCTCGGCATGGCGTCTGGATCGGAATTGCTGAGCAGCCACTCGCGTAAGGGCGTATCAAAGAGGAAGGCTAAAGTGCCAATCGCCAGAACGGCGAGCCCGATGAGCATTAGCGCCTGAACAAACCGAAGCAGCAGGATTAGCCCGCTGGCAACGGGTTTGGATAGGTTTGGTTTGGCGATATGTGAGGGTTCGGCCACAATGTGTTGATAAACGATAAAGTTCGTCACGCAAGCGGGCGTTGCGCCTGATACTGTATCGGACCTATGGGGACGCTATGCCTTCCGAATCTTCACAGCTTATATCAGGTCAAACGATAGTGGTCGCGTCCCATAATGAGGGCAAGGTGCGTGAAATTCGCGCGCTGCTCGCCCCCTACGGTCTCATCACTGTCAGCGCTGCAGAGCTTGATCTACCGGAACCTGAGGAAACAGAAGATAGCTATGCGGGAAACGCCCGGCTTAAAGCCGTGGCGGCGGCGACAGCCTCCGGCTACCCCGCCCTTTCTGACGATAGCGGCATCGACGTGATCGCACTGGATGGGCAGCCCGGTATTTATGCGGCGCGTTGGGCCGAGGATGAGCAGGGCAATCGCGACTTCATGCTCGCCATGGAACGGGTTCATCGCGAATTGGGCGATAGCGAAGACCGCAGCGCGCGGTTTGTCTGCGCGCTCTGCCTTGCGCTCCCCGATGGCTCGTCGACGGTTTATGAAGGCACATGTGAAGGCGACATCGTCTGGCCGCCGCGTGGCGACAAAGGCTTCGGCTATGATCCGATCTTCGTCATGACGGGCGATACGCAGACCTTTGCAGAGATCGATCCGGCTGAGAAACACGATAAAAGCCACCGGGCCGCCGCGTTCACCAAGTTCTTAGCGGATCAGTTTGCGACCTCGGATGGCCCAGATCACTGCTAATCTCGATCCGCTCGCCGTCTATCTGCACTGGCCCTATTGCGCCCGCATCTGCCCCTATTGTGATTTCAATGTTCATCTCGATAAGCGGGCGGATGAAGGCGACAGGCTGGTCGCGGCGATGGTCACGGATCTGGCCTATTGGCGCGATTGGACCGGACCGCGCGAGATCAGCTCGATCCATTTTGGCGGCGGCACCCCCTCACTGCTGAGCCGCGAGCAATTGATAACGTTGATGGATGCCGTCCGTTCGCTGTGGGGTGAGGGGCCAGGCGAGGGGCTAGGCGAGGTCGCGCTAGAAGCCAATCCGAATGATGTAACGCCGGACCGGGAGAAAAGCTGGGTTGAAGCTGGGCTCACGCGGCTATCGCTGGGTGTGCAGAGCTTCGATGATAGCGTCCTCAAGACTCTGGGTCGCGATCATGACGGGGCCTCGGCGCGGCGCTCTCTCGAAATGGCCGTAGGCGCATTTCAATCTGTGTCTGCCGATCTCATTTTCGGTGTCCAAGGTGAAGCGGAGGACCGGCTTCAGCGTGATCTGGACACGATGCTGGAGTTAGGCGTGCCGCATCTGTCGACCTATCAATTGACGATTGAGCCCGGCACAGCCTTCGCCAAGGCGGAAGCGCGCGGCGCGCAAAAGGCGGTCGATGAGGATCAGAGCGCGCAAGATTTCGAACTGATCCGCGGAACATTAGTCGCGGCAGGCTATCGTCACTATGAAGTCTCCAACTTCGCCAAGCCCGGACAGAAGAGCGCGCATAATCTCGCCTATTGGCGCGGTCGGGATTATGTTGGGGTTGGCCCCGGCGCTCATGGGCGGCTCTGGACCGAGTCTGGCCGCGTCGCGACCGAAACCACGCTTCGCCCGGCTGACTATATTGCAGCGGTCCAGTCACACGGCACAGCGATCACGATGCGAGAGACGCTAGGCCCTGAAGAGGCGGCTCAGGAATATGTCATGATGGGTTTGCGGATCGACGACGGTCTGTCCCTGTCGCGGCTCACCGCACTGCGTGGAGAGGCGTTATCAATCGATCCGGCATTGATCGAAGACGGTCTGCTGCGCGTTGAAGGAGACCGATTGGCGGCAACGGATCAGGGACGTATGGTGCTGGACGCTCTGACACGCGCCCTTTTACTGTAAGTCAGATAGCAAAAAGCCCCAGACTTTCGGTCCGGGGCGATCACAAATCAGTTTTGAAAAGCGGCTTAGCGGTATTGTTGGATGCGCGTTGTGCGCAAGCCCGAAATGCCATGACTTTCAATCGAATGCTGCCAGCTCATAAATTCTTCTGACGACAGGCCATAGCGATCTAGAGCGCCTTCCAACGTCAATAAACCGCCGCGAACCGCCGCAACAACTTCCGCCTTGCGGCGGATAACCCACCGCACCGTGTCCGGTTTTGGCAGGTCGGCCAGCGTGAGCGGGGTCCCTTCCGGGCCGATCACAACATGTTCTCTTTTTAGCTTTCGCTCGATCATGGGCTTCGCAGTCCTATTTGACCGGGTTGCTTCCACCAAAGTGCCCGGCTGTGTTCGTTAGGATGTGAGGTAATGGAGGGGGGTTAAAGAGGGCTTAAATGACCCTAAAATTCCTCAATGTTTTCAGTTGTTTACCTTTATTAATGGATACTAAGTAAGGTTAACAAAACCGTTCCATCTTGTGGATTGTTTCGGTAGCGGTTTGATTTGTTTGGAAATATCCGGCGGTGCGCGCCCTGACCAAGGGCGTCGACTCTGGCGCATCGCGTCCCTATATCGCGCTCGCTATGGTCCAAGCCGTCCTTGAAAAACCGCTCAATTCGCTCGGATTCGCGAAATCGGAAGCGCAAACCCGTGTCGTTGTCGCGATGAGCGGCGGCGTGGATAGTTCTGTCTGCGCCGCCATGCTTGCGCGTGAGGGCTATGAGGTCATTGGCGTGACGCTGCAGCTCTATGATCACGGCGCCGCGGTGAAATCGTCAAAATCCTGCTGTGCGGGACAAGATATTTATGATGCGCGCCGTGTCGCCGAAATGATGGGCTTTCCGCATTACGTGCTCGACTATGAGACCAACTTCCGAGAATCCGTCATCGAGGATTTTGCCGACACTTACTTAAAAGGGTCGACGCCAATCCCCTGTGTGCGCTGCAACCAGACGGTCAAATTTCGCGATCTGTTGGCGGTCGCCAAGGATCTGGGCGCGGACTGTATGGCGACAGGCCACTATATTCAGCGCGTGGACGGCCCGGACGGGCCAGAGCTGCACCGGGCCTATGATGGCGGTAAGGATCAGAGCTATTTTCTGTTCGCGACCACGCCCGAACAGCTCGAGTTTTTACGCTTTCCGCTCGGTCACTTAGATAAGTCCGAGACGCGGCGTCTGGCTGAAGAGATGGGGCTCAACGTCGCGTCTAAGCCGGACAGTCAGGATATCTGCTTTGTGCCGGAAGGCCGCTATACGGATGTGATTGAGAAGATCCGCCCGCATGCGGCGCAGCCGGGCGACATTGTTGATCAAGCGAGCACTGTGCTGGGACAGCATCGCGGCGTGATGTATTACACAGTCGGGCAACGGCGCGGATTGGGCTTGGGCGAAAACACCGGGACAGACCCGCTCTTCGTCATTCGTATCGACGCGGATGCCAAACAGGTCATCGTTGGTCCGCGCAGCGCGTTGCAACGCTCTGAGATCTATCTGTCAGAGGTCAATTGGATTGGTCCCGGCACGATCGCTGACGCTGACGGTCTCGCGATTAAGGTGAAAGTCCGCTCAACGCGTCCGCCGGAAAGCGCGACCCTGCATGTCGATGGGGATGGGGTTCTCGTGCGTCTAGCTGAGCCGGATGTCGGCATCTCGCCGGGACAAGCCTGCGTCTTCTATGAAGACCGCGCAGATGCGGAGCGGACGCTGGGTGGTGGCTGGATTACACACACCGCGTAGATTGCTAAAGTTAATCACTGACTGGCCGTCTCTTTGGAACGCATGACCGGATTAAAGCAATTATTGTGCGATGACGTCCCAATCGGTGACGCCAAAGATGAAATGTGAAATGAAGCGATATGTATTCAATCGTCGCCTTGATCTGCTTTTCCATCCTGATCAGTCTTGCCCTCTTTCCCGTCGCCCGTCGCTCAGGCACACCGCTGCTGCTGCTCGTGTTAGCGATTGGCATGTTGATGGGAGAGGATGGGCCAGGCGGATATCTTTTCGATAATTTTCAACTCGCATTCGATTTAGGTAGTATCGCTTTAGCTGTTATTTTGTTTGCCGGTGGCGTTGAGACTGATCGAGGCGTCTTCAAAAATGCGGGCTTGCCAGCCCTACTTTTAGCTTTTCCGGGCGTGTTACTCACTGCAGCAATCGTTGGTCTTTCGGCCCATTTATTACTCGATCTTCCCATTTTATATGCGATATTATTGGGCGCGGTTTTGGCGCCCACAGATGCCGCAGCAACATTCATGTTGATTCAGCAAGGTGATCTTCGAATTCCGCAGCGAGTAAAGAACACGCTCCTTCTGGAATCTGGTTTCAATGATCCTGCCGCGATTTGTCTGACGATTATTCTTACACTGCTTATTGGATCCGGTGGCTATTCCAATGTGCCTGTATGGAGCGATTATATTCTGCTCTTTTTAACCCAGACTGGTTTCGGTATTATTGGCGGGCTCGTGGGAGGGAAATTGCTGTCCGAACTGATGAATCGTCTCCCCATGCCGACAGGAACCTATCCCGTCATGGCGGTCACAGGTGGGCTTCTCATATTTGCGACGACAGGATTAGTTGGTGGATCAGGGTTTCTCGCAGCTTACATTGCTGGGCTAACTCTGCGGAACTGGTTAAAAGTTCCGATGGAGCGTATTGTAAACTTTAGTGAGGGGATGCAGTGGGTGAGTCAGATTCTGCTGTTCTTAATTTTAGGACTGCTTGTGACCCCAAGCAGTCTCTCCGACGCAATTATTCCAGCACTGATTTGTGTGAGTATTCTAACCTTTTTGGCCCGCCCCGTGGCAGTATTTATTAGCGTCGGTGCCATCAATTTCAGTTTCCGTGAGCTTATCTTCTTAAGCTGGGTTGGGCTGAGAGGTGCAGTCCCAATTCTTTTAATAATTTACCCAATTATCGCGCCGGGCCCAATCACCCCAGAGTTCTTTAACATCGTTTTCGTGATCGTTTTTGTCTCACTGATTTTGCAAGGTTATTCAGCAGGGCTAGTGGGGAAAGCTTTGAAGTTAGAAGAGTAGGTCATGCCTGCCTAAGCTGTAACGTCATTATGCATGAGGGTTTCGCGCGTCTGGCCGCCCCGAATGTTAGTATCTCGCCGGGACAAGCCTGCGTCTTCTATGAAGACCGCGCTGACGCCGAGCGCACGCTGGGTGGCGGCTGGATTACGCGCACCGCGTAAACCGTCTGGCCAGAAGGTTCCCACCGGAACAGATTATTTTTTTGAAACCCGACAGCGTCTGGCTGCTCGGGTAGACTCTGCCTTCAACTCACAGAAGGAGATTACCCCATGGCTATCATGAAGACTGTCGAAATCATGGCAGAAAGCCCGCAATCATTCGAAGACGCGATTGAGAAAGCGGTGCAGCGCACGTCCAAAACCGTGAAGAACATCCGCTCGGCCTATGTCAATGAAATGACGACCTCGATCAAAGATAACAAGATCGACAAATATCGCGTCAATGTGAAGATCACATTTGAAGTCGGTGAGTAATTTCCGACCGGAGCTCGCTCTAGACGTCTAAAGACATAGCTTGGACCCGTCCGCTTCTGTGGGCGGGTTCATGCTATGCGACCTATGATTTTTCGGTCGTGAAAAGATTGAGAGTCGGTTTGTCTTACGACAAATGGTTGACGCGCCCCGCTGAGACCCCAAATAAAGTCTACAAGATCAACCGTTTTCGTGGACCGTCTCATGACTGATCAGACCGCCATCCTTATCGTCGTCCTATTGGTCGTCGTCGTTGTTGCCCTTTTTGTGCATAATGGCCGACAGAAGCGCCGCTTTGAAAAGGAACGCGCCGAACGCAAACGCAAACTCGATCAGATCAAGGCCGAGGCGCGCGCCAAAGTGCAATCTGTTAATGAATCTGATTCCAACACTTGATCCCCATTCTGTTTTCAAAAAAGAGCCTTTCATGACCCAATCGTCTGACCCCGTCGTTATCGTCGGTATCGCCCGCACGCCTATGGGCGCGTTTATGGGCAGCCTGTCTACGGTCACCGCCCCGGAGCTCGGCTCGGCGGCGATCAAGGCGGCGATGGCTGAGGCCGGGGTCAAGGCCGATCAGGTTGAACAGGCGATCATGGGCTGCGTTTTGCCCGCCGGACAGGGCCAAGCGCCCGCGCGTCAGGCCGCGCTCGGCGCGGGTCTACCGCTTGGCACCGAAGCGACCACCGTCAACAAAATGTGCGGCTCCGGCATGCAGGCCGCGATTATGGCACATGACGCGATCAAGGCGGGCTCGATCAATATCGCGGTCGCGGGCGGCATGGAGAGCATGTCCAACGCCCCTTATTTGCTGCCTAAAGCGCGCGGCGGGATGCGGATGGGCGACGGCCAAGTCATTGATAGTATGATGCATGACGGGCTGACCGACGCCTATGCAGGTGGCGCGATGGGTGTGTTTGCCGACGAAATCGCGACTGAATATCAATTTACCCGCGAACAGCAGGATGCCTACGCGATTGAGAGCGTGCGTCGCGCCCAAGCGGCTCAGGCCAATGGTGGCTTTGACCGCGAACTCACGCCTGTGACCGTTAAGACTCGTAAGGGTGAGGTGATTGTCGATACAGACGAAGGCCCCGGCAATGCGATGCCAGAAAAGATCCCGAACCTGCGCCCGGCCTTTTCCAAAGACGGTACAGTCACAGCCGCCAATGCCAGCTCTATCAATGACGGCGCGGCGGCGATGGTGCTGATGCGCCGCAGTCAGGCCGAGGCCGAAGGCCATAAGGTTTTGGCTGAACTGGTCAGCCATGCTGCCCACGCGCATGAGCCGTCTAAATTCACGACCGCCCCCGTCCACGCTATGCGCAAAGCGATGGAAAAAGCCGACTGGTCCGTCGACGATGTCGATCTGTGGGAAATCAACGAAGCCTTCGCCGTCGTGCCGATGATTGCCATGCAGGAAATGGGCATCGACCACGCCAAGGTGAATGTGAATGGCGGCGGCTGTGTCCTCGGCCATCCCATCGGCGCGTCTGGTGCCCGCATCATGGCGACCCTCATCTGTGAAATGGAACGCCGCGACGCCAAAACCGGTGTCGCAAGCCTCTGCATTGGCGGCGGCGAAGCGACGGCGGTTTGTTTGCGTCGGGATTAGGATTTATTGGCAAAGGTAGTTGAAACAGACCGTCTCGGTAAGGTTCAAATATGAAGCTCCCTGACCGCATCTTCACTCCTCGAAATTGTTTTAGTGACTTCTTACGCAGTGCTTATTCGGGCGCCGTTCAAATTTCTCTTTAGGCCCAAGGCGGTCGTCATTCGTGTTTGATCTGCAATGCGGCGTCCAAGAGCTGATGCACTTTGGCTAATTGAATGTCCCACGGCACGAGTCCGTCTCGTAAATAGGCATCGAAGGCATCTATGTTTTCAGCGACCGCGTTCAAGAACGCCTGGTCCTGTCGTATGCCACTTACATCACACGTATAGGTCGCCTGCATTTCTCCGAGACCTTCATCGAAAACAGGTCTGGCTTTTAGAAGATCGGGACGGAACATAATCAGGTTTGTAATGAGCAACGGCATAGTATTGCTCAGGCTTTTTAAGGCATCGACGCGCTGCTGATACTCGATAAGGGCCGTTCGAACCTCTCTATCCTGGATAATTTCAACCCGACCTGCATTGGACAGTTCGGTTAGCGAAGGCAGTCCGAAAACATTGATGTTATAATAGTGAGAGGTCCCAATCGCTAAACATTGGGATTGTGTTAGATTCTCAGCCGGAGCGTCACTAAAAATGACGTCTGCCGCAGCATTAAGCTCGTCAATCAAGGAAATTCGACGTGTCCTCACGCGCTCCGACGCGTTCTCCACACGGACTAGATCGTCGTGCAAACGCTCCAAAAACTCCACCTCATCAACTCGGTCTGTGCGCCTATCATTCCAACTCGAGACCTGGATGCCGATAAAAACGCCGACGACGACAATCGCGAAGTCAATCGCGACTGCAAACCAATTCTGCTCATTTAGATGTTTTGTAATTCTTCGTAGCAGCACAAAAAGACCTTAAAACATGCTCCATAGAGAATGCAGCAAGTGGAAACCACGGCAAACAATAATATCCGCTACTGATGCACGGGAGCCGACTCGAGTGTCCAATATGGCGGCGTTTGGTGCTATCGGCCTAACGTTCGGAACCGTCTTTACGTTCGGCTTCCCTTGGGGGGTGGGTATTGGCATTTCACTTTTGTTCAGAGATGAGACGGCATGATCGACTTCGTCAAACTTCGCGCTGATACGCCCGCTTGCGAAACGCTTACCCATTTCAACAATGCGGGGGCGTCGCTGATGCCGAGCCCCGTCTACGTCGCGATGACGGACCATCAAGCCTTGGAGCAGGCGGTTGGCGGTTATGAGGCGCAGGCGGATGCCGCGCCCGCCATTGCCGATTTCTACGCGGCCTTTGCGGATATGCTGAATTGCGAGCCGCTTGAGATCGCCTTCATGGAAAGCGCGACCAAGGCGTGGGACGCCGTGTTCTATTCACTGCCTTTGGGTGCTGGCGACCGGGTGCTGGTCCACCGCTCCACCTATTCGTCCAACTATCTGGCGCTGTTGCAGCTGGCGCGGCGCAAGGGATTGGGTATCGATTTTGTGCCGAGCGATGAGCACGGTCAGATCGATCTGGCGGCGCTACCCGGTTTAGTCCGCGATCGGACTAAGTTGATCCTGCTGACCCATTGTCCGTCGCAGAGCGGTCTGATCCAGCCTGCCGAAGCAGTCGGTCGGTTCGCCAAGGATCATGGCCTGCTCTATCTGCTCGATGCGTGCCAATCGGCGGGACAGATGCCGCTCGATGTGCAGGCCATCGGCTGTGACGCGCTGACCGGCACGGGGCGGAAATTTCTACGTGGGCCGCGCGGGACCGGCTTTCTCTATATGCGCCGCGATCTGGCGGACCGGATTGAACCGGCCATGGTCGATTTGCAAAGTGCGGAATGGCTGGCGCAGGATCGTTACAAACTGGCGAACGGTGCGCGTCGCTTCGAATCGTGGGAACGCAATGTCGCCGGACAAATCGCGCTGGGTCGAGCCGTGCGATATGCGATGGGTACTGGATTGGATGCCATCGCCGAACGCGTTCAGCCGATGGCAGCGGGATTACGCGAGACATTGGCCACCTTGCCAGACGTGACAGTGCATGATCCGGGGCAGAGGCGCTCCGCCATTGTGACGTTCTCGAAGCAAGGTGTGGATCCGGCGGACGCGAAAAAGATCTTGCGCGACCAACAGATCAACGTCTCCATCGTCCCGCGCAGTTGGGCGTTGTTAGACGCGGAAGATCGCGATCTTCCTGACCTGATCCGCGCCAGTCTCCATGCCTATAATAGCGAGGATGAGATCGACCGGTTAGTGAGCGCCGTCGCGGGGCTTTAGTGACCGCTACCCTCTAATGCCCCGACCCAAGGCGCCCAAGCCGGACATTGTAATCGACGGCCAGTTCGTAATCCGGATCATCATCACTATCGACAATCAACTGTCCGGCTTTGTTGAGCAGCTGGTGGCAATCATGTGTCAGGTGACGCAGTTGCAGCTGTTTCCCGGCGGCTTCATATTTGGCGGCAATAGCCTCAATGGCTTGCAGGGCGCTCTGGTCGACGACGCGTGAATTGGCGAAATCAACGATCACGGTTTCGGGATCATCGGCGACGGTGAACAGTTCCGAAAAGCCGTCCGCTGAGCCGAAGAAGAGTGGGCCTTCCAGCTGGTAGATTTTAGTGCCATCTTCTGTTTTCGTGTGGGCATCAATGCGCCGCGAAGCGTTCCACGCATAAGCCAGAGCGCTGACGATCACGCCGACCACGACGGCAACAGCCAGATCGTGCCAGACGGTGACGACGGTGACGAGGATTATGACCGCCGCATCCAGCTTGGGAATGCGGGTCATGATTTTGAACGATTGCCAAGCGAAAGTCCCGATCACGACCATGAACATCACGCCGACTAGGGCGGCCAAGGGGATGACCTCAATGACCGGGCTCGCGAACAGGATAAAGGCGAGCAGAAACAGCGATGCCGAAATACCGGACAGGCGCGTCCGGCCTCCGGATTTCATATTGATCATGCTTTGGCCGATCATGGCGCAGCCGCCCATGCCGCCGAAGAAACCGGTGACCGTATTGGCGACGCCTTGCGCGACACATTCTTGGCTCGCGCCGCCGCGTTCTTCTTTAATCTCGCCAACGAGATTGAGCGTCAGCAGAGACTCGATCAGGCCAATCGCGGCGAGGATGATCGCATAGGGGACGATAATCTCGAATGTTTCCAGATTGAGCGGGACCATCGGGATGTGGAATTGCGGCAAGCCACCCGCGATGGAGGACATGTCGCCCACGGACGGAATGTCGATCCCAAAGCCGATAACAATCGCGGCAACAATCCCGATCCCGGCGAGCGGAGCAGGCACTGCCTTTGTGATCTTTGGCGTCACCCAAATCAAGAACATGGTGAGCCCAACGAGAGCGAGCATGATCAAAAGCTGTGGCCCTTCCATCCAGGTGCCGTTGAGCATGTTGAACGGACCGGGATGGTCAGTCGGCGGGGCAGGGCTGGTCTGAAATTGTGTCAGCTGCGCCAGACCAATCACAATGGCGAGGCCGTTGACGAAGCCGAGCATGACCGGATGTGGGACGAGACGGATAAACTTCCCAAGCCTGAAGACGCCTGCGAGGATTTGTAAAATGCCCATTAAGACGACGGTTGCGAATAGATATTCGACGCCGTGAACCGCCACGAGCGCAACCATAACCACGGCCAGCGCGCCGGTCGCGCCGCTAATCATGCCGGGCCGTCCGCCGATGACGGCTGTGATCAAGCCAACGATAAAGGCGGCATAGAGACCGACTAAGGGCTCGACACCCGCGACAAACGCGAAGGCCACCGCTTCAGGTACAAGCGCGAGGGCAACCGTTAGTCCGGCGAGCAATTCGATCTTGATCCGATTGGCGTTGAACGTCATCGGGCCGGATCGGCGTCGCGCTGGAATGGAGATGCGATCGGCAAAAGCCGACAGGGTCGATGAAATCATGGGAGCGCCAACAGAAAGGCTAAGCAGAAGCCGCGGCGCGTAAGCGAGGGCGGGAGGCTTGGCAAGACCCCCGAACGGTTGAAGCTCGTCTCGTGCCTAGGTTTCGCTGTTTACCCAGCTATAAAGGTCACCGAACCCAGCGGCGTCGGCTTCAGAGGCCCAAAGTTCCGTATCGTCCGGCTGACTGCTCATCACAAAGAATCCAGCGACCAGTGTGGCGGCAATTCCAGCCAGAGCTGTCCAGATCCAAGGTTTGCGATCATTGGCGGCTTGCCGCGGCATTTGCGCCTTGGCGGCGGCCATAATCCGGTCGGTCAGATCAGTGCGCGGCGCTGGTACGGCACTGTCTTTGAAGAGCGTTTCAAAATTCTCAGACATGTTCGTTCTCCTGCATCATAGCTCTTAAGCCTTTTCGTCCTCGAACGAGGAGGGCTTCATAGGCTTTCTGGCCAATACCCATGATCTCTGCGGCGTCGCGCTGCGGCATATCTTCGTCGTAGCGAAGGGTCAGGGCGGCCCGTTGTCGATCTGGCAGAGACATCATGGCCGTCTGTAAACTGTCCCAGCGTTCGCGGTTGACTAGGGCCGCTTCGGCTCCAGTCCGACCATCGGGATGGTCCGCCATTTCGCCCGGTAAATCCGGCCGTTTTTTTCGCAGCCGATCATAACAATCATGGGTCGCGACTCGGCATAGCCAGGTCAAAATCCGTGCGTCGCCATCTCGCCAATCCGGCGCGGCGCGCCAGAATTTTAGAAACGTCTCTTGGCACACATCTTCGGCGTCATGAGCGTCACCCAGCAGGCGGTAAGCCACGCGGTGCAAGCTCGCCGTCCGGCGATCAATCAACGCACGCAGCGCCGCCTCATTCCCGGCCCGAAGGTCAGGAATGAGATCATTGTCGGGGTCGCTCACGCTGTCCGGTCGATCTTATTGACCGGGAGGCGGTGGCGGTGGACCCTTACGCTTCTGCGATTTGCGACCTTCGCCTTTGGTCAGCACGCCATCATTATTGGCGTCCATCCGGGAAAAGAGAGCATCGCCCATGGCGTCATATTCGGCGTGTGAGACCAAGCCATCGCCATCGGCATCGAGGCGTGGACGTTCGGCCCGGCGCTCTTTGCGTTGACCTTTGGCTTTATCTTTACGTCCGCCGCGCACCGCTTTCATGGCTTCGCGGGCCTCGGCCCGTTCAGCGTCGGACAGAGATCCGTCTTTATCGCTATCGAACCGTTCGAGTGTCTTTTCGTGGCGCATATCCTGACGGTCGCCTCGGCGTTCTTTCATCTGGTCACGGGACGCCTGCATTTCGGCTTCGGTGACGGCACCGTCGCCATTGATATCCATGCTGAGAAAGCGTTTTTGGGCCTGCTCTGTGCGGTCATTCTCGCGCAGGGTCCGCATTTCGTCGCGTGTCAGCTGACCATCAAAGTTGGCGTCTGCGGCCGCAAAGCGAGCATCGCCAGCGGCTTTGAATTCGGCCCGTGTTACTTCGCCATTACCATCCAGATCGGCGGCAGGCACGGCAGCGATCAGGGCGGTCGCGGCCAGAAGGAGTAGGGGTTTATACATGAGAACCTCCATTATTGTGTCTCATACACTCTAACGGTCGGCTTGGCGATTTCCTGCGCATTGGCAGAAGTTTATGCAGTGCAGCTCTTCTCAGCCTGTCCGAGCGATCTTGGCTCTGTCGGTTATGTTCCGCATCTTATCGAGCACAGCCACCGGCAATTTCGCGTCCAGCGCATGACCGCCATAAGGGGCCGGCGCACCGAGATGATCGCGCACAATATCGCGGAGCATCAAAGCCGTTTCAACAGCGTCACAGGTTGGCCCTAAGGATAATGTCACAGGGTCCCAGAGGCGGTTACGACGCCGCACAGCATCAATGGTCCAATAGGCCCGCATAAAGCCGTCGACGCGCGTATCATAGCCAAGCAGGCATATATCTGACCCCGCCGCCAAGCTGGCTTGAGCGGGCGAAAGACCAGCGGGGCCAACGGCGAAGACCCAGTCATAAGATAGGGATAGAGCCGCCATGGTGCCAAGTGCGTCAGCCAGACCGTCAGGCCGGATGACACCTGCCGAGAAATGCTCATTTGATGTGACGAACAGCGCGTCGCGCAATTCGCATCGACCCTCAATGAAATCATCGAGCGTGCGTGAATAAAGCACGCCGGCGGCTTCCATCAAAGCGCCGTCAGTTCCGTCTAATAGCAGAACAGTCTCACCGCGCTTCGCCGCTTCCCGGGCCATACGCAAAGTCGCGCCGATCAGTTGCGCATGACAGGATGGTTCAAGGGCCGCGCAGAGAACGCCGACAAGACGACCTGCGGGCTGATAAGTCTGCACAGCCGGGATTTGTGCTCCCGGAGCCGTATCAAGCTGAGCGCTCATTTTACCACCTTTCACCGGCGTCTTTGCGACGCTCGTTAGAGGGGGGTGTAGCGGCGACGCACTAAGGCCCCGCTAAGGAGCGTGGTTAAGTGGTGTTAAGCGAAAGTAAGCGCAATCAGCTGCGTCATCAGCTATCTGGGGCCGGTCCACGCGGGGCTGGATCGATGACGCGGAACTGTCCGTCCATGACGCGGAAAACCGCAAGGCCGCGATCGGGACGGCCATCAGGACCGAACCGGACATAGCCATCTGTGCCGTAAAAACCGAGCGGGCTTTCGATGCGCCGAATGCGGGTGCGTGGATCACCGTCCGCCACAATCGCGCCGAGCTGAACTGCGTCATAGGCCAGGCTGGCCAGTGAGGACGGTGCATCACCATAGGCGCGCTCATAATCCGCGAGAAAAGTCGCGCGGGCGTCTTTATCAGCGGCAGCGAAGACACCGCCACCCAGCGCCGGTTCGCGCGCCGTGTCGCGATTATCCCAGCGGGATGTGCCCATAAACAGGACTCGCGCCGGATCGACACCATTGAAAGGCATGAGCGGGGCCAGAGAGCGTAGCGCCGTTCCGCCTTCAGGCAGTAGGATTGCCTCGAAAGCGTCGCGTGTCGCGCTGGAGCGTCCCCGGCGATGGAAATCGGCGATTCTCTTTGCCGGAGCCTGCATGACGGAAATATCGTTGCCCTCATATGTTTCAACGGCCGTCAATTCGCCGCCGACACGCGCAACAGCCTCTTCATAGGCGCGCAAAACACGGCGACCATAGGCATCATCGGGGCCGAGATAAGCAAAGCGCAGAACCCCTTCAGAGGCGGCGTAACCGACAATGCGCTCGACTTCGGACTCCGGCGGGAAAGAGAGGAGGTAGCGACCGCGTTCCGCTACGGACTGATCATTAGAGAATGCCAGAACCGGGGTTCCGGACGGTGTGGCAATCTGGGAGGCCGCCAGCACATTACGTGCGATAACCGGGCCTAGAATAACATCAGCGCCTTGCTGCAGGGCCGCTGTTGTGGCCGACCGCGTGCCGTCTTCAGTGCCTTTCGTGTCAAGCACGGTCAGGACGACATCGGCATCCGGGCGCTGAAACAAGGCGAGCTCGGCCGCTTGGAACATGGAGGCTGCTTCTTCGCGCAGACGTGGGCTTTGGGCTGAGAATGGCAAAAGAAGCGCGACACGTTTTGTGTCACGTCCGGCCATGTGTGGCAGAGTGAGACCGTCGCGATTATTGAAATAAGGGGCAGCGTCGTCCGGCACATCAATGGTGGTGTCGACCCCATCTCTGTCATCGGGCCTGTCTTGCGGGTCGGGCGTCTGGCCGGGATTGGTCGGCGGTGCGGGGCGATCCGGGACTTGGCCGACGGGGCCGGGACGCGGCTGCGGGTCCATCGGCACGGTTGTGCAAGCACACACTGTGAGCGCCACAAGCGCCATGAGCGCTGTCTTCAGCTCTATCTTGGTTTTATGGACGCGCTCGCGCATAGTCTGGCTCACAACTTCTTCCTTGATCGTTCAGACATCCGGAAAGGTCCGACCATCACTATGTCTCCTATAAGCGAGCGTGAGCCCGCGCAACCATTGCGAACTGAGCCGGCTCAGCTTGCTCTCCCTCAACTTGCCCCGGGCCTCTATGTCGTGGCCACGCCCATCGGCAATCTTCGCGACATCACCTTGCGCGCTCTCGATGTGCTGCGCAGCGCTGACCTTGTGCTGGCCGAGGATACACGGGTCAGCGGCAAACTTCTCTCTGCCTATGACATTGATGCGTCTGTGAGCGCCTATCATGACCATAATGCGGCGAAGCGCACGCCGGGGCTGATCAAAGCGCTGAAAAAGGGTGAACGGATCGCGCTGATGTCGGATGCAGGCACACCGCTGGTGAGTGATCCAGGGTTTCGTCTGGTCCGGGCCGCCGTCGAAGCCGGGATCGATGTCTTTCCCTTGCCCGGGGCCAGTGCTGTGCTGGCGGGCCTCGTCAAATCAGGCTTGCCGACAGACCGCTTCTTCTTCGCTGGCTTTCTGCCGCCCCGCACCGTGGCGCGCCAAAAAGAGATCGAGGCCCTGCGCAACATCCCCGGAACTTTGGTTCTGTTTGAAACCGGGCCGCGGGTTGAAGGTTGCTTGCGCGATCTGGCTCTCCAGCTCGGTAATCGTCAGGCCGTGCTGACGCGTGAGTTGACCAAGCGCTTTGAAGAGGCGCGTTACGGGACATTGACCGATCTGGCGGACGGCATTGCCTCAGACCCGCCCAAGGGCGAAATCGTACTACTCGTCCACGGTCCCGAAACCTCGCGTTGGGACGGCGAGGTCGTGCGCGATGCATTGCGCGCTCAGTTAGAAACAATGAAACTCAAGGCCGCGTGCGCTGAGATCGCAGACGTGTCTGGCTGGTCCAAGCGAGAGCTTTATGCGCTTGGCCTGTCGCTGAAATCGTAGGTTCGGATGAAGGCCCAGAAACAAAAGGCAGGGCGACAGAAGGCAGAGCGGGCGGGACGGCGCGCCGAAACTTGGGTGGCCCTCTACCTACGCCTGACCGGGCACCGAATTTTAGCGCAGCGATTTAAGACACGCTCCGGTGAGATCGACCTTATCGCGCGCCGGGGAAAGACCTTGATGTTCATAGAGGTCAAGCAGCGCGCGAAGGCTGAACATGCTGTCGATCCCGTCACTGCGCGCTCGGAAGAACGCATCATCCGCGCGGGTGAAGTCTTTCTGTCTCGCAACCCCCGCTATGTCGAAGACGGGTTTGCGCTGCGCTATGATGTGGTGATTGTGACCGGGATATGGCGAATGCGTCACCAGACAGACGTGTTTCGCGGCTGGTAATGTTAACCCGTTGGTGACTCTGTTTCCTTAGACTTTCCTCATGTTTAGACCGTCGATCCGTTCTTTGTCGCCTTTAGGGCTTCGCCAAGCGAAGCGTTTAGCGCCGCTGTTAATCTCCGCCATCATGATCTCAGGCTGTGCTGTCGCCACCGCAGGCATTGAGAAGGGCGATGAGCGCAGCTTCGTGCGCTCTCTGAATGATGTGAATGCTGGTCGCGCAATCGGATCCCGGATGAAACGCGCCTATGCCTATGAGCTGGGTGGCGTGGATGTCGAAGTCGCTGAAGGGGTTGTTCTGTTGACGGGCAATGTCCCGCGCAAAGAAGACCGGATCGAAGCGGCGCGCATCGCTTGGTCGGCCCCACGGGTGCAGCAGGTCGGCAATGAAATCCTGATCAAGGACAAGCAGGGCTTCGTGCGCAACACCAAGGACGGGTTTTTGGAAAAATCGGTTCGGGCGCGACTGACGGCGGATAAATATGTCAAAGGCCGCAACTATAATATCGAAACCCACGACGGGGTTGTTTACCTGATGGGTGTGGCGCGCTCAGCCGAAGAGCTAGAGCGTGCGGCACGGATTGCGTCTCTGACCCGTGGGGCCCGCGAAGTGATCTCTTATGTCCGGATCGCCGATCTGCCCGAAGAGCCACAACATGACATGGAGGCCGAAGTCGCTGTTCCGCAATCCATGGTTCCAGCGCAGCGCCCCTTACCGAATTTTCTGACTGACGAGCCGATGCCGGATCAAGATCTCGCGGATACGCCCGCCCCCATGCGGCAGGCACCGATGGATGAGCCGATCCCCTATCGGGATCCACAGCCCGCTAATCCATATGACCTCGGTCAGACGATTATCCCCGCTGATCCGAATGCCGCGCCCTATTATATTGATCCGGAAACGGGCCAGCAGATTCAAGTGAAGAACTGGGTGCCTGAAGTTCCGGAAGACTGAGCTAGCTAAGTTAGAGCCAGACGTCTTTCGCAGCCTTATCCCAACCGACCGTTGTTTTACTACCGTCAGTAATCGCTGGGCGCTTTAACAATGTCGGATGTGCGCTGATCAAGCTCTCAGCTTTGGCATTATCAAGATCAGCTTTTAATGCCTCGTCTAGCCCGCGCCATGTGGTCGAGCGACGGTTCAGGGCTTTTTCAAAGCCAACGGCGTCAACAATGCTTGTAATTTCGTCAGGGCTTACCCCGTCTGCGCGCACGTCGATAATCTTTGGATCCAAACCAGCCGCCTGCATCTCTTTGATGGCTTTGCGGCATGTGTCGCAGCTTTTGAGGGAATAGACTTTCATGCCTGTCTCCTAAACGCGGCCGGATAGAAGATCGATGAAATCGAGTATCGCCTGATAGATGGCCGCGCGGCTCGTATCATTATGGAGCTCATGCTCGACCTCTGGATAGGCGCGGAAATCGGCGCGGGCTGCTGCACCAAAGGTTTGGCTGGCCTCGAAATCAGTCAGTTGATCACCCGTCGCGTGGACCATCAGCAGGGGTAGAGCCCAGTCGCTCGCACGCTCTGTCAGCGCTTCGCCGTTTTCGATAATCTCGACGGCTGTTTTAAGCCCAAGCCGGTTATGGTTCAGCGCGTCGCGTTCATATTCAGCCTGTTCGTGAGGAAGCGTTGACACTTGGTCGCCAGAAATCGCATTTTTCATCGATGCGTTTGGCATCAGTTTGGCGACGAATTTGACGATGGCGCGCAAGGGCGCTGGCACGGGATCGGCGGGCGCGACAAGCGGGGCGGAGGCGATGATGCCAGCCACGCGAGGGTCAGGCCTCAGCCCGTGATCCAGCACGATGCCGCCGCCCATAGAGTGACCATAGAGTACAAGCGGACCTTTATTCTCTCCGTGCAGCGCGCGCGCGCGCGTCAACAAGGCGCTGAGATCGGCACGATAATCATCAAAGCTGCGGATCACGCCGCGCTTCCCCGAGCTGCGGCCATGGCCGCGCAGATCGATGGCCACGGTTTGAACCCCATGTTGCGCCATGTGGTTCGCCATATCCGCATAGCGCCCGGAATGTTCGCCAAACCCATGCACCAGCGCCAGCGTGGCGTGGGGGTGTTTGGCTGACCAGTGGCGCGCGAATAGTGTGGTCCCGTCGCCAGACGTCAGTTGGAATGTGTGGCCATCATCCATCATGTTTTCCTAGATCAGACTGGGCTCAGGCCCAAATGGCTGTGCCATAGGCGAGCACTTCGCAGCCGCCCATCGCCGCGCCGCTATCGCCGAGATTGGAGCTGATCAAGCGGATATTGTGGACGGCCATAGCCCCGCGCCCCTGTGCGTCTTCTGCCATGCGTAGGAGCGCTTCGCGCCGAGCCCGCATCATCATGTCTTCATGCATTCGAAACCGTCCTCCGATCAGCTTGCGCAGGGTGACAGCGATACGGCGGAAGAAATCATAAGCAACGACCGTCGATCCCGTCACCAGTTCGCCATGCCGTCCATCGACATGCGGCAGGGTGGTGAGCATGACGTCGCCTAATTCGGCTTCACGCTGATCTAGGTCCGCCATATGATTGCGTTGCGCGACTGTGCCGAAAATAAAACCAATCACCAACAAAGCCACAAACGGCCCAATGCTTATAAGTATGGATAGCGTAATGTCGTTCACTGAACCGGCTCCAACCTAGCCAGCCTACTCGACGACAACCGCCGTGCCATAGGCGTAAAGCTCGGACGCGCCAGAGGTCACGGAGCTGGTTGATAGGCGGATATTGACGATCGCATTGGCGCCTTGCGCGCGGGCATCTTCGGTCATGCGCCGGATCGCGTCGCGGCGGGCTTCTTCCAGTAATTCAGTATAGCCGCGCAGTTCACCGCCGACGATATTTTTCAGTCCAGCGGCAATATCGCGACCGACATGTTTCGCGCGGACGACATTCCCCTGTGCGAGTCCGATATGTCGCACGATCGTGCGCCCCGGAACAGATTCCATATTGGTCAGGATAATATCGTCAGTCATGGTGATAGCGTGCCACGAATAATCCAACCGGACAATGTCCGGTAAGTGAAAACTTAGATCTCTGTGTCGCAGCGAGCCCTTAGTTGGCGCGGCTCATGAAGCCGTTGATATGGGCGTCATCATTAGTGGCTGTGGGTTGATCATCGTCATTGACATCGAGCTGATATTTATTGGTCGCGACCGGTGTTGCCCAAGCCGCCAACACAATTGCGGCTACAAAGGCAGATCCAAGTTTTAGATGTCCCATCATGATGCGCTCCTTCGGTTGGGCGATAACCTCTTTAAATGAAAGGCATTACAAATTCGTTCTGCTTGCGCGGCCGTGCCCCCTGCGGCAAAGCGCGAGCCATGCTTGTTAGCCAGAAATTTCGTGTCGCGTTCCAGATGGACCCGATGGACCATGTCGATATTGCCGGAGACACGACTTTCGCTCTGGCGCTAGAAGCGCAGTCACGCGGGATGAGCCTGTTTGAATATGGGCCGCAACACCTCGTTTATGATCAGGGTCGGATCTTAGCCCATGCGCGCCCAATGCGGGTTCAAGCCAAGGTCGGTCATCATGTCGAATTTGACGAACGCCGCGTGATTGATCTGGCTGAGGATGTTGATGTCGTCTGGATGCGGCAGGATCCGCCTTTTGATATGGCCTATATTACCGCTGCGCATTTGCTGGAGCGGCTATCTGGAACGACTTTGGTCGCCAATGATCCGAAATGGGTTCGGTCATGCCCCGAAAAGGTCGTCCCGCTGGACTATGCGCATCTCATGCCGCCGACCATGATTGCGCGCGACAAGGTGATGATCGACGATTTCCGGGCGCGCCACGGCACCATCATTATCAAGCCGCTTTACGGCAATGGTGGTGCCGGAATTTTCAAGCTCAAACCTGATGATTCCAATTATTCATCCCTGCTGGAGACTTTTTTTGAGATCAGCCGCGAACCCGTCATGGTTCAGGCGTTCCTGCCCGCTGTCTCCGAAGGCGATAAGCGTATCCTGATTATTGATGGTGAGCTGGCGGGCGGGTTTAACCGCGTGCCGCAAAAGGGAGAGACCCGATCCAATATGCATGTTGGCGGCTCGGCCCAACCCGTCGATCTGACCGAAACCGACATCGCGATTGCGAAAGAATTAGGTCCAATGTTGCGAGAGCGGGGGCAGATCCTCGTCGGCATTGATGTCATTGGCGGCAAGCTCACCGAGATCAATTTGACCAGCCCGACGGGTGTGCATGAGCTGAAACGCTTTACCGGCGTGGATGCGACCGCTTTGTGCTGGGATGCTATCGAACGGCGCCTCGGCACCTAAAATTTCTATATAATTTCAGCGGGTTGGATCATCACTGCAAGCTGTGCCAGACTGTCGCAGCATTTGCTGCGTATGTAGGTCATGGCCATTCTCGCCCTCGTCACTCTGCCGCTGTCCGGACATATGCGTCCGATGATGGCGGCTGCGCGGGCCTTGCAGCAGGCCGGTCATCGACCCATCGTTATCGGACCCGTAGACCTGACGGCCCGTGTCCCCAAAGATATTGAAACGCGCACCGTTGGTCTGTCCGATATGCCGCTGGATCGGCTCGACGATATGTGCGCGTGCCTGACACGGATGCGGTCCCTGAAAGACGTGGCGCAGATGTTCGATGCGGTGGCCGCGCTGACCCAATTCTATCTCGACCATTTGCCCGCCGCCGTAGAAGCGGCCGGCGCGTCCGCCATCTTGCATGATCAGCTAGAGCCGGGGGCCGGGATTGTCGCGCGTGGCCTGTCGCGCACGCTTGGCATTCGCCACATCAGTCTGGCCTGTGCCCTGCCGATGAACCGCGAAGCCGCCGTGCCGCCGCCCTTTTTGGGCTGGCGCTATCGTCCCGGACCGTTTGGCGCATGGCTCAACGGCGGCTATTATAATGTGGTGAACTGGATGCTGGCTAAGCAGGGCCGGGCTTTGGCAGACGGTGCGGCGCGTTTTGGTCTCTCTAAGCCTGACGGTCTTCTGGATTGGCAGCGAGCGTGGTCTGTCGATGACGGGCTGTCGCGAACGACCGACCTGTCGCAAGGACTCGCCAGTCTCGACTTCCCGCGCGAGCATCCGCCCATCTATCTCGGGCCTTTCCGCGAACAGACCGCAGACTTTCCGGGTCTGGACACCATAGCGCCTGAGCGGGATGGGCGTCCATTGGCCTTTATCTCGCTGGGCACTTTGATGGGGGGGCGAGCCCGCGTGCTCAGCGCGATGGCGCGGGCAGCGATACAACGCGGCTTACAGCCCGTGGTCGTGCATGGCGGTCGCCTATCGGGCGCAGAGGATTGCTTGCCACGCGGAACCATCATTCGTGATTTCTTGGATCAGCGTGCCATTTTGTCGGACGCGTCGGTCGCCATTATTCATGGCGGTTATAATTCAACCACGGACGCTGTGGCCGCAGGCGTGCCGATGATCACTGTGCCTCTGGCGTTCGAACAAGGGGCGATTGCCGCGCGCGTGGAGCGCGCCGGGTTGGGCCGCACGGTCGGCGCTATTGGGCCGAGCCTGTCGCAGCGGATAGGTCTGGCCTTGGGAGATGTGTTGGATGACCCAGTGGTGAAACGGGCCGTGCGTCGGGCCCGGTTTGAAGCGTTGGCAGCCCCAGGATTGGCGGGTTTGGTCGCGAGTATTGATGCGGTTCTGGATGGCCCCAACATGACGCAAACGGGATTGAGTTCCACAGGCCCACACAGGCGAGCTGGCGGTGTCATTCCGTCGCCGTGGAAAGGTCAGCCCGCAGAATAAAACCACGGCGGTCAGGAACCAGTCTGAGTGGGTAGGCGTTTATAGCTTGCAATAACGCATTACAGGAGATTGCCATGAACCGCGAAGACAACACACAAACGATCGATAAAAAAGGCCTCGGCGTCGCTGGGCTTATTCTGGCCGCAACTCTTTCACTCGCTGCTTGTAACACCATCGAAGGTGTCGGCGAAGATACGCAAAGCGCTGGCGAAGCCATTGAAGAAGCCGCGAAATAGTCTCGGATCAATTCTCTGAAGTCTATTGAGCCGCTCTCCTATCGGAGGGCGGCTTTTTATTTGGGCAATAGACTTAGACGCGTTCTGTAATGCGGATCGCGGCCAAGCAACCCGCCCGGATTAGTCGCGATAGAACCGGATAGCCCGGCGCGTCATGTGCGCCGCCTTCGACAGCAATATCGCGGTGATGCAGCTCGTCTTCGCGAAATTCGCGGAACGTGTCCGCCAGCTCCGGCTCAACGTCTGCGATCTCTTTGGCCTGTTCGTCATAATGCTGCTCAATCACGGTCTCGACGGCCTCGGTGCAGACATGGGCCGCCTTTTCGCCCATCAGGGCTGTCACCACGCCCAGCCCATAGCCCGCCACATTCCAGATTGGTGTCATGGCGGTGGGGCGAACTTCGCGCTCGACCAGTAATCTGTCGAACGCATCCAGATGTTTTTGCTCTTCGGCTTCCATCTCGGCCAATTGCGCGGCGATGGGCGCGGTCGCCGGACTGCGGCTAAACACGGCTTGCTGTCCGCGATAAATGGCGACGGCTCCATATTCGCCAGCGTGATCCACGCGCAGCATTTCAGCCACGCGGCGCGGGGTTGACGCTTTTTTCAGTCGCGGTTTCATGTGGTCCCCGGACGGAAGCCTTTGGGGCGAAAATTAAGCCGCCACGTACCGATAGCGCCGAGCAGAGACAGCAGCGCATTCCAGCCTGCCATCGAGATGCCGAGGAAAGACCAAGCAACGTCAGAACAGGCGACCGGACCAATGGGCTTATCAAGGAAGGCGAGGGGGTCATTCGGATCAATCGGGCCGAGATCGCCGAGACTACCCGCCGCACAGGCTTTCGGGCCGTCCCACCAGCCAAATTCAACGCCAACATGGAACGCACCCAAAGCTGCGGAGCCTAAAAGCAAGACGATCAGCAAAACAGGGCCGAGCCATGTCGGCAGGCCTTTGCCGCTGCCAAAGGCGGCGCGCGCTAAGATGACGGCGACAGCGACGGCGACCACCGCCATATGCGCATAACGCTGCCAGTAGCACATGATGCACGGCGCGTAGCCGAGCCCATATTGGAAGATCCACGCCCCACATAGAAGCGCCAATGAGAGCGCCCCCGCAAATAAGGCGGCGCGGGCGTCAGTATGTTGGAGCAAGGGTTTCATAGCGTCCCTATAGCGGAGCGAAGGGCGGCTGTCAGGGCAGCAACTGTGCGTCTCCGCCCATACTCAGCCCGGCAAATGTCGTAATAAATTCATTGGCTTGGCTGCAATGTCGGCTTGGTTCAGCGATGAATAATCGTTAACGATGTTTTGGCACGCCCCTTGTATTGCTGAAACCTGTCATGAACTCGACCCCAAACACAGTCCGACAGACGCTGCCGCTTGGCGCTCGCTTGCGTGCGCAGCGCATGGCGATGGGCTTGTCGCTGGCTGACGCCTCAAAAAAATGCGGCGTTCGTCAGGATTATCTGGGTGCGCTTGAACGACATGATCTCTCCGCCCTGCCCACCATTGGCTACGGGCTCGGCTATGTGCGCGCCTATGCGCGTGCGTTAGGGCTCAATACGGAACAATCCGTGGCTGATTTTAAACGCGACAGCGAAGTGCCGTTCGATCTCGACCGGGCCAGCCGGCCGCATTTCGTCCCGACGCGACGCCTGCGCCTCCCGCGTGGCTCTATCCCGGCGCTCGGCGTCTTGGCCGCCGTGGTGATGCTCGGCATGTGGTACGGGGTGCAGCTCGACACGGTCGCCTCGCCCAATCCAAGCGCAGCTGTCACCTTTGATCCCGCCAATATAGACCCCCCGACGCCGATTGCCGATAATGTGCTGACCGTGCGCACAACCGCGCCGAGCTGGATCAGCATTCGCGATGCTCGCGGGCGATTGGTCGTCAATCGCGTCTTCGTCACGGGCGAAACCTGGCAAGCGGAAACCGGACAGGCCTTTACGCTGGGTGTGCGCGATGCGGGGGCGGTTGAGCTCTGGGTCGGCGAAGCCAATCGCGGACCACTCGGTGCGCCCGGTGTGCCGATCAGGGATATGGATCTTTCCGTTATTCGTTAAGGCCATCGTCCGATAGGGGACTGCGGTAATCTGGCCGCGTTGCCGACTTTAAACCGTCACCACTCTCCGCTATGCGCTCCACATGAGCGCTCCCAATTCTTCTTTGCCGACTTCCCTTGCCGCCGTCCGCCCTTGGCGCGCGATTGAGCGTCGCGCCAGTCGCAAGATCAAGGTCGGCGCGGTCGAGGTTGGCGGTGACGCGCCCATCGCTGTGCAGTCCATGACCAACACGCTGACCCATGATGTCGACGCGACGGTTGGGCAAATCCAACGGCTGGAAGACGTCGGCGCGGATATTGTTCGCGTCTCCGTGCCTGATCCCGACAGCTCCGCCGCGCTGCGCGCCATTGTTGATCAGGTCAATGTCCCGCTCGTGGCCGATATTCATTTCCATTACAAACGCGGCATTGAAGCGGCGGAAAATGGCGCGGCGTGCCTGCGCATCAATCCCGGCAATATTGGCGGGCAAGCGCGGGTTAAAGAAGTCGTTGCCGCCGCGCGCGCCAATGGCTGCTCAATCCGCATCGGCGTCAATGGCGGCAGCTTAGAACGCGACCTGCTCGAAAAATATGGCGAGCCCTGTCCCGACGCGATGGTGGAGTCCGCATTGATGCACGCCCGCATGCTCGATGATGAAGGCTTTCATGAATACAAAATTTCGGTGAAAGCATCGGATATTTTCCTGACCGTCGCCGCCTATCACCAGCTTGCCGAGGTTACGGACGCGCCGCTGCATCTAGGGATTACCGAAGCGGGCGGGCAGCGCATCGGCACGGTCAAATCCTCTATCGGCATGGGTAATCTGCTCTGGGCCGGAATTGGCGACACGATCCGGGTGTCCCTGTCCGATGAACCGGAAGAAGAAATCCGCGTCGGCTTCGATATGCTCAAATCGCTCGGGCTACGCACGCGCGGCGTCAACATCATCTCTTGCCCGTCCTGCGCGCGACAAGGCTTTGATGTCATCAAAACCGTCCGTATCCTAGAGGAACGCCTCAGCCACATTCACGAGCCGATCAGCCTGTCTATTATTGGCTGCGTCGTGAACGGCCCCGGCGAAGCCATGTTCACCGATGTCGGCTTCACCGGCGGCTCCGCCGGCTACGGCATGATGTATCACGCCGGCAAAAAAAGCGGGAAAACCGACAATACCGACATGATCGACGAAATTGTTGAGGCGGTTGAGGCGAAGGCGGAAGTCGTGAGAGCCGAACGTGACGGATAATGCTAGAACATCTCCGACGCTAAAATCATGTCATCTTTATACAAAGATTTATTATTGGCATTAAATTCATATTTTACGTCGCAGTTTAATCCATATAAATCAATGAGAGTATAGCCAACTGAAGTATATGATGAGTCTTCACTGCCAGACACTGACTCAGAGGTCATTTCAAAAGCAAGAAGTAAGTGCTTCGCGTCTGTCGTGACTTTCGGGCGATTTGACGGAGATAAGTAAAATGATCTCATCGACGTTCCTTTTGTGTTGGCGCTATATATTTTGCATTCTATATAGACAGAGTTCCCCTGTGTATCTTTAGTCAATATATCTGGGTAGCCTGTCGATTGTCCACGACCCGACGCATCTGTTGGCCGGGCTGCGACCATGCCATATTTCTCAAGACCTCTAAGCACGTAAGGTTCAATATCATTTCCAACCTCATTTGGTCTGGGGCGAAAGATAGGGTTGCTCTGAAGCTCTTCTCCAACTGAGTGAGCTAAATTCTTTATTTTATCAATAAGAGCTGTGTCTGTTGGATCAGAGGTGTCAACAGGAAGAACGCGGCAACCTGTTAAAGCGCGTATGATGGCGACGAAAGGGACTCCCTTCATAGGCTGAAGCATTCTCGCAAGTGCGGCTTCCAGTTCCTCTATTCGGTCTTTGTCATCCATGTTTTTTCAATATCACAATACGGTTAGTATTCGTCCCTTTTTTGTTATTGCTGACGCCCCAAGCATTGGCCGTTTTAGAAAACTTCTGATCGTGAATTATGACGCCAACTGTTTGGAAAGAGGTTTCCTCTGCCGCTTGAATGACCTGCTTTTCGAGTTTTACCGTTCCATTACGGACCTCTCCAACTTCGTATGCAACGAATCCTCCAGGTTTGGTAACGCGATAAAGTTCACGAAGTACACCCGCTGTAAACTGTGTCCAGTCTTTAACTGATTTGTGGATGCTTATGTCCACGCCAAAAGCATCAAAACCCGCGAACCAAGCGCGAAGCCAATTATCGCCAGCATAATCTACCACATCGAGAAATGGAGGCGAGGTCACAGTTAAGGAAACCGTTTCATCAGAAAGAAACTTCAGTTGGCTGGCAAGGCCTGTCTGTGTCTTGAAATCGGAATTGATTAAACCGGCGCTACCACGAAGTAATGACTTAGATTTTTTTAAAATTATCGCACGAATATCTCTAGCTTCGGGTCTTTGATTTCTTTTTTCGTTAATTTTTATTTGACGCTTTACGGTGACGGCTTGATTAGGTGGTAGCGTATAAACTGAAAAAAATCCTGACGAGTGACCTGTCAATCTATTGATTGCAACCATTCGAATCCACTTATCAGTATGATCCATTATTCCCAGGCCAATACGGTCTAAAAAATAATCGCGTAGTGCGATCAATCGCCCCAGCGTATCAGGATGAAAGAAGGCGAGAAGGTCTTCACTTCCGTCGAATGATTTAGGCGTCATGTCAATGCTATCAAGGCGCTGAGCGACGTCACCAATTGAAGGGGCGCAAAGGCGTGGTTCTACAAGCATTTTGCTAAGCGGGTTGATATCATTTCCAGCGGCCTGTCTATCGAGAAGGGCGGCCTCAACTAAAGTGGTTCCTCTACCCATAAATGGGTCCAACACCCAGTCTCCGGGTTGAGTTAGACGGGTGATAAAAAAGTTTGGTAGTTCACCTTTAAAACACGCACGGTAGCTGACTTCGTGGAGGCCGTCAGATTGTCTCTGGCGGGAGGTCCAAAAGTCATTGATGTAGTATTGAATACCGTTCTCTTCTCGAAGTTCAGTTTTGCGTCCTACCCGATTGAATGTTCTCAGATCCTCCAAAAAACCTTCAAGGCATATCTCTTCTAGCTTTGATTGTGGGAATGCATGTGGCCTGTCTTGAGAGAGTGGAGCTTGTTGAAATAGCATAATAAAATCGAGTGCATCTACCAAGTGGTTCGGTGGATCCTCCTTGCCCTCGGCAAAGGAATTTATTTGACAAAGTGTCAATCCTGCTTCTTTTGCCAACTCTGTCGGGCTCATGATCTTAGCGTCGAGGATGTTCTGAACAATATTACTCATACTGGGTTATAGCTCAATAGATTGCTCTGTCTCTAATAGATGCTCAATTTCGAACTTACACGCTATAGCTTCAGCCTATCCAAACTAAAGACCCAATATACATCCCCTAACCTTCCTCTCGGAAAACCCAGGCTTTCGGTGCGGCGTAAGAACATAGTCTAGCCCCGCGATCCGGGTTTTTATTTATGCTTTGCTAACCCTAATTCCAATTTCCACACGGCCTGTTAAGACAGCTCTGACAGCTTGATCCTATGTCAGGCGAATGGAAATGACCCGGCCGGACAATTTTATCGGGGCGAGCCCCGTCCCACTCAGCCGTGCGGCGCTGGCCCATAGTGCGGCGCGATTGCGCAGCTGGACTGTGGATGCAGCGCTGCCCTTTTGGGTGGATCACGCTCAGCTGGACGATGGGTCTTGGGTCGAACATTTACGGCTCGACGGCATACCCGATCACGCCGCCGAACGCCGCTGGCGCATCGTTGCGCGGCAGGCTGTGGCCTATGCCCAAGCGACGAAGGCGGGCTGGTGGGACGGCAGGGCTGTCGCGCGGACAAGTTTTGAAGCCTATTGGTCTCAAGGCTGGACCGGAGATCATGTGGTTCACCGCATTTTGCCGGACGGGACAATTTCCGATCCCCGCGATGATTTGTATGATCAAGCCTTCGGCTTACTGGCTTGCGCGCGGATGTTCGCGCTAACGGGCGAGGCGGGCTACCGTTATAAGGCGGCAGAACTGATCGCGCGGTTGGATGCGAGCAAACATCCAGCGGGGGGTTGGCGCGAAGGCACGGTCAAACCGTTCCCGCGTCGGCAGAACCCGCACATGCATTTGCTGGAAGCCTCTCTGGCCCTCTATCAGGCGACGGGGCAGGCGGATGATCTGGCCATTGCGCATGAGGTGATCGGTCTGTTTGAACGGCATTTCCTGCGCGGCGACACGATCGGGGAAATCTTCAACGAAGACTGGACTCCGCATTCAGATCATGGCGACTGTGTCGAACCCGGACATGCGGCAGAATGGATCTGGTTATTGTCGGAATATGACAAAGCGACTGGGGCCGATCATTCATCCGAACAGAATTCCCTCTATGATCGCGCCTTTCGCAACCGTCTGGGCATATTGTTCGACATAGAATGCCGGAGCGGGGACATAACCCGCCAAACCACACGCGCTTGGGTTCAGACCGAAGCGATCAAGGCGCATCTGGCGATGGCCGAACGCGGCGCACCCGGCGCGGCCGAAATGGCGGCGGCGACAATTGATGCGATGTTCGGATCTATTCTGCAGCCGGACGGAACATGGGTGGATCAACACAATGCCTGCGGCGCGCCGATTGCGACCACCATTCCGGTCAGCACCATGTACCATATTGTTGGCATGGCGGTCGAAGCTGAACGGGTCGCAGACGCGCCCCTCTAAGTCTTGTCCATAACCTCGACTTTGAACGCGGCGACATCCATTTGTTTGCGCTCTCCGGCGCGGCCGGGAAACACCGCAATCAGATCGACATTGGCGGGCGCGTCGATGATCGGCGGTCGATATTCGAATCTGTAATCCTGCCAATCGGCACCCAGCTGAAACGTGCTCCAGCCTGACGGCCGCCCTTCCATTGTGAAATAGCCGGAATCGAAGGCATCAAGCGGGTTGCTGCGTGAAGCGCGGGCGCGGATTGTGATGCGAAGCAATCGTCCCGCAAAGGCGCGTTCATGGCTGGGGCCGAGCGTTGCAAATACGCCGATGGATTGGGGTCCCTGACCGGAGGGCGTGAATTGGGACAGGCGGATGAAGCCGCCATCTTCGTCAATAAAATCACCCTCTGATCCGGGCGAAATGGTCAGCTCAACCAAATCCGGTCCAGACAACTCCCAGCCCTCAGAGATAATTTCTTCATCCGTAATGGACTCGCTTCCGCCAAAGGATAGGGCGAACAAGACCATCGCGAAGGTCACCAGCGCGGCCAGCGAATAGAATAAGCGATCCCCAAACATCGGGACGGGCGTTACCATGTTTTCACAGCGATGCCAGCGCCGCGCAGACCTTAGATCAAGAAGAGCACGGCGCGCTCATCCGCGCGGTCGAGCAAAGCCCGGCCCAGCATATCGGTCAAATCTTCGGAAAACCGCTGCGAGGCTTGTCCGTCCCAGGCTTGGCGCACGGCTTCGATCAACTCGGGGCGTTGTTTTTTGATGGCCTGATCGATGCGCTTTTCGGTCAGAACCTGCCGGGCGATGACAGGGACTCTGGCCCCGCGGAACCGACCGGACAAGGCCCGCCGACCATAAAGATAGCTTCCGCCGGCAACGGCTCCGCCAATCAGCAGACCGAGCGGGTTCATCAAGAGCGGCGCGAACAGATTGGCATGGGCGAGCAGGGCGCTGACCAGAATCGCCGCCAGCGTCGTGCCGAGCAGCGCCGTGTCGGTTTCCAGTGCGCCGATTTTCGGGGCGGCCAGCGACAGACCTTCCAGATGTTGGCTGACATGGTGGGATTCATCCAAGCTCAGCACCATGGCGGGCAAGCCATGTTCCCGGCAGAGCGGATCAGTGATCGTTTCAATCTCGCGCTGTAGATCGGCGAACCAGCGTCCGATGACAGGCCGTAATTTCGCCTGCGCCGTGTCTGAGCGAAGCCAGTCCGCCACAGACTTCGTCAGATGCGACTCGACCTCATCCAGAGACGCGATTGTGCCGGATCGCCAAGAGCGGAAGGCGGGTTTGATACAGTCTTCCGTCAGCCCGTCGACCAGAGCCGGGGCGAGGGTCTCGCCCAATTTGCGCGCGGCTTCACTGGCACGTTCCGTCACGTTCCCATCCGCTTCCATCAATGCGCCAACCTCATGTTTGAAGCTGGCATGTAGAAATTCAAACCGGCCTAACCAAGCCAGTCCGCGCGCAATGGCGAATTCCGGTTCGGCACCGCGAATGACGCGGGCTTTCGGGAAGGCGGCTTTGGTGGCGGGCAGCACGAGCGGCAGTCGCGCCGCGCCGCCTGTCAATAGAACCGTGTCCGGGTCGCGCCCGCCGAGCTGTTCAATGGTTTCGCGCAGGGCAAAGTCAAACGCGGTCGTCCAACTATAGCCGTGCAGCGCGTCGAGCGGTTTGGACAGAATGGCATCCGCGTCCGCCTTGTCGATCCGGATTTCGAAGAGCAGGCCCTTATCGACGGGCAGGCGGCGGATCATTTCGACGGGTTTGTCTTCGCCCGTGAAATAGGCTTCCTTGGCCTCCCGGCACCAAAATTCAAGAATGGGGCGGTAGGCCGGGTGGCTCTTGAGCAAGGCCTCGATCCGCTTGCGCTGCGGTTGGCGCGCGAGATTCATTTCGAAAATTTCTGTGTCGAGCAGGCCGGAGCCGAGAATGTTGTGGCCGACATCGTCAGCCGCCAGATCACGGCAATAGGTCAGGTCCGTCGTGGAGCTGCCAATATCGACGATCAGGACAGAGGCGCGCGCATCCTCCATCGATAGATAGCCCTGTTCCAACGCCGTCATCAAAGCGGCACGCGACTCGGACACGATCCGCGCTTCTTTCAAACCCGCCGCTTTGACGAACAGGTTACGATAATGCTGGCGCACCTCGCTCGACCACCCAGACGGACAGCCAATGACGAAGTGGCTTTCTTTCGGCCCGCGCAGACTGCCGTCCTCCGTGAGCCCTTGGATCAGGGCTTGGGTGAAGAGGGTCAGCGGTTCGCGCACATCCGGCGCGTCCAGATCAGAGGATTTGAACTTGGCCCAGACTTTGGCGCTGCCCGCTGAACTGGGAAGGGTGAGCGCTTCAGCGCCAATACGAATGTTCTTCGACCGCCCCTTATCTTTGGACACAGCGGTGACGAGACTGCGCACACCTCGATATTCAAGAATTTCTGGTTCTGCATGACCTTGACCAAAAGCGCGCGCGAGCGCGGTCTCGCCGTGGCCGAGATCGAAGCCGATAAACTCAATGTCTTTCATATTGGGTGTCGTCATTCGCCGCGCACCCACACTGTTCCGCGCCGCACGACGCGGCCATCATCGGTGACCAGTGCGGGCGCGGCGGTTTGCAGGTCGGGGCCGTCTGCGCCGCCTGGGACAGGTAGGCGGTCAAACCAGTTGGCGGTCTTTTTGGAATAATCGACTTGCTGCAGCCCCGCGCCTTCGATCAAGGTCGGAAGCTCGCGGCGCGCCAGTTCTAGCGCATAGTTGGAGTCATCCGCCCGTCCGGCTTCGAGCAGACCCTGCAAGAGTGCTGTCAGTCGCGTATCATCGCGCCAGTGAACTTCCGTCGTCGGCGCTGACAGACGCAGCAATATATGGTCGGCGGTTTTTAGCGCGTCAGTAATTTGCCCGATCAGGCCCGCTTGATCGAGGCGGACCACGGCGGAGGCGCGGCGGGTTCGCCCGGATGCATCTTCAATCGTCTTCGGTTTAGGCCAGAAAGGCAGGCGCGACAGGTTGAGGGTGGAGACCGCATGGAGTCCAGCCAGTCCAATTGCGCCCCAAAACGCCAAGCCGACGCCTTGGAGCAATCCGGCGGCCCCGAGCAGACCTGCGCCGCCATAAAATAGCGACGGTCGAAGGCTGACCTTAAATCCCGGCTTTGTCGCGACTTCGTCCCAGACAATGTCAGCATGGCTAGCCCGGTCAATCAGACCTGTGCCGGATTTGACAATCTCGACGAGCCATTGCCCGGCCCGTTGCAGGGCCGGATCAGTCGTGGCGCGAGCATAACGGGCGGCCGTGCGGTCCAGCACACGGCGCACCGCCCCCACGGCCTGCGCCGGACTATCCGTATCGGACAGATCTAGATTGTCGACTTCGCGCGCAAAATGCTGCGATAGCGACAAAGCGGGGAGTTGTGGGTCACGAGACACTTACGCGATGTCGTGACGCGAGGCACATGTGTCAAGCGTAATGGAACGGTCCTGAGTTAATGGGCGTTTAGTGTCGGAGTGTGGGTATTCACGCCCCAACGCACTCAGCAGATCAAAGGAGACCTCCATGGCCGACGATATCGCCATTTTGAACACCATCACCAAAACCCTGATCGATAGCCAGAAAGGCTACCAAACCTGTTGTGAAGTTGTGGATGACAGCTATGCGCTGAAAAGCAACTTTCAGGAACGCGCCATGCGCCGCACTGCGCTGGTCCGCGAATTCCAAGCCGAAGTGCAATCTTTGGGCGGTGAGCCGTCTACAACGGGCTCTGTCGCTGGTGCGGCACACCGCGCTTGGACATCCTTCACAACGCTCTTTGCCGATGATGAAAAAGCAGCGGTTGAAGCGATTGACGATGGTGAAGAATATCTAGCTGAGAAAATCGAAGCCGTGCTCAAGTCCGAGACGGTCAGTCCTCGCACGCGTGAGCTTTTGCAAAAGGCCCACGCCGATGCGCGCGACGGCGAACGCTTTGCGGATACCCTCGAAAAAGTGCTTTAGGACAAGTCTACAGATTAACAGGAAGGCCGCTCTGAGGAGCGGCCTTTTTTTATGACGTGATTAGCGCCAGTTTCTCGGTTCGCGGTAACTGCTTGATCGCATATTCGCGCTTCGACGCGGACGAGCGGCAATCGGCAGGTTCAGACCAGATCAGCGAGACGGGTCGGCGGGCTTTGGTATATTTCGCGCCGCGCCCGGCATTATGCACGGCGAGCCGTGCAGCGGCGTCGCGGGCAATGCCCGTATAAAGCGACCCATCCGCGCAGCGCAGCATATAGACGGTCCAATCAGCCATGCCGACACACTGTCGGGAGAGCCTTAAGGTTCGGTTGAAACGGGAGGTTCGGTTGAAGCCGGCGTTTTCGCAGACGGTGATTGGGCGATCGCATCCAGATTTTCGTCCAGCACGTAAGCTGTTTTTACGGCGAGCCTGACCGCATTGCGATAAGTCTCCAGCGGGATTGTGTCGAATTCGTCACTCGCCTGGTGGTAATGCGGATGATCCTCGACGCCGAAATAAACGAAGGGAATACCGACTTGATGGAAGGCGCGGTGGTCAGATTGCCCGGTCCAGTCATCAGCGCCGTCTTCCGGCCGATCATGTCCGAAGCGAACCTCAAGATCGACCGCCTCTGCTGCCATTTCAACCAACGGTTTGAGCGCCGGCGTGTGATATGCGCCCGCCATATAAATAATCCCGTCCTTATTCTGCGCGATCATATCAAGGTTCATGTTGATGCGAGGACGATCATCAAGGCGAGTTTTGACATATTCACCGGATCCGCCGTGACCCATTTCTTCCGCGTCGAACCAAACGATATTGATCTCATGCTCAGGCGGCGTCTCCCGCAGGCTTTTGAGAATAGACAGCAGTGCGCCAGAGCCTGACGCATTATCGTCCGCGCCATTGAAGATTTCATCGTCGCGCGTGCCGAAATGATCATAATGGGCTGTGATCTCCAAGACTGGTCCGCCGTCCGTTTTACCGGGAATATTGACGATAATATTTGTGCCTGAAATCGTCCTGACCTCGCCGCGGCGGTCCAGTTCATACGTAAATGCGTGAAGGTCTGGGGCCACGCCGCCATTCAGCTGCGTGGCTTGCTCCACCAGATAGTCGCGGGCCATCTGATTGCCCTGCGTCTCGGTGCGACGACCCTGCATTGCGTCAGCGGACATGACTTCCATAGCGGAGGTTGCGAGGTCGACATCGATCTTTGAGGATGACGGTTGCGAGCAGGCGGCGAGCAGAACAGCCGTTGTCAGTAAGAACTGTCTCATTCTGGCAGGCTTTCTTTGAAGAAGCGCAGGGCGTTGAGGCCCATAACCGCGCGAATATCCTCTTCCGACAGGCCCGCGGCCAGTAATTCGTGGGTGATGACGGCAAGCTCTGACGTGTCGAAGGCGACGGCGACTGTGCCGTCATAGTCAGAGCCCAATGCCACCGCGTCCACACCCATCAGATCAATCGCGGCGACAATAGCGCGGGCCACACCCTCTGGCGCGATGTCGCAGATCGCGCCTTCAAAATATCCAATTCCGACAACCCCGCCGCGAGCGCCAATCTCAACCAACAGATCATCGGGCAGATTGCGCTGCTGACTGGCGGTGCACTCGTCGCGCACGCCGCCGTGGCTGATAAAGACCGGACCGCGTTCTGGCATCGACAGAACATCGCGCGATGTCTGTTCAGACGCGTGGGCCAGATCGACAGCAATGTTCAGACGCCACATTTCGCGCACGGCGGCATAACCAAACTCTGTCAGTCCGGCTTGGCTCTGCCCATGCAAAGATCCGCCAAGCTCATTATCGAAGAAATGTTGCAAACCCATCGCGCGGTAGCCTTCATTGAACAGGCGTTCGACATTCTCAATCTCGCCCTCAAGCGGGTGCGCGCCTTCTGTCAGCAGCAGGCCGACAATCGTGCCGTCCGGCTGATCGAGATCGGTCGCAGTACGAGCGATGACGAGCCGATTGTCTGAATCCTCTTCATATTTGGCGAGCCGCTGCGCCTGATAGGCGGCGCGCTCATAAATGGATTGCCACGTCCGCATCGGCCAGAGTTGCGCCAGGGCGACGAGTGTAATGTCATCCGGGGCCTCGGCAGAATTTTCGGCAAAGTTCAATCCGCGTGGCGATTTGGTGACAGCAGAGAAAACCTGAAGCTCGACGCCGCCTTCGCGCAGGCGCGGCAGGTCGACATGGCCGCGCTTGTGACGTTGGGTCGTGTCGCGGCGCCACATCAGGCTGTCGGCGTGCAAATCTGCGATATAGAGCGTGTCGTGCAGGGTCTGCGCCGTCTCGCTGATGTCATACGGACCGAGGTCGATCATCCCGTTCATTTTCGCGTCTATATTGGGAACAAAGACGAGTTGCAGATAGGCGAAAGCGGCGATCAAAAGCGCGAGCAATCCCAGCAAAATTTTCTTAAACATCAGCTTCTCCAGCGCAATGTGCGCGCTTTAACGGGATTGACGAAAGGCTCGCCGGATTCTTGCGCTTTGGCCCAAGCGAGCTTGAGCTGGTGATACCATTTGGCTTGGGTGTCGGCGTCTTCGATCAACATTAGGTTCGGATCAAACCGCAGGCCCTGCGCCTGTAGATCGACCATATCGGCGTCCTGTCGCAGGAAGGCCTTGGCCCCGCGCGCAAGCACGGGCGAGAGCAGCCGGAACAGGCCGTGATCGGTAAAGAAAAGCTGACGGATGCGTGTGCGGCCTGCGTCTTCCGGCGTGACGGCGGTGAAAGATAGAACGGTCTTATCGCCGACCGTGATATGCTCGGTGCGGATACCCGGCAGCTGGAAAGTGATTTCCGTGACGGGCTTGCCGCCCAGCAATTTGTAGGCGGCAGAGTTAGACGATGGACTATGCGCCGCCATCGCAAAGCCGCGTTCGCGCGGCTCAAACGCTTTGGCCTTTTCATGGATTGAGGCCTCGGACCGCCACCACCATTGTTTGTGGACATGGGGCCCGTGCGCCGGGTCCATCAGGCCGATCACGGCGTGATCGACATGGCAGTTTAGCTGCACGCCATCGTCAATGACCGGTTTGGTTTCGACCAGCGGGAAGGCGGGCGGCGGGAAGGGCGGCTCACCTTGGAATTTCTTGTTTGAGCTAAACCAGACCCACAGGATATGACCTGTCTGCGCAATCGGAAACGTCCGCACGCGAATACGGTCCGGCTCCACCGTGCTGTCGGCAGTGAGGGCTGGGATCTCCGTGCAGCGACCATCGTCTGTGTCGAAGCGCCAACCATGATAGGGACATTCAACGGTGCCGCCTTTCAGACATCCCGCCGAAAAGGGCGCGGCGCGGTGGGGGCAGATGTCGCGCATGGCGAAATAGGTCCCATCTTCGCGCCGACCCAAGCAGATGGGTTCGCCCGCAATGATGACGCGGTGCAGTCCTGACGCGGGCAGGTCGCTTTTAATGCCCGCAAAATACCAGATGTCCTGAACGAAACCGCTCATGGCGCGTCGCTTTCAAATTCGCGCGCGCCGTTTCCAAAATCAGGGCCGTCGAACCGATAGATAATGGTATGGCGGTAGACCTCACCAGGTCGGAGGATCGTGTTTTCACCATCGACAGGCTGATTGATCGCGTCCGGTGGATATTGAGGTTCCAGTGCCAGTCCGGCCCGCGCCTTCATCCCGCCAACGCCGTCCAAAGTCTCACCCGTAAAAACTTGCAGCCCCGGATAGTCGGATAGAAGCGTGATCGTATTCACGCCGTCCGTGAGCCGTGCCATTTCTCGCAGGCCTTCACCGGGCACGAGCAAATTCACATCCATGGGTGTGGGTCCGATGGCGCGCATCTCGCGAAAATCGAACGGAGTTCCTTCAACCGGTGCAATCTCTCCTGTCGGGATCAGTGCCTCATCGGTCACTGTGTAGCGATCAGCCGGCGAAGTCAGGCGGAGTTGATCTATGGGGCGTCCGAACAGGCTGGCGGGGTTCCAATAACCATGATGGGTCAGGCTGACGGGCGTGGGCGCATCGGTGATGGCGATAATCTGCAGGCGTAATTCCGTATCAGACAGGCGCGAGCGCAGGGTGACATCAAGATTGCCCGGATAGCCTTGATGGCCATCGGGTGAGGTGTGGCGGAACACTAATTCGTCGCCCTCTTGCGCGACATCCCAGACAAGTTTGTCAAAGCCTTCTGGTCCGCCGTGCAAGGCATGATCGGCCTCATTGGCCGACACGGTGTACTGAGTTCCGTCGATGGCAAAGGCTGCGCCGCTGATCCGATTAGCGACCCGACCGATCATGGGGCCGATATAAGGGTGCGCCCCAGCATAGTCTTCGGGGTTGTTCAGGCGGGCGAGAATATGCGTGCCGTTTGGCAAGCGAACACTCTGAAGAGTCGCGCCATAGGCAAGCCATGTGACGCTGAGACCAGATGGGGCCGTGAGCGCGTAAAGCTCGGTCGGATCGGCGGTCGTTTTATTGTCCGTTTCACGGTCACCCATCACGCTTTCGATCTCCATTGGCGTCTCCAATGAAGCTTGGCGCGTTGTCTTGTCCGAACAGCCAGTTTGGGTCATGATAGTGGCCACGCAAAGAAGACAGAAGACAGACAGAGGTACGTCCATGAACGCCCCTACCAATAGTGACCGCATCCAACAAGCGATGGAGCAAACTCCGGGCTTTCTTATTCCCGATCCCACAAAGATTGATCGGCTGGAAGGCCAAGTGTCTGCCGTGGAATGGCGCGTCCGCTGTGATCTCGCCGCGCTTTATCGCCTGATTGCGATGCATGGCTGGTCAGATCTCGTGTTCACCCATATTTCCGCGCGACTTCCTGACGAGGCCAATGACAAAGGCGAGATGGAACATCGGTTCCTGATTAATCCTTACGGCGTCATGTTTGATGAAATGACCGCGTCGAGCCTGGTCAAGATCGACGCGAGTGGCGCGATCAAGCAGGACACACCCTATTTCGTGAATCCGGCGGGTTTCACCATTCACTCCGCCGTTCACATGGCGCGCGATGACGCCCACTTCGTGATTCACGTCCATACCGCCAACGGCATGGCCGTGAGTGCGCAGAAGGGTGGATTGCGCCGCCTGACCCAAATGGCGATGCAAGTGCATGATGATCTCGCCTATCATGACTATGAGGGCATTGCGCTAAATCTGGATGAGCGGGAACGAATTGTTGCCAGTCTGGGCACTAAGTCACTGCTGATGCTGCGCAATCACGGGACATTGACGCTCGGCCCATCCGCCGGGACGGCGTTTCTGCGCACTTACTTCCTTGAAAATGCCTGCCGGGTGCAAATACTTGCGCAAGCCGCTGGGGATGAGAATTTGATCGAAGAATCTGAGGAAATGGGCAATCGGGTCTATATGCAGGGCGCGGCCGCTTTTGTGCCGGGCATGGGCGACAATTTGGTTTGGCCCGGCCTGATGCGGAAACTGGCCCGTACCAATCCGGGACACGACCACTAGCTCGATGGCTGTGAGGCATCTTCTACTTTCTTTTATCCTTCTGACTGCGTGTGCAACGGGGTTGCCGGATGCAGAAGTCGCACAAGAACCGACAGACAGGGCCGAGAACGATACGCGAAGCCTGATCACCGGGGACTATTCATCACCAGCTTGGGTCAATGACCGCTTCACCGGGACGCATGTCCGGCAGCTGACGGATAATCGGTTAGACTTCCAGATCGAACAGACCGTTGAGGGCGGCGGTTGGGACACAGGTGTCGGGCTGGCTCAGGAACCCGCCATACCGCTCGGCACGGTCGCCCGAGATGAGACCATCTGCTTTGCTTATGACCTTGATCTCGACGCCTCGGAGGGCGGAAAATGGTGGGCGGGTCCAAAAATTTCCGTCAATTGGGCCGCCATGACTGACGCTGCGTCAACCGGCGAATGGTATGAGAACTATGTGGTCGAGATCGCGAACCAGTCTCCGGATGATCTGGAAGCGGACTTATTTGACTATTTCGATGCTGAAAGCCTCGGTAAAAGCGTGATTGAAGGCGCGACCTATCGCCATATCCGGCTGCGCTATCAAGACTGGTGGCAATATTGGTCGATAAGGCAGGATTACCGGACCGAAGGCCAACTACCCTTGGATCCCATCTTCGAGGCATGGTCCGCAATCCCTCGCGACCTCACATATGATGGGGTTAAGGCGAATTTGGAAACCCACGGCCCTGTGCAGGGGCGGGGTCAAATCGTGGCGTTTATTACGGATGATCCTGCAGTCATGGTGCATTCACCCAACTGCAAATAGTAGTTCCTTAACTGTGGCCCGCTTAATGCATTGTGACTAGGGAGAAGGGGTTTCAAGCGGGGCCACGCTGAGGAGCGAACAACGTTGGATATATTCGTGAAACGTCGCACCATTAAGATGAGTGTGTTGACTGCCACTATTCTGGCAGCCCTGTCTGCATTGGGCGGAGTCGTCGGCACGTCCAGTGTAGCCGTTGCCCAAAGCTCTGATCCCTATATTAATGCTATCGACGATCGTCCTGCGGCCCGTCTGCGACGTAGCCGTGAGCGTGAAGAATTGGTTCGTCCCACCCCGCCTAAGCCCCGCCCTGACGGCGTGCCTGAGATGGTCCTCATCCAACCCGGCAGCTTCCTCATGGGAAGCCCGCTACACCAGCGACAGCGCGACCGTAATGAAGGTCCGCAAATCCGCGTTAATATTGACTACGCCTTTGAAATTGGTCGCTTTGAAGTGACGTTTGACGAGTGGAATGCCTGCGTCAAAGGTGGCGGCTGCAATGGCTATCGCCCCGGCGACAATGGCTGGGGCCGCGGCAAGCGCCCGGTCACGAATATCAGTTACAATGACGCGCAGAGCTACATCAAATGGCTCAATGCCAAGACGGGTCTGACCTATCGCTTGCCGTCCGAAGCGGAATGGGAATATGTTGCGCGTGCCGGGCAGCAGCTACCGTTCTCGACGCAGGCCGGTCAGTCGATCAGCCCTCGCTTTGCCAATTTTAATGGTGAATTCCCCTACGGCCCAAATGGGCAAAAGGGGGAGTATTTGCGCAAGACGGTCCCGGTCGGCAGCTATGCCGCCAATAGTTTCGGCGTCCATGACATTCACGGCAATGTCTATGAGTTCGTCAGCGACTGTTATGTCGCGGGTCATGCGGGCAATCCGGGCGATGGATCGCCGCGCCGTGACGGCAATTGCGACGCCCGCATCATTCGCGGCGGCTCTTGGGTCACGCATGGCTATCAGATGCGCGCGGCCAAGCGACTGCGCTATACGATGGACCACCGCTATGATGATTTCGGATTCAGACTAGCCAGAACCATTGGTAAGATCGTACCCGCGCCATCTACTCCGACCTCAACCGTGCCGGACTGGATGCTTCGGAAATAAGACGCGGTCCTAAGATCTCCTATAGAGATGACAAAGCGCCCCATGTGGGCGCTTTTTCTTTGCCGTGCGGATAGACGGCGGCCATAGGCGCGTCATGACGGACACGCTTAAAACAGATTATCTACTCGTTGGTGCGGGGGCGATGGGCATGGCCTTTGCCGACACATTAGTTGCCGAGACCGACGCCCATATCACAATCGTTGATCGACACCCCCGGCCGGGCGGGCACTGGAATATTGCCTACCCCTTCGTCACCCTACACCAGCCGTCGAGCTTTTATGGTGTGGCATCGCGGGAGCTCAGCGCAGGCCGGATTGATGAAACGGGGCTGAATAAGGGTCTGGCCGACCTCGCCACCCTACCGGAAATCCAAGCCTATTATGAAGCGGTGATGCGCGACACGCTGCTGCCGACGGGCCGCGTGACTTATCTGCCGAGCAGCGACTATCAGGATGAGGGCGTTATCAAGAATACGCGCTCGGGCGCGACGCGGACGATTAAGTTCAGCACGCTCGTCGACGCGACCTATTGGCAGAATTCTGTGCCCGCCAATCATACGCCGAACTTCTCAGTGGCTGACGGCGTTCAATTCCTACCCTGTGGCGGGCTGTCAGCCTTGGAAACCCCGCCCGCCGGCTATGTCATTATTGGCGGCGGCAAGACGGGCATCGACGCTTTGCTCTGGCTGCTCGAACAAGGGGCCAACCCGGATCAACTGACTTGGATTATATCGCGCGATGGCTGGATGCATGACCGCGCCGCAACCCAACCCCGCCCGGAATTCTTCAAGAAAACCGTGGGTGTGCAAGCGGATGCGTTTGAGGCGATGGCAAACTCAACCAGTCGCGATGATATGTATGATCGCCTCGAAGCCTGCGGTTATTTCGTCCGGCTCGATCCCAATGTGCGGCCGCAAATGTTCCATGCGCCCACGGTCAGCCGGCCCGAACTAGAGGCCCTCCGCACGATCAAAAAAGTTGTGCGGCTGGGCCGCGTCAGCCATATCGGGCAGACTGAGATCACGCTGGACCAAGGCACGATTCCGACCAGCCCGGATCATATCCATATCGATTGCTCGGCCTCCGCCGTGCAGAACCGCAAGACAACAGCTGTGTTCAAACCTGGCCGGATTACGCTGCAAACGGTGCGCGCCTATCAGCCGACCTTCTCGGCCTCGTTCATCGCCCATCTGGAAGTGTTGGGCGGCATAGATGCGGATAAGAATTCAAAGGCTGGCGTCGTACCCTTGCCGGATGGGCTGGATGATTTCGTGTGCATGCAGGCGGCCAATATGATGAACCAAGCGATCTGGTCTCAAGATAAAGATCTGCAACGCTGGATCCGCGCCAACCGCTTAGACGGCTTTTCCGGCCTGATCCGCAGCGCCGATATGGACGACCCTGAAGTCGTCGACATCCTCACCCGCCTCCGCAAACACGCCATGCCCGCCGCGATGAAGTTACAGAGCTTTCTGAGATAGGCAATTCCATGATCCTCCGCCGCCTCACCCAACATATCGAAGACCAGAACTGGTTCGCCGTCGCGCTCGATTTCCTCATCGTTGTCGTTGGCGTGCTGCTGGCGATACAGGTCGCGAACTGGAATGAGCGGCGACAGGATCAGAGCGCTTATGAAGATGCTGTTATACGCCTGATCGAGGAACTGCGGGTCAATGATCGAAACATAAAGGGTACCAATGACGCTTTCCTCGGAGGCCTTACGGCGGTCAATGCGGCGGCTAACAGTCTTAAAGCATGCCAAATAGGTCCGGAAGCCCAGCAGGCGATCAATGACGGTCTGAATCAAATCCAAGTGGTCATATCGATTGAGCCCCGTTTCGAGGCAATTAATTCGCTGACAAACGATCCGCGCCTCATTGCCCAGCAATCCGAAGAGATGAGACGTCTGTTCAACGACATCAACCGACTCTCCAAGCGTCTGGCTCGGTGGACGTCCACGGTCGAAACCACGATGAATACCGTCGTCCATGAAGGTCATGCCTTGATCAGCTACGCGCCTTTTGACCTGCCCAACATGGATAGCATCTCCACAAACGAGGATTTCCAATCAAATTACCGGAAACGGGAACTTGACGTGCCACTGGCCGAGGCCTGCAAGGATCCGACGCTGCTCCGTCTGTTCGCGGAATGGGAAGGCGGCACGACCTATGTGATCCGGCAGATCAATGCTTACCGTGAGCATCTGGCCGACTGGCTGGAAACGCTCGGTCATCCGCTGGAACACGCCCCATGATCCTCCGCCGCCTCACGAAACATATCGAAGACCAGAACTGGTTCGCCGTCACGCTCGATTTCCTGATCGTGGTGGTTGGTGTGTTCATCGGCCTGCAGGTCGCAAACTGGAATGATGTCTCGCGGGCGGCGGCAAAAGAGGCGGCTGTGATTGAGCAGCTTCAGGCTGAATTCACGGACACACTGGCCGAGATTCGAATCTCGAAAACGCATAGCGATCTGACCTTGGAAAAAACGCGGGAAGTCCTGCGCATTATTCGTGATCAAGAAGAGCCTGAGGATGCGGCGGAGTTCCTTAAAACATTGCGTTATGCAGGTAGCTTAGCGACGGCCCCAGCCGAGCCGATTACATTGACAGAATTACTGTCATCTGGCGGTTTATCAGACCTATCTTCAGCGGGACTACGAACGGCGCTAACACGCTATCATCAACTCAGCGATCAGCATCAAGATTTGGGTGCGCTCATGCTGGCGCGGGTCTCGACACCGCATGATGGCTTTCATGCCGCCATTTATGTGAACCCGGATTTTGGCGAAGCGGGGGAGAGTCTATTGGCACGGTATGATTGGGACCGCCTTCCTGAGGCGCGCGAACAATTCCAAGTGCTGCTTTATGGTAAAACTGCACTCTCCAGAAATATTGAAGAATTGATTATTCGCGGTGAGGCCGTGATGGCGGAATTAGAGGCTGCAACAAAATAATCACCAGAGGTTCGATGAAGCTTATGGGGTCTCTAACCGATCCTTCGCCGCCGCCAAAACCTCGGGATCAACATTGGCTTCCAACCGCTGACGCAGCGTCGCGCGGTCTTGCTGATAATCATCGACTGCACTCTCGCCGGATTTTAGCAGCCAATAGTAAGCCTCACCAAAATCCTGTTCGACCCCTTCGCCCTTGGCCAGCGTGAAGGCGTAGAGAAACGCGCCTTCCGTATCGCCACCCTGAGCCGATTGGCGGAACCAGTCGGCGGCGGCTGAATCATTGCGCGGTACACCCGCGCCTTGATAAACCAGCAAGCCATAATCAGCCTGCGCCGCTGCATGTCCCGCGTTTGCGGCTTTGGCGAGCCAGAACGCGGAGCGTTCTTCGTTCGGGGTAATCTCAAAGGTCTGCGCATACATAATGCCCGCCGCATAGGCGGCGTCAGCGTCACCATCATCAGCGGCTTGCTCATAGAGTTCGAGCGCGCGTTTCGGATCTGTTTCCAAATAAGTGTCAGCCAGACGTTTGGTTGCGCCTTGATCGAAGGAGGCGACGGCCCGTTCCAGCATCTCGCGTTCACCCTCAACGCTCTGCGACACACCGCGACCCGCGCGATTCATCTCCGCCAGCGCGCGCGTAGCATCAATCCGCCCAGCCTCAGACGCGCGCAGTAGATAGGAATAAGCATCCGCGTCATTGAGCCCGGCCTCTCCGGCCAGACCCATCTCGCCGAGCGCAATCAGCGCGTCAGGATGACCGCGATTTGCGCCCATCATGTAAAAGCGCTTGGCTTCCGATAGATTGACAGGCCCGGCTTCGCCTTTGCGCAAGATATGGCCAACCAAAACGGCGGCTTCGAGACTTCCGGCTTTGGCGGCGGTCTTGCCGAGACGGAGGGCTCGCGTCGTGTCACCGGTTTGGTAGGCTGTAATGGCTGTTTCAACGTCGGCCTCAGCTTGAATGGGCGACGTCGTCGGAACGTTGGCGAAGGCCGTGTTTAGAGCGGGCTGAAGTCCTGACAGAGCGAGGACAGCAAGCGCACAGACTCCGCTGCTCCGCTTTTGGATGGCCAGTCCCAGACTCCGGAGGACACGGCGATAAAGTCCGCGCCTGCTTCGATCACTGCTTTCGCATTGTTCGGCGTAATCCCGCCAATCGCGACTACGGGTGTTTCCATGGCATGTTGCCACCATGACAATATCTCCAACTCGGCGCGGGTTTTCGGCTCTTTTGTCGTCGTTTCGAAAAACGCGCCAAAGGCCACATAATCTGCGCCAGCGCCCGCCGCTTCAAAGGCGAGCTGTTTTGAATTGTGGCAGGTCACGCCGATAATGGCATCCCCACCCAGCAGCTCTCGCGATGACAAATAGTCCATATCCTCTTGGCCGACATGAACGCCGTCCGCGCCAACCTGATCGACCAAATCGGGCCGATCATTGAGGATAACAACCGTTCCCAGTCGCTGAGCCAACTCACATATGGGTTTGGCTGCCTGAACCAATGCTGAATCCTCCATATCTTTTAGGCGGATCTGCAAACAGGCGACTGGCGCCGCTGACAAGGCCGCTTCCAGCACCAGCAGAAAGGCGGGCACGTCATCAATCTTGGGCGGCGTGATGAGATAGAGCTGGCAGCCCGGCTCTTGTTGGTTTGGTTTTGATTTCGAAGCCTCTGACATAGGGCCGAGCTAGTGCGGGCCGGAAGATCACGCAAGCATCAGACCCATTTTCCCTTTCCAGCCCGGCACATCTGGCCTTAGGGGTGTGGCAATCAAGGATGAGGGCATCATGCGTTATTTCTTTTTGGGTCTGACCGCCCTTTTGCTGACAAACTGCGTAGCAGCCGACGGGACGGGCGGGACGTCTGATCCGCTCGCAGGTCTCGATCAACGCGATGGTTTCCTCGATCTGCATGTTGATGCGGATGATGGGCGTGTATTGGTGCGTTTGCCGGAACCGGGCGAAGACGGGGTCGCATTGAAAGCGATCCACACGGCGCGGTTGACGTCGGGGCTTGGCTCTAATCCGGTTGGGTTGGATCGCGGTTGGGGGGATAGCGGCAAGATCGTGATCTTCCGTAAACGGGGCGGCAAAGTGCTGCTGGAACAGCCCAATCTGCGTTACCGCGCCAGTCCGGATAATCCGCTAGAAGAACGCGCCGTGGCCGAAAGCTTTGCGCCGTCTTTCTTGGCCAGTTTTGATATTGTCAGTCGCGACGCCAAGGACAATGGGGGGCTGGTCATCGATATGACCGACTTCCTGACCAGCGACGTGCTCGGCTTGCAGCAATATCTCAAAGACGCGGATCAGGGCAGCTTCTCGCTCAAATCTGACCGCACGCTTATCGACACGGATAATGTGTTCAGCTTTCCGGATAATGCTGAATTTGATGTGTTCTTCACCTTGGAGACCTCGGATCCGGGTCAGGAAGTCGCCACGACGGCGGCCAATGGCAAGACAGCCACGCTGATCCAGCACCATAGTTTCGTGCGCCTACCGGATGATGGCTATGAGCCGCTAATCTCCGATCCGCGCGCCGCCGCGATTGAAGAAGTGCATTATAATTATAGCGCGGACTTGTCTGCGCCGATTGAGACGCGGCTGGCACGTCGTTACCGCTTGCAGAAGGATGCGGACGGCAACACCATCAAACCCATCGTGGTCTATATTGACGGCGGCGCGCCGGAGCCAATCCGCAGCGCCTTGGTCGAAGGAGCCGCTTGGTGGGGCGAGGCGTTTACTGAGGCGGGCTATCCCGATGGCTACCGCGTCGAAATTCTGCCCGATGACGTCCATCCGCTCGATGTGCGTTACACAGTCGTACAATGGGTTCACCGCCAGACGCGCGGCTGGTCTTATGGCGGCGGCGTGTCTGATCCGCGCACGGGCGAAATGCTCAAGGGGCACGTCAATCTTGGGTCTTTGCGTGTGCGTCAGGACCGGATGATTTTCGAAGGCTTACTGGGCGCTAAGAAGACAGGCAGTGGTGATGCGGATGACCCGGTGCAGCTTGCCCTGATGCGCATTCGCCAGCTCTCCGCGCATGAAATCGGCCACTCGCTCGGCTTCATGCATAATTTTGCGGCCAGTTCTGATGATAAAGCCTCCGTCATGGATTATCCGGCGATGGATGTGCGCTTAGTCGACGGTGTGCCGGATCTCTCCAATGTTTACGGCGTCGGGATTGGCGATTGGGACAAGGTCACGGCGGATTGGCTCTATGGCGATCACACGCCAGAGGCGCGCGACGCTATTATCGACGCCGCCTATGCGCGTGGTCTCTCTTATGTGGCCGACAGCGATGGGCGCAGCACCGGGACCGGTCATCCAGACGGCAGCGTGTGGGACAATGGCACGGACGCGGTAGCGACGCTGCGTGATGTGATGGCGATGCGCGCCTATGCGCTAGAGCGTTTCGGACCAGACAATCTGCCAGACGGCTGGGCGCAGTCTGACCTAAACGCGGCCTTAGTGCCGATCTATCTCTATCACCGCTATCAGACAGCAGCGGCGGCCAAGTCCATCGGTGGCGTGCGTTTTGATTATGGTCTGGCGGATGAGGCCATGGCAGCAGAGATTGTACCAGCGGCGCGGCAACGCGAAGCGTTACAAGCTGTGCTCACGACCTTGGATCCGGTAGCGCTCGATATTCCGGACACGGTCCTTGATCGACTGACACCGCGCCTCGGCAGCTTTTCTTTCGCTGATAGTGATCGCGAATTGTTCCGCGCTTCTGCCTACCCGGCTTTTGATGTGGTCGCGGCGGCTGACACGGCGGCGGACCTAACCTTTGATGCGCTGCTCCATCCGCGCCGCTTGTCGCGGCTGGTGGAATTTCATCGCCGGGATGCCAGCAATCTTGGCATTGATGAATTGATGGTGCGGACGCGCAATGCCGTGATGGGCTTCTCGCGTGAGGGACGACAGGGCGAGATCGCGAACGCTGTGCGGGCGCGGTTTGCCTATGCGCTGGTCGAACTCCTCTCCGGTGATCATCCTCCAGCCGTGAAGGCGGCGGCTGATCTCACTCTGGATCGGCTGCGCGCGACGCTCACCCTGTCCAATGATCGAACCGATCAATGGTTGGCGGATGAAATTGAGCGGATGAAGACGGCCCCGCGGTCGGCCAAGGATCTCATTCCGGCACCGAAGCTATTGCCGCCGGGCAGCCCGATTGGGGCCGCCAGTTTCCATATGTCTGGTTTCCATATGTCTGGGTTCCATGACGAATAGTCTGCAAACCTATCAGGGACAGTGCCATTGCGGCGCTGTCCGGTTCGAATTCGACGCGCCTGAGGCGGTTGATGTGACGGACTGCAACTGCTCGCTTTGCCATATGACGGGCTATGAACATGTCTTCGTTGAAGAGGCTGATCTGAGATTTTTATCCGGGCGAGATCAACTCATATCCTACAGGTTTGGCACCAAAACGGCCGATCATCTGTTCTGCGGCACGTGCGGGATCAAGCCGCTCTACCGCCCGCGCAGCCATCCCGACGCATGGAGCGTGAATGCGCGCTGTGTCGAGGGGCTAACCGTGGCGCGACGGATTGGTTTTGATGGTCAGAATTGGGATAAGAGCATTAGCGGGCTGCATAAGTCGCTGGAGACCTAGCATTGCAGCGTGACACCACCCCACCATCCGCTAAAGCCCCGCCCATGACTGCCCGAACCTTCCAACCCATCTCCGGCCTTGCCGACATTGCGTTCGAATATGACGCGATATTCTGCGACATTTGGGGTGTGGTGCATAATGGGCGTCGCCCCAACTTTTCTGCCTGCGGTGCGTTAGAGCGCTATCGTGATGAGGTCGGCACGGTCGTGCTGATGTCTAATACGTCGCGACCCAGCGCCTATGTGCCTGAGAGTTTTGCGCAGTTGGAAATGCCGGATGGCTTCTTTGACGCCATCGTCACGTCGGGCGACGCGGTCGTCAATGAACTGGCGGGCCGCTCGCCCGGTCCCGCCTTTCTGATCGGCACGGTGGATCAAGAGGGTGAAGAAGGGTTCGGCCTGTTCGATCAAGTGCCGATGCATTTCGCAGATATGGATGATGCCGCCTTTGTCGTCTGTACGGGCCTCTATGATTATGGCGACGACCCGGAGAGCTATGACGATCTGCTCGAAGACCTTATCGGTCGAGAGCTGGAAATGGTGTGCACCAATCCAGACGTAAAAGTGCAGATTGACGGGCAAGAAGTCTGGTGCGCGGGCGCGATTGCGCAGCTTTATGAACAGATGGGCGGAACGGTTGTTTATGGCGGTAAACCGCATCCGCCGATCTACCGTCTGGGTCGGGCTTGGCTTGAGGAAACGATGGGGTTTGCTCCAGACCGGATTCTGATGATCGGGGACAATCTCTTCACAGATGTGCTCGGCGCACAGCGCGAAGGCATTGACTGCCTATTCATTCAGGACGGGCTCTACGGCAAGACGGTCGAGGAATTTCGCGCGCTATGTGAGAAACATGGCGTATCGGCGCGGTATCAAATGCCTGAACTGGCTTGGTAGTCACAATAAGAGCGATCCAAAGGTTTGGGCTTGGCTATGACGAACGTCGCTTTTATAACTCGCGGTCATGGCTGATATTGTGAAATACTATTTGGACGATCTAAGCGTTGGAATGAGCGCGAGTACGACCGCGACTATTACCGCCGAAATGATCGATGCATTCGCCGATATTACGGGCGATCATAATCCCATCCATGTCGATGAAGACTATGCGAAGACGACGCAATTTGGCGGCCGAATCGCTCACGGTGCTTTGTCCGCCAGCTTCATCTCTGCTGTGCTCGGCAATGATCTGCCGGGACCGGGCGCGATTTTCGTTGAGCTTAATCTGCGCTTCCGCAAACCCGCCATGATTGGTGATGTGGTCACAGCCGTCGCGACCATCGAAGAGATCAATGAACGTACGGGGCGCGTCAAAATGAAATGCCATTGCGAAGTCGACGGCGTGAAAATCTGTCGTGGCGATGCGGGTGTGTTTGTTCAGAAACGACCGAATGCGGAGACGGGCGACTAGGTGCGGTCCTTTAACCGTTACACCGACCTGCCCGACGATGTGCGCGGCGCGGTCATAGCGCTCGGCAATTTTGACGGTCTGCACCGCGGTCATCAAGCCGTTATTGAGCAAGTGCGCGAGATCGCGACGCAGCATGACGCTCCCATCGGGATTGGTCTGTTCCGACCCCATCCCTATCGTTATTTCAAACCAGATGCGCCGCCCTTTCGACTGATGAGCCCCGGCCTGCGCGAAGGTGTGCTCGGCGAATTGGGTGTCGACCTTCTGTTTGAGCTCCCTTTCGATGAAACGTTGCGCGACATGGATGATGCCGAATTTATTGAAACCGTTCTGCACCAAGGGCTCGGTATTCGGCATGTCGTCGTGGGTGAGGATTACGGCTTTGGCAAAAATCGCTGCGGCAATGTCGAGAGTCTGAAACGGCTCTGCAGTGAACGCGGCATCGGCGTCACAACCGTATCTCCGGTCGGGTTGCATAAGATGTATGGCAAATATGGCTCAACAGAGATCCGCAAGGCTTTGCAACAAGGCGACGTATTTCATGCGCAACATATGTTGTCGCGCCCGTGGATGGTGGACGGGGTCGTGGCCATGGGTCAGCAACGCGGACGCACAATCGGCTTTCCGACGGCCAATCTCGACTTTGGTGATCTCGTGCGGCCTAAATTCGGCGTCTATGCTGTGGAATGCCACATTGCCGGTGAGGCGGAGTGGCGACCCGGCGTTGCCAATACCGGCACACGTCCGACTGTGGACGGCGAAGAAGCCCGGCTTGAGGTTCATATTTTCGATTTTGACCAAGATATTTATGGTCAGCGCCTGATGGTCCGTTTCCGCAGTTTCATTCGGGAAGAACAAAAGTTCGAGAGTTTTGACGATCTACGCAAACAGATTGCGCGAGATGCGGATGGTGCCCGTGCAATTTTCGGAATCCTATCCCCGCCCACAGGTTGAATTGCTAATCCATAAGGCGTGTGGCAGGGCCAATATTAGATGACGGCGACGGGGATGCGCCGAGTGTTTTAAAGGGGAGGGCTAGCGCCCATGTTCTATCTTATTTTGTCGGCCATTGCGTTGGTCGGCGTCTCGATTGCGCTCTACCAAATGCGCCATCATCCGCGCGGGCTTTACATCCTGTTCTTTGCCGAAATGTGGGAGCGCTTCTCTTATTACGGTATGCGTGCGCTGCTCATTCTCTATCTGACGAAGCACTTCCTCTTCTCTGACTCGCAAGCCTACGGGATTTACGGGGCATATACGACGCTCGTCTATATTACGCCGGTGATCGGCGGGATGCTGGCCGACCGTTATCTCGGCCAACGCAAAGCTGTGATGTGGGGTGCGATCCTGCTCGTGGCCGGGCATCTCGGCATGGCGATTGAAGGCGAACCGGTTGTTGACCCGTCCTTCCGCGACGGCACGATCATGAACGTGTTCTACCTCTCACTCGCACTGATTATTGCGGGTGTTGGTTTCCTGAAAGCCAACATCTCCGCGATTGTGGGGGAGCTTTACGACAAAACGGATGAACGCCGCGATGGTGCGTTTACGCTTTTCTATGTCGGGATTAACCTCGGTGCCTTTGCGGGTGCTTTGATTTCCGGTTATCTTGGCGAAACCTTCGGCTGGGCTTGGGGTTTCGGTGCAGCCGGTATCGGCATGCTCGCGGGTCTTATCGTCTTTGTCTGGGGCAAACCGCTCCTCAACGGTGCGGGCGAAAGTCCGGATCCAGAAGGTCTGGCGCGCAAGCGTTTCGCAGGCTTGTCACTTGAGCATATGATCTATCTGTCGACCTTCGGCGGCATTGCAGTCCTTTGGTATCTGATTTCCAATCAAGGACTGGTCGAACCGATCCTCTACTTCAGTATGGCGGCAACTTACCTCTTCATCGCATGGCGTGCGGTCGCAGGCTTACCGCCACATCCGCGCAATCGAATTCTTGCAGCTTTGTTCCTGATCTCGATCCAAGTCCTGTTCTGGGCTCTGTTCGAACAAGCGGGCAGTTCGCTGAACCTCTACACAGACCGCGAAGTCGACCGGACCTTTATGGGCACGGAAGTCGTGGCCTCTGTCTTCCAGTCACTTAACGCCATGTACATCATCGTCCTCGGCCCGCTCTTCGCGGCGCTCTGGATCTGGCTCGGCAAGCGGGGACTCGACCCAAGTGCGCCAGCCAAATTCGGTCTCGGTGTGATTCAACTGGGTCTCGGCTTCTTAGTGCTCGTCTGGGGCGCTCAGTCTGCGGGTGCAAACCTGACACCCGTCGTCTTCATCTTCCTGATCTACCTACTGCACACAACAGGTGAGCTTTGCCTGTCTCCAGTGGGTCTGTCTGCAATGACCCGTCTGTCCGTGCCGAAAATGGTCGGGCTGGTCATGGGGGCATGGTTCTTAGCGTCTGGTGCGGGTAACTTTGCGGCGTCACAGATTGCTAAGCTGACCGCCGCTGAAGGCGGTGGTGAAGACCAAGTTATGCAAGTCTATTCCAATGTGGGTTGGATTGCTGTCGCTGTCGGTGTGGGCCTGATCGCTCTGTCGCCGCTCGTGAAACGGATGATGCATCTCGATACGCTTGAGACCGACATGGACGACTATTATGTCCGCGAAGGCGGTGACCGGACCTTGGACGGTGATAGCATGGTCGGAGAACGCGAAAGCCCAACAGGCAATGTGAAGGACTAACGGTCCCACTAAGAACCAAAGAAAAAGCCTGCCAATTGGCGGGCTTTTTTATGTCTCAATGTTGATGGGCGAGAGCCGCGTTAACTCGCTTCGCTCGGGACCTACGGACGCTAACGTAAAAACACCGTGCTCGCTGCGCTGTGCGCGCTGCCCTTACGTTGAAGCGACTTCTGCGGTCAGCCAATTCTACCTTTTATTCATCACCATACCGAGAATGTCGTCCATCGTGTTGCCGTCACCATCCGCGTCGAGCAACCGACCGAGCAGGCCCATGCCCTGCTGATGGGTTTGGCGCTGTTGGCGTTGCTGTCGGCCTCCGCCGCCGAGTAACCCGCCGAGAATACCGCCAATACCCTTGGCTGGGGCGCCTTGCATTCCGCCCATCAATTGTTGCATCGCGGCGTTGGTGAGCATGCCCTGAATGCCTTGATCGTCGCGCGTCTGTTTGGACAGCCCGCCCATCACCATCATGGCGACCATGGGCAGCATCTTTTTGAGGATGTCACTGCTGATACCCGTTTGTTCAGAGGCGCGGCCTGCCACGGCGCGGCTGACATCTTTGGAGCCGAACAGATGGCCGAGAATAGCATTACCGTCCGTTGTCGCATTCTGAGATAGGAGGCTTGGATCGTCCAGATAGCGGTCATGGCCGCCATTTTGCAGCGCCCCCAATAGACCCGCCAGACCCTGAGGTGAGGCTGTGTTACGCTTCATCGCCGAGCTAAAGGCGGGCAGCAAAGCGCCGATCGCCTGCTGACTCTGGTCGCGCGTAAGGCCGTATTCACTGCCAGCATGTTGCACGACGTTGCCGCCTGCCGATTGCATAATCATGTCCATCATATTCATGGCCATAGGAAATCCTTTTACGTATTGTTACGCACTTTTAGCTGATCAAGGTGCGCGAGTCGCGCATTCTTGCGGAATGGCGGCGAGGGCATTGATCGTGCGTTCGCTGATTAAGGCATCGGTCAGCGGTTTGCTGAAACTGTCCCGTCGCCGCCAAAGCAATTCCCAATGTGGAGCCGTATCGTCGTCCGTATATTGAGCCGCAAACTGAACGGAAACGCCCAGAATCATGTCTGGCGTTTCCCAGACAATGCGAAGCTGGCGTTCCGCGTCGCCGCCCAGCGTCCGGTTAGTTTCGAAATCCGCATTGTCGGCGGCCGTCCACACGGGAACGGGACCGGCCCCGAAATCCATTATGAACCGGCAGACCTTGTTCCGCGATCCACGTAAATGCGCCAGCCGGAACGTGCGCTCTCTCCAGTTTGCAGCTTCAGTTTCGGGCAGAGTGACCAGAACGGCGTGGGCGCGATCTGACAGGCGTGAAAAGCGCCGTCCTTGGCGGACTTCGATATGCCGATGGGTCAAGACGGCGGTCGCGGTTTCCTCAACTTGCTGCGTGATCGTCTGAGTCGTATTCTGCGCCATGCGTACGGGTGCGGTGACAAAACGGTAGATACCAAACAGCACCGCCGCGACGATGAGCAGCGCGACCACCCAGAGGACGGCTCGGATTGTCTTATGCCGCTCTATGCGCGCTTGTTTGTCGAGGTCTGTCGTCATGATGGCCTATTGCGCGTTCGGTACCATTCCATCGTTTCAGGAATGTCGAATGTTAGCGAGATCAGATTAACGATCAAAAGCGCTTTCAAATAGGTCGCATAAGTCGCGGATAAATCCGCATCAGAGACGAAAAGTAAGTAGGCAATAAAACCGACGAGTGGGATCCAGAGAATGACGTGAGGCACGGCCATTCTATTTGTGAACCCTCGGTCCGCTATCATGATAACAATGTTCGGGACCATGCCGCCAATGGCGAGCAGCGCAATCAATCCAGCGGAAGGCTGCCCTAAAAACCGGACACTGACGACATTGACCGGCACCAAGATCAGAACCATCCATATCTGCACCCAAGTCGGCAAACCCCGGAAGCTCTTCCAAAGATCAGAGACGAGCGTCATTGTGCGTCTCCAAAAATCATTCACTCCACCCGCGATCCGTCATCAGATAGGTGGCGAAGCTGGCGAGCCAGTGGCTGCCGGAATAATGCTCATCTGACACGGCCTCAACGCCAGCGTCGCGGTGAACCTCTGCGGCGGCTACGAGCGCGGCGCGGCGCGGATCATCATCCGGGAGGGCGCGGGCAATGTTAAACAGGTTCCAGGCCCTGCTACTATTGACCCCATCTAGGTGAACCAATTTTCCGTCCGAGGCGTCCAACACAATGGCCGGCGACAGCCAGTCGGCACGGCCATCCTCTGGAATGTTGGGCAAAAAGCGGCCCAGCCAGACGGCAAAGTCAGCCGGATTGAGAACCCGGCGCATCAAGTCCGCTTCCATCAAACAGGGCGATAGGAAATCTTCGCCTGACGGTTCATAGGCAAGCGGGCAGTTCAGATCACTCAAGTGAAAGTCCCGCGCGCGCTGCTCGATCAGCGCGGCAAACTCAGCATCGCCCGCGACGATGGCCCAGTCATGCATCAGAGTGAAGGCAAAGGCGCTTTGATTGTGAGTGCCGAGCCGGATCGGATAAGCTAGCTTGGGCAGCCACTCTTTTGTCGCGGCGACAATGTCCGCTTCGAGCGGTTCTAACGCAGCCAGCCAGCGTTTCGCATTCGCATCGTCCCACTCGCGCAATTCCGCCGTCAGCTGCAACAGCCACGCCCAACCATAGGGCCGCTCCCAAGACCCACGTTCTGCTCGCCGGAAATTGGCCAGCTCGCCAGCAATCGTATCTGGGTTTAGATTAGCATCTAGCTTGGCCATGGCATCGGCCATCGTCTCTGCATCGAGATCACCAACCCGGAGCAGTCTGACGAGCAGCCAATGCCCATGCACGGCGCTATGCCAGTCGAAGCAGCCATAAAAGGCCGGGAATAAGTCCCGCGGTCGTCCAATCGCTTCGGCGCTATTGGTCGTGCGTGAAATCTTGTTGGGAAATTCTTGTTGTACGCAGTTGAGAGCCAGCCGCGAAAAGCGGTCCGCCAGTATGGGATCGATTTGGGTTGGAAACGCATCAGCGCGGATAGGAAGAGCGGTCGTCATCTCAGTAACTTGAACGGGTTCCGTCTTGGACGGAAGGGACGTCTCGGTGCAGCCTGCTCCAGCAAAGGCAGTGATGGCAATTAGGAGCAAGGCGACGTGTTTCATCAGCCAAGTGTCGCAGGCTGCCGAGAAAGGTCAAGCGCCTACAAAAAACCCCGACACAGGGCCGGGGCTATAAACTATTATGTTGAGAGTAGATTTACTCTGCCGCTTCCACGGTTTCGCTATCACCGCTCTTGTCGCGCGCCGGGGCACGGCGGCGGCGTTTAGGTTTCTCTTCAGTGGCATCTGCCGCTTCAGCCGGAGCGGCTTCGGCTTCCGTCTTGCGCGGTCGACGGGTCCGAGGTTTCGGCTTTTCGTCCTCATCCGCTTTCACGGTCTGTGTCTCGGACGACGTGTCCGACTGATCCTCAGACTTGTTTGGCCGCGGACGGCGATTTTGCTGACGATCATTATTGTCGTCATCGGAATTGTTGCGGTTACGATCATTGCGATCGTTTCGTTGATTGCGCTCCGCATCGCGGGCTTCCCGCGCTTCACGTTCGGCTTCGCGCTGCGCTTCCTGCTCATTCATCAGGCGCAGATAATGCTCGGCATGCTGGCGCAGGCTCTCCGCCTTGACCCGGTTGCCGCCTGTTTTGGCGTCGCGCGCGAGCTGCGTATATTTTTCATAGATAGTCGACGCACTGCCGCGCACCTTCACATCCGGTCCATTGGAATCCAATGACCGGTTGGAATTGCTGCGATTATTGCCGCTATTATTGTTGTTACTGCGATTACGACCGCGTTGACGTTTCATTGGATTATCCTGAACACGCTGGGAAAGAGCAGAGCGGACGAACCGCAGACGAACTTTCCGGGGGTGGTTTGTTGGATTTCAACGGGGGACCGGGACATGTGTCCAGCGGTATTCCTGCCCAACCAACAGATTTGGACTACCACTCGGCTAGCGTATGTCAAAGGGGTTTTTCAGCCTTATCCCCGCCCAATCTATTTGTCCCGCTTAAGACCGCCGTCCGCAGACGACTCGGTCGAGACCGGCGGGATCGGCCAAGAGGCGGATATCTCGATAGTCCGCGCTTTCGAAAATGGCCTGAACGGCCTCGCCCTGATCAAATCCGATCTCAACGCCGAGCCACCCACCGGGCCGCAAATAGTCGCGCGCGCCGGGCACAATGATCCGGTACGGGTCGAGCCCATCGTGGCCACCATGGAGGGCGCCGACCGGGTCATGCCCTGCGACTTCGCGATCTAGCGCGGTCATCGCGTCGGACGTGATGTAGGGCGGGTTGCTCAAGACGGCATCGAACGGGGTCGGGGGCAGGGCGGTGAACCAATCAGACTGGAGGGTCTCCAGCCGATCTCTCACCTTCAGGGCCTCTGCATTGAGGCGCGTGGTTTGTAGGGCCGTTGCTTCGCGGTCGGTCGCAATGGCCGTCGCGTCCGGGCGTTCGCAGAGCACTGATATAGCGAGCGCGCCAGAGCCCGTGCCGAGATCAAGGAGGCGCGGTGCCTCGACGTCCTGGACTGCGTCCAGCGCCGCCAGCAGCAGAACTTCCGTGTCGCCGCGCGGGGACAGCACATCGTCAATCGCGAAGCGGCGGCCATAGAATTCCCGCCAGCCGAGGATGCGATCAACCGGGTCTCCGGCCAATCGACGCTCAGCGCCGAGGCGCAGTGCGTCCAGCTGTTCGGGCGGGACGGGATCGTTTCCGCGCAGGACATAATCAGTTTGGCTTAGCCCGGTCAGGCCGAGCAAGAGATCAAGCGCGTCCTCATCGGCAAAGGGAAGGCTCGCCGCTGCAAATTGCCGCGCGATGATGCGTTTGGCCGCCCGGTAATTCTGGCCTGATGTCAGGCCTGAATTCGGATCTGGGCGCGGGGGCTGGTCAGAAGGGACAACCATATCCGCGCATAGGCTGCGGGCCGCCGAATATCCAACTAGGATTGTGAGAGGGCGTCTTGAATTTTAGTGACGATCTCAGCGGTTTCGTCGTCCTTGGTCACTTTGGACAAGACGCGTTTGTCATCAACATCGACCAGTAATAGCCAGCCTGTCTTGATCGTGCCGTCGAGTTCTGCACGCACGGCCTCTTCAACGCCCGCCGCTTTGGCTTGCGCGTAGAAATTCTCGGCATTTTTGTCGGTATAGTCGAGCGTAACGAATTCAACCCCGGGCATCGGCCCCATCGCTTGAACCGCTTTGATTTTGGGGTCGAGCACTTTGCAGCTTCCGCACCAGTCGGCGTAAACTAGAACCGCTTTGGTTTTTGTCTCCATCGCGACGTCGCTGGCCATGCTATCGGTTGAGGCCATGTCGGTCATAACTGTCGTTTCGACGACTTGAACGGGCTCTGTCGTGGCTGTGGACGTGTCGGCATTGGAACAGGCGGCGAGCAGCGCTGTTGTGGCGGCTAGGATCAAAGTTTTTTGCATGAGAGTCTCCGTGAGTTGCGCAGCCCTTAGAGGGCTGTCTCATCACGCACCTCTCACAGTTGCGCGAGCATCGCCTCTAATGTGGTCCAAAGACGCGAGAGATCTAGCGGGCGCGAGAGCGAATGGTCCCCGCCTTTGACCAGCGTGTAGCCGACCCGCTCACTGGTTACGGTCTTCACGATCAACCGTGAATAGGCTGGCGGCACAACGTCATCATTGGCCCCTTGCAGAATTTCGACCGGACCATCGAACGCAATGGGAGCATCCAAAATCTGCCGCGCCCGGCCATCTTCCATCAGAGCGCGAGAATAGGCATAGGGCTCGCCGTAATCGGACGGCTCATACACAACGCCGTCTTCGATCAACATGGCGCGCTTGTGATCGTCCCATCCGGACCAGACCATTTTCTCGGTGAAATCTGGGGCCGGGTTGATCAAAACGAGGCCTTTAACGGCGTCGGGGCGGTCCAGCGCGGCTAGGAATGATGTCCAGCCACCCATAGACGAGCCGATGAGCACAACGCCGTTGTGGCCGAACTCGTCGATCATGGCGACAACGTCTGACGCCCAACGCGAGACCGTGCCGTCGGTGAACTCACCGTCGCTGATCCCGTGGCCAAAATAATCAAACCGCACAAAAGGCCGTCCGGCCCGCTCGCATTGCTCATGCAAAAAGACGGCTTTGGTGCCGTCCATGTCGGACTTCAGCCCGCCGCACCAGATCATCGTCGGACCGCCAATCTCCGGTCGACCCTCCACAAAATGATAAGCGAGTTTTGCGCCCTCATGGTTGATGTGTTGCACGCCCATGCTACGGCCTCTTTCGTGACGAAGTCTGGTTCATACAATGTCTTGCAAGTCTTGCCAGCCTTAGACGCGGGCGGTGTCGAACGTACGACGGTCGAAGTGGCCGAAGCGCTCATCGCTGATGGGCACGGGGCGTTTGTCGTCAGTGGCGGCGGACGGCTGGTCAATAAACTGACCAAAGCGGGCGCAACGCATTTTACCGCGAATGTCGGGTCCAAACGTTTGCTCAGCTTGCCATGGCGGATTGCCACTTTGCGCAAGCTGATCATATTGAACAAAATCGATGTGGTTCATGCCCGGTCTCGCGCGCCCGCATGGGCGGCGTGGCGTGCCGCGATGGCGGAAGGTGTGCCGTTCGTGACGACCTATCACGGCATCTACAATGAGGGATTCCCCGGCAAGCGGCGCTATAATTCCATCATGGCGCGCGGTGATTTGGTTATCGCGAATTCGCGCTTTACGGCGGATCATATCATGGCGACGCACAAGACACCGGAGGAACGGATCCGTGTGATCCCACGCGGTGTCGACATGGGGTTGTTTGATCCCAAGGCAGTTTCGCGGGGTCGGATTGAAGCCGTCTGGAATAAATGGAATGTGAAACCGGATGATCGGGTCATTTTATTGCCCGCTCGGCTAACGCGCTGGAAGGGACAGACTGTGGCGATCCGGTCCTTGGCCCGCCTGCCGGATGATACAGTGCTGGTGTGCGCAGGAGACCCGCAAGGGCGCGACGCTTATGTGGCGGAGTTAAGGGCGCTAGCCGAATCGCTCGGCGTTGCGGAGCGCTTGCGCCTGCCGGGACATGAAATCGATATGCCCGCCGCCTTCATGGCCGCTGATCGGGTGACAACACCGTCGACAGACCCGGAAGCCTTTGGGCGGACCGCCGCAGAGGCACAGGCGATGGGGCGCTGGGTTGTGGCCTCTAATCATGGCGGTGCGGTCGATGTGGTAGACAATGAAGTGACGGGTCGGCTGGTCGCGCCGGGCGATTCTGACGCCTTGGCCCGGGCGCTTTTGGGGGTTGCGGGGACCTATGATCCGGTCGCGGCTCGCGAGCGGATTGCGGACCGGTTCTCCAAGCAAGCGCTCCAGAGCGCCACATTACAGGTTTACCGTGAGGCAATTGAGCAACAATCGCCCTAAAACCGGGCTTTTTAGCGCCCATATCGCTTGAAAAGGGCGATCCCTGCCGCCATATTCAAGCCTTGGTAGGAACACCTGCCATTTGTGAGATCATTTGATCGCCCCGAGGAGAGTATACCCATCGCTAGACGTCCCCATGCCGCCCAACCGGCCAAAAAGCCCAAAGGACCGCGTACCAATCGCGAAATTACATCTGAGTCCGTGCTTCTGATTACAGAAGACGGCGAAAAACGCGGCGTTGTGCCGCTAGCTGAGGCGCTTGCCGCTGCACAATCGGCAGGTCTGGACCTGGTCGAAGTGGCGCCAGGTGAGACGCCTGTTTGTAAGGTGCTCGATTACGGCAAGATGCGCTTTGAAGCGCAGAAAAAGAAAGCGGCCAACCGTAAGAGCCAGCGCACATCATCTCTGAAAGAGATCAAGATGCGTCCGAACATCGATACGCATGACTATATGGTCAAGACGAAGAAGATGACCGAGTTCTTTGAACGCGGCGACAAAGTCAAAGTGACGGTCCGCTTCCGCGGTCGTGAAATGGCGCATATGGACCGGGGCACAAGCTTGCTTGGCCGTGTGCGGGATGACTTTGATGAAATTGCTAAAGTCGAATTCGCCCCAAAGACCGAAGGTCGGTTGATGGTTATGGTCATGGCACCGAGATAGCGCCCGGTTTACCGAATAATTCAGTGTTACAAGCGCCCTTTTGGGGCGCTTTTTTTTGGCTCTGAGAAGGGTATGACCGTTTAAGGCCCAGTTGTGTTCTGCGCCTATTTCCCCCTGCACGCGTATCCAGCCCCGAAATACGCCAAACAGCGATTCTCTGTGAAGGCCATGACCGCGCTGTGTCGATGTGTCAGTTAAAATTCCGCAGATGTGGGGCATCTTCATCGGGATTAGAGCTGGGGCCGATTGTTCCGATCAGGCGGTCGGGCTTTGACGAGTTCGCCGCCTACCGTTCCCATTAATCCTCTCGATTTAGCGCTCCTTTACGTCTCTGAGGTAGGCCATGCTCTGAACCCATTTTCGGGTTTGATCGAGATTGAAACGACCCTATGCGACGTCCCCTTGTTTTGTCGGCTGCTTTTGTCGTGCTTTGCGGTCTTTCCGCTTGCGATAAGGTCAGCGCGGAGGGCGGTGTATCGACCGCAAGTCTAGCCCAATCTGCAAGCCCAGCCTCCTCTGCAAAACCCGAATTAAGTCCTGTCGCTGAACTATCTTCCACCCCGCATTTTTCTGAACCCGCGACGGCGGGATCGGTTCTGCTGAACCAACATGGGTTTTCATCCAAAGCGCGGTTGCGCGCTGTTCTGGTCGATGCGTCCAATACGCCGAAGACGTTCGAACTTATGAACGATCGCGATCAGGTCGTACTGAGCGGGCAAACCGTTCCGTTCGGGGCTGACGCGGCGTCGGCTCTGAGCGTGCATCAAATCGATGCCCCACTGACCGGTCATGTCGGTGACGGGTTCACCGTGCGAGTCGGGGCCATCAAAAGCGATCCATTCGACATTGGCGGGCGACCTTATGCGTCCCTGTCTCGCGACAGCCTATCCTACTTTTATCAATCCAGAGTCGGTGCGCCTGTTGAGGCAGCCTATGTCCCGTCGGCGACCCCGCCGCTGACGCGACCTGCGGGTCACATTGATCGGACTCTAACTTGTTTTTCAGGCACGGATGATCGCGGCACCGATTGGCCGGGCTGTGACTATAGCCTGTCTGTCCGGGGCGGCTGGTATGATGCGGGCGACTATGGCCAATATGCCGTTAATACAGGCTTCACGACGTGGATGCTACTCAACATGGCGGAACGACGTAAATCGGACTCCGTGCGACAATGTGCACCCGAACTAGGAGACATGTCGCTACCCATGCCCGAGGCTGGGAATGGGGTGAGCGACATTCTCGACGAAGCGCGGCGCGGGATCGATTATCTGCTATCGACACAGACAAGCTCGACCACCCCGCAAGCTATGGCTCGGGGAAATCAAGCGGCAACAGGCCCGCTGTCTCTAACACTGACATCGCCGGCTGGAATGGTGCACCATAAATCGCATGGCGTGACGTGGCCCGGTGATAATGTGTTGCCGCATACTGACGCGATTACGCGTCGTCTCTATCCGCCGACAACATCGGCGACCTTACATCTCGCCGCCATCGGCGCGCAATGTGCGCGACTTTTTTCGTCTGTCGATAAAGCCTTTTCCAATCAATGTTTGAGCGCGGCACGAACCGCTTATGCAGCAGCGAGCCGTGTTCCCGATGCCTATGCATGGGGCGAATTTGATGGGGGTGGTCCCTATGATGATCGAACCTTAACGGATGAATTTGGCTGGGCCGCGACGGAGCTCTGGCTGACAACGCGAGAGGCCGCTTTTGCGGCTGATATGGATCGATACGTGCCGACCTATAATCCATTTGGGTCGTTTGATTGGTCCTCAATGGAAGGACCGGGAATGCTCAGCCTGATGGCCTCAGAGCGGTCGCTCGCAGGGCAGACGCGTCTTAATGCTGCGCGCACGGCCCTTCTAACGTGGGCGGATCGGTATGAGGGTCAGACGAGTGAGGCTGGATTTATGGTGCCTAAATCTGGTCTCGATTATTATTGGGGCTCGAATGGCGACTTTATGAACCGCGCCATCATTATGGGTACGGCCCATACCAGTACGGGCGACGACAAATATCGACGCGGCGTCACCGATGCGATGGATTATGTGCTGGGACGCAATCCTTTGGGCCGATCTTACGTCACGGGTTACGGCGAACGGCCAGCTCGTAATCCGCACCACCGATTCTGGCGTGGTGGGTCGGACGCAACGCTGCCATTCCCGCCGCCGGGCGCACTGTCAGGGGGTCCAAACAATATCAATTTCATTGACCCAGTCGGGTCAACACTACGCGGGCAATGCACGTCGATGACCTGTTGGGCCGACGACTATGCGGCCTATTCATTGAACGAAGTTGCGATTAACTGGAATGCTGGCTTGGCTTGGACGGCGCATTGGCTCGATCGGCAGGATGCAAGCTGCACCGCACCGCCGCGGCCGAGCGACGGGGTCGAGTAGGACGTAGGCCTGATTCGGCGGGTGCGCACCGCAACAGTTGATCGAATAGGGTTAGACTGACAAGACGGGTGACATGGACCTGTCGTCCCTATCGGCTTATATTTTTACCTGTTTGGTCATTGAGCTGACGCCTGGGCCTAATATGGGTTTTCTGGCGTTTGTCGGGGCCACGCGGGGGCGTCGGCTCGGCTTCTCAACGGTTGCTGGGATCGCTTTGGGCCTTCTGATTGTGGGCTTGCTGGCTGCCGCTGGCGTGGCGACATTTATCGACCGGTCTGAGTTTTTTTATCAGACACTCCGTTTTGGCGGCGGCGCCTATTTATTGTGGTTGGCGCTTCAGCAATGGCGTGAAGCGGATAAACCCGTCCTAGATGCGCAACATATGTCTCCGCTGCTTCGGCGTTATTTCCGCTACGGCCTGACGGTCAATCTTCTCAATCCTAAAGCGGCGTTGTTTTATATCGCCATCCTGCCGAGCTATCTTCATTCTAATGGCTCGACAGAGAGTTCAACCATCGCGGAGGCGGTGTGGCTGACCCTCATTTATGTCACCATCGCCACAGTCATTCATATATTGATCGTTCTATTTTCGAGCACTCTGCAGCCCGTGTTTCAAAAAGAGGCACTTCGCAAAAACACGGCACGTGTGTTCGCGCTGCTTCTGGCCGCGATCGCCGTGTGGATGGTATTGCAGTCCGCCCGGCCATAAATAGCGTCGGTTGTGGCTCAGCGATGCGGATGATCGGGTGTTGCGCGATGTGTCCCCGAATACTTGAAACCATGCTGCGCTCGTGTATAGGGCGCGCCTGCCTTTAACGAGGTAGCCGACGCACCCGGGCCAAAGTGGCATTTGCCCGGCCGTCGAAATCTCAACTGAACGGAGAAAACAATGCCCAAGATGAAGACGAAGTCTGGAGCGAAAAAACGCTTCAAGATTACGAAGTCCGGAAAGGTCCTCGCGGGCCAGGCCGGCAAGCGCCACGGCATGATCAAGCGCTCCAACGACCAGATCCGCCGTCTGCGCGGAACTGTGGTTGTCGCGGATTCTGACGCCAAGGTCATCAAGAAGAAATTCATGCCTTACGGCAAGAAAAAGAAATAGGAGCGAGCAGATGTCACGAGTCAAACGCGGCGTTACCAAGCACGCCCGCCACAAAAAAATTCTTGAGCAGGCGAAAGGTTTTCGCGGTCGCCGCAAGAACACATTCCGCATTGCTAACCAGGCTGTCGAAAAAGCCGGTCAGTACGCCTATATCGGTCGTAAGCTGAAGAAGCGTCAGTTCCGGGCTCTCTGGATCCAACGCATCAACGCAGCTGCCCGCGAACACGGCCTGACTTATGGTCGCTTCATGGAAGGCTTGAAAAACGCCGGTATCGATCTGGACCGTAAAGTCCTCGCTGATATGGCTGGTAATGAGCCGGAAGCGTTCAAAGCGCTGGTTGAAACCGCTAAGAAAAACCACACGCAGCCGCACACTGTTTCGGCGTAAAGCAACGGTTTCATAGATTCCAAAGAGCTCCCTCCGGGGAGCTTTTTTTATGGCGTTATCGCACGTTCCGCTGCGACATTGCCGCGCAACCGCTCAATCACCCATTTGTCGGATGAGTTTTCTGTCCACCGCGCCGCGCTGTCGAGCACAGCATCGGCATGATCGAAACGGTTTTCGTAGATTAGCGCCGGGATCATCATCATGGCGGTGTGTGGTAATTTCAAATGCGTGCCATGATCAGCCAACCAGTTGAGCGAACGTCGCGCGCCGGGGGATAGCCGATCCGTATCGGGTAAACTGACGGCGACCCGAAACAGGTGGAGTTCCGCATCATCCGGGCTGACGTCCAGCGCGCGGATCGCCACACTCTCAGCCTCGGCCCATAAGGCATCATCCATCTGCCGCTCAGACACGCGGCCATAAGCGGTCTTGGCGCGCAGTTTCAGGGCGGCTGCATGGTTGGGGTGGCGGGTTAGAATACGAGCCGCCGCTGCGTCCGACCCGTCCCAGTCTTTAAGCCGCCACGACCGTAGGGCCTCCGCCAGATCGAGCGCGTTGGAGTCTGTTGGCTCCGTGATCAACTCACGGACCGCGTCGATCCGGTCATAGGTCGAGTCCCCAAGGTGGCCATGTGTAAGCAGCAGGCGCAGCCGGTTCTTGTCGATTTCAATTTGTGTGGGCGTCGAAACGGCAATCGGTTGGGGCTCCCGTTGGGCGAGGTCGTTGAGCCGAAGATTGCCGCCATCCTGAATAATGTCCTCACGCACGCGGGCCTCTAAGGGCTCATAACGTAGGCCAAAGGCGCGCTCGAAACTATCTTCGCTATCTTGCAACGGGCTCCAATCATCGACAAAATTATGGATTTTAGCGAGCCCGTCGGGCTGATCCATGACGAAGTGTGCCAGCGCCCAACTCTGCCCGTAATAGAGACGCTGCGCCCGAAACAGAGACCCGGACGAGGCGGCGCGGAAATCAGGATATTTCGCCATGCTTTCAATCACGGTGCGCATCGGCAGCCAATTGCCCGCCTCTGATAACGGGTCTTGCTCCGGTAAAGCGCGTCCAAACAGAGCCCGCCCATCCGGCGAGGGTTCGAAGGTCGAATAATATTCCGCCAGACCTTCGCCGAGCCAGACCGGGAGTTTGCGCGCATAATGCGTTTCTAGAATATGATGCACGACTTCGTGGCGCAGGACGAGGCGGAGCCAGCCCGGTTCTAGCGCTTGAGAGAGGAAGTGGCCGGGCTGCGAACTATAACCGACCACAATATCGTGTCCGGCGGCACTCTGTAGATAGATCGCCGCCGTGATCCCACCGGGCGAGATCAGCTCGAACGTCTCAGGGTCATTGATGATGTTCAGATGCAACGGTGTTGGTTTGGCGCTCGGCTCTAGGTCCAGATCCGCCATAACCGCCGTCCGGAAATGCTCGAGATCGGACAGAAGCGCGGAGGCATCGACCTCGGCTTCGGATAACAGAATGAAATGCTCAGACTCCGCGCTCACACCTTGCGCAAGGGCCGACGGGGCATAGCCTAACCAGATGACGGCCAAGATGAGGAAGAGACGCTGCATGAGGTGATAGTGTAACGCGCTTCTGCGCCGGCGACAAATGACGGATATGTCAGCCTAGTCGAGACAATAGGCAAAGGGGCTGTCGGATTGACAGGCGCGCCTGGGGCGGCTAGGTGCGCCGCACTTCCGCGCAGACCTAACGTTTGCGCTCCGAGCTGTGCACGATGCAGACGGGGTCCCGTAGCCGACGAGTTTTCGTTCGCTGCGGCTCTTTGCGTTGTGCTTTTGATTGAGGTGAGCTTTGTTTGAAGCTTTAGGCGATAGACTTACCGGCGTCTTTGATACGCTGACGGGCCGCGGCGCGCTGAGCGATCGCGACGTTGATGCGGCCATGCGCGAAATCCGCAAGGCGCTGCTCGAAGCCGATGTCGCCCTGCCTGTGGTCAAACAGTTTGTCGCTAAGGTCCGTGAAGAAGCGGTCGGCGAAAAAGTTATCCGTGCCGTCAAGCCGGGACAGCAAGTCGTCAAAATCGTCAATGACGCGCTGATCCAGACTTTGGGCGGGACATTGTCGGATGATGATGCCGACATGGGCGAAGTTCGCCGCGCCTCAGAATTAAACCTCAACGCCAAGCCGCCCGTCGTTATTCTGATGGCGGGTCTTCAGGGTTCTGGTAAAACGACGACAACGGGTAAGCTGGCTAAATTCCTCAAGGACAAAGCCAAGAAGAAGGTCATGCTGGCCTCGCTGGATACGAACCGCCCAGCCGCGATGGAACAACTCGGCATGTTGGCGGAACAGTCCGGTGCTGGATTCTTACCCATCGTGTCTGGCCAATCCGCGGTGCAGATCACGTCCCGCGCGCTTAAAGAAGCCGCCAAGGGCGGTTATGATGTCCTGTTCCTCGACACGGCGGGCCGGACCACGATCAATGAAGAATTGATGGCGGACGTCATCGAAATCGCGCGGATTGCACAGCCGACAGAAACCCTTTTGGTAGCCGATGCGCTGACGGGTCAGGATGCCGTCGAAACGGCGCGGCGCTTTAATGAAGCTCTGCCTCTGACAGGTCTGGTCCTAACCCGGATCGATGGCGACGGCCGCGGCGGTGCAGCCCTGTCCATGAAAGCCGTCACGGGCTTGCCGATCAAATTCCTCGGCACCGGCGAAAAACTCGACGGGCTGGAAGCGTTTGACGCCGAACGTCTGGCGGGCCGCATTCTGGGTCAGGGCGATGTCGTCGCGCTGGTCGAAAAAGCGTCAGCCCTCATTGACGAAAAAGACGCGGCGCTCGCCGCTGACCGCCTCGCCAAGGGTCAGTTCGACCTTGACGATCTTGCCAATCAGCTGGGGCAGATGTCCAAGCTCGGCGGTATGGGCGGGATCATGAAAATGCTGCCCGGTATGGGCAAAATGAAGAAGCAGATGGATGCGATGGGCGGCATTGATGACAAGCTGTTAGCTCGCCAACGCGGCATCATCCTGTCCATGACCCCGTGGGAACGCAAGAACCCGAAACTGATCAAAGCATCGCGTAAGAAGCGTATCGCGGCAGGCTCCGGTATGGACGTGTCTGAAGTCAATAAACTCCTCAAAATGCATCGGCAAATGTCGGACATGATGAAGAAGATGGGCCAGAAAGGTCGCGGGGGCGGTATGGCCGGACTGGCCGCACAGATGGGCGGAATGCCCGGCATGCCGAAAGGTGCTATGAAAGGCTTAGGGGGTGGCGGCATGCCGAACCCGGCTGACATGGACCCCGCCATGCTCGAAGACCTCAAGAAACAGATGGGATCCGGTCTCCCCGGCATGGGGCAGGGTCTCGGGAAATTACCGGGACTGGGCGGCGCAAAGTTCCCCGGTCTTGGTGGCGGACTACCGGGTCTCGGTGGGCCGAAAACTAAGAAATAGACCCAGACTTCAAACTCTAACTCAAACTCAAACTACAGACTAAACCTAAGGAAAAACCCATGGCACTGAAACTCCGCCTCGCGCGTCACGGCGCAAAAAAGCGTCCCTATTACCGTATCGTTGCAGCTGACTCGCGCTCTCCGCGCGATGGCCGCTTCATCGAAATCGTCGGTCGCTACAACCCGATGCTGCCGAAGGACGACGAAAATCGCGTCCAGCTCGAAGTTGACAAAATCAAAGAATGGCTCGGCAAGGGCGCACGCCCAACTGAACGCGTCGCACGTTTCTTGAGCGCCGCCGGGCTTTGGGAATGGTCACATGGCAACAACCCACAAAAGGGTAAGCCGGGCGAAAAAGCGCTAGAGCGCATCGAAGATAAGAAAGACAAAGCCGAAGCGCGCAAAGCGGCTGAAGCGGAAGCGAAAGAAGCAGCCGCTGAAGCGGCTAAAGCTGCAGACGAAGCGGCTAAAGCCGCTGCCGCAGAAGAAGCCGCTAAACCGGCTGAAGAAGCGCCTGCCGAAGAGGCTCCTGCAGCCGAAGAAGCTCCTGCAGCAGAGGCCGCAGCCGAAGAGACTAAATCAGAAGAATAGGCGCTTAGCGCCCTCTGAAATGCGAAAGGCCAGCCCTCTGATTATTCAGGGGGCTGGCCTTTTTGTTTGAGTAATAGGCCAAGCCTAACTGAAAAAAACGGGCCTAGCTGAAAAACTGCACAGCCTCGCTCAGCTCAACCCGATCTGTGCGACACTTATTCGCAGGATGATCATCAGCATAGCCGAAGCTCATCCCGAACAGGATGCCGCGGCTATCAGGAATATTCAGCAGCTTTTTGACGGGCCCCGGAAACTGTCCCAGCGCGCCCTGCATACAGGATTGAATGCCGTTTTCTTCCAGCAGCAGTGAGAGCGTCTGCGCGTAGATACCGACATCCACCGCGCCCATTATGCCGAGATATTTTTCCATGGTGAAGAATGCACCGTGCGGGGCACCGAAGAACTGCCAGTTCCGACCCATGGCTTGCATCCGGGCAGGCTTGTCCTCGCGCGCAATCCCCATTGCGCCGTAAAGCGCCATGGCCGAGCCCCATTGCCGGTCTTTATGTTCGTCCTGATATTTGACGTTCCATTCAAACTCGGGTGAGGGGCCTTTGCCGCTCATCACTTCGGCCAGCATCGCGTTGGAGACTGTGTCGCGCATCTCGCCGCTCACCACCATGACGTGCCAAGGCTGCGTATTGCAGTTGGACGCGGCCTTGAGGCTCTGCGCGAAAATCTTGTCGAGCAAATCCTGCGGGACGGGGTCTGGCTTAAATCCCCGGGCGGAGTAGCGATTATTGAGAAGGTCGGCCGTGTGTGTTGTCATGGCCGCGCCATAACGACAGCTATGCGCGCTGTGAAGGGTCGGGCGTTCGTATCAGCCCGCTGCTGTGATCCAGCGCCGCTGCGCCTCGGCCAAGCCGTGATAGGTCGGTTGGTCGATCAATAAGCGCTCCATGGCGGAGAGGCACAGATGGTCGAACAAAGCGGGCTTGCGCCAATCAAGGCTGCCATCCGTGAGGCCTTTACTCAACACGTCCGGCATCAAACGTAACGCTTTGAGCCGGTCTCGCTGGGCAAAGGCGAAATCGCGACCCATTTGCGCTTCGCGGGATAGCTGCGCTAGCAAGTTGGCGGCAATGCGCGATTGGAAACGGTCGCGGCCTTTGGCGTTGGGCGTGACCTCCGTCTCGTTCCATTCAGCCACGGCCGTAATCATCTCAGCGAGACTTGTCTGTCCGGTCTGCTCATCGCGTGACGGGATAGTGATCGGAGGAAGAGGCTTCGCCTCTACGCCCTCAATTTGAGCGAGTAGCAGTAGAAGATCGATTTCCACTTCGCTGATCCGGCGACCAATGGCGGCCCTTTCGATTGTGCGCTCGGTCCCGTCGCGCCAGTCGCCCAACATCGTCATGCAGGCCGAGCCCCAAAACAGGGTTGTTAGAACACGCCAGAAGCGGAAACGGTCTTGATCAATCGAGCGGCCGGATGCGGCTTCATAAGCGCTTAGAAAAGGCTCGATGTCGCCAATCCCGCCGACCGCTTTGTCGCGTCGCCCGAAGCGCCAACTCGGCGCGCAAATATAAGCGAGATCCTGATGCGGATCGCCCAGATGCGCGATCTCCCAGTCGAGCACTGCCGTCAGTCCGCTCTCATCGATCAACAAATTGCCCATACGAAAATCGCCATGAACGAGGACGGGCGGCATGAAGGGTTCGGGGCAATTCTTGCGCAGCCAATGGAAGGCCAGATCATAGACCGGACGGCGCTCGCCGATGGTCGTGTAGGCGGCATGATAGCTCTCGATCAGTTCAGCGGCACCCGCCGTTGGAACATCGTCAGGTAATGCTACGAGGGGGATCGCATGGATCGCCGCCATTTCTTGGGCCAGCCGTTTGGGGAGCTTATCCAGAACTGGGGCGAGGTCGGGCTGCTTGAACAGGCGCTGCGGTAGCGCGTCACCGGGTAGGCGGCTCATGACATAGGCGGCGCCAATCGGGCTGTCGGGGACGAAGACATGCCGGACTTTGGGCGCCGTCACGCCGTTCGCGCGGGCGGCTTCGATGAGGGCGGCCTCAGTCGCGAGCGGGATACCGCCAATGCCCGTATTGGTCTCCGCACCGCCGGGGGCGCGGCGCAAGATCAGAGCCTCTTCGCCCGCCTCAAAGGCCCAGCTTTCCATGGATGCGCCTGCGGTGAGGCGGTGCAGATTGGTGATCGGCACATCGAGGGCGGAGGATAAACTCTCTTCCAGTCCCCGGCATTTATTGCCGGGGCCTTTATCGTCTTGAGATCCATTCATGGCCATGTCCGTTTCGCTTCTTCCAGCCAGACTTCCGTAAGGTCGTTCCAGGTAGGGTTGAAGGATTCGATAATCGCAATTTTTCTCTCGCGATTCTTTCTTTTCATCCGATGTTCCAATGTCAGAGCGTCCTCTTTGTCTTCGCAGGCTTGAAACCAGACGAGACGGAAAAGACCGTACTTGCGAACGTGAACTGACCCTCGACCGGAGCGATGTTCCTCAAGTCTCGCAGCCGGATCGGATGTGGAGCCATGATAGAACCCCCCTCGTGCTTTGTTTGTAAGAATATAGGCCCAATTCGTTGCCATTGTTCCTTGCTGACAAAGGCCCCGGCAATGAATGCCGGGGACGGCTTCTTCTACCGGCCTTTAAACTCCGGCTTTCGCTTTTGAACAAACGCCATGATGCCCTCTTGGCTATCCTCAGAATTGGCCATCATCATCTGGTGCTCGGATTCGACGCGGGCTGTTTGTTCCTGACTGGAATTCGCCGCGTCGCGCATGATTATCTTGAGGGATTGCAGAGCGAGCGGCGCTTTTTCGGCCAATGATTGCGCCCACGCCACGGCTTCGTCGCGCAAATCCGCTGCCGGGACGACTTTATTGACCATGCCCATGTGGAGGCAGGTCTGTGCGTCGAGCCGTGTGCCTTCAGCCATCGCGGCGAAGGCGCGCTTATAGCCAAGGTGATGCAGGTAGAACCAACTCGCCCCGCCGTCCGGGACGAGACCGATGCCAATGAAAGGCGAGAAGATAGTTGCATCCTCTGCCATGATTGCGAGGTCCGAGCCAAGCGCAAGTCCAAGCGCCACGCCGCCCGCAAACCCATTGATCGCCGCGATGTAGATTTTTTTCGATTTGGCGACGCCGTCGACCAGCGGCTTGTAGTCCCGGATCGAATTGTCGAATTTGCCATGATCAGACTGCCCGCCGATAAATTCCTTCAAGTCCGTGCCAGAGGAAAAGGCACGGCCCGATCCGGTCAGCACCACGACGCGAACATTATCGTCATGTTCAGCCTTCGACTGCGCGTCACCAAGCGCGTCGCGAACGGCCTTATTCATGGCATTCATTGCCTCAGGGCGGTTCAGCGTGATGATGGCGACATGACCATCCGTTTCATAAGCGACGAGGTCAGGTTTCGTATCGGGCATAATTTACTCCACGAGGATCTTGGATTGGATAAGCGCGGCGACTTTGTCGGCGTCATAGCCGAGCAGAGCGGCAATTTCGTCGCGACCGCCATTGATTTGTGGCAGTATTGGATCGGCAAATTCAAAATCGCCGCCAAACACAGGAGCAGGGCGCGGATGGACATAGGGTCCGTGTTTCGTCAGTCCGCCGCGCGCGCGGTTTTGCGGGTGATCCGCCGCCTCGATATAGTCGAGCACGGGGGAGGTGCAGGCCTCAGTTCCGTCGAAGACTTCTGCCCATTCATCACGGGTCTTGGTCTTGAAGATCGCCTCTAGCTTGGTGTGTTGCGCGGCATGTTCGCGCTTATCCATCTGGCCGCCAAATGTGTCGGGATCGATCTCCATCAGTCTCAGAAATTCGGCAAAGAATTGTGGCTCAATACAGCCAACGGCCATGAATTTGGCGTCAGACGTTTCGTAACAACGGTAGAATGGCATGCCGCCGTCCAGCAGATTGGCTTCGCGGTTCGGCGTCCACTGACCGAGCCCGGCGAGGCTGTGGAACATGCTCATCATGCTGTTCACTCCGTCAATCATGGCGGCGTCAACGACATCGCCTTTGCCAGTGCGCTCAGCCTGCAGCAAGGCGGCGAGCATCCCGGTAACAAGAAACATGGTCCCGCCGCCATAATCACCAATCAGGTTTAGCGGCGGTGTCGGCGGCTCGCCTTTTTTGCCCATCGCGGCGAGTGCGCCCGTAATGGAGATATAGTTGAGGTCATGCCCGGCGGTTTTTGCCCACGGTCCGGTCTGGCCCCAACCTGTCATGCGACCATAGACCAGCTTCGGGTTGATGGCGTGACAAGCCTCTGGTCCAACACCGAGCCGTTCGACCACGCCGGGTCGAAGACCCTCAATCAGCGCATCGGATTCTGCGACTAAATCTAGCAGAACTTTCGCGCCTTCAGGCTGGCGCAAATCGATCGTGATCGAGCTTTTGCCGCGGTCATGGACAGTTGGGACGGCGAAGCCCGGGCGGTTCACTAGCACCACATCCGCGCCCATGTCAGCGAGCAACATCCCTGCATAGGGGCCGGGTCCAATCCCAGCGAGTTCGATGATCCGGTAGCCTTGAAGAGGTTTGCTCATAGAGACGCTCATGCGCAACCGGAACGGACGCGGCAAGACGTGGGGGCGCGATTATCCATTGTGTGATGCATCTGGGTGTGATGCATCTGGCGTTTTTTGGGGAAGGGCCATAGACATAACTCCCATGACGAAGATGGATATAAGCGCGAAGGCGCGATCATGAGTATCGCAACACGCAAGGCGCAGGCGCGTGAGCGGGCTAAAGCCGTCCGTTCGAAACTGTCAGCCAACCCCAATGACTTCATCCGCAACTGGCCGGGGATGGAACCGTCCGCCGTCATTGCCGGGTATTGGCCGATCCAGAATGAAGTCGATGTGCGCCCTCTCTTGAAGCGTTTGTCCCACACCCATCCTATTGTTCTACCGGTGACGCCGCGTGACCGACTTCGCTTGAGTTTCCGTCGTTGGACACCGGAGTGTGAAATGGAGTCCGGTCCGTTCGGAACACGCCATCCAGTTGGCGCGCCGAGCGAGGGAACTGATGCGTTGATTCCGGATGTGGTGTTGGTGCCGCTTTTGGCCTTCACGCGAGAGGGAGATCGGCTCGGTTATGGCGGCGGTTATTACGATGCAACGCTGGCGGCCTTAAAGGCGGAACGGCCAAGCTTGCGTTCCGTCGGGATCGCCTATGCGGGACAAATGGTGAAACTCTTACCCAAGGAAGAGACGGATATTCCGCTCGATTATATCCTGACTGAGAACGGGCTGATCACGACCCACCTATGATTTCTGGCCATCTCTGATCGATTTGAGCGCATCATTGAGCCCCATTTTTGCTGAGCCGGGCTTAAGCGGTTTCTGTTGGCTTTCATGCGGCACCCAGCCCGTCATCCAGACAATCTCCCAGCTCACGGCCATCGGCTGGCCCGGCGCCGGTCGGAGAGCCGTTTCAATATCATCGCGTAAGCGGGGAGAGATGCGCCTATCGCGATCTGTGAGCGCATTGGTCAGGCCCAGATCGCGTAAGTCCCCCGCCAATGTTTCGATCTTGCGATAATGGACTGTAAAGCGGTCTGAATCTGTGACCGGAATGGCGAGACCCGCATGGCCCAATAGCTGCGCGGCGGCGCGCACTTCAATCATCGGATGAATGCGCGGGGTTGGCGCGCCGTGAGTCTCAGTATCAATGGCGTAAAGCGCGTGACGCAATTCGGTCAGGCTGATCCCGCCGATCAGGCAAGCCAGAAATAGGCCATCCGGCACCAATACGCCTCGCGACGCCTGCATCCAACCGCCAACCGCGTTGAGCGAGTGGATGTGCAGCAGGCTAATGACAAGGTCATAGTTTTCGCCGCCCGGCGCCTCGCGGTGATCAAACGTCTTGAATTGTTTCGCCGCAGGCAAAGAGGCCATGATCTGCTCGCGCCAATCAAACGGCCCGATCAGGCAGGCGCGAGCGAAGGTTCTGTTTACGTCCTGCACCCGCTCGGACAGGTCGTCGATCACCCGGTCCAGCAGAAAGGGTGTTGTTTTGGCCTGTCGTCTGCGCGCGCGCACAACCCGCAGTGATTGCGTGGTCTCGTCAAAGAGAGTGACGGGCGGGCCTTTATCTTGCGAACCGGACATAGGCGCGCGATAGTCTGCGCGTGGGAGTCTGGCAATCACAGCTGCGCGAAATGGGGCGATGGGCGATGGATACGGTCCTGCCACCAACCGACGACACCGCGCTATTTACCGAGCTGACTTTTCTGGATGATCCTTGCTGTGCGTCTTGTGGCTATCCATTCGACCATCAAATCACGGGGATCAGCGCCTTTGATCTGGCTTGCGCTGCCTGTCTGGCGCGACGCCCGGCTTACGCGACGGCTCGGTCGGCTTTGCAATATGACCTGGCCTCTCGGTCTATGATTCTAGCGTTCAAACATGGCGGCCATACGTACAGATTGCAGGCTTTCGCCGCGCAGATGCACCGGGCTGGACGGGTCGCCTTCGCAAATGCGGACGCCATTATTCCTGTACCCCTGCACCGATTTCGTCTGATGCAGCGCCGCTTCAACCAATCGGCCTTACTAGCGCGGGCTCTGTCGCAGCGCTGCGAGGTGCCGATGGAGGCGCATATATTGCTGCGCGCGCGCCGAACGCCTAGCCAAGGCGGGCTGTCGGCGGCGGGTCGACGGCGCAATGTGCAGGGCGCGTTCACTGTGGCCGACCCCGAAAAAATCAAAGGTAAGCGGCTCGTCCTTGTGGACGATGTCATGACGACAGGCGCGACACTAGAATCATGCGCGAGTACCTTGAAACGGGCGGGGGCGGTGCGTGTTGATGCTGTCTGTCTTGCCCGCGTTGTAAAGCCGCTCCCGGCCCCCTAAATTCAGCCTAAAGAAACCCCATTAAAGGCCCTCGACATGTCCGCTAAAGTTGAATTCTACAGCAAGATGTTCTGCCCCTTTTGTATTCGCGCCAAAGCGTTGCTGGAGAGAAAGGGCGTCAAAGTTATCGATATCCCGGCCGCCAATGACAAGGTTAAGCGCGCTGAGATGAACCAGCGTTCCAATGGGCGGAACACCTTCCCGCAAATTTTCATCAATGGCGAGCATGTCGGTGGGTCGGACGAACTGGCCGCGCTGGAGCGTGCGGGTAAGCTGGACGCCATGTTGGCCGCATAGCGGGTGAAAACAGCGCTCTTACAGCTCACCTCCGGAACCGATCCGGACGCGAACTTTCAGGCGGTCGCGGCCATGGTCGTGGATACGGATGCAGCCTTTGTGTTGACCCCGGAAATGACGCCGCTGCTGCAAAAGGACCGGGCGGCATTGATGGCCGCAGTCAGGCCGGAGTCTGAGACCGCCGCTCCGTATCAATCACTGGCAAAAGACCGTAGCATTCACTTCTTGCTCGGCTCCGCGGCGGTGCTGCGGGACGATGGTAAGATTGCGAACCGCTCTCTGCTGATTGATCCGAAGGGTAAGATCATCGCGCGCTACGATAAGATCCATCTGTTTGAGGCGGCTCTGCCGGGCGGGGAAAGCTACCGCGAAAGCGATAGTTATGTGGCGGGCGAGACGCCGACGATGGCTCAGATCGGTGATCTGAGCCTCGGTCTGTCGATCTGCTACGATCTGCGTTTTCCAGCGCTCTATTCTGGATACGCCAAACAGGGTGTCGACATGATCAGCGCGCCGTCCGCTTTCACGCGCGCGACGGGCAAAGCCCATTGGGAAACCTTATTGCGCGCCCGCGCCATTGAGAGCGGAGCTTGGGTGCTGGCACCCGCACAAGGGGGACAGCATGATGATGGTCGCCGGACGTGGGGGCGCACAATGGCGGTCGCGCCATGGGGTGAGGTAGCGGGCGTTCTGGATCACGACGCGCTTGGTATTTTGGAAATCGAGATCGATCGTAAGGCGGTTGAAGATGCGCGCGCTCGCATTCCCGCTTGGCGGCAGCGCTAGGCCGACATGATCAAATATGATCTCAGATGCGCTAAGGATCACTCGTTTGAAGGCTGGTTCGGTTCTATCGCTGATTATGATGATCAGGCCGAAAGCGGCTTATTGGTCTGCCCCGAATGCGGAAGTAAAGACGTCGAGAAAGCGATCATGGCACCTGCCGTACGGAGCTCAGGCAAGACTGCGGCCATAGCCGAAGCGATCCGCAACGAAATCGCCACCAACTGTGACGATGTCGGCGAAGACTTTACCTCGGAAGCCCGCGCCATGTTTTACGGCGAAAAACCGTCACGCGGGATTTACGGCAAGGCAACGCCGCAACAGGCAAAGGACATGATCGAAGAGGGCATTCCCGCGCTCCCTATTCCGGATGCGCTCGATCCGAAACGGGCGAAGAAGAAGCTGAATTAGGCGACCACGCAGGTCTTCACATTGCAGAAGGTGAGCAGACCTTCGCGCGCCAGTTCGCGGCCATAGCCGGACCGTTTAATGCCGCCAAAGGGCAGACGTGGGTCAGACGCGGTCATGGCGTTGACGAAGGTCCCGCCCGCCTCAATCTCGGTGAAGGCTCGCTCCATCTCCGCTTTATCTTGTGTGAAGATCGCCGAGCCCAGACCGAACGTTGAGTCGTTGGCGAGTGCAATCGCCGCGTCCAAATCATCGACTTTGAATAACATCGCGACGGGGCCGAATAGTTCCTGAGAGTAAGCATCCATATCTTCGGTGACACCCTCAATGATGCCAGGTCTGAACCATGACCCGTCCTGATCAATCGCTTCTGCGCCCGTCACACGACGCGCGCCCTGAGACAGCGCGTTTTCGACTTGGTTAGTGAGCTCTTCGACGGCGTCTTCGTTGACGAGTGGACCAATATCCGTGTCCTCTTCCATCGGATCACCAATGATGAGGGCCTCCATCGCGGTCTTCATCGCATCGCGAAATTCATCATAGACATCGGCGTGGATGATAAAGCGTTTGGCGGCGATGCAGCTTTGGCCATTATTTTTGGTCCGGGAGTCCAGCCCAACACTGACCGCAGCGTTCATATCAGCGCTCGGCATGACGATGAAGGCGTCGGACCCGCCCAGTTCCAAAAGAGTTGGCTTGATCTCATTGCCGCATATGCTGGCGACCGATGCGCCTGCCGGTTCTGATCCGGTTAGCGTGGCGGCCCGCACACGCGGATCGCGCAGAACCGCCTCGACCTTACTTCCGCCAATTAGCAATGTTTGGAACGCGCCGTCTGGGAAACCCGCGCGGGTGAATAATTCTTCCAGCGCCAGCGCGCATTGCGGGACATTGGACGCATGTTTCAACAAACCTGTATTGCCCGCCATTAAAGCTGGTGCTGCGAAGCGAATGACCTGCCAGAACGGGTAATTCCACGGCATGACGGCCAGCACAGGACCGAGCGGAAGGATACGCCGGAAGCTCATTGTCTTTTCCGTTTTGACAGTTTCGTCCGCCATAATGGCTTCCGCATTGTCCGCATAATAGCGGCAGGCGGTCGCGCATTTCTCAGCTTCGCCAACCGCTTGAGACAGCGGCTTGCCCATTTCCAGCGTCATCAAACGACCAAAAACAGTCGCATCAGATTCTAGCAAATCGGCAGCTTTGTTCATCCACTTCGCGCGTTGAGCAATCGTGGTGTTTTTCAAGGCTTCAAACGCCACGACTGACTTGGCGATGGCGAGATCAACCTGCGCATCGGTGTGGGGTGTGAATTCCCGTTCGACCTTCCCGGTCGCAGGATTGGTGGTGGCAATTGACATGTTTGTCCTACTTATATGAGATATGGTGCGGTGCCCGTTCTTATCTTGAAGAATTGTTGCGCTGGATATTTGTTCCCCGAAGTTTGGATCGCAAGCCTAGTCGATGGTGCGATAAAGCGTCAGCCATTCGCCGTCTTCGGAACCCCAGAGACGAACGCCATCCATATCATAGCCCGACTCAGCTTGGCGTAGACGATTGCCGATCAAGTCCGCGCGCGAGCCGATGCGAATGTCCATGTCCTGCCTTTCAGAAAAAATCACGCAGCGACCCGGATCAACGCGTCCCGCCCAGCCATTCGGCATCTCAACCCAGATCGTCTCACAGCCCCCAGTAAAAGGGCTGTCCAGATCTGACAATTTGAGCGCGCTAAGCGGGGCATCGAGGCCTTGGAATTGTTCAGGTGTATTCAGCGTGTAGGCAACTTGAGCAATTGTTCCATCGTCACGGGCCTGTAAGTGCAAGACTCGCTGGCGGTAAACTTTTTCAAGATCGACCCCTTCGTTGACCTGATAATATATCCATTCACCCGCGCCGAGCGGTGAGAGACGCACGCGGCGGACACGCAGCGGCTCAGCAGTGTCGCTGGGCGCGCGGTTATATGTACCGGCTAGGTCCGCCGCGAGGCGGGTCACAGGGTCAACAGGCGTGTCGGGAACGGGTGTTGTCGTGCAAGCTCCCAGAAATATCAGGATGACCGCGCTGAAGGAAAGGAAGCTGTAAGAGTTCATATGTTTAGCTACTCCTGTTCGGCAGTTGCCGTTTATGATCTCCCGCAAGACACTGATCCGGTCCGCGGAGCCTATAATCCTTACCACTTTCTTAACGCTATCCTTTTATATTCCGGAAATCTGGATGGACCACAGTGTCTGACGGGGGGAAAGGAGCGCATGCAGTGTTTTCTGTATCGACAAAGCTGATTACCCCCACGCCTGTCTTTGTGACGAAGGCACGCAAGGCGCGTAAGGATAATCGCGCCATCGCGACGGACGCATCCGTTGATGCATCGTCTGAAACCCTCAAATTGACCGATATGTCCCCAAAACCGTTCGAGTTGGAGTCAGATTCAAACGAGTCACAGACATCGCAAGATATCAGTCCGGATGATCGTCCGCCCGCCAAACTGTTGGAAGCCCCTCAGGAGCTGGCCGAGGTTTTGGAACCGGAAGAACCCGATAGGGCCGACATCGCTTTACAAGCCAATGGTGCCTACAGAGCTCTCCGGAAAACGGACGAAGACATAACCCCGGTCGGAACGATCTAAACCACTCTCCGACTGAGGTGGGCGAACGGCTTTACATCACAATTTCCAAAGACACATCGGCCTCGCTACCTACGGCTAGATTCTCAGCTATGCGCACGGCCTTTTTGATCGGCAGGACATAGCACTCGCTTTCTTTGTCAGGAAAGACGCTGGTCTGCCAATGCGTGTCTCCAATCCGGACGCGGACTCGCACGGAGCCGAACCCCCGTTTCGCTTCAGGGGCGAAAGCCCGAATAGCCGCAGACGGTTCTTCCGGGACAGAGATAAAGTGCCAACTTCCCTCCGGTTTCCAGAGCCAGAGCGGCGCGCGAAAATCAAACTCGATCATGCCCACGCCAAACTTAAACGACTGCCGCTTTGAGGTCCGAGTCAGGCCCGGACAGTTTGGCTTTATCGAGTGTCTTGCCTTTGGAGAGCGCCATTTTTGCCACCATGAAATCTCGCGGCGCATTGACAGCATCAACGGCCAGTAGACGTTGGCCCTTGAAATAGTAGGCGGCGAAACTGCGCGACCCGTCGGGATCACCGCGCACCAAAACCTCATCAAAGCCGTCCGACAGCCCGGCGATTTGAAGCTTTAAATCGAACTGATCTGACCAGAACCAAGGCAGGGCAGAATAAAGTTTGGGGGTTCCGACAATGTGGGCGGCGACCACTTTGGCCTGCTCCGTCGCATTGGGCACAGACTCCAAGCGGACATGTCGTTCATAAAGCGGATTATAGTGATGGCTGACATCGCCGATCGCGTAGATGGTGGAGTCGGAGGTCTGGCAATAGGCGTTGACCTTAATCCCGTCACCGATCTCTAGACCGGCAAATTCCGCCAATTCCGTATTGGGGATCACGCCAATGCCGATCACGACAAGATGCGCATCATAGCGCCCGCCGCAGGAGGTCGTGACGGTGAGCTGATCCCCAGTCGCGTCAATCTTCGACGCCATGCAATCTTCAATGATCTCCACGCCTTCTTCGCTGTGAACACGGCGATAGAAATCGCTCATTTGCTCACTGGTCACACGCTGCAAAATACGGGGCTGAGCCTCCAGCAGGGTGACGTCCATGCCGCGTTTGCGCAGGGAGGCCGCTGTTTCTAGACCGATATAGCCGCCGCCAATTATGACGGCGCGTTTTCCGGGCTCGACCCGCGCGCGGATCGCATCGACATCTTTCGTGTCGCGCAGATAATGGACATGATCACTGTCAGCGCCCGGAATGGGCAGATGGCGAATGCGCGCCCCTGTCGCCAAGACAAGATGATCATAAGCAATATGATCACCGTCGATTGTCTGGACAGTTTTGGCTTTGCGGTCGATGGCGCCTGCGCGAACGCCAAGGCGCAAATCTATATTCGCCTCGGCATAGCTCTCGGCCGGGCGCAGCAAGATCTCACTTTCGACCTTATTGCCCGACAGGTAATCCTTGGACAGAGGCGGGCGGTGATAGGGCGGAATCGTCTCTTCGCCGAGCAGCGTGATTCGGCCTTCATACCCCGCTTGACGCAGGCTGACGGCGGCCTGTGCGCCAGCATGTGACGCACCAATGATAAGCGTATGAGTTTCTGGCATGGACGTGTCTCTAGCAGCCTCGTCAGCGTCAATCAAAGCAAGGGCGTTCCCATTCTCGACAAGGAAGGGTGGCGACAAATCCGACTCATGCAGGATAGAGAACTAAAATGGACTCATATCGCGTCAAAATCCGCCAACAGGCCTTACAAACAACCACTTCGCTTCCGGAGCAGTCGCGTTTGAACGATGCGGCGTTGCGCGCGCATATTCAGAACCGTGCCCGCACCCTCGTCACCCATTTGCGCGAAGGATCGAAACCCGGCTTGATGGAAATGATGTTGGCCGAATATGGCCTCTCGACCGATGAGGGCGTAGCACTGATGTGTTTGGCGGAGGCGCTACTGCGTGTCCCGGATCAAGAGACGATGGATGATCTGATCGAAGATAAGATCGCGCCGTCGCAATGGGGGCGGCATCTGGGCCAAAGTTCCAGCTCTCTGATCAATAGTTCGACCTGGGCCTTGATGATGACGGGGCGGGTGCTCGACGAAAAAACGCCGGTTCACAAAACGCTGGGCGGCATGATTAAACGGCTCGGCGAACCGGTGATCCGCCGGGCTGTGCGCGAAGCGATGAAAGTGATGGGCCGTCAGTTCGTGCTGGGTGAAACCATCGGAGGCGCGATCAAACGCTCCTCGTCCAAATATCGCTATAGTTACGATATGTTGGGCGAAGCGGCGATGAGCACGCCGGACGCGCTCGACTATTATCAGGATTATGAAACTGCGATCCGGTCCTTGGCCGCCCGCTGCAACAGTGACGATATTGCCGACAATCCCGGCATTTCGGTCAAGCTCTCGGCGCTGCATCCACGTTACGATGAATTTCAGCGCGACCGCGTCATGGCTGAGCTGCTGCCGCGCGTGACCGCTCTGGCGAAGCTCGCCGCCGACGCTCGCATGGGTTTCAATATCGACGCTGAGGAAAGCGAACGGTTGGAGCTTAATTTGGATATTGTCGAGGCGCTGGCTCGTGACCCCGATCTCGAAGGCTGGGACGGGCTCGGTCTTGTTGTGCAGACTTATGGCACGCGCAGCCCCGCTGTGATCGATTGGGTTGCGGCATTGGCCAAAGATTCAGGTCGCCGATTGATGGTGCGTCTGGTCAAAGGCGCCTATTGGGACACGGAAATCAAACGTGCACAGGTCATGGGGCTGGCCCGCTACCCTGTGTTTGAGACCAAGGCCGATACAGACCGCAATTATGCGCTGTGCGCCGAAAAATTACTGTCTCACCGCCCCGCGCTCTACCCGCAATTTGCCACGCATAATGCCAATACGGTTGCCGCAGTTCTGGAACTCGCCGGCGAGGACCAATCGGGCTACGAATTTCAGCGCCTGCACGGCATGGGCGAGGCGCTTCACGCTTACCTGCGCGAAAAACTCGGCCGCCCGGTGCGCATCTATGCCCCGGTCGGGGAACATGTCGACCTACTGGCCTATCTGGTCCGCCGCCTGTTGGAGAACGGGGCCAATAGCTCCTTTGTCTCCAAAGTAACGGACAAGGACGTGACGATTGATGAGATTATCGCCGATCCGTTCGAGGATGATCGCACCACTATGCTACCGAGGCCGAAGGACACGACAGAGCCGCACGCCAATAGTTCGGGCTATGATCTGCGCGACGTCTCAACCGTGACCGCCGTGATGAGCGCCCGCGACCGCTTCCGTGATACGCAGTGGAGCTTCGGTGAGGGAGTCCCCATCACCAATCCCGCGAACCCGTCTGAGATTGTTGGATCTGTCACCTTCGCTGCGAAAGTCGATGTTGATGCGGCGATCACGCGCGCTAAACCGTGGTCTGCAGATGCGTCGACCCGTGCGAGTACTCTTATCTCTGCAGGGGATGCACTCGAAGCGGCGGCACCCGAATTGCTTGCGCTCCTTGCTCGTGAAGCCGGGAAAACGGCAGAAGATGCGATTGCTGAATTGCGCGAAGCCGCGGACTTTCTGCGCTACTATGCTAGTTTCGCCAGTGATGACGCCGCGCCGCTCGGTCTTGTTGCCGCGATCGCGCCGTGGAATTTCCCGTTGGCGATCTTTATCGGTGAAGTGGCCGGACCGCTCGCCGCTGGCAATGCCGTTATCGCCAAGCCAGCAGAAAGCACGCCGCTGATCGCGATGCGCGCGACGCAGATCCTGCATGATGCAGGCGTGCCTGACACGGCGCTGCAAACTTTGCCCGGCGAAGGTGTCGTGGTTGGGGCGGCCTTGACGTCCGATGCCCGTATTGATGGCATCGTCTTCACTGGCTCGACCGCGACGGCGCAAGCGATCCACCGCTCTGCCGCGCAGTATCTCGATCCGGCTGCACCGCTTGTCGCCGAAACGGGCGGCATTAATGCCATGATTGTCGATAGCACGGCTCTGCCGGAACAGGCTGTACGCGATGTGCTTGCCTCCAGTTTTCAAAGTGCCGGTCAGCGCTGTTCAGCGCTGCGCGTCTTGTTCGTGCAGAGCGATATTTATGATCCGTTCGTGCGGTTGCTGAAGGACGCAATGGCAGAGCTGCGCTTGGGCAATCCGTGGGATCTATCCACCGATGTCGGTCCCGTGATCGATGAGCGCGCGCGAAGAGGGCTCTTGGATTACATCGCTGAGCATGACCCGCTGTTCCAGCTCGATGTTCCGAATACGGGCCTCTTTGTGCCGCCGACCCTGATCGAAGTCGACGGTTATGCTGATGTGTCCCGGGAAGTGTTCGGACCCGTCTTGCATGTCACCCGCTTTGAAGCCGAAGACATTCCGGATATTATTGAGCGTATCAATGCGCGTGACTATTCGCTGACCTTTGGCCTGCACACGCGGATCGATGGACGGGTTGAAGAGACCAAGCGCGCGCTGCGGGTTGGGAATATCTATATCAACCGCAATCAGATTGGCGCGGTCGTCGGTGTGCAGCCCTTTGGCGGGTCGGCCCTGTCCGGGACTGGCCCAAAAGCGGGCGGTCCAGATTATGTCGCGCGGTTTACCCAACAGAACGTCCGCCGCGATGATCATTCAGAAGCACCAACACCTGACCCTCAATCCGTGATCGACGCCGCGCCGTCCGCGCGACTTGATCCGCTCTCCACCAAGGATCTTCCGGGGCCAACCGGGGAAAGCAACCGACTGTCACTGTACGCCAAAGGCAAAGTGCTCTGCATGGGTCCGGGCGCAGCGAACCGCGCGGCGCAGATGGCTTTGGCTGAGGCTCACGGAAACACGGCTGTGCCGCTTGCAATTGCGCCAGATGCTTTGCGAACGCTGCAGGGTTTCGCTGTCGCGATATATTGGGGGTCTCTTGAGGATCAGCGCGCCTGCCGGGTCGCGCTGGCTGAGCGAGACGGTCCGATCCTGCCGCTGATTGTGTCGAATGATCCGCTCATGCTGATCCGCGAAGAACATGTTTGCATTGATACGACGGCGTCCGGTGGGAATACGCAGCTTCTGGCCGCGACCGAATAGTCCTTGCTCCTGTGGCCTTCGCTTTGGCATGCGAGGGAAAAGACAAGCGGGAGAGTGTGAATGGCGGATCGGGCGCGGCCTTGGATGAAATTGCATGATGAGCTGGGCGTCGTCATTCCAGAGTTTGATGGCTTGCCTTTGGGCGCGCATGTTGAACGTCACGCCGCTGACAGGCCGGATGCGCCCGCGTTTCGCTATTTTTCTAAAACCATCAATTATGATGAGCTGAACCGGGCCGCGAACAGCCTCGCCAATGCTCTGTCTAATCTGGGTGTCGGACGCGGCGATACGGTCGGCTTTCACATGCCGAATATTCCGCAATATGCCATCGGGCTCATCGCCGTGTCGAAACTCGGCGCGCGCGGGTCTGGCGTATCGCCATTGCTGGCGCCGCCGGAGCTAGTCCATCAAATCGACGATGCGGGCATTTCAGTGCTGGTGACCTTGTCGGACTTCGCTCCCGCTTTGTCCGCCATGTCAGGCGTGCCGGACGGGCTGCGACACGTCATGAGTGTTGGCGCGGGTGACTGGCTCGGCGCGCCCGATATTGAACCCGTCTCGCTTCCGGGCGTAAAAAGCCATACTTATCAGTCCTTGGTGACCGGGCAGTCGGATAGTTTTTCGCAAGTCGAGATCGATCCCGAAGACACGTTCATGATCCAATATACGGGCGGCACAACGGGGCGGCCCAAGGGCGCCGAAATTTCGCACAAAACCTTGATGTTCAATCCGGTGCTGGTCGCGGCGATGGATCCACCTCACGTCGTATATGCAGAGAGATTTGCCTCGGCGTTTCCGTTTTTCCACATTGCTGGCCTGTCGTTTCTTTCTGGTGCGTTGATGTTTGGCGCGCAGTCTCTGTTGCTGCCAAATCCACGGGATATTGACCATTTCGTCGGTCAGATGAAAGCGGTCCCGCCAACCCGGCTTGGGGCCGTGCCAGCGCTCTACGATATGTTGCTCGCTCATCCGGGGTTCCGGGAGGTTGATTTTTCCGGATTAAAGACGGCGAAGTCAGGCGCCGCACCCCTAACCCGCACAACCTATGATGCGCTGTCTGATGTCATCGGGACGGGCAAGTTTGCTGATGTGTTTGGCATGACTGAGACTGGCCCCTGTTACGTCAATCACCCGATCAGCCGCTATAAGATCGGCTCTATAGGCATCCCTATGCCGGGGGTCGACGTGCGGATCATGGATGTTGAGACGGGCAGGAAGGAGATGCCGCTCGGCGAACCGGGCGAGATCGTGACATCAGGTCCGCAGATCATGAAAGGCTATCTCGGCCTGCCGGAAGAAAGCGCCCGCGCTCTTCGCGAAATCGACGGCGTTCGCTACATGTATAGCGGCGACGTCGGCTATATGGATGAAGACGGTTATATCTTCCTGTGCGACCGGGCCAAAGACATGCTTGTCGTCGGCGGGTTTAAGGTCTTTTCCGTTGAGATCGAAGATAAGCTCAAAGCTCATCCAGACGTGGCCGAAAGTGCCATTGTCGGCGCGCCGGATGAAGCCCGACCCGGTAATGATATTGTGCATTTGTTTGTGCAACGGAGCCCTGAAAGCGAGGGATCAAATACTGATACTGAAAGTCGTTTAATGAGCTGGATTCGGGCCAATATGGCGCCCTATAAGGCGCCTAAACATGTCCACTTCCTCGACGAAATCCCGCTCACGCCAGTCGGTAAGATCGACAAGAAAAAGATGCGGGCCGAGATAGTGGCATGAAGCTAGATGTTTGGAGGGTATTAATGACGATCCGAATCGTCTTCTTGCCGAAATCTGTTCAGGCGTTCGGATTGTGCATGATTATTTCGGGCTGCGCGGATGCCAAGCACAAAGCAATGAGCCTAGAATGTCCTGGTGATGTCCACGCAGTTGCTATGAGTAGCGAAATGAAAGGCAGTTCGGAGAGGGGCTCAAAGTCCTCTTCTCGCTCGAGTAATGTGCTCATTGAACGCGTTGTGGAACGTCGCGGAGACACTCTCATTCTCGAGATCGATTTACCCTATCTTGTCACCGATGTGGACCGCGCACGGGAATGGCGACTCCCAGCTCGTATTCTGAGGCAACCAGATGGAACACGCACTCTGCTCAATGCGGGTGATCTTGAGACACGCCTCATCGCTTGGCTAAAACTGGGAGAAATTGATCGAGAAGCATGTGGTGAATGGATATTTACGTGGACTGCAGTCAAGATCGAATGCGATCCAACCTCGATTCTGGAAATCTACGCATTATTCGATATCCGATATCTGGAAATCGGCGAGGGACGGGTATTGACGGACCCAAACGCTCTGAATTCTACGACTCTTGCTAAAATTGAGGACGGTCCAAATGGCCGAAAATATTATGCGGAATTTGAGATCGATCCTGCAACGCGACGTCACGAACGGGCAGAAATGGATGTTGTTACGGCAAAAATGATTGGCGAAGGCCCTGACACTCTCGAGGCTGCTCTAGATAAACGCTCGACTGAGCAAATTTCCGGTAGCATCAACATAACACTCACGACTGATATAACGGGGAATGTAATCCGTAAGGAGAGACTTTCCGAAACTGTGATTGAAACTATCGAAGGTGATCGTGAGATCACTGAGGTAAAACAGGTCGTCGAGCGTCGGCCTATCGAAACAAAGCGACTAGACACCGGAAAATGTCCAGTGTGAGGCACTCTCATTGAAATACTAAATCTCGTAATCGCCCGGCCGGTGGCCGGGGTCGGGATAGTGCAAATCCATGCCCTCCAGCGCTTTACGCACAATTTGCGCGATCAACGCATTGCGGGTTTTCTTGTCGTCGCTTGGGATGACATACCAAGGTGCGTCTGGTGTCGATGTGCGGCGCACCATGGTTTCATAGGCGTCCATAAAGGCGGGCCAAAGCGCGCGGTCATCCAGATCGTCTGGATTAAACTTCCAGCGCTTGCCGGGTGTTTCCAGCCTAGCGCGCAGCCGTTCGCCCTGCATATCATGACTGATATGCAGCATAAATTTCAGGATCACCGTTCCGCTTTCGACCAGTAACCGTTCGAAATCGTTGATCTGGGCGTAGCGCTGCTCAACCGTCTCGGCATCTGCGAACTCACGGACTTTGACGACCAGCACGTCCTCATAATGGGATCGGTTGAAGACGACAATTTCGCCTTTGGCGGGAACGGCTTCATGGACGCGCCAGAGATAATCCCGCGCCAATTCGGGCTTGGTCGGAGCTTTGAAGGGTTTGACGCGAACATTAAGCGGCGGCGTGTGGCGAAACAGCGCTTTGGTTGTGCCGTCTTTCCCGGACGTATCCATACCTTGCAACACGATCAGAACCTTGGGGCCTCTTTTGGTGCCAGCCATCGCATAAAGTTTATGCGCCAGTTCGGAAATCGCTTCACCGCATTCCTGAGCCACGGCCTTCGCCTCGCTTCGGCTTTCGAAGACATCAGCAACGGTCGCGCGTTCCGATAGATCAAATGGCTGACCGGGCACGGCGAGGAAAGGTGAGTCGGGGTGAGGCATTCAGAGTCCTTGGCTTGATCGTCCGAGAGCGCTAGCAGAGGTCATGCGCTTCGTCATCCTTGCTTCCTATGTCGTTTTTGCCGGGCTTTGGGCCTGCAGCCCGACGGCCTCTGCGCCGGAGGCAAATCCGGTTGCGGACGTGCCTGCCATGAAGACCAACTATGATGTGATCTATTCTGAAAGTCGGCTGGGCTTTGCTGCTGAGCAAGAAGGCACGCCGTTTGAGGGTGAATTTACAGAGTTTACGGCCGCGATATTCTTTGATCCGGCGGCTCTGGAGACGGCGAGGGTGCGCGTGGACGTTCCGCTGGCCTCCTTCAGCGCAGGCAGTACGGACCGGGACAGTAGCGCGTCGGGGAAGGTTTGGTTCGATATGAAATCATTTCCAGTCGCCACATTTGAAAGCGATGCCATTCGGGCTGATGGCGCGGGCTATATTGCCGACGGCACACTCACCCTAAAGGGTCAGGCGGTTCCGGTTTCCTTGCCCTTCACCTTGCAGGACGTGGACGGCAAAACTGAGATGCGGGCCACGGCGGTGATAGATCGGACCCTTTGGGGTGTCGGCGAAGCACCGTGGGACACGGACCAATATGTCAGCCGGGCGGTGAGTTTGGACATTCGGGTCGTGGCAGAGAAACGGCCTTAGACGTCCAACGCCTCACGTTTTTCTTCAAGCTCTAGCCATTCCATTTCGGCCGCGTCCAGCGCGTCTGTTGCGGCACTCAATTCTTCAGACGCTTTCTCGAAACGTGCGGCATTGCGGCTATAGAGATTGGGATCGGCCATCTCAGCATTCAAGGCTTTAATGGTCGCTTGGAGCTTTTCCATTTCTTTGGGGAGGACCTTCAATCGGTATGTCTCATTATAGCTCAGTTTCTCCACTCGGCCCTTGCGTGACCCGGCATTGGACTTTTTCTTCGTCTTACTGGTTGTGCCTTCACGGGCCTCGACGCCTTTGCCGCGCTGCCGAACCATGTCGGAATAGCCGCCCGGATAGAGCTGCCAATTGGCCGGACCATCATAGGCCATAGTCCGCGCGGCGAGCCTGTCGATGAAATCCCGGTCGTGGCTGACCAGAATGACGGTCCCAGGATAATCCGCGACCATGTCTTGCAACAGATCAAGCGTTTCCAGATCGAGATCATTGGTGGGTTCGTCGAGGATCAGAAGATTGCTCGGCAAGCGTAGGCCTTTGGCGAGTTGTACTCGGGCCTTTTCACCGCCGGAAAGGGCGCGAAGCGGCGTGGTCGCCTGTTCCGGTCGGAACAGAAAATCCTTCATATAGCGCATCACATGCACCGGATTGCCGTTGACGATGACGGCTTCATTCCCGTCGCCCATCGCGTCGCGCAGGCTCATCTCCAGATCGAGGCTGGCGCGAGACTGGTCGATGACTAGGGGTTCCAAATTATCACCTAATTGGATCGTGCCTGAGTCTGCATTGAGCCCGCCCGTCATCAGCTTAAGCAAAGTAGTTTTGCCTGACCCGTTTGGACCCAGCAGCGCTAATCGCTCCCCACGCATGACGCGCAGGTCTAAGTCTTCGACGATGGCGCGCTCACCATAGCTGAACGACACATTCTTCATTTCGACCACACGTTTGGCCGATTTGTCCGCTTCGCTGACCGTGATCGAGACATTGCCCTGCGGACCTGTCGCTGATTTCAGCGTGCTTTTGAGCGTGCCTAATTCTTTGAGGCGCCGGACATTACGCTTGCGGCGACCGGACACGCCGTGCGTGACCCAATGTTCCTCGCGGTGAATTTTGCGGGCAAGCTTGTGTCGGTCGAGCTCTTCTTGTTCCAGCACCGTATCGCGCCAATCCTCGAAATGGGCGAAGCTCTGATCCAACTCTTTCGTTTCGCCGCGGTCGAGCCAGACAACGCGCTTCGATAGGGTTTCTAAGAAACGCCTATCGTGGCTGATCAGTACCAGCGCCGCGCGTGACCGCGCCAGCTCGCCTTCCAGCCATTCAATGGCCGGTAAATCAAGGTGGTTGGTCGGTTCGTCGAGCAGCAGCACATCCGGGTCAGGGGCGAGCGCGCGGATAAGCGCGGCGCGGCGCATCTCCCCACCGGAAAGATTGTCAGGCTCTTCCAGACCCGTCAGGCCGAGCGCGTCCAGCAAATAGGGAATGCGCGCTGATCCATCTGCGCCGACCAAGCCATCTTCAATATAATCCTGCACAGTCTTGAAGCGCGATAGATCAGGGCTTTGCTGAAGATAGCGGGCATTGGCCGACGGTTGACGGATGATCTCGCCGCCATCCGGCTCGACCAATCCTGCCGCGATTTTCATCAGTGTCGATTTGCCTGACCCGTTGCGCCCGACCAAACACACCCGGTCGCGGGCGAAGACTGAGAGCGACGCATCGGTCAGTAACGGCGTGCCACCAAAGGTCAGCGAGGCCGACTGAATCGTTATGAGGGGCGGTTCGGCCATGGCGGGCGTCTAGTTCGGGAGCTTTGTCTTTACAATGCGGACGAAAGACCGAAAACAGGTGTTATGGGTTGGTCTGCTACAGTTCGGTTGTTTTGGGTGGCTTGCACGCTGCTTTTGACAAGTCTTGTCTCGGTTCAGGACGGGATTGCGCAAGATACGCCTGCAACAGCTGCGGCGGCGCCAGATTTCACGACTCAATCCCTCCGCGTCGAACTTGATGCCTTGACCGCCGCAGAAGAAGCTGACGGCGAAACGATTGCTGACCTAACAGAGGAACAACGCACGCAGTTACGAACCTCTTTGACGACAGCCATTGACCGGCTCGAAGACGCCGCCCGCCAAGCTGAGATCACAAACGGATTCGTGAACGACTTCGAGACCGGACAGGTCACGCTTGAACAGTTGCGTGAGGAACAGGCCGCGTTGCAGGCTGTGATTAGCGAACGTGTGCCGATGGACGCGGAAGAAACACTGGTCGGCGAAGCCGCCATGTTTGCGACCGAGCAAGTTTTGCTGACCAAAGAGAGCGAGCTTCGCGCCCTTCAGGCAGAACTGGAAGGATACCGCCTGCAGGCGACAGATATTGGGGCCCGACTGACGGCTGCGCCCCGCGAGCTGAACACGGCACGGACCCAGCTGGGCGAGGTTAGCTCATCGCTCACGGCGCTGGGCTTGGGTGAATTGGATCAAGTGGGCGATGCCCGCCGTAAAGCGCTGCGCGCCAGAGAGTTTTTCTTGCGCCGTCAGATCAGCGCGCTTGAAGCTGAAATCGCCAGCCTTCCTCTGCGCCAGGAAATTGTCTCTGCACGGCGAAATCTGGCGGAATTGCGCGCTGAAGTGCTAACCGAAGACATCTTGACGCTGCAGAATTTGACGGGTCAGCGCAAAGTTGTCGAAGCCCGCGCTCAAGTCCAAAGGGCTCGGGATTTTGCCGACAGCCTGTCCGACGATCATCCTTTGCTTGCCGAGATGTCGGCAGAAAATCTTCGTCTTGCGCAAATGCTGACCGACATGGCGGCAGAGGAAGCGCAAACGTCCCGCAGTTTGGCAGCCGTCCGAGGGCACTCTGCCAATGTACAGAATGATCTGACGGCGGCCACTGAACTGGTTAGTCTAGGGCAGCTGGACCGAGAAGCCGGGGCGACGCTGCGCCGACTGGGCAACCAATTACCATCGGCAGCACAGCTCAAGGGTGATCTTCGCAATACGCAGCGCGCCTTGTCGCGCCTGACCCGGCAGCGCGTTGTGGCACAGGAACAGCTTCGCGATCTTCCGATTGGCGGCGTTGATCCACAAGCCCTTCTGGCCGAAGCCCGCAAGGCCGATCCCACGCTGCAAGCGCTATCCGGTACGGCAGCGGAAGCTGTGACCCAGTTAGCAGAACAAAGACGCGCTTTCCTTCGACAAATAGCCGCCAATGCGACCGGTCGAATCAATGCCGTTGCGGAATTGCAGACCGCGCAAAATGAGTTGGTTAAACAAACCCAAGAGCTCCGGACTTTGCTGGATGAAAACCTACTCTGGGTGCCGAGTGTTCCGGCGATTGATTTGGGGTGGCCCGCCAAAGTTGGTCTCGGTGCCGTCGAACTGTTTTCGCCGGATCACATTGCGACGACAGGGACGGCGCTGACCCGTGAAGCTATCCGGCTTTGGCCGGTTGTCCTGTTCTTCGTTTTGGCGATCGCCCTTGCCTATCGACTTCGCCCCGCACTGATGAGCGATATTCGCGAACGGGCCGAACTTGTGGGCCGGGTTAAGCAAGATAGCCTGTGGCACACGCCGGCCGTGATCGGATCTGGTGTAATGCTGGCCTTACCCTGGCCTGTCTTCTTTGCTCTATTATCCATTCTATTCGGCGCATCAAGCAATCGCGATCTTCTGGTCAGCGGATTGTCGGACGGATTTGCTTATCTGACCGTATTCACCCTGATTTTCATGACGTGGAAATATTGGGATCGGGATCGCTCGCTGTTTGCGGCCCATTTCAAGATGCCGAGAGAGCTACGCCATACGGTGCAGGCACATCTGCGCTGGTTTGTGCCACTGGTTGGAACGACACTGTTTCTGCTGGCCACGACGTCGACCATGCGCGGCGAAAATATTTACGAGGGTTTCTCGTTAGCCGTCTTCATCTTGACGGCGCTTTCGCTAGCGACATTCGCCTTTTTAGTGCTCTGGCGCAATCGGGGTCAGAGTCCGTCCAATGTCACCACAGGGCTCAGTCGCTACAGAATTCCGGTGGCTATTATCTTGGTCGGACTGCCGCTTTTTGCGGCGATTATGGCCGGGTCAGGATGGTATGAAAGTGCCGTCGATATTCTGTTGCGGCTTTTCTCGACGCTCTGGCTCTTCCTATTTGCTTACATTGTTTACGGCACGGTTCGCCGGGCCATCACCGTGTCTCAGCGCCAGATCAAATATCGGCAAGCCATTGAGCGCCGCGAAGCCCAACTCAAGGCAAGGTTGGAACAGCAAGAGGCTGAAGCCCGCGGCGAGGACATGCCTCCGCCGCCGCCAATTGATACGGACGCGATTGATGTATCTGCGATGAGCCGACAATCGGCTCAGCTTCTCAAGACCTTGGTCGTGCTGGGACTGTTCGCGATGCTCTGGGTTATTTGGTCAGGATTGCTTCCTGCCCTTTCTATCTTTGACGGGTTCGAACTCGGAGCTATCGATACGGGCGAAATTGATCCGGACACGCAACAGACGATCATTCGCAGCATTACGCTGTGGACGATTCTACAGGCGGGTGTAATTGCCGCAATTACCATCATCGCGGCGCGCAATTTGCCGGGATTCTTGGAAATTTTCGTTCTCAATCGTGTCGGCGTTGATGCGGGCGCACGCTATGCCGTCGTCACGATCCTCGGCTATATTATTGTCGGGACGGGCATCGTCCTCGTCTTCCAGCGGATCGGCTTACAATGGAGCCAGCTGCAATGGGTTGTCGGTGGTCTGTCGATTGGTATCGGCATTGGTTTGCAGAAAATCTTCGCGAATTTTGTATCCGGTTTGATTATCTTGTTCGAGCGCCCGATCCGGATTGGTGACTTTGTCACCATCGGCGACAAATCCGGGACCGTAACCCGGATTAAAATCCGCGCCACGACGCTCGGCGATCTTGATAATCGCGAAATCCTGATCCCGAATGAAAATCTGATCAGCCAAGAAGTGACCAATTGGACCCTATCCAACTCAGTCACACGGGTCATTGTGCGGGTCGGGATCGCTTATGGCTCAGACACAGATGCGGCCCGCGAAATCATGCTGGATGTCATCAAGGACAATAAACGCGTGTTGGAATCGCCTGCGCCGCAGGCCTTTTTCCTTGGCTTCGGCGACAGTTCACTCGACTTCGAACTGCGGTTCTTCATTCGAACGTTTGAAGAACGCTTCCCGGTGAGTCACCAGATCCATACGGCCGTTAATAAAGCGCTGAACCGCTACGGTATCGAAATTCCATACCCGCAGCGTGATATTAATTGGCGGGGGCAGGACGGGCCGTTGGAGCTTCTTCAGCGGGGACGCCATCACGGACAGGCCGAACCTCTGCCTGAGCGGGAAAGAAAGTCGGGTTTCAGGCCTGATCGCGATTCCGGCACGGGTTTTGAGGATGATGGCGACGGTGATGGGGATGGCGGCGGCGACGGCGCTGCCGGTGAATAGAGCCGTACCGTTCCGGTCTGAGGATAGGCGACGATTTTAGCACCGCTTCGTATTCCCAATCGGCAGGCGCGTTGGCTTTGGCTCGATGCGCAAGGTCTGTCCTGCGCGCCAGTGGGTGCAGCGCCCCTGGATCAGATCATCGAAAAACTCGGCTATGTTCAACTGGACAGTATCCGCAATCTGAGCCGCGCCCATCACCATATCCTCTGGAGTCGGGATCAGACTTATCGTGAGCCGGATCTGCACCGCGTAGCGCATAAGGGCCGCGCCGCGTTTGAGCATTTTAGTCATGATGCCTGCCTGTTGCCGATTTCGACCTATCCGATGTGGACGCGGCGCTTTCGTCAGTTCCGCGAAAAACTCGGTCGCCGCGGCTGGTACGCCTCAATGCCAGACGCTGCGGGTCGCGCCGCGATCCGCGACCGCATTGCTCGCGACGGCCCGCTGACGTCTTCCGATTTCGATCACGAAAAACCAGAGACACCCCGTGGTATGTGGGAGCGGCCGCCCACCAAATTAGCGCTCGATTATATGTGGTATTGTGGCGAGCTTTCGACCTCACACCGGGAGGGGTTTCGCAAATATTATGATCTGACTGAACGTGTCATTCCAGATGATGTGAGGGGCGCAGAAGTCAGTGACGTCGCGCAGATCGACTGGCTCTGCCGCACGGCACTGGATCGGTTGGGCTATGCCACGCCGGGCGACCTGAAACGGTTCTGGGACGCGTGCTCGACCGCAGAGGTGCGGCAGTGGATTGCGGAGGCTGAAGGCGATCTCGTCCAAGTCGATGTGCAAGGGCGGGATGGGTCATGGCGACATGCCTTCGCGCCGGGTGATATTGAAACGCGGCTTGATGCGCTGTCAGCGCCGACGTCTCGTATGCGCGTGCTCAACCCGTTCGATCCGGCGATGCGCGACCGCAAGCGTCTCTCTTTCCTGTTTGGGTTTGACTATGTGAACGAAATTTTCGTGCCCAAGGCGAAACGGCGTTGGGGTTACTATGTCTATCCGGTGCTGGAAGGCGACCGCATGATCGCGCGGATCGACCTGTCAGGCGGGCCGAAGAGAGGGCTCAGGCCTATTCAGCAGCTCTGGGTCGAGCCGGGGGTGCGCTGGAGCGACAGTCGGCAGAAGCGGTTGGAGGCTGAGGTCGCGCGGCTGTCTCGCCTTGCAGGTTAGATTGGCCAGTTAGCGGCGCTCTCCCTCTGCCAGCGCCAACTCTTTCGTCAGCACCTTACTCATATCCCCGTCGACATTGGCCAGAACGCGGGGGTCCATGACTTTGCGCCAAAGCGGCGGGACATAGGCGAGCAGATACATCATGCCATATCCATACGGTAGCGTTGGCACATCGTCGAAGCTGCGCAGATATTGATAATGACGCGACGGATGCGCGTGATGGTCGCTGTGACGGGCGAGATTATAGCTGGTGATGTTGGTGACGAGGCTGTTTGTGTTCCAACTATGTTGAGGGCGCGCCGGGAGATATTTTCCGTCGGCGCGTTTGTCGCGCAGCAGACCGTAATGAGCGAGATAGTTCTGGCTTGATAGCGCCGTCACGGAAATCACCATCGCGATCAGAAGGTAAGGCAGAACGCCGAACCCGAAGGTGACGATCACAGCGCCCCATATTACAAGTTGTAGCAGGACAGTCTGGATCACTTCATTCTTGAGTGACCATTTCGAATAGTCTTTGCGTGAGGCTCGCTTGCTCTCAATGCGCCAGCTGCGTTCCCACGCGCCGGGGATCTCGCGGGTCAGAAAGGCCCAATAGCTTTCGCCAAAGCGCGCCGTGGCGTGATCGCGCGGCGTCGACACATCGCTATGATGGCCGGTATTATGCTCAACCCGAAAATGGCCGAGGAAAGAAGGAGCGAGCATGAGGAGCGCGACCCATTTACTGACTTTGTCGGGCTTGTGACCGGTCTCATGCGCACTATTAATTGCAAAGGTCAGGCCCCAGCCATGACCAATGCCCAGACCAAGATATGTCCATATTGACCAGTCGAACGTCACAGCGGCCCACGCGCCGATCAGCCACGTCAGATAGATCAGCGGTAGCAGACCATGCACCATGTAGCGGTAGAAAATAGACTGGTCCGCCTCATCTTCCATCAAGCCGAGAATGTCGTTTTTATCGTCGCCGACAAAGTGGTCGAGGATCGGCATCAGCCCGAAAATAATCACAGTTGTGAGCCAGACCCAAGCGGGTGTGTCCAAGGTGATGGCGAGCCAGAGCCCCAGCAAAGGAAGGGTCGGATAGGTCAAAGAGATCAGCCAGAGATGGCGCTTATGCGATGGGCGGGTATGGGCAGCGGCAGTCATGGCTCGTCCTTATTGATAGGCTCATCAATAGTATAATTGATAATATTGTCAATAGAGGTCAGAGCTGTTGATTAAGGCCACTTCACGATCGGGGGCATGGAGCTTAGGATTGTCGCGACATTCCCGCCCGTTTTCAGACCGAACGTCGTGCCCCGGTCCCAGAGTAGGTTGAACTCGACATAGCGTCCGCGCAGGATCAGTTGCTCCTCGCGCTCAGCCTCGGTCCACGGCTCGTGCATTCGTCCGCGCGCGATAGCGGAATAGGTCGAGAGGAAAGCCCGACCAACATCTTGCGTGAAGGCAAAATCATCGTCGAAAGACCCGCTGTTTAACCGGTCATAGAAGATGCCGCCGGTCCCGCGCGGCTCGTCTCGATGATGCAGATGGAAATAGTCGTCGCACCAGTCCTTGTAGCGATCATAATCCGCAACGGCGTGTGCCTCGCAGGGGGCTTTCATCCCGGCGTGAAAGGCTTTGGCGTCGGGATTGTCTTGTGTACGCTGCTCACTCAGCGTTGGTGTCAGATCGCCGCCGCCGCCGAACCAGTCCTGCGTCGTGACGATATAGCGCGTATTCATATGCACGGCGGGCACACGCGGGTTGTGCATATGCGCGATCAGCGACACGCCGGCCGCCCAGAAACTTGGATCGTCCGACGCGCCCGGTGTCTTGGCCGCCATCTCCGGCGTGAACTCACCTTTGACAACACTGATATGGACGCCACACTTTTCGAAGAACCGACCGCGCAACATGCCACCAGTCCCGCCTCCGCCACCTTCGACTTTGCGCTGCCAATCTGTGTATTCAAACTGGCCCGGCTCACCTAGGTAAATATCGTCCGGGGCGTCGCGTTCAATCTGTTCGAACTCGGCGCAGATCTGATCGCGCAAGGCCCGAAACCAAGTTGCCGCCCGGTTTTTGCGGTCGTCCATCATATTAGCCGACATCGGTAAAGTGTCCGTGGATGCAGAGCCAGTTGCCGCCTTCTTTGACAAAGATACGGGTCGACTTGCCTTGACTGGTGAAGCGCTCACCGGCCTTGGCGCCGGTCGTATAAATCCCGCTGTCTGACCAGTAATAGGTAATCCAAGCCGTGTCGCCGCGCACCGTGACATCCGGTTGATGCATAAAGGTTCGGACGTTTTTCACACGGCCCAAGTAATCTGTGTAGCTTGCACGTTCGAGCGCTTTGCCCGTTTGCAGATAAATATCGCCTTCGCCGAACAGTGTATAGTCGTCATGGATGTGGGTCAGGTAAGCTTCGACGTCACCAGCTTCGACGGCAGACCACATCGCCACGATACTATCCTTGATCGCTTGATTATCGGCTGCGTCGTCCGCTCGGGCAGAGGCAGAGCTCAGCCCCATAATCACGCAGAAAAGGATGGTTAAGATTAGTCTCATGATCGGGTGGCTTTCATCTTGGCGAGCATCTCGCCCATTTGGCGGTGAACCATGTTCACGGCTTTTAAGGGCCGGATCATGACTTTGAAATCGGTGATCAGCCCGTCTTCGTCGAATGTGATCATGTCGATACCATTGACTGTAATGCCGTCCATTTCCGTTTGAAATTCAAGGACGGCGTGGGGTCCGTCCAAGACTTCACGCAGATATTCGAAACTATCATTGCCGAGCGTCTCGTTGGCAGCCCAGAGATAGGCAAACGTCATCTGCTTACCGCGCTGTGGCGTGTGTACGACCGGGGAGTGAAAGATGACATCATCATGCAGCAAGGCGTTGAGCCCTGCTGGTGTCGGCCTGTCTGTATAGGCGTGCCAACGGGCGATGGGATGGGTTTCGTGATTTGTCATGAGGCGCTCTTAGACAGGCCGTCCGTTTGGCGCAAAGCTTCGAACAAAGCGATGGCCACACTATTGGATAGATTGAGCGATCGGCCTTGGATTGGGATTGAGACACGTATGTCGCACGCATCGTGAACACTCTGCGGCACGCCGGCGCTCTCATTACCGAAGATCAGATGGTCACCCGAGGCGAATCGAAAGGCTTCCAGACTTTCCGTCCCGCCCGTTGTGAACAGAATGCGACGCGCAGGTGTCTCTAAATAGGAGTCCCAATTTGGGTGGCGGGTCAGCGACACATCGCGCCCATAATCCATCGCGGCGCGGCGAACATCCTTCGTCGCTAAAGGGAAGCCGAGCGGTTCGATCACTGAAACTGGCACGTCAAAACACGCCGCTGAGCGCAGAATGTTGCCGAAATTGGCCGCGATGCCGGGCTGATAGAGGACGATTCGCATATCGACCCGCATAGCAGCTCTCGCAGCGGGGCCTAGACGGCGCTCCAGTTGCAAGCCATTTGCAATCAACTGCATTCGACCTGTTGCGAAGTCACGAATTGCGTCGGAATGACGCCATTGTCGGCTGGTCATCGTGATTATATGACGTTAGAGAGCCCGCGCGAGGGGACCGTTCATCCGGTTCCTGCGCGCTATGGGATTGAATAGAGGTTGAACCGATGGCCGAGACTGGCTTGATCCATCACGACGATATCGTTGACGACGGTAAGCGCGATTTTATCTTTCTGGCCGCGGGCGCAGCCGGTGCTTTAGGCGCCGCGTCTATCGTCTGGCCATTATTGGCGCAGATGGGCAAGGCGGCGGATACGCTGGCTTTGGGCTCCATTGATATTGATGTCGGCAAGATCGGCGAAGGCGAGCAGCTCAAAGTCTTGTGGCGCGGCGCGCCCGTCTTTGTGCGTCACCGCACGGCTGCGGAAATTGCTGAGGCTGAAAGCGTTGAGCTATCAGCCCTGAAGGACCCGGCGACAGATGATTCACGCCTCGTGGCGGGTCCAGATGGTAATCTGAAACCGCAATATCTGGTTATGGTCGGCGTCTGCACGCACTTTGGTTGCGTGCCCGTTGGCGAAGCTGGCGATTATGATGGCTGGTACTGCCCCTGCCATGGCAGCCATTACGATACGTCCGGACGTATTCGTAAGGGACCGGCACCGAGGAACCTCGTTGTGCCGCCTTACGCATATATTTCCGATACAGTCATCAAGGTCGGTTAACGGGCCAGAGAAGAGACAAGACGATGAGCGGACATTCCACTTACGAACCGAAATGGGCAGCGGCCCGCTGGATGGACCAGCGCTTGCCGATCGTGCGCATGGGCGCGGACTTCATTATGATGCCGACGCCGCGTAACCTGAATTATTGGTGGACCTTTGGCGGTATTTTGCTGCTTTGCTTGGTCATTCAAATTGTCACCGGCATTATTCTGGGCATGCATTATGTGGCTCATGTCGACCACGCATTTGACTCTGTTCAGCGTATTCGCCGCGATGTGCCTTATGGCTGGTTGATGCAAACGACGCATGCGGTTGGTGCGTCCATGTTCTTCCTTGCCGTCTACATGCACATGTTCCGAGGGCTGTATTACGGCTCTTACAAAGCACCGCGCGAAGTGCTCTGGATTATTGGTTGCCTGATTTATCTGGTGATGATGGCGACGGCCTTCCTCGGTTACACATTGCCTTGGGGTCAGATGTCTTTCTGGGGCGCAACCGTGATTACCGGCTTCTTTGGGGCTGTTCCGGTTGTCGGCGAAAGCCTGCAGCAATGGCTACTCGGCGGGTATGCCGTCGATAATGCAACACTCAACCGCTTCTATTCGCTGCACTATTTGCTGCCCTTCATCATTGCGGCCCTGTCGGGTCTGCATGTCTGGGCGCTGCATGTAACGGGGTCGTCTAATCCGATTGGCGTGTCCAATAAGGTCAAGACCGACACTTTGCCCTTCCACCCGTATTTTACGGTGAAAGATATGTTCGCGGTGACCGTCTTCTTGATGATCTTCGCCTTCTTCCTCTTCTATCTGCCGGATGCGCTTGGCCACGCTGACAACTATATCAAGGCTGACCCCCTCAAGACACCGCCGCATATCGTGCCCGAATGGTACTTCCTGCCGTTCTACGCGATTCTGCGCGCTGTGCCGGACAAGCTAGCCGGGATCCTCTTGATGGTTGGCGCGATTGCTGTTCTGTTCGTGCTGCCGTGGCTGGATACATCAAAAGTCCGGTCGATGCGGTTCCGTCCAATCGCGCGTTGGTTCTTTTTCATCTTCGTCTTCTTCTGCTTCATCCTCGGCTGGTGCGGCGCAGAAACACCGGATGACGAAGCCTTCCTTGGCCTGTCCTTTTACCGACTGAGCCAGATTTCGACGCTCTACTACTTCGCCTATTTCATCGTGATCTTACCGATCCTGGGATTAATCGAAGATCCGAAAGAGCGACCAGCCTCCATTACGCAGTCGATTCTCGACTATGGCGATAAGCCTGAACCCGAAAAGGTCCTCGCGCCCGCCGAATAGGCGCGCAGACCTCAGCGACGAGAAAGCGGGAAAGACGCAAGACATGGCATTCAAGACTGTCAGAAATCTGATCATCGCCGGCGGTGTAGCCGCGGCTTCGCTCACAGGTATCGCGATCGCAGCAGGCGGTAGCGGACCCGCCGACGGCTATAAGATGATCCACAAACATTGGCATTGGAGCGGTGTCACCGGATCCTATGATGTGGCGGCGATGCAGCGTGGCTATAATGTCTACGCGCAGGTTTGCCGCTCTTGCCACAATCTGGATCATCTCGCCTTCCGCCATCTCGGCGATAAAGGCGGCCCGTTCTATGATGAGCATTACAAGAACCCGAACGACAATCCGCTCGTGAAAAATATTGCCGCCGAATATGAAGTGATCGACGTCAATCCTGAAGATGGGTCGGAACTGTCTCGTCCCGGTATTCCCGCGGATTACTTCCCGCCTGTTTATCGTAACAATGCTGAGGCGGCCTACGTCAATAATGGCGCAGTCCCACCGGACCTGTCTGTGATGGTCAAAGCGCGCAATAATGGCGCCGACTATATGTATAATCTGTTGCTAGCTTACAGCCACCCGCAACCGGACAGCATCACGCTCAGCACGGGCCAATATTATAATCCCGTGATGGAAGGCTCCAAAATCGCCATGCCGCCCCAGCTGCAACCGCAGGAAGGCGTGTTTGAATATCAGAGCGAGACCGAAGGTCAGAACCCACCGGAAGCAACGGTCGAACAGATGGCCGCTGACGTCACTGAGTTCCTCGCCTGGTCTGCTGACCCGAAGCTCGCCGTGCGTAAGGAAGCGGGCCTGATGTCGATGGTTTATCTGCTGATCCTGTCGGTTCTCCTGTGGCTATCCTACAAGCGTATCTGGCGTCGATTGAAGCCCTCTGAAGGCTAAACTGCCAACAGACACTTTTAAAAAGCTCGCCCTCTGGCGGGCTTTTTTGTGTGCGGATAACGACCACTGCAATATCGACTTCAACACATTATTGAAAAACCGGCGGGGTTGCGGAACGTCGGGGTGCCAAGCGCACGGCCAAACCAGGCTTTGATATTTTATGCGCCGTTCAGCACAACGCAATTCGCTGCTTGCCACCGTGCATTGTCTATCTAAATAGATCACTGATTGAGCGTGTTGGTTTATCCGGCTCCAGCTCGCGCATGATCGGAGCCATGATGGGCTGGACACGACTGACAGGAGTGCTTGCAACGATTGTTGCTGTCCTGATCGCTGCGGTCGCAGGAACGGCACTCTACACATCCGTTAAATTCGCTGATGCTGAGCAATCGGCGCGCACAACCATACAAGACGCAACGACATATTCCAGAGCGCTAGATCGGCTCAAGGATGCGGTGGTAGATGCGGAGACAGGTCAGCGCGGTTACTTGTTGACGGGTGATCGGGACTATCTGCGCCCTTATACTGCTGCGCAGACACTCCTCGAAGGTTTTGGTGAAGAGGGGTCAGAGCTCTCTGCATTGCGCATTGAAGAGGACACTGAACTGCGGATGCTCGTCGCCAATAAACTGACTGAAATTAACGAGACGATCCGACTGTTCGATTTGGGTAGCCCGAGGGCGGCGCTGAGCATGATCCAAACGGATCGTGGCCATGAAATGATGGAGGATATTCGCCGCTTAGTGCGAGCGCGCCAAGACGAAGCTGAAGTGCGGGCTGACGCTGCGGCAGATCGCGTTATTAGTTACAATGAGCGATCAGGATTAGTCTCTAACTTGCTCGGCTTGCTGCTGATTCTCGCCGCTGTGATGGGAATCTTTACGCTCATTCAATGGATTATGGCTCGTCGGGTCGAGGAAGAAGCTGAAGAAGCTATCGGTACGGCCGAACGGATTGAGATCATTGCGTATGAGCTTGATCACCGGATGAAAAATTTATTCGCGGTGGCGCAGGGCATGTTGCGCCAAAGCGCACGCGGGCGCGGCGAGGCGGTTAAGCAATTTGCCGAAGAGGCAACGTCACGACTGCGCGCCATGTCGCATGCTTATTCCGCAACAAGGGATCTGGACGATGACCGCTCGCTGCCCAAATCTGTCATTATTGATCGGGTCGTGCGTTCGCAGCTGCACAAGCAGCACCGCTTTGATACCGTCGGTGATGACGGCGATGTGTCCGACAAGGCCGTCTCCCCGCTGGCGTTAATTCTGCATGAGTGGACGACAAATGCTCTGAAATATGGCGCTTGGAAACCGGACGCTGATCCAAATGGACCGTCAGATGTTCGGATCAGTTGGCGAACCACAGAGGATGGTAATTACGAGTTACTCTGGGATGAGCAGCATGAGCACCGTGAAAACTCTATTCCTGAATCGTCGGGTTATGGGTCTAAACTGATTAAGGCCTGTGCGGCGCAACTTGGCGGAAAGGTTGATTATGATTGGCACGACGGTGGCGTGCGTATTCGTTTGATCGCTGATTCCAGACTTCTGTCTGTGTCCAGAGGCAGTCTCTCAGGCGCAAAAATTCCTTAGCGGTCACTATCGAAGCGGTAGCGCTTGCGCACGCCTACGGCTTCCGTCGGCACGCCGCCCACAGTTTTGGGTTCGAACCGGGTACGCAGGGCAGCGCGTTCGGCCTCGCGAACAAAATCATCTTCATAGCGATCAGCGTCGACTCTCACCAATTCGACCTCATCAACCCGACCATCCGCGCCAATGATGAGCGACAGGGTGACGACCGCGTCAATGCCGCGGCGTTCGGCCCGGCGCGGATATCGTGGCGTGACATTACGCACCACGCGCGGTGCAATGACCTCGCCAGTCTCGGTAAAGACTTCACCCGACTCGCCGTAAGTTTTATAGCCTGGACGCGGCAACGTTCGAAAGCGGACACGGGAATTGCGTCCATACGGTCCACCCATCAATTGATTATCAGGCATGCCTGCATAAGCTTCAGGATCACGCGGTAGCGTTCTGTCTGGCCGGGCGTCACCCTCTATATCGCGCTCTATATCCTCGAGTAGTGTCTCGATCTCTGCATCGCGTGCGCCGAGATAGCGCCCCCATTCGCGCTGATATGTGTAAACGGCCAGCCGTCGCTTGGCGATGTCCAGCCGGGGATCATAGGCCGTAGTGAGTGTATCCTGCCAGTCCCGGTCGGCTTCCATGTCGAGCACGTCCAATTGCGCCCGGGCAGCACCTGAGCGGGGATTACTCGAATATTGATTGAGAAAGTCAGTCAGACGGGCGCGGCGCAAGGCGGCATCGCCTTCGCCCAAAGCCCTCAGATAGGCTTGGCGGGCTTCCGGCTCTGGTCCGATGGGCTCAGCGACGCCCGTGGACGATCCAGAACTCATGGCAAAGAGATAGGCCGCGATTAGAACGATCGCGCCACCGGCCAGCCCAGCGGGCCAAAGCCAGGATCTGGGTTCGGTCTGTTCGTCGATTTCATCTTCGATCGGTTGATACACACCATCCTTATAGAGCGAATGCACCCCGTCGGTATAGACAGGATGCACGCACACGCTCACAAGCTAGCGCATGAGTCAGTCTAAGCCCGTCACGCCCCAATCTCACGTCGTTCTGGTCGACGGGTCCGGATATATATTCCGGGCCTTTCATGCGCTGCCGCCCTTAACCCGCAAGAGAGACGGGCTGCCGATTGGTGCCGTCGCGGGCTTTTCGAACATGTTGTTCAAAATGCTCAAGGATCAGAAGGATGAGAGCCGCCCGACGCACTTTGCGGTCATCTTCGATGCCAGCGGTCAGACCTTCCGCAATGATATTTACGATCTCTACAAAGCTAATCGCGGGGAAACCCCTGAAGATTTGATCCCGCAATTTCCGCTCACCCGTGCCGCCAGCCGGGCCTTTGGCGCACCTGCCGTCGAGATGACCGGATTTGAGGCGGATGATCTGATCGCGACCTATGCCCGCCAAGCCGAAGCCCTCGGCGCGCGTGTGACCATTATCAGCTCGGACAAGGACTTGATGCAGCTGGTCAGTGACCGTGTCTCCATGCTCGACCCGATGAAGAACAAATCGATTGGTCCGAAAGAGGTTGAGGAAAAGTTCGGCGTCTCGCCCGATAAGGTGATTGATGTGCAAAGCCTGGCCGGGGATTCGGTCGATAATGTTCCCGGTGTGCCGGGCATTGGTGTGAAGACCGCGGCGCTGCTGCTCGAACAATATGGCGATCTTGAAACGCTGCTCGAACGGGCGGGAGAGATTCCGCAAAAGGGACGGCGCGAGAAACTCATCGAACATGCCGATATGGCGCGCGTTTCAAAACAACTGGTAACACTGAAATGCGATATTGAGGTCGATCCGACGCTTGAAGATTTGGGCGTCGCTGATCCGGACGTGGAACAGCTGTTCGATTTCCTCGAAGAAATGGGATTTCGCACGCTGACAGCACGGGTCCGTCAGGCGCTCGGTGAGGGGGCTAGCGACGGTATCCGAGCCGACGACACAGCGGTTGAGGACGCATCGCCTGCCACACGGGATCGCTATCCCAATACCGTCTTTGATCATACAAAATATGAATGCGTGCAAAGCGCGGATCGGCTTGCGCACTGGATCGCGCGTGCGTTTGAAACGGGTGTTGTGGCCGTCGATCTAGAAACGGACAGCCTTGATAGCCGCGCCGCGAATATGGTCGGCGTCTGTCTGGCGGTTGACGATAATGAAGCCTGTTATGTGCCGTTAGCGCATACAGGCGGGGGCGATTTGCTGGGTGACGGCGCACCAGACCAAATGGATATGGACCGCGCGCTCGAAGTGCTCGCGCCCCTGCTGCACGATCCGTCTGTTCTGAAAATCGGACAGAATTTCAAATATGATCTCGGCGTGTTCATGCGCTATGATCTGAATCCAGCGCCTTATGATGATACGATGTTGATCAGCTACGCGCTGCATAATGGCATGAATGGTCACGGGATGGACACGCTGTCCGAAACCCATTTCGGCCACAGCCCTGTGCCGTTCAAGGAAATTGCGGGAACGGGCAAAAACCAGAAAACATTCGATCAAATCGGGCTCGAAGAGGCGACGCGTTATGCGGCCGAAGATGCAGACGTCACGCTGCGCCTGTGGAAATATCTGAAACCGAAACTGGCGATCTCGCAAGTCACCCGCGTTTATGAAGCCATCGACCGGGACATGCCGCATGTCGTCGCCAAGATGGAAAATGAAGGCATTAAGGTCGACCGCGCGGAACTGGCGCGGCTTTCATCCTACTTTTCGCAGAAGATGGCGGGGCTCGAAGCTGAAGCTCACGAAATCGCCGAAGGCCCATTTAATCTCGGTAGTCCCAAACAGGTCGGCGAGATTCTCTTCGACCAAATGGGATTGGAAGGCGGCAAGAAAACTAAGACAGGCGCTTGGCAAACCGGCGTCGATATTCTTGAAGACTTGGCCGATAATGGTGAGCCATTGCCGCGCACGATCCTAAATTGGCGACAATTCTCAAAGCTCAAAAGCACCTATACGGACGCGCTGCAGGCGCAGATCAATGCGGAGACGGGGCGAGTTCATACGAGCTTTAGCCTTGCCGCGACCACGACGGGACGGCTTAGCTCCAGCGACCCGAACCTGCAAAACATCCCAATCCGCACAGAAGAAGGCCGCAAGATCCGCGACGCCTTTATCGCCGAAGCTGGGCATGTTCTGGTCGCCGCCGACTATTCTCAGATCGAACTACGATTGCTCGCCCATATGGCGGATCTGCCGACCATGAAGCAGGCTTTTGCGGACGGTGTCGATATTCACGCGCTGACGGCATCCGAGATGTTTGGGGTCAAGCTGGCCGATATGACGCCCGATATTCGGCGGCAAGCCAAGGCGATCAATTTCGGGATTATCTACGGTATTTCGGCCTTCGGCCTGGCTAAGAATACGGGCGTGGACCGCGGTACAGCGGCGGACTTTATCAAGACCTATTTCGAAAAATTCCCCGGCATTCGCGCCTATATGGACGCGACCAAGGCAGAGGCGAAGGAGCGGGGTTATGTCTCCACCCTATTCGGACGGAAGTGCCACATTGCTGGCGTTCAGGACCGCAATCCACAACGCCGCGCCTTTGCCGAACGTCAGGCGATTAACGCGCCCATTCAGGGAACGGCGGCGGATATTATGCGCCGGGCCATGATCAAAATGCCGGAGGCCATCGCATCAGTGGATGGCGCGCGGATGCTGCTACAAGTTCACGATGAATTGGTGTTCGAAGTGCCCGAAGATCGGGCGGATGCATTGATCACAAAAGTGAAGGCGGCAATGGAACACGCTCACGAACCGGCGATCACGCTAAGTGTGCCGATCGACGTCGAAGCCCAAGCCGCGAAGAACTGGAACGACGCTCACTAGCTTAAGCCAGCGAGCGTCATCCAGAATTATTCTGTCGGAACGTTGACCCGTTGCGGGATTGGGCAGCTCACGCCTGTGGGGCCGTGCGAACAATATCCTTGCGGGTTTTTCGCCAGATATTGCTGGTGATAATCCTCGGCAGGGTAATAGGTCGGCGCGGCGGCGATTTCCGTTGTGACGGCTCGACCATAAGCCTCTGAGTAACGCGCTTGGGCGGCTTTTGCTTGTTCAAGCTGAGCGTCCGTAAACGTGTAAATCGTGCTGCGATATTGAGAGCCGACATCATTGCCCTGACGGTTGCCCTGTGTCGGATCGTGATTTTCAAAGAAGACTTTCAGAAGTGCGTCAAAGTCGATGATTTTAGGATCATAAACAACATGCACGACTTCGGCATGACCCGTCCGGCCTGAGCAGACTTTATGGTAATCTGGGGTCTCGTCCGTGCCGCCCGCATAACCGACTGATGTCACGTGAACGCCGTCCAGCTTCCACAGGATCCGTTCCGCGCCCCAGAAACAACCCATGCCGAAGATGACTTGTTCTGAACCTTCGGGATAATCGCCAAACATGGTGTTGCCGTTGGTATAATGTGTGTGGGTCTTGGCCAGCATGTTAAATCTCCTTGATCAAGGGTCGGATCGCGCGCGCGAGCCTTTCGGCCATACGCTCGGCATCCGACTTCGTGCCGATGTGGTCCTGACGCAGTTCAATCGCAAGATGGGGGTGGCCCCGGGGCACGACATTGTGATCGACCGTGTGGTTTAGGTCATGGCCAGAATAAGGTTCGTTGATGTCGACTTGAAACTCTGGCGCAATGGCGGCCATCTGGCTGATGAAGCCAAGAGGTGTTTCGCTATCATCCTTGACCAAGAGACCGATATCCGTGGTGCGTTTGGGCTGACCACGCAGTTGTGGCGTGAAGCTATGGATCGACAGAGCGAGGCAATCGGGCCTGTCATCCAGCATTTCGCCTAGCGTGTCGTGATACGCCTTATAGAGCCGATCAATCCGCTCCTCTCGCTGCGGTTGCGAGAGGTCGTGATTTCCCGGAATATCCGTATGGTCGCTGACGAGCGGAATAAGGCCCGGCGCATCGGGGGCGCGATTGGCATCAATGACTAACCGCGAAAAGCCGCAGATCAGGCCGCAACAGTGCAGATGCTCACATAGGGCGCGCGCGACCCAATCCGTACCAATGTCCCAAGCGATATGCCGTGTCATTTCAGGCGCGGACAATCCTAGATCGCCGACCCAATCCGGAACGGCGTTTGAGGCGTGGTCTGCGAATATGAAGGCCGCGCCGGAGGAACCGTCAATGTGAAAAAAGGGAGACATGCTTGCTCCTACTCACTCCCGCGCCCTAGTCACACTGTTTCTGCTGTCCATCGCCGCTTGCTCAGTCTGGCACCCATCGCTATAGGCGCGGCTGCCCGGCGGGCTGCTGTCTAGTGAGGTGGCCGAGTGGTTGAAGGCGCCCCCTGATAAAGGGGCAGGTCAAAAGCTTGCTTTTGGCCGATCCTTGGATAAGAGGCGTGCGCCTTCGGGGGACATTGTTCCCCGGGCAAAATACATAGCTCCGCTGGTAACTGGAGTGAGGTGGCCGAGTGGTTGAAGGCGCACGCCTGGAAAGCGTGTATACGGTAACCCCGTATCGAGGGTTCGAATCCCTTCCTCACTGCCAGCCCGCCGGAGCTTTTCGATTTCCAAGGTTTCTCGCCCCTTTAGACGTACCTTCAAACGGAACGATCTGTTGCGCGATGCAGGATGGGCGTATTCAGGGTCGGGATAAAGGTTGCCAATCTGCGCGCCGGACATAAAAGACCTGATCTTATGAGACGGTCTGAAATATTCGCGCTCGCCACCTTGGTTCTTACGACTCTGGTTCCTGGCGCGAGCACCGCTCAGCCTACCGAGAAAGATCGTTGGAACTTTGAACATGCTGCACCAAGTTTGCGCCATGTGTCCTGTCCTGCCGAGACCACTATATTCCCCTTTTCGCCAATCGATATTGCTGTCAAACCCGTTGAACTCGGAGCGCCAGGGGATGTTGAGCAGGCTTTGCCAAGCGATGTAAAGTTTGTCGGCGGCTGGCATTTAACCGCGAAGAGTCCAGATTTCGGAGGTTTGTCGGGTTTGGATAGGATGGAGAACGGCGATTTGCTCGCTGTGTCTGACAAGGGTACTTTTTTCAGAATTGGAATGGCGAATGGCGCGCCAGACGGGCGTGGCGAGATGAGCCCGATGTTGGATGTCGAGGGTAAAAAACTATCCGGCAAGCGGAATGCTGATGCAGAGGGCCTCGCCTATCATGATGGGTTGGCCTTGGTCAGCTTTGAGCGCAATCATCGTGTTCTGGCTTTTGACTTAGTGGGATGCGAAGGGGTTGCGCGCGGCGCGCCTCTCTCCGAGTTACCAAATCAACTCGCGGGCCAATCGATTAAACCAAATAGTGGCGCAGAGGCCTTGTGGCTTCGTCCAGATGGGGGGCTTACTGTTGGGTATGAGACCGTCATTGATCATCACGCATCGCTTCTGACGCTTGATTCACAGGGCGGTGTTTTGGGCGATCCCGTTCTCATAAAAGTACCGGAGATGTTCAAGCTTGTCGGGGCGTCGGGTGCGGCGTTTTTGATGAGGGCTTATAGTGCTAAAGACGGCAATCGTAATGAGATTAGGATAACTGACCAGGGCGTTGAGTTTAGGTTAGCGTCGCCGCTTAATGTCGATAATTTTGAAGGCATAAACCTGACTGAAATCGATGAGACTTTGCGTCGCTTATACATCATCTCCGACGATAATTTTTCCGGGCGTCAGCGCACGCTCTTATATGCGTTCGACATTAAGACGAAATGAGCGTCTTTCCTCCTGATCCACCAAACTCATGGACGACGAAATCGTCGGAGGTTTTGCACGATAATCCGTGGCTGCGGCTTGATGCCCACGCGGTGATTGGCCCGGACGGAAAAGACTATACCTATTACGTCACCCATTTTCACAATCGTGCCTGCGGTGTCGTGGCCTATGAAGTGCGCGACGGTGTGCCGGGCGTGTGGCTAGTCGGACAGACACGCTACGCGCTGGATTGCTATAGTTGGGAGCTGCCGGAAGGTGGTGTTCCGCGCGGCGAAGATATTGCCGATGCCGCCCGTCGTGAATTGAAGGAAGAAGCCGGGATCGAAGCGGAGACGCTGACCTGGCTGTTCGATATTCACACATCCAATTCGCTGACGGATGAGTGGGGGCAAGTTTTTCTTGCCACGGGTCTAACCCATGGGAAGCAGGAACTTGAGGGGACTGAGGATATTACCCGACTCTTCGTTCCGCTGACTGATGCGATAGACGCCATCGGGGCGGGGCGCATCACCGACGCGATTACCGTTGCCGGGCTCTACCGTATTGAGGTGATGCGACTCTCTGGGGCGCTGGGTTAAGCACACCAAATCCCGGACAACGATGTGAGCGCCCAAGGCCGACTAGGTAGCCAATGCGGTATCGCGCTTGGTCAGAAGCCATATTGGCCTGTTGCTCGAAATGAGACGCGCCGCTGACTTGGCGAACGACCCCTCGAAACGGGATGAGTTGTGAGGTCGCGGATTTTACGCCGACATCGCGAAGGTTGCCGGACCGACCCGCGAGAGTGTTGCTGTCACGACGGAAGCCAACCCGACGACCATCATTGGCCACGACAGCCGCTTCGAGTTGATTGATTTCTTGTGCCCATGCTTGGCAGCCTGACCGATCCGTATAGCCATAAGGCTGATAAAGAGCATTCAGCTGTCCGGGGATGGGTGCTTGGGTGAGATTCAGATCGCGCAAAGGCGACATGGCGGCAAATTGGAAGTGGTTCGCTTCTTCAGGAAAGCTGGCGCAGCCCGACAGCAAAACAAGCGGGAGTGTGATCGCGATTTTCCACATGCGGAGCTCCCTCCTGCATTTGCCCTTTCGGGTTTCGTTGCGTCGTTCGGGTCCTCCTGACCCTCAATCCCTATCAGAGATTGCGACCGAATTCTTACTCACCTAAGCGCGACAGCGTGAATGTAAATCCGAATCACGATTACGAGGTGACAATAGTCGGTGCCGGGGCCGCCGGAATGATGGCTGCTATCGTTGCGGGGCGCCGTGGACGACGTGTTTTGCTGATTGATCACGCGGACCAGCCGGGTGAGAAAATTCGGATATCTGGGGGTGGACGATGTAATTTTACGCATCTTTACTCCACAACAGAGAATTTTATCAGTAAAAACCCTCATTTCTGTAAAAGCGCTCTATCGCGATATACGCCCTATGATTTCCTCGACATGGTCGAAAAACATGAAATCGCGTGGGAGGAGAAAGCCAAAGGGCAGCTCTTCTGTCAGGGGAAATCGACCCAAATCATCGATATGCTGGTCGAGGAATGTATCCGCGCCGGGGTCGAAATAAGGCTTGGAACAGAGGTGCTGGGTGTCGATCAGATCAGGTCTGAGGGCTCATCTGGCTTCATCATCACGACGGCCACGCAGACCCTGTCTTGCGAAAGTTTGGTGATCGCAACGGGCGGTCCGAGCATTCCAAAAATGGGTGCAACCCGCTTCGGTTATAAGATTGCGGAGCAATTCGGGCTCGACATGGTCGAGACTGTGCCTGCCCTCGTGCCGCTGACCTTCACGGATGAGGCGGATGACCCGCTCAAGGCTTTATCCGGTGTCGCCGTTGACGCGGTTGTTTCGAATGAGCGCATTCAATTTGATGAGCCCTTGCTCTTCACCCATCGCGGTCTGTCTGGACCAGCCATCCTGCAAATTAGTTCTTACTGGGAGGCTGGTGAGGCGTTCATGATTGATCTTGCGCCCGGCGTGGATGTGCTGGCTCAGCTTAAGGCCGACCGAACAGCTCAACCCCGCCTCTCGCCCGTGGCTTGGTTGTCCGAACGTCTTCCGACGCGACTGGCGGAGCATATTGGAAGTGGCATCAAACAGGTTCGCTTGGCGGATATGCCGGATACGGCGCTGATGAATTTGGCGCTGCAAGTCGGGGAGTGGCGGGTGAAGCCCGCTGGCAGCGAAGGTTACCGCAAAGCAGAGGTCACGCGCGGCGGTGTTTCGACGGACGAGCTTTCGTCTAAAACGATGGAGTCCAAGAAAATTCCCGGCCTCTATTTTATTGGAGAAGTGGTTGACGTGACTGGTCATCTCGGCGGGCATAATTTCCAATGGGCTTGGGCCAGCGGGGTTGCCTGTGGAGAGGTTTGCTAGTTGCTCGTCTCCTGTCCCGATAACAAATTTGGCAAACCGTCTCAGCCGCTTTCTTCCTGCGCGCAACCTGCTAAGTCCGGCCTATGAAAACGATCGATCTCAATGCGGATATTGGCGAGGCGGATAATCCCGATTGGGCGGCGGCTGAAGCGGCGATCCTGTCCTATATCAGTTCGGCCAATATTGCCTGTGGTGGTCATGCGGGCGACGATGCCTCCATGCGCACAACCGTGCGCGGCGCGCTCGCCAATGGGGTCGCGATTGGCGCGCATCCGGCCTATCCGGACCGCGAGAATTTCGGACGCCGTTCGCTCGTTCTGGATCAGGATATTGGTGAAGATGAATTGGTACGCAGCCTGACAGCGCAGATCGTTCGCCTGGTCGAAATTGCGGCAGATGAAGGCGCGGCTGTCACCCATGTGAAACCGCACGGACAACTTTATAATGATGCGGTCGGTGATGCGCGCAAAGCCAATCTGATTGCTCGGACCATCGCGGCCATTGATCCTAACCTCACATTGCTGGGCGGTCCAAACTCTGAAATGGGGAAAGCCGCGCGGGCGCATGGTCTTAGCTTTGTGGCGGAAGGCTTCATTGATCGCCGCTATTCCGATGACGGCCATCTAATTTCTCGCACGCAGCCGGGGGCTGTGATTGAGGATCAGACTGATCGGCTTAATCAGGCTTGCAGCCTGGCCACGTCTGGTGAGGTACAGACCGCGTCTGGTGGGCGGTTAGATATTCAAGCCCGATCGCTCTGTGTCCATGGCGACAGCGCCGGCGCCGTAGAAACAGCGCGCCAAGCCCGCGCCGCTATTGAAGCCACGGGCGTCGTGATTAAAGCCTTCGCCGCATGAGTGTCGCGCAGCCAGACTTGCAGCCGAAAATTCGTCATTATGGCGATCATGCCGTGCTGGTCGAATGGGACGTTGACGGCTTCGATGCCGCAGTGAGCGACCAAGTTCACGCGCTGGCTGCCCGGCTTCGCAAAACCGACCTCTTTATTGAAGTCATGCCCGGCTATGACAGTTTGGTCGCCAGTTTTAACGGCGCGCGCATGTCGGTTGGTGCAGCGATGCGCAAAGTCGAAGACGCTATGGCCCGTGGAGCGCGCTCTGAAGCGGCGGCTGGACGTTTGGTCGATATTCCGGTCACCTATGGCGGCGCTGACGGGCCGGATCTTATTGCTATAGCAGAGCATATTGGGAAAACGCCCGAAGAGGTCATCGCGCTGCATTCGGACCCCGAATATCGTGTTTGCATGATGGGGTTCATTCCCGGTTTCGCGTTCCTCTCTGAAGTCGATCCAATTTTACAGCATCCGCGTCATGCCACGCCGCGCGCGGTTGTCCCGGCCGGTAGTGTCGGAATCGCCAATTGGCAAACTGGAATTTACGGACTTGAGAGCCCGGGTGGCTGGCAGATTATCGGACGGACTGAGCTCGATATGTTCGACGCAACGCGCAAGAAGCCCTTCCTTGTGGAGGCCGGTGATCGCATCCGGTTCGTGCCGAAATGAGTGCGATTACGGTTCTAAATGGCGGCACGCAGACAACGGTGCAGGATACGGGTCGGCCCGGTCATCGCCATCTCGGCATTCCGCGCTCCGGCGCAGCAGATAAATTATCCTTCGCCATCGCCAACCATTTGGTCGGCAATGATTGGGACGCCCCGGCGCTGGAATGTGCGCTGGGCGGACTGCATTTACGGTTCGAGCGCGAGAGCCGCATCGCTTTGTCGGGTGCACAAATGTGGGCGCAGATCAATGGCATGAATGTCGACCTGAACCGGGCGCTGCCTGTCGAAGCAGGCGACATATTGACATTATCCTACGCGCGAGATGGCTGCCGCGGTTACATCGCTGTGGCAGGAGGCATTGCCGCCACGGAATTTCTAGGATCCGTTTCGACCTATCTGCCCGCAGCGCTTGGCGGGATTGAAGGACGCGCCTTGAAAGCGGGCGATACGCTCGATCTAAGGGCTGATCCGGCGGGTGAGGGACGGACGCTGCCCAAGGCTTATGTCCCGCTCCTATCGGGCCATATTGTGTTGCGGGCACGGTCCGGTCCTGAATGGAATCTGCTCTCACCCGACAGTCAACGCTATCTTTTTACGACCCCGTTTATCGCCACGCCTGCGACGGACCGGATGGGGTCCCGCCTGCGCGGTGATCGGATTGTGACTGACAAAGAATTCGCCATGACCAGTTCGCCACTTCTACCCGGAACGTTGCAGTGTCCGCCTGATGGTCAGCCGATCTTGGCCTTGGCTGACGGGCATTGCACGGGCGGTTATGCGCGCGGCCTACATGTCATTCAGGCCGATCAATGGCTGCTCGGTCAAATCGCGCCGGGTATGAAGCTTAGCTTCCGCCGCTGTTTCGAAGAGGAAGCCCCGGATATTTTGCAGACGCGCAATGCGCTGTGGAGCACGCTAATCCCGGGGTTCAGTTTCTAGCCGATGTACGTCCTGCTGGATGACCAAGCGACCCATCGCCAACTCTATTTTACCGATCCTATTGAGGTTCTGACTTACCGGATGGGCGAGCCCGTGGCGGATTTGTTCGCCGCCATCGACGCCGCACAAGCGAAAGGCTACTGGATCGCGGGCCTGTTCCAATATGAATTCGCGGCGGCGTTAGAGCCGAAGTTGTCGCTTTTGGCAGCGCTGGGAACGGAACTCGTCCGGCTCGGGGTTTTCGCAGCGCCGTCGGATCATCCGCCCGCTTGCTTCCTCTATCGATCTGAGCCGCCTGAGGTCGCGCTGTCGCCGGATTGGTCTGAGATCGATTATGACCGTCGCTTTCATCAGGTCGAAACCTATCTGCGCGCCGGGGATGCTTATCAGGTCAATTTGACCTTCCCAATGCGCGGCCATACGCAGGCGGGGGCATCCGACCTCTATGCCGGCTATCGCCAGCGCCAACCCGGCCGCTACGGCGCCATCGTCAGTCTTCACGACGATCAATCCGGTCCGGAAATTATTAGCCTGTCGCCCGAGCTATTCTTTGAACGGTCCGGCGCGTCGATGCGAATGCGGCCGATGAAAGGCACGCGGCCAAAATCCTCCAATGACGATATGCGCGACGATGAAAAATCCCGTGCCGAGAATCTCATGATCGTCGATCTGTTGCGCAACGACCTGTCGCGCCTGTGCGAGCCGGGTAGTGTTCAAGTGCCCGAGCTCTTTGCCATTGAAGACTATCCGACTTTGATCCAGATGACCTCGCAAGTGATCGGGGAGCTGCGAGATGAGGTTCGCTGGCAGGATATTTTCCAAGCGCTCTTCCCTTGCGGCTCAGTTACAGGCGCGCCCAAAATCCGGGCGATGGAAATCATCCACGAACTCGAATCGGGTTCACGCGGGCCCTATTGCGGTGCCGTCGGGTTTATCGCGCCGGACGATACGGCGTCCTTTTCCGTCACGATCCGCACAGCCGTGCTAGAGCATAACAAGCTACGCTACGATGTCGGCAGCGGGGTCGTGCTCGATTCTGGTGGTCCGGACGAATACCGCGAATGCCTGCTCAAAGCCGGGATTTGGAGGCCTGAACCACCCACCCAGTTCGAGACCCTGCGCACCGGGCCGGAGGGCCCTGTCAGAGCCGCGCTCCATGCCGCCCGGCTCGGCGCGGCTCTGCCTGACATTCCGTCAACAGACACGCCGCACCGCGTACGCGTCGATCTGACATTGGACGGGCAGACTGAGCTGAGCATGAGCCCTATGCATGATTTGACAGAGCCCGTCCCGCTGGCTGTTTCACGTTACAGGTTGACCGATGCAGTCCAGCGCACCGACATCAAGACATCCCGCCGCGACTTTTACGATGGGGAACGGACGCGGATTGGGGCGCTCTGCGGTGCCTCCGAAGTCCTGTTTCTTGATGAGGCCGGTCTTGTGAAGGAGGGCAGCTTCACCTCGCTGTTCGTCCAGTCGGATGGCCAGTTGCTGACCCCCGCCGCGCCGGGCCTGCTCCCCGGCATTTTGCGTCAGGAATTGCTCGACCAAGGCGAGGCGATTGAAGCCGAGCTAACCCTGTCATACTTGCTCTCTGCGGATGCGATTTTTATTGGCAATAGTCTGCGCGGCTTGATGCGAGCTGAGTTCGTATCGCCCGACCCGGTTTAAAGATCATCGGGCTAGGCGCTCCTTCCATCTCGGTCTAAGGTCGGCGCATGACGGGTATAATCCATGCGTGGAAAATCGATGCAAACGGCCAGGCCACCCCGGCCGCCATGGATGATTTCGACGACCCCTTGAAAGAGGGCTATTACTGGTACCATTTTAATCGCGATGACCCGGCGACGCAGGCACTGTTTGATGCCGATGAACGCGTTGACGTGATTGCAACCCGGACCTTACTTGCCTCCGACACACGGCCCCGCACCCTGTTGCGCGGCAAGGACGTGCTGATTAATCTGCGCGGCGTGAACCTGAATCCGGGCGAGGAGCCCGAGGATATGATCCCGCTGCGCTTCTTCATCCAGCAAGGGCGCGTCATTTCCTGCAATTCTCGCAATCTCAAAGCCGTCGGCGATATGGTTGAACGGCTGGAAAGCCAGACTGTATCAAAAACGCCGGGCGGCTTTATTGCTTCCTTCGCGCTCGCAATTATCGACCGCATGGCCCCAACCATCACCGACTTGAACGAGCAGGTGGATGATCTGGAACAGCTGATCGAAGGCACGGAACGGAATCGGCATGACCAAGCCCGTCCCAAAGTGGCGGAACTCCGCCGCGACGCGATCATGCTGCGCCGCTATCTGGCCCCGCAGAAGGACGCGCTAATCTCCCTGTCACAGCAACAACTGCCCTGGATCAATGCGGATGATCAACTTCGCCTGCGCGACGCCGCTGATCAGGCCACGCGCGTGGCCGAGGAACTGGACGCAGTGCGCGAACGCTGCGCCCTTGTGAAGGACCAACTGACCGACCGTCGCGCCGAACAGATGAACCAGAACATGATGATCCTCTCCGTCGTCGCCGCGATCTTTCTGCCGCTCGGGCTCGTCTCCGGCATGATGGGCATTAATGTTGGTGGTATGCCGTGGGTCGAGGATGGCAACGGTTTCTGGTACGTTACAGGCATCGTCGTTATTATTGGCATTATCCAGATGACGCTATTCCGTCTGATGAAGTGGATCTGAGCGCTCTTCCGGCATAGAATTACGCCCGGCGACGGCGCAGTTCCGACGCAAATCCGGCCAGACTGCCATCGCAAGCCATTCAGCCCTTACTTACGCCCACTATTGTCCGAAGGGATCGTACACCTCCCCGTGCCTGTAGCAGGCGACAGTGAAGCTAGGGGTGATTGGGAAAGGGGGGATTGAGTTTTACTACACATTGCCCGGAATGCATTTCAGATCATCTGAATATCTGTTTGTCTTGACATAACACCAAAAGGTGTTATTTAAGGATTGAATTATGAGCCATGACATCCAAATGACTACGCAACCCATTTTTCGGGGACTCGCGGATCCGACGCGGCGGGAAATCGTCACCATGCTGGCGAGGGAATCGAGGTCTGTCAGCGATATTGCCGGAGAGTTTCCAATCTCTCGCAATGCCATCGTGAAGCATCTCAGAGTTCTTGAAGACAGCGGGCTTGTCGTGACAGAAACGTCTGGGCGGGAACGTATCAATCATCTCGATCCACAAAGATTAAAGCTCGCCTTCGACTGGCTCTCAGACTTCAACCGGTTCTGGGACGCGAAGCTGCTTGATCTGAAGTCAGCTGTAGAGAAAGACTATCATGACACGTCTAACCCTTAAAAAAACAATCATACTCAAAGCGCCTCCGGTTCATGTGTGGAAATTTCTGACGGAGAAAGACCGACTCGCCACTTGGTTTCATGAAGGTGAATCTGACTTTGAAGAGAATGGCATCTACGCGCTCGTCACCAATACGCTTGGTAAAGAGGGGACGCGTATGTGCTGGGGAAATATCTTGGAATTCGATCCCCCTACCAAGCTGGTCCACACGTTCACCCATCAGGGCCTAATGGATGTTGAGACGACATGCACTTGGACGCTTCAGGCCGTCGATCAGGGTACCATCCTGTCGATCGAACACACAGGTTTCGAAAAAGCTTCGGACGGGTTTTCAAAGGCAGCAGATCATGATGAAGGTTGGGATGAACATTTTGTACGGCTGCGCCGCGTTGTCTCATAAGTGCGAAACGGTTCTGCGAGACCGTTTCAGACTGACGACCTAAGCTGGTCTACTCCCCCTCAACACTCAATCACATTCACCGCCAGTCCCCCCTGACTCGTCTCTTTATATTTGCTGCTCATATCCAGCCCGGTTTGGCGCATGGTTTCGATCACCGCGTCGAGGCTGACGATCATTTGGCCGGGGGCGTGCAGGGCGAGGCGGGCGGCGTTGGCGGCTTTGACGGCACCGATGGCGTTGCGTTCGATACAGGGGATTTGGACGAGGCCGCCGACCGGATCGCAGGTCAGGCCGAGATTATGTTCCATGCCGATTTCGGCGGCGCTGGCGACTTGTTCTGGGCTACCACCCCAAACCGCGCAGAGCCCGCCTGCTGCCATAGAGCAGGCCACGCCGACCTCACCCTGACAGCCCATTTCAGCGCCACTGATTGAGGCACGCTGTTTATAAAGCAGTCCGATCCCGCCTGCGGTGAGCAGGAAGCGCCGGGTCTGTTCGACTTGCAGCGTGCCGTCCTCATCATGACAATAGTGACGAATGATGGACGGGATGATCCCGGCGGCACCATTAGTCGGGGCGGTCACGACCTGACCGCCGGCGGCGTTTTCTTCATTCACGGCCATGGCGTAAACATTGAGCCAATCGAATAGGGCTTCGCGTTCATTGGGCGGGGCGGAGGTCAGTTTCTGCCATAGCTTTGCGGCGCGACGCTGCACTTTAAGCGATCCCGGCAATAGGCCGGATGCGTCCAGGCCGCGATCAACGCTTTGCATCATCACATCAGCAACGCGGTCGAGGCGAGCCAGCGTTTTGTCGCGCGGGCGTTTGGCGTCTTCATTGGCGAGAATGATTTGCGCGATGGGAAGGGCTTCGCGCTCGCAGATATTGAGGAGCTCTTCGGCAGATCCAAACGGATGCGGGCTGGCATCGCCGACGCGGACCAGATCATTCTTCACGGGTTTGGAGAGTTGGGCGTGGCTGGCGATGAACCCGCCGCCGGTTGAATAATAGGTGCGGCTGTCGAGGGTCTCGCCGCCCGCGCTGGCGATCATCACCATTTCATTGGGGTGGAGCCTGGTCGGCGTGTCGTAATCGATCGTGACGATCACTTCGGGGCCGTCGGGCAAGCGTCCTGTTTCATTAAGCTGCGCCAGCGCCGCTTCGGCTTCCGCCATCTCGATGGTCTCAGGCACAAAGCCCAACAGGCCGAGCTTGGCGGCGCGGAAAGTGCCGTGGCCATGGCCCGTAAAAGCGAGGCTACCGCGAAAGACCATCTCGATCTGGTCGGGAGAGAGCGCTTTCTTGCTCAGGCGTATGCGGTGCCGCGCCGCGACACGCATCGGACCCACTGTGTGGGAGGAGGACGGCCCCACACCAATCCGGAAGATATCGAGCACGGACAGCATAGTTTGCTGATAGACGATTTAGCCGAATTGGGAAGCCGTGTCAGGCGGTCAGCGCGCTGCGCCTAACCTGCGGTTATGATCAGGAAATTCGTGGCCACGACCATCGCGCCTATCATTCCGATTATCGCGCAGGACAGAAGGATGGCACGCAGGGTCGATTGGTTTCCGCCGCGTTTGAAGAACCAGAAATACATCCAGAGCGCGATGCCAAAAATCGGGATTGTGTTTACCTGATAAAGTAGATGCCATAGCCCCGGAATGTCCGTCGATACGCCAATCAGATCGATGACGGCGCTCGACAAAATGATCCAGCTAATCGACGTGGTCATTTGATAGAAGGCTGCGCGCATACTGGTTTTCAGAGTCCACCACGGGCCCGCCCAACGCGTAAGCGCCTTACCCGCAACCCCGGCCAGAATGGCGATGAAATAGAGCGGCGCAATGATGGAGAGCGTTTTCCAGAGATTGCCTGCTGAGGCCGCCTCGGCAACATCGACGGCCATTCTCGGACCAATTGTGCCGCCATTGCTGGCGAGCGTGTCTTCATTGGTCAGAGCGGACGCGATCAGCAACATGATCGTCAGACCAATCGGGAAATAGGCGCCGGGGCTAAGCAAATAGCCCTGCCGTCCATCGGGCTCTTCGATCGTCAGCTGGGGAATCAGTCGCCAAGGTGTAAAAATGCAGGCCACAAAGGTCGGGAAAGTCGCGACGATGGCTAGGCTGATATGCGTCACAATACGGTCGAGACCGCCGATCGCATTTTTGTCTTCCAGATCGATTTGAGGGCCAGACATGGGATCAGCCTTAGACGAGTTTGCAATGCTTGACGAGATATCCTGCGACATAGCGCCATTCATCAATAAGTCCGTAGGGTTTGTAACCTAAAGCAAGTTTTGAAATCGGTTGGAGGACCGAAATGAAAAACATGATTGCGCGGTGGGAAGCCTATCTGCGCCTTGAGCGACTGACCAGTGCGTCGGACCTGTTCAAGGCTCGGGTTGTCTATGTTACGGGGTTGGCCTTCTTACTGGTTCAGATCATCAATTTTGTGCAGATGTATATCGTCTATGGCGGATGGATACTGGACCATTCGCTTCTATCCATCGCTGTCCTTTGCTTGTCCGGCTCTGTACTCACGCTACGTTATCACGCGATTTTCGACTTTTTTTCCGTCTTGTGGGGAAGCGTTATTCTTGTGGGGATCGGGTTTGCAACGATTCCAGCGAAGATTGGTATCAATACTGCCCTGATTCCAATGATGGTTTCAGGCATAGTGATCGTTGCCATGTTAGGTACACGACGGTCGCTCACGATTTACTGTTTGAGCGCATTCCTGCTGACAATTGTGATGCATTTAAACGCAGGTGAAGCTGACATTGCCGTTCTCTCCGACCCTGAATATATTTCGCTTCGTAACACGCAACGGACTGTGCAGGCGATGATTGCTATCATTATGGTCGGAACGGTCATGGGATTAAGCACTCTTTCTATGAATAGGTTATTCAAGTCATTAGAACGAAATGTTGCCGAAGCCCGGGCGGCTGAAGCGGCGAAAACACATTTTCTCGCAGATATGAGCCATGAATTACGGACGCCTCTCAATGGGGTTCTGGGCATGAACCAGCTTTTGCTCCGCACGGAATTGGATGAGACGCAACGCAAATACGCGAAAATCATCGCAGATTGTGGCGTCGGGATGATATCCGTTATTGACGATGTGCTCGATCTCTCCCGTTTGGAAGGCGAGCGGATCACCTTGACATCAACACCGTTCAATCCTGCCAAAATGTTGGATTCATTGATGTCGCTTCATCAGGCTAATGCCCGGGCGAAGGGGATCAACCTCCATTTGAACGTCGAACCCGGGTTGCCCGCTATGTTCAAGGGCGATCACGGGCGTCTGCGTCAGGTCATCGGAAATCTTCTGAGTAATGCGGTGAAGTTCACCGATACCGGCTATGTCGCCGTAGCCATGCGCGGACAGGATCTCAAAGATGGGCGCTGGTGGCTAAATTTCTTTGTCCAAGATAGCGGGATCGGGATCACACCGGAACGTCAAAGCCGGGTGTTTGACCGGTTCGAACAAGCCCAAGACGGGCAAACCAATACGGTGCGGGGGTCAGGTCTCGGACTCTCAATCTGCCGCGAATTGACCGATTTATTTGGCGGGGAAATCAGCGTGACGTCAGAGCCGGGTAAGGGGTCACAATTCTGCGTGGCGATCCCGCTCATGGCCGTTGAGGCAGATATTCAGACCGTCGAACACACTCCGAATTCGGTTGTTTTCGAAGATGAGCTCGAAACGCCGTCCGCGCCCGCAATCGAACAACCGCCGATCGCGCTAGCAGGTTAGCTTAGGCAGTTTGATTTAGGTTGGACTTGCGAAGAACGGGTTTAAAGGCCCGCCCCACATTCACTTAGATCGACTAACGACCTCGTCGCTTCGGTGATTGATGACCGCCACCGCCGCTACTGCGTTGCGGCGCCTGTCGTCTGTTCGACTTCCCAGCGGGCTTTGGCGCACCACCGGGATTGCCGGGTGTCGTCTGTTTTGGCCCACCTTGGGAATTCGGCTTTTGCGATCGGCTCGGCGCAGCCCGGCGACGCGAGCTATCACCGCCCGCAGTTTCGGGTTTTGTCGAGCGGCTGCGATATTCTGAGCCATCCTTCGACGGTGTCTTAGCATTGCCCTTAAAGCTATCCCTAGATTTGTTCTGAGAATTATCTTTAGGCTTGTCCTTCTTTTTTGCCGCAAAGGGGGCTTGTGGCGCCGCGCGCGTGTCGGATTTATTGCCCCGACCATCGGTCTTTTTCTTGCCGCGCTTGCGCGATTTACCGCGGCCTTTTCGGCTCTGATCAGGCGAAACTTCAACACGAGCGATGGCGTCGCGTGCTTCGATGACCTTGATCCGGTCCGCCATATTTTCGGGCATAGCGACCACGGGAATAGTTTCGCCGAGCAATTTCTGAATATCCTTCAGATAAGCTTTTTCGTCCGGGGCCACGAGGGCAATGGCAAAGCCAGACGCTTGCGCCCGTGCGGTGCGGCCGATCCGGTGCACATATTGTTCGGGCACATTGGGAATTTCGTAATTGATGACATGGCTGATGTCGGGGATGTCGATGCCGCGCGCGGCCACATCAGTCGCCACCAGAACATTGACGGTACCGTCCTTGAATGCGTCCAGCGCGCGGGTGCGTTGACCTTGGCTCTTATTGCCGTGGATGGCGAGAGACGGGATGCCAATGGTTGCGAGTCGTTTCACGACCCGGTCAGCGCCGTGTTTCGTGCGGGTAAAGACCAGAGCGCGCGTCACTTCTGGTCGCAAGAGTCGCTCTGCCAACAGCATTGGTTTTTCGCCGCTCGTGGCGAAGATCAGCGATTGTTCAACTCGTTCGGCTGTTGAGTTGGCGGGCGAGACCGTGACGCGAACCGGATCGGTCAGGAAGCTGTCAGCGAGTTTCTTGATCTTTGGCGGGAGTGTGGCGGAAAAGAAGAGAGTCTGACGTTGCTTTGGCAGGAGCGGGATAATTTTCTTCAGCGCGTGAATGAAGCCCATATCCATCATCTGGTCGGCTTCATCGAGGATGAGGATTTCAACGCCAGATAGGCGGAGATCGCCGCGGTTGAGCAGGTCGATAAGGCGGCCAGGTGTGGCGACTAACACATCATTGCCGTGGACAATCCGCTTGATCTGACGGGCGATAGACACGCCGCCCGTCACTTTCGTGACCTCGAGATCCATCATGAACCGGCCATAATCGCGAAAGCTCTGTTCAATCTGTCCAACCAGTTCACGCGTGGGGGCTAGAACAAGGACGCGCGCTCCGCGCTTGGGCGGATCCATTTCGCGTGTGAAGATATGATGCAATGTGGGCAGGGCGAAGGCCGCTGTCTTGCCGGTCCCCGTCTGAGCAATGCCCAGAAGATCGCGACCTTTGAGAAGATGGGGAATCGCTTCAATTTGAATCGGCGTTGGTTCGGTATAGCCGAGTGTCGCCAATGCGCGCGAAAGCGGCTCGGCCAGATCGAGATCGGAGAATTTTGTCATGAGGGTACCGTGGGGCCGTGACGGTATTGTCCGCAACAGCAAGGGGAAAGTTGGCCCCGCTAGGCCTCACATGCCTTCCTGTCAATCAATGGCTGCGGGCAGGGCGCAGTCTGGCCCGAGGTCAAGCAAGCCGGACACTCTGATGAAGGCACAGAATTACTCAACCAATATTAAAAGGACGACATGTGTCGTTTTCAAGGTTTACTAGACGACATCTGTCGTTTAACGGAACGGCATGACACAGATAATCAAACCCTCCCCGGCGGAAACCGCCATTCTTCAGGTTCTTTGGGAACGCCAGTCCTGCAGTGTGAAGGCCATTCATGAGGAATTGAGCCGGACAAAATCGGTCGGATATACAACGACCCTGAAACAGGTACAGCGGATGCATGATAAGGGTCTGGTCAGCCGTTCACGGGGGGAAGGGAAATCCTATAATTATCGGGCGATGGTGACTGAGGCGGCAACCAAGTCGCGTCTATTCGATCGGTTTGTCAATACGGCGTTTGAGGGGTCAGTGCCAGACCTCGTCATGCATGCGCTTGGGACGGATAAGGCCAGTCCAGACGATATCGAAAAAATTCGTGAGTTTTTGGATTCGTTGGACGGTGACCAAAAGAATGACAGCGCAATCTAGCGATCGCAGCTGACACAGTAAGATTAAGGGGACGAGACAATGACACTGAATATCACCGCACTCTGGGACGCGCTCGGATGGTCTATCCTACACAGCCTATGGCAGGCGGCTTTGATCGGTGTTGTCGTTTTGACGCTCCGGGCTTTGGTGACGGAGCGCCGCGCAAAGCTCCGCTATTTGATCGGGATGACGGGACTGGTCGCGACGTTTGGCGCCTTTCTAGCAACCTTCATGCTCTTGACGATCACAAAGATCCGTAGCTGGTCACCAACACAGGTTTCAGGGGATCAAGCCTCTCAGGGCAGCGGTTTCACGGATTTCACGGTTTCTGTCAGCGTCCTTCCTATCCAAAGCTTGGAAAGCGGCCTCGCGGTCGCGTTGGTACCTTGGCTTGGAATGACCTGGGCCATCGGTTTCGCCTTTTTAAGCCTGCAAGCCTACCGCGCTTGGGCGATGACACGCTGGCTGGCGACCAGCGGGTTGCGCACGGCAGGACCGGATTGGAATAGTCGGTTCGACACACTTGTGCAGCGCAGCCGGACGCATGAGCGGGTCCGTTTGTTCATCTCGGATCATGTCAGTGGCCCGATGACGCTGGGCGCACTTCGTCCTATCGTTCTCGTGCCGCTCGGATTTTTGACCTCGCTGCCGTCCGCTCAGGTTGAAGCGATATTGCTGCACGAGCTCGCACATATCCGCCGTCATGATTTTCTGTTCGGTCTGATCCAGACCGCGATTAAAACCGTGCTCTATTTCAACCCGACCGTGCTTATTTTGTCGCGCCTGATTGATGACGACCGGGAGCAAGCCTGTGACGATATCGCCGTGCAGATTTGCGGCCGCCCAACCGATTTAGCGCGGGGCCTAGCGGCGCTTCGTCTCGGGTCACAGGCGCCTGCCTTGGCTATGGCAGCGGATGGAGGTCCGTTGTTGACCCGTCTGAACCGCCTGATGGGCCGCCCGACGGCCCGAAGCTCATCCAGTCGCCTGTCTGCGGCGGCTGTATCGGCCCTCATGCTGGGAACGGCGGCGTGTAGCACAGTGTCGCTGGCTCAATCGCAAACGCCTGAGACCAAGATTGGTCAAGACCTCAAAGATTATAAGACCGCCGAAACATTAGAACCGACGGACAAAGCTGTTCTGCGCTTGGGGGATACAATCATTCAACCGGATGGAACGGTGGTGGTTTCCAAAGACGGGAAACAGTGGAAAAAGGCCGTCGAAGGACGAACTGTCCAAGTCTATGAGCTGCCCGAAACGATTATACGGCCAGATGGGTCGGTTGAAACGTCTAGCAAGACCATAGTGCATCCGAACGGCAAGGTCATTCTCGCACTAAACGGCGCAGACTTGCCGCCTATGCCTGAGATGCCACCCGTACCGCCCATGCCTGCCATGCCGGCAACGCCCGCTATGGCGGCGGTGCCGCCTGTCCCGGTTCCGAACTTTGGCGACTATGACAATGAACATGACTTCGAAGAGGCCATGGAGCGTTGGGGTGAAACCATGGAAGCCTGGGGCGAAGAGATGGAAGATCGCTTCGAAGGGGAATGGGAAGAAAGAATGGAAGCCTGGGGCGAAGAGGTTGAAAAGCGCTTCGACGGCGATTGGGAAGACAGCATGGAAGCTTGGGGCGAAAAAATGGAAGCCTGGGGTGAACAGGTTGAAGCCATGGGCCTAAATCTCGGCGCTGAAGATATTCGCTACCGAGTCGATTCTGAGATGGATCATGTCTCTCGGATGCGTGAGCAAGCCGCGCGCCAGATCGAACAATCGGAACGGAGCCGTGAGCAGGCGGAACGGAGCCGTGAGCAGGCCGAACGTCAGAGAGAGCAGGCCGCCCGCCAAGTCGAGCGAGCAGAGCGGGCTCGAGAGCGTGCTGCGCGCAAGGTCGAGGCCAAAGCTCACGCTGCAGAGAGGACGCACACGACAAGCCATTCCAGCAGCACTCACACGGTGACGGTTTCCGATCCGGAAGCGGGCAAAAGCATAGTAATCAATGGTCGAGCTCTGGATGTGAAGGCGCTGCGGGCTAACCTCATGGACGCCTTGGCTAAGGACGGCTTTGTGAGACGCGATGACAAGTCAGTTTATATCAAACTTTGCCAAGAGGATATGACGGTCGATGGCCGGAAGGTCAGCGCGGAGCAGCGGAAACGTTATGCTAAGCTGATCGCCAAAGCAGGTTTGATTCTGGAAGACGAGATCACACTGAAGTTCAAGCAAGACCAAGTTCGGGTCAGCCTTTCTGGGCCACACCAGGAAGATCCGCTCGTCATGACCTTCGGGACATCTGAACACGATCCCAAGAAATAGGGCATTTCTATGTCTTATGTTCTCAAACCGCTTCTAGCGGTCACGACATCGCTTTGCCTGATCACAGGTCTACCGCGCGGCGCTTATGCCGTCGCCCAACCTGTCGAACAGACACCCGAACAGGCGGCTGAAACCCTTCCAGCCGTTGCGGGGACTTCGACCTCCAAGGAAGTCCCCGCGTCCGATACTTACCCGGCGAGCTATTTCGCCAGTTATGTTCCCAGAACAGCGCTGGACATGGTCCGGCGTATTCCGGGGTTTCAGATTCGCAGTGGCGATGATGGTCGTCGCGGTCTTGGCCAAGGCGGTGCGAACATCCTGATCAATGGCGAACGATTGACCGGGAAGGCTGATCCTGGCGATGAGTTGGAAAAGATCCAGGCGGATAATGTTATCGAAATTCGCATCCGCGATGGCGCGACTCTCTCGATTCCCGGTTTGAGCGGACAGGTCGCCGACATTACGGTGACACGGTCGGCAGGTTTAAAGGGTTCATGGGAATGGAATCCTGAGTTTCGCCGACGTCTCGAACCCAATCTACTGAATGCGGAAGTCAATCTGTCAGGAGAATTTGATGTCGCAGGTGGCCTTACCTACGCTCTGCAATTGAGAGAGTATGGATTTCGCGGTGGGGCGGTTTCAGATGAGACGCGATCTGATGCCTCTGGGGGTATTTTTGAGCGACGGACTCAGAAAATACAGAATTTTGGGGACAGACCAGGCGTTGCACTCAATCTCGGCTGGACGCCCGCTCCGGATCACAAGGTCAATTTAAATACGGAATATTTCCTGTTCAATTTTAATCGTTCAGCTTTGGGAACTCGAACCCCTGTCACGGCGACCGGAGATGACAGTTTGACTATCGCGACTGAAAGAGAGGATGAGTGGAATCTTGAAGTCGATGGTGACTACGAATTTCCGCTTCTAAATGGACAGCTCAAAATCACCGGTGTAGTTGATCGCGAACATTCGCCGACAAGTCGTGGGTTTTCCGTCTTCGATCCTCAAACGGGCTTTGTCGAAGCGAGCCGATTTGACCAGACCGCTGAAGAGTTGGAGCTGATTGGCCGCGTCGAATATTCTTGGAGCCCGTCAGAGGGCGGCGATTGGCAGTTGGCGGGCGAGGGGGCCTATAACGAGCTGGACATTGAGCAGCGCCTTCTTACGCGAGACCCGGGCATGACCTTTGTGGCCGGACCGCTGAGCGGATTTAATGTTAGCGAAGATCGTTTCGAAGGCACGATGACTCATAGCCGTCCCATAGGTGATAAATGGGATTTGCAAGCCTCTGTTGGGGCTGAATATTCGAAACTAATGCAGGAGCGTGTTGGGTTGGCATCAGTCGAGCCGCGCGAATTTGTTCGCCCCAAGGGCTTTCTGTCTGCGACCTATAAGGTGGATGACAGTTTGCAGATCCGCTCAAAAGTTGAGCGCGATGTCGGGCAGCTTAATTTCTTCGATTTTATATCGTCTGTCGATCTTCAGGAAGATCTAGATCGATCCGCTAATCCAGATCTCATTCCGTCGCAAAGTTGGCTGGCCAGCCTCGAATTCGACAAAGATTTCGGACAGGGCAATACGTTCCGGGTCGAGTTTTACGGCGCGGCGATTTCGGACACGGTCGACCGGATTCCGATTGGCGTCGACGGCGACGGGGTTGGCAATATTGGCAAGGCCTACCGCTACGGGTTCGACGTCGCCACGACCTTGAAAGGGGACCGGTGGGGTCTGCCGGGCACGGAATTGAATCTGATCTTAGATTGGCGGGACTCAACTGTGGATGATCCGGTGCTGGGTTTTGGACGGCGACTGAACGGGGATAAGAAAATCTACTACGAAGCCAGCTACCGCCACGACATTCCAGCAACGGATTGGGCCTATGGCGCCTATCTAGAACATTATATTTCAGCGGAGCGCTATCGGTTGTTTTCGATCGACCGGAACGGGAATGATCGACCGTTTACGCGCGTGTTCATCGAACATAAAAATCTGGCCGGCATGACTCTGAACGCCAGTGTTTCTAACATTATTGGGCAGAAGGAATTTTTCGAGCGGACGCGTTTTACGGCGCGGCGCGATGTCGGCGTGATCCAGCAGACAGAAGAATCCAAGTTCGCCTTTGGTCCGATCCTTCGCTTCTCCCTCAGCGGGAGCTTTTAATAGGCTGAGAGATGTTCAGCTTTGATCAGCGAGCGGTAGGGTCAGTGTAAAAATAGTGAGGTGCGGGTTCGGCGTGATGTCGAGCGTGCCGTCATGGCGTTGAGCGATGGATTGGCACAAGGCTAAGCCCAGACCATGCCCTTGTTTTTCCGCCATATCGGGATGGCGGAAAAAGGGCGTAAAAATTTCTGAGCGGAGATCGCCGAGAATTTGCGGACCCTGATTGGCCACAGAGAGAACGGCCATATTTGCGTCTGTTCCAATTGAGATAATGATGTCCGTATCGGGGTCGGCATACTTTAATGCATTGTCGATCAGGTTGGAAATCAATCGGCCAATTTGGGCAGGGGCCGCCTCAACGACTGCTTTGGCCCGACCCTCCAGAACCAGACGCTGGCCACGGAGTTCTGCGACAGGTTCGAACAGTTCCACCATATTCGCGCTCAACTCTGCCAGATCGATGGGCTCGAACCCGCGCCGATCCCCCTGCTGAGCTTCCGTCGAAGACACATCCAGCAACCCATCCAGCAGGCGAAGACTGGATTTCAACTCGGCCCTCGCCTTGGCGAGCGCTGGATCCGCGCGCGTATCAGATTGGGCTTTTAGCAGAGCCGCATCTAGCCGTGTCAGCGGAGACCGCATTTCGTGCGCGACTTGGTCGGTCACGCGTTTGCGCAGATTGAGCAACCGTTCGGCGCGTCCGATCATGCTGTTAATATGAGACGTTAGCGCCCCAAGCTCGTCATCTTGCCCAGTCTCGGGCAGGCGCGCATCAAGGTGACCTTTGCCAACCCGGTCGAGCGTGTCGTTCATCTGGCCGATCCGCTGTCGTAGCGATCCCGTCGCACGGATGGCCATCAGTGCGGCCAGAGCGGTCAGGGCGATAAGCCCGATGAGCGCGTTGCGGAGTTGAACCCAAGCTGCTTTGCGGATCGCGCTATTTTCGCGCGCGACAATCAATGTTTCTCCACCCTGAAACACTGTGGTTCGTACAGTCAGAGATCCAAAATTGGGCGATTGCACGATGACGGGTTCGGACAGGTTTGAACCTTGAACACTTGCCGCGTTCAGATCGCCAGATCGGGGCAGACCGCCCCGGTCCTCAAACCGGTAATGGGCTCCGGCCCGACTGAGCGGCGAAAGGGCGAGGCGCTGCGTGATCGCCGCATCAACCGCGTCCGCACCTTGTGTGAGGTAGACTTCTGACAGGCTGGCCACATCGTCATTGATCTGGTTGGTGATTTCTGCGCGCAATCCGCGCACAGTTTGCCACCCGCTTAGGGTCATAATCAGCGCGAAGATCAGCGCAGGCGCAAGGATCAACTCGGCGGTTAGGCGCGAGAAAACGGACCGACGATATGCGCGCAGGGAAAAAATTATTCAGGACCGAATGTGTAACCGAGGCCCCGCACGGTTCGCAGCAAGGGCGTCTTATGATCGCCATCGAGTTTGCGTCGTAACCGGCCAATATTCACATCGACCACATTGGTGCCTGGATCAAAGCTCATATTCCAAACATCGCGAAGCAGCATGTCACGCGTGATAAGCGCGGCGGCATTATCGGCAAAATAGAGCAGAAGGTCGAATTCCTTAGGGCTCAGTTTGAGATGTTGTCCGCCGCGATGGGCTGTGCGCGCCTTGTCATGAATTTCCAGATCATCAATCATGCGAAGATCAGTTCGGACTTGTCCGCGTGAGCGGCGCAAAAGGGCAGAGATGCGCGCTACGAGTTCGGCGGGCTCAAAGGGTTTTGAGAGGTAATCATCCGCCCCGCGCTGATAGCCTTCTACCTTGTTTTCGGAATTTCCGAGCGCCGTTAGCATCAGGACTGGAGTTTCAATGCCATTGGCCCGCAAATCTTCGACCATCTCCAACCCTTCGCCGTCCGGCAGCATCCGGTCGAAGACAAAAACATCATAGGGATTGGCCTTGGCCGCGCGCAGCCCGTCCTTGGTCTGGGCGTAATGAGTTACGGTCCAACCTTCGGCGCGCAGTACTTGCCGGATATAATCCGCAATGTCCGGTTCGTCCTCAATGAGGAGTATGGATGTATCCGTCATGCTGCGTTCCTTGATCGGATCGACACCTGTTTCGTGTTTGTTTGAAAAATAGTCTTTACAGAGTTCGCGCGCTCTTCCAATTTTGTAATCGGAGGTCGCACATCATGCGCATCGGATTTTTTCCAGTTTTGATATCGGCGCTGCTGCTCTGCGCGTGCGAAGCGGCGGATGGAGCTGTTGAGGCGAGCGGCGCTGACGTCGCGACCGAGGTCACTGCCAAAGATATTGAGACGACCGTCCCCGATCATCATGCGCGCATCATCGCGTTGGTCGAAGCGGGGGAGGCGGCTTTGGCAGATCAGGATGCGTCCACCCTGTTTGATGTGTCTCAGAAACTGCAATTGTTGGGGGCCTCGCCGATTGGCGGCACGGAAGATCTGGCTAAAGGCTGGGTTCTGATGGCCCATGACCTGACGCCCGAAAGCGACCGGCAATCCATTCCCTTTCGAGGGCGCATAAAAGGGCCAGCCTATCGCCGTCACGCGCTGGCGCCCGGTGAGCAGGATGTGATTGAAGATATTTTCTACGCGGCAGAACCCGCTGAAATGACGCTGAAATCTATGAATAGCTCGACCCTGGAATGGGAAATTTCTCAGGACGGCACGGATGAGGCGCCTGTCTGTAACGGGGCCGTCGGCGACCGCGCGACGAGCTGTCGCTTCTTGCCACTTTGGACCTCGAAATATCGAATCCGGATTTCCAATGTGTCGGATCAAAACGCGACCTATCTATTCGTGACGAACTGAGACTATTAGGTCTCATAGTCTAACAAACCGGCCTTATTTCATGACAAATCCCGTTAGGTGTCAGCCCCGCCTTACATAACACTTATTGTCATTTGAACGCTGCCCCTTCGCCGTCCTACCCAAAAGTCGGCGCAGGAGGCCGTGATGACAGGGTATGCAAGGATAGACCGGACGATCACTGAGCTGATCGAGCGTGTAGCGTGATCGCTCTGTCAGGACATCTCAAAGGGTTCATTCTGATCGCGGCGATCCTGCCGGGCACAGCAGCCTATGATCCCCCTAAAGACAGGCTCAATGTACCGATTTGCAGCACGGCGTCACCGTTCAGTATGGACCGAGCTGTTTACCGGACCATGACCCGGCAAGACTTGCGCGCACTCGGTCAGCAGGGCGATCCGGTTGGTCTCTATTTTCTGGCGCAGCAAGATTTAGAGGCGGGTCTGCGGACAGAGGCCATATTAAAGCTTGAACGGGCCGCCAGAGCGGGCCTTGAGGCCGCCCATGATCGGCTTGCTATCTTATATGATGATCGCGGCGACCGAAGAGCGGCCAGCGTGGCTCGTCACTGTTCGGCGCGGTTGCAGGTTATGACAAACGACCAACCCTGATCCTCGTGACGAGCTGATCGCGTCAATGCTTTTAGGCCGACCGCAGCATGGCTGGACTCGGCCCTAGCCGAGTGCCATCTGGCTGATTATGTGAGGTCGCCAATTGATCGGCACGGCTTGGGACCATCCGTCATGAAGACACTCCTGATTTCCGGCGGTAGCGCCTCAGGAAAGACGTGGCTGACGCGCCGCATCATGAAGCAGATTCCTGATGCAACGATTCTAGCGCAAGATTCCTTCTATCATGATCGTCCGTCCGGCAGTGCCGCGGATCGCCATGACTTCGACTTTGATCAGCCCTACGCCATCGATTGGGCGGAAATGGAAACCGCATTAACGCGATTGCGCGCCCAGAAAGTGGCCGACATTCCGCTCTATGATTTTAGTGTCTCTCTTCGCGTCGGAGCGGAACAGCTTGTTCCGACAGGGGACATATTGATTGTTGATGGGACATTGGTGCTAAGCCAACCGCGATTGGTCGAGTTAGCAGACGCTTGCGTTTATGTTCGCTGCCACGAAGTGCTTCGACGATCGAGGCGAGAGCGCCGCGATGTGGAAGAGCGAGGCCGCGAATTGGACTTTGTCCGCCGCCAACTGGCCGAACAAGTCTTCCCCGCGCACGAACAATTCGTCAGACCCTCGGCCCAGCATGCCGATCTGATACTGGATGCTGAGGACATTGTGAGCGATCCCGACAGTGCGGTGAGACAGGTTCTAGCGCTTCTAGAAAAGACAGGCTAGATCGCTGCGATATGGCGGGTCCGGCATGGCGTGGGAATCCGGCATAACTATGCGTGACGCGTCCGGGCGCGAGGGGATCGATCCATGAACCATCCTGCCTTCGGGCTAGTCGGCATTGTCGTCTTGTTTGCGATTGCCATCGCATTTTCATCTGATCGCCGCTCAATCTCGCCCCGTATCGTTTTGGCTAGTTTTGGCCTTCAAGTCGCCATCGCGGTGCTGGTCTTATTTGTCCCAATTGGAAAGACTGCGCTGGGGGGCTTGGCCGGAGGTTTTCAGACTCTGCTGGACTATTCTAACGATGGTATATCCTTCATGTTCGGGCCGCTGGGCGATCCGTCCAATCTGGGATTCATCTTCTTTGTGCGGGTCCTGCCGGTCATCATCTTTTTCGCCGCGCTGATGGAAGTGCTGTACTACCTCAAGATCATGCCGTTTATCGTCCGGTGGGGCGGGCGGTTCATGCAGTGGGTCACGGGGACACGTCCGATTGAAAGCCTTAATACGGTGGCGAATATTTTCGTCGGTCAGGCCGAAGCGCCGCTGTCGCTCAAGCCTTATTTGAAAAATATTTCCAAGTTCGAATTGTTCACCATCATGGTCTCGGGCTTGGCTTCGATCGCCGGATCGGTGATGGCCGGATATGTCGAGATGGGTATCCGCGCGGACTTCCTCATCGCCGCTGCCTTTATGAGCGCTCCCGCAGGGCTCATGATGGCTAAGATTATCATGCCAAATCCCCATACTGACGTTGATGAACCGGTCACACGCATCGAGGTTCCTGAACCATCCCGAGAATATAATAATGTGTTCCTCGCCGCCGCGAACGGGGCTCAAACGGGCGTACAAATTGCCATCGCCGTCGCGGCCATGCTGATCGCGTTCATCTCTCTGATCGCTTTGTTGAATGGTTTATTGGGCTGGGCAGGGGGCTGGGTTGGCTTTGACGAGTTGTCAATTCAGTACATATTGGGTTGGGTCTTCTCGCCCGTCATGTGGGCCATCGGTATTCCGTGGGAAGAGGCGCGCATCGGCGGGGCCATCTTCGGCGAGAAGGTCGTGCTCAACGAATTTATCGCCTATCTGTCGCTGATCGAAGTGCAGGGCGACCTGTCACCAAAATCCATCACGATCCTGACGTTCGCTCTGTGCGGTTTCGCGAATTTTGCATCCATTGGGATTTTGCTCGGCGGACTCGGCACGATCATTCCAGACCGGAAGCCAGAGATCGCGCGGATGGGCTTGAAAGCCGTGTTTGCGGCCAGCCTCGCCAATTTGATGAGCGCGGCCTTGGCAGGAATTCTGGTGGGCCTGTAAGCCCGCTTGCGCGGCTTAGGCTTTGGCCAGCCCGATTTCGCGCAGCCGCTCGTCCAGATAGGCTCGCGCCGTAATGGGCGTTTTGGCCGTGCCGCCCATCTCAAGACATGTCGGTAGAGCTTCGAGTAAGAAGTCGTTTGCCGGGTGCAGGAAGAAGGGCATGGAATAACGCGAATGCGGCGCGCGCTCCCGCGTCGGGTTGACCACCCTATGCGTGGTCGACGGGATGACACCGCCTGTGAGTCGGTCGAGCATATCGCCAGCATTGACCACCAGTGACCCTAGCGGCGCATCAATCGATAGCCAGACCCCAGAACGGTGCTTGACTTGCAGGCCGGCCTCTTCAGCCCCCAACAGCAATGTCAGCAGATTAATGTCTTCATGTTCGGCGGCCCGCACGGATGATCCTGCGCCTTCGGGCATCGGTGGGTAATGCAGAAGACGGAGAATCGAATTGCCGTTTTCCAACGCCGCGCTCATCCGCTCCGGCGTCATATCGAGGGTTTCGCCTATGGAGATCATCAAGGTCCGGGCGAAATCATCCATAGCGTCAAACAGATCGTGAGACGCGCGATCAAACTGCGGTAGGCCTTTAACACTGGGTGTTCCCGGAATACCGGGAATAGTGTCGCGGCCAACGTGCCAGAACTCTTTCAAATCCGGCGCATCCTGATCTTTGGCCGATTCGGTGCCGAACGGCGAATAACCGCGTTGGAAGTGGCTCTCTGGCATCGCATATTGAGTTTTGCTCTCAACAGGTTGCGCGAAAAAGTCGCGGCTCGCGGCTTCAACCGCGTCAATGTCGGTCTGTGGGATCGTGTGATTGCGAATCACGATGAAGCCTGTTTCCCGCATTCCGGCGAGGAGATCCCGCCCAAATTTGGCGCGATCCGCAGTAAACTGGGAGAAATCTAGCTCTGCGATCTTCAGAGTTTTGTCCATGAGGTCCGTCATAGCGCTTCAATAACTCGAATGCGGCGAAAGGAAAGTGCGAGCTGTGTCCCAAATGACACAGAAGTGAGGTTTCCTCGGAACATTGCAGTACTGTCACATAACTGTCTAAAACCGTTGCTAGGGGGCGCGCAAAGTTACCGGGAGCCTCCCGGTTACAGCGCAATATACCTCACATCGACAGACTTTCCGGAGTGTCTCCAATGTCAAAACGCCCTTCTATCGGCGCCGCCTTCTTGCTCGGCACGAGCACGATTGCCGCCGCCGCCCTCATCCCGACCCTTGCTCAAGCGCAGGTCACAACTTCTTCCATTCGCGGTTCCGTTCAAACTGAAACCGGCGTCGCCGTCCCGAATGCAACAGTGCGACTCTTCAACACTGAAACGGGCTTCAACCGCACCGTCACAACGGACAACAACGGCTCTTTCGGCCTTCGCAACCTGTCTGTTTCAGGGGCCTATGATGTCGAAGTCACAGCCCCTAACCTTCGCGGTGAACGGGTCGAAGATGTACGTCTGTCTCTCGGCGAAGAATCACAGCTTGTTTTCCAACTCAGCGCTGACGACTTCGCAGATGAGATCATCGTCGTGGGGCAACGTCAGGTCGTTGCTGATCTCGCCATCGGTCCGAATGCAAGTTTCGGTCTTGATACGCTCGAGAGCGTTCCGGCGATCAACCGCAATATTAACGACGTGATCCGACTTGATCCGCGGATCTCGCTCGACGTCACGAATTCGGACGCGATCAATTGCGGTGGTGCCAATAACCGCTTCAATTCCCTGACCCTTGATGGTGTCAGATTTAATGATAATTTCGGCCTCAATGCGAATGGTTATCCAACCGAACGCATTCCGTTTTCATATGACGCGGTTGAGCAGGTCTCCGTCGAACTTGCGCCTTTCGGTGTTGAGTATGGCGGCTTTTCGGCTTGTAACATCAATGCCGTCACCAAGTCTGGTACGAACGAATTACACGGTTATCTCTTCGGCGACTATACGAATGACGGCCTGCGTTCTAACAGCCTTGAAGGTAACACCATCCAGTCTGGAGAGTTTGATGAGTACCGATATGGCATTGGCATTGGCGGACCGATCATCAAGGACAAGCTCTTCTTCTTTGCCGCATATGAAAAACTCGAAGGCGTAAACCTCTTCGACCGTGGGCCGATCGGCTCTGGTGCGGTTAATGAAGTTAACATTACACAGGCTGAATTGGACGAGATCGTTCGGATTTCGAACGATATTTATGGTTATGATCCGGGTGGTCTCCCCACAAACTTCGACAATGAGGATGAGAAATTTCTCGCCAAAATCGACTGGAACATCACTGATAGACAGCGTGCTTCCTTCACCTACAACTATAATAATGGGTTCAATATCGTCGAGTCTGATGGCGATCTTGATGAACTCGAATTTTCAAACCACCTCTACGAACGTGGCGCTAAGCTAAACTCCTATAGTGGTGCCCTCTACTCTGACTGGAATGATAATTTCTCCACAGAATTCCGTATCGGCTTGACCGAGCTGAACAATCGCCAAGATACTGTTGGCGGAACCGACTTCGGTTAGATCACCATCGAAACAGACGATGTCGATGTTTATATTGGCGGTGATGATAGTCGTCAGGCGAACCAGCTTAACTACGAGACGTTCAACCTTGCGATGAAAGGCTTCTATACAGCTGGCAACCATAACCTCTCATTTGGTTTCGAACGCGAAAGCATCGATGTGTTCAACCTTTTCGTTCAGCATGTCGAAACCGAGATCGATTTCGACGATAGAAGCGGCGCAACGCTTCCCGGCGTTTTTGATCCTGCGATCGAGAATTTTGAGCTCGGTCTGGCCGACAACATCAACTACAATAATGCCATTACTGGGAACACGGCAGACGCGGCCGCTGAATTTAAATATGCGGTCAATACACTTTATCTTCAGGACGAATTCGATTTCGGCAATGGTCTGTTGGTCACAGGGGGCCTTCGATATGATTGGTACACCACCGACGATGCGCCGAATGAAAATGCCGCCTTCCTCGCTGACTATGGGTTCTCAAACTCACAATCGATCGATGGCAAGGGGTTGATCCAGCCACGTCTCGGCTTCAGTTGGGACGCGACTCCATCGCTCGACGTACGGGGTGGTGTCGGCCTTTATTCAGGCGGCAATCCGAATGTCTGGCTTTCCAATACGTATCAAGCGACCAACACGACCCAGGTTGGTGTTGATGGCGGGGATTTCGGTTTAGAGCAGAATGGCGGTCCTTCGATCTTCACGCTTGACTACACGCAATGTGAAAGCGGTGTGCCGACAGGGCCGGGTTACTGTGTTCCAACGATCCTAGCCGATGCAGTTGCAACGGGGCAGGGTAGTAATTTCGAAATCAACTATCTTGATCCCGATTACGACATCCCAGCCAGCTGGAAGTTTGCTCTCGGTGGCACTTATACCTTCGCCAATGACCTCACCTTGACAGCTGATATTCTCTACTCGGTGCTGAAGGACAGTGCAGTTTGGATCAGAGGTGACATTGAGCAAGAAGGAACTGTGACGGGCCCAGACGGCGGAACCTATCCAAACTATGAAAGTGTCAGAGAGCCCTCTTTCGTCCTCACAAATTCGCCCAATGACGCAAAATCGCTCGTCTTGTCTACAGGTCTGTCGCACTCTTACGACTTCGGCCTTAATTGGTCGCTCGGTTATGCCTACACTGATGCTGAGGATGTTCACCCGATGACGTCGTCGGTAGCCTTCTCAAACTATGTCAGCCGGGCCTTTGTTGATCCGCAAAATACACTGGCATCAACCTCAGACTATAACATCAAGCACCGCTTCACCGCGCTTCTGAATTACGAGAAGGCGTTCTTTGGTGACAATATGACGCGTTTCTCAGCGTTTGGGATGATGCGGTCCGGTCGTCCATACTCAATTGTCTATAACGGGGGCGTGTCGAGCTTTGGCATATTCTCTCCGGATGATGATGACGGGGACGGTCGCAACGATGCTGTCCCATTCCTCGACGGAGAGGCAAACACACTCTATCCAGGATTCTCGCGCAACGATCAGGAAGGCTCTTGGTGGGGTAAGATTGACGTTAAGGTTGAACAGGAGTTCTCGCTCCCTAACGGCCACGTCTTCTCCGGCTTCATGGTCATCGATAACTTCACGAACCTGCTGAATGACGAATGGGGCATCCTGCGCGAGCCTGGCTTCCCGTCCACATGCGAGTTCGGTGAACGGTGCGAAAGCCGCGTTGGCGATGCTTCGCGCTATGAAATTCGCTTCGGAGCCCGTTACGAATTCTAGGGTCTAACCCTAGACTAATGAACTGCAGGCTCGCCCCGTTAGGGGCGGGCCTTTTTGTTTGCGCGTCACAAAACTCTGCTATGGAAGTGACATGACTTTTGATCGCCGTACGCTTCTGTCATCGCTCGCGGGCACGGCGGGCCTTGTCGCCTGTCAGACGACCGCCGCGTCAACGGGTCTGGCGGCTCCGGCCAATCTTAGTTCCGGCCTCGGGAAACTCGGCGCCGACACACTATTTCCGCTCGGCGTTGCCAGTGGCGATCCCCTGTCAGACGGTGTGGTGCTCTGGACCCGGATTGTCCCTGATCCGCTCGGTCTTGATGATCCGTTACCCGGTTCAATCGATGTCGATTGGGAAGTCGCCGATGACGAGCTGTTCGCTAAAGTCGTGCAACGGGGTCGCACGCGGGCCACGGCGGATTGGGCGCATAGTGTGCATGTCGAAGTGTCCGGGCTGAAACCCGCCCGACAATATTTTTACCGCTTTATCGCGGATGGACAGAAGAGCCCAACCGGGATGACGCGAACGGCCCCGACCTATCTTGCGCCGACAGATCGCGCGCGGTTCGGCGTTGTGACCTGTCAACATTACGAACAGGGCTTCTTCAACGCTTATACCGATCTGATGAAAATGGACCCCGATTTTATCCTGCATATGGGCGACTATATTTATGAGGTGAGCTGGGGTCCGCAGGTCCGCCGGCAGGCCTCAGTCGATGCGATGGATCTGAGCGATTATCGCCGTCTTCACGCCCAGTATAAATTGGACCCATTCCTCCAAGACGCGCACCGCCGGGTGCCGTGGCTAATGATCTGGGACGATCATGAAGTCGTGAATGATTATGCGGGCTTTAACGACGAGCACTACATGCCGCCCGCCGACGTACGTGCGCGCCGCGCTGCCGCCTATCAGGCCTATTACGAACATATGCCCGTCCGGCTGCGGTCTCGTCCGCGTGGGCCGGATATGCATTTCCATGATAATTTCCAATATGGTGATCTGCTCGCCATTGCGCTGACAGATGGGCGGCAATATCGCGACGACCAAGCCTGTCAGACGCCGGACGATGGCGGAGCACAGCTGGTGAATTGCGATGAGCTTTATGATCCGACCCGGTCCATGCTGGGGATGCAACAAGAACGTGATCTGCTACGGGGGATCGGTCGCTCAGGCGCGACGTGGGAGGCGCTGGCGCAGCCGACTTTGTTTGCGCGCCTTAATCAGACAGACCGGGACGGCAATCCCGGCGCTTGGAGCGATGGCTGGGACGGCTACGCACCAACGCGGGAGCGAATTCTCGACATGGTTGAGCGCCGCAAGCCGCAGAACTTCATCTCATTGGGCGGGGATATGCATAGCTGGTGGGTCACCGATCTGAAGCCGCGCTTCAATGATGAGAATTCGCCAGTCGTCGGATCGGAATTCGTGACGACGTCGATCACAGCGCATAGCTATGCTTATGGTCGCTTCTCGCGCATGTTGCCGGATAATCCGCATATTAAATTCTTTGATGATCGCCAGCGCGGTCATACGTTCATGGATGTGACCAAAGATCGCTGGACAGCGACGCTTCGCTCCATGAACAATGTTTATGATCCCAAGGCGGGCGCGACCACGCGCGGAACATGGGTGGTCGAAAACGGCAAACCCGGCGTAATCGAAGCGTAAGAATAGGATGATGGATATGACTTACTGGGCACACAAAAGTCTGCTGCTAAGCACGGCGCTATTTCTTGGGGCTTGCACGACGACAGGGACGGTGAAAGCAGACCATCAGTATACCGCAGACAATCCGGTCTTGGCGGCTAAGATTGCGGCTGAACCCGTCCGAACACCCGCCAAGAACCTGATCCTATTTATTGGTGACGGGATGGGAATTTCCACTGTGACGGCGGCGCGTATTTTTGAAGGCCAACAACTGGGCGGCCCGGGCGAGGATCATGAATTGTCATGGGAGAGCTTTCCCTACACGGCGCTGTCCAAGACCTACAACACGAACCAGCAAGTCTCGGATTCTGCCGGTACAGCCTCGGCCATGTATACGGGTGTGAAGACGAAGGCAGGGGCGTTGTCAGTCGGACCGGACGTCGCGCGCGGCAGTTGTGACAACGCCAAAGACCAAGCTTTGCCGACCTTTTGGGATGCAGCCGCCGAGCACGGCATGAAGCTAGGTCTCGTGTCGACCGCACGGCTTACGCATGCGACGCCCGCTGCGGCCTATGCGCATTCGTCCGAACGCAATTGGGAATATGACGGCGAACTCAACGATGAGGCTCGCAATAATGGCTGTCAGGATATTGCGGCGCAATTTGTCGAAGGTAATATGATCGACGTGGCGCTGGGTGGCGGCCGGCGATCTTTCCTGCGCGATGTCGATGCCGAGCCGGACTATCCTGACGAAATCGGTCGCCGCACTGATAATGTCAGCCTGATCGACGTTTGGCAGGCCCGCAATCCTGACGGCAAAGTCGTATTCGATAAGGCCGGGTTTGAAGCCTTGGTTCCCGGCCAAGATAAACGTGTTCTGGGCCTATTCGAACCCAGCCACATGAAATTTGCCTCCATGAATGAAGGCTCGGATCCGACTATCGCTGAATTGACAGCGAGCGCGATTGAGCTTCTTTCTGCGGATGGCGACGGGTTTGTGCTGATGGTCGAAGGTGGTCGCATCGATCACGCGCATCATGGCGGCAGCGCTTTTGGTGCATTGACCGATACGGTGGCGTTTGCAGAAGCCGTCGCCGTTGCGGATAGGATGACCTCGGACTCGGACACGACAATCATGGTCACAGCAGATCATTCACATGTGCTCACAATAGCTGGATACCCAACGCGCGGCAACCCGATTTTGGGGCTGGTGAAAGGCAATGCGGACGATGGGTCGCCCTCTGGGGAGATCGTCCTAGCCGCCGATGGCAAGCCGTATACAACTCTGGGCTACGGCAATGGTCCTGGCGCGGTGGACGACGCGCGCGCGCATCTGACCGAAGAGGAAGTGCTGGAGCGATCCTACCGGCAACAGGCAACAGTCCCAACACGCGGCGAAACTCATGCGGGCGAAGATGTCGCCATCTACGCCAAGGGACCGCGCGCCTTCGTTGTGTCCGGTGTGGTGGAGCAGAGCTTCGTCCACGACGCCGTGCGTTACGCGCTCGATCTGGACTAGCGCGCCCGATTTAGCTCTGGGCGTGGAAGGCCCAAGCCGAGCGGATAATGGTCTCTATGTCTGAATGAACAGGCTCGAAGCCGAGCACGGCTTTGGCGTGGCCCTTATCCGCATAGAGCCGCGATAGATCGCCCGTCCGGCGTGGTCCCTTTTCATAGGGGACAGCATGGCCGGTGACACGGCCGATAGTGTCCAGAATGTCCAGATTGCTGATCCCGTTGCCCGTGCCGATATTGACCTCGGCGCGGCTCAAACCCCCGGCCATCTTTTCCAAGGCTAAAACATGCGCGCGGGCAATATCGCTGACATGGATATAGTCGCGGACACAAGTTCCGTCAGATGTGTCGTAATCCGTACCGAATAACGTGAGCGGACCCCGTCGACCCATCGCCGCCTGCATGGCGAGCGGGATCAGATGGGTTTCTGGATCATGCTCTTCGCCAATGAGGCCGCTTTCGTCCGCGCCGGACGCATTGAAATATCGAAGCGTGACATAAGTGAGGTCGTAGGCTTTGTGGTAGCTTTGGATCATATGCTCAATCGCGAGCTTGGTCTTGCCATAGACGGAGACTGGCAGCTGCGGATCACTCTCCTTAATTGGCATCTTCTCCGTCTCGCCATAGGTCGCGCAGGTGGAGGAAAAAATCAGTTTAGTGACATTTGCAGCCCGCATAGCGTCGAGCAGGTTGAGCGCCCCGATCACATTGTTGCTGTAGAATTCAGCGGGTTTTTTCTCGCCGATTCCGACTTCGATTGAACTGGCGAGATGGACGACAGCCGATAGGTCGGGCCATCGCGCAAACGCCGCATCAAGGGCCGGGCGGTCGCGCAGGTCGACGGTCTCAAGCGGTCCCCATTGCACCGCATGTTTGTGACCGCTGGAGAGATTATCGAGCGTGATCGGGCGACCACCTTGTTCGGCGATCATCATGCAGACATGGCTACCAATATAGCCCGCGCCGCCAACGACGAGAATGTCCTGTCCGGTGAGGTCGTACATATGGCGGTCCTTCAGCAAACCCAGAATGCGTGGGGGTGGGCGGCTAGCAATCGACCCCGCCACTCATCAACTCGGTCGGTTTCGACGCAGGCGACGATGCAACCGCCAAAACCCCCGCCTGTGAGGCGAGCCCCGGTCGCGCCGAACGCTTGCGCATCAGCGACCAGCGCGTCGACGGGCTCCACAGAGATTTCAAAGTCATCACGCATGGAGATATGACTTTGGTTCATCAGCGCACCAAAATCCTCCATTTTCTGATCGCGCAAGGCCTGAGCCGCTTCAACCGTGCGGCGATGCTCGCTCATACAGTGCCGTGCCCGCCGGATGAGATGAGGGCTCAGATGCTGGATGGAGGCGAACTCAGCCTCGCTCATCAGGCAAAGATTATCATGACTGAGCGCGGCTTTGACCGCGTCGCACTCTTCCTTGCAGACTTTGTAGCGCCCCTCATTGAGTTGCCGAAAGATGCCGGAATGGATGACCGCCATATGGTGCGTATTGGGGAGGTCGATCACATTGAAATCGAGGGTTTTCGTATCCAGCGACAAGGCTTGACCGGGCTGTGAGATCGCAACCGCCATCTGATCCATAATCCCGCACGGCATGCCGATAAATTCATTCTCAACCCGCCTTGCGAGCACGGCGAGCTCTGTTGCGGATTGGCCCGAGCCGCTTAGATCACGCGCCGCGCGCAATGTGCCGACAGTCACCGCAGCGGAAGAGGAAATGCCCGCCCCAAAGGGCAGGGTGGTCGTGACCCTCACATCCGCCCCGTTCGGGCCAAATCCCTCATGTCGCGCGAGCTGTAAGGCTCCAACAATATAGTCGGACCAGTGATCTTGTGCCTTATCGTCAATGCGACGCTCGGCCAGATCGTCGAATTTATCCGACTGGATGCGAACCCGGCCATCGTCTCGCGCTGACAGAGCGAGAGTGACGCCGAGACGCAACGCCGTCGGCAATACTCTGCCGCCATTATAATCCGTATGTTCGCCGATCAGATTGACCCGGCCCGGTGTGAAGTCGGACACGTCGGGCGCGTGCCCGAATCTGCGTTTGAAGGGCTCTTCGATCATGGCCTCAGTCACAGGGCGCGCAGATCCTGCGCCGCGCGTTCGGGCATCACATCGACCGTGAACGCCCCCGTCGATTGTTCGACCGAGGCGAGATATTTGATCCGCCCGGAAGCCCGCATCAGCGGATAAAATTGGGCGCTGAACTGCCAATCCCGTTCCAACCCCACCGGGGCGGCATGCAGCGAGAGCATATAAGGCGTCGTCTGTCCGAATAGCGCATCATAGCGGCGGGTCATATCGCCCAGCAGATGCGCAAACCCGTCCGCTTCCTCTTCTGTAAACTCCCACGGGCCTTTGACTGGGCGGCGCGGGACGAGCCACGTCTCATAGGGAAAGCGGGCAAAGGGCGGGCAGACGGCGTCGATGCCGCCAGCCTCAGTCACATTGTAAGTCTCCAATCCGTCTCGCATATGACCTGCCAAGTCATAGCCCGCCTGAAACCCTTCAGCCGCCTGACGCTGGACTTGCGGCACAAAGGGGAAGGCATAAATCTGTCCATGCGGGTGGTGCAGAGTCACGCCGACGGCGTCGCCGCGCGACTCAAACGGCAGAACAAATTCGCAGCCCTGTGCGAACAGGTCAGCATATCGGTCATTCCAAGCGGCGAGCAGCAGGCGGCGTTTATCTTGTCCGACCGTGTGCAGACTCCCGCTCTGATCCGGCGTATAGACGACCACGTCGCAATGACCTTTGGCGACGGCGCTCTCTATGCCGACGACGCTCTGCGGGGCGGGCGCGTCGCGGTGGAGGCTGGTAAATTTATTCTCAAATATGGCCAGTTCAAAGTCGGTGAAGGGAATTTCCGTGTCGGGTCCGCCGGGCTTAGACGGGGCTAACGGATCATCCGCCGCCGAAGGTTTGAAGGTCCGATTTTGGCGGTGCGGCGCATAGACGTTCCATTCGTTTCGGAGCGGGTGCCACCGCAATTCCCCGCCTTTGGCGACTTCGCCGCCCGTCTCCGGCAGGGGTGGCTGATCGTGCGGTTTGTAACCGTAGAGATGCAGCGGACGCCCATCGGCCTTGGTGAAGACCCGGCGGTAGATCGGTCGTCCGGCGATAGTCGCGATGGGCGAAGCAGTGTCCATGGCGGACCTCTAATTCATTCTGGGACCAATGACCATTTGGGACCGACCATAAAGTCGGATAACTGGCACGGATGGAGTTGATTGCTGTTTCAGATGAGCTGACCTTCACACTGCGCAACGCGGCGATCACTTACGCCATGCGGGTGAGCGCTGAGGGGCTGCTGGAACAGCTCTATTTCGGCGCGTCTATGGCCGCGCCGCAGCCGCCATCGCGTCCTTTACGCCACTGCACGGTGATGTTCGAAGATAGTCCCACGTTGACATTGAATGAGCTGCCGCAGGAGTATCCAACGCAGGGGCGCGGTGATTTCGGATCACCCGCCTTTCACGCGGTCGGAGCTGACAATTCGGTCTTTTCATTTCTCTACAAGTCGTATCGGGTCGTAGACGGCAAACCGACGCTCGACGGGATGCCATCCTCACGGGGCAGTGGCGCGAAGACCATGATCGTGACGCTCGCTGACGCGGTGCAGCGAGTCGAAGTCGATCTGCATTACACGATCTGGGCGGACCAAGCTGTGATCGCGCGCCGGGTGGAGATCCGCAATGTCGGCGCGTCCTTAGTCAGTCTGCGGCATGTGCACTCCAGCGCCCTCGACCTCCCGCCGGGCGATTACGACTTGCAGCATTTTCACGGCACATGGGCGCGGGAATTTAATGCGGAACGCGTGCCGCTACCGACTGGACGTTTCATCATCGAGAGTGCGCGCGGCACATCGAGTAATGCGCATAATCCGTATCTGGCGGTGATGGAATCGGGCGCGACCGAGACAGAAGGCGACTGTTTCGGCACGACGCTTGTCTATTCCGGGAATTTCGCGATCAGCGCGGAAAAGGGCGAGTTCGGGCGCGTGCGATTGCTGGCCGGGGTCAACCCGTTCAATTTCGACTGGGCGCTGCAACCGGGCGAAACCTTTGCCACGCCAGAAGCGCTGCACGCCTTTTCGGGTGAGGGGTTGGGTGGTCTCAGCCATGTGTGGCATGATTTCATCCGGGCGCATGTCTCTCCGGAACGCTTTCGCAATGTTCCACGACCGACCTATCTCAATACATGGGAAGCAGCCTATTTCGACGTAACCGAAGACAAAGTCCTTGACCTCGCCGACCTCGCGACGGGGATCGGCGTCGAGATGTTGGTGCTTGATGATGGCTGGTTTAAGGGTCGGACGGACGACCGACGCGCATTGGGCGATTGGACGGCAGACCAAGATCGGTTCCCGATGGGCACCGCGGCGTTGGCCGAAAAAGTTCGTGCCAAAGGGCTGAAATTTGGTATTTGGTTCGAACCGGAAATGATCAGCCCTGATAGTGATCTTTACCGCGCCCATCCCGATTGGGGGATGTCCGTGCCAGGCCGAACGCCGTCGCTGGGGCGTCACCAGATGACGCTCGATTTGTCAAAGCCAGAGGTCGTCGACCATATTTACGGACAACTCGACGCAATCTTGTCGTCGGGTCAGATCGATTATGTGAAGTGGGATATGAACCGGAACATGACGGAGGTTGGGTCGGGCGCAAAAGCACACCGATACATGCTCGGTCTCTATGGCCTACTGGACCGTTTGATGACTGCCTATCCGGATATATTGTTCGAGACCTGCGCATCTGGCGGCAACCGCTTCGACCTCGGCATGCTCAGCTATATGGCGCAGGGTTGGGTATCCGATATGTGCGATCCGATTGGGCGTCTCGCCATCATCAATGGCGCGTCTCACCTATTTCCGACCGATGTCATGGCCGCCTATATTGGGCCGTCCCCCAATCATCAGAACGGACGGATGAGTTCTATTCGCGCGCGGTTCTTGGCGGGCTTCGTTTGCGCGGCGCGTGGTGTGTCGTTGAACGCCCCCGAAATCGCTGCGCAAAAGGACGCGCTGACGAATTATGTCGAATTTTCCAAGACGACCGTGCATGACATGCTCGGCGCGCGGTTTGATCGTCTTCGCCATGATGACAACGAAACCATCTGGCAGCAGACGAGCCGTGACGGATCTACAGTCTATGTCGCCGCGTTCCAGACCCTGAACGCGCCAAACCTGCCGCTGCGGCGCGTGCGATTGCGCGGACTGAACACCGACGCGCATTATGCGCTGGAAGATGGCACGACCTATGGCGGGGATAGGCTGATGCAGCACGGTATCGCATTGACGATACCGACCGAAGATTTTGCGGCAGAGCTTCTTATTCTACAAAAAGTCAGCTAGCAGTTGGGGCCGGGCCAAAGGTCCGCGTCAGGGGAAATATGAATGGAACTCAGTCTCACGCAAGTGCTGGTCTTTCTGGGACTGAGCGCTGCCATCGCCTTGGCGACCTGGTCGTTTTGTCGTGATCAGGTCGGACGCGGAAAAGGCGAAAGCGCTGAGTCCGATTACTTCCTCGCTGGCGGTAGTTTGAAATGGTATTTCGTTGCCGGGTCGATCACCCTGACCAATCTGTCGACGGATCAGCTTGTCGGGATGAATGGCGCGCAAATGGCGCTGCTGGCTTGGTGGGAATTGGCTGCCGTTGTCGGGCTGATGATGCTCGCCTTCGTGTTTATTCCGGTTTATTACAAATATAATTGTACGACGACGACGGAATTGCTCGAACGGCGCTATAATAATAAACATATTCGCGCGCTGATTTCGATCCTGTTCTTGCTCGGCAATATTTTCATCTTTTTGCCAGCGATCCTCTATGGCGGTTCGCTTTTCATGATCAATCTGTTCGATCTGGACATTAATCTCTACATTATCGCGGCTCTGTTTGCGGTCGTTGGCTCGGCTTACGCGATCTTTGGCGGCCTGCGCGCCGTCGCGGTCTCGGACACATTCTCAGGGGTTTTGCTACTGGGTCTGGCCATTTTGGTGACGGTCATCGCACTCAACGCCATCGGCTGGGACTTATCCGGCATTCCGCGTGAGCGGCTGACCTTGATCGGTGGCCCCGATAGCGACATTCCCTTTGCCACCTTGTTCACCGGTATGCTGTTCATCCAGATGTTCTACTGGTCCACGAACCAGACGATCACGCAGCGCGCCATGGCGTCGCCATCAGTCGGCGAGGCGCAAAAAGGCATTCTCGCGGCGGCTGCGATACGGCTTCTGATCATTCCGCCGATTATCGTTCTGCCGGGCATCGTCGCGTTCAAACTGTATGGCGATATTGGTGACGCGACCTATGGTCGGCTTGTTGGCGACGTGCTGCCCGCTTTCCTATCCGGGGCTTTTGCCGCAGCCATTGCAGCGGCAGTGCTGACCACCTTTAACTCCATCCTCAACGCCTCTGCTGCGCTTTGGGTGATGGATATTCACGAGACCTATATCAACAAACGCCCCAATGTGCGGCGGCTGTCGCTGTGGGTGTCCGTCGTCATGGTGCTGCTCGGTTTTGTCTTGATCCCGATTTTCAACAATCCAGAAAACAGTATCATTGATCTGGTGCAACGGCTTTATGGCCTGCTGTCTATGCCGATCCTGTCAGCGTTCATTGTTGGGCTGTTGTTCCGCAACGTGAATGCCTACGCTATGATTGTCGCGGTGCTGTATGGCGTGCTGGCTTATGGTTGGGCGACCAATCCGTTTGGAGCCCCCAATATCGGCCTGCACTATATCCACATTATGGCGATCACCCTGTTTTCTGGTGTGGCCTTGGCACTGGTGCTCAGCCTCATGTTTGGCTCCCGACCCATTTGGGATGCACACAACGTCTTCTCGCGCTCATCAGAGGCAATGACACCGATCGATGGCTGACCCTATCCGACCAGAGCTGGGCGTTTGCTATTATCCCGAACATTGGCCGAAGAATATCTGGGCGGATGATGCGCGCCGGATGGTCGAAATGGGCCTGTCTTGGGTTCGGATCGGCGAATTCTCGTGGAGTCGGATTGAACCTGAGCCGGGGCAGTTCGAGTGGAACTGGCTGGACCGCGCGATTGAGACGTTGGGACAGGCGGGCTTAAAGGTCGTCATGTCGACACCGACCGCGACTCCGCCGCGTTGGATGGTGGATCGTCATCCCGACATGCTGGCGTGGGACATGGACGGCCGCCCGCGTGGGTTTGGCTCGCGGCGACATTATGATCTTTCGCATCGAGGGTATCGGGATGAGTGTGTGCGGATCGCGACGGTTCTGGGGGAACGCTATGGCCGCAATGCACATATTCATGCGTGGCAGCTCGATAATGAATATGGCTGCCATGACACGACGCGGTCCTACAGTCCCGTTGCGCGGGCGGGGTTCCAGACTTGGCTCCGCGAGAAATATGGCGACATTGATGCGTTAAATACGCGTTGGGGCAATGTCTTCTGGTCGATGAATTATGCGTCCTTCGATCAGATCGATCTGCCGAACCTGACCGTGACAGAGCCAAACCCGGCGCACGCGATGGACTTTCGCCGCTTTGCATCCGATCAAACTGTCGCGTTCAACCGCGCGCAGGTTGATGCGCTTCGCCCGCTGACGGATGCGCCGTTGCTTCATAACTATATGGGCCGGATTACGGACTTCGACCATTTCGCGGTTGGCGAGGATTTAGAAATCGCGACATGGGACAGCTATCCGCTCGGTTTTCTTGAGGATCGCTCAGATCGGGATGAGGTGTTTAAACGGGCTCACATGCGCTGCGGCGATCCGGATTTTCAGGCTTTGCATCATGATCTTTACCGCGCGGTCGGCCAGATGCGCTCGGGCGGAATGGGTCGTTGGTGGGTGATGGAGCAGCAACCGGGTCCCGTAAATTGGGCGCCGCATAATCCTATTCCCGCGCCCGGCATGGTCCGGCTTTGGGCACTGGAAGCGTTCGCCCACGGCGCGGAAGTCCTTTGCTTTTTCCGTTGGCGGCAAGCGCCGTTTGCGCAGGAACAGAACCATGCAGGCTTGCTGCGATCTGACGGTAAGCTGTCAGATGGGGGGCGTGAAGTGCAGGCCTTGGCTCGTGAATTGGCGAGCTTTGGTGATCTGTCAGCCGAGCCTGCCAATGTCGCTATCGTCTTCGACTATGCCTCGCAATGGGCGTGGGAGGTTCAGCCGCAAGACGTTCAGTTCGATTATTTCCGCCTCATATTTGAGATATATTGCGGGCTGCGTCGCGCTGGCCTGTCGGTCGATATTTTACCGCCGACGACGGAGAGTTTCGGGGATCGATCGCTTGTCCTAATACCGGGACTGTTCGCATGGACCAAGCCTTTGCGGCAGGCGATGTCTGAGTTCACGGGGCAGATTGTGGTTGGGCCACGATCTGGTTCCCGTACGGAAGACTTCCGAATTCCTGATGATCTGCCGCCGGGTCTTGAGGGCATCAAGGTCACCGCCGTCGATACGCTGAGAGCCGATGCGCCGGAAAAACTAACCGATGGCGGGGTGGTCCAAATCTGGCGTGAGATCATCGAGTCCGATTGGACTGTTCTGGAAACGACCCGCGATGGTAACCCGGTCCGTCTCGGTCGTGACAAAGTGCATTATTGGGCGGGGTGGCCAGACGCAGAGGCGCTCGACCGCTGGTTGGGCGATCTGCTGGAGCCAGACTTGCGAGACGTCGGCCGAACACGATTGCGCCGGACTGCGGGCGGCGAGATCAAGATCGATTATCTCGACGCGTCAGTCACGCGCCTTTAATGGATCAGGCTGCCAGTCCCAAAGGCGAGAACAGCACATAGACTCCGACCACTAACGCCACGAGTAGAAGCGCTGTCGGCTTGGCATAACGCCACGGGGTAAGATCAACCTTATGCGGATCGGGCTGCGCCGCGGGGACGGTACGCGGGGCCAAACGTGTCGCGACGGCGAGAATGCCGAGCTCGATGGCGAACAACACGGCGTAGAGATGCAGGAAGTGCAGCGTAACAATGTCGTCAAATACGAACTTCAATAGACCGTAAGCGATGACGTGAAAGACGATGACGAGCTTGGCGCCTATGGCGGGCGTCCGCTTGGTGAACAGACCGACGATGACGATGGTGACGATAGGAATATTATAGAAGCCGGTAAAGATACGGATGATCTGCCACAGGCCTTGCGGCGCGAGGTAGAGCAACGGCGCGACGATGAAAGAAAAGACCGCGATCACGACGCTGGCGATCATCGCGACCCGCACCGTTTGCGCTTCGCCCATTGGAGTCTTTCGAGCAGGTACATAGACGTCGAGCACGAACAGTGTCGCGGCGCTATTGAGTAGCGAGTTGAAGGAACTGAACACCGCGCCAAACAGGACGGCGAGGAAGAATCCCATCACCCAGATTGGCAGTAGATCTTGCACCAATTGCGGGAAGGCCAGATCGATGGAGGTCAGTCCGGGTCCGTAAAGATGGAAGGCGATGACGCCAGGGATCATCATAAAAAACGGGACCAGCACTTTGAAGAAACCTGATAGCAAAACCCCTTTCTGGCCTTCGGCGAGACTACGGGCGGCGAGGGTTCGCTGAATGACATATTGGTTGGTGCACCAGTAAAATAAATTGGCGATAATCATGCCGGTGAAGAGCGTGCCGAATGGGGTCGGGTCGGTCTTATCACCGATGGCATTCAGCTTTTCGGGATGGTCGCTGAGTAAGCGTCCGAGCCCGTCGCCCATGTTGCCATCGCCCAGAGCAGAGAGGCCCAAACACAGAACAAGTATGCCAACGATCAGCAAGCCGAGGCCATTGATTGTGTCTGAAACGGCGACCGCTTTGAGCCCGCCAAATACCGCATAGAGCGCGCCGACGCCGCCAATGACGAGCACGGTCGCGACCAGTCCGCCAAATTCAGACAGTCCAAGCAGAGTTGGAACGTCGAAGATCTTGATGACCGCGATAGAGCCTGAATAGAGCACGGACGGTATAGTCACGAGGCCGTAACCGAGCATGAACAGCACGACTGAGTAGCGCCGCACATCGGCGTCATAGCGGTCATTGAGGAATTCCGGCAGGGTCGTGAACGCGCCCTTGAGATAGCGCGGCAGGAAAATCATCGCCATGGCGATGGTCGAAATAGCGGCTGTGACCTCCCACGCCATGCTCGACATATTGTGGCCGTAAGCTGAACCGTTTAGCCCGATCAGCTGTTCGGCTGACAGGTTGGTCAGGAGCAGAGATCCGGCAATAAACAAACCACCAAGATTGCGTCCGGCGAGGAAATAGCCATCCTGCGTTTGCACCTCATCGCGGGACGCGCGGTAGGAAATATAGGCCACGCCCGCCATGAAGACGGCGCAGCTGACAAGGACGAAAATCAGGGACGAACTGCTCATTAATTCGGCCTAGTCGGGCTCAGCTCGATTGTCATTAGCTCCGAGTGCCTGCGCCCAACGGTGTCGGCTGCATGGTCTGCGGGACTCGCCCATAAGCGTGCGGCAATGATGATGTTTTCATCTGTGACAGAATGCGGGACCCAAATAATTGCGCCTCGTCGATATGCGGATAGCCGGAGAAAATGAAGGCGCGGATGCCCATTTTCATATAACTCTCGATCTCGCTCATCACCTGATCGGTCGAGCCAACTATCGCCGCCCCGCAACCAGGCCGCGCGCGTCCAATCCCGGTCCAGAGATGCGGTTCAACATAGCCGAACTGGTCGGCCAACGCGCGCGCGCCTGATGCGACACGCCAAGGCTTATACTGTCATGGGCGCGGTCGCGGATCAGCTTGCCATATTCATCGTCGAGCTGGCTGACGAGGTACTCCGCATAGTCCCGTGCCTCGGCCTCTGTGTCGCGGACGATCACTTGAGCGCGCAGGCCATAGTCCAATGTCCGGCCATAGCGGTCGGCGACGGCGTGGACGGCTTTCATGCGTTCGGCCAGCTGGTCCTTGGTTTCGGGCCACATCAGATAAACGTCGCAATGCTCCCCACATAGATCGAGCGCTGAGAGCGAGTAGCCGCCAAAATAGAGCAGAGGTCCGCCATTCTGTTGATAGGGTTTGGCAGGTGCGGCGGGGACGTCGGTAAAGTCGTAAATCTCACCGTGAAAATTGATCACGTCCTGCGTCCAAGCCTGTTTAAGGATTGAAACCACTTCGCGTGAGCGCTGATAGCGATAGGCGCTGTCGGCCCGTTCGCCCGGAAAGTCGGAACTGATAATGTTCACTGTCAACCGTCCCTCCAACATATGATCCAGAGTGGCCAAGGTCCGGGCGAGCATGATGGGCTGCATCTCACCACAGCGCACGGCGGCCAGCATATTGATCCGTTCGGTCAGCGGCGCGCAACCCGCAACAAAGGACAATGTGTCCTGCCCCACTTGATAGGAGGAGGGGCAGAGGATGTTGCGAAACCCTTGGGTTTCCGCTTCCAGCACAATGTCGCGGCAATGGGTCCAGCTTGATTTTAGATCACCGTCGGGGACGCCGAGAAACTGATAATCGTCTGAACAAAGCGCAGAAAACCACGAAATTTCCGGGTCCCGAAGATCGGGCGATGTGATGGGAACGATGCTGATGGCAGGCCTGCCTGATGGGTTGAAAACAGAGATTGCCTAACATTCAAATCAAGGTGTATCAATACTGTATCAATTTGGGGAAATGCATGACGCCATCACGGCCATTGCCGCGCAGCGTCGAGATCAGCGAAACGCTGATCCGGGAGATTGCGTCGGGACTTTTGCCCGATGGCTCGCGCCTGCCTACAGAACGGCAGATGGCGGCGGATTATGGTGTGGCGGTTGGAACCTTGCGCAAAGCGCTGGCCGTGCTCGAGGAGAAGGGGGTGCTGGAACGGGTTCAGGGCTCTGGCAATTATGTCCGCCGGCGCGCCAATGTTCGAAGCGTCTATTCCCAATTTCGTTTGGAAAAGCCGGGCGGCGGAGGGCTGCCGACGGCGCAGATCGTGTCCCTAGCGGACACGGATTCACCCGAGCCAGCGCTGGCCTTCGGCTTCTCAACAACGGCACTCAGGATCGACCGATTGCGCTCACTCGATGGACATCTGGTCGCACTGGAACGCATTTGGCTAGATGGCCGATATGGGGCGTTAGCGGACGCGTCGTCGATGAGCGCGTCTCTCTATGCGTTTTATCGCGATCATCTCGGGCTGGTGATTTCGCGGGTCGAAGACAGTGTTGGTGTGTCTGAATTGCCAGGCTGGGCAGAGCTGCCGGGGATCACTGCCGGAGACGCGGCTGGCTATATCGAGAGACGGGCGTGGAGTCAGTCGGGCGAGGCGGCGGAATATTCCCGAACCTGGTTCGACCCGGCCCGCGCACGTTTCATTAATCGGATCGAAGGTCTGTCGCCATCATGAAAAAATACGGCATTATCGGCTGTGGCATGATGGGCCTCGAGCATATCGAGAACATCAATCTGCTGGACGGCGAAAAGGTTCACAGCGTCTACGATCCGGTGGCGGAACTCGCGAAATTAGCCGCCGCGAGAGCGGGTGGGGCTGTGATCCAATCATCCATAGAACAGCTCGTGTCCGATCCGGATCTGGACGCTGTTGTCATTGTCAGCCCGAACTTTCTCCATGTCGATCAGCTAGAGATTATTGCGTCGCAGGCCACCCTGCCAATCCTCTGCGAAAAACCGCTCTATACCGATCCGAGCCAAGCAGCCCGATTGACCCGGTTCGAGAAAAGCTATGGCGCGCCGGTCTGGGTTGCGATGGAATATCGCTACATGCCGCCCATCGCGAAACTGATCGAGCAATGCGACGCCGTCACAGGCGGTGTCAAAATGCTGAGCATTCGGGAGCACCGATTTCCGTTCTTACCAAAGATCGGCAATTGGAACCGGTTCTCAGAAAACACGGGCGGGACGATGGTTGAGAAATGTTGTCATTTCTTCGATCTGATGCGTCTGATTACGGGCGCGGAACCGATCCGGGCCGCCGCCACCGCCGGGCAAGCGGTCAATCATCTGGCGGAGCGCTATGACGGCCGGACGCCCGATGTTTGGGATTCGGGTTATGTCTTATTCGACTTCGACAATGGGACGCGGGCAATGTTAGAGCTGTGCATGTTTGCCGACGGATCGCCGTGGAATGAAGAAATCAGCGCGGTCGGTGCCAACGGTAAAATTGAGTGCCGCTTACCCGGTCCGCACCGGTTCTGGCCCGCTGGAATTGACGTTATTCCCCAGCTGACCACGGCCCCACGCAGTCCGAAAAACCCTGTCACGATAAATGTCCCGATTGATGAAATTTTGCTGATGGCAGGGGATCATCATGGGTCCACTTTCTATCAGCATGAACGGTTTCTCGAAGTCGTGCGCGGGAAGGCTAAGGTTGAAGTGACGCTTACCGATGGCCGGCGCGCTGTAGAGATGGGATTGGCGGCTCAGACAGCGGCGAGCGATCATTGTGTGGTCGAGTTGTGACCCAACATATCCAGAGCCTTTGATGGGTGAGGCGGCCTCAGTTGAGACGAAGTCTCTCGCAAAGATGATCGTCAACGCCGTTCCGGGGTTGGGACTTGTCATTATCGCGACCGCCTGTGCTTACACTCTGGCCATGCTCCTCCATCTTCCCTCAGTGATTGTCGCCTTGATTGTCGGCATGGCGCTTAACCCTCTACTGACGCGGATGTCCGTGATCAGATCGGGTGTGTTTTTCGCCGCTGACCCTTTGATGAGACTAGGTGTGGCCTGTCTTGGGGCGGGTGTGAATGCGGCGCTGTTGCTGACTCTCGGCTGGCCCATCTTTGCAACATTGATCCTCGCGATGGGCGCAACTGTTCTGTGCGGTTTGGTCGTGGGAAAATGGCTCGGTCAGACACGGCGGTTTAGTGTTTTATCGGCGGGCGCTGTGGCTATTTGTGGGGCATCCGCCGCAATCGCGATCAGCAGCGCTATGCCGAAGACGGACAAGGATGATCGGGATTTGCCGGTCGTCATCGTCGCTGTCAGTCTTTTATCGGCAGCCGGCATTCTTCTCTACCCGCTTTTGACAAGCGCATTGGCGTTAAGCGACGCCTCGGCCGGGTTCGTGCTGGGCGGCTCGCTTCATAATGTGGCGCAGGCGATTGCTGCTGGGTTTTCTGTCTCTGATCCGGCAGGCGAAATGGCGACCTTGGTCAAGATGTCCCGGGTCGCGATGTTGGCCCCTATAGTCATGATTGTCGCATTTACGTTCCGTGGGGCTGGCGAAAGCGAAGGTGGTGCGCGCAAGTTGGCTTTGCCGCCTGTCTTCCTTTTGGGATTCCTCGCGCTCATGGCCGCCAGTTCAGCCCATCTTATACCGCAGAGTGTCGAGACAGCCCTTGGCTATGTGTCCAAAGCCTGTCTGTTGCTCGCCATGACCGCCATTGGGTTGCGAACACCGATCATGGATGTGGTCAAGATGGACCGCAGAGCGATCGTTTTGCTGTTACTCGAAACCGTCACCATCCTATTGGTGGTTTTGGTCGCTGTGCAGTTTATCGCAGTTTAGGCGATGCGAGGGGTAGTCTAACCAAAAAAAGACCGACACCCATCTTTCAATGGGGTCGGCTAGGGCTTGGGAAAAGTGGGGTTTCGAGACGCGGATGTGCAGCGCCGATCTGAAGTTCTAGGGGCCAGCAAGAACGCACTCTTAATGTTACCCAAAAGGTTAGGGTTCGTTTCCAAGATGGTAATGCTGTTTTCGTCGAGACCGGTCAAATTTTTGCTAGCGCTGGTCTCTTGGGAATAGTTTTCTACCAGTTCCACACGGTCGCCCTTGTTCATGCGGGAAAGAGCCGCCACAACCGCGTCATTGATTTCAAAATGGAGACTTGCGTGACGACTCGATTGAAAACCTCACACCTTTATACCAGCTCGCTAATAGTCTTGGGCATGGCGTTCGGAATGCCAGCGTCAGCAACGGAAGGCATGTTTACGCCAGACCAGTTGCCAGAGATTGCCAAGGATCTTCGCGCCAAAGGGCTTAAACTCAAGCCTGCGCAAATTTCTGATCTTACAGGCTTCCCAATGGGTGCGGTTGTGTCGCTCGGTGGCTGCACCGCTTCTTTCGTTTCGCCGCAAGGTCTGGTCGTGACCAATCATCACTGCGCCTATGGCTCGATCCAATATAATTCGACAGAAGAGATGAACTATCTCGAAAACGGTTTCCTCGCAGCGGATTTCAACGCTGAATTACCAGCCGCACCCGGATCGCGTATCTTTGTCACAGTCGATGTTGATGATGTCACAGACGCCGTAACTGGCGATCTATCGGAGGGCCTGTCAGGGGAAGACCGCTTCGCGGCAATCGACTCAAATCGTAAAGCGCTTGTGTCTGAATGCGAGGAAGATGACGGGCACCGTTGCAATGTGGCGTCCTTCTATGGCGGCCTGCAATATAAACTCATTAAAAGTCTTGAGATCAAGGATGTCCGTCTTGTCTATGCGCCCGCAGGCCCAATCGGCAAATATGGCGGCGATATCGATAACTGGATGTGGCCCCGTCACACGGGCGATTTCTCCTTCTACCGGGCCTATGTGTCTCCCGATGGCAAGTCGGCTGACTATAGCGAGGAGAACGTTCCGTTCACGCCAGAGCACACGCTGAAAGTTTCCAGTGCCGGACTGGATGACGGTGATTTCGTGATGGTCGCGGGTTATCCGGGCCGCACGTCACGCTATGCCCGTTTGGCTGAAGTCGAGAATACGTTCGATTGGAACTATCCGACTTGGCAGGTTGTGCTGGAAGATTGGATTGGGGCCATTAATGGTGCGTCTGAGCCGGGCAGCGATGCACGGATCAAATATCAATCGCGCTTGGCTGGGCTCAACAATTTCATGAAAAACCTCGGTGGACAGATCGAAGGGGCTCGCCGCGTCGATCTGGTTGGTCGTCGGGCCGAGCGGGAAGCAGCTCTGAATGCTTGGATCGCCGCTGAGGCGCCGGACGCAGGCTATGCGGAAGCCATCGAAGCGCTTGACGCCCTCGCTGAAGAAACAGCGATGGCCGCGCAACAATCCTATTGGTTCGGCAATGCCACACGCCCGCAACTCTATAATATTGCGCGACGTCTATATCGTCTGTCCAAAGAAAGCGGAAAACCCGACGCCGATCGCGAAACGGGCTATCAAGAGCGCGATTTGGACCGGATGAAGCAGAGCTTCACCGCGATTGATCGGCGCTATGATCCAGCCGTTGATAAGGCGGAATGGATGGTCTTCCTAAAAGGCTATTTGGCACAGCCCGAAGAGCAGCGTGTACAGGCATTCGACACCGCGCTCGGTCTTAATGCGTCCATGAGCGAAGCAGAAATGTCGACCATGCTCGACCGCTATTATGCCGAGACGACATTGGATGATCTCGACACGCGCCTTGCTCTGATGGAAGCAACAACCGAAGAGCTGAAAGCGAGCGATGATCCGTTCATGCAGCTTGCTGTCGCGCTCTATGATTATGGCATGGACCGCGAAGGCGCGACCAAAGATCGAGCCGGTCGCCGCGCCACACTGCAGCCTAAATATATGGAAGCGATCATTGCGTGGCAGAAAGCACAGGGCTTCACCGCCTATCCGGATGCCAATTCCACGCTACGTGTCACCTATGGCAACGTTATGGGCGGATCGCCCAGGGACGGGTTGCGCTATGATCCATTCACGACGCTGGAAGGCATTATCGAGAAGGATAATGGTGAGGACCCGTTTAACTCCCCGCAAAAGCAACTTAATCTGATCAAGGCAAAGGACTACGGATCCTATGCGTTGAAATCTATTGGGTCTGTTCCGGTCAATTTCCTCACAGATCTCGACTCGACCGGCGGGAATTCCGGTTCAGCGACGCTGAATGCGCGCGGGGAACTAGTCGGCTTGCTGTTCGACGGAACGATTGAGAGTGTAAACTCCGATTGGGACTTCGATCCACGCACGACCCGCTCGATCCATGTCGATAGCCGCTACATGCTGTGGGTGATGGATAAGGTCGATGAGGCGGATCGCCTGCTCGAAGAGATGGATATCGTCAACGCACGCGGTCGCTAGACTTTAACACCGAGAAATCTGTAGCCGCCCGTTTTACGACGGGCGGCTTTTTTATTATCTAAAAAGCGGCTCATCAAAACTGCGCAGCTTCCGCGAATGTAGATTGCCAGCATCAGCCTCGTCGCGCAGGATCTTAATCGCGCGCAGACCAATTTGAAGATGTTGTCCGACGCGCTCCTGATAAAACGCATCCGCCATACCCGGCAGTTTAATCTCTCCGTGCAGAGGTCGGTCTGACGCGCAGAGCAGCGTTCCGTAGGGCACACGGTAGCGATATCCATTGGCCGCAATCGTTGCGGATTCCATGTCGATCGCGATGGCCCGAGACTTGTTCAAATCAACGGCATAATCCTCAAATGCCAATTCCCAGTTTCGATCATCCGTTGTCACGACGGTGCCGGTTCGCAGCAGATGTTTTAAGTCGGACGGGCTCGCGCCCGTTTCTTCGCAGACGGCTTTGCTGAGAGAGAGTTGGACTTCGGCCAAGGTCGGCAACGGAATGTGCGGCGGCAGGACGTGGTCGAGGACTTTGTCTTTGCGGAGATAGGCGTGGGCGAGCACATAATCGCCAAGCCGTTGCGTGCGCCGGAGCGCCCCGCAATGGCCGATCATCAACCAGACATGCGGACGCAATACGGCGAGGTGATCGGTGATGGTTTTGGCATTGGACGGCCCCACACCAATGTTCACCAAGGTTACACCTCGACCCTGTTCCCGCACCAGATGATAGGCCGGCATTTGCGGGACTTTCGCAATCGGATCGCAGGACGGTTGGCCGTCCGGTCCAGTGACTCGTCCACCCGGCTCAACCAGATGGGTCGCGCGGCCTGCGCGAACTTCTTCCGTTGCCCAGACAACGAATTCGTCGACATAGCGCTGATAGTTGGTGAATAGAATATAGGACTGGAAGTCTTCGGGTTGGGTGGCCGTATAGTGCCGTATGCGGTGCAGCGAGTAATCGGTACGTTCGGCCGAAAAAAGGGCGAGCGGCATGGCGGCTGTGCGGTCGAGGATTTGTTTGCCGTCGACAATATGGTCGTTCGTGGCGACCAAATTTGGCGTGTAGAAATAGGTCGGCAGCGCTTGGCGTGTTTCGAGATCAAGGCCCGCTGTTGCCGATTCTAGCGCAAAGTTGAGCGGGATCGGACTGTCAGACAAGCTCACCTGAATGCGCGCTGTGAACTGGCCCAGTACTTTTTCGAGTTGGCGTTCGAGATAGGAACGAAACAGACGGGGTTGCGTGATTGTCGTTGTGAATTCGTGACGTGTCGACACCCGACCCAAAGCCAGATTGCTGGTCATGACCGCCTCATCCGCGGGGATCGACACGGTAATTTTCGGATAGACGGCGTGTGTCAGGTCGAGGCTGTCGACGCGCCCTTCAGAATAGGCATCAAAGCGGGCCCGCAATAGGGCGACTTGTTGATCATAGAGTTCAACCAGTCGATCGACAGCATCGCTGGGCAAGGATTGAGAGGCATTGGATTTATTTGGGGCACTCGGATCGGACATAAAAACTCTTTGTAATGAATAAAATTCTCCGCCCATAGCGCAACGAGCGAGGGCTTGCCAAGTTATTGATGCGGTCTAGCTGATATGTGCGCGGATTATGTCATGTGCTTGACCAACCGAAACAAAATCGCATGACAAGATATCGGGACGATAGCGTCCGTGGAGCATGGAGCGAGATGTGATGAACAGGCTTCGATTGACCGTCTCGGTCCACAATCCACGGCTCAAAAAGCCATTCATCATTTCGACGGGTGCGCGGACCCATCAGCCCTACTTGTCTGTGCGTCTCACTGACGGCCCACATTCGGGTCGAGGGGCCGCGACGGGCATCAACTATCTCGGCCAGACGCCAGAGGGGTTGCTGGCGGAAATCGAAGCAGTACGATCAAAGATTGAACGGGGTTTAACCCGAGACGACCTCATTAAATTGTTGCCAGCAGGCGGCGCGCGGTCAGCGCTGGATGCGGCCTTGTGGGATTTGGAGGCCGCTCGGTCAGCGTCGACCGTTGCCAGTGCTCTCGGCCTGTCACCAGAACCCATCCCCAGCGCTTTTACCATCGTCCTCGATAGTCCCGAGAGCATGGCGGAGCAGACCCGCAGTGAAGCGTGGCGACCGCTGCTCAAGGTCAAACTGGGCGGCAGTCCTGATGAAGAAGAAATACGGATACGGGCTGTTGCGATGAGCGCACCGGATACGCGCCGCGTGATTGATGCCAATGCGGGATGGTCGGTTGAGCAGCTTGATCGATTGGCCCCGGTTGCGGCTGAATGCGGCTACGAATTGCTAGAACAGCCGCTGGCTAGAAATTGCGAAAACGAAGCCGCCGCACGCGCATCATTAATTCAGGCGGCCAAACTGCTGCCAATCTGCGCCGATGAAAGTTTTCAGACAATTGATGATTTTGATCGGATCGACGGGCTCTATCAACTCGTCAATATCAAGCTTGATAAATGCGGGGGTCTGACGTCAGCTTTGGATATTCGGGATGAGGCGCGAGCCCGCGGCCTGCGCGTGTTTGTCGGTAGTATGTTGGCCCCAACCGTCGCCGTCGCGCCCGCCCACTTACTGTCGCAATCCGCAGATTATGCTGACCTTGATGGTCCATTTTGGTTTTCCGATGAACCAGCGAGCTTGACGGAGGACGGCCTGTTCGAGCCTATCGACCCCGCCATCTGGGGCGGGGGCGAAACGCGCGCCAATGATTAAGGCGGCGTTTCGTGAATAATCTGACTTAGCCAGCCACCACAGTTCCGGCCCTGCGACGTAAACCGTCAATCTCGGTGATGTTGGCCGTATGCGTATCGGGCAGGGCGATGAGACCCAAGCCCTGCAAATCATTGAGACGGCGGCTGACAGTTTCGCGGGACAGGCCGAGATAGTCGGCAATGTCGAGGCGAGACATAGGCAGGCGCACTTCGATGGCGTTTTCATCTTGCTGCGTGCCCCGCCGTTTCCGGCGCTCGGCGAGCATAACGAGGAAAGCCGCGACCCGCGCTTCAGACGAGGATTTAGTCAGAGTCATCATCAAATTCTGGGCGTCTTCGACTTTGCGCCAGCTATGATCGAGCAATTGGGCGCGAAGATCAGCATCGGTTTCCAGAGCTGAGATTGAGACGCTCTGCACACCCGCACTGGTTACGGTGACGGCACCGTCCATATGCTCGCCGTCCGGCGATAGGCCAAAAAATTCACCCTCAGTGCAAAAACCAGTGATCTGGCGACGGCTATCTTCGAGCAAACGGAACGTCATGATGACGCCGCTATTAACGCGGAAAATCCGCGTGGCGGCATCGCCTTGGTAATAGACTGGGGTTTTGTCGGGATAAACGCGGACAGCCCCAATTCCAGATTGTTGTGGCGATGCTGTATTTGGCATTGTCAAAATTCCCTTCTTGCGAAGGGATATGGACGGTGCGGGGCCAGTTTCTAAGTTCGGTATTCTACGTACGTAGAACTACGCAAACAGGTCTAGGGGAGAAGGATCAGGCGGACGAGTTCCGCGAGTGAGCGGATGCCAAGTTTCGACATGACCCGTGCGCGGTGTGTCTCAATCGTTCTGACGGAAACGCCGAGCTCATGGGCGACTACTTTATTCGGCTTGCCGTCGGCCAGTGCTTTGGCAACCTCAAGCTCCCGCGGGGTCAGGACCGCAAGCGCGTCAGCCGCGGCATCGAGGGGCTCGCCGAGCCTATCAATCGCCGACAGAATCCGGTTGGCGACAAAGGGCTTCTCGACAAAGTCGTTCGCCCCAGCCTGCATCGCTTTGACCGCAAGAGGCACATCACCATGTCCACTGATCATGATGACGGGCACGGTTTTTGACCGGGCCCGTACGTGCAGCAAAGTTTCCAATCCATCTCGGCCCGGCATCCGCACATCCAAAATAAGGACGGCATGGGTGAGATCCGGTGCCGCATCGACATGCGCATCGCCGGACGCGAATGTCAGAACGGTGTGGCCGCTGGTTTCCAAAAGTAGACCCAGTGACTCGCGCACCTGTTCATCATCATCAATAATATGAATGGTCGGCTTCATACGTCGTCTGCCAGTGGCAGGGTAAAGCTGAAGGTCGACCCGCCCGATGGGTTAGAGGTGGCCCAGATCCGCCCGCCATGGGCGCGGACAATCGACTGGCTGATTGAAAGACCAACACCCAGCCCGCCCGTTTTTGTTGACGTAAAGGCGGTGAAAAGATCGGGAATAATGTCTTCAGAGAGGCCAGTGCCCGTATCGGATAAGCTAATGCAGGCCAGATTGGGATGCTCCGTATCAGAGTCGACAGAGATCCGAAGCTGTTTGTGAGAGCTATCTGTCATGGCTTCGCAGCCATTGCGGATCAGATTGGCAAGCACTTGCTGGATCTGGACGCCGTCTCCAGACACTCGGCTGGCATTTGGGTTGATATCGCGAATAATATCAATCTGGGCGTCGCGGAACCGGGACAGGCTGAGCATGACCGAAGCTTCGATAATTTCATCGAGGTCGACGGTTTCAGACCTCACATCACCCCGTTCGATAAATTTGCGCATACGGGCGATGATGTCTGCCGCTCGGTTATTTTGCTCCAAGGCGCGTTCCAGTACAGAGCCGAGCTTTTCACCGCCCTCATCAAGCCGGGTGCAGAGTATTTTCCCGGTTTCAATATAGTTGGCAGCGGCGGCTAGCGGTTGGTTGATCTCATGCGCAATCGCTGTGCCCATTTCGTTCATCGCTGCGACACGGGAGAGGTGGAAGTGCCGCGCTTGCAGCTCATCGAACTCAGTCTCCCGACGGCGGTCTTCGGTCAAATCTCGAATAATACCGACGAATAAGAGGCTATCTTGATGGCCCATTTCCCCGACTGCGAGGCTCATTGGGAAGATTTCACCATTACTGCGCTGGCCTTCAACTTCGCGACCAATCCCAATGATTTTCGCCTCGCCCGTTTTCAAATAGCGATCCAGATAATCGTCATGCTCAGAATGGTAGGGCTCCGGCATGAGGCAGGTGATGTTACGCCCAATGATCTCTTTTGCGGCATAGCCAAAGATGGCTTCTCCTGCGGGATTGATCAATTGGATCGACCCGCGCGCATCAATCACGATGGCGCCATCGACCAACGTATTCATCACAGCATCCAGTGCGGTTGTTGGCCTAGAAGATGGCCCCGGATTTGGCCCCGGATTTGGCAAGGAAGAGGTCATGCGGTTCATGTCCATGCGGCGGATATCGTCCCGCCTTTGCGCCACAGACGTGACCCCGGTCACAATGGCGGAGCGTTGTCCCTTTATCAAAGATCAACACTCAAGGCTTTCCCATGTCGCTCAGCGCCGCACAACCCGTCATCTATATGATCGATAGCCAGTCTGCGACTTTGGCCTCAATGCGGCCTCTGCTCGAAGCCAGCGGGCGGCCGGTCATGCAAGTGGATGATGCCGATGCGTTTTCGCACGATGTATTAGCGCACCGAACGGTACGCCGATGCGACGCCATTATCCTTGATCTGGATGGGGGGCAGGCCCCGATCTATAGACTGCTCAACCTTGTGATGGGCGAGGCGGACCGCCCGAAAATTGTTCTGATGGCGGGCGGTGATGCCCCTCTGGGCGATACGGACAGCTTTCTACAAAGCCGCTTACATGTGCTGCATCACCCGGCACGTCCGCGTGATTTGCTCGACATTCTGGATGATGATTCGTGAGCGTTGCCAAAGCCTGCGCGGTTCTAGTCGGCTTGAATTCTTTTTTGCCTTTGATGCCAGTGCCTGAAGGCTCTGACTTTATCGAGACTTTGTCCTGCGCGACGGGCCGCATCATTCGAATTCAACTTCCGGGGCAACCTCCAGAACCGAGCGATGAAGCGCCAATGCCATGTCACGCCGTATGTGCGCGTGACGATGATGATCCTGCGGCAAACAAGACGCCTCAATCCAAAGGGTAGTCGTCGTCGCCGAGGATCCGCTCAGCGTCCCCGTCAGGGTCGTCAAATTGTCCGGACCGAAGCGCCCAGACAAACATGCCGAGCGCGCCGCTGCCTAATATCAGAGCGATGGGAATGAGCCAAAGCAGCGAGTTCATCGCCGCGCCTTATCATAATTCTGTCCGGGGTGGCTGGGTCCGACATAGTCTCCAACCCGGCGCATTCGTAGCGCATTGAGCGTCACGATCAGCGATGAAGCCGACATGGCGATGGCAGCGATGAGCGGGGTGACATAGCCAAACACCGCCAACGGGACGGCCAACATATTATAGCCGATCGCCAGTCCGAAATTTTCCTGCACCCGTCGTCGAGCCGCACGGGCGACATGAACGGCAAAGGGCAGGCCCGCCAACGTATCCCCTTGAAGAACAATGTCGGAGGCTGAGCGCGAAATTTCCGTGCCGCTGGCCAGCGCTGCAGACGCGTCCGCATGAGCCAACGCCGGGGCATCATTGATGCCGTCACCGACCATTAAAACGGATCGGCCTTCGGCTTGTAAGGCAGAGATGCGGGCAAGCTTGTCAGCAGGCTTCACCCGCGCCGATATGTCATCAATGCCAAGCTCCGCCCCGACTTGATCGGCTGTTTCGCGCGCGTCGCCACTCAGGATTGAGAGGGTTAGTCCCATATGTTTGAGTTTGGAGACTGTTTCTGCCGCTTCGGGGCGAAGGGCGTCTCGCACCGGAATCAGGATCGGCGTTTGATCGTCAATCCTGGCCCAAAGTCCGGGGGCATCCCAATCATCTGACCCCACAAAAGTTGCCTGACCGAGCAGAACAGTGTGACCTAAGACCTGCCCGCGAAGACCAGATCCCTCAATTTCCTCGACATGTGTGACATCTATCGCGCCTGCGAATGGGTGAAGAGACTCCGACATCGGATGGGTTGAGTGCCGGGCCAGAGCCGCGATTAGGCTAAGGTCGCTAGGGTTGATACCATTTACATCGGGTTTCACGCGACCTTCAGTCAGAGTGCCAGTTTTGTCGAACACGACGTGACGGATGGTGGATAGCCGTTCCAGCGCGTCGCCAGAGCGGATCAGCACGCCTTTGGCAAATAACCGACCTACTGCGACAACCTGAACCGCCGGGACGGCGAGACCCAATGCACATGGGCAGGTGATGATGAGGACAGCGATGGCGTTGAGGATCGCTGTGCGCGGCGTTCCACCGACCATGAGCCAACCAATGAAGGTGAGCAGGGCCAGACTGTGGACAATGGGAACATAAGCACGGGCGGCGCGATCGGCGAGGCGGACATAGCGCGCCTGCGTTTGCTGTCCGGCTTCGACCATGCTGGCAATATCGGCCAGAAACGAGTCGGCACTGACCTTAAGTACCTCAATGGTGATCGGCGCGCCGCGATTGATCGTCCCTGAATAGACGGGATCACCGATCTCGACAGATTGCAAAGCGGTTTCGCCCGTGACCAGCGCGGCGTCGAGCCGAGACGAGCCTGTAAGGATGATCCCGTCCACAGGGACGCGCTCGCCAGTCGCGACCACGAGCCTATCGCCCAATATAATCTCAGTCGTGGGGACGGTTTCAATCCCTCCACCCGATGTAAGCCGTTGAGCATTGTGGACTTGCAAAGCGGCGAGCTGCCGGGCCGCCAGCCCGGTGCGGGCGCGCAGCCGATTATCCAAAACCCGCCCAATCAGCAGCAGAAAGATCAGCATTAGCGCCGCGTCGAAATAGGTGTGCGTCTCGCCGTGCCATGTTTCCCAAAGACTCAGACCGCAGGCGAGCCCGATCGCGAGGGAGATCGGCACATCCATATTGGTTGTGCGAGCTCGCAACGCTTGCCAAGCAGAGGCGAAGAAGGGACGCCCTGAAAAGGCGGCAATTGGCAGGGCGATGGCCGCCGAGAGCCAATGTAACAGAGCGCGTGTTTCCTCGCTCATATCTGCGCCGCCCGACCAGACGGCGATGGATAGGATCATGACATTCATTAAGCCGAATGCAGCAACCGCCATGGCGAGTAGAAGCTTGCGAGATTGCTGGACATCGGTCTGTTCGGCTTCGTCGGGAATATAAGGCCCGGCCGTAAACCCCATGCTTTCGAGATTGCGCGCAAATCCGTCGGCCCTATCCGCGCCCCCGTCCCAAGCGATGTGCAGGCGGGACGTAGAGAGGTTCATGCGCGCTTGATTGACGCCCGGTTGCTCGCGCAGTCCGTTTTCAATCTTCGCGAGACATCCTCCGCACCGGGCGCCGCCAATGACGAGATCGAGCGATGCTTGATGCCCGTCCTGTTTGACGAAGGATGCGAGAGCGACGCTCATCTAAGATCGAGATCGCGCCGGAAATGGAAACTATCCTCGCCGCGGATCGCGTCGGCTTCCAGCGTCCATTGGCCGAGCAGGCCAGATAAATCAGCGCGCGCTGTGCCGTCTCCCAAAGTTTCGAAGACCACAGAGCGGTCAAGGGTGGAATCAACAGGATGACGTAAACCTCCGAAGAAGGTCACGCCTTGCAATCGGGCTTCAGCTTGATCTGTGACTTTTACGACCAAGCTTCGCTCAGCCATGTCTCCGACGACGTTTACGGTGGCTGTCCAGCCAAGTTGCGATTGCGCCGCGCGGGCTTCAAGAGTCGAATTATATTCGATCCCTTGGCGGTAAGATTGCTTGATGTCTTCACCCCGGAAGGACTTCACGGCGAGGGTCGTGAACACAATGGCGACAGTGATAATGATGCCGAAGAAAACGACCAGCATGGCAATCACATGACGACCTGTCAGCTGCCAACCATCAGTGGTTTCTTCGACTGGAAGGGACGCACTCTTGCTCATGTCAGCCTCTATTTCGTGCCGCCAGCCACAAAGACGGCGTTGCGGGTTGCCTCTGTGTCAGACGCCGGGTCGGTCAATCGGAACAGGAATTCAGCGCGTCCGCCCATTTGATCCAAATTATCTTCGACGATTGTGACGCGGAAGTCGACGCTTTCGTCTGCAGGCACGTTCAGCGTCAAGCCAGTTTGCCCGGCCACTTTGATGACGGGGCTGGGTAGACCTTCGGCCGTGAGAGTGAGGGCGCGCGTCCGTGTAGCCTTGTTTAAAACCTTGATCGTATAGCCGTTTTGAACGCTGCCATCTGACATGACGACAAAATTGGGCTGACGGTCGCGCTGTACATTGAGATCAAGCGTGGTTCGGCCGATCAATGCGCCGAGCATGATGAAGCCAACACCTGCGAACAGGACGGCATAAATAATCGTGCGCGGACGAATTAGCCGGTAGCGGGCTTTTTCGCCCTTGCTGCGCCGCACGACATTATCATCTGTATCATAGGCGATCAGATTGCGGGGACGATCCACCTTGTCCATGATTTCATTACAGGCATCGATACATAGCGCACAGCCAATACATTCCAGCTGTAAGCCATCACGAATATCAATCCCAACCGGACAGACGGCGACACATTGGCGACAGTCGATACAGTCGCCGCGACCCTCCCAAGAGGCCCCTTTTTTATGCGGTCCGCGCGGCTCGCCCCGATCATAACGATAGGTCACGTTGAGCGCTTCTTCGTCGATCATCGCGGCCTGAATGCGCGGCCATGGGCACATATAGGTGCAGACCTGTTCGCGCATGAAGCCTGCGAGCGAATAGGTGGTGAAGGTCAGCAGCGCAGCAAAGACGTAACTGGTCGTCGGCGCATGTCCGGTGAAGAAGTCCCGTGCGATGGTCGGTGCGTCGTGGAAATAGAGGATCCAGACCCCGCCCGTAAACGCCGCAATGAACAACCAGACGGCATGTTTGGCGGTTTTCTTATAGATTTTAGAGAACGTCCATTTGGATTTATTGAGCTTGATCCGCGCATTGCGATCGCCCTCAAAGAAGCGCTCCACATAGATGAATAAGTCCGTCCAGATCGTCTGTGGACAGGCATAGCCGCACCAAACGCGTCCAAACAGCGATGTCACTAAGAATAGGCCGAGCGCAGCCAAGATAAGTAAGCCCGTAATGTAATAAGCTTCTTGCGGCCAAATCTCGATGAAGAAGAAATAGAAGCGTGAATTTTCGAAATCGATGAGGACCGCTTGATCGGGTTGTCCGACGCCGCGGTCCCACCGCAGCCAAGGGACGATGTAATAGATGCCGAGCAGCACGACGAGGGCGAGCCATTTCAGGTTCCGAAATGTGCCGTGCGCCAGCTTAGGATAAATCTGCTCGCGTTTTTTATACAGGCTGGCTGGGGTCGACGGCGTCGGGTTCGGCGCACGCGAGCGCTGGACGCCGGGCGCGGCCTGCACGCGCTTGCTGGGCTCCTGCGTATTGTCAATCAGGGTCGTCATGGGTGGGCGCTAGGGGGTCTCCGTTTCCGGAAGTGTGTCCTCTGTCACAATCTCAGTTTCGACACTGTCATCCATGCTGGCTGGCACGATAGTGGGTAGGGACGGTTCGCCGCCACCCAAAGCGTGCACATAGACCGCAAGTGCTGTGATGATTTCCGGGTCTAGCCGCTCATTCCAGTTCGGCATAACGCCCTGTCGACCTGAATAGATCGATGTCTGGATATCCTCGCGCGCGCCGCCGTAGAGCCAGTCGGCATCAATCAAGTTCGGCGCGCCTTGGCTGCGGTCACCGGTGGCATCCTCACCATGGCAAGAGGCGCAGTTCTCAGCAAACAGGGTTTGACCGCTTTGCTGAATGTCTGCGTCAACTTCAAGACCAGAGAAGGTTAGTAGATAATCCGCCAGATCATTAATCTGATCGCGCTCTAAAAACCCGTCATGGCCGAAACCCTGCATAATATTGAAACGGGTTTCATCATGCGCGGACCGAATGCCGACTTCCAAAGTGTGGCGGATGTCTTCGAATGACCCACCCCAGATCCAGACATCGTCATTCAGGTTGGGATAGCCCTTAAAGCCCTGACCGCCCGAACCGTGACAGGTCGCGCAATTATCGCCAAAGGCGGACTTGCCGGCAGCCATGGCAAAACGGAACAGGTCCGGGTCTGCCACAATGTCCTCGAGGGTCGCACCAGACAAACGGTCCGCGAACAGGGCGCGCTCCAAGCGCATTTCGACGATTTCCTCGGCGACGTTTTCGCGGTCGGAGTGGCCTAGAAACCCTTCGAAATAGCTATTAATCAGCGGGATTGAGGGCATCAACGCGGCATAGCCGATGGCGAAGACGATAGAGGCATAGAAGATGCCAAGCCACCAGCGCGGCATTGGCGTGTTCAGCTCTTCAATCCCGTCCCAACTATGGCCGGTCGTATATTGGCCTGTCGGCTCGTCATAACGTATGGCGCTATCGTCGCTTACGTCCGGGCGGTCATCATTCGTCATGGTCGGTCTCCGGAGCGTCATGGGTCTCGAGAGGAAGATGGGCAGCCCGTTCGAACCGTTCACGGTTCTGGGGCCAGAGGGCGTAGATTATGGCAAGCACGAAAACGGAGGTGAAGACCACCGTGCCGCCGATTTTAATGAAATGGGCAAGAAGGTCGTAGGTCATCGTAGATTCTCGTCCAGACCAGCTTCATATTCAGAGAAGTCCACCAGAGTGCCCAGCATCTGTAGATAGGCGATGATGGCGTCCATCTCAGTGATTTTGTCTGGGTTTCCATCGAAATCGCGGATGATCGCCTTGGGGTAACGCGCCACGAACCCGTCATAGTCGTCCGCCATCGGATCGAGTTGGGTCTTCACGTCGGACTGCGCCAACGCGACCATTTCCTCTGTATAAGGTACGCCTAACGCCCGATTAGCGGCGAGGTGGCCCGCAATATCGTCGATCTCTAGTTCGGCCTCGGCCAAGAAGACATAGGGCGGCATGATCGATTCCGGCACGACAGAACGCGGGTCTTGCAAATGCGTATTGTGCCATTCGTCGGAATATTTCCCGCCGACGCGGGCTAGATCTGGGCCGGTCCGTTTGGATCCCCACTGGAACGGCCGATCATACATGGACTCTGCGGCGAGTGAGTAGTGACCGTAGCGTTCGACTTCATCACGCAGCGGACGAACCATCTGCGAATGGCAGACATAACAGCCCTCGCGGACGTAGATGTTGCGTCCGGCCAGTTCCAGCGGCGTGTAGGGCCGCATACCGTCCACTTTCTCAATGGTTGAGTCGATGTAGAAGAGCGGCGCGATCTCAACCAGCCCGCCGACAGAGACAACGCCGATAATGCCGAGCAGCAGCGCGAAGGATCTCTTCTCGAGATATTTATGGAGTCGCAAGAACATCTTATTCAGCCGGAGCAAGCGTGGGAGGGATAGTGTCGGTGTCTGGCAGGACGGGCCGTTTGGCCGCATCATCCACCAGAGTAGACTCGGCATTGCCGCGGCCCATGATGGTCATACGGATATTCCAAGCCATGATCAGTGTCCCGAGCAAGAAGAGGAAGCCGCCCAAGGTGCGGATCGCATAGAAGACGTGCAGCGGACTGACGGTTTCGATGAAGGAATATTCAAGGAAGCCGAGTTCTGTATAGGCGCGCCAATTCAACCCTTGGCTAATCCCAGCGCCCCACATCGCGGTGATGTAGAAAACGATCCCAATCGTGGCGAGCCAGAAGTGCCATTCAACCAAGCGGGTCGAATAGAGCTCCTTCTTCTTCCACAGCCACGGAACGAGGCAATAGAGCGCCCCGAAGGTGACAAAGCCGTTCCAGCCCAATGCGCCGGAGTGGACGTGACCAATGCCCCAGTCAGTATAGTGGGATAGGGCGTTGACGTAACGGATCGACAGAAGTGGGCCTTCGAAGGTGGCCATGCCGTAGAACGCCACGGAAACGACGAGCATACGCAGAACCGGGTCAGATCGCAGCTTATCCCACGCGCCTTGCAGCGTCATCAGGCCGTTGATCATACCGCCCCAGCTCGGCATCCAAAGCATGATCGAGAACACCATACCGAGGGTCTGCGTCCATTGCGGCAGCGCCGTATAATGGAGGTGGTGCGGCCCAGCCCAGATATAAATGAAGATCACAGCCCAGAAGTGGACGATCGACAATTTATAGGACCAGATCGGACGGTTCGCCCGCTTCGGGATGAAGTAATACATGATGGCGAGGAAGCCAGCCGTCAGGAAGAAACCGACGGCATTATGGCCGTACCACCACTGCGTCATGGCGTCCTGAACGCCCGCATAAACCCCGTAAGACTTCGCACTGGTCGCAGAGACGGGCAGGGCCAGATTATTGACGAGGTGCAAGATCGCGACGGTGACGATGAACGCCAGATAAAACCAGTTCGCAACATAGATGTGCGGCTCTTTACGCTTGGCGAGCGTGCCCAAGAAAACGAGGAGATAGGCGACCCAGACGATGGTCAGCCAAATATCAACATACCATTCCGGTTCGGCATATTCCTTGCCGCCAGTTACGCCCATCAGATAGCCGGTCGCGGCTAGGACGATGAACAGCTGGTAGCCCCAAAACACGAACCAAGGCCAAGACCCACCGGCCAGTCGCGTGCGGCACGTCCGCTGAACCACATAGAAAGATGTGGCGATCAATGCGTTGCCGCCAAAGGCAAAGATAACGGCAGAGGTGTGAAGCGGGCGAAGGCGTCCGAAGTTTGTCCAAGCCGCACTCTCAAAATAGAAGATTTCCGGCCAAGCGAGCTGGGCGGCGATGATCACGCCAACGAGCATCCCGGCAATGCCCCAGAAGGTCGTGGCGATGACGCCATATTTAATGACTCTGTCGGCATATTGGGAATGGTCAACGGTCGGCGGTTCCGTGCCCATCTTGCCGACGATGTAGATAATCGCGCCAATGAGGGCGAGCAGCATCGTGGCCGCTTGCGCCTTCATGGCTATGCCGTTGAAAGAGCCAAAGCCGGACCCTGTCGCTGCGAATGTCGCCCAGATAACGCCAGGAATAAGGATGAACAGCATGGGGAGCAGCGTGTCGTCACGCTTCAAATGCGGATTGACCAGATTTGTTGGGGTCTGGGTGCTCATGGGCAACTCGTCGAACATGTTACGGCCCGGCGGATGCCGGAGGTTATGAGGCGCAATTTGGGCGCGACTCGCCCTTTCATGGACAGTCCGTCATGTCGGAATGTGATCGGCGTCACAGGAGTGGCGGACGGGTCTAAATTGAAGCAAGAAAATGCTCGTGATCGGACATTCGTCCCGATCTGCGAAAAACTCGTCTCCTGATCCGATCCGACTGATTGATCCGAGGGCTGCGAGGACGATTCGTCTAATGTGGGTTAAGTATGCTAGCCCGATCCAATATAAGGCCAAAATGGTCATGGGACCAAAATGGTTGTAGGGGATGTTTGATGGAACAAATGCAGGGCTTAGATGCCGTTTTCGCGGCAATGGAGAGTCCGGCCGCGCCGGTTCATGTCGGGTCGCTCCTGATCTATGATCCGAGTACGGCACCCGGCGAATTTGTTCGGTTCAAAGACATTATCGGCTTCTTCGATAACCGCTTACAACTGTCCAAAACACTGCGCCAGAAAATGGTCAAAGTGCCGTTCGGCATCGATTATCCCTACTGGGTTCAAGACTCGAATTTTGATCTGGAATATCATGTTCGGCACGTCGCCTTGCCGAAGCCCGGTGACTGGCGTCAGCTCTGTATTCTGGCGGCTCGTATTTATGCTCGTCCGCTCGATCTATCGCGTCCGCCATGGGAAATGACTGTGATCGAGGGGCTCGATAATATTGAAGGTGTTCCGGAAGGCTCTTACGCGATTGTGTCCAAGGTCCACCATGTCGCAATTGACGGCATGTCTGGCATCGAATTGATGCAGGCAACGCACTCATTGAAGCCGACGCGCGAGCCTTTGGAAACGCTTGATGAATGGAAGCCGGAAGGCAATCCTAGCCAAATTGGCTTGTTCACGCGGGGGCTGATGCGCGCCTCTACACTGCCCTTCCGCCAAGCCACAGCCATGGCGAAGTCGACCAGCGGTCTGATGCGCGCGGCCAAGGGATTTGTGCGTAAGGACTATGATCTCAAAGCTATATTGAACACGCCTAAGACCCGGTTCGGTGGCTGCATTTCTTCTCAGCGTGTGTTCGGCGCGCAAACCTTTGCGATGAAAGACATTCAAGCGATGCGGGCGATCCGCCCCGGTGCGAAGATGAATGACATTATGCTGTCGATCACGGGCGGGGCGATGCGTCATTATCTGGCCAGCAAGAATGAGTTGCCGGAAACTTCAGTGACGGCGATGGCGCCGATTTCCGTTCGGACGGACGGGGAGCGCAGCTCGATGGGGAACCAAGTCGCTGCGATGTATGTCCCGCTGGGGTCGGACATTAAATCCATCGAGGATCGGCTCGACTATGTCGTCGCGGAAACCACGAAGGCGAAAGCCATGACCAAGGCGCTTGGGGCTCGGCAGATGGCCGATATGGCCAAAGTGTCGCCCAATCCCGCCATGACGCTGGGGGCCGATCTCTATCATCGCCTGAAACTCGCGGACCGGATGCCGACGATGGTCAATACCATTGTCACCAATGTGCCGGGACCGCCCGTGCCGCTTTACTCAGCTGGCGCGCGCATGGTCACGGTCTACGGCATGCTGTGCTTAGTTGACGGTGTGCGGCTCGGTCATGTGGTCCATACCTATTTGGACGACGTGACCTTGTCCTTCACCGCCTGCCGCGAAGCGATGCCGGACCCGGATTTCTACGATAGCTGCATCCGCAAGAGCTACGAAGAACACCTGCAGGCATTGCAAAACTTCCGTGAAAGCGCAGAGAAGATAGAAACCGACTCACCTAAAGCGACAGCCTCTAAAGTTTTGGCCTCTAAAAGTTCGATCCCTAAAAGTTCGGCCCCTAAAAGTTCGGCGAGGGTCACGACCCACAAGGTCAAACCTAAGCCCAAACCGAAGACTAAAGCCAAGGCGACGAAGAGTGGGCCCGGGAAACAAAATGGAACTGCCAAGCATGACGCGTAAAATTCGCCACCGATCTCCCAGCATCCTCCACACAGGACTCGAAGGTCGCTGGGTATGGGAGTTGGGCGCGCATTATTCACTCCGGCCTTTGCTCAAGCGTCTACCGAAGGGTGATGGTCACACTGTCATCGTCTTTCCCGGCTTTCTCAGCAGTGGTCTGTCGACGCGCCAGCTTCGGCGGTTGCTGAAAGACCTTGGCTATGACGCGCGGGATTGGGGCATGGGCCGCAATCTTCGTTTCAATGCGGAGGTCGAGCAGAATATGCGCGACATGGTCAACGCCGTTTATGACGAAGTTGGTAGTAAGGTCTCGCTTGTCGGCTGGAGTCTCGGCGGGGTCTTCGCCCGCGAGATAGCCCGCACCATGCCGGAGAAGGTCCGTTGCGTCATCTCTTTGGGTAGCCCGATCACCGGCGCACGTCACGCGGCTGTGGCGCGTCCGATTTTTGAGATGATCAACGGATCACCTGAACCAGCGACAGAAGCCCGTATCGAAAAGATGCATGTCCCGCCGCCCGTGCCGACGACAGCGATTTATTCCAAAACCGACGGCGTCGTCCATTGGCATGGCGCGATCCAGGACGAAGGCGATCAGGCTGAAAACATCCGCGTTCCGGCCAGCCATCTGGGTATGGGTAGCAATCCTATTGTTATGTATGCGATTGCTGATCGCTTGGCTCAACGCGAGGGCGCGTGGGCCCCGTTTGAGATTAGTGGTCTACGAAAACTCGCATTCCAGAAGCCCAAGCCGTTCAATCGACCACTTGGCGAGTTCTATTGATAGAGCTCAGCGGGCACACCGCGCCTGAACTTTTTTTGGTCTCTTAAAAATGCCTCTGCCTCGCGCAGGGGCGTTTTTCGTTGTGCTGACGAAGCCGACTTTTGCGCTGTTGCAAAGAGAACACACTCAACAACCGAAGTTTGCACAACCATTCGAGTCTGCTTGACAAGCGCTTATGTTCGTTTCAACACCTGTTGAAATTCAACAAGTGTTGAAAAATTAAAACGGGGAAGAATTTGTCATGACCAAGACACTAATGCTGCGTGCGTCCATGATGGCGCTAATGGCGGCGGGTACCGCACCTTCGGCTTTTGCTCAGGCGCAAGCAGAGGATGAAATCATCGTCACAGCGCAACGTCGCGCACAAAATATTCAAGAGGTGCCAATCTCTGTCACCGCTATTTCCGGTGATATGCTGGCGCAAACCGGTGCGATCGACATCACCGATGTTCAGAAGTTTACCCCCAATGCGACGATTGAAGTGGCGCGCGGGTCGAACTCAACCTTGATTGCGTTCATTCGAGGTGTTGGTCAGCAGGATCCGCTCTGGGGATTTGAACCCGGTGTTGGTGTCTATGTTGATGATGTCTATGTGGCGCGTCCGCAGGGTGCAGTACTCGACATTTTCGATGTTGACCGGATCGAAGTTCTGCGCGGCCCACAAGGCACGCTTTATGGTCGCAACACGATTGGCGGCGCTATCAAATATGTCACGAAGGGTTTGGATATGGACGACCCGACTCTGAGTGCGCGAGTCAATGTCGGCACATATAATCAGTTCGATCAAATCGTATCGGGTTCAATTCCGGTCGGTGACACATTTGCGCTCGGTGCTGCCGTAGCTCGCTACACACGGGACGGTTTCGGCGAAAATCTAACCACAGGCGCGGATCACTATGACAAGGATATTCTAGCTGGCCGCGTGAGCGCGCGCTGGATGCCGACTGAGGCGCTGGATTTCCGTCTCGCGGCCGACATCACCCAAGATGATAGCAATGCCAAACATGGCCGCCGCTTGCTGCCAAGCGCGAATGGTCAGTTCCAGGTTGTCGAGAGTGAATATGACACGCTGGCCGGTATTGGTGACGAAAATGAAGTGAAAACCAAGGGCCTGTCCTTCACCGCGGCCTGGGACGTCAACGACTCCATGACGCTCAAGTCGATCACGGCGTACCGTGAGGGTGATACGACGACACCTATCGATTTTGACGCGCTGCCACAGCCTGACTTCGACGTTCCGGCTTTCTATAGTGATAGCCAGTTCAGCCAGGAACTTCAGGTTCTGTTCGAATCTGACCGTCTCTCCGGTATCGCAGGTCTGTACTATTTGGACGGCGAAGCCTCAGGCGCGTTCGACGTTGTCTTGGGCGGTCTCGGCCTGACGATTTTCCAATCGGGTGACCAACAAAAAGAAAACCTCGCCGCCTATGCGGATTTCACTTACGCTCTCACTGACAAGTTTGATGTGTCTGTTGGTGCGCGCTTCACGCGGGATAAGACGGTTGCCGATGTGACCCGTGAAGTTTGGTTGGGTTTGGGGTCTGGATCGTTTGACGCCGCGAATACGGGTTCGATCTTCCTCGCTACACAGACGGGCTACACTGGCATTGAGCGCGAAGATGAAGAGTTCACACCGCGCATTGCGCTGTCCTACGAGCTGACACCGGAGACCAACGTTTACGCATCCTTCTCACAGGGCTTCAAGGCGGGTGGGTTTGACCCACGCGCTCGCGCAGATCTCGACCCAACGGGCGTGACCCGTGAGGGCTTCAGCCCCGAATTCGTGGATAGCTACGAAATTGGCGTGAAGGGGAGCCTGCTTGACAACCGCCTGACCTACAGCCTCGCCGGTTTCATGGCCGACTACACAGATCAGCAGATCACGGTTCAGGAAGGTGTCGACTCTGATAATGACGGGACCAATGACACATTTGTCTCGTCCGTCTTCAATGCGGGTAAGTCCGAATATATGGGTGTTGAATTTGAAGGGGCCTTGCGCCTGTCAGACAATTTTACACTCAGCACGGCAATCGGTTATATCGACGCTGAAATCGACGAAATCCTCTCTGGCGGCGTGAACATCGCCGACGCCTTTGTCACGCAGAACACACCAGAATGGACGTCGCGTTTTGGCTTCCTCTGGACACATGATCTCAAGGATAGTGGGACTTTGACCGTCACAGGTTCAGCCAACTTCCGCGATGAGTATAATCTCTTCAATGCCGAGAATGGTGGCTTCGCGCCGGGCACGAGTGCGGTGTTCCCGCAAGGCGGTCCGTCACTCGACCCCGATGCCTACACAACCTTCGATCTTGGGGCGAACTATGTGTCCGAGAGCGGTCGGTGGGAGTTTGGTATCTTTGGTCGCAATCTGACCGATGAACGCGCTCAGGTCGCCGCCTATAACTTCGTGACGCCGTCTCAGCTGGGTGTGGATGGGGCTTATTCAGCCTTCTACCGCGCACCTGCGACGGTCACGGCGACTTTGGGCTTTAACTACTAAAGGCGGATCAGTCTTGGGGCGGCGTGCCGCAAATGCGGCGGAACCCGGCGGATATGAACGGCACCATGTGCGCATATCCGACCTGGGTCTCTGCTGAGGATGCGGCCCCGCCTGAGAGCTGGTCCATGCGCCGCGTGTCGGCGAAGGTCAGGGTCAGCGCCCCGGACATGAATTGGTACCCCCAGTGAAGCGCCTTCACATCGGCGTCAGGCATCGCCGCCGTCAGGGCTTTGATGAAGCGTTGGACATAGGGGTTGAAGAATTCCGTCATCAGTTCGTTACCCCATTCGGTCGAACTGTTTACCCATGCGACGAGGGAGAGATAATGCCGCCAGCCATCGTCAGCAGAACTTTGAACGTCCGCCATCGGACGCAGATAGGCTTCGACCACCGCTTCCAGTTTGGGCGCGCCGGGGGCGGCCGCAGCCAAACAGGCTTCAAGGGCCTCGGACCGCAAATCGTTGAGAATGACCGCCCGACGTTCAAAGACGGCTCGGAAGAGGCCCTTCTTACTGCCGAAATGATAGTTGGTAAGCGCGACATCGACGTCAGCCATAGTCGCGATCTTTCGCAAGGTGACACCGTCATAGCCATGCTCGGCGAACAATATTTCAGCCGCGTCGAGAATACGCCGTTTGCGAGTGCCAGTTTCGACCACGATAGCCCCTTCTTTAAAGCTAAAATTGGCCTCCCGACCAAGATTGGCCTTCAAGCCAAGATCGGCCAACCGCTTATGCGGGCGGGCTCAGCAGGGGTCAAACGTCCAACCCTATACAACGTCAATTCTACATGAAAATCGAACCCACACATCCGCTTTTGCCGGAATATTTCCGGCTGCACGCGAAATGGCGCGCGAATAAGCCTGCCTTAATTGTGGGCGGCGAAAGTTTGAGCTGGCGAGGGTTCAATGCGCGACTCAATCAAGTCGCCAACGGCCTGTCCAAATCAGGACTTAAATGCGGCAGCCGCGCCATTGTCTTTATGGAGAATGGCGGGCCGATGGCCGAAATTTTGTTCGGGCTGATGAAGGCAGGAGTCGCCTCGGCACCGCTCAACCTCTCTGTGGGCGACGAAGCGATTGAGGCGATGATCCGGGATTGTGAGGCCGAAGCCATATTTGTGAGCGCGCCACATGCAGACCGGATCGGACATATTCTGTCGCGTTTGGGGGACAGCGCCCCGTCCGTTCGGATCAGTGACGGCGCCGCCCCCGGATGGACCAATTTCACACCGTGGCGTGCGGCTCAATCAGACGCAGAGCCCAACGTCACGGTCGGTCCCGACGATATTCTGAATATCATTTATTCCTCGGGAACCACGGGTCAGCCAAAAGGTATCGTCCATACGCATAAAGGGCGTCTGGATTGGGCCTATGACATGGGCAGCGCACTACGATATGACGGTCAGTCACGCTTCATGGCGACCATCGGACTTTACAGCAATATTACGTGGGTCGGCATGTTATCCGTGCTGCTTCCGGGCGGGTGTTTGATCATCGCGCCAAAGTTTGAAGCCGAGCAATGCTGGCGCGATATTCGTGATTTGCGTGTCACTCATCTGGCGATGGTCCCAATCCTCTATCAGCGACTGATGGACGACCCGACCGAGATTGATACGCACCATGTCAGGAATTTGATGAGTGCGGGCTCGCCACTCCGGCCTGAATTGCGCGAACATTTATTTGATCGTTTTTCCTGCGGGGTCACTGAACTTTACGGTCTGACGGAAGGAGTTATCACGACGCTTGACCCGGAAGATGCGGACGGGCGCATGGCGTCTTGTGGCCTACCCGTCCCGGGATCGGACCTGATGATCCTCGACGAAGAAGATAACCCCTGCGCAATCGGCGAAAGCGGCGAAATCGTGATGACGAGCCGGTTTGTCATGCCGGGCTATTTGAACCGACCGGATGCAACAGAGGTCGCGCGATATGTCGATGCGAACGGCCAGCATTGGCTTCGGACAGGCGATATCGGTAAGCTCGACGCGGACGGTTATCTCTATGTTGTCGACCGCAAGAAGGACATGATCTTGTCCGGCGGGCAGAATATCTATCCGCAAGATTTGGAGGCCGTTCTGGCCGCCCATGAAGGTGTTGCGGATGTCGCGGTGATCGGTGTGAAAAGTCGCAAATGGGGGGAGACACCACTCGCGCTGGTCACGCCGCATAATGGCAGTCTTGACCCTGCTGCCTTGAAGGACTGGGCGAACAAGCGGCTTGGAAAACAACAACGACTCGTCGACTTGAAGCTGATTGACGAGATTCCCCGCAATCCGAATGGTAAGGTGCTCAAGCGCGACTTGCGCACCGAATTTGGCGGGCTTGAATATGACTAGAGCTTACGCAGAGCATCGCTACACATCGACCGATGGGTTGGAGCTCTATGCTCGCCTCTATCCAGGTGACCCGGATCGGCTACCGCTACTGTGCATGCATGGACTGACGCGTAATTCCGCCGATTTTCACGGCATGCTGGACTATCTGCCCGATTGGCCCGCGATCAGTGTCGATCAACGCGGGCGAGGACATTCTGCCTATGATCCCGATCCGACGAATTATCGTCCAGACATCTATTGCGCGGACATGTTTCGCCTGCTCGATGGGCTGGGTCATCGCCAAGTGATCGCCGTTGGCACATCGATGGGCGGGCTGATGATGATGCTGATGGCGAATATGCGGCCCGGCATCTTCAAGGCTGCGATCATCAACGATATTGGCCCTGAAATCGATCCGGCGGGTCTGGCCCGGCTTGGCACCTATGTTGGACAAGAGATGGAATTCGAGAGTTGGGCTGACGCCGTCGAGGCGATCCGCGCGCAAGGCCCAGCGATTTTCCCAGATTTCACCGATAATGATTGGCAGAGTTTTGCTGAGAATGTCTGCGAGCAATTGGGGGATGGAAAAATTCGTTTCCGCTACGACCCGGTGATCAGCGAGGGCTTGAAAGGCGACCAAGCCGCGACGGTGCCGCCTGACCTATGGCCGCTCTATCAGGCCCCCGTTAATCTACCGATGCTGGTCATACGGGGCGAGCGCTCAGACATTCTCTCGGCAGAGACGGCAGACCGGATGGCGCGAGAGCGACCCGATGCGCGGCTTATCACAGTGCCAAACCGGGGGCACGCGCCGATGTTAACGGAACCCGCCGCCGTCGCCGCGATTAAAGACTTTCTGAAAGAGCAGCTATGACCCGACTTCGCATATTTCCGCTGGTTTTCGTGCTTATTCTGGCTGCCTGTAGCGGTAGTGACGCCGCCCTCGATGGCCCGGAACAGAGTAGCTATTTTGCAACCACGGACCAGATCATCGACTTAGAGGGGCAGATGATCCGCTATCGTGAAAGCGGTCCGTCGGATGCGCCGTCGCTAGTCCTGCTGCACGGGTTCACAGACTCGCTGCATACATGGGACGCGCTGGTCGATGCGCTGGATGATGACTTCCATGTCTTGCGTCCGGATCTTCCCGGTCACGGCCTGTCTGGTCCCAATCCAGAGGGCGACTATTCTAATGCGGCCCTCGTGGATTTCGTGGGCGCGTTTCTCGACGCGACTGGAACCCAAGACGCCATCCTCGTCGGCAATTCACTCGGCGGTCTCGCCGCGTGGCGCTATGCGGCAGGCTCCGACGCGGTCCAGGGTCTCGTGCTGCTCGCCCCTGGCGGTGTGCCGCATAATGGCGTCGGTGACACGCCGCTTGACGTGCCCGCCATGCTGAAATTCTATTTGAAAGGCGCACCAGAAGCCGGGGTGAAAGCGGCCCTACAAGCAATGTATGCCGACCCGTCCAAAGTGACGGAGGCGCGCGTCACTGAGTTTCGCGACATGATGAAAGAGGGCGGGCACGGCGACGCGTTCGTCGCTCGCGCCGCCGCTTTCGCACTGCCCGACCCAGCCCGTGAAATGAATAAAATCACGGTGCCGACTATTGTGATTTGGGGCGCACAGGACGTGGTTCTTCCACCCGCCCACGCCGAAGTCTTTGCTCAAAATATTGCGGGCGCAGAGATTATGATCCTCGAAAAAGTCGGCCACATGCCGCAAGCGGAAGCGACAGATCAGGTCGCAGATGCGATCCGTCGCCTCGCGACCGCGACGGGCGAGTAAGATGAAACGCTCCGATAATCGCTGGTATCTGCTGGCTGTCCTGACGCTGGTCTATGCCTTCAACCATGTCGACCGACAGATCATGGTGATCTTGCAAGAGCCGATCAAACAGGAATTTGGTTTATCCGATACGCAGTTGGGTATGCTGACAGGGTTTCTGTTTGCCGCCTTCTACGCAACTCTGGGCATTCCGTTTGCGGCTTGGGCAGACCGGGGTAATCGCCGCAATATCATCACGATCGCCCTGACCATCTGGTCCGGGATGACGGCTCTGAGCGGCTTTGCGCAGAATTTCTGGCAGTTGGCGTTTGCGCGGATGGGCGTGGGGATTGGCGAGGCCGGCGGAACACCGCCTGCGACCTCAATGATCTCGGATCGGTTTCCGGCGCATGAGCGGGCCTTTGCGCTGGGTATCTATACCACGGGTATCAGCCTTGGCATTCTTGTCGGCTTCATGCTCGGCGGTTTGATTGCCGAACGCTATGGGTGGCGAGTTGGCTTTTTCGTCGCGGGTGTGCCGGGTCTGCTTCTGGCGTTGACGCTGATGTTCACGATTAAAGAGCCAAAACGGGGTGAAGCCGATGCCATCATTGATGATGGTATCGCGCCGTCTCTCTCGGAAACGTTGCGTTTTTTCTTTTCGCAAAAAGCAATGGTCTTCATGTTGCTGGGCGGCGTGCTGACTTGTGTTTCAGCCAATGCATTTCTGGCCGGCGTCCCGCTCTATTTCATCCGCGTGCATTCTGTTCCGCTGGGAGAACTCGGCATTGCGCTCGGTCTGCTTTTAGGTGGCGTTGGCGGTGTCGGCGCTATTGTGATCGGAAAAATCTGTGACCGCCTTTCGGCCAAGGATCTGCGCTGGCGGCCTTGGATCATTGCGGTGACATCACTGCTCGCCCTGCCGTTTGCAGCGGCGTTCTTGCTCGTCGAAACTAAGGCGGCGGCTTATGCCATCTATGCCATTCCGAGTTTCTTCGGCCTGATTTATGCGTCGATTTCCTATGCAGCGATGCAAGAGCTAGCCCCGCCGAGAATGCGGGCCATGGCCTCAGCCGTGATGCTGCTTTGCCTGACCCTGATCGGCATCGGTATTGGACCTGTTCTGGTCGGTATTTTGTCGGATGCGTTCGCAGCGGAATTGGGGGCGCGGTCGATTGCGCGGGCCTTGCTGTGGTTGTTGACGCTCAATGTGGCGAGCGTTGGTTTCTATCTTATCGCGGCGCGTAACTATCGCGGGGACGTGGCGCGGGCGATTTCACTCGGGGCCGCATAATCGCGGATCAGACGATCTAAGGTCGCGAGGAAGAGAGCGCGATCTTCGCCATCGAGAAGCGCGTCGCCCTTGGCTCCGGTTGCGTCTAGCTCTGCGACAATGGCTTCAAAGATCTTGCGGCCACTCGCCGTCATGTAGAGGTGCGAAAGGCGACCATCCCTATTGGACGCCTCACGTTTGAGATATCCTTGGGCCACGAGGCTCGCTACGGCGCGGGATACGATCCCCTTATCCATCGGGGTCAGTTCCACGACTTGGCTGGCGGTACGGCCATCCTGATCGCCTATGGCAGCAAGCACGCGCCACTGGCTCAGGTTCAGATCGCCAACACGCGCCGCAATTTGCGAGATACGCCGGGCGATGCGGTCGGCGATCACACTGACCTTGTAAATCCAACTTTCATCAAGCTCAAAACTTAGCTCATCATTGGCCGGGACCTTACTGGACTGATCTACGGAAAGAGGTTTGAGGTTGTTCACACGGTCGGACACTATCGCTCCCAAGGTAGTTGCAATCACAACAGTTTGTCTATACAACTACTTGAGACGGACGCAACCCCCACTTCAAAGGTAGATTTATGGCTGATCTTTTTGACAATCCAGTCGGACTTGACGGCTTCGAGTTCATTGAATTTTCTGCGCCAGAAAAGGGGATGTTGGAGCCTGTTTTCCAGACGATGGGATTTGTTGAAGTGGCGCGGCACCGGTCAAAAGACGTCGCCTTATGGCGTCAGGGCAATATCAATCTTGTCACCAATTATGAGCCGAAATCTGCAGCCTTCTATTTTGCGCGCGAACATGGCGCGTCCGCTTGCGGCATGGGTTTCCGCGTTCGCGACGCAAAAGCGGCCTATGACTATCTGCTGGAACAAGGCGCAGAGCCTGTTGATGTGAATACAGGGCCGATGGAACTCCGCATCCCCGGCATTCGCGGGATCGGCAATTCAATTATTTATCTGATCGACCGCTATGCCGATGAGGGCGAAGATGGGCTGTCGATCTACGACATTGATTTTGAATATCTGCCGGGCGTGGAGCGCTTCCCAGAAGGCTGCGGTTTTGATCGCATCGATCATCTGACCCACAATGTTTATGGTGGCCGTATGGCCTATTGGGCCGACTATTATGAAAAACTCTTCAACTTCCGCGAAATCCGCTATTTCGATATTAAGGGCGAATATACGGGCCTGACATCCAAAGCCTTGACCGCGCCTGACGGGAAAATTCGTATTCCGCTGAACGAAGAAGGTGAGGGCGGTAAGGGTCAGATCGAAGAATTCCTGCGCGAATATAATGGTGAAGGTATCCAGCATATCGCTCTGATTTGTGATGATCTTGTCGCCTGTTGGGATCGGCTCAAAAAGCAGGGTGTGCCGTTCATGACAGCTCCACCTGAGACCTATTATGCGATGCTTGACGAACGGCTGCCGGGCCACGGTGAGCCAGTCGATGAGCTGCAAAGACGCGGTATTCTACTGGACGGTACGACCGAAGATGGTCAGCCGCGCCTGTTGCTACAGATTTTTGCAGAGCCGCGCATCGGCCCCGTTTTCTTTGAGTTCATTCAGCGTGTCGGCGACTATGCGGAAGGTTTTGGCGAGGGTAATTTCAAGGCACTGTTTGAGTCGATTGAACGCGACCAAATTGAACGCGGCGCGCTCGATGTTGACGGTATTGCCGTCGTTCCAGAAGTGAAACAGGAGCCTGCATAATGGCCGCCCCGAAACTCACGCCCTTTAAGCTCGCTGGTGTCCACCACGTCGCCTATCGCTGTAAAGATGCCAAAGAGACTGTGGAATTTTACCGCGACGCGCTTGGTATGAAATTTAGCAAAGCCTTTGCCGAAGATCATGTTCCGTCCACCGGTGCCTATGATCCCTACATGCATGTCTTCATGGAAGCGGGAAACGGAAATGTGCTCGCCTTTTTCGAACTACCTGAGCAGCCGGACATGGACCGGGATCGCAATACGCCGGAATGGGTGCAGCATCTGGCTCTGAAGGTTGACAGCGAAGCGGACTTGCTAACGGCAAAAGCGCATCTGGAAGCGATGGGGCTCGACGTGCTCGGACCGACTCATCATGGTATTTTCAAATCGATCTATTTCTTCGACCCGAACGGCCACCGCGTCGAGCTGGCCGCCGATATCGGCACGCAGGAGCAATATGACGAGTTGCTTCGCGTCTCTCAGCCCATGCTCGACGAATGGTCGCAGACCAAAAAAGCCCCCCGCCACGCGGCCTGGCTGCACGAGATTGCTAATGCGGCGAATGCGAAAACGCCCTCAGGCGAGGGTTAGCTCGAAGATTGTCTGACAGCGCTAACAACTATGACTCTCAGTCTGCTGAAGCCATGTTTAGAGCTATCGCGGATGACTTTGGTCTATGCATTATCAATCGTCATGACAGCCCTATTGAAGTGATGATGGATATCCCAAAGCAAGATGGTTTAGGATTTACGATAACTTTAGGATTACAGAACGGAGACGAATTGAACATCGGTGTCGACGACTTCTGGAGCTACTTCTTTCCTTACAGAGATTGCAGCGAATTTTTTTGCAAGGTTTTACGAATCCTGATCCTAGGCGATGCACATCTTCTCTACTCAAAACAATTTGGAAGACTGGTGAAAACGGAATTAATCGGTGACGTCGGTAACGGAGTCGAGTGTTTATACACAGCGTGGAGTCGTCCCGGAATTCCGCTTGTACCCTATCGCGAAGAAGTCCTTTGCAATCGCACACACCGAGGTGCTCAAGCATGAGAGCCATTGAAGTCGAAGATGGAAAATCCCGACCTAAGCTCTATGGCTACTGGCGATCATCGACCAGCTATCGCATCCGCATTGCGCTGAATCTCAAGGGTCTCACCTACGACTATGTCCCGGTGAACCTGAAAGAGGGTGAGCAGACGGGCGAGGCTTACCGCGCGATCAATCCTCACGGCACTGTGCCTTTTTTAGATACGGGAGACGGGCAGCTGACGCAGTCGCTGGCCATTCTTGATTGGCTTGAAGCACACTATCCGAAACCATCTTTTCTGCCCAAGACAGATGCGGCTCTGTGCCGTGATCTCTATTACGCCGTCGCGACGGAGATTCACGCGCCCAACAATTTACCGATTTTGAAATATCTCAAGCGTGAATTCGGCGCGGATCAGGCGGCACTCGAAGCTTGGTACCAAACATGGATCCATAAGACCTTTACTCCCGTTGAGGCGCGCTTGGCCGCGCATGACTGGGCTGGCAATAACCTACCTTTCGGGCAACCAACCCTGTTTGAGATCGTTCTGATCCCACAGGTCTATAATGCCCGCCGCTGGAACACCGATTTGTCGATGTTCCCTCATATTGAAAAGATTGACGCAGCCTGCGCTGATCTCGTGGCCTTTGACAAGGCGCGCCCCGAAAACCAGATAGACGCTTCTTAAGGAGACGCCCCCATGAAACTTGCCACGCTTAAAGATGGAAGCCGCGATGGTCGGCTGATCGTCGTTTCCCCGGACCTCTCAAAATATACCGACGCCACGGATATTGCGCCGACGCTACAGGCGGCGCTGGACGACTGGGCGAACATGGCCCCGAAGCTGAAAGCACGCTGCGATGATCTCTGTGGCGGCAAGGCGGACGCTAAGCCGTTCGATCAGAGCGCTGTCGAAAGTCCGCTGCCGCGTGCCTTTCAGTGGGCTGACGGATCGGCCTATATCAACCATGTCGAATTGGTCCGCAAAGCGCGCGGCGCGGAGGTGCCAGCCAGTTTTTATGATGACCCGCTGATGTATCAGGGCGTGTCTGGCCCGAACCTCGCGCCTCACGATCCGATCCCATTCACCGACATGTCTTGGGGCTATGATATGGAAGGCGAAATCTGCGTTATTACCGACGATGTCCCGCTCGGCGTGAGCGAGGCCGACGCTCTGGGTCACATCAAACTGATCCTGCTCTGCAATGACGTGTCTCTGCGCGGGCTGATCCCGGCCGAGCTCGGCAAAGGCTTTGGCTTCTTACAATCCAAGCCACCCTGTGCGTTCAGCCCTGTCGCGATCACGCCGGATGAACTGGGCGATCACTGGAAAGATGGTCTCGTTCACCACGCTTTGCGCGTTGATTATAACGGCGCGCCGTTTGGTCGACCGCTCGCGCACAAAGACGCAACCTTCTCGCTCGCGCGCCTCGTTTCCCATGCCGCAAAAACACGCCCTTTAATTGCCGGTACAATTATCGGCTCCGGCACGGTTTCGAACAAAGGCGATGATGGCAGTCCCGGCAAACCCGTATCAGAAGGCGGCCTTGGTTATAGCTGCATCGCCGAAATCCGCATGATTGAAAAAATTGCGAGCGGTGAATTCAAAACGCCCTTTATGAAGCCCGGCGACACGGTCAAAATCGAAATGTTGGACGATAATGGACGGTCCATTTTTGGATCAATCGAAAATGAAGTGAAAGCGGTCTGATGAAGAATAAGGTTTTCGACACTGCCGCTGCCGCACTGGATGGCGTGCTGTTTGACGGCATGACCATTGCGGCGGGAGGCTTCGGCCTGTGTGGTATTCCAGAGCTGTCCATCGCGGCAATTCGGGAGGCGGGAACCAAAGACCTGACGGTTTATTCCAACAATGCGGGTGTTGATGAATTCGGGCTCGGCCTGTTGTTGCAGACACGGCAGGTCAAGAAGATGGCCTCGTCCTATGTTGGAGAGAACGCCGAATTTATGCGGCAATATCTCTCAGGCGAGCTTGAGCTGGAATTTAATCCGCAAGGCACATTAGCTGAGCGTATGCGCGCGGGCGGGGCTGGTATCCCCGGCTTCTATACTAAGACGGGTGTCGGGACCGTGATCGCTGAGGGCAAAGAACATAAGGATTTTGCCAATTCTGAAGGAGTCATGGAGACCTATATTCTCGAACGGGGCATCGTGGCTGATCTCGCCATCGTCAAAGCGTGGAAAGCCGACACGACCGGAAACGCTGTGTTTCGCAAGACCGCGCGTAACTTCAATCAACCGGCTGCGACTTGCGGCAAAATTTGCGTGATGGAAGTCGAAGAGATTGTTCAGTCCGGCGAACTCGATTCAGACGCTATCCACCTGCCGGGCATTTACGTGCACCGTTTGATCCAAGGTGATCACGAAAAACGGATCGAACAACGGACAGTCAGGGAGCGCGCATAATGGCTTGGGATCGCAATCAGATGGCGGCGCGGGCGGCGTTGGAACTTGAAGACGGCATGTATGTCAATCTCGGCATTGGTATTCCGACATTGGTCGCAAACCATATTCCAGACGGGATGAGCGTTACGCTGCAATCGGAAAACGGCATGCTGGGCATGGGGCCGTTCCCCTATGCGGGCGACGAGGATGCGGACCTGATTAATGCAGGCAAGCAGACAATCACTGAGCTACCACACACAGCATTTTTCGACAGCGCAACCAGCTTCGCAATGATCCGCGGCGGGAAGATTGCTATGGCGATTTTGGGCGCGATGGAGGTCGCAGAAAATGGCGATCTCGCCAATTGGATGATCCCCGGCAAGCTTGTCAAAGGTATGGGCGGGGCGATGGACCTCGTGGCGGGTGTTGGGCGTGTCGTGGTTGTCACCGATCACACCAATAAACGCGGCGAAAGCAAGATCCTCAAAGCCTGCACACTCCCCCTGACGGGAACAGGTGTCGTGGACCGGATTATTACTGATCTTGGCGTGTTTGATGTGGCGAAAGATGGTCTCAAGCTGGTCGAGCTTGCCCCGGACGTGACGTGGAATGAGGTTGTCGAAAAAACCGAAGCGAAGCTGACGCGAGCTTAAGTCCGTTCTTTCGCAAAATTGGATGACCTGTTTCGGTAAAACTGCGGCAATCTGTGCGCGCAGAAAATAGATTTGCTTAACCTCTCCTGAGTTAAGGTTGATAACTGAAGCCTGAGCCAAGGTTTTATCCATAACTCGCGAACATGCGACGGTTTCGGATAATGGCCTTGTTGGAGTTGAAGACCCGTCATCTTGTTTGGACGCAGCGTAGGGGCGTAGCGCAAATCATACAGATGCGGTATATGTGCATCTGGAGATTGCAGAATGAGTACGATGTCGAAGCCAACCCTGTTGATTATTGATGACCTCCCCATGGTTAGAGAATTTTATCGTGATCTTGCACAAGAAGAGGGTTGGGCCGTTCTAGAAGCGTACGACGCGGAGACCTTTGAGGCCGTTTTAGACGAGCATTATGACGCGATCATTCTTGATCTGGCAATGCCATCAATCACGGGGATCGAAGTAATGGAAGCTCTGGCAGAGCGAAACGACCAATCCCCGATCGTTATTTCGAGTGGGCAGGGCGAAAAATTTATCGACATGTCCATGCGCCTTGGTCGTGATCTTGGGCTCAACATGGCGACACGGTTGACGAAACCAGTCGATGTCTCAAGGTTGGAGCAGACCCTGTCTTTTCTGGAAAAAACGATCAGAGCGTCGGCGTCACAAATGGCCGCGCCCTCGAAGGGTAACGCTACTGCAGCGGCTTGACCGGATATTTTGGTAGAACGTCCAGAGCCGTTTTTAGCGCGTCCCCCCAGCTCGAGGAAATAAGCGCAAAATCTGGGTCCGAGTCTTCGATCCGGAACATCCGGCCTTCCTTAAAGCTATCCGCTTCATAAATATGAACATCTAACGGCATGCCGACCGAGAGGTTCGCTTTCATCGTCGAGTCGAAAGACACGCAGAGCAACCGAACCGCATCCTCAGAGCTCATCGCTGAATCAAAGGTTCTCACAATGATCGGGCGACCATATTTTGTTTCCCCGACTTGAAAAAACGGCGTTTCCGCGCCAGCTTCGACGAAGTTGCCTTCCGGATAAATCAGAAACAAACGCGGCTCCATACCGACGATTTGGCCGCCAAGGATAAGCGTCGCACTAAAGGTCGACTCGGCTTCTGGGCCACTGGTTTTATGGGTCGCGACGACCTCTTTGAGCGTATCGCCGATAAGGCGGGCGGCCTGAAACATGGTCGGCACCCGCATCAGATTGGGATCCCGATCCTTCGGCGCCTTAGAGCGCTCATCTAACAAGCTGACAACAGCCTGAGTGGTCGCGAGGTTGCCCGCAGTCATCAGGGTGAAGACCCGGTCCCCAGGGTTGGACCAAGTGAACATCTTTTTGACGATGGAGATATTGTCGATGCCCGCATTGGTCCGGGTGTCGGACATGAAGACTAGGCTATTGTCGAGTTTAAGGGCGGCGCAATAAGTCATGGTTGGTTTCGATTAAACGAGGCAGGGTCACTGCTGGACTTGTATCGAGACGACGACGTCTTCCCGAGCGCCGCCAATTATGACCCCGCGCGTTGGCGCGCAATCGGAATAATCAAGTCCGTGAGCGATTTTAACATAACGTTCGTCTGGGCTGATGCCGTTCGATACATCAAATCCAACCCAGCCGAGATCCTCAATGTACGTTTCGGCCCATGCATGGCTGGCTTCCTGTTGCAGCCGATCATTCATCATCAAATAACCACTGACATATCGAGCCGGAATGCCCATTTGACGCGCAGCTGACAGGAAAATATGGGCGTGATCCTGACAGACACCGGCCCCTAGTGTGAGCGCTTCGGCGGCTGTCGTATTTACATCGGTTGCGCCGGTTTTGTACTCTACCATCTCAATGATCATGCGGCTTAATGCATGGAGCGAAGACAGCGTGTCTGACCCGTCTTTCTGGGCGGCTGTCACCAGTTCTGCAACTTGTGGCGCAGTTTGAGTCAGGTCGGTTTGGCGTAAATAGAACCAACGCGGCATCAGCGATTGTTGATGCCCGAGGACGCCGCTTCCCGGCTGAGTTTCGACGTTGCCGGCCACTTTAATCCGTACGGATTTTGCGTCGGAGTGAAGTTCGACGAGATCGACATGGGCACCATATTGATCGGCAAAGGACGCGTGGTGATGGGCGCCCTCCAAGGTCAGCTCCCAATCGAGCACAGTCTGCGTGGCATTCGACTTTGGACGTATCCGAAGTTGCAACAGCGCGTAGTGCGCCGGCGACGCATAGGCGTAATGGGTTTCATGTTCGATGTGCAGGCGCATCTAGGACCGGAATCTGTATGTTTGCTCGATTTGAGCGGAAAGGCTAGCATTGCGCGCGATAAGGTCGATCAGGAACTCGTGCAGCCCCATACCGATGATCGTGTCGCTATTCGACGTCGCAATATGATCTTTGTGTTTGAGCGCCATCTCCAACGCCTCAGACCGTTTCTCATAGACACCATTTAGGTCTTGTAGAGTCCGCACAATAGACTCGTAGCAGAAAGCTATGGACCGCGGCAGTCGCCTGTCGTGAACGAGGAACTCAACAATCGCACCGGGTGTAATTTCTCCGCCATGTAGCCAGTGAAAGGACCGCTCGGCAGAGGCCGATCGCAGGATCATCTCCCACTGCACATGGTCTAGTGAGGAGCCGACGGATGCACTGGACGGTAGCAGGACATAATATTTAGTATCTAGAATTCGGGCGGTATTATCGGCTCGTTCGATCAGTGTGCCCAATTCAATAAAACGGAAAATATCATTCCGCAGCATGGTGCCATTGATTGTTCCGCGCACGAGCGCGGCTTGTTGTCGGATCTGGGCCAATAAAGCTGGCAAATCCTGAGTATCTCTGTGTCCGTCAATCGCGCTCGATAGTTGCAGCCATGCCCCGTTGATCGCTTCCCACGTATCGCGGGTCAACGCGGTGCGGGTCATTCGCGCGTTCTGTCGCGCTTCGGAAAGGGCGCTGCAAACGCTCCCCGGATTGTTTTTGTCAGCGATCAGGAAGTCGACAACGTTTTTCGTGCTGTAGTCGCTGTGGGTTTCTAGAAAGCGGTCTTTTGCGCTGGCGGTTGTCAGCACGGACTCCCACTCACTGCGCTGGCTCCGTGACCGGGTCAGGGACATGCGAAACCCAGCATCGACTAAGCGAGCCGTGTCTTCCATGCGCTCAAGGTAGCGCATCATCCAAAATAGACCCGAGGCTGTCCGTCCGAGCATTTTAGTCATCGGTCAGCACCCATGTGTCTTTTGTGCCGCCGCCCTGACTAGAATTCACAACTAAAGAGCCGTCTTTCATCGCGACCCGGGTCAAGCCGCCGGGGACGACATTGATTTCTTTAGACGAGACGAGAACGAACGGCCTCAAATCAACGTGGCGAGGCGCGAGACCCGCTTCCGTCAAGATCGGTACGGTCGATAAAGCCAAGGTCGGCTGGGCAATATAGTTGGAGGGATTGGCGATTAATTTCGCTCTGAAAGCCTCGATCTCGGCTTTGCTGGCGGCGGGGCCGACCAGCATTCCATAGCCGCCTGATCCGTGCACTTCTTTGACCACGAGCTCTCCGAGATGTTCCAGTACATATTTGAGCGAGTCTGATTCTGAGCAGCGCCACGTTTCTACGTTCTTCAGCAAAGGTTGCTGGCCCGTATAGAACTCGATGATTTCCGGCATGTAGGAATAGAGCGCTTTATCGTCCGAAATTCCGGTGCCGGGGGCATTGGTAATGGTGATACCGCCGGACCGATAAACATCGAACACGCCCGGTACGCCGAGCATGGAGTCCGGGTTAAAGTTAAGCGGGTCGAGATATTCATCATCCACACGACGATAGAGAACGTCGATCGGTTCGAACCCGCAAGTTGTACGCATGGCAACTCGTCCATCGATAATTCTGAGGTCCTGTCCCTCGACCAATTCCACGCCCATTTGTTCGGCGAGGAAGGCATGTTCGTAATAGGCAGAGTTGTGAATGCCCGGTGTGAGGACGGCGATGGTCGGCTTGCCCTGACAGGCGTCTGGCGCGGATGCGGCGAGCGATTGCCGAAGTAGCATGGGGTAATCACTGACCGTTTCCACGCCAACGCGTGAGAATAATTCCGGAAACATGCGCAGCATCGTTTCTCGGTTTTCCAACATGTAAGAGACGCCGGACGGCGTGCGAGCATTATCTTCCAAAACGAAGAACTCGTCGGGCCCCGTTCGAACCAAATCTGTCCCGACAATGTGGGTGTAGATTCCACCCGGCGGATCGACGCCGATCATTTGCGGTAGGAAGGCTGCGTTCTTTTCGATCAGCTCAACGGGAATGCGTCCCGCGCGAAGAATTTCCTGACGGTGATAAATGTCATGTAGGAACGCGTTGAGCGCTTTCACCCGTTGCTCGATCCCACGCTTGAGCGTCCGCCATTCCGATGCGCTGATGATCCGCGGGACTAGATCGAACGGAATCAGCCGTTCATCGGCATCTTGTTCGCCATAGACGTTGAATGTGATCCCAGTGCGCCGGAAGAAAGCTTCAGCCTCTTCCGATTTTCGACGCAGTTTTGCGGGGTCCACAGACGACATCATTTCGTCAAAGGCTTGGTAGGGCATGCGAACCGTATCGTCGGTTCCCATCATTTCATCGAAAAACGTCGGGGTAATTGCCATCAAACCTATGAGGCATGTCTGAGTGGCGAATACAAGGATCGATACCGAAACTTTGGCACACCTTACTGTATTTGATGGAAAATTCAGCGGATTGTGGGGATGTTGTCTTCGTCCTTCGCCGCAACGACACTTAAATTTTCTAAAAAGGCTAGTCCGAACCTTTGCAACAGGGCAAAACGGGCGAAGGGGAACATATCATGTCTGAGTCTGAGCCAAGAGCCGAGCCGAGTGAGGCCAATAAGCAAGCCTATTGGCGTGCGACAAAACGATTGACCATTAGCCTGCTGATTGTGTGGTTCGCCGTCTCATTCGGCGCGGGCATTCTGTTTCGGCCGTGGCTCGACAATTTCTCAGTCGGCGGTGCGCCGATGGGATTCTGGTTTGCTCAGAATGGGGCGATCTATGTCTTTCTGGTCTTGATCGTCATCTACTGTGTCCGAATGACCCGACTGGAGGCCCGCTACGGGCTAAAGGGCTAAGATCATGGATATTGTATTCGGGGGTCAAACCTTCTGGACCTATTTTTTCGTCGTCCTGACGTTCAGCGCCTATATCGGCATTGCGATTTGGTCCCGGGCGGGATCGACTGAAGAATTCTACGTCGCTGGACATAATGTGCCGCCGACAATCAACGGCATGGCGACCGCCGCCGACTGGATGAGTGCCGCCTCTTTCCTGTCCATGGCCGGGCTGATTGCCTTTCTCGGTTATGGCGGCTCGGTTTATCTGATGGGTTGGACGGGCGGCTATGTGCTGCTGGCGCTACTGCTGGCTCCGTTCCTGCGCGAGTTCGGCAAGTTCACAGTGCCTGATTTTGTCGGCGACCGATATTATTCCAAGGTCGCGCGCGTCATCGCCGTCATCTGCGCTCTGTTCGTGTCCTTCACCTATATCGCGGGGCAAATGAAGGGCGTCGGCGTGGCTTTTTCGGGCTTCTTGGGTGTTCCGTTTAATGTCGGTATTTTGATCGGAATGGGGATCGTGTTATTCTACGCTGTGCTCGGCGGGATGAAGGGCATCACCTATACGCAGGTCGCGCAATATGTGGTGCTGATTTTCGCCTATACCGTCCCGGCCATTTTCATCAGCCTAACCATTACGGGCAATCCGATCCCGCAACTGGGCTTCATCGGCAACGCGGCGGGGACTGACGTCTCCATGCTGGAAAAGCTCAATACGGTCGTCACTGATCTCGGCTTCCGCGAATATACGTCGACTGACAAATCGATGATGGACATATTCTGCATCACGGCCGCCCTGATGTTCGGCACCGCCGGCCTACCGCATGTGATCATCCGCTTTTTCACCGTGGAAAGCGCGCGGGCGGCGCGCAAGTCAGCCGGTTGGGCGTTGCTGTTCATCGCGGCGCTCTACACGGTGGCCCCTGCGGTCGGTGCCTTCGCTCGCTTCAACTTCATCGATACGGTCAATGAAGCGACTTATATCGCTGACGGTGAGAATTATGATGCCCGCGCTGCCGAGATCACGGCGGAGGGCGGCAAGCCCGTGCCCAAATGGTACAAGGACTGGGAAGCCACAGGGCTGTTGAAATATGACGATCTAAACGGCGATGGCGTGATGCAATATCGCGGCCCGAATACGCCGGACGGGATTGCCAATGAGGTCGACCCCAACCGCGACATCTTTGTGCTCGCCAATCCGCAAATTGCGCAGCTTCCAGCCTGGGTTATCGGACTGGTTGTCGCGGGCGGCTTAGCCGCCGCTTTGTCCACGGCGGCCGGGCTGCTGATGGTGATCAGCTCAGCTGTCTCACACGATCTGCTGAAACGAACATTCACGCCTGATATGAGCGAGAAACAGGAAATGCTGGCGGCGCGATTAGCGGCGGCGGCGGCCGTTGTCGCCGCGGGGTTACTCGGTATTTTTGCGACGTCTTTGCCATTCGTGGCGCAGGTCGTGGCGTTTGCCTTTGGCTTGGCGGCGGCGTCGCTTTTCCCGGTCATTTTCCTCGGCATCTTCTGGAAGCGGATGAACAAGGAAGGGGCGATTAGTGCGATGCTGACCGGCCTGATCACGACGTTCAGCTACATCTATTACTTCAAGTTCGTGAATGAAAACCCGGACCTGTGGCTGTTTGGCGTCTCGCCGGAAGGGATTGGCTTTGTCTTCATGTGGGTGGCTGTCGTTGTCGGTGTTGTCGTGTCTCTCATGACCCCGGCTCCGCCGCAGGATGTGCAAGACCTCGTCGAAGACATCCGCATTCCCGGCACACGCAGACCGCATGGCGCGGTCGATGCTGCGATGGCACCAATGTCGTCTGGAAAGGGCGATGCGTAAACCAATGTGAGTGTGCGACCCCGTCCAAAATTGGATTCTTCTGGCTCACTCGAAATTTTCGCTTAGAACCAAACTGAAGTTTCACTCTCTCCGGAAGAGACGGCGTGAGAGGACGGTATGCAGAAAATATTCGATGAGCTCCGTCGACGGAACATCTTCCGGGTTGCGGGGGTCTATGGGGCGTCAAGCTGGCTAATTATTCAGCTCGGCATTGCTTTCGAAACATCATTGAACTTGCCGGGCTGGTTCGACCGATTGCTGACCACTTTAGTTCTGCTCGGTTTTCCAATCGCGCTCATCTTGGCTTGGGCATTTGAGCTTACGCCCGAAGGTGTGAAGCGAACAAAGGCTGGGGGTCCATCGGAAGACGGGTCACGCCGCGCGGGTCGTAAACTCGGCATCGCCCTCATTGCTCTGATAAGCATTGTCGTCGTCCTGATTGCGTGGCGCATCATTACGTCGGAAGCCCAACGCCAGAACGATATGTCTGTGGCCGCTTTGACTGATGGAACGACAGCCACCGCGGCTACAGAGCAGTCCGCCATGGATACGTTGCGAACGATTGCTGTGCTGCCGTTTGAGAATTTGGTGGCCGGTGAAGAGTATGCTTACCTTGCGAGCGGCCTGTCATCGTCCATTCGAGACGATCTGGCGAAGAACAAGGCTATTCGAGTCATGGCGCGGTCATCGTCGCAGGCCGTCGCCAACGAATCTCTGGGCGCACAGGAAATTGCGAACCGGCTCAATGTCGCAAACATTGTTGAGGGTCGGATTGCGAAGAAGGGCGAAGAGCTTGAGATAACAATTAGTCTTGTCGACGCTCGGACGGGCTTTACCCGCTGGGTCAAAACGGAAACTTACAAAGCTGAATCCCTCATCGATTTTAGCAACAGTATTATCGCTGACTGCATCCAAACCCTGTCGGTTGATGTGAGGGCGCAGGGCATCCGCCGAGAAGGCGAAGCGACTATCCCGGAAGCGTTCAGAGAGTATTTTAAGGCGACCACGCGCCTTCAAGAGGAAGCGACCTTAGAGTCGCTTCAAGGTGCGCGGCGTCACCTTGAAAGAGCTATTCAATTGGACCCTGGTTTTGCCGATGCGCATTCCTCCCTCGCAGGAGTTTATCTCATCCTTGGCGCCGTCAGTGCCGACAAGGGGCTTGCAGAGGCCATGATCGATAAATCCGAAGCCATGGCACGAGAGGCGATCGCATTGGCGCCCAGTGATGCGGATGCGCATGCGGTTCTAGGCGAAATTCTTATGAGTGGCCGGGTCGATATGGTTAGCGCAGCGGGTCCATTTGATCGGGCTCAGGCGTTGGGACTGTCATCTGGAGACGGATTGTCGAGGCACGCCATCTTCCTGTCGGCAACCGGACGCCATGAAGAGGCGATTGAGCAAGCCTATCGGGCCAAAACGCTTGATCCGTTGAGCGCCTCTGCGTCTGAGACGCTGGGTATAGCCTATTATGCAGATCGTCAGTTTGGTTCAGCGATTACAGAGTTTCGTCTAGCCCTATCACAAAACCCTGAACGCTATACGACCCGCGCGCGTTTAGGACTGTCGCACCTTTATTTAGGGTCTGTTGAAGTCGGGTTGGACTGGTGTTCGAAAGAAGAGAATCTAATGGAACGCTTGCCTTGCGAGGCCGCAGCCGCTGTTCGGCTGGGAGAGATGAAGACTGCTGGACGGGCTTTAGATGAACTTATTGAGGTTTTCGGTGATGCCGGTGCTTATCAACAAGCGGAAATAATGGCTGAGATGGGACGCACTGAGGACGCTATAGCGACTCTGCTTAAGGCCGAAGCCTTAGGTGATATGGGTTTGGCTATGGCCGGATATGACCCGGCGTTGGATAGTTTGCGCGGCGATGAGAGGTTTCAAGCATTGCTTGTGCGTCTCGGTCTGACAGATTAGGTCTGCTTTAAACTGGGAGAAACTACCATGAAAAAGCTGATTGCCGCCTCTGTGCTCGCCATTGCCTTAAGCGCGTGCGCGACGACCAAGACCAAAGCGCCATCGCCGGATGCTGAAGCTGTCTGTGCTGTTCGCAATGATGATGGCAGCTGCGCGTGTAAGAAACTAAATGAAAATGGCCAATGTATTGAAGGTGGTGGTCCCGTTGTTATTCGTGGCGGCAATGGCTAATTCGTCTCAGTTCGCTGCCGCGGACTAAAACTCATTCGAAAAGCACAGGGCCGGGATATTATTCCCGACCTGACCGCCGCCTATGATGGTCGCGCCATTCGGGCAGACATGTTTTTGGATCCAATCGCGGTAATGAGCGACAGCGACGAATGTGCTTGGCTCGCCGTCATCTCGGCACACGCCTGAGCCTCTGCTAACGATCCCAATAAGTTCATATTGGTCAATGACCGGGCCGCCACTGTCTCCCTTGCAGGTCTTGCGCGAGGGGGCTTGGGTACAGAAGGCTTTCGGGTCAATGGCGCCGCTCTGCAACACGGCGGACCGCGCGATGCAATCCTCCCAACTGATCGGATAAAGCGACAAGGTACGAAGCCGTGCTGAAGTCGGGGCGTCCGTCATCGATTGGATTTTCCCCCATCCAAAGGCTGCAACTTGCGTTGGGAACTTCGGGTCGTCGGGTTTGTACGGCGATAGATTGATCACACCGACGCGGGCGAGAGATAAGCTATCCGAATTCTGCGCACTGCTGGCATCTGAGTCTAATCCCAGCAAATGATGATAGATAGATTTACCGCCTGGAACTGACCAAAGGCGAATCCGTCCATCGCCCGACCATGTGAGAAGGCGGTCGCCCTGAAGATCGGTGCCATCAACGTTTTCACCATGATAGACCCGTGCAAGCGGCTCTCCGGTCTCGGCGTCCCAGACTTCAGCTGTTCCAAAATCTGTCCTGACAACCAGCCGTTCTGAGGGCGTCGCTTGGACCCCTGAGATCGGCAGGCTGTGGTTAAGTGTGTGTTTGAGCGCTCCTGACTTAGCGTCTCTGATCTCGCTAATCCCGTCTGAGTTCCAAATAAGGAAGGCGCGGTCCTCATCAATCAACTGAACCTCTGAATCATAAAAGCCCGGTTTCGTCTTGAACGTTTTGCTGACCCGCTGACGACGGACATCCCGGATTTCGCCGCGACCATCGGAGCCCAGGGCGATCAATCGTCGCCCCTTTTCATCCATGGCTAGTTTCGGTCTGTCGAGCGCGGTCATTCCAGCATCACGCGCTGACGTATCGCCGAGTTGCTGAACAGACAGACGTCCCGCTTCTTCGATCAGTGTTGCGCCGGGGTTTCGAAACACGGTCCTAATAGAGGTTGGCGCGACCATCATTTCGGTCACGTCGGGGGCCGTCCGTAAAAAGCGTTGGTTCCGGTTTGATAAAGGGGGTGTCGACAGGGCGACTTCGCGTTGCCCGCGTTTGATGTTCCAGCGTTCCTGACGCCCATCTTCACCTGTAATCAGGACCTCTTTTCGGTCGACGATTTTGATTTGTGCGGGATGGTAACCAACGTCGAACTGGACAGGCTGACGGTTTCGATTGGTTTGATGGACAGCGATTTTTCCACTGCTGCCTGCGATGACAAGCACGTCAGCCTGCGCGTTAAAATCTGCGGCAATGACAGGCCCAGAATGTGTGATTTCAAGGTCAGACGCATTTGTGCGGCGTATGAGTCGCGCAGAATTTTGCCCGGGTAGGATCAACCATCCCGGACCCGACCACGCTGAAAGCGAGTCCTCAATTTTGGTCTCAGTCGCAACAAGTGATCGCTCACCCGTTCTAATATCAATGAACTCGACGCTACCGTCGGTTCGAAGGAGGCGCAGTGTTGAACCATCATGGATTGCTGCGTCTTTTAACGGAATTTCGCTGGCGTCTGGCCACCCCGATGGCGTGCGCGACCCAAAGGGAGCTGACAGGTCAAGATCCACACCGCTTAAGTCGAGTTGGAGCAAGGCGATATCGTTCACGCTTGTCTGCGTGCTGTAATCTTCGTGCAGGATCATTCGTTTTATCGGAATGACCGGAGCGTTGTCGGACGCAATGTTGCCGACATCCAAGCGCAGGCCATAATGTGCGGGATTGTCAGTTTGGAAACAATGCGCCGCCGTCACAACCCAATCGCGTGCGATCAGTGATCCGCCGCAAATATGGCGTTTCTCCCACAGATCGAGATGGGTCAGTTGTTGAGAAAAGTCGCGCGTACTCGTGATCAGATCTGAAAAGACGAGCTGAACTTGGAATGGCGCTGCGTGACGCGGAATTTCGACCGCGTTCAGTGAATACCCTAAGCTCCCTCCGAAGCAAATGTCGTGATAATAGGCGTCATACTCCTCTTCGGCTGGGTCGGGATTATTGCATTTTCCGTCTGCTTGCGCCTGGGCTTTCAAGGCGAGGCGTCTTTCATCGGCACGCCTTAGATACTCGGTTGTTCTGGAAAGCCGCGCTTGCGTATCTTTTGCGGGGTCTTGGATGGGCGCGATTTCTTCTCGGGATTCTAGCGCAGCCCGAATGGCGGGAGGGAGGTTTCCTTGATCCTGAGCGTAGGCGGATATTGGGGCAATGAGAGAAATGGCGACGGTATAGACAGTCAACGATGCCCTACATCCTGTCTTGCGAGACGGGCGCGCATTTTTGCGATTGGCAATGATGTTTAAGATTGCCGGCGCTCGAAAGTGACCCATCCCTGTCTCCCAATAGCTGGCTCCGTAAAAGAAGCTGAGCTATTCATGCGGGTTATGCATGGGGGACAATTTCGCACAAGGATTGTCGCTCTGAGGTGACCTATCTTATGAGCTGATTGTCTCGAAAAGCGCAGTCTCTAAAGGTTAGCTCGAATCTTTGGGTCCCAAAGTCGACACATAGACGGGGCCAAATTCGACCGTCTGAGCCGCCCGCCCGAGTTGGTACTCGACTTTGAGAGAACCGGCCGGATAATCGGCGTCCGCAACGCCAGTGACATTCATCAGCTTCCATTCCGTTTCAGGTAGGATGTCTTCGGACAAGATGTAATCGTAGGGTTCTTCATTCCGCCCGACAAACATGCCGACATTTGCGGTGTCCTTGCCAGCGGCAGGTTTCTTTGTGCGAGCCCAGAAGAAGATTTGGATTTCTTCGCCCTTGGCGACAGGTTCGGCAATCTCAATGCCGAGACTGGAGTCCCATGCGCGCTGCTGCTTCTTTTTAATGCGGGCGCTAATGGCTTTGCCGGAAGTGAGGGCTTCAGCATCGACCACTTTCGTGCGGATATCATTGCCTTTGGCTTCCCATTCTAGATCAAACGGGTTGTGCAACAGTTCGCCGGGTAAGGCCGCGTCAAGGGCTTGCAACGCGGCATCTGCGTCTTGAGCGTTGGCTGGCAGACTCGAGAGCATAGCCGTTCCGACTAAAAGGCTCATCAGAGTGGATCGCATATTCATCATGGTCGTCTTTCTCCCCAGAAGATTTTCACTGTTTGAATTTATTCGTTTTCTCAGCTGAACCGCAGCTGAAAGCGGCAAGCCATTGCCGCTAGTTTGTTTGTGCTAGGCGGGTAATTTGCTGGGCTAATGTGAGGGTCGCTTCACGTATTTCCGCTGCATCTTCGCAGGACCGTTTTTCGCATTTTCGGCGGAGCTTGTTGAGCTTCTCTAGGTGATCGGCTGCCGTCTCAAAATCTCGGTCTTGCAGATAGAGCAGACCTAGACGCATGCGGGCATCATAGTTCTTCTCATCATGGTGAAGAGACGTTTTGAGAGACGCCTTGGCCTCATCATACTTTCCGAGCTGTATCTCGGACAGCCCCGTCATGTAGCTCGCAAAGGCGAAGTCCTCATAGGTGACTTTCCCATCTGTGAGAACGGTACGGCCTTCAGAGCGTCGATTGATGAAGTTGGACGTCAGCCCGGGGTTGGTGGAAAGGGCGTTACCAGACGATAGGACGGGAGCCCCACCACTGCGCGAATTCACACTCGAACTTAGATTTGCACCCGCATCTGCTGTCTGCGCAGCCCGGTCGATGCTGATTTCTGCATCGCGCGCGGAATTTTCTTTCGCGCTTTCAAACCGTCTTAGACTTTTGAATTCGTTTTCGAACTCGATTTCTGCTGTCTCGAAGTCACCGCGGAAGAACGCGTCCATGCCTTCATGTTCGCCCAGAATTTGGGTGCCGAAAGCAATCACTTCGTCCTCATTCGCTGTCTCGGTATCCGGGGCCGGATCCGCCGTTTGAGCGAAGACTGACCCTGCTGTCACCAAGGCGACTAAGCTGGATGTCAAAATAATCCGCCAACGTGATACGATATTTTGCATAATTCGATGCTTCCAAATTGACGTGGCCAAAATCATTACTTACGCGTAGTGTTACCGCTACCATCCTAAAGAATGATGGCAATAAAAGTCAAATAGGGGACGTCCGAACGATGAAATACACAGAGAATTTTCGCCAAATCGCTTTAGCCACAGCCTCGGTTTTCATCCTGACAGCCTGTGCTGCAACGGAATCGGATGTGGCCTCGGCAGATATTGATGCCTCATCATCGGACAGCGGTGTCATCCATCCCGAAAAGTGGCCGGAGATTATGACGGCCGCGTTGGATCCCGCTGTGGAGGCGAGAGTCGACACTATTCTTGCTAAAATGACTCTGGAGCAAAAAGTGGGTCAGGTCATTCAAGGCGATACAAATTCTTTGACGCCGGAAGACGTCAAAAACTATCGACTGGGCTCTGTTCTGAGTGGAGGCAATTCCGCGCCGGGTGACAAGCCTTATGCGGGCACGCAGGCATGGCTGGATGCAGCAGATTCCTATTTTGAAGCCTCACTTGATCCTGAAGGGGTCGAGATCGCTATTCCCATCATCTGGGGCATTGATGCGGTTCATGGCCACACCAATCTGATCGGCGGGATCGTCTTCCCGCATAATGTCGGCCTCGGGGCCGCGAATGATCCGGATCTCATCCGGCGTATCTCGGAAGTCACAGCGACTGAGCTAAATATCTCAGGACACGATTGGACTTTCGCACCAACATTGGCTGTCCCGCAAAATGATCGTTGGGGGCGAGGCTATGAAGGCTTTTCCGAAGATCCGAAGATCGTCAAATCCTATGGCGGAAAGATTGTTGAGGGCTTGCAGGGCGAGCTGGGCTCAGACGACTTTATGGGGCCGGGTAAAGTTATGTCGACGGCGAAGCACTTTTTGGGCGATGGCGGCACTGAGAACGGTGTGGATCAGGGCGATACGCGTATTTCTGAAGAAGAGCTGCGGGACATCCATTTGCCGGGTTACGAGACGGCCATTGCTGCGGGCGCGCAATCCGTCATGGCGAGTTTCTCGTCTTGGCAGGGTCAGCCCATGCACGGCCAAAAAGCGCTCATGACAGATGTCCTTAAGGGGCGGATGAATTTTCAAGGGTTTGTTGTCGGGGATTGGAATGGCCATGCGCTCATCCCCGATTGCACGGCGACCGATTGTCCACAGTCTCTGAATGCAGGGCTGGACATGTATATGGCACCGGACAGCTGGAAAGGTCTTTATGAGTCAACTCTGATCCATGTGAAGTCGGGACGTATTCCGATGGAGCGTTTAGATGATGCTGTGCGCCGGATTCTGCGTGCGAAAGTGAACTCCGGCATTTTTGATAAGCCGAAACCCAGCCTGCGTCCGCTCGCCGGTAATGAGGCGCTACTCGGGTCTGATGAACATCGTAATGTCGCGCGGGAAGCCGTGCGCAAGTCGATGGTTCTGCTCAAGAATAATGATGGGACGCTCCCGCTGTCACCAAGCGCCAATATCCATGTCGTCGGCGCAGGCGCGGACAGCATTACGAAATTTGCGGGCGGTTGGACGCTTTCTTGGCAGGGGCGCGATCACGTCAACAGCGACTTCCCGAATGGGGAGACATTTCTGAGCGCCCTGAAACGGGAAGCTGAACAGGCTGGAGGTCGAGTGACATTTGACGCATCCGGCGAAACGACTCCTGAAGGTACGGATGTGATTGTCGCGGTTTACGGCGAGGACCCCTATGCGGAATTCCAAGGCGACCGTGAGAATGCAGATTTCGTTCCGAATGACTTCGATACGGGCTTGTTGGGTACTTATAAGGCGGCGGGTTTGCCGGTTGTCTCTGTGTTCATTTCAGGCCGGCCCTTATGGGCTAACCCCGAGATCAACGATTCGGATGCATTCGTGGCAGCTTGGTTGCCGGGGAGCGAGCCTGCAGGGATCACCGATCTTCTGTTCCAGACGGACGCGGATTACGATTTTACGGGTCGTTTGTCGTTCTCATGGCCGAAGCTTGCCACTCAGGTGCATTTGAACCCGCATCATGAAGGTTACGATCCGTTGTTCAAGTTGGGTTACGGCCTGTCCCTCAATGACAGCGTTACTATCGCCTCCCTATCCGAAGAGAGCGGGGTCAGCGCAGACATTGGAGAGAAGGGCGTCTTCTTTGAAAAGGGCATGACGACACAACCCTGGCGCCTAGTGGTCAGCGGCTCGACCATTGATCTGCCGTTCCGCGAAGGCGGCGTTGAGGTGATGGCCTATGATAAAGCCGCTCAGGAAGATTCGCTCAGATTGGCGTTCTCAGATGCTGATGCTACGTTCTCAATCGCTTCAGGCTACCCACTTGATTATGCCCGCGAGGCGAACGGAGCGATGGAGTTGTCCTTCATGTCGAAGTCTTTGTCCGGGCCGACGACGGTGGAGATCGGGGCTGGATGTATCGACCTGACTGGCTGCGATAATTTTCACGCCGTCACACTGGGCTCCGACTGGTCCGAAACGCGAATTTCCCTGCGTTGCGCGGCGAAGAATGGCGTTGATCTCCAATATATGAAGAACGCTTTCACAGTCGTGGGGAAGCCCGGGCTCGAGATCGCTGTCGCAGATGTGAAGCTCAAGCAGGAAAGCTCAGATTCGATTCGTTGCGACTAAACGGCGCATAAAGTCGTCGGAATGTGACAAATACGTCACATTCCGAAAGTGAGTTGCAGATTTTTGATGAATATCATTTGACATCAAAACTATCCTGTGGCGGTAAGAATGTTAGCGGTAACTTTTTTATCGTTTAGACTAGAATGTTAGCGGTAACTTTTTTACTGCACTAGGACGAACACTACATCGGCACATCCGGACCCGCAGAATGGTCGGAGTGTCAACCCAGGGGAGGTTTCTTTGAAAGACGCTGTCAATAATCGTGCGAGTTTGCCTAATCAGCTACTCATGTCAGGCGCCACGGCGCTCGCAATGGTGTTCATGGCACCACAGGCATATGCGCAAGATGCGCCAGGCGAAGAAATTAGTGATGCGCTAGATGATGAAGGTGTCGACGAAGTTGTTGCCACCGGTATCCGCCAAGCTCTGAAAGCGGCTCGGGATCTAAAGCGCGACGCGGATACAGCTGTCGATTCGATTACGGCGTCGGATGTTTCAACATTGCCTGATCTATCGGTCGCAGAAGCATTGGCTCGTATTCCGGGCGTGGTTGTTCAACGGTTCAGCCTTGGCGGCAGTGAAGGCGACTTCCCATCCCCAGAAGGCGGCGGCAACCTGATCCGTGGTCTCACACTGGTTCGGTCAGAATTTAACGGACGCGATACGTTCTCTGCGAACGGTGGTCGTTCCCTCGACTTTGGTACTGTGCCTCCGGAACTGATTGGCGCTGTTGATGTCTACAAAAATACGTCGGCTGATCTGATTGAAGGCGGTATTGGCGGTTCGATCAATCTGCGGACACTTGAGCCGTTTGATAAAAGCGGTCCGTTGGCCGTTGTTACTCTGGACGGAACTTATACCGATCTGCGCGATGAAGTCAGTCCTGACTTCAGCGTCATCCTTGGCAATCGCTGGGATGTAAACGGCGGTGAGTTTGGCTTACTTGGGTCATTCTCTTCATCCGAGCTAAAATCTGATTTGCACGGCTTCCAAGTCGGTCAGGTCATTCCTCTTACGATTGGCGGCGAGACGATTGGGGTTCCGGCTGGTGTCCAACTTCGGACGAATGAAGTCGATCGCAAGCGCGATAGCTACTACATGGCTAGCCAGTTCCGTAATGATAGCGGTGATTTTCAGGCAACGGCGAAGGTTGCCCGCATTGAGAATGATACATCCAGTGATGAGCGCACTTTGGAGTGGTTCACAGATGGTGAAATGTGGAACCAGACATCAGTAACAGGTCTCACCACGACGCCGTTCACATCGCCCGGACTTGCACAGTGTAATGGGAGTAACGACCCTACGCCAGCAAACCCAACTTGCGAACAGACGCAAGCCGTCACAGGTTTATATGAATCGGGGTTGATTTCGAACAGTCTTAGGGACTGGACGGGTGCCCGTGGTGCGAACTTCTCTAATCTGGGTATTCATCAAGAAGATCGCTCGACAACCGACGATATGAGCCTGAATATCAAGTGGCGTCCTGCAGATCAGTGGTTCGTGAACCTTGATGCTCACCGAACAACAGCAACCTTTACGCGGGAACGCCTCTGGGTTGGGTCGAGGTTCTTCTCAGATTTCTCGTTTGTTCCTGATCTAGATGATCCTCAGCTCACATTGACTCTTGATCCGACAAACAACCCGAGCAACCGGGCCGGAACAGGGGCCCCGCTCAGTAGTTCCTTATCTGATCCATCCAACACATTCCTTCTGTTCTCTGCGGACGAGTTTCAGGACAATGAAGGTGAAATGGTCGCGATCTCAGGCGATGTTGAATATGATTTCGACAATGATGGCTGGTTCGATTCCATCAAATTCGGCGCTCGTTTTGCCGACCGTGACCAGATCAACCGCTCTGCTGGCCTTAACTGGGCTGCCGTTGCTCCGCCTTGGGCTGGTGGTGGGTATTTGCCATACTCGGAATTGGCGTCGCCGACCTTTGAAACGGTTGATTTCTCCGACTTCTTCCGCGGCGGTGTTGTTCAAGGAAATAATACGTCGGTAATCTTTGCCGACCGCGCCCTGATCTCGAACTATGATGCTTGGGTTAATGTCGTTCAGACCGACCCGCTCATCACCAATGCTGCAACTGGGACCAATCCTGACTGGCGTCCGCTGCGCACGGATGGTGTCGTTGACTATGCAGGTCGTGGTCAAATCGGTGATGTCACTGAGAAGACCACTAACCTCTATGGTCGTTTGGACTTCGGGAACGAATTCGACAACGGCATGTCGATCGACGGTAATATCGGTCTCCGCTACACGAAATCGGATGTTTCGGGACAAGGGGGGCTCGAATATATTAACAATGACGACAATGGGGTTCCCGGTCAGCGTCCTTCAGACTTTAGTCCGCAAGCTGTGGCTTACTTTGCCCAAGCAACCGTTGCTCGCGAAGGTAAATTCAGCTCGGATGAACGTTGGCTTCCGTCTCTGAACGTGAAATGGAATCTCAATGATGAGTCACTCATCCGGTTCGCAATCAGTAAGAATATTACACGGCCAAACATTGCTCAACTACGCGGGGATCAGGTCTCAACGGGATCATTCCGTTTCGAAACTAATAATGATCCGGCTATTCCACCGGATCAGCGGATTACCGATATTGTCCTGAATCAGATCAATGTCTTTGGCGGCAATCCAGATCTGAAACCGATCTTGGCGACTAACTATGATCTATCCTACGAATATTATTTCGGGGATGAGAATTCACTGACGTTCTCGGCCTTCCGGAAAGACATCAAGAATAACATCATCTATGGGTCACAGACTCTGGATACAGTGACGCTTGATGGCCGCGAAGTGGCGATCGTGTTCAACGGTGACATTAACCAAGATGAAGCTGAATTGCAGGGTATCGAGATTGCTTACCAGCAGTTCTACGACAACTTGCCGGGTTTACTGTCCAATCTCGGCCTTCAAGCCAACTACACCTATGTCGATGCTGAGACGAATGCCCCAGCACCGGTTGCGGATGCAGATGGCGACGGAACGCCGGATAGTTTTGAACGGATTTACCGCTACGGCGTAAATAACTTCCTCGGTCTGTCTGAGCACTCTGCAAACGTGATCGGTATCTATCAGGACGATAAGTTGGAACTGCGCCTCGCCTATAACTGGCGCTCGGAATATCTGAGTTCCTATCGAGACTTTATAACGGGCAACCCGATCTTCCAAGAAGATCGTGGTTATTTGGACGGCTCATTGAAATATGACGTCAATGATCACCTCCAGTTCCGTTTCCAAGTTGCGAATATTCTGGATACGAAAGCGAAAGCGACGCAGCAGATTGATGCGACGGGTCAGCGTTTTGCACGGACCAGCTTTGTCGGTGATCGCCGGATCCGCTTTGGTCTCCGCTATCAGTTCTAGCGAATGCTCACAAAACAAACAAAAGGAGGGGTTTTACCCCTCCTTTTTTATTGCCTGAAAATACTGAGCTTAAATCTGATGAAGGATTAAGCGCGGCAATTAGCGTCAATAAAATCCTGATGGCTCGGCATCGACTCGAGGCATTTCGCCCACGTATTATGGACCTGCGACATACGTTGGTTAAGCTCATCATTGGGCAACATGTTAGCCAGCGGGTGATAGCGTTTCGGTACAAGGCCTTGCCCATGCATCACGGCAAACCAGCTGTTCTCTCCGAAAATCTCATTGTCGTGCCGATATAAACGCGCATTCTCTTTGTAGATGGCGATCCGTTCCTTCAGGGAGTCTGGTAGCGCCATGGTCCGGCAATAGTTCCAGAACAGACTATCGTCCCGATCCGTCACGCAATAATGCAGAATGAGGAAATCGCGCACTTGCTCATATTCAAGCTGAGTTCGTTGATTATAATAATCTATATCCGGTTGATTGAAATGCTTGTCCGGAAAGTTCGTCATCAGGCGCGCAATTGCGGTTTGGATGAGATGAATCGACGTGGATTCTAGCGGTTCAAGAAAACCCGCGGCGAGGCCAAGCGAGATGACGTTCTTGTTCCAAGTCTTGCGCCGCATACCCGTCTTGAAGCGCAAGAAATTCGGCTCACCTATGGGCGCGCCCTCCATCCCTTGCTGCAAGATATCCAACGCAGCCTCGTCCGACATATAGTCGCTGCAATAGACATGGCCGTTGCCCGTTCGGGATTGTAGCGGAATGCGCCATTGCCAGCCCGCGGATTTAGCCGTGGCTTGCGTATAAGGACGCGGCTCTCCGACGTTTTCGCTCGCCTGAGCGACGGCGCGGTTGCAGGGAAGGAAATTCGACCAGTCCCGATAGCCTGTTTCCAAAGCCTGCTCGATCAGCAACCCTCTAAAGCCTGAGCAGTCAATGAAGAGCTCTCCATCATATGTGTCGCCAGTTTCAGTCGTGACGCTTTCGACGAAACCGGTCTCTGAATTCTGCTGGACCGTCTCAATTTTCCCTTCCGTCCGAATAACTCCTAGGCTTTCGGCGAATTCCTGCATGAATTTCGCATAGAGGCTGGCATCGAACTGAAAGGCGTAAGTAATGGTGCTGAGCGGCGAGTTCGCAAGATTGATTGGACGTTGGAATTTTCCAGCATCCGCTGCAAGAATTTGCAGATTATAATCATCGATAGGCGGGACGTTCCCGTTGCGGGCGTGCCGGAGCCAGAAGTGATGGAAGTGAAGCCCTTCCATGCTTAGCCCATAGGGGCCGAAAGAGTGGATATACCGTTCGCCGAGGTGACCCCAATCGTTAAACTCGATCCCGAGTTTGAAAGTGGCGTTTGTCTTGCGGACGAAATCGTCCTCCTTCAGCCCAAGGAGGCGATTAAAATAGAGAATATGGGGAATGGTCGCTTCACCGACGCCAACCGTTCCGATTTGCTCAGACTCGATCAGGCGGATCTGGATTTCTTTGCTCTTGAGTAAACGGGACAGGGCAGCAGCGACCATCCAGCCCGCAGTGCCACCGCCTACGATAACGATTTTTCGGATATCCGTATCTGCGAGCATTATTCGGAAACCGCCTTGCAATATTGATTAATGAAGGCTGAATGAGTTGGCATTTTTACCGCAGCGTCCGTCATCGCCCGGTTCATCGATTTCAAACTGTGACTAATCTGCTCGTCCCGCAAGCTTGACACAATCGGGTCGCAGATCTTCGGGATGATGTTTTGTCCCAGCATGACGGCGACCCAACTTGGGCGGGAGAAAAGTTCATCTTCATAGCGAAAGACGCGCCCAGCTTGCTGAAAGAGCTCGATCTTGTGTTGCAAACTATCGGGAATGCTCATGGTCCGGCAGTAGTTCCAGAACGGGCTATCGTCGCGGTCTGTTGCGCAATAGTGCAGCACGATGAAATCGCGCACTTGATCGAATTGTTGGCGCATCTGACGATTATATTCATTAACGACGACAGGCGGGAGAGACCCATCCGGAAAGAGAGTGATGAATTTGCTGATGCCCATCTGGATCAGATAGAGTGACGTTGATTCCAATGGCTCCAGAAAGCCTGATGATAGACCAATCCCGACACAGTTTTTGTGCCAAAACTCTTTCAGTCGGCCTGTCGTAAATCTCAAGGTACGGGCATCGCCCATTGGCTCTCCATCGAGACCGCTCATAAGAATATCGTGCGCCGCGTCGTCAGTCATGAAGTCGGAGCTGTAAATGTGACCATTGCCGGTTCGGGTTTGTGTTGGGATGCGCCATTGCCACCCAGCGGATTTAGCGGTTGAGACGGTGTAGGGCGGCGGCGGACCAACATGTTCGCACGCGACCGTCTGCGCGGAATTGCAGGGGAGCCAATGGCTCCAATCTTCGAAACCAACGTCGAGTGTTTGGCGCATCAACAGGGCGCGGAATCCACTGCAATCAAAGAAGAAGTCACCGTCAATCGTCTGACCGTTTTCCAGAACCAGCGTTTGGATATGGCCCGTTTCAGGGGCCAAGTTTACGGTCTCGACTTTCCCTTCGAGCCGAATAACGCCGCGCGTTTCGGCGTATTGTCTTAGAAATTGCGCATATCGGGTTGCATTAAAATGATAGGCGTATCGGATATGCGACAGCACTGATTTCGGGTTCTCACTCGAGTGGCAAAACTTGCCAGCCTTCCCTGCAATGGCGCACAGGCTATAATCCTGAATGGGTCGATCGCTGCCATCTTGATGAGCGCGCAGCCAATATTGATGAAAGTCGATGCCCTGCATATCGGCGCCATGTTCGCCAAACGGATGAAAATAACGATCGCCCTTTCGGCCCCAATCCGCGAATTCAATCCCTAGCTTGAAGGTGGCTTGAGTCGCCTTCATGAAATCGGCTTCGCGAATGCCGAGCATTCGGTTAAAGTTCATCATGTCGGGAATGGTCGCTTCGCCAACGCCGACCGTTCCGATCTGTTCAGACTCGACCAGTGTGATCTGAGTGCTCTCGGAATCCAGCATACTAGATAGGGCGGCCGCCGTCATCCAGCCGGCCGACCCACCACCGACAATAACGAGGTGTTTCAGTCGGGCATCAGCCATTTTGAGAATGTTTTCTATGTAGGTAGGACAGGAATTTGCTCACATATATTGAGTGCGGAGGCATTTTACTGAGAACTGATTGAATTGATTTCTGCCGTTGCTCCAATCTTGCATCGACCTTTGCAGGTTCTGCCATGCTTGCCAACGGATCTCGGCGTCGAGGCTGTCGCCCCATCCCGTCATGCAGGATCGCCCAATCCACATCATCAAACGGCTCATCATCATAAGCGACCAGATGGCCTCGGCTTTCATACTGTACCAATTTACGAGTGAGTTTCGGCGCCTGTTTCTGAGCGGATGCGGCCTGCCAATAGAGTCCGTTTGGTGGCGATGGTAAAGCGAAATGTGCCTGATTGAATATCTCCGCGTGGCACACATCATCTTGGAAGACGCGATTATATTCCCGCGCTTCAATCCGCATATCGGTGGAAATAGGGAAGAGGTCTATAAGACGTTGAATATCACGGAGCAGGAGCTTGATAGGGGCAGTGGTGATGGGTTCGACGGTACAGCTGGCTTGGCCGATCGCGACGCAATTCCCGGCCCAAGCATGTTTCCGACTTCCGAGGGTTAGCGTTATGGATGCGTCAGGGTCGACGCCATGGGCGGCTGTGGCGGCGCGCCTGCTGTCTTTATGAAAAACGGTCATGCGGCGAGCGCCTGACCGAAGGGTGACTTCGGACTGCCATCCATAGTCACCGCTCTTGATGGTCTGTGCAGCTTTACCAACTGGCGTATCGTTAATCCGGCTGATCAGCGCTTGCACTGTGCGGCAGTCTTTCTCGTCAGTTTTTGCCGGGCCTCGCAACGTCGCTGACGACCCAGAACAATCGATAAAGAGATCAGCGGAGAGGCGTTGACCGTCTGACAGTGTCACTGATGCAATGCCCGCGCTGTTTCGCTCGACCTGATCAATACGGGCCTCAATCAACTGGATGGACCGTGTCAGGGACACAGCCTTATAGAGCGCCGTCAGTTCCCTTGGATCAAAGGCATAACCATATTCAGCCCGCGATAAGGGATGCATCGAATCTTCGGGGGGGTGAGCGAATACGCCGCCAAGTGCGGCTTGCGCTGAGATCAGCATGTCTTGCAGAGACGAAGAGGGATTCTGCTGGACCAGCTTTGCCAGCGGCACACCCTCTAAAACCATAAGGGGTTGGTGAAACGCCTGCACCCAAGAGCGCTCTATGCCGGCCCAATTGCGGAAATGTGTCCCGTAGGCAAATGTCGACCCGGTATTGAGCAGAAGCTCAGGTTCGGACAATCCGATCGATAAGTGAAAGCGGTAGGCTGCTGGTGGCAGGATCTGTCCGTAAAATGCATCTTCAGCCGGATTGGAGTCGATCTCGACGACTTTGATGTCGATTGTTGCGGGTAGGCTCCGGCTCAAGGCCGCCACCGTCATCCACAGCGATAAACCGCTGCCGCAAAGCATAAGTGTTTGTATGGGTCCGGACGCCATAGTCACAGTTAGAGGGACGAAGGAACGGTCATTTTCGATGACGATCCCATGCCTTGAATGAAGGTTAAGTGGTCTGGCGCTTGGTCCACACTGTTTCGGATCGAGCTGTGTAAACTATCCGCATACTGGCGAATGTCGTTGAGCGGGAATCGAGCCATTCGGGGGTCACCCGCTAAGGGCAACATGCGCTGCCCCATGAAAACCGCGATCCAACTTGGCGGCAAGAAGACGCTAAACTCATAGGACGGAACGTGACCCCGGTGCATCCAAGCCTCAATCTTTGAGCGGAGGCTTTCGGGCAATGTCAGATTTCGGAAGTGTCGCCACATCTCGCTATCGTCCCGCTCTGTTGCGACATAGTGCAACAATAGGAAATCGCGAACGCGCTCAAAATTTAGGCTCATCCGTTCATTATATTCATCTTGATCCGACGTTGCGAATGAGGTGTCCGGAAATAGTTCGAGCAGGGCAGTGATGCCTTCTTGAATGAAGTGGATCGACGTTGATTCCAGCGGTTCGATAAAGCCAGCTGACAGGCCGATGGCGACGACATTTTTGCTCCAGAATTGGTTGCGTCGTCCGGTCATGAAATAGAGCTGTTTTGGATCTGTCGAGAGTTCGCCTTCGATCCCGTCTAGCAATTGCGTCGTGGCTTCGTCATCAGAGATGAAGTCGCTACAATAGACATGTCCATTACCCGTTCGGTGCTGCAGTGGGATGCGCCACTGCCATCCGGCCGTGCGCGCCGTGGACCGCGTATAGGGAATAAGCGTGCCGACATTTTCACTCTGGACCGCGACCGCACGGTTGCATGGCAACCACTCGCTCCAATCCTGATAGCCGGTTTTCAAGGATTTCTCGATCAGTAACCCCCGGAATCCGGAACAATCGATGAAGAACTCACCGCCGACAGTCTGTCCCGACTCAAGGCGGAGCGTTTCGACGTGGCCAGTTTCCGCATTCTGGTCGACGTCGACAATTTTCCCTTCGATACGCGTGACCCCATGCTTCTCCGCAAACATTCGGAGGAACTTCGCATAGAGGCTGGAATCGAATTGATAGGCGTAGCCGAAGGTAGACTCGATTTTAGACAGATCGGGATCCGGGTGGTGGAACCGCCCATTTTTCGCCGCGACGATGGGGTAGGAGTATTCATCCAAGGGCGTCTTCAGGCCTGATTGACGCAGTTTGTTCCAGAGGTGATAAAAGTCGACACCTTGAAGCGGTTCGCCGAAATCTCCGAAGGGGTGGATGTAACTATCGCCGATCTGCCCCCAGTCGCAAAACTCGATGCCCAGCTTAAACGTGGCATTTGTCGCGCGCATAAATTCGGCTTCGTCTATGCCAAGCGCTTGATTGAAAAAACGAATATGCGGAAGCGTGGCTTCTCCCACTCCGACCGTGCCGATCTGTTCTGACTCGACTAGCGTAATGGAGATATTGGTCCGATGGAGTTTGAAGGCGAGGGCGGCCGCCGTCATCCATCCAGCCGTGCCTCCGCCCACGATACAAATCGATGATATTTGCGTGGGCTGATCAGTCATGGCGTATGGTTGATATAGATTTCAGCGGTCTGTTCCTATTGCGACTGAGTAGGCCAACTGGCCCCATTCACGTCAAATCAAAGACATTGTTGAAAAGTCTTTCATATGAGCAAATTGTTGGGAATTCGACCAACTTTGCCGACAAGCCTTGCATTTCATGTTAACGCTCACTTTCATGGACATTCCTTGTTCTGTCAAATACCAGAGGCGAGATCGATCTTGTATGAAATGGGACGTGTCGTGACACTGAAGACTATCTACGGTGGAACTGATTTGAAGATGAGGTTTGCGTAAGCATGCACGATATCCGTCAGAGCGTGACTATAAAGCAAGTGGCTGAACGCGCTGGCGTTTCGCTCATGACGGTCTCACGCGTGATGAATAATACGGGGTTGGTCAAAGCGACGACACGGCAAAAGGTCGAAGCGGCGATTGATGAGCTTAATTATCGGCCCAACATCAGTGCAAGACGGTTGGCTGGCGGTAAGTCTCTGTTTTTGGGCCTTATCTATCACAACCCTTCGCCTGGTTATCTTACGAAGATCCTGCTGGGGAGCCTTGATGCGTGCCGTCGCAACGGTCACCATCTGGTTCTGGAAGATCTTGGTCACCAAACGCCTTATAGCCATCCCGAAGAAACTGCTCGCTCTCTGAAAAGGGCGGGTTTGGACGGCGTCATCATTACGCCACCTCTCTCCAACCACCACCTCTTCGTCGACGCGATAGAGGCGTCCGGCATACCCGTCGTTCGAATCGCGCCTGAGAATATTCATACTGACAAGTTGCGGGTGGCTATGGACGATGTCGCAGCAGGGCAGGCTATGCTGCAGCATCTTGTATCTCAGGGGCATCGCCGCATTGCGTTCGTAAAAGGAAATGGTGATCACCCCTCTGCCCACCACCGATTTGAGGGTTTTGCCAAAGGTATGGCTGAAAACAATCTCGATTTACCAGACGAGCTTATCCTTCAGGGCGATTTTACTTACCGTTCCGGCCTTAATGCTGGGCGCAAACTCTTGTCGCTTCCAGAGCCTCCGACCGCAATATTCTCCAGCAATGACGATATGGCCGCAGGTATTGTCGCGTCAGCGCAAATGCTTGGTCTCAAAGTGCCTGATGATGTGTCAGTCGCCGGATTCGATGACACGGAAATCGCGACAAATATCTGGCCGGAACTGACAACGGTTAAACAGCCCATCGCTGAGATGGCGCGTCGCGCTGTGGATTTGCTAACGGCGTCCATTCGGCGCGACACTGAAGCAGAAAGTGTATATCGAGAACTACTCGACTTTGAGCTTGTCGTCCGGGATTCTGTCCAACCCCCTCATAGTAGATAGCTTAGGGCTTCGGTGGGGGCGTCGTTGAGTCTCGCTGAACCAAGATATGCGGGCTGATATGTTCGCGCGTTTGTGGAACCTGACCGCGTCGAATTTGATTCAATAACTTCACACCCATTTCTGTCATCTCTGTCGTGGACTGACGTATGGTCGTCAGGGACGGGTAAACAACACTGGCGATGGGTGAGTCATCAAAGCCGACGACGGACAATTCGTTTGGAACACGGATGTCCAGCTTATAAGCGGCTGCGAGGCAGCCCGAGGCCATATCGTCATTGGCTGCGAAGATGGCCGTTGGCCGTTTTTTAGCCGTCAAATATCGTTCGGCAATTTGCATACCCGACGCAAAATCGAACCCACCTGTTTCTGTAAATCGATCATCATAAGTTAGGCTGCGGTCTGAAAATGCATCCTGAAAACCTCGGAAGCGCAAGGTCGCCATATGTTGGTTTGAAGGTCCGTTGATGATGCCGATATTGGTATGGCCTAGATCCAGCAAATGCTCTGTGGCGTCCCGCGCAGCGGCTCGTTCATCGACAGAGATATGGTGAGTCTCGCCAATCGGTAGTTGCGTCGCGATCCTGACAAGCGGGATTCCGTGCGCCTCTAAACGTTGCACAAGGGGCAGACTGTCGGCCTGCGGAGCCCCGATAATAATACCGACCAAACCGTTGCGCTTCGCCATGGCATCAATTGCGTCATCGCTCAGGCTGCTTTGGACGACGAGACTAAACCCGGCGCCTTGGCATCCGGTGAGCGCGCCCAGTTGCAAATCATGTGTGTAGGAGCGTGATGGGTTGTCGAACAAAAGTCCGACAAGCGTTGGTGAGCGGGACCGAAGCGAGCGAGCCGAATGATTGACTTTATAGTCGAGTGACTGCGCCGCATCGAGCACCTTCTTGCGTGTACGCTCACGCACGCCCGGCTCACCATTGAGAACACGAGAGACAGTTTTGAAGGATACTCCGGCCTTCTGAGCAACATCGATAATGGTCGTCATGCTTTCACCCCTAACGACGAAGTAGACAAATTTCGCCTGTTTGACAATGTTGTCATTTTTAGTTTAACATCTTCCAGAAAAGGGGAGACACCATGATCCGCAGGAAGATATGTCAGCTGGCAACAGTCGGTTTGGGAGCGTTGGCAATTTACGGATGTCTGGCTCAGGCCAGTGAACGCGCAAATATTGCTGAGTACGTTCGATATGATTTGGATGCGTTGAACGCACCTTTGTTGACGTCTCCTCAGACGGATCGGGTTGAAGCGCTAATCGCGAAAATGACTCTTGAAGAGAAGCTCGCGCAAATTTCTTGTGTCTGGTTCGGCAAAGCGGACATCTACAATATGGATGGCAGCTTTAATGCAGAGAAGATGGCAGAGAAGTTCCCGCATGGCGTCGGCTGTTTCGCCCGTCCCCAGGATACCATCGGGATGGAAGGGCCAAGCGACCGTAAAGACGTCAATGATGCAACAGTTGTGCGGCGTATGTCTGCCCGGAGCCCAGCTCAAACGGTTAAGCTGGTCAATGACATTCAAACATGGATGATGGAAGAAACCCGTCTGGGTATTCCGACACTTTTCCACGAAGAAGGGCTGCATGGCTTTCAAGCGAAAGACGCGACCAGCTTTCCGCAATCCATCGCCTTGGCCGCCTCATTCGATACAGATTTAGCGGAACGGATTTACAGCATTGTAGCACGCGAAATCCGGGTGCGCGGCGTCCATCACGTACTCTCTCCCGTTGTTGATGTCGCGCTCGATCCGCGATGGGGTCGGATCGAGGAAACTTTTGGTGAAGATCCATATCTCGTATCGCGCATGGGCGTTGCAGCTGTGCGGGGCTTTCAGGGCACAGATGGCAGCGATGACGATTTCCCGATTGCCGACGACAAAGTTCTGTCGACACTCAAACATATGACCGGACACGGTCAGCCCGAAGCGGGCATGAATATTGGTCCGGCGCAAGTTTCTGAACGCGTTCTGCGCGAGATTTTCTTCCCGCCTTTTGAAGCCTCGATCCTAGAAGGCAATGCGGCGTCCGTTATGGCATCTTATAATGAAATTGACGGCGTTCCTTCCCATGCCAATGGCTGGTTACTAAACGAAGTTCTACGCAATGAGTGGGGTTTTACGGGCGCTGTCGTGGCCGATTATTTCGCCATTAATGAACTCAATGTGCGTCACAAGATTGTCGACTCTCTGCCAGCCGCAGGGGAGCTTTCGCTGAAATCCGGTGTCGATCTAGAGCTACCGGACGGCGTAGCGTTTTACGCCCTTCAGGACCGAATTGAGGCCGGCGAATTGGACATCGCTTATGTCGATGAAGCTGTTCGCCGCGTCTTGATGATGAAGGAACGCGGCAATGTATTTGCAACGCCCTTTGCAGATGCTGAGGTTGCCGAAGCCATCACCGGCAATGACGCCGCTCGCGCCGTCGCTCTAGAAGCGGCGCATAAGGGTGCCGTTTTGCTTAAAAACGCTGATAATATCCTACCGCTTTCAGCTGCAACGTACGGTACCATCGCTGTAATCGGACCAAATACCGATGTGACCGTGTTGGGCGGCTATTCGGATGAACCGAAACAGACGATCAGCATTCTGGATGGGCTTCGGACTCGGCTCGGCGACGATGTTGAAATCATCCATGAAAGGGGCGTGGAGCTGACGAACAACCGCTCTTGGTGGGATGATGACGTCGCTCTGGCCGATCGGGAGGAGAATTTACGCGGTATCGAACGCGCGGTCTCGGCGGCTAAAGCTGCCGACTTGGTCATCCTTGCAATCGGCGGAGACGAAAGCACATCACGTGAAGCTTGGTCCGAAACGCATATGGGAGACCGCAACGACATAACCCTGATCGGTGAGCAGACCGAGTTAGTCAAAGCCATTGCCGCAACCGGAAAACCTGTTGTGAGTGTCATCATCTCCGGTCGTCCGCTCAGCCTTGAGCCCGTCGAAGATGATATGGATGCCATTCTTTATGGCTGGTTGCTGGGTCAGGAAACAGGGACGGCGGTCGCTGATCTTCTGTTCGGTGACCAAGTCCCGTCAGGTAAAATGCCAGTGACTGTGCCTCGCACAGTGGGCCAGATCCCGGCGGCCTATAACCATAAGCCGACCGCGCGTCGCGGTTATGCATTCAGTGATGCGGGTCCGCTTTATCCATTCGGTTTTGGCCTGTCTTACACAACGTTTGAGTTGTCCGAGCCAAGCTTGGCCGACCCAACGATTGGGGTGGACGGTCAGACAACGGTCTCCGTCAATGTAACGAATACGGGCGACTATGCGGCTGACGAAATTGTGCAGCTTTATATTCGCGACAGCGTCAGTTCCGTGACGCGACCGGTGAAAGAGCTGAAAGGGTTCGAACGTGTGTCGCTTGCGCCGGGTGAGACGAAAACTGTCACGCTGCCGATCCGCCCAGAGCATCTTCGTTTCTTCGATCGTAATATGAACCGTGTTGTTGAGCCGGGTACGTTCGAGGTCATGGTTGGGAATAGCTCGGACGCTGTCAAAACCACGACGCTGACGGTCCGCTAAGGTCAGACATGTATCTCGGACTCGATATCGGGACGTCTGGCGTCAAGGCTGTTTTGGTCGATGACGCGCAAATGATTGTCGATCAGGCCACAGCGCCGTTGTCGGTCTCTCGTCCCAAGCCGCTTTGGTCCGAACAAGACCCGAAGGATTGGTGGCGCGCGACGAACGAAGCTGTACTGAAACTAGACACGCGTGCCCGTCGCGCAGTTCGGGCTATCGGCCTGTCCGGTCAGATGCACGGCGCAACTTTGTTAGATGCGCATGGTGATGTGATCCGGCCAGCGATCCTGTGGAATGACGGCCGGTCTGCGGCTTCTTGCCAAGCCATGACAGAGGCCTGCCCTGAATTGCATGAGATCACAGGTAATTTGGCCATGCCCGGCTTCACGGCCCCCAAACTTCATTGGCTGCGAGAGAATGAGCCGGACAACTTCAAGAAGGTCGCCCGTGTTTTGTTGCCGAAGGATTATGTCAGGTGGCTGATGAGCGGCGATGCCGCGTCCGACATGTCCGATAGTGCGGGGACGCTCTGGATGGATGTCAGTGCGCGCGACTGGTCGGATAAGATGCTGGATCTAACGGGCTTGGACCGATCACATATGCCTGACCTGTTTGAAGGCACGCAGGCGACCGGCGTGTTGAAACAATCAATTGCCGACCAATGGAACATGGCCTGTGTGCCGATTGCGGCAGGCGGAGGCGATAATGCAGCCGGCGCTGTCGGGTCTGGTATTATCGCGCCCGGAGAGGGGTTTGTTAGTCTCGGCACATCCGGTGTCGTGTTTCTAGCAGACGATGCGTACCGACCAAATGTGGCCGGAGCCGTGCATACTTTCTGCCATGCGGTACCAGACACATGGCACCGGATGAGCGTCATCCTGTCGGCCGCTAGCGCGGTTGATTTCGTAGCGCGGATTGCGGGGTTCACGTCTGAAGCCGATCTTTACGATCAAACGGCGGACGCCAAACGGCCAGGTCGTGGTGCGATCTACTTGCCTTACCTTTCGGGTGAACGGACGCCGCATAACGATCCGAATGCCAAAGGCGCGTTCTTTGGTCTGACACACGAAGACACGCCCCTGACGATGGCGCAAGCGGCTTTGGAAGGTGTGGCTTTTGCTCTGGCTGACGGGGTTGATGGTCTTCGCGCAGCCGGAACATCGATTGATAGTCTGTCCGTCATTGGCGGTGGGTCTCGTTCAACTTGGTGGGGGCGGGTGATCGCCTCGGCGATGAACCTACCTTTGACCTACCGCGAAAGCTCAGCTGTCGGTCCAGCCTTCGGGGCGGCCCGTCTGGCGCGTCTCTGTTTAGGCGAAGACACGATTTCTGATATTTGCACGCCGCCCGCAATTGACCATGTCGTTGAACCCGATCCTGTGCTCGTTTCGCTTTATGCTGAGCGCCGACCAATTTTTACCCAACTCTATCAAGCCACGAAGGGACTTCTCTCATGAGCAGTTATTTCGATCATATCGATCCTATTAAATATGAAGGCCCGGACAGCGAAAATCCGCTGGCGTTTAAATATTATAATCCTGACCAAATGTTGCTTGGCAAACGAATGGAAGACCATCTGCGCGTCGCGGCCTGTTACTGGCACACCTTCTGTTGGGATGGTTTTGATGTGTTTGGCGGCGGGACGTTCAACCGACCTTGGCACGGACCCGTCAATGATCAGGCGGCGGCGGAAGCCAAACTCAATGCGGCTTTCGAGTTTTTTGATCGACTCGGCCAACCTTTCTTCTGTTTCCACGATACGGACGTCATGGCTGCGGCTGAGACGCCGAAGGAACATGTCGAAAATTTCGCCGCCATTGTCGACGCAATTGAAGCGAAGATGGCAACGTCCCGTACCAAATTGCTGTGGGGGACAGCGAACATGTTTTCGCACCCACGCTATATGGCTGGGGCCTCGACGAATCCGAACCCGGACGTGGTTGCGTTCTCCGCGCTGCAAGTGAAGCACGCAATGGAAGCGACGCACCGACTAGGCGGCGCGGGCTATGTGTTGTGGGGTGGCCGCGAAGGCTATGACACGCTGCTAAATACGAATGTCGGACAGGAGATGGAACAGCTGGGTCGGTTCTTGTCGATGGTCGTCGAGCATAAGCACAAGATCGGGTTTAAGGGCGATATTTGGATCGAGCCCAAGCCGCATGAGCCGACAAAGCACCAATATGATCGCGATGTGGCGACCGTTCATGGCTTCCTAAGAACCTACGGATTAGAAAATGAAGTCGGCGTCAATATCGAACCCAACCATGCCACATTGGCGGGCCACAGTTTCGAGCATGAAGTCGAAATGGCCAATGCGCTCGGTGTTTTCGGATCAATCGACTTCAATCGCGGCGATCCGCAAAATGGCTGGGATACGGACCAATTCCCCTTCGATCTGCGTGAGAATACGCTGGCGCTCTATTACATCTTAAAAGGGGGCGGCTTTAAGAATGGGGGCTCAAACTTCGATGCCAAAGTGCGTCGCCAAAGCTCGGATTTGGAAGATCTTTTCTATGGTCACATTGGCGGGATGGACCTGCTGGCGCGCGCTTTGACGAATGCGGTCGCGATGATTGAGTCTGATCAACTCCAAGCATTCAAGGATGAACGCTATTCTGGATGGTCGTCGGGAATGGGTGAGAAGATGTTAAGCGGCGAGGCGAGCCTCGACGATATGGCGGCACAATGCGCGGACCAAAATGTTTCGCCAACGCCAATTTCCGGGCGTCAGGAACATCTCGAAAATATTGTCACATTGGCTGTGAAGTAAAATACAAATTCAGAGGCACTAATGAGTGAGCAAGCGCGAGACCGCGCTTGCTCTAATTTTGATCTACTTCACTGTAATTTGGTGCATCAAATATTCACCGGTAATGGTTCTGATGCCAGGATATGTCTTGGCGATGGCGCGGCCTTCTTTTTCACGCTCAGACCCCCATTCTTTCATGAACGCGTCATATTTTGCTTTCGACGGGCCGACGTCTGCTGTTGATTTGAAGCTGACCACAAGGATCATGTTGAACTCACCGCTATTCGGAAAAGCGCTGCCATAAATCGCATAATCTTCAATGTGGCCGAGTTTTTTTGCCAACTCATTCGATTCAACCCAGCCGCCTTTCAGCCCCTCAAGGTAATAATCGCCCATGTTGGAATCGACTTTGACTGTGGTTACAATGGAGACTTCATCGCTGACGTCATAGTCTTGATACACGCTCAATTGTGCGAGGCTGGGTTGCGCGAACGCGATGATGCCGAATGCAGCAAACGTAGATAAAGCTTTCATGAGTGACCTTTTCTCAACGGGCAAAATAGCCCTGACGCGAGCCGGAAAAATTTCAGAAATGCGCGCCTTTGCACAATTGTGCGGTCCGAAAATGTTCAAGATTATATAACTTGAGGGCCAAGGGTCGAACCAGAGCCGATCATTTTCTTAACTTGAGTTAACCGTTTATATTACGAAAAGTCAATCTGATTGAATGTCTGGTTTCGACTGAACGTGAGGTTTGATGATAATTTGACGATTCAAAGCCGTAACTTGACACCCATCTGACTCCTAGTGATAACGTTAACATTATAGACGGATCAATTTGAGCGGGGAGACTCAGAGTGACTCAAAACCCACTGAGAATGGGTATGGTCGGCGGGGGTTCCGGCGCGTTCATTGGCGAAATTCACCGTTTGGCCGTTAGGCTGGACGGTCAGATTGATCTCGTTTGCGGGGCGTTCTCCCGCGATCCTGAAAACTGTCGGAAAACTGGCCAAGAGCTCGGTCTGGATCCGGCCCGGTGTTATGACAGTTACACTAACATGATGGCCGCTGAGGCGGGTCTACCCGCCGAGACACGAATGGATTTCGTTGTCATCGTTACGCCTAACCATGTTCATTTCCCCGTTGCAAAAGCGGCGCTTGAAGCGGGGTTTCATGTTCTGTCCGACAAACCTGCGACCCTTAATTTGCAAGAAGCCCGCGAACTAGCGGATATCGTTTTGAAGTCAGGCCGCGTATACGGTTTGACCCATACCTATCTCGGCTATCCGCTCGTTACAGTCGCGCGCGAGATTATCGCGCGTGGCGGCATTGGCAAAGTGCGCAAAGTCTTCGCCGAATATATTCAAGGTTGGTTGGCCGGAGAGGTCGACAATAAACAGGCGGACTGGCGCACTGATCCGGCTCGATCTGGCGCGTCAGGATGTATGGGCGACATAGGCACCCATGCCCATAATTTAGTCGAATATGTCACCGGCCGGAAAATGACCCATGTCGCCGCTGATCTGACGGTTTTTGTCGAAGGTCGACGTCTGGATGATGACGGGTCCACCCTTTTTCGGATGGAAGACGGCATCAAAGGGACACTCTCAGCGTCTCAAGTCTGTGTGGGGCGAGAGAACAGCTTATCTATCCGAATTTACGGCGAAACCGGTGGTCTTGAATGGCATCAGGAAGAACCGAACTCGCTCATTAGAACCTATGCTGACAGGCCGGCGGAAATTATTCGCGCGGGCCAAGGCTATCTGCCGGAGTCGGCTCAAGCCCAATTCCGAACACCGCCCGGACACCCCGAAGGCTATATTGAGGCCTTCGCCAATATCTATCTCGAATTTGCCGACGCCTTACGAAGTGAGGGCGGCGTAAAGGCGGGCATGAATGCCGCCTTGAGGGGCATGGCGTTCGTCGAAGCGCTTGTTGAAAGCAGTGAGAATAATTCGGTCTGGACGGAGATCTGCATATGAAAACGATGAGGGGTCCGGCAATATTTTTGGCCCAATTCATGGGCGATAAACCGTTCGATACGATGGAAAATGCTTGCCGCTGGATGGCTGAGGCAGGCTATAAAGGCGTCCAAATCCCGTCCGATAATCCGGTCTGTATCGACTTAAAGCGTGCGGCGGAGAGCAAAGACTATTGCGACGAATTTAAAGGGCAATGCGCCGAATGGGGCGTTGAGATCACAGAGCTCTCAACCCATATTCAGGGCCAGCTCGTCGCGGTTCATCCGGCGTACGATACGGCGTTCGACGCCTTTGCTCCGGCCCAGTTGCACGGAAAGCCCAAAGCGCGGCAAGAATGGGCGGTTGAACAGGTTATGTATGCGGCCAAGGCGTCGCAGAACCTTGGTCTCGATCGATCCGTCTCTTTCCCGGGCGCTTTAGTGTGGCCATTCATGTATCCGTGGCCACAGCGCCCGGCTGGCCTTGTCGAAGAAGGCTTCAAGGAACTGGCGAAACGTTGGCGTCCGATCCTCGACTATTATGACGAGTGCGGTGTCGACATTTGTTATGAGATCCATCCGGGCGAAGACTTGCATGACGGGGTGACGTTTGAGCGTTTCCTCAAAGAGGTGGATAATCACCCGCGGTGCAACATCCTCTACGACCCCAGTCACTTCATCCTGCAACAGCTCGATTACCTGTCCTTTATCGACCATTATCACGAGCGCATTCGGATGTTCCACGTCAAGGATGCTGAGTTCCGGCCCAACGGCAAGAGCGGCATTTATGGCGGCTATCAAGGCTGGGTCGACCGACCCGGTCGGTTTCGCTCGCTTGGCGATGGGCAGATCGACTTTGGCGGTATTTTCTCGAAATTGGCCGGATATGGCTTTGACGGCTGGGCTGTTGTCGAATGGGAATGCGCGCTGAAACATCCTGAAGACGGCGCGCGTGAGGGGGCCAAATTTGTGTCCGATCACATCATCCGCGTGACCGATAAAGCCTTTGATGATTTTGCTGGCGGTAGCGTCAGCGTCGAAGCCAACAGAAAAATGCTTGGCCTCACTTGAAAGCCAGCGCGAAGGGGAAAGACATGGTGACAAAGACAGCCAGTGCAGGCGTGCCTGTGGGTATCAACCGGAATCGATTGTTCTGGCTCAGTTGCTTATCGCTAATCGTGACGGCGATGACTTTTGCGATTCGGGCGGGGATTTTGACGCAACTCTCTGATCAGTTCGCGCTGACGGATACAGAGTTGGGTTGGGTCAATGGCATGGCCTTTCTCGGCTTCCCACTGGCGATGGTGGTGTTCGGGTTTCTTTACAATGTGCTCGGTCCGAAACTCATCATGATCTTGGCGTTTCTCGGCCATCTGCTCGGCCTTGTTTTGACGATTTATGCGGGTGGGTTTCTCGGCCTGTTGATCTCCACCTTCTTTATTGGCTTTGCTAACGGATCGGTCGAGGCGGCCTGCAATCCGATGGTGGCGGACCTTTACAAGGATGACAAAACTAAGTGGCTGAACCGCTTCCACGTCTGGTTCCCGGGCGGCATCGTGATCGGTGCAGTGGTCTCTTACATCATGACTAATATGGGGATTGGTTGGCAGCCCCAAATTGCGATCATGCTCGTACCGACAGCGATCTATGGCTTCCTGATTTTCACAACGGTCTTCCCGGATGTCGATCCGGACAGCAAATCTCTACGGCTCGACGCCAAGTCGATCCTGTTGATCAGCGCGGTGTTTGGACTGCTGGTTCTGATTGGGACGCCGAACAGCTTGTTGGCCAGTGTGCCAGGCGGGATCATGTTGCCGCTTATTTTGGTGCTCGCGCTCGTCTACCTGCTGACCTTCGTTCTGACCGGACGTCACCGCGATGCGATCTTACTGGTCGCACTGATGGGTATCATGTCGATGACGGCGACGTCAGAGCTTGGCACCCAACAATGGGTTGAACGTATTCTCGGAAGTTCCGGGGCGCAGCCCATGTTGATCCTGGCCATGGTAACAGGAATTATGGCGGTCGGGCGTTTCTTTGCCGGACCATTAATCCATGCCCTTAATCCGCTGGGCGTTCTGCTCGCCAGTGCTGTCGTGACAACATTGGGGCTGTTCATGATGGCGACCGTTTCGGGCGGTATGGTCTATCTGGCGGCCATCGTCTTCGCGATTGGTGTTTGTTACTTCTGGCCGACGATGATCGGTGTGACGGCGCAATATGTGCCGCGCAGTGGGGCGCTCGGCATGAGCCTTGTTGGGGCCGCTGGCATGTTCGCGCTCACGATCTGGAACCCTGTCATTGGCGGTTGGATCGATGCGGCCCGTAAGACGGCCGAGGACACAGGCCTGACGGGTGACGCAATCGAAGTCGCCGCCGGGCAAGGGGCTTTATCAAAACTTCTCCTGTTCCCCATTGTGCTGATCGCTGCCTTTGCCGTGCTTTATATCCTGCGCAAGCGGATCATCGCGACGGCTGATCCGATCGCTGAGGAGACATAGACATGTCTCAACTTCAGATGAACAGGCGGAGTGCGATAACCTCCTTGCTCGCAATTTCAGCTGCAGGAGCCTTATCAGCTTGCGGCAAGATTGAGGAGACTCCAGCCCTAGTGTCAGGTTTGGCTTACGCCGCGCCTATGCAGTTCTTCCGAGCTGATGAGATGGCGCTGATTGCGGCCATCGCCGACACGATCATACCGACAACAGGCACGCCGGGTGCAGTCGCCACGGGCGTGCCAGAAAAACTGCAAGCCCTCGCGTCAGAATGGGGTGATGATGGTTTCCGTCTGTTTTGGCGTGAAGGGCTAGCGGCGCTGAATACGGCCTTGAACACTGACGGAACGGCGTTTGCCGATCTGTCTGTGGAGCAGCAGACGACTGTTCTGTCTGCCTATGACGCCAGCGTTTATTCGGATGTTGTCGAAAACGATCTCTACAAAAACTTCAAATCGACGGTCGCGACAGCCTATTACATGAGTGAGCCCGGCGCGACGCAAGAGCTCGCCTATGAGGCTGTCCCGGGCGCATGGATCGGTGACGCTCCGCTGTCTGATTATCCAAAAACATGGGCGACCTGATTATGGCAGACTTTGATTTTGTTGTTGTTGGCTCTGGCATGTCCGGTGGCTGGGTGGCGAAGGAACTATGCGAACGCGGCTTCAAGGTTGCGGTCGTTGAGCGTGGCCGAGACCTCGTCCCGGAAGAGGATTACACAGACTTCCTTGACCCGTGGGAGATGGAACATCTCAACTGGAAGTCTTCTCAGGATAAAGAGGACTATCCGATCCAGTCTGAAGTGTACGCGTTTCACAGTTACACGAAGCAGTTCTGGGTCAAAGATGGTGAGCATCCCTACGAAACAGCGCCGGGTACACGCTATAAATGGCGTCGGGGCCACCATGTTGGCGGGCGCTCCATCATGTGGGCGCGGCAATCTTACCGCATGTCGGAAATCGATTTTCAAGCGAATGCAAAAGACGGGTACGGCGTCGATTGGCCGGTTCGATATGACGACTTGAAAGAGTGGTACGATTATGCGGAAACCTTCGCCGGGATCAGCGGAAACGATGACGGAATTGAGGTTCTTCCGAGTGGAGGGACTTTCCAACCGCCGCATGAAATGACACGTCTTGAGAAGGAATGGAAAAAGGTCATCGAAGCGAAGTGGCCAACACGCAAGATGATCATTGGGCGGGCGGCTAATCTGACCCAACCGACTGAAGAGCAACTCTCTCTCGGCCGTGGGCAATGCCAAGCGCGGGACCATTGTTTCCGCGGGTGTAGCTTTGGCGCCTATTTCAGTTCTAAGCACGCAACCCTTCCAGCGGCTGAACGCACCGGAAACATGACGCTGATTGCGGATATGGCGATCCACGAGGTCATTTATGATGCGGAGACAAACCGCGCGACGGGGGTTCGGGGCGTCAATACGCAGACCATGGAGACGACAGAGATCACAGCACGAGCCGTCTTCCTGAACGCGTCGACAATCCCGACGGCGATGATCCTGCTAAATTCCAAATCAGACGCTATGCCCAATGGATTGGCAAACAGTTCGGGCCATGTTGGGCACAATCTGATCGGTCATGTCGGCGGGGCTTGGGCCCGCGGAACTCACACAGGCTTTCAGGATTCTCATCACTTCGGACGCCGCCCTAATGGAATCTATATTCCGCGCTATCGTAATCATACTGAACCGGGTGAGGGCTATCTACGCGGTTTCGGTTTTCAAGGCTCGGCGACCCGCATGACTTGGGGCGGCCGCGCGAATGAGCCAGGTATTGGCGCGGATATGAAGGACCGGATACAAACCCCTGGACCTTGGCGAATGTGGTTGGGCGCGTTCGGTGAAACCATGCCGCGTTTTGAGAACAAGGTGACGCTGCATTCGAGCAAGACTGACAAATGGGGCTTCCCCATTCCCATTATGGACTGCGGTTACACGGATAATGAGGTGAACGCTGTCAGCCAGGCGGCAGAAGACGCCAAGGAAATTATGGAAGCCATGGGGGCAGTCGATGTCATCTCTAGCGCCGGTAGTATCACGAAGGATACGCTGGGTGCGCCGGGTAACGGTATTCACGAAATGGGAACCTGCCGGATGGGACAAGACCCGGCCACATCTGTGCTGAACAAGTGGAACCAGAGCCATGATGTGCCGAACCTGTTCGTCTCTGACGGTAGCTTCATGACCAGCGCGGCCTGTCAGAACCCGTCTTTAACTTACATGGCGTTCTCTGCACGGGCCGCCAATCATGCCGCAGACCTTATGGAGAGCGGCGCGATATAGCGCGGTCTTATCAGGCTTAAGCCAAGATTTTTTGGAGACAGGATTGTTATGACATCTTCTGGCCATATGGACCGTCGACATTTTCTATCGGCGACAAGTGCGCTGCTGCTCGCGGCGGCGTGTCAATCCGTGCCGGCACCGATCCCTACTAAACGACAGATTTCAAAGGTCGGGCTACAGACCTACACATTGCGTGATGCGATGGCGGGGGACTTTGTCGGCACCTTCCAGATGATCAAGGATGTCGGCTATGATTTCGTTGAGCTGAATGGCCGGAATTTTGCGGATCGATCTCCGGACGATTTGCGCAAGATTCTGGACGATGTTGGGCTGCCAGCGCCCGCGACTCATGTGGATTATGACAGCTTGGCGAAAGAGCCGGCGAAACTTGCGGACACGGCTTCTATTCTCGGCTGCAAGTTCGCAATTTTGCCCTATCTGAGTGATGATCAGCGCCGTCTGGATGATTATAAACGCCATGCCGACATGCTAAACCGCTCAGCCGAGGCTATGAAGTCGACAGGCGTGAGCGTGGCCTATCATAACCACCAATTCGAATTTCTGGATCTGGGTGACGGTCAGACCGGGATGGACATTCTATTGTCAGAGACAGACCCGGACCTTGTCTCGTTTGAACTCGACATGTTCTGGGCCGCCTTGGCGCAGGTCGATATTCCAGCTTTAATGACAGCCAACGTAGGACGTTTCCGGCTCTGCCACATCAAAGATATGTCTGGTGATCCTACCGCCCTTATGGCGAGTGGCGACTATGGCAAAATCGTCAGTGAGCTGATGGTCAATGTCGGCGAAGGTTCGCTGCCGTTTGAATCCTATTTTGCGCTGAACGATGTATCGGGCATGGAATATTTCATCGCCGAGCATGACGGCCCGTCAAAGCCGTACCGGAAGTCGATCCAGACAAGCTACGACGCGATCAAAGCGATGCGCTTCTGATCGGTTAGTCCGTCAATATACCGAGCGATTGATAGACGGCTTTCCTGATCTTGGCGTGGGCGGCACCATCAAACGGCATGACTTGTGTCAGGAACACGACCGTTAGATCATTTTCAGGATCAACCCAAAAGAGTGTGCTGGCCGCACCGTCCCAGAAAAACTCTCCGGCCACACCAAAGGGTTCGGTGTCATCCTTCGGCGGGGCCACACGGACAGCCATACCGAGGCCGTAGCCTATGTGACCCTTGGACGGCAGAAAGTCTTTTGCGGGTAAGTTGTCCGGAAGATGGTCGCGGGACATTAAGGCTAGCGTTTCAGGTTTGAGAATCTGCACGCCATCTAGCGTTCCATCATTCTGAAGCATCCGGGCGAAACGCATATAATCGTCGGCTGTGCCGATCAGACCATGACCCCCGTTAATCTGCACAGGCTTAGCAGGCCAAAGTCCGTAGACGTTTTGATCGGGCTGGCGGGTCAGCCCTTGCGTCTCACTTTTGATGTAACCGGCTGCCACGCGGACTTTCTTGTCCATAGGGACAAAATAGTTCGTCTCGGACATGTCGAGCGGGTCCAATACGCGTTCGTGGACCAGTTCCTCATAGGGACGACCTGTCACCACTTCCGCCAGACGCGCCTGAACATCGCCGGACACGCCATATTTCCATTGTTCGCCGGGATGGCAATAGAGCGGGACGTCTGCGAGTTCTTCGCTGAATTGCGAAAGCAGTTTTGACGGATCGAGAACATTGGCCTCGACCATCATCGCCGCCACAGGCGTGCCTTCCCAGCCATAACCAAAACAGGCTGTGTGTCGGAAAATATCGATCACTTTGATTGGTCGATGCGGCGACTCCAAAATCGGTGCGCCGTTCGCGTCCAGTCCAGCTAGAACCTTCACGTCGGAATATTCTGGCAGATAGTTTGAGAGCGGCGCGTCGAGCTCGAACAAGCCTTCTTCATAGAGTGTCATCAGCGTGACGGCCGTAACCGGCTTAGTCATGGAATATAGCGATACTAATGTGTCGCGCTGCCACGGGCGGTCGGCCTCACGATCCGAGTCGCCCACCGCATTGAAGTAAACCTCTTCTCCCGAATGATAGATCAGAAGAGACGCCCCAGCTGCGGATTCACTGTCCATGAGATCCGATAGAGCTTGGTCCAGAACTGAACTGTCAACGTTAGGAGACACTGTGTCGTCTGTCTGAGGTGTCTGACAAGCACTACAGAGTGCAAAGACGCTAAGAATTGGAACTAGAAATTTTCGAAACATGGGTTTTCGTCTCACAATATCAGACAGTCAAAACCTTCTAGCATAGTTTAGCCAAACCACGGCCTCATGCGCTAGACATATAAACTGTCCGAAAGTCTTGGACGGATACGACTCGGACCAATCTCACTTAAGTCGTTGTCACAACAAGCGGGCGTTGATCGCTATGACCCATTGCCAGCATGTACGGATCATCGGCTTGGCGTTCGAGGAAATGGGTTTTTGTCGACTGACCCTGCCAATCAGCCATCAACATGGCCTGAGCGGTCGCGCCGCCTAATGTGTTGCCAGGCCCCAAGATGATTAAACAATCGGGCGCAAATTCGCGCAGTCCCGTTTGGATGGACCGAGTGAAATCATAGGTCTCTGTGACTTGGCTTCCGAGCGTGTAATCCCAAAGCGCGGACGTATCGCAAGCCTTCGGCATCCAGATCTTTCCACGCCCGTCAATCATCGGAATTGTGGGCTGTTGGAATAGAGTTTCGGGTAAGGCTTTGCGACCAGCAGCGGAGTTCGCCTGCATCAAGGGAGAATGGAACGCTCCGTGATTAGGGAGCTGCATGGGGAAGCGACCTTGAATTTTTTCGAGCTTGCTTTCGGCCTCAGCGAGGGCTTCATCCGGTCCCGCCAAAACGATCATTCCGCCAAACCAGATCGAAACATGCAAATCATCGATGCTTTCGACCAAGCCTAATAGCGCTTGCTTAGCTCCTGGTTTTTCCTGCCAGTTCTCATCGACGAATGGATAGACCAGCTGACCGCCGAGCGCTTGCTTATGCATGATGGTGCCCATTGTATTGACGGTCCGAAATCCGTCTTCGGGCGATAAAGCTCCGCCGCAAGCGAGCGCTGTGTACCAGCCCATCGAATTTCCCGTAACCGCGACAATGTCGAATATATCGCGGTCGATGCTCAGGAAATCTGCAAACGAACAGGCGTAAATCAAGCCGGATGCATTATCGCCGCGCGTGAATTTAGACCGGGAGAACTGGTCACTGCTGTCGAGTTCGAGAATGCTCGATTGGTAGTGCGCGGTTCTCTGCGCGTCAAAGGCAGAGAGGAGGTCTCGCTTGTCGCTGTGATGAGTCTTCAGGTAGCCGAGCTCAGGGGCATTATAGACCCCGCGGCCCGGACAAATGACAAGCGCTGTTTTCTTGGCACGGCTCATGAGGGCGACTCCAAAGCCGTCTCGCTGACGACGCTAAGGGCTTTCTCAACAATCGCATCACGGTCTGGCATAGTGACGCCGAATGCGGGTCCAGTGGCGATGAAACAGTCTGTCGCAACGAGGCGCGCTGTTGGCTTTTCGCTGCGTTCAGCGAACAGGGTCATCAGCGCTTCACTATGGGATCCTTGCTCGCGGCACTCATCGACAATCAGGACGCGGCTGGCATCGCCGACGGCGTCGATAATTGCATCTTTTGGCATTGGGGATAGCCAGCGCATATCGATCACGCGGCAATTTAGGCCGTGTCTCTCTTCAAGGATGCGCTGTGCCTGCAATGACAGATAGGCCCCGTTGCCATAGGTAATGATGGCTAGGTCTTCTCCATCGCCGTGACAGCCCACATCATTCATCTGGATGGTCTCAGATGAGCCCGGTTCAGGGTAATCGAAGGTCCAGCCGCCATCGCCTTTCTCATGCAAATCACGGGTCATGTAGAGGGCGATCGGTTCTAGGAAAACAACCAGTCTTTGTTCCTCGCGAGCCAACCTGACGCTTTCTCTAAGCATCAGGGCGGCGTCTCGTCCGTTGGATGGGCACGCCACGATTAAACCGGGAATATCGCGCAGGGCGGTGACGCTGTTCTCATTATGGAAATGGCCGCCAAAGCCGCGTTGATAGCCAAGACCGGCAATCCGAACGACCATCGGGTTGGTGAACTGCCCCTTCGAGAAGAAAGGCAGGGTCGCCGCTTCGCCGCGCAACTGGTCAATCGCATTATGGAGGTAAGCCAGAAATTGGATTTCTGGAATGGGTATGAACCCATTATGCGCCATGCCGATTCCGAGGCCGAGAATGGCCTGTTCATCGAGCAGCGTGTCGATGACCCGGTGTGCGCCAAAACGTTTTTGAAGGCGCTGTGTCACGCCATAAACGCCGCCCTTTCGCCCGATATCCTCGCCCGCGAGAATGATTTCCTCATGCGATAACATCAGGTCAGTCAGGGCAAGGTTGATGAGCTTCGCCATGTGCTGGGGTTGTTTTATGGCACGCAGATCGCTGTCACCTAAGCAGGCGGTTCTCGCTTCGGTGGTCGGTCCAGGTGTCTCTTCATGCGTCCGGCTAGGCGGGATCAAACTCTCCATCACCTCATCAGCTGTTTGCAGCCTTGGGCGCTTTACGGCTTGCTCAGCAACGCGCTCGACGCGGGCATTCATGTCCTCATACCGCTTTAAAATCTCATCGGCGGTCAGGATGTTCTCGCTGACTAATCGGCTGGCAGTGTAGAGCAGAGGATCTTGCACTTCGGTCGCCTCGATTTCTTGTTTTGACAAATAGGTGCTCGGCGCATCGGGTCCAGCGTGACCATAGAGGCGCACGCATTTCGAATGCAGGAAGGCGGGTCTACGGTGGCGTCTGACGAACTCAGCGGCGCGAGAGGCCGTGTGGTAAGCCTCGAATATATCGAGGGAGCTACACTGAAAATACTCTAAGGCCGGACGGGACCGAACCGACTGTTCGACCCAGTTCGCTGGCGTCTTGGTCGAAATCCCAATCCCATTATCCTCGCAGACGAATAGGAGAGGTAAGGGTGAGTTTTGGTAGGCTGTCCAACTCGCTGTATTTAACGTGCCCTGAGACGTGGAATGATTGAGCGACGCATCACCAAAGGTGCAAACGACAATGCCGTCTAAGGGCAATTGTTGATGTTCCGGCTGAACGCGTTTGGCGAGTGGAATACTAAACGCCGCGCCAAGGGCCTTGGGTAGGTGTGATGCGATAGTCGAGGTCTGGGGTGGAATCGCCAATGACTTTGACCCCAGAACCTTATGTCGTCCGCCAGAGATTGGGTCTTCTTTTGACGTCGAGAAGCTGAGCAACATATCCCAAAGGGGCGTGGTCCCCGGAACTTGAAATGACCGACAGATCTGAAAGGCTGCATCTCGGTAGTGCAGGAAAGCCATGTCATCCGGCCGCAGCGCCCACGCAATGCCTGCATTCCCCTCATGGCCAGAGGACGCGATGGTGTAGAACCCCTCGCCCCGTGCCTGAAGCTTCAGCGATACGCGGTCTAGATGGCGCGATAAAAGCTGCGCATCGAACAATGTGACAAGCTCATCCGCCGTCAGGCCGGAGTCCTTGAGCGTCAGTGCGCTAGTTGGAGCTGGGAAATCAGCCGCCTTCGTCCGAGCCAGGAAACGCTTGTGAACGGACTCGGCGTGATCCTTACCCATGTCTAGAAAAAGGCCTGATGGCCCGTTTGGGCGCGGCCAAGGATTAAGGCGTGCACATCATGCGTGCCTTCATATGTGTTCACCGTTTCCAGATTGACCATATGGCGGATCACTTGGAATTCACCTGAAATTCCGTTGCCGCCATGCATGTCCCTGGATTGGCGGGCAATATCGAGCGCCTTGCCACAATTATTGCGTTTGATGAGCGAGATGATTTCAGGGGCGGCCTTACCTTCGTCCATCAGACGTCCGGTTCTCAGCGCGGCTTGCAGGCCCAAGGCGATTTCGGTCTGCATATCGGCCAGCTTTTTCTGGAACAGCTGTGTGGCCGCAAGCGGGCGGTTAAACTGATGACGATCTAGGCCATATTGTCGTGCGGCGTGCCAGCAGAATTCTGCGGACCCCATGACGCCCCAGCCAATGCCGTAACGGGCGCGGTTCAAACAGCCGAACGGCCCTTTAAGACCCTCAACATGCGGCATGAGAGCGTCTTCAGAGACGACGACATCTTCCATGACGATCTCGCCTGTGACCGATGTTCTAAGGCTGATCTTCCCACCAATCTTTGGCGCACTTAGACCCTTCATACCCTTTTCGAGAATGAAACCACGGATTTTGCCGCCATGCGCATCGGATTTCGCCCAGACCACGAAGACATCCGCGATGGGCGCGTTGGAAATCCACATTTTCGTGCCGGATAGTCGATACCCGCCGTCCACTGCCGTCGCTGTCGTTTTCATGCCGCCCGGATCAGACCCGGCGTCAGGCTCTGTCAGACCGAAGCAACCGATCAGCTCACCACTCGCCAAACCAGGCAAATATTTCTGTCGCTGAGCTTCGCTGCCGTAGGCATAAATCGGATAGATCACGAGCGATGACTGGACCGACATCATTGACCGATAACCGGAATCGACGCGTTCAATTTCGCGGGCAACCAAGCCGTAAGAGACATAGCTGGACCCCAGTCCGCCATAGGCTTCGGGCAGGGTCACGCCCAATAGGCCCTGCTGACCCATTAGCCGAAATAATGACGGATCAACGGTCGCGTTTTCAAAGGCGTCAATCGCGCGCGGGGCCAAATGTTCTGCGGCGAAGGCGGCTGACGCCTCGGCAATCATCGTCTCGTCTTCGCTCAATTGATCGTTCAACAAAAACGGATCCTGCCAAGAAAATTGGCCGAGCGTGGGCGATTCTTTATCGCTCCATTGTCTTACGTCAGTTTGACTTTCAGTCATCGAACTCAGTCCTAAATATTGGCCGATTGCTAATCTGATTGAATGCCAATGGGTTAGCCATCTCATCCTATCGATATAAGCGATTTCGCGATCCGTCCGCAGTTCCGTTTGTGCAAGGCGTGCGGTTAGCAGGCTTATATTTCAAGCTCAAGCCACTCATCACGGCACAGACCCACAGATCACCGAATATGAGAAGCCGGCATTTGCGCAGCCTGTACGGCGTTGGATAAACTCCTTGAAACTCTTGGCATCGATCTGCTCTAGCCTGTGAATTCACATTCGACGTCTAATGGCACGATTTGCGAAAGCTCGGCTGACAGTAAGTAGATAAGGGGATTTATTCTCAAGACAGTTTGTGCCGAAGGCGGCAAGATTAAATCTTTTCAAGATTACGAGCCGTATCTTCACTTATGGTCAGTGTTGTGACAACATAACAAGCATTCTGAGTTTCGGTGTCAGGCCGATGGGGGAGAATTTCGGCATGAAGCATCGACTATTGATGGCGACTGTCTGCGCAGTTGTATTGGTTGGAGGATGTGCAGACTCTAGCGAGACTGAAGCCCAGATGGAACTGGCCTCCGTTCCCGCCATGCCGGGTCAGATCACGCGGGTGATTGGCGCAACCGGAAAGATTGTTCCGCGTGACGAGGTCATGGTTGGCTCCGAAGTATCCGGTCGACTGCTCGACGTGCGTGTTGACTATAATTCGCGGGTCACGGCGGGGCAGGTGCTCGCCATTATTGACCCGACCAATTTCCGGAACCGTGTTCAACAGCTTGAAGGCAGCATTCGTTCATCTATTGCCGATATCGATGTCCAGAAAGCCCGAATTCGCTCTGCTGAGGTGACCTTGGCGCAGGCACAACAGAACGAAACTCGACGCCGGGGTCTTTTCTCACAACAAGCCGTCTCAGCGGCGCAGATGGAAGCCGCTGAGCGTGATGTTGGTGTGGCTCAAGCCAATCTTGATCTCGCTATCGCGCAACTGGAAAGTCAGCGTGCTTCACTCGCACAAGTCCGCGCTGAAATGGATACGGCCAAGGAAAATCTGGCCCGATCTATTATTACGAGCCCGATCGACGGAGTAATCATCGATCGCAAAATTGACCCAGGCCAGACCGTTCAAGCCAGTTTTAATGCGCCCGAGCTTTTCACCATCGCGGCGGATCTATCAGAAATTCAAGTCGAAGCGCGGATCGTCGAATCTGATGTTGCCGGGCTTAATCCTGGCGACAAGGCGAAATTTACCGTCGACGCCTATCCTGACCGGACGATTGATGGCGAAGTCGAGCTGTTGCGTTTGAAATCGGTCGAGGAGAACAATATCGTCTCCTATGTCGCTGTCGTCAAAGCGGACAATCCCGACGGTGTGCTGATGCCTGGCATGACAGCCAATCTTGAAATCACGACTGAAGTCCGCGCGGGGGTGTCACGACTCCCTGTCATGGCGGAACGGTTCCGTCCATCACCGGATCAGGTCGCGAAATTCCAAGCCGCGACCACAAAGTCTGAGCCTGTTACTCTGCTCGACCCGACCTATGCGCGCCTTCGGACCATTGGCATCGATGAACCTCGTATTACTGAATTTGCTGACCGGGTCGGTCCAGTCACACAAGGCGTGCGCGACATTATCAATGATCCAACCAAAAGCTTCATGCATACGCCGATGCGTATTCAGCTCGGCGAGATTGTTGAGAACCAGGTTCGCCAGTTCCTCTCGCCGGAAGAGCAATCGCGCTACACGGCACAAGTGACGCTGGAACGGACTATCCGTCCAGTCGATGTCTGGGTCGCAACGGCTGACGGCAAGATGGTCAAGCGGACGCTAAAGCTCGGCCTGTCCGATGGTGCCTTTGTCGAAGTTGTTGATGGTCTAATAGAGGGCGAACAGGTTGTGACGGGTGTTCGAGAGGCCGGAAGTGGACAATCAGGCGGTCCGGGTGGTCGTGCGGGCGGGCGCCCAGGTTCGGCTCGCTAGGGCTTCGGGTATGACCCCGAAAAACATTTTGCCAATGATCCAGACGGTTGATCTGCGCAAATCATACTCATTGGGCGGTTCGACTATTCATGCGCTTGACGGCGTGACTTTAGAAGTCGCCTCCGGCGAATTTGTCGCGGTTATCGGCTCATCGGGCTCGGGCAAATCGACATTGATGAACATGTTAGGCGGGCTCGACCAACCAGACTCTGGGTCCGTGATTATCGATGGGAAAAATGTTGGGTCGCTCAAACCGCGTGATCTCGCGGCCTATCGCGGGGAAACCCTCGGCTTTGTCTTCCAGCAGTTTCAGCTGATGCCGCGCCGTAACGCGCTCGCCAATGTCATGCTGCCGCTTCAATACCGTCGACCCGGCGTTCCTGACGGTGAAGAGCGAGCTCAGGCTGCCCTTGATGCCGTTGGTCTGGGGGATCGCGGCCATCACAAGCCGACGGAACTGTCTGGCGGTCAGCAACAACGTGTCGCCATCGCTAGGGCCCTCGTCGGGTCTCCATCCTTGCTTCTGGCGGATGAACCGACCGGGGCGCTGGACAGCCGCACCTCAGCGGAGATCATGGACTTGCTGGTGACGCTCAACCGAAATGATGGTCTCACAATCGTGTTGATCACGCATGATCTTGAAGTGGCGGACTACGCCTCGCGGGTGATTACCATGAGCGACGGCAAGATTATTAGTGACGAGCCACGTTCGGCGGAGGCAGCGTAATGGCAGTTCCAGGATTGAGATTAGTCTTCAATGCATTCGGGAGCCTTGCCGAGCGGCCCATGCGTACGTTGCTGACCATGCTGGGCATCATTATCGGGGTTGCCGCTGTCTATACAATGTTGGCAATCGGTGAGGGAACGCAGAAGAAGATTCTCGAAAGTTTGGACGGAACTCAGGCTCGGTCGATTACAGTCTTTCCGAACTGGACTCGCGGTCGATCCTCACAAAAACGGCCCTATCGCCGTTTGAACGAAGCTGACCTGCTTGAAATTCGCGCCCTTCCCGGCGTTGAAGCCGCAACAGGAAACCTGTCGCGTGAATATCCTGTCATAACAGATGCGACCGATTGGTCGTCGGATATTCGCGGCACGGATCAGGACTATCTCTTCGCCAATGATTTTGAATTGGAAGCGGGTCGGGACATCACAGAAACGGATTTAGCCCGGAAGGAAACCTTCGCTGTCCTTGGCCAAACTGTCGTGAAGAATGTCTTCGGCGGTCAATATCCAGTGGGAGCGAAAATCAAGATCAGCAATGTGCCGTTTACAGTTATTGGCACTGTCGCAAAGGCACCGGAAACCGGTTGGAGCAATGGCCAAGATCGCGATAACTTTGTCCTCGTTCCGCGGTCCACTTTGCGCGACCGCTTGGTTGGCGGCGATTATCTGGTTCGTAATCACGTCAATCAATATAGGATCATTGGTGAGAACCAGCAGGTGCTCGACCGGATTGAGGAAGATCTGGATGCGATCCTGCGGCGTTCGCGCGGCCTGTCTGCGGCTGATGCGCCGGACTTCCGGGTGCTCAATTTTTCTGCCAATCGACAGCAATATGCTGAGACTCAACGCACTCTGTCCCTCCTATTAGCCACTATGGGCATTGTCTCGCTCGTCGTTGGCGGTGTGGGCGTAATGAATATTATGTTGGTGAGTGTCACGGAACGCACTCGTGAAATCGGCCTGCGCATGAGTCTTGGCGCGCGACGCTCTGACATCTTGTCGCAATTCCTCACCGAGGCTCTGCTTATCTGTATCCTGTCCGGCTTGATCGGGCTGGGTGTGGGTTACGGCGTTTCGACATTAGGTTTGGGTGGTGACGACATTGAAATGATCTTCGCACCAGAGATCGCCATTCTCGCCTTTGGCTCGGCCGTTCTTGTGGGGGTCGTATTTGGCTACCTGCCTGCGCATAGTGCGTCGCGCCTCAACCCGGTGGAGGCTCTGCGCCATGAGTAAGATCATGTACCGGTTTGCATCTGTAATATTGGCTGCGGGATTACTGAGCGCCTGCGCGACCTTGGTTGAGGTCGATGAAAACGCGCTGATCGCCGCCCGCACCGTCGAGATCCCGTCTGACTGGCAAGTGAGCACAGACCCGGTTCGTGCTGACAGTTTTGCAGCCCTCTATGACGATCCTGTGCTGGCGACCTATCTTGAGGCGGCCATCGCCGGAAATTATGATCTTGAACAGGCGCGTTTGCGGGTCGAGCGCGCAGACGCTCAACTGGCCCAGTTCCGGGCTCGGCGAGCACCGCAACTGAACAGTTCCGCTAGCCTTGGCGCTTCGGCGGTGGTCGATAATCTCGACGACATCACTGACAGCGCAGGGCTGGGATTGTCAGCAAGTTTCGATCCTGATTTGTTTGGACGTTTGCGAGCTGACATCTATGGCGCAGAAGCCCGTGCCGCGATCGCTCGAGCAGAGACCGCACGGCTACAGCGGACGATCCTTGCCAATGTCGTTTCGGCCTATGCTGGAACAATCGAAGCGGGATTGCAGCTGCGTGTTGCTGAATTAAACCTCGATTTTCTGACTGAAACTGAACGCGTGACCCGGGCTCGGTTCGAGGGCGGTGATGCCGCCGGATCCGATCTGGCTTTGTCCGAACTGGAATTACAAAGTGCGCGTGCGTCCGTTGCAGAACAGCGTTTCGCCGCCGCTGATGCTCGACGCGCGCTATCCCTTTTGATTGGAGGGTTTGGCGACGAGACTCTGAACGGCACGCCGCCGCTACCGACCATCCTACCCAGCGTGACTGACGCAGGCGTTGGTCTGGATGCGGCCCCCGCTATATTGATTGCCAATCGGTTTGATGTGCAGGCTGCGCGATTAGCTGTCGCCGATGCGGCCGCAACTCTCGAGGGCGTGAGGGCGGATGATCTGCCTGGGGCGGCATTAAGCGCCTCACTGTCGGGAACCCGCCCGCTTGAAGACCTGCTGGATATCGACACTTACATCGCATCCATCGGTGCCGCTCTATCTTACAATCTACTCGATGGTGGTGCGAATGATGCCCGGCAGGTCGATGCTCAGGCGGGGCTAGATAGTGCGCTGTCTGTTTATGCCCAAACCTTACGGAACGCGGTGCGTAACGTGCGCAGTAATATTGCGCAGGTCGAGGCGCTGCGTGAGGCTTTGAGCGCGCTACAAGCCGCGGAAGTGGCTTCAGAACGTGCGCTAGAACTGGAAGGCGTCAGGTTTGACCTCGGCGAGTCCATTTTGCTTGATGTGCTAACGGTTCAGCGCCGGGTCGATGCCACCCGAAGCTCGCGTCTTAGAACGCAACGCCGCTATCTCGAAGCTGTTGCGCAAGCCCATCTAGCGGCAGGGCCGACCTGATAGGGGCAGGGTTCTAATAGACTTAGAGCCCGGTCATCAAATCACTCAGCTGCGCATTCACAATCGTAAATTTTGGCACAGTCCAGCCGCCAGAACGCGACATGGATGACACCGATTCTTCATAGGTTTTGATTTGCGGGATTTCATCGCGCACCCAATCCGCAATGAGCGATTTGACAGGCTCATCAGTCGCGCGTTTTTCTTTCTTAGCGTAGAGCGCCACACTTTGAGCAAACCGAGCTTGGGCTTTGAAGAAGTCCTCTTGTAAATGCCGCATCGCGAGGCGCTCCCAATGGGAATTGGACTTCGTAGTCAGCAAGGCTGAGCGAATGCGGTCAATTCTAAATCGGCCACCCACGTCATAGAAAAGCTCGGCAGCGCGCTGTGCTGGCCATCCTGTCGCTTCTGCTAGACCAATTACGTCAAATCCTGATGCCCGTGATTTCAACAGCGCAACATCTGTCGCCAAGTCCTCAGAAATTCCAAGTTTCGTGTAACTCTTGATCCGCTTTTCTACGCGCTTCTGATCGTAGGGCGAGAGAAGCGCCAACCAAGCATGATCGACGAGCGCGGAGAGTTGGGCGCGTTTTTCTACACGGTCCGCAATCGAACCTGTCTCATTATATCTGACAAGCCATGCGACGACGCGTTGCAGCACATTTGCAATTTCATTTGAAAGGCGAAGTTGGGCTTGAGCGTCGACTTTGTTGTCGAGCGCCGCAATGTCGTCCCGTAATTGTTCAACATTCAGCGTTTCATAGGCCACGATGAAGGCTTGAGCGATTTTCGCCAAAGAGCCTTGGGTCTGTTCCTGAAGGCGCAAGGTGAAAACGGGTCCGCACACATCAATGATCAGATTGACCAAGCGAGAAATAATAATTTCTCGGCGCAATCTATGGTGCTGCATGGCCTTCTTAAATCCATGCAAGGGTTCAGGGAAATAGGCTTGCAGAGTATCCGCCATAAAAGGATCGTCCGCGATATCGGTTTGAATGAGATCATCAAATAGCGTGTTTTTTGCGTAAGCTAAAAGCACTGAGAGTTCGGGTCGAGTGAGCCCTTGATTGCTGGCAGCGAGGGCCTGCATCGCCTCAGTTCCAGGTAGGCCTTCAACGCTACGGTTTAGAACGCCTCGTGACGTGAGAGCGACCATAAACCGTTCATAGGCGTCATGATCATGGACAGCCCGCATCTGCGCCAAGGACAGCGCTCCCGTTTGGTCATAATTGTGCGCTAAAACGAGATGAGCGACCTCGTCTGTCATGCTCGCAAGCAAGGCATCGCGTTTATCACGCTTGAGTTCGCCGTGATCGATGGCTGCGCCCAATAGAATCTTGATGTTCACTTCATTATCTGAGGAATCGACCCCAGCAGAATTGTCGATCGCGTCCGTGTTGATTCGTCCGCCGGACTGCGCATATTCAATGCGTCCGGCTTGTGTAACGCCAAGATTGGCACCTTCGCCGACAACTTTCGCGTTCACCTCAGACCCATTGATTCTGATGGAGTCATTCGCTTTATCGCCGACTTCTGAGTGAGATTGTGACCCGGCCTTGATATAAGTGCCAATTCCGCCAAACCATAAAAGATCGACTGACGCGGACAGCAGAGCTTTCATCAACTCGTTAGGCGTTACGCTTGTTGCTGATAGTCCAGTTAAGGCCATAATTTCAGGCGTCAGCTCAATGGCTTTTTCTTGACGCGAGAACACGCCGCCGCCTTTGGAAATTAGAGATTTATCATAATCCTGCCATGTCGAGCGCGGGAGTCCGAACATGCGTTTGCGTTCTTTGAAAGACGTTGCGGGATCGGGGTCAGGATCAATAAAAATATCCAGATGGTTGAACGCCGCCACCAATTTAATGTGTTTGGATAGTAGCATCCCATTGCCAAACACATCGCCGGACATGTCGCCGACGCCTACAACCGTGAAACCTTCCGATTGGATATCTTTGCCGTCTTCGCGGAAATGCCGTTTGACCGCTTCCCAGCCGCCGCGCGCTGTAATGCCCATGACCTTGTGGTCGTAACCTACGGAGCCCCCAGACGCGAAAGCATCGTCGAGCCAGAATCCATATGATTGGGAAATGCCGTTGGCGATGTCCGAAAATGTCGCCGTCCCCTTATCCGCCGCCACGACAAGATAGGGGTCTGGATCATCCCAACATACGACATCTGCCGGTGGAACTGTGCTCTCGCCGACATAATTATCGGTCAGATCGAGAATGCCGGATATGAAGGCTTTATAGGCTTCAATCGCTTCTGCCTGTACGTCGTCGCGTGTCCCATTTTTTGGGAGTTGTTTTGGGTAGAACCCGCCCTTTGAACCGACCGGGACGATGACGGCGTTTTTAACCTGCTGCGCTTTCACCAGACCGAGAACTTCTGTCCGGAAATCATCACGGCGATCAGACCATCTCAGGCCGCCGCGCGCGACGGGGCCGAACCGAAGATGAACACCTTCCACGCGCGGTGAGCTGACGTAGATTTCACGATAAGGCTTAGGCTCTGGCAAATTATCAAGCGTATCGCTTTTAATCTTGAGAGAGATGTAGGGCTTCACTCGCCCCTCATCGCGCTGATAGAAATTCGTGCGCAGGCCCGCCAATATCACGTCGGCCATGCGCCGGATAACACGGTCATGTTCCAACGACGACACAGAGGCGAGCTCGTTTGTGATCGTTTGTTCAAGGGACTCCGACGCGGTCTTCCGAGCCTGATGATCTTTAAACGCAGACGGATCAAATCTCGCTGACTTTAACGCCAGTAATGAACGCGTCAGGGAGGGATAGGATTCTAAGGCTTCGATTTGCGTGGCCTCAGATGGATCGAGACCACTTTGGCGCCGATAGCGGGCGACCAAGCGTAAAAAAGCAATGTCACGCCAATCCGCATTCTGAGGCAAGATCAGCCGGTTAAAGGCATCATCTTCATTCAGGCCGTTCCACGTCGCCAAAAAGGCCGTCTCGAAAGTTTGCGTAAGCTTCTCAACATCGTCTGGCGTGAAGGCCATTCTGATTTCATAATCATGGACCCAGATGACGCTGCCGTCGGCCCGGGTGATTTCATGCCCGATCTCTTCGACGATGTGGCAATTGAAATTACTGAAGACAGGCATGATCCGCGAGGGTTCTAGACGGTCCCCTAGCTGGTATATTTTAACCTTGAAGAGTCGGTCGGACACGTTCGAAACATCAAAAACCCGAACTGATAACGGATTGGTTTCCGAGAGCGTTTCGAAAACGAAAATATCGGCTAAGGCGTCCCGCGAAGAATATTCGTCCTGATAGGCAACGGAAAACGCACCCTGATAATTTTGGATGATCTGAAGCGCTTTACCGTCGTCGCTTTCTTCGGATAATAGTCTCACACCTTCAAACCAAGGCTGCGCGATATTTGCAATTTGCGCTTCAAGTTCAGCAAGATCGGGGTGCAGACCTTGGTCGGGGTCCATGCCTATAATGTAATGGACCCGCGCCATGGGGGCGTCGCTATATTGCGGATAGAATGCTGATACGCGCCCACCAAAAGCGTCTTTTAGTCGCTCACCAATGCGTTGACGCACGCGCGTATTATAATGCTCCTGTTGAACATAAATGAGGACTGAAACAAATCTTTCGAACCGATCGCGGCGAACAAACATTCGCGTACGGGGTCGATCAAATGCCTGCGCAATGCCTGTCGCGATGCGCAACAGTTCATCATCATCAATCTGAAACAATTCATCGCGCGGATAAGACGACAACACGTAATCAAGCCGTTTCGCATTGTGGGATCCGAGTGGCCATCCCGACCGCTCTTTTACCCGAGCAACTTTTTGCCTGATGAGGGGAACATAATGAGGGGAGCGGTTATAGGCGTCGGACGTAAACAGTCCCACATAACGGGTTTCCCCGGTTACTTTGCCAGTCTTACTGAAATGTTTGACCGAAATATAATCCATTCGGACGCGGCGATGAACACGCGTATATAGGTTTGACTTGGCAACCGTTACGGGCGGCGCTTCCAGGACGAAACGCTCAACATTGGTTGAGATAGATGAGGGCTCGCTGCTTTGACGCAAAATCGTGACAGTCGGATCCCTTAAAAGCCCAAGCGATTCCCCGTCAACGATGGTTGGGTTGATATAATCAGGGTCTTTGCTCGTCGAGGTAGAGCTTTGTGTATAGTCGTAGCGGCGCGCGCCAAATAAGACGAAGTTTCCGTCGGCGATCCACTCAAGAAATGCGACGCCTTCATCGACATCATCTTTAGGCGTTTTGCCGTGTGAGTGTTTGAGTTCCTCTGCACGCATTCGGACATTTTGGACTAAGGGCAAAAAGTCCGTGTTGATGAGCTGAACTTCTTTTAGGGTTTTGCGAATTTCATCTTCGAGACGTTTTTGACTTTGGCGGCTTTGCGGCGGAACCAAAAGCAGGATCATCGACTCCACGACCTCGGTGCCGGATGTACACCATTTTCCTTCTTCATCACGGCAGCCTTCGACGATTGGGTGGAAGAGCCCGCTGACATTGATGCCGAAGGACGAGACGGTCGCGACGATGGAATCCACCAGAAACGACATATCGTCGCAAACGACCTGGATGGCGGTATCTGTTTTAGGAGAGCCGGTCGGTGTCGGGGATGACTTAACGGAAACAAAAATCTCAGTTGGCTGACGACGATTGCCGATCATCCAGAACTCGCGGGCGAGCAGGATCAAGTCATCAAGACTATAGTCCAAGAACTCGTTTTCCATGGCATCGGCATAGAAGCTTCTTAAGAAGTGCTCGGCACCCGGCTCAAAACCATCCGAACCTAAATTAGTGAAATCTTCTTCGCGAGATGCCGCTTCAAGAAAAGCGTCCTCCGAAAATAAAAGAGCCGTCATATGCATGCCCTGCTCACTCCCTCTTGAAGAGATTCGCCCTCTAACTTGAATTTGAGAGTTGAGCTATGGCTTTGTAAGTTCAACTTGGTCTTAACGGCGTACGTCTTTCATCTTGATCCACTGCTCTGGACTTCAGAGGCGCGGTTTAAAGAGCACGGCAATTCTGCTCCGTGGAGGTGAGTCTGAGCGCTTGTGTTCTCTTGCTCACTCCTTAGGGAGCGCGAATGTTAGCGATTACTGACCTTGATTATGCTGTTCAAGGACGCCCCTTGTTCAAAAATGCGACCGCAGTGATCGCGTCTGGCTGGAAGGTTGGTCTGATCGGGCGCAACGGAACCGGGAAATCGACCCTGTTGCGGCTCATCCGTGAAGAAGTTGAGAGCCCGACAAATGATGCCTCTATTCGGCTCAATAAGAATGCACGTCTGGGCTGGGTCGCCCAAGAGGTTGAGGCAACGGACGAAACGATCATGGAGGTCGTACTTGCCGCTGATCAGGAACGTCACCGCCTGATGCAACAATCCGAAACGGAGACCGATCCAGATAAGCTCGGCGAGATCTATGAGCGCTTGACCGACATGGATGCGTGGAATGCGGATACACGCGCAGCCATTGTGCTGGCAGGGTTAGGGTTCAAGACAGAAGACTTTGACCGCGCGACAAAGGAATTTTCGGGCGGCTGGCGGATGCGCGCCGCCATTGCCGGTGTGCTGGTGTCAGAGCCAGATGTGCTGTTGCTGGACGAGCCGACCAACTATCTCGACCTTGAGGGCGCGACGTGGCTCGAAGGCTATATCCGCAAATACCCACATACGGTCATAATGGTGAGCCATGACCGCGAGTTGTTGAACCGCTCCGTGACGCACACGCTGGCGCTTGAGCATCAAAAACTGATGATTACCCCCGGCGGCTATGATGATTGGATGACGTTGCAAGCGGCCAAGACGGCGCAGCTTACGGCGCAAAAAGTCAAACAAGATGCTGAGAAAGCCCACCTGCAAGCCTTTGTAGATCGGTTTAAGGCGAAAGCGTCAAAGGCCCGCCAAGCGCAATCTCGCGTCAAAATGCTTGAAAAGATGCAAGACATTGCCATTCCGATTTCGGAACGCACAACACCGTTTTCCTTTCCAGCTCCAAAGGGAAAACTCGCGCCGCCTATGCTGCAATTGGAAAATGCGGACCTCGGTTATGGTGAGGATGCGAAGATCTTGTCGGGCGTTAATTTGCGGCTGGACCCTGATGATCGAGTCGCCATTGTCGGTGCTAACGGTGAGGGGAAAACGACTCTGGTCAAATCGATCGCTCAGCGTCTTCCTTTGATGACTGGACATCGCAAAGCTTCGTCAAGCTTGCGTATTGGCTATTTCTCTCAAGATCAGTTGGATGAGCTGACGGCGGGCGAAACGGTTTTGGATCACGTCACGCAAAAACTGCCTAAGGATACGCCGCAGAGCAAAGCTCGAGGCGCGGCAGCGGCGATGGGTTTCTCGCACGAGAAGGTCGAAACCAAAGTTGAGAAACTCTCAGGTGGAGAAAAGGTCCGGCTTTTATTGGGGCTCATGTCTATCGAAAAGCCCCACGTCTTGATCTTGGACGAACCCACGTCGCACTTAGATATCGATAGTCGAGAAGCGCTGATTTATGCGCTCAATGATTTTCCAGGCGCCGTCTTGTTGATCACGCATGATGTCTACCTTGCGGAAGCGACAGCAGACCGGCTCTGGCTGGTTAAAAATGGCCGCGCCAAACGTTATGATGGGGATTTGCGGGATTATAAGAAACTCGTCATGCAAGCTGATCGAAGCTAAAGCTGGATAAGGCCATAAGATGCCAACGATAATGTTTCTTCTCCATTGTTTGGTGGCTCTCAATCTATTTGGCGCGGCTCTAGCCGGAGCGGTCCACACCACGCTTGTGCGCAAAGTCCGAAATTTTTCATTTGTCTATTTTGGGTGGAGTCTAGCGGGTCAGGTTTTGGCTCTGCCGCTGTTGCTGACAACGGTCATATCACTTTACGTGGCCCAGTTCGGACCCAGACCATCGCTGCTCATCACAGTTGTCAATATCGTAACCATAGCCTTCTGTGTTATCATACTCCTCCGGGCATGGAGGGGCAGCTTGAAGCTTTCAAAGGTTGTACGGAAAGAGCGTGGCGGCGTGTTCGGGCGCTTTTTGTTGGGGGCACTGTTTCCATTCCGTCTTCGCAGACGGGGTGTCACGCGTCTCAAAAATATTGCCTACGGGCCCAAAGGTCGACGAAATCTCCTCGATATTTACGCGCCCAAAGCGACACGTTCATCTTTAATGCCGGTGCTGATGACTGTACACGGCGGAGGCTGGGTTATTGGCCGTAAGGGCATGCAGTCGCAGCCCCTAATTCAGTATATGGCGTCCCAAGGGTGGCTCGTTGTCGACATCAATTATCGACTGGGACCTCGGACGCGAATGCCTGCCATGATCCAAGATGTTCTACGAGCCGTCATGTGGGTCAAATCCAATATCAAAGACTATAATGGGGACCCAGATTTTGTCGCGCTATCCGGTGGGTCTGCAGGCGGGCATTTGGTCGCCTTGGCCGCTCTGGCGTCTGACGTTCAAGCGTTTAAGCCCGGGTTTGAGACAGCCGATTGCTCCATTGATGCCTGTGTCCCAGTCTATGGTCTCTATGATCTTTTAAATGAAAATGGAGCTATGCGCGGAGGCTTTGAAGAACTTCAAAAATTCATGGCGATGCTGGTGATGCCTGGACCGCCAAACACGCATAAAGATGCATGGGAGCAAGTCTCGCCCATCAATCATATCGGTCCACACGCCCCGCCCATGCTGTTTCTACATGGCCGCCACGACGCGCTTGCGGATTTCGAAAGCGCGAGGTCATTCGCGCAAAGCCTAAAGCGAGTTTCAAATAACGCCGTCATTTTCGCCGATGTGCCGGGTGGTCAACATGGCTATGACTTTGCTCATGCGCCGCCGACGCCGGAGCATGTCAGGGCGGTGCACCGCTTCTTAGAAGAAATTCGGTCGGGCGAAGTTTTGGTGAAGAAGAGCTGACTCTAGAAACTTCATCCTGCAAAGCCTAGCCCATTGCTACTGCATCCGATCCATCGCAATCTATTGGCCTTTTAGATTGATAGGATCAGGCCATGAAATTTTCCCGACGCAAACTTCTCCAAACCTCAGCTGCCGTGGTGGCCTCTTCCAGTGTTCTTGCGGTAGGTTGCGCTGAGCGTACGCCTGTTGCGACTGAAAATTTTGACGCGTCAGCGAAGACCCTGCTGGATCGTGCGAAAGATTTGATGCTTCACGCCTATCCCGAAACAGCGTCGAGCGTAGGCGTTGATACAGGTGAATATGCGGCGCTGAAGTCACAACTGACCGACCGATCTCCGGTTGGACAAGCTGCAATTGCGAACGACGTTCGAACGCTTTTATCCGCGCTACAAAAGGTCGACACGGAAAAACTGTCTGCTGATATTGCGCTGGATATGGATGTCGTGACGTCTGTTTTCGAACGCACAGCCGAAGGCTTCACCTATCCTTATGGGGATGTTGCGCTGTTGAATTACAACTGGTCTTATCGCAACAGTCCCTACGCAGTGGCTCAAAACACCGGTGCCTTTGTTGAAATTCCAAGCTTCTTAGATGCCTCCCATTCGATTAAAACAACCGATGATGCGGATGCCTATCTGATACGCATGCAGGCTTATGCAGGTCAGCTGGACGGAGAAACCGAACGCGTCATAGCTGACGGCGCCCGCGGTGTTGTTTTGCCGAATTTCCTCTTAGAAAAAACTCTAGCGCAGCTCCGCGGGGCACGCGACCGATCTCCTGCCGAGTGGGGCCTCGTGCAATCCGTCGTGACCCGCGCGACAGAGTTGGGTCAATATGAAGACCGCGCCGCATCCATTGCGACGCAAGACATTGTCCCAGCTTTGACTCGTCAGATAGAGGCGCTCGAGGCGCTTGCTCCCAAGGCGACGGCTGACGCGGGCGTTTGGGCCAAGCCGGACGGCGACGCCTACTATGATTGGACGTTACGGTCGAGCACGACGACGACAATGGGTGCGGATGAGGTCCATCAAATGGGCTTGGATGAGCTGGCAGACCTGCAAGCGCAGATGGAGCCCATCCTTCAATCTGTTGGGTATACAAATGGGTCCGTTGGCGCGCGAATGACCGCCTTGGGCGCGGATAAGCGCTATCACTTCAAGCCTGGCGATCCGGGCCGTGCTGAGATCATGAGTTTTATTGAGGATACGGTCACCGATATTCGTAGCCGCATGCCACAAGCGTTTGAGACACTCGTTCCTGGCTTTCTCGAAGTTGTACGCATCTCCCCAGATGTCGAGGCCGGCGCCCCCGGAGCTTATGGCGGCGCGGGATCGATCGACGGGACGCAGCCGGGGCATTTTTGGATCAATCTACGCTCGACCGATTTGCACAATAAATTTAATCTTGCGGACCTGACCTACCACGAAGCGATCCCAGGCCATGTCTGGCAAGGGGAATATGCGTTCAAACAATCCCTCACACGCTCACTGCTCGCCTTTAACGCCTACTCCGAAGGGTGGGCGCTCTATGCCCAGCAGATCGCCGATGAGCTTGGCGTTTATGATGATTTCCCGGTGGGTCGACTGGGTTACTTGCAATCCTTGGCGTTCCGCGCCTGTCGCCTCGTTGTGGATACGGGACTGCATGCGAAACGGTGGACGCGCGAAGAGGCCAATCAATGGTTTGTCGAAAATAACGGCTCTAACCCCGAGGAAGTACGGGGCGAAGTCGATCGCTATTGCGCATGGCCAGGACAGGCCTGCGGTTACAAAGTCGGGCATTCGGCGATAAACCGTCTCCGTGACAAGGCCAAAATCGAACTGGGCGATCAGTTCGATTATCGCCGCTTCAACGATGCGCTTGTTTTGGGCGGTAATGTACCGATGACAGTCCTCGGTCGCGTCATCGACGCCTACATCGCACGCGAGTAACAAGCTTGAGCCAATCCATAGGCATGTTCCAAAGCAGTCACGGCGGCTGATTGTGGTTGAACGCGCGTGACTCTACCAACGGGCTGGGTGAGGTTGAACGACTCATTCCTGTGACTGGCTGAAGAGGTGATCATGAAAATCTGTGTCCTCGGGGCTGGGGTTGTTGGCGTATCGACGGCGTTCGTTTTGTCACGAGTGGGGCATAAGGTTGAAGTGATCGAGCGCGCGGATCGCGTTGCATCCGGGGCCAGTCATGCCAATGGCGCTCAGCTTTCTTGGTCGCATACGGACCCAATGGCCAGCCCCGCTATTCTTGGAAAGCTACCGGCTTTTCTTCTCGGCTTGGATCCGGCTATGCGGGTCCACCTTTCATTGAAACAAAATTTCTTAGGGTGGGGGCTTTCATTCCTCCGACATTGTACGCCAAACTTATTTGAAGTTGGTCGACGAGAGAGCCACCAACTCTCTGAAGATTCCCGGTTGGCCCTCGCAGACTTTGAACGTGACTTTGTCGGGGCAAAGATGCGGCGAACCGGGATTGGAAAAATCGTCTTGGCGCAGACATTGGGACAGCAGCGCGCCATGCTGCAATCTGCGACGTACCGCACGGCCGAACAATGTGTCGATATTGAACCGGCACTCAAATCTTGGGTTGGGCACAATTTGGGCGGTCTTTATGCGCCTGACGATTGTGCGTTGGACACAGTCCATTTTTGCACCCGATTGAAAGATGAGGCGGAGTTGAAATACGGGACGATATTCCGGTTTGGGGAGACCATTAGTTCTATTTCCACAACGGGAGGCCGTATCGACGGCGTCATTACAGACACTGGCCAGACGCCCTGCGAAGCCGTCATAGTCTGTCTGGGCAATGAGGTGAACGCATTGATCCGGCCTCACGGACTGTCAGTGCCGATCTGCTCAGTGCGGGGCTATAGTGTGACTCTACCCGCAAAAGCCCAAGCTCCAAAAACCAGCCTCACCGATCTGACGCACAAAATCGTTTTTGCCAATCTCGGTGATAGTATTCGTATTGCGGGGTTCGCCGATATTAATGCACCACAGGGGCAATCTACGCGGAGAGTTGAAACTCTGATCGATATTGCACGAAATCGTTGGCCCGATATTGCCGACTATGAGGCTGAGCCTTCAGCTTGGACGGGGGCCCGGCCCATGACGCCGTCCGGTATTCCTGTGATTGGTCCAACATCGATTGAGGGCTTGTTCCTGAATGCTGGTCATGGTTCCCTCGGCTACACATTCGCAGCAGGCAGCGCGCAACGCATCGCCGATCAGATCGGAGGTCCCTCATGAAAATATTGGCGTCGATTGGCATTTGGGGCGCGCTCGCGCTCGCAGGCTGTTCAACAGTCTCGATAGGTGACGAGCCCGCAGCGCCGTTGCAGGTCGGTGAAACAGTCCTTTGTGAGACAGCGGACGTCGCCATCCGAACCGGATATAGTACGTCTCGCGCCAATGACTGCCAAACATTGTCAGAGCGTCATTTTGTTTTGGACATTCGGCCCGAAGCGATGGTCGACCCGAACGGGATCGCGATCAATGATAGTGCTTGGTATGGCTTTCGTGTGGCCCCCAAAAAGAAAAGGTCAGTGCGGGTTCGTCTTGACTATGAGGGCGGGTCACATCGCTATGATCCGAAGATAAGCCGTGATGGCATAAACTGGACGCAGCTATCCTCAGATCGCGTGAAACAGATTTCCGACACGTCTGTGGAATTAAGTCTCAAGCCTGGTGCACATCCTCTCTTTGTCTCGGCACAGGAAATTTTTGCGCCCACCGCCCATTATGCTTGGACACGGAAAGTCGGTGAGAGAACTGACGCCACAGTTTCGGAAATCGGCAAGTCCAGACAAGGAAGGGCGGTCTTACAGATCGATGTTCAGATCGAACCCGATAAGAAAAAACCCTATATTGTCATGATCGGTCGTCAGCACCCACCAGAAGTGACCGGGGCCTACGCCCTGATGTCTTATGTCGAAACGATCCTGAATGGATCTGACTTGTCAGACAGATTTCTGGATGAATTCAATCTGCTCATCATACCGATGGTCAATCCTGACGGCGCGGAAAATGGGAATTGGCGGTTCAATATGGGCGGCACGGACCTTAACCGCGATTGGGGACCGTTCACGCAAGCTGAAACGCAGGCCGTCCGATCGGCACTGAAACGATTCCACTCAGGCGAAGATGCCGTTGCATTCTTCACCGACTTCCACTCTACCAAACGCAATCTTCTTTATACGCAAGCTGATGACGAGTCGACAGTTCCGGCCATGTTCACGCGAGACTGGATTGCTGCGGTGAACGCCCGATTAGATGAGGCGGAATATCCTTACACACGGGAAGAGAGTCCGAATGGCGGCCAGCCGATTTCCAAGAACTATATGTATGGAAGTTTCGGCATTCCGTCCATCACCTATGAGGTTGGCGATAAAACCCTTCGGCCTGCTATCGATGAGGCAGCCATGATATTTTCTGAAGAAATGATGACGCTTCTATTGGCGTCCGCAGACACGCGATGAAGGACTGGCTCAAACCAATCGACGCAGCCTTTGTAAACGACGTTCCATACGTTCAAGATAGACATATGACTGCAGCCCCTACGGGCTGTGCTCTGAAACGCGGCGATAAGGGCCAGGGGTAATTATGCTGAATAAGTTGATCGCATTAGGGCTTTTCCTAGGGCTTTGTGTTGGCTTGGGCGCGGCCATGACGGGCAACCCGGTTCTGCAAGCGATTGCGCGAGAGTCGGCCCCGCTTGGCAAGCTCTTCATTAATGCCATCAGAATGATCGTGATCCCTTTAGTGGTCGCGATTATATTTTCGAGTGTCGCGCGCCTTGGAGATATTAGGAAGCTTGGGGCAATCGGAGGAAAGACCCTGGCATTCTACTGGGTGACACTCATGCCAGCGATCTTGATCGGTATGGGCGTCATGGCGCTCGGTTTACGCTTCGTGCCAGAGGTCGCAATGCCGCCTGTCGATGACATGCCGATTCCACAATTGCAGAGCATCACAGATTTCATTGTGAGTTTGATCCCGCCCAACCCGTTTGCAGCAGCTGCTGATGGCGCAATTTTACCTTTGATCGTTTTCACAGCCCTGTTTGCGGCGGCGGCTGGTACACTGCCGGTGGAACGCAGAGAGCGAATGATCACGGCCGCAGAGGATATTGGAGAAGCGCTGATCAAGCTTGTTTGGTGGATATTGTTGGTGGCTCCGATTGGCGTTTTCGGCCTGATCGCGCCTGCAACTGCGCAAATGGGCTGGGGCATTATTCAAAGCCTTGGCGTGTTTATCGTCAGTGTGGCGCTGGCGCTCATATTGTTTGTGTCGGTAGTTTTTGTTCCGCTTCTTTTGATCTTCGCAAAGCTGGGGCCGATAAAGTTTTTCAAGGGCATATTGGGTGCCATGTCGATTTCCTTCTCTACGACGAGCACGGTCGCCGCGATCCCCGTCACGCTTGAAGAAGTAACGAAGAACTTGGACGTTTCTGACACGACGGCAGATCTGCTTGTGCCGCTCGGGGCCTCGATCTTCCGGCCGGGCAGCGCCCTGTTTCAGGGAGCTGCCATCGTTTTTCTGGCGCACATATACGGTGTTCCCATTGCCATTGGGACGGTTGGCGCGGTTCTTCTGGCAACCTTCCTCGTGTCGCTGACCGTGGCGCCTGTGCCATCATCAAGTGTGGTGACCATGGCCCCTGCGCTCGAAGCCATCGGCGTACCGGTTGCCGGATTGGCCTTAATATTGGGCGTTGATCGCATTCCAGATATGATACGCAGTTGCGTCAATGTGATCGGGCAGATCACGGCTGCAGTGTTGGTCGATGAATCCAGTCCAAAACCGGACTAAAGGCGCGGCTGTGCCGATGAGTAAATGCTAGTTACCAGCATTGGCTAAGCCCGCGATGTTTAGAAATCTATTCAGCCAGCTTCGCCAAGCATCGTTCAAAAATATCCAAGCCCTCATGAATGAGCGCATCCGGGATCGTGAGCGCAGGTAGGAAACGGAAAACATTGCCGCGAACACCGCAGGACAGGATGACGAGGCCTTGCTGATAGGCGTCGCCGACAACGGCTTTGACAAGCTCTGGATTGGGTTTGGAGGGATCGCCGTCGCGGATGAACTCAACCGCCATCATCGCGCCGCGATTGGTTCGAATTTCACCAATCAGAGCGGGGTAGCGTTCGCGCAGGGCTTTGAGGCGCGCATCGAATATAGAGGCAATATGGTTGGCCCGGTCGACAAGTTTTTCGTCTTTGATCACCTCAATAACGGCCAGCGCTGCCGCACAGCCGACGGGCGATCCCGCATAAGTTCCGCCCAAGCCGCCCGGCAATGGGGCGTCCATGATCTCAGCTTTACCGACCACGCCTGCAATCGGAAAACCCCCTGCCATGCCTTTAGCGACCGTCATCAAATCGGGCTCGACTCCAGAATGTTCCATGCAGAAGAACTTGCCGGTACGGCCAAATCCAGACTGAATTTCATCGGCAATCATGACGATCCCGTGCCTGTCGCAAATGTCGCGTATGGCGCGTAAGAATGCATCTGAGGCAGGATAGAACCCGCCTTCGCCTTGCACGGGTTCGACAATGATGGCGGCGACATCTTCAGGAATAATGTCGCATTTGAACAACATCTCAATCGCGTGCAGCGTGTCGTCCAGCGAAACACCGTGGTAATCAATGGGATAGGGGACGCGGTAAATGTCGGCTGGGAACGGACCGAAGTTGGTTTTATAGGGCGCGTTTTTGCCTGTCAGACCCAGCGTGAAATTGGTCCGCCCATGATAGCCGCCATTGAAGGCAATGACACCGCGCCGACGCGTATGGGCACGGGCGATCTTGATCGCATTCTCCACGGCCTCAGCGCCCGTCGTCACGAACATGGACTTTTTCGGGGACGGGCCAGGGGCGAGGCGGTTGAGTTCTTCTGCCAGTCGGACCGCTGTGTCGTAAGGCGTCACCATCACGCAAGTATGGCTGAAGCGGTCGACCTGATCCTTGACCGCCGCGACGACCTTGGGATGGGAATGGCCCGTATTGCAGACCGCGATCCCGGTGCCGAAATCAATATAGCGCCGCCCTTCAACGTCCCACATTTCAGCATTCTCAGCCCGCTCAATATAGACGGGCGCGAGATTACCCTCGCCGCGCGCGATGGCCGCTATTTTGCGCTCTTGCCATTCAGCATTAGTCGGGGAGATGTCTTTGACAGTTTTCAAAGGTGCATTTTTCATTGGTCTAATCCGCCCATGCAAAGCGACTTGATCTCCAGATAGTCATCAAGTCCGTATTTCGATCCTTCCCGGCCTTGGCCGGATTCTTTTACGCCGCCGAACGGCGCCATCTCGTTAGACATGGCACCCGTATTGATCGCCACCATGCCAAATTCCAGAGCTTCACCGACGCGCCAGACGCGACCAATGTCGCGAGAATAGAAATAGGCGGCGAGACCGAATTTTGTGTCATTGGCCAGCGCAATCGCTTCGGCTTCTGTCTCAAACTGAATAACGGGCGCGACCGGGCCGAAGATTTCCTCTCGGAACACGCGCATCTCAGTCGTCGCCCCGGTCAGCAGCGTTGGCACCACGAAATTGGCCGTCATTGCTGCACTGCCATTGGCTTCAATGGCTGTCGCACCCTGATCCACTGCGTCCTGAATTAAGGAACGAACGTTACTCGCGGCGCGGTCGTCGATGAGCGGGCCGATGGTCACACCGGCTTGATCACCCGCACCCATTTTCAAACTCGCCATGGCGTCGGCAAGAGCTGCGGTGAACTGATCATAGACTGCGGCTTGAACGAGGAACCGATTGGCGCAGACGCAGGTCTGCCCGGCATTACGAAACTTGCTCGCCATGGCGCCCTCTACGGCCGCGTCGATGTCGGCATCTTCGAACACAACGAACGGCGCATTGCCGCCCAGCTCCATGGATAGGCGTTTCATGGTTCCCGCACAGTCGGACATGAGCTGCTTGCCGACCGCGGTGGAGCCGGTGAAGGTCAGCTTCCGAACGATGTCGCTGGATGTGAGAGCCTTGCCGATCTCTGGCGTTTTGCCTGAGACGATATTGATGACCCCAGCCGGGATCCCGGCACGAGCCGCCAACTCGACCAAAGCGAAGGCCGAGAGCGGGGTTTGGTTGGCAGGCTTGCACACCACGGTGCAGCCCGCCGCGAGCGCCGGCGCAATCTTCCTAGCCAGCATCGCGTTCGGAAAATTCCACGGCGTGATGCAGGCGACAACGCCGACACCTTGTTTGATGGTGACGAAGCGTTTGTCCGCAGACGGGCTCGGGACGGTGTCGCCATAAATGCGCTTGGCTTCCTCCGCGAACCATTTGACGTAACTGGCACCATAGAGGATTTCGCCCGTCGCTTCGGCCAGCGGTTTGCCTTGCTCGGCGGTCAGAATTTTCTCGAGATCGTCCTTATGCGCAATCATCATACTGTGCCACGCTTCAAGGTGCACCGACCGCGCCTTCGCTGTTAGCGCTTGCCATGCGCTCAGCGCGCCATGCGCAGCGTTGATGGCCCGTAGCGTCTCAACATGGCCGCACCGCGCGACAGCCGCGAGCGTTTCGCCATTGGCTGGGTTTTCAACGCTATAGGTTTCGCCACTATCCGCGTTGATCCATTGCCCATCAAGATAGGCTTGGGTTTTCAGAAGGGATGGATCGGAGAGTGAAAGGGGCATGACTGGCTTCGCTGTGGTGTCTAATACATCTATGCATGTGAATTTTGTTGATGATAATTGACTAATGTTGCATTCATCTGTGAATTAAACTCACAGGATATCTAGATGGATCGACGTACCCTGCCTCTGTCTTCGTTACGCGCTTTTGAAAGTGCCGCTGAGCTGCTGCATTTGGGCCGTGCTGGAGAACGGCTCGGCGTCACGCATGGGGCGATCAGTCACCAGATTAGATCATTGGAAGATCGGCTCGGTGTGGCCCTTTTCATCCGTGCGCATAATCGGCTGTCATTGACCCCGGCGGGGACGCGGTTACATCAGGCCGTAAAGGAAGGTCTCGACCGGATTCTCGACGGTACACGCAATCTCGATCCAGAACAGTTAGGCGGTGCGCTCACGATAGGGTGTACCCAGACCATCGCGACCAGTTGGGCGGCTAAACATATTTGCGAATTTCAGAAACGTTATCCGACCATCGAAATCACCGTGCGCGAGATTGAGCCACGGCAGCAGCAGATCCCAAGGGAAATTGACATCGCGATCTGTTACGGCGCGCCGACGCAGGATGATCGTCATCTCACCCATCTTGCATCGCCGTCTCTATTTCCAGTTTGCAGCCCGCAACTGGTTTCGGCACGAACAGATGGGTTCGACATCGACACGCTTGGTCAGTTTCCACTGATCCACGACAAGCAAGTGTCGTGGGATCGTTGGTTTGCGGCGCAAGGTCTCGATAAACCGGACCGTGTCCGAAACATCGTCTTTGCCAATACCAGTCAGGCGCTCACGGCCGCTCGGCTTGGTTATGGTGTCGCGCTCTGCAATGATTTCGAGACGCAAGATTATATCCGCGAAGGCCAGCTGATCCGTCTGTCGGACAAGTCCATCGCTGAGGAGAAAGACTATTTCTTGCTGACCCCAGCTCCCGGACGGCAGTCCGTTAAGACGCAGATCTTTGAAGACTGGATTATAAGGGCGTGTCGGCCAGCGCGCGCCGACTTTGTCGATCCAACTGCCGCGCCGGGATCAGCATGATAACCGTGCAGACGACGAATAGGATGAGTGCCCCGTTGAGAATGAAGCCAAAGCCATAGCCTGCGGTCAGGATTTGGCCCGCCACAACCGGGCCTGTCGCCAAGCCAATCTTGGAGACAAAGCCGCCCGCCGCTGCGGTCCGGCCGGACGCGTCAAATTGTGACGCCATACCCAGCAAATAGGCCATGACCATGCCCCAGGTGATTCCGGTCCCGCAATTGGCGATCAAATAGGCGGCCTTGCTGCCACTGAGATGGAAGAGCGCTGTCCCGGCTAAGGTAAGACCCATGACGAGGAAGAGCGGCCAGAAGCGGCCATATTTGGTCCCAATAACGATCACTAGTCCGGGACCAAGCAGAGCCACCCATGTCGCAAGACCGAGCGCGGTGGACACATAGTCTCGCTCCAGACCATAGCTAATACCGAGCCGGATTATATAGGCCAGCAGCGCCATATTGACCGCTTGAAACAGGAAGATAGCCAGCAGGGTAAAGGTTAGCGGTTTCTTTTGGATCGTTCCAGTCGAGACCCCTAATGACTTGGGCCTGGGCGGATAGCGGTCGAGGAAGGGCACCATCGCCAAACTGGCGAGACTGAACAGGATGAGTGCAACGAAGAGGGCCTGTGTCCCGTAGATCGGCACGAGGCGCGGCAGCAGCATCACGCCGAGGCCGCCGAGGCCAAATTGTACGAATAACAACACGCCAAACGTCCGGTCGGGATTGGCTGTGCGGGCAATGACGCCATAAGAAATTCCGACCAGCAGACCGCCGATGATGCCGTGGAAAAGACGGACAAGGATGAGGAAAGACGGGTCAGTGATGAACATCGAGAACACATCGATTGCGATGAGACCGATGAGCGCCGCAATCGCCGCTGGTCGCCATTTAATCTTTTTGATCAGGATGATTGCCATCAGAGCGCCGAGCGCTGCGCCGTAAATATTGGCCGAGCCGATGTTTCCAGCCTGTGCGTCAGTGAGGTTTAGCCCGCTAACCAAACCATCAACGATGGCCGCCATAATGTTCACATAGAACAGCCCCGCCGTCGCCATGAACGATAAGAGTATCCCGGCAAGGAGGCTATCGGCCTTGGCCGTCGGAAAACGACGCGGATTTGTGGTGATTTTATCGGAAGAAGTCATGGTTTGGCCTCGCAGAACGGCGTGTCATTGTGAGAGGCGTTCGCGGCGCGCGCCCAAGCAAAGGCGTAGCCATCGCTCACATAATAATAGGTTTGGCCGTTGGGCATGAGCGCTAGCGTCAGGCCCCCGTAGCCAGACATGGCGGGGACAAAAAGATCATCCTCACACCCGATATTGGCACCTGCATTCCAAGCCCAAAATCCGTTTTTATAGCGTTGGCTGTCGACAACCGCGCGAAGCCCGACAGGCTCTGGCCTTTGCTGAAGAGCATCAGCGAGCATGGCGGAATCGAGCATGAGTTCGCCGTCGATCATGCCATCTTCGTGGAGAAACTTTGCGATCGTCGCGATGTCACCGCGGTGCAGAGTCAGGCCCCAACCCGCAAAAACCTGCGCTTCATCATCATAGGTCCGCCGGGTCTGCCGCGCGACCGGGCTAAGCCCAAGCGACGCCCAGAGCGGATCGATTAGATCGTTGAACATGTCTGCGTCACTGCGACCCGTTTGCTCTCGCAGAAAGGCGGTAATAACCGTGCCAAGAATATAAGTGTCTGTCGTGTGGTAGACGAAGGTCTTTCCGGGGAGTGAGCGGCGATCATAATTGCATGCGATGACGATTTTCCGGTCATGACGATCCGTGAGGAAGAACTGCCGCGTGTCCTCTGAGGCCTCATCCTCATCATAGACATCGGACTCATACCGGCCTGTCGCCATGTCCAGCGCATGTTGAAACGTCACACCGTCCCAATCACCGCAAGCGGGCACATAGTCAGCGATGAGCGAACGCATCGCGCCCGGATAAAGCTTCTCCAACCGCATGGAGGCGAGTCCGGCGACCATCGATTTGGCCCAAGAGTAGGAGGGAAGATCAAGGACGTCACAATAGGGGTAGTCGCCAAGCCGCGTGGGGCAGGGACCGACATAGTGATTGCCGTCTTTCACAAATCCGAGCACAGTCATCGCGTCTGGTGCGACTTCATTGGGATGCCCGAGCTGATCACGGAAGCTCAGTTCTGACAGTGGCCGCGTCGGCAGACGATGGGCCACTTCCGACCGATAGTCGCGAGTGACGGCGTCCGCGTTAGCCACGGGTTCAACCTCAAAACTGACCGGCGCGCTGCCCCAGAGATTAAATTGCATATAGGCGCAAGTTTCTGAGCCGATCTGGTAGACTAATGCAGACGTGTCGCCCGTCGGTCCGATTTCAAACGCCATCATTCCGTTATGGACGCAGTTTGCGTTTCGCTCTTGCAAAGTAAAGGGCAGGCTGGCGCGGACATGGCCGTTTTCCCGGCGCCAGATTTGGCCGGGTTCGATTATCCATTCCCAGTCAGGGTGATCATTGGCTTGTGGACCGCGAAGGGTGGGGATCAGGTCCGTTCCGTCTTGGACCAAGGTCACGTTGAAGGCCGGTAATTTGTCGAGCGTGTCTGCCGTCTGGGAATAATTAAAGCCGTCTCGGAGTAGTTCGAACCCGGTGGCCTGAGCACCTTCAAACCTCAGAGTGCCAGAATAGCGTTTAGTCGGCGCGGTTATCTCATCGGGTGGTGCAAACGTCTGCATGGAGACAGGCTCGCTGAGGGTTTGACCGTGCCACAGGACCTCTTGCGACAAGGTCTCAGACAATGCGTCCGTGTTTCGGATACTAACGACGGAGATATTGTCGACCCAGCATGTGTCGTTCGCGGCATTGCCCGTGATCCGCACGCCGATGAACAGGTCGGGGCCGTCCAGATCCAGCAAACCGCTGACCGTGTGGAGCGTGACAGAGTCGTCTTGCTCGTCCTCAACCCGGCCGATTTCAAACCATGTCGCCCCATCCGGCGAGGCTTCAATCACGCAGGCATCATCGCCTTCGAGGCTGTCGGCGGCAAAGGCTGCACTAATCTTGACGCGATCCGCTGACACATCTTTGAGCAGGCGGATGGCATAGGCGTCGCGCGTCAGTTTCAGCGAAACATTGCCCTGATACTCGGTCAGGCCGATCTTGCCTTTCCGGGCGTCAGATCGCCAACCGTCGGCCTCGCCATCTTGAAAGCCTTCATCCAGAAAGGTTTGCGCCGAAGCGATGTGCGGCGCTGATAAAAGGCTGGCGGCTAAGACGAGGCTGCGAAGGATCATCAGACGTCTCCGCGTTCCAGACCCGCGGCAAGCGGGGCGAGTTGGGCTTCATAATGGCGCCATTTTTCGACTGATGAGGCGTAGAGCGGGCGGCGCACCTGCGCGGCACTGGCGGTTGAAGACGCGGACTGATTGGCGTGGAAGTTTAAACAGGCTGGATCCCAGTCGAGACCGACCGCATCAATGAGCTGGCGACTGATACCCTCTTGATCAGCGATCAGCGCTTCATAGGCGACATCGTGAACTCTGCCGGGAAACACTTGGTGCCAGTGTTGCATGAGCCGTGTTTTCGCGGAGATATATCGCGCCAGATCATCTTGATCATATGAGAAAGGGTAGCCCATGCGGAACAGTGTTTTCAGCATGGCATAGCCGACATCCATCGGGTTTCGCGTGACATGGATGATCCGCGCGTTCGGCAATGCCTTGGCGATCAGCCCGACATAGAGAAAGTTCAGCGGTGTTTTATCGATCACGCGACGAGAGGTTGCGCCGCGACCATCGAGGCCTTTCAGATAAGCCGCCCCCAAGGCCTTCATATCCATCTTAGCTGAGTTTCTGATCAGCTCGGTCTTGGACTGAGCCGGGCCGGACAGGCGTGTGATCGCTAAAGGGAGATCATTGATCTCGCCGATGCTCTGGGCGTCTGGGTGCGACGTGATGATCCGGTCGACCAGTGTTGTGCCGGATCGCGGCAGACCAACGATAAAAACGGGTCTTTCGTCGCTGCACCCTTCGAACGCAGTCTTAGCGAAATCTGCGTCGAAAACGTCTTCTAGGAGATGCATGGTCTCCAAATCGCCTTCGACTTGATACGCCATGTTCTCACGCCGGCGTTTCGCGCCGCGTGTGAGGGCTTCAAAACTGCGCGAATAATCGCCGAGGTCTTCGAATTCTTTCGCCAGCGCATAGGCCAATTGAACCTCGCCCATAGGCGGCAGGTTCGGGCGCTTTAACTGCTGTTTGAGGGCGTCGATATGATTGCGATCTTGGGTCTGGGTCCGCAATGTCGCGCGGTTGTAATAGGCATCAAAATCAGATGGGTTTTTCTCGATCAGCGCATCCAGTGCCTGTTCCGCCTGATCCATTTGGCCGAGCGCGATATACGCCGAAGACAGATTGTAGAGCAAAGACAGCGCTTCCCGGTCCGGAAGGGGCGATCCATCCATTGCAAGCTTCAACGTGTCGAGCGCGCCTGCGTGATCAGCGAGTTGTGTCTGTATTTCAGCGATCCGGCCCAATTGGCGCGGCACCAAATTCATTGTCTTGAGATTCTCAGCGATTTCCATCCGGGCTTGAGCAATGTCGGACTGAGCAATCAGAGCCTCAATCCGCATCAGCCGGGCGTCGAAATGGGTGGGGTCAGATTCAAGCACATGGTCGACCTGCGTCAGCATACTATCAGGGCGATGGCGCATCTGTTCCGCCCGCGCGATCATTAGGCGCGGCGCGACCGCATCAGGCACTGCTTTGAGTAGATTTTCGCAGATCGCGATAGCCGGGTCAGGGTTGCGGCGCCGGAGCAAGTCGTCGGCTCTGGCGAGCGCAGTGTTGAAGTCTTGGTGATCGGGCATAGCGGTCACGTTATCTCTACCCTGCCGCCCCGGAAAGGGGTGACCCGAATGATCCGGGCCACCGTGAACATCCTGTCGCTAAAATCCAACGGATCCTGTCACGCCAATCATACGCGGGAGGGAAATCAGTTCTTTATTGCCATTGCCGAAATATCCTTCGGCGGGCGCAGTGCCCATATAGGCTTCGGTAAAGACCCCGGTCACGCCCTTATCATTGAAGATATTCTTGACCCACAAGGACCCCGTGAAATTACCGCGTGTAAACGAGGTTGTTGCATTCCACAGACTGAACCCATCAAGCGGTACGTTGAAGGTCGGTGACACACCGACACCATTGCGTGTCTCAGACTGGTAGGAGCCGTCCACACGGGCGAAGAAGTCCCAATCGGCGTTAATCGAGCCTGTGTAATCAAGGGCCCAATTGAGCATATGCTCCGGAGCACCCGGAAGGCGGGCACCATCAACTGCGACGGGCGTGACCCCGTTGCTCGGCGAGAAGAAGTCTCCGCTCAGCTCGGCGTTCACATAGGCATAGCCAAGATTATAGTGCCAATTATCGCCGAAATAGCCGTCCAGTGAGGACTCGATACCGTAGGTCCTAGCCGAACTACCATTCTGGACCGCGAAGAAGCCCCAATTGGTCGTCGCCGTGTTGAGCTGCGGATCGCTCCAATCGATGTAGAAAGCGCTCACATCGTAAGTGAGGCCATCCTTACTGCCTTTTGTACCGACCTCATAGTTCACGACATTGTCGGCGCCGTAAATCTGCCAACCCGGATCTTCGGCGAAGGTGCCAGTCAATGGAACGGCGTTAGAGCCCCCGCGGCGATAGCCTTCAGAGATGGTCGCATAGATCATCGCATCATCGGAATAGCGCCATGCGAGATTGCCTTTGAAGAGGACATCATTTTCGCTGGTTTCGAAGAACGCGTTGGTCGGTGTAAACAGGCCAGCATATAGCGGAAGATCGATGAATGTATGGTTCTCAGACTTATTGTCGAAATACCGTGCGCCGACTGTTAGATCGATCGTATCACTCGCGTGGTACGTCACCTCACCAAAGGCTGCGACTTCCTCGAAATTCTCAATGCGTCGATAGTCAAAGTCCTTATCGCCAGACACGACGGCAGCCAGACCCGGCAGCAGCGTATCCCACCATTGCTTGAACCCGCGCAGATAGCTCTCTTGCGTCGATTCAATTTGCTGTTTCCGATAGAAACCGCCGACAACATAATCGAATGTTTCGCCGACATTGGACACAAGGCGAAGTTCCTGAACAATTGCTTCATCTGCGTAGCTTCGCACGGCAGACGCCATGGGGCGTGGATAATTATAATAGAAGCCGAGGAAACCCGCTTGAGCGTAGAATCCCGTATTCTCGCTAATACTGTCGCCCGTGTGATCATAATGCGACGTCGAAGATGTCAATGTTGCAAAGCCGAGATCGACATTCATTTCCAGCGATGTTGAATTTATATCGCGCGTTGAGGGCTCCAATTGGATCGAGCCATTTTCATTGTCGCCATAGGCATTGCCGAACCCGTCAACATTGAAGCTGCTTTGCCGCCGCCCGCCCACATCATCAGATTGGCGGATATGCATCAGGGTCAAATCGACATTATCGGAGGGTTCCCACAACAAGGTGGCGCGGCCCATCCATTGCTCGACCGTGTCCGCGTCCTCAACGACCCCGTAAGAGGCGTCAGCGGCCAGAATTCCGTTTGGCGCGACAGGGATTCCATTCGCGTCCAGATCGTAAACATTCACATAGTCGGTGATGCCGGGGTAATCGCCGAAGCTACCGACGACCCGCAGCGCGGCTTTGTCGCCGAGCGGCACATTGAGCATACCGTCCAGAGAGTAGCCAATGCTCTCAGAGCCCTTGACGCTTGAAAATGAGGTGCTGGCCCAACCCGACGTTTCGCCGAGGACGGGTTTGCGCGTAATGTAGCGGATCGTGCCGCCGAGAGAGCCGGAGCCGTAGAGCGTGCCCTGAGGACCACGTAGAACCTCAACACGGTCGAGATCACGCAACAGGAAGTTCCCGAAGATCGGTGTCTCGTTAAGATATGTCGAAACCGACGCCACGGACGACACAGCATAATCACCAAGACCGTTGCCATCGACGCTAAGCCCTCGGATGCGAACTTGGTTGAGTGTGCCTGAGTTGCGAGCACCGCGATCAATGACGCCAACACCAGGAACCGAACGCAGGAGTTCAGCATCGTCGAATATCTGCGCTTTTTCAATGGCGGTCCCGCTGACGGCAGAAATATTATAAGGCACGTCGGTGACAGACGTTTCGCGTCGTGTCGCCGTGACGATAATTTCATCATTTGCGCGCCGATCTGCCTGTGCGTCCTGAGCATTTGCTGTCGCAGCCGTAAATGGAACGATTGCAGAGCTGCACAAAAGGGCAGTCGCGAAGAGGTGGCGTTTTGGGCTGGTGTTGCCAGTCATGATGGTCTCCTTAGAGGCGCGGTTTTTCATTGGACTCACTCGACGATTTTAAGTTTTGGGGTTGTACCGGAGGGGCTGGGGTCAAACTCAGCAGATCCTTTGCGGCCGGGCATTGTCAGCGGACCCAAAGCCTCGAACCCGGCTTTGCGCTGTTCTGTAGAGTGGTAGATTTCATATTCGACGGGCGCGTCCCGGAAACTCTTCAGAACCTGTCCCAGACCTTGCCAGCCTTCGGAACGAACCCGACGGACTTCGTCAAAATCTAGGTTTAGCGCCACGACTTCCGCCGCATCGCCGCAGGCATATAGAAGTTCGCCACCCGGACCGTAAAAGACAGATTTGCCGTTGCCCTGTTCACCCGAAACATTGACGTCGATGAAGTAGCATTGGTTGGTGGCCGCATTTGATCGGGCGATGGCCAGTTCGACATCACGGTCGATTGTATTCGTCATGGTCGGCAGAAGGATGGCTTCCGCGCCCATGGCCGTTAGCGTGCGAATGACTTCTGGGAACCACATATCGTAGCAGATGGCGACGCCAATTCTGCCTGCGCCGGGAACATCGAACACGCAAAAATCACGACCCGGCGTGATGCCTTTCTCATAAGGAAGAAAGGGATAAAGCTTGTCATGTTTGGCGACAATTTCACCGGACGGGTCAATGACGTGAGTGACGTTGTAGATCTCGTCACCGCGCTTTTCGTATAGGGACCCGGGGACGAGCCACACGCCCAAGCGTTTGGCCAGTTGCCTCAGCCGTGTGACTGTTGGACCGTTTTCAGGCTCAGCGAATTTTAATGCGGGCCCGTGAATGGCGAGTTCGCCGAGGACGATCATCTGGACCCACGGCAGGCGCTTCGCGGTCGCAGCTACATCTTTTTCGATTTGGTCCAGATTGCCCGACTTCCGACCAGCAGTCTGAATCGCAGCGATGCCTAAATGGCCCATACACAATCCCCAGAACGGCCTGCGCGACGTGCGCACTCGACCGATGGACATTGTTCGCAGCTATCGTCTAAGGTTATTAGATCCAGTTACAGGGATTGAATGGTACCAGTTTTTTCGGTGATCAACGCCGTGCAATCACAGCATTATCGACAGCCTGTCCCTCATCATTGATCCAGAAAACGCGATCCTCTGACAGTCTAACGTAGAACTTCGCTGTCTCACCATAAGCCCAGTTTTGCCATTGGCGGCACCATTTGTCGTCTTCGACCCACCACCGCCCCACGTCGCGATCTTCATTGGCATAGCCGGCCTTGCCGGACATGGTTCCGTCCGAGCGGAGTGTGATTGTGCAGGGTTCGCCGTAAACCGTATTATAAAGTAGATCGACGCCACTGAGAGCAGATTCGATTGTCAGGCCACCCAGATAATCCTGTAATGAAAAACCTTCCTGTTCCGACGGAGTCGCGCAGAGTTGCGTAATGATTCTCGACAGCCGTTCGATACCCTCGCGAATTCGGTCCGATGGGATGCTGGTGACGCCGAGTCTGAAGATGTGGCGATTATCATTCGGACTGGCAAAATAGGTGCTGGCCGGTTCGATCAAGATGCCTTGGGCTTCCGCAACCTTGGCCAGCCGTTCAACATTCAACCCTTCGGGACCATGCACCCAATATGAGGTTCCGCCCGAAACGGCCGGTATTGCAATTGTCAAAGGACGGTAGTGGTTCAGAGCATCGCGTAATGCGAGCAGGCGTGTTTCGTAAACTGACCGCAACCGCCGCACTAATGTATCGTAATGACCAAGGGTCAGGAAATAGGCGGCTGCGCGTTGATTGTTCGGCGAAGGGCGACGCGTGGTCAAATTACGGAGCTGGCGGGCGGCGGCGATCACTTCGCGCGGGGCGACCATAAAGCCAAGCCTTATGCCGGGGTCCAAAACCTTTGAAATAGCCCCAAGATAGATGACGCGGCCCTGGGTATCGAGACTGTAGAGCGAAGGGAGGGGGGCGTTGAGAAAGTCCATCTCACATTCAAAATCATCTTCGATGATCAGAGCGTCAGATACTTCTGCGGCTTCGAGTAGAGCCTGTCGTCGCTCTAGCGTCATTGTCACACCGCTGGGCCTCTGCCGTGATGGCGAGACATGGATCAGATCACAGCGACCGAACCCGTGATCGATCACCATGCCGTCGCCGTCGACAGCCCGTTGTTTCACGCGCGCACCATTCAAAGAAAAGAGTTCACGAAGCTCAGGTAGCCCTGGGTCCTCCATGACGACTTTGGCGGCATCGGTCGCAAATAATTCTGCTAACAAATGCAACCCTTGCTGTTCGCCAACTGTGATTAGGATTTCATCCCGCCGGGCTTCGATGCCGCGCGTCGAAAGCAGAGACGACCGGATCGCGTCGACCAGCATTTCATCATCGGCTTCGTCATTGCCGATCGACCATTGCTCGACCTCTTTGACGCCGAGGGCCAGCCGACTGACTTCGCGCCATTCAGGCACTGGAAAGAGTGACCGATCATAGCGTCCTTCGATGAAGGGATACTCATATCGATGCCAATCGGGTGGGCAGCGATATCTCTGAGTGCGGATGCCCTTTTGCCGAAGATGCGTTGCCGCTACGCTCGCGATATCCTTCACCGGCTCCCCAACGATCATCGGCCGCTCCGGAACGTGCCGCTTATAGCCCGGTGACACGAAGACGCCGCTTCGGTCTTTGGTGAACAGGTGCCCGTCGCCGATCAGATGCTGATAGGCGAGCGAGACCGTATTTCGGCTAATCGACAGATCCTGCGATAATTTCCGCGTCGACGGCATTTTGGCGCTGGGTGGGAGCAAGCCCGTTTCGATCAGATGGAGAATACGGGACCGGATCTGGATCTGGAGTGACAGCGTGTCATCCCGCCGCAGTTCAATCAACGGGGCCAAGGGAAACCGGGCCGACGAGCGGTTCGCATCTTTTTTTTGGGCCGCCATATGGTCCGATACTGACCGCATGTCACAGAAGAACGCAAGGTGGCGTTGAAAACTGTGACGGGTTCAGTTCCTATGACAATGATTGAAAATGCCCTCTAACAGCCCCTTGGGTAGTAGCCGCCGACGAGCTTACCGTCTGATGACCAAGCGGGGACCCAGCCTTCATCGACAATCGTGCTTTTATCGCGCGTGCAGTCGTTACCTCTATGGATTGTCACTTTGAGCCACGGGCCGGTCTCAGTATTGCGGATGTTTATAATCTCGGCGGCATATTCCGGATGCTCGGCTGCAGGCGTGTGGAGCGACGATATTGTGTAGCCTCCATCACCGCTCGGTGCTGCCCAAATGCGCCCGTCCCAATCTTCGTCTAGATACGCGAGGCTAGCTCTCAACTGATCGGGCATGGAGATGAAGCTTTGCGCATCAGTCTCTTTCACCCAGCCTTTACGCTGGCCTTTACCAACCAAACCGATCTGAAACCATCCGGACTCGCGGTCATAAACTAAGGCCGACTCCCACTCATCATTACCATCCGTCTGAAGGGCGTCCGCATCAGAAATTTTAGTGATTTCGACTTTATCGCCTGCAACATCGACATAGACTGAAAGCGGTGCTTTGGCTGTGTTATTATACGAATCCGCGTCGGCCACGTGATTGAGGACGGTATTGAGTTCTAAGTGCCCGATGACTTCGCCTTCTGCCGGGACGGAGACGGGCGGCGCGACAGATGTCAGGACGCTTGGATCGCAGGGACATGTATTGCCACAAACTTGCTTATATTGCTCAAACGCATTCTGCCCGGCGCGGGCCTCTTCCTGATATAAGATATCCCCGCTCTCGGCATCGATCATCATGTCCGTGAAGACCGACCGTCCCCACACGACTCTCACAAACACTAGCTTTTCATTAACCCATATAGGCGTCAGCGGCATCCGTGCCTGCTCGATATAGAAGCGTGTGACGCGGCCCTGTTCTGAATAGATATAAAGGACTAGGTCGGCGATAATGCCGATAGGCGTATTGGGTATTTCCACCCAGGCTTTGTATGCCCCGTTCGGTGATACCACAGAGGTGTCGCGCGGTTCCCGCGTAACGTTGGGTGTTCGCTCAATACGTCTGACGATATCCGTGGACGGTGTACCGCTATGATAGATGCGCGGGCTGGTCCAGCAGGACGGGTCGGTGCGGAAATCCTGCGCGGATGCCGGGACAGCAAAGGCGCAGAAGGCCAGAACAAGCAAAAAATATTTCATTCAGTTGACGGTCCTATGGGTGTTTACAGCTGCGCATTTTGTCGAGTGTGACAGGCTCGAACTTATCCGTTTTTACCTCGTCATACCCCATCATACCGCCATCCTCATGCACGCCAGAGAAGAGATGCGCGATTTCATGCACGGCGGCGTCTTTTAACTGCCAGCCTGTTCCAGCCCCTGCAAAAGTGTAATTCTTTCCGGTTTCACGGCCTGACTCGTAAAAGATGATGGCCCCAAAGCCGTTATCGCCATCACAGCTGACACTGTCTGCGATCCCGGATAGGCCGGAGACACCGGCTTCGCCGTCCCCATCTTCATCCAGTTTGCCCTGATAGGCCTGTAACAGATAGACCAGCCAGATATCGGGTTCATCGTGATAAACCCAGCCGTCAAATCCCTTGCGAATGACTTTCCGCAAATATGGGGTTTGGTCGGATTTCATATGCAGCATGAAAGGGATTTCCGGAGTTGCATTCGGCACTTCGCTATCGTCCCAGACGGGCAGGATGTAGGCGGGCTCATAAGCCTCTTTCATCAAACTCATATCCATCGGCGGTACGGCGTCATCATTCTTCAACGTGTCGTCATCTTGGAGCTGCACGGTCTTCCCCCAGTCTTCAGTGACAAGCTCTGGCTTTCCGGGAAGCCGGGCAATCGTGATCCGGTCTCCTCCGGAGCCATAGGCAGTGCTGGCTGTAACATTATAATTGATGCCGTTTACGGTCAGCTTTCCGGGTGAGAAATTGTTTGTGTAGCCCGCCCGGCCTGACTGGGATTCCTCCGGCAATTCATCATAAAGATTTTTGTCGATTATGACGGTCTGTTGGGGATAGCGAACTGTCCCTTTTTTTCCGTCGGAGATCTCATGACCACGGGCCGGGTCGACCCGCATAATCTTGGCTTCCAACCGTTCATTGTCGGTAACGGGGGCCATGGTATCGAGCTCAATAAAGAGTTTACGCCAAACCGTCAGGACGTCGCTGACATAATGATCATGCTCAGGAATTCGAGCTTCCTCTGGATTGTCATTATCACGCATGACGTCAGGATCGTATATCCAGAGAAGGTTCTCGAGCGTGTTTTCCGGTATGTTCCCGTCATCATTCTCCAAAGCCATCAAGGTTAGAAGGTCTCCACTCCCGACAATGCGGAAGTTGTCGCCCGGTTGCATGGTGACCTGAAATTCGAAGCTCTTCTTGATGTCATCAAACTCTAGCTCAAGATGCTCCTTCTCGGTTGCCGTAAACCCGCCCCAAGCATTGGGTTTGGTGCCGCGATTGTCTTCCTCATCCGCCAAAGTATCGACTTCGTCGTCCCATGCGCTCGGATCATCAACATCGAGCGCTCGGAAATAAAGCGGGACGGGTCGGGTCGGCTTGACATTTAAAGTGACCTCGACGTCGACAATGTCGCGCGGTTCGTCTTCGGGCTTACTACCTGCCCAACGTTTGCCTGGAAAAATGCGATAATTTTTCTCGTCGCCGTTGAAGTCGAAGTTTGGATCTTCGTCCAGCGTGTCATCGTCATTAACCGAATTCTGCTTACCCTTGAACTCGATGTTTTCGATTGAGAGCGAGGTGAAGGTGACTCTGTCCTCAAACTCACTCCCGTCGCCGCGTGAATTTGTGAAGAGGAATTCAAATTCGACATCGCCGGGTTTTTCACTCGGTTTGAGGGCTTCAACCCAAACCTCACGTTGGATGTAAGAACCGTCCGTAGATATATCTGTCAAAATTTCGGAGACATCGAAGTCGTCGTTAACGTCCTCAAATTCCTTGGACTTATCCGCGTCATCCCAAAGTTTGTAGATATCAGAGCTATATTGACTGGCGTTCAAGCGAACATCGCCCAGTGAATTTCTGGGTAAGAAGAGCTTCAGCCGCACCAGTTCATTATCACCTTCAACGCGGTCGTCTTGATGATCATATTTGGCGTCTGCATCGTCATTATCCAAATTGACAAAGGTTTGCACGCCGAGACTCTCTTCCTCATCATCGGGGACTTTACTTGTCGTATTCAGAGCGATGACTTTGGGATGGTAGGCGGTGATGCCCATCGGTTCGCAGAAGTGCAGACTATCGACTTTAGCTTCGCTGAGTGGGCTGGCGTTCCAACCCATCATAAGTCCGACCCGGCTTTCAAAGCGGGCGGAGATTCCAACCTTGCCTGTCTCGGGTAAGGATTGTCCGGGCACGACAATAACTGGTATGGCGAACTTTACCCAATCTGCTGCATTGCGCGTGAATGTTCTGTTGGCTTGTCCGGAAATATCCGACCCACTGAAAACCGAAACTGAGATATTCAGGCCATCCGCAGCCCCAATATATCCTTTATAGGCCCCGCAAACATGGGACTGAATATCGTTTGAATCCAGTGCCCCGAAAATTTTGACAGCGGCCGCTTGGCTGTTTCCGACATTCGGGTTCTTTTTTTCAACGGGGCAGGGTTCCCTGCAGCTTGTCACGCCCGCCGGCATCATAACGTTCGGTGACCCTAAAATGGCTGTGACGGCCCCGGTCGCCTGAGCTGGCAATTGAGGCAAGATGTCGGCGTTTTTCAGTCTCAAGCTGAAGTCGCCCGTATGGGCATCCGTGTCTTTAAAGGCGACTTGAAACTGTATGTCTTTCCCGGCTGTTAGTTCCGACGCAGGGGCGAAGGTCGTGAAACTCTCCGGTCGGTTCTCGTCACGCCAGTTTTCCATACCGCCATTGTCGATATTATCCTCATAGTCCTCGTCATTCCACGCGCCGCCTTCGCCACTACTCCCGCGGCAAACTTGGGTCTCAGATAAATATTCTGGTGTATCTGGGAAAAAAGCGGGGCCTTCGTCGAGACACTGATTTTCGCTCATCAGCTCGGAAAACTCTCCACTATTCGAATTGCAACATTGAAATTGCGGCGTGGCGACAGTCTTAGGCGAGAGCAGGTCATCAACCATGCTCCGAATGTCTGCTTCCGTGGGTGTCTCGCCCGGCTCGACATTAGGGAAGGCCGGAGATGTGACGCCCGGAATATTGATACCATATTGCTGGAGCTGTTCGCCCGCTTGCTGACTGGCACCCTGAAAACAGACCATAGCCTTCATCGCGTCTTCGGGCTTGGCAGGCGGGTAGCTGATATGTCCCGGTTTGGCGTCACACTCACTTTTGGGGATCGAAAGAAATTCGCCTGTTTGCATGTTGCAACAGGATTTGGCCTGCCCATGAGCGAGGGTCGGGCACATCCACAGGAGACCGCTGAACAAAAGAGTGGAAAAATATGGGCGCAGCATATCGATCTCCAGACGCTAGTTGGTGACCGTGAATGCGTCCCGGGCCAGCACGATATTCTGCAGTCCGGTCACGTACCGAACTTCATAGTCGCCGGGCTCTTTAAATATCCGCGTGGCTTTACTGGTGCTGATCGTCGCTGATGTTTCTCCGGCCTTGGCGATGGCGCCATAATTGGCGTTCCACTGCCACATCTTATCGTCTGGCGTGTCTGCTGGGGAGATGATGATGCGATCACCTTTGAAAGCGTCGCCCGAATAAGAGATCTTGAATTCTGTACCCATTTTAACGGTGCTGGGGGCACTTACACGGGCTTCTGCCTGAGTGATTGTGATCGGTTCGCGAGCGATAATTCTGCTGCCCGGCATGAGGAAGTAAGCGATTTCATAGTTGCCGGGAACGGCGGGAACCCGGATGTCAAACCCGCCTTCATTAGTCTTGATACGGCTCAGGGCGTATCTTGAATCGGCGTTCGTTTTCGCCGCACCCGGTTCTACAACTGAGACCATATCATCGCTCCAGCTATCGCCGGGCGTTTCGATTTGAAGGGTGATCGTCGAGCCTCCCACTGCTGTTGGCGGTGTTGTGATCTTGGCGCTCACATCTTCAACGGTGATCGGCGTCATGGCTTGCACAACCCGCTGCATACCGGGGTAAAGTGTGTAGCCATTGGTCAGAATGTAGCGGACTTCATAGTCCCCCGGTTCTGCCGGGGCCGTCAGGGTTGCTGGTTTACCCTCGGACAGACGCGCGGTGCGTCCGTTTCTGAAAACGTCCTCACTGCCTTTTTCAATAATGGTCACAAAATCATCACGTTGGTACGGGCCGGACCATTGAACTTCAAATTCCGACGCAGCCGAAACGGTGTCGGGAGCGTCGACAGTGTAGTCAGTGTCTGTGACAGTCAGTGGCGTGCGGGCCAGGATCGCACGCGGCTTATCCAGCGTGTAACGAACCTCATACTCGCCGGGGACTGTCGGGCCACCGATGAGGGTTGTGGCGTTGTCATTCTGATCGAACTGACTATCGCCATTACTGTCGATATCCAGCCCGTCTTTCTTAGCAGCCTTTTCGAACGCGTCTCGCGCTTTCTGTCCGGGACTGAAATAGATTTTATCGCGGGGATCATCATCCAGCGCATTGGTTGAAATCGTCATGCCTAGATCATCCGGTCCAGACCAAGTGACGCTGACGGGTTGACCTTCGGCAACTTGACGATCGGCTTCGAACGTTATGGGAATATCCAGATCGATTGGGACGGTGACGACTGTTGGCGCTGCGGCAATTGTAAAGTCTTTGCTGCCGCTCTTGTCGCCCTTGTAGCGGCCGTCTTTATGTGGCCAGCCTGTCCAGACGGCGCTGGCGGTGTAATCGCCGGGCGTGACTTCGAAATCAATATATCCCGCTTTATTGGCTTCGAAGACGACCTCGCCCGTATCGCGGTTTGTGACCGACCAATTCAGATCGCGCTGAATTTCAGGGCCGCCTTTTAGGATCGTGGCTTTGATTGAGACGGTTTGCGGTTTGGCGACGGGTTCACCGACGTCTGGTTCGGCGTCTGAACCGACCATGGCGACCTGCGTTAAAGCCTCGGTCAATTGCAAGGCATTGTCCGCCGATAGGAACTGTCCGCCTGTTTCTTCTGCAATACAAACAAGGCCTTTGCGTTCTTCTTCGGTCACATCGAAGCCGACGACGTGAACGGTGAAGTCTAACCCATTCTCCTCAAGCGTCCGTGCTAGCGCACACGGGTCGGCCGCGCAGTTTTCTAAGCCATCTGAAACCAGAATGACCGTCGCTGCGTTTTCCGTATAATTTAATTCCGTGGCAGCGTGTTCGACGGACTTCGTCAGTGGAGTTTTGCCTTTGGGCGATAGCTCTCGGATTTTCTTGATGACGGTATTTCGGTCTGCACCAACATCGGCGATTGTCTCAATGTCGCTGCAATCGCCTTTTTTGCGATGACCATAGGCGACCATGCCCAATCGCCGCTCAGCAGGCAGCCCGCGAACCAGTGTCTCTACCGTATCTTTCGCAATGACGATCTTGTTCACCCCATCGATCTGACCCCACATCGACCCGGAGGCGTCCAGTATGAGAATTGTATCTTTCGGAGTAGTGTCCTGAGCCTGTGCAGAGACTCCCAGACCCAGTGACAGCAGGGTTAGGGTAGAAACAGTTGCGAGCCATTTTGACATTATTGCGCCCCGATCGTTGAGATTGATGTGTTCCGAAGCTCAGTTTTGAGCCGCGTTCCGCAGGCTGACAACCTATACAAATGTCCGTGTTTTCGAGCGACGGTTCTTCAGTCAGAGTGCTGGAGATTGCCAAACACGGAGCGCGATGTGACCCAGAAGCTTGTATCAATATGTGTGGTTACTCTGTGCAGTCTGGTTGGCTTGTTCGGCACGGCGGAGGCGGAAAATCTTTCCAGTCGTGATCGCTCAGTCATTTTATTACACGTTATTTCTGACAAGGGGTTTGAATGCGGCTTGCTCGACAAGTGGGAGTCGATGGTCATCAAGACGCAAGCGCGGCAGGAACGCCGCGACTGGGACAAGGTCCGCCGACAACGCGCGGCTGAGGCAATCGCAAACGACATGGCTGAGAAAGATTGTGATGATGGGGCCGTCACAGGATGGATTGATGCGGCCCGCCCTAACCTGTCAGCAGAAGGGTTGGCCCCATTTCTCGTCATGTATCAAGAACTGGCCAAACTGGAAAAGCCTCCGGCGCCTTTTGACTCCGCCACTATGCGTTTGGATTACTCTGCCCCTATCGCCCGGATTGAAGCGGAATTTGCGCGTCTTGAAGCGATCGGCCGTGTGGCTGAGGGCGGGCAGGGATGGGATGACTATCGTGCAGGCCTCAAAATATTTCTCGACGACGCTGTCGCGTCCTACGAAGCCGGTGAACCTGCGAATTCCCCAAAGTCGCGCGAGGCTCTGACTTATATGTCGCTGTCAGGACAAATCGTTGAAACTTGGTTGGCCGAAACGGCGGGCGATTAATCCGCTTCGGTCCGAACAACTCTCTCAGAGTGTGAGAGCGACACGACATTACTTTCAGTGCGGCTTTTACCTAAATCTGCTTCCGTTTTCGGCCCAATAAAACGGCAATATTCCTTATGGCTGCCGCTATAGGCGAGTACGCCATACCTCACGCCGTAGCTAGCCGCCTCGGTCCGATTATTGACACCGAGCTTACCAAACAGGGCCGAGACATGGGCGCGGACTGTAGAGGCGGACAGGTCCATTTCAGACGCCATTTCCTTGTTCGACATGCCAAGGCAGATGTAATGTAAAACCTGCGCTTGCCGGACGGGCAGATTGTCGACCATATTCCCACTGGGCAGGATGTCGGCGTCTTCGGTTTGGGGCAGATAGATCGGACGCTCACCGTTTAGTAAATCTGCGAGAGCGAGTTGCAAACTTCCCGGCGGGGCGGTTTTAGAGACAAATCCATCGGCACCCGCATTCATAAGGCGTTCGATGGCGCCCTTTTTCGTCAACATGGAAATCAAAAGGATCTTCATCCAAGGATAGGCTTGACGAAGCTCTTTTATGCCGGGCTCAGGTTCTAATCCGGAAAAGAAGACATCCAGTAAAAGCAGGTGCGGAACAGACTCGGATAGGGCTTCATTCAGTTCTTGTAAGTGATTGGTTTCGCGTATCTCCAGATCGTCGAACAGGGCTTCGAGACTGACCTTGATGCCGTCTCTGAAGATCGGGTGATCATCACAAATTACGACGGAGGCAAACATGGCTAGCGCCCTCCGCTAGCGTCGACCCTGAAAGTCTGGATGGTGCTATCGTAAAAGTCAGGCGGGATAGCCTCAATCGCAACAATCCGGGTCGCATAAAGTTGTTTCGGATAACGTCCGATATGACCAAATTCGCCTTTTTTAGAGACCTGTCCCTCGACTGTCATCTTGACTGTGATGAAACTGCTGCGGCCCTGTTTCGGCACCAGATAGTCTTGCAGTTGCGTGAACACCGCCTCGGCCCCATTCAGCCAGAAAGGACCTTCCCCATCAAGTGTATAGAAATCGCTCTGTTCGAACCCTTGTCGATAATAACCTGAATAGGTGTCAGGCGGCGGCGTTGAGCTGCACGCCATAAGCGGAAGCGCGAGGCATATCGACAGCCACTTCATGTCGATATCTCGCAGACAGTTGCTGTAAGCCCTGTCATGATATGTGCCCCCATAAGATCCCTGTCTTAAAGCTATCACAAAAAGCGGATTTTTGAATACTAGGACATTTGTCTAGGTTAACTGGCTAGGACATATGTCCCCGTTGAACGTGTGAAGCTTCCGTTGATAATGCGATCAAACGGAAAGGTAGGCATATGGCATTTCGAGAACTGACGGTGGTAGGCGCTCTGATGGGGGCTGTCATACTTACAGGCTGTAGCGGTGGCAATGAGCCTGAAACGCCTGAAACGGAAGCCGTTGTGAGTGCGAATGAAATGATTCAAGATCAGGTCGACCGTGCCCAAGATGTCGAGATCAAGGATAAAAAGAGCCTGAGTAAGAACCAACGCATCGCCAATGCCTATCTAAACGGCATGAATGATGTCGTGACTGCACTTGAGTCTGTGAGTGACGAAAAGAGCGCTGAAGAGGCCGCTAAGGTCATGGCAAAGAGCGGCGAGATGTTTGATGATCTAGCCAAAGAAATCGACGGTGACGGTGCTAATCGCGAACGCGCGCTCGCCATGGCGATGATGTCCCGTCAGCAAGAATTCATGGCCGTTCAGCAGCGTATGATGGGCGCCATGATGAAAATCCAAACTCAGAACCCTGAATTGATGGTGACGATCTCTGACGGGATGCAGAAAATGAACGCGAAATAGTCCAGCGTCTATTCTTTCGGAGGCAGCACAGGTTCAGTGACGGGTGCCACTGGCCCGGGCGCAACATAGTCAGTGGGCGGCGGTTTTTTAAGTGCGGCCCAGAGTATCAATCCAATGATGAAAATCAGCAATGCTGAAGCCAGCAGGGCTGGGAACCGGGTGAGCCATCGCATGGATGAGGACATCTCCTCCGACCGTCCTAACATCCAGATAATGAGGCCGAGGACGCCTGCGACGATCTGCCAACCGAAAAAGGCTGTGACCCTGTTCAGTCCGCGTGTGAACCCGTCCCCGGTTGCCTCTGATAGTGCGGGAATGATAAAGGACGCGAGGTAGGTCGCGGCCCATAGAAATAGTAAAACAATCAGAATTTTCCGCATCATTTCATCCCCTAATGAGCGCCTTGTCGACGCGTGTGAACGGACCCAGCCGCGTCCATGAAGACAAACAGACTTGGCCCGCGTCCGATGCCGATTGTTATTCCGTCACCAGCTGGACGGGGAAATTCAGATCCGGGTTTGATCGGCGCTTTATTGATATGCCAATACTCTCCCAAGCCCAAGAAAGCCCCAATATCACTGTCGTTTTCGAACCCTGCCATTGTGAGGCGGTTATCGCCCCGGAGACATATACCGAGCCCCGGTTGGTCATCGACGCGCCGGGTCACGGGGGCGATAATATCTCGAACACCGTCGGACATAAGATCAGGGTCTAAATAGGCTCTAGAACCGCGCTCTCCCCACCCTGTGGTGTGATCGGAGAGTTGGTATATCTTGTCATCAAATCCGCATTGTTTCATCGCGGATATGGTCTCGTCTGGTACGCCGGGATCCGCATTCATTCGCCAATCAGGACCCCGATAACCGCGGTGCCAACCGAGACATCCGGAGAACTTCAAATAGGTCAGTCGGGGCCTCTGATCTTTGCCAAGGTCTGCGAGGCCAATATCCTCAACAATCAACTCACCGATGCCCAGCTCGCCTTCAGTGGGTTCAACTGTCGCGCCGTTGACAGCTGTGCCGGGGGGTAATTGCGGCACTACAAGTTCGGGATTCATGACTGGGCCAACAGCATTTCGACCGAACACAAATTTGCGGATAATCGCGCCCGGTATGGAACTCATAGTGTCGAAATTGCGAAAGTCTTGGCCCGTAATTTGAGTCAGGTCGGGCGAGGAAATACCGAGTGGCGGCGTGCGCACAGGAACAGGTGAACCGTCAGCACGATAGACCTTAATCTGCCAACCTGTTTCAATCGGCACTAAGCGCAATTGTCGAAAGCCAGCGTCCATTTTAAAGGCGTGGTCGCTGTAAACTTCTCCCGTAAAATCGACGGAATCAAACGTGTCATCTGGCATGCAACCCACATCAGCGTGACTAGTTTGAGCCAGAAACGTAACCGCCGAAATAATGGCTATGGCTGGAAGAAATCTCATGAAATAAAGTTAGCATCCTGCCGCAACGTCTCAAACACGGATATTTGTCTAGGGTGGTGTCAGATGGGTTCGCCGAGGAATAGCGACGCCATGACTTCCACCAAGTTCGAAAATTTGAGAAGTGCGGACGAGAATACTCAAAGAAACGTGTTTGAACCGCATTGATGCACCAAATTCGACCGCTCCGACGTAGCTATAGTTGTAAACCTATAGCTTCCCGAGAAAGGTCCTTCCTCATGCGACAAACATCCCGTTACGCGATCTCCACTTTAGCCTTGGGGCTCTCGCTCTCGATGGCAACATCTGCCTTTGCCGATGCAACAGCCGATTGTAATGTGGGCGACCAAGCGACCGCGCTGGAATGTGGTGTGAATGCCGACGCAAATGGTAACGATGCCCTTGCCGTCGGGACAGACAGTTCCGCGAATGGAACATCTTCGACGGCTGTGGGCGGTGAGGCGAGTGCCAACGGAATTGCGGCAACCGCTTTTGGTTGGAGATCCAGCGCCGTTGGCGAACGGGCCCACGCATTTGGACATTTGGCCAGCGCCAACGGCGTTCGGACATTGGCCGTTGGTGAAGCTGCATCCGCAACAGGTGAGCAAGCCGTTGCCATCGGCAATGTCGCGTCCGCGACCGGCGTTGATGCCGTCGCAATCGGCACAGAAAGTATTGCAAATGGCAACTCGACAACAGCCGTCGGCGGCGAAGCGGTCGCAGATGGGCTTGCCGCAACGGCTTTCGGGTGGCGTTCAAATGCCAGCGCCGAACGGGCGCATGCCTTTGGTCATCTGGCGAGCGCATCCGGCGTCCGCTCTCTTGCCGTGGGTGAAGCCGCCAATGCGCAAGGCGAACAATCTATCGCTATCGGTAATCAGGCCGCCGCAAACGGAACTGACGCGATGGCTATCGGTACAATGGCAAGCGCGACCGGCCCGTCCACGACAGTTGTCGGCGGCGAGGCTATGGCGATGGGCCCAGGCGCGACGGCTATCGGTTGGCGGTCCATGGCGACGGCTGAACGAGCTCAGGCGTTTGGTCATTTGGCAGCCGCCTCAGGCGTCCGCTCTCTCGCTGTCGGTGAAGCCGCTGTCGCAAGTGGAGACATGGCAACAGCGATTGGCAATCAGGCGAATGCTGGTTTCGTCAACTCTACCGCGATTGGCAATGGCGCGACAACGACCCGGACTAACCAAGTTGCGATCGGAACGTCTGGGAATACTTACACGCTGGCCGGTCTAACATCGCCCGCCAGCACCGCGTCGCAAGTCGGTGATATTGGCTTGGTAACAACGGACCGCGATGGCAATATCGCTGCCGATTTCACCCTGTCACAGGGCCAGAATGCGAATGGCGCGGCGATCTCGAACAACTCCGGCGCGATCATGATGAACGCGGCGGCGATCTCTACCAATATGGGTGCCATCCAGCGCAACTCTGATGGTTTGGCGTCTGCCAGTGCAGCCATTGCCTTGAACTCAGCCTCTATTGGCTCGAACTCGGCGCAAATTTCGCAGAACATCGACGACATTCTCGACAACAGAGCTGGTGTTGCAGCTGCTCTCGCGCTTGATACAGCTTATGTGCCACTCGGTCATACCTTCGCGGTGTCCGGCGGTATGGGTTATTATGACGATGAGAGCGCCTTTGCGGGCTCCGTCGCCTATCGTCTGAACGACAACTTCCAGTTCAATGGTGCCGTTACAACGGGTGTCGATAACGGTAGTACAGGTGCACGAGCCGGGTTTAACGCCAGCTGGTAACAGCCATTTACGGGCTTGCTGCATGACTGCACAAAACGCACGACACACGCATAAAAAGCCCCGATCTTGTTTAAGGTCGGGGCCTTTTTCTTCTCATCAAATAGAGACGTATAATGAAACCGACGCTTCTGATTTTAGCGACCTTGGCCTTCGCCTTGCCATGTTTGAGTTTCGTCGACAGCGCTACCGCACAGGTCAAACGAGTGCGTCAGGTCGAGCGATCCCCAGTGCCGGATGAAAATACGCTGGCGCGTCTTGTCTGGTCGACCCTTGTCGCGCTCGATAATGCCAACCGAACAGGGAATTACGAGGTTCTGCACGGCCTCGGCACGGACGGTTTCCAAAGACAGAATAGTGTCCTGAGATTGTCCCAATCTTTTGCTGACCTTCGTAATAATCGCGTGGATGTGGGCCGCACGATCCTGTCCAGTCCGGCCTATTATCGGCCACCGGAAATACTGGCGGACGGCTCTTTACGTTTGCGGGGAGGGTTTGATTTCCGACCGAAGTCAATCCGGTTCGATCTTATCTATACGAATGTTGGGGGTGGCTGGCGCATTAGCGCAATCTCTGTTGTTGAGATGGATTTTGACACGCCCCGCTAAAGCTAAAATTTGGACATTGAAAAGGCCGCATCGGTTTCCCGGTGCGGCCTTTTCTGTTCGCCCACACGAACTCCCGAATATCAGGGGTTAGCGATATCGGCTGGGTCCGCTGTTTTATCGAGCGCAATAATGTCACCAGTGACGGGATCTCTAGGTTCGTCAAATCGGTTGGCATTGAACGCTGTCGCAAAACCTGCACCCGCTGCAGCCTGCGGCGTACCATCCGGAGGCGGTGGTGGAGGCGGCGGTGGAGGCGGAGGCGGTGGGATGACCACCGTTCCTGTTGGGGGCGGGGTAAAGTCATTGCTACCACTGCTGCATGCAGCAAGGGACAAGGCCGGAATGGCGATGATGAGGAGAAGGTGATTCGTCTTCATGTTACGATCCACCCTATTCCGCACCCGGCAACGGCGTGTTCAGATAGGGAAAGACATTCTGAACATCCATTGCCGAGATTGGTGCCCCGTCCGTGAACGGTTGATCGCCGACGGGGGCGTCTGATGGGGTACAGAAGCCTAAATTAGTCGGAACACCATTCACCGGAATGTCGTGGCACAAAGCCCCCATGGCGACCCGAAGCTCGATGTCTACGACATCATCGCCAGGTCGTCGGCCGTTGGGGAAACCGGCCAAATCATTGCCAGCCACGCCCAGATTGGACTGGCTTGCCTGAGGGGTGAAAGGGATGGTTGTATTCAGGCGCATCATTTCGGATGGAGTCACAGTTGCCTGTTGATTGACGCCTTCGATGCCAGTCAAGAAAGCCGCGACAAGGTCCGTCCGGGGAAGATTAGACGGCGCAATATTGCTCGTTGCTCCCAAGGCATCCCTGAATAAAATGTCGATCAGGGCTGGGAAGGTTGGGTTTGTGACGTAATCGGCCAGCGCCCCGTCAATTGTCGGCTCGGCCGCGTTGAACAAATCTTTGTCCGGCAAGCCGATCACAATCTCATTGACGAGCGGTGCTGAGAGGCGAGAGACTTGTACATAAGCCCCACCGTGCAGCTCTGTTTGTTCATAGGTTGGCAGCGGATCTTGTAAGGATGCCTGAGGCAAGCTGGCTGTTGTCCACGCGCCAATAACGCCGTTGCCATTGCCCGTAACGCACTCAATAGGTGCCTCAATGGCGATGGATGTTACATTCGCTTTTCCGACCAATTCATCATTGTCACGCGACTGCGTTATTGATCCTTCGAGTGGGACCAAATTGACGAGGTCAAACACTTGACCGAGATTGACAGCAAACGCTTCTGCGCGCTGTCCGACGAAAATCCGAGCCGGCGCAACACAATTTGGCAGGGTAACATCGTAAATATATTGGTTCGCGTAAGCGTCATAATCAGGCAGAGTTTTCGGACCGACATTATCCAGCGGTTTGACATATTCAGTACCAATCACTGTCCGCGTTCCCGAACGACGATCGCCTTGAACGACTGTCAGACTGTAATTCTCTGTTTCACCCAGTTTGCTGGAGTCGCCTGCGGTTACAGGACCAGCATATCTTAGTGGGATGGCCAACGTCTTGTCGCCAATATCCAGCGTAACACCAGTGCCGTTGACAAGGTTATTGTCGAAATCGAATTGAAAGGTCAGATCTTCGACCGCGTCGCCGTCACTGTCGATGTGAATTTCATACAGCGCATCAGGATCCATCGTGAAGTAATTTGGACCGCCATAAGGGGCCTGGATTGGCTGATAATTTGCGATGAAGGTGACATAACCCGACCGATTTGGTTCATAGCTGCGGAACATGTAGAAATCCGTGCCGTCAACTTTTGGCGTTTCTGTTATCCCCGGAGCCTCACGGTGGCTGGATGCTTGTGCCGTCACAGAAAACAGCGCAACAGCGCTGAGAGAGGTTGCGGCGAGAAGTGTGGCCACGCGCTTGGAAGCGGTGCTAGCTCGGGGTGATCGGGGAAAAGATTTCATCGGATTTGTCCTTTGGTCGACTGCGTTCGAGTAGGAGGACGGGACTCGTCGTCTCCGGTTCTGTCTCGATTGTGCACAACAGTTACGCCGCAGATGGAACAAACGGTGCGATCATTCGTATTTCCATTGCCGACACAGTCGGTAAAAATACTTTTTCTGGGTTATCGTCCGGATTTCAGTAACAACTAAGATGGCTTTGGCTTGATATCCGAATGTCATGACCAAGGGGCACGATTACTATCCGAACCGCACTCCCAGATAAATATAGTGCGTTGAACGCGCAATTAACGGACAGACTTTTCGATTGTTCCAAGGGTAATCGCGATGCGTTTGCCGAAATTTTCCGACTTACGTCGGGCAAGTTCACAGCCATCTTAATGGGTATGCTGCACGACGAAGCTGCCTGCGCGGACATTATGCAAAAAGCCTATCTGTCAATCTGGACAAATGCGCATAAATACGACCCCGCAAAAGGAAAAGCCTTTACTTGGATGCTGGTCATCATGCGCAACCGCGCATTTGATGCGCTACGGGCGCGATCACGCTACCGGGAAACAGAAACGCTTTCAGGCCCGATTTTAGAGCGGCTGCAAGATGAAGGCCCTAGCCCGATGGAAAGTACAAAGGCTTGGATGATTGGACGCTTGTTGGCTCCGCACCTCGACCAACTGGCTCCAGACGTGGCCGAAGCCGTCAAACTCTCGGCTATTGACGGCATGAGCGCGAGAGAAATTGGCGAGACCTTGGGCGTACCTACTAATACGGCTAAGAGCTGGGTCAGGCGCGGATTGATGCGCGTTCGAAAAGACCTTGAGCGGTCGGGCGACGTCAAAACTCTAAATGAGCTGATTTAAATACACCAAACATCTTTAATCGAGCGCTGACACGGCTCCTGTATAGAGCACGGGTCCCTCTGGACCGGCCGATTGTGACCCCCCTTTTGCTTCCAAGCTGAGCGCCAGAGTATCTGTCTGGGTTCTAAGGTCCTCTGGTATCAAGAGCTCAACTCGGCCTTGATCTGTGCGGTCTAGAAGGCCGAGCGAGACAGGGGCTGGGGCGCCGTCTCGGATCAGCCAAAGCTGAAGATCACCGTCATCAGGAATGTCGACATTAGACAGACGAGCCACGACTTGGCCTGTCTTTGGATCATAGACAATGGCAACAAGCGGTGAGGACGTATCCCCGGACAGAAGAGCCATATAACGTTGATGTTCATCCGCCTGTATTGGATCGGCCCCAATGAACCAATGCGATCCGAGTGAAAGAACGGCCACGGCTGAGGCGGCAATCGCCAGACGTCGCCAAAACTGGATTTGCCCTGTGTCGTTGGCAGGGATCGGCAGTGGCATTGATTGCGCCGACGCGGATGCGACTTGGTCGTCAATCTCTAACATGATCGACTCTAGCAAACCCTTTGGCGGTGTGACTTCATCGGTTTCGCCATTCAGTGGTGCCAACCAAGATTCCAATTTTTCGACTTGATTGCGGAAATCGGCATCCACGCCAATGCGGGCTTTGAACTGAATAAGTTCGGTCTCACTGGCCTGTCCGGTTAGATAGGCAATAATGAGCGCTTCGTCATTTTTGGGATGATCGCTCATGATTTTGATCCCTTCGGCATTAAGGCCATTAGTCGAGCGTGAAGGGCTTGTGTTGTTAAAGGTTCACCCAAATTCCCATTGTTGCCGTTTTGAGACATCGAAAGAATTTGGCTCAATAGAGACAACTCCGAGGTTGATAGGTCGGACAGGTCGAGCGTACTCTCACCGTACAATAAGTCCGATGTTCCAGAGAGTCTTGGAATAGTTTCTCCTGCCAATTTATGATCGAGCGCAAAGCGCTTAGCGAGCACAATAAGGTTGTTCATTGTCGGCTTAGCCGCAAAATCATGCCGTTTGTTCCAAATATAGCGATAAACTTCTTTGAGCACATGTGCAGAATCGTCATCGTCAGCCATAATTGGGTGAATGATGCCGTAAAGTTTCGGTGCTGTGAGCGTGTACAGATCGGGCATCGCAGAGGCACCCTCCTTGTAAATACGGTCGAAACGCTGGGCGACGTCTTCATCCTTGATACGAATAGAAATCCCCTTCCGACATTACGCACCGGTCAGATCGACTTGGGAACGGCATGGCTCTGATCCTTTAACAGGGCCGTTATAGAACAGTTACGCCGAAGAACCTAGCTTCGGTGCGAACCTAATTCATACAGAAATGCTGCACCCTTTTGCTTGGGCTAAGCGTAGTTAAAACACCCTCTGCTCAGATATGAAGATGCATTATATGACCCTCAACCGTGCTTTTGTTGTGACCTGTCTTGCCGCTACGACGTTTTTATTTCCAATAGCATCTCCGGCCCATGATTTTTGGTTGGCGCCCAGCACGTACCAATTAGCGGCCCCCGCAGAGGTGCCCGTCTCTGTCATGATCGGTCATCCTAAAGATCGCCTGACTTGGCCCGTTGATCCGAACCGTATTGTCGCGCTCCGCACCGTTGGTCCTAATGGCATGAGTGATCAGCAGTCAGGCGTTTTGGCCTATGACCAAGACAAGACTCTACCCATTGGTCTGGATACGCTTGGGCTACATATATTGACGATTGAAACAACGAATGCCTTCTCTGAGCTGCCTGCCTCGCAGTTTGAGGACTATCTGGCCGAGGAAGGACTGACACTCATTCAACTGGACCGTATCCAGCACGGAGCAGAGGATAAATCTGGAACAGAGCTCTATTCGCGTCGCGGCAAGGCTCTGCTACAAGTTGGACCTGTTTTGCCAACGGACATCATAAGATTGCGCCGTCCGGTCGGTTTGACGCTGGAAATAATCGCGTTGGATCATCCGCAGCTATGGGTTGAGGGCGAGATGCTTAATGCCAAGGTGATGTTTCGTGGACAGCCTCTTGGCGGGGTTACTGTGGGGCTCGTCAATACTGGGCCTGAGACCGATACAATGACCCATATGAAGACCGATAAGGATGGGACTGTTTCGTTTGCCTACCCCGGTTCAGGGACATGGATGCTCCATGCCGTGTGGGGTGACAGGCAGCGCGTTTCTGATCGTGCCGACTATAATACGATCTTCTCAAGTCTGAGCTTCGAGGTTTGGTGAAGATAGGTGCCATGAATGTCTGCGCGTTCTAATCTTGCCGACTGCGGTGCTAAATAAGATCACCTGAACCTATCCGACTTTTCAAAAACAATAGTTTGTCAGATGGCCGATCAATTAGAGTTGGTTGATGGCAGGCGCTGCGCTTGAGTTTGAAATGCTTCGCGAAGGGTTGAATAGCTTTCTCTATCCGGAGCCAGTATTCTTATCAGAGCAATTCCCTAACTTGAGCCGGGGTCGATGCGGCGTTCATCTGTCGGGGTCGAATGATTTATGCTTGAGACGGCAATACTGGATCATCAAAATTATTTGCGCGCATACCCTGTCAATAGAGGTTCAAAGTAAGCCGCAGAGGCTGCGACAGGCTCTACTGTGGGTTTCCATGATTGGTGTAATGGGGTTGCCGCCAAGCGCCATTGGCTGGCCGAGAAAAGCGTGCCCATAAAAAGATTTTCCAAAGCGTCAAGATCGATCGATCTGGCCGATCCATCCAGCATGGCGATGGCGATTATCTCTGAGAAAGAGGCTCTCAAGCGTTTAAGCCTCGCTTCGATGACCTTCCTCTTAGCCGATTTGACTGAGCTGAGCAGGTTCAAACGAATTAGAGGATCAAGGTCGGTAATGTGACCTTCAAACAATGTGCGTAAGGTTTGTTCGATCACAGTAATCGCGTCGAGTTGCGTGTCTCGCCGAGCTCGCTCCAAGGCGTCTTCAATCGTGTCGCATGTGCGATCAAAACATCGCTCGAGCAGATCGTCCTTATCGGAAATATAATAGTAGAAGGCCCCCCGGGTAACGCCCAATTCTTGAGCCAAATCATTCAATGAGAGTTTCCGAAAGCCGGTTCTGTTGAGAAACCTGATGCCGGTCCGCAAAAAGGCATCGCGCTTGAGCTGGTTGCGAACAGATCGATCAAATATGGCTGGGTAGTGGTCCAACTGCTGTCGAAGCTTCGTGCGGCTCATGCGTCGATCTGGATTGAGGACGATGCCGTTTCGCAAGAGGTCGCAGAGACCGTCTATTGCACTTTCATGATGCGCATTGGGCATGCTGGAAAACCACCGCGGTAACCAATGTAGAAGGTTCAAAAGGAAGAAAGTGGCTGCCGCAGGCGATTGTACGTCGACGGATCCGTCATCAATTCCCGATTGAATGAACGCGCAAATGCGTTCGATTTGCGCATCATGCTTTGCCAATATTTCGGGGTTTGAGCTCTGCGAGACAGCCTCGATGTCAGACAGTAGCGGGGTTGGAGGGGTCCGCCTCGCGAGCGCGGCTGCATGCGTTTCTGCTCTTCGACGCACAAGAGAAAGAATACGCTCCAGACCTGTTCCAGCCTCTGAGGCTAGGTCCAACTCATGCGCATTGAACGCGCAGGAAATGGATAGGGCTTCCTCCAGCAAGGCGTCCTTGGATCGGAAGTGGTAGCTGATACTCGTTTTGCTTTTGCCGACCTCATTCGCAATGTCTTCAAGGCGGGTGTCATGATACCCATCCGCATTGAATAGCTCGACGGCGCGCGCGAGAATGTCCGCGCGTTTCTGGGACGTTTGTTTCTCAGAACCGGTTTTCATCATGTCTCAAACTGCTTCATGAGAGGCCTTCAATTCTTTCTATATAGTATCTTCTACATCAAAACTGAACCAGTTGTATGTTTTTTGTTGACTGCTTTCAGATTAGAGATAGGCTAACTTTAAACAAGACGTATATCAGGGGATTCATCATGCGCGTTCAAGTTAAGCATTCTCTCATGCTGTCGACGGCCATTGTCATGGCAGCGGCGGCTTCAGCTCACGCTCAGGACGTGATTGAAGATGACGAAGTCATAACAACAGGGACCTTTATTCAAGGCCCGCGCGTTAACGAGGCGCTTCCGGTAACCGTCATCACGAGCGAGGACCTGCAAAGTATCGGCTCTCTCGATGGTGAAGAACTCATCCGGGCTTTGCCATCCAATGGTGCCGTGGAATTTAACGGGTCGAACAACGTCACACCAAATAATGCGCGGGGAGACGTCGCCTCAATCAACCTTCGCTCCATCGGCTCTAGCGGGACATTAGTGCTTCTCAATGGTCGCCGCGTCGTGAATCACCCGGGGACGCAGGCTGAGCTCTCCACGCCTGTCACCACAGTCAATACCAACGCGCTGCCTGTGGGCGGCGTGCGCCGTATGGAGGTCTTTAATGACGGCGCCTCAGCGATTTACGGTTCTGACGCCGTCGCCGGGGTCGTGAACATGATCCTCAAAGACAATTATGAAGGCCTCACGGTCTCGGCGCGGACGGGCTTTGCTGAAAATACGGGTCTTGATGAGTCGAGCATAACCGTCACAGGCGGAAAAGATTTCGAAGGTGGAAAAACCAACATTTCCTTCTTCGCCGAATATTCAAAACGTGATGGGCAAATGGCTAAGGAGCAAGACTTCACGGCCGCAGCCGATTTGCGCCCTTTTGTTGTGGGTACGAGTTTTGAGGGGGACACGTCGTTTGATAACCGCACAACGGGATCACCTTGGGGGCAGTTTACCCTCGATACGACGTCTGCGACTCGGGTTCGTCAAAACGGAACAACTCTGACGACATCGGGGGGGCGCTTCCATATCCAACCGGATAGTTTTTCTGGATGCCGAGGAACGGCTTCGGGTAATCTCGCAAGCCTTGGTCTCTGTATTGATGATAGCTCCCTTGACCGCGATCTACGGTTCAATGATGACTTTGATAAGTCGATTGTATCAGACCGTGATCGTGTAAACTTCTTTGCCTTTATGAATCGGGATTTGGATAATGGTGTCCGCCATTATAGCGAATTTGGTTTCTATTACGCCGAGACACAACCGATTAATTCGAGCTCGTCTCCGCTTGGCAGTGGCGACATCAACATTCCCGCAAATTACTATTACAACCCGTTCGGACCCGTTCGCTTCTCTGATGGGTCTCTCAACCCTAACCGTTTGCCGGGTCTGACAAATGTGCCGGATGAAGGACTGCCTGTCTTCGTCGACTCCGGACGATTCCGCCTCGATGATGTTGGCACGCGCAATGTGAATGTCGTCAATAAATCCTTCCGGGCTTTAACGGGTTTCAAAGGGGATTTTGGGGACTCGGGTTGGGATTGGGATACGGCGCTGTTGTGGAACCATGCCGAGACCGATGACGTCACCTCTAACCGTGTGTCGTCGACCTTGTTTCAACAGCAATTGTTCAATGAAACACCGAACGTCTATAATATTTTCAATGGCGGTAATCGGGATAATCCGTCCTTCGGGGATGCGCCTGGCAATGATCGCAGTTTGATCGATCCGTTCATTATCTCAGTCGAGCGCTTGACCACGTCAACGCTTTTGCTCGCAGATTTCAAGGTTACGAATGGGAGTGCCTTCTCACTACCAGGCGGAGCTGTCGGTTTGGCCGCAGGTATGGAGATCCGTCGCGAAAGCTACACGGAAGACCGCGACGACCGTCTTGATGGCACGATCAGTTTTACGGATGCTGTGACCGGAGAGTTTTCGGACTCTGATGTGGTTAACTCAACCGGAACGCCGGACTCGGAAGGGTCTCGTACCGTGGTAGCCTTGTTCGGAGAGGCCTCTGTTCCACTTGTCAGCCCAGAGATGAATATCCCATTGGTGGATACATTCGATCTGCAACTCGCCGCACGCTATGAGGATTATTCAGACTTCGGTGGGTCTGGCATCAAGCCGCGTGTTGCGGCGGCATGGAAGCCATTTGACGCCTTAAAGTTTAGAGGGGCATGGTCTAAGGGCTTTAGGGCACCGAACTTGCTCGTAATCAACCAAGCTGTCGGCCGGTCTAACTTCCGCGAAGATTCAGTATTTTGTGAAGCCGGTGTGCAAAATGGGACTTTTGCTGAATTCGACGACTGTCTGGGTTTTGCAAATTCTACATTAGAACGCCGAGAGGTGGCTGACGACATTGGTCCTGAGGAAGCGCGAAATATCACCTTTGGGGGTGTGTTTGAACCTCGCGGTCTGTCAGGCGGGCTTTCGTTTTTGAACAATCTCACCGTCACCGTCGACCGCTGGGATATTAAACGTGAAAATGTTGTTGGCGTATTTGGCGCGTCCAACCAGATTAATCTGGACTTGGTGCTGCGTCTCAATGGGTCGTCCAACCCCAACGTTGTCCGGCTTGCGCCAAACATCGATGATATTGCGTTCCTGCAAGGAACGGCTTTTGAAGCTAATCCTTTCGGTGACATCGACTTTACGCGCGACACCTATGACAACAATGAAACCCAACGGGTAAAAGGCATTGACTACGCCGTCTATTACGATCTGGATGACACGCCGCTAGGCGACTTCGGTTTCAAGGTCAACGCGACGCAAATGACCGATTATTTCATCGGCCTATCTCCGGGCTCAATTCTGATTCGTGATGCTATCGACTCAGGTCTGATCTCTGATGATATCTCTATTTCGCAAGAGGGTGATATTGTTGGCATTAACGGTCAGCCCGAATGGCAGGCGAATGCGAGTGTCACTTGGCGCCATGATAGCGGTTTTGGTGCGGGTGCCCGATATAGCTATACGGGTGACTTCATCGAGGAAGGCCCGGGTCTGGACCCAGATGGCAATCCGTTTGTTGTCCAAGACGTTGGCTTAACCAACCTTTACGCCCAGTATAGTTTCGACCGTAAAGGCGTGTTCGATAATATGCGTTTCAAAGTGGGTGTGAATAATGCATTCGACGTTGAACCGCCTCTCGCGGATGAAACCTTTGGGTACTTTAGCGAGTATCACTCATCACGAGGTCGCTACTTCTACTTCGATGTGAGTAAGCGATTCTAAGCAGTTAGGCGGTCTAAAAGATGCCTTCGGCCTATTGGGCCAGACACAATTGTTCACTCCACCGCTTCTGGGCGGCGGGTGTACTGGTGTTGTTCGCTTGGCTATCGGTTAGCCCGGCCTTGGCGCAATCTGTTCAAACAGGCGTTTTTGAATTCTCAAATTGGGATGGTTCTGTCCTGCCGGTACACTATGCAGAACCGGACAATCTTTCCCCTGATGCGCCCATAGTCATTGTCATGCACGGCGTTAACCGCAACGCCGATGACTACCGAGACAATTGGGTCGAGCTAGCGGATCAATATGGTTTTGCGGTCTACGCGCCAGAATTCTCAAAGGTCGATTTTCCGAAGTCGAAAAATTATAATCTTGGTGGATTATCAAATGCAGAGGGGCGCGCATTTGATGCGATCGAGCCGCTATTCGATCAGATCAAAGCGCGACGCGGAGTCGATAATCCTAAATATTATCTGTTCGGCCATTCTGCGGGGGCTCAGTTCGTTCACCGCTATGTCTACTTCAATCCCGACGCTCGGTATGAACAGGCCTACGCCGCGAATGCAGGTTGGTATACTTTACCCGACGTGAGTTGGGACTGGCCCTATGGCTTAAAGAACGCGCCCGCCGAACCGATGACTATGCCGGATATTCTATCACGGGATCTCGTCCTTCTTCTCGGCGACCAAGACATTGATCCGACCAGCCACAATTTGCGCCAAACGCCGGAAGCGAAGGCACAAGGTCAGCACCGTCTTGAACGGGGTCTCAATTTTCTAAAAGTGGCTAAAGCTCAGGCTGATAGTCTTGGCGTACCAGCGAAATGGACATTTCAAATTATCCCGGATGTCGCCCATGACAATCACGGCATGGCCATAGCGGCGGCGGCTCAGATCCACTTTCACCATAATGACAAGGGCTAACGTCGTGACCTCAGACTCAAACGCGTCACGAGGCATGTCTCAAAATATCGGTCTGGCAGCAGGACCAATAATCGCCATACTGCTGTTCTTCTTTTTTCGCCCGGATGGTCTGTCATTGTCAGGCACGGCAACGGCTGCCTTTGCAGCATGGATGGCGATCTGGTGGTCGACGGAGGCGATCCCGGTCGCTGTAACCGCTTTTCTGCCTCTCGTATTGTTTCCACTGTTCGGCATCAATACGATGTCGGTCACAGCCGCATCCTATTCGCATCCAATCATCTATCTTTTTCTGGGGGGGTTCGTCATCGCTCTGGCGATTGAGCGCTCGGGCTTACATGTGCGAGCCGCCTTGAAAGTCTTTCGAATGGCCGGATTGAACGGCAAATCGCTTGTCGCGGGCTTTATGGCGGCGGCCGCGCTAATCAGTATGTGGATATCCAATACCTCCACCACGCTGATGCTGTTACCGATCGCGGCCTCGGTCACTTTGGTTATCCGCGATACAATGTCGGACTCGCTCTCCAAGACTGAGATTTCAAACTTTGAGACCTCCATGCTGCTAGGCTTGGCTTATGCAGCGACGCTGGGTGGGATGGCGACATTAGTTGGCACGCCGCCGAATACGTTCATGGTCGGCTTCATGGCCGATAGCTACCAGATGGACATTGATTTTCTTCAATGGATGATCGTCGGTGTGCCCTTGGCATTGATCATGTTGCCCTTGACATGGCTTGTGCTGACCCGGTTTCTATATCCCGTCAATTTCCGAGCGACCCAACAGGCAAAGTCGCATATTGATCATCTTTACATCGGTCTCGGGAAGATGAACACTGCGGAAAAGCGGACTTTCTATCTGTTCATTGCGCTCGTCTTGGGTTGGGTCCTTCGAAAACAAATCGTTGCTGTAACGGGCCTGACAGGCCTAACGGACTCCGGCGTCGCCATGGCTGCCGCGGTTGCAGCCTTTATCATTCCCAGCGGTAAGACAGGTGAGGGATTGATCACTTGGGAAGATATGAAAAGGCTGCCGTGGGGTGTCCTCATTCTTTTTGGCGGCGGTCTGGCTCTTGCCGGTGGTATGACGGCGACCGGACTGACGCTCTGGCTTGGCAAACAGCTCGCCCCTCTTGGTGAAATCAATATTGCTGTGCTTGTCGTCTGTTCAGCGCTGTTAGTGATTTTTCTGACAGAGTTGACGAGCAACCTCGCGACAACTGCGACGATCTTGCCCGTCATGGCCGCGATTGCGGTCGAGACAGGTCAGGATCCGCTGATATTCGTCATTCCTGTCACCTTGGCAGCGAGTTGCGCCTTCATGCTTCCTGTCGCGACACCCCCCAATGCCATCGTCTTTAGTTCGGGCCGAGTCTCGATCCCGCGTATGATGCGCGCTGGATTTGTCTTGAACATCATTGGCGTCATCGTTTTGTCGCTGGTTGCTCTGAAGCTTGTTCCTCTCGTATTTGGGTGATCCTATGAGACGTCGAATAACGCCATATTTAATCATGGGATTGTGGGTATCCGCCTGCGCAACGACGCCGTCTTATCAATGTGATCTGAATTCGGTTGAGTTCAAAACAGATTTTGAAAGCGGACAATTGAACGCCGTATCCTGCGATACGGACGGATATCGTATTAAGATTTCCCCGGAAAATACGCCGATCAACAACAGCCCTTGGTATGCTTTCGACATAGTGGGCGCCAAGAACATCACTGTTCCGATTACACTTGTCTATGAGGGTGGGACGCACCGATATAGTCCGAAATTGCAGTGCGATGATGGCAGTTGGCAAGATCTTGCGGACGCTGTCTTCGTTGCGAAGGACAAGTCTTCAGCTCGATTCAGTATTACGCCCGCATCAGACACAGTGCGGATCGCGGCTCAGCCGATTATCGACACGCAAGATCACCTCGATTGGATGCAGGACAAGGCGAGGCTGGATTTTGTCGACCTCGATCAAATCGGTCGGTCTGCCGAAAATCGGCCAATTTTCAAACTTGAAGAAGTCGATGCACCTTTGATCGATAAGCCGTATGTCGTCATCATCGGTCGGCAACATCCCCCGGAAGTGACGGGCGCACAGGCGCTCATCCCCTTTGTTGACGCGATTTGGAATGATAGCGCGTTGTCACAGCGGTTCCGTGCTGAATATAATCTAATCGTCATTCCATTGATCAACCCGGACGGCGTCGTGAAGGGCCATTGGCGGCACAATGTCTCGGGCTTGGATCTAAACCGGGACTGGGGGCCGTTTACTCAGCCGGAAACACAGGCTGCGCAGAATGAGTTTCGACGGTTCTCAACCGGTCAAGATGACATTGTTTTGTTCCTGGATTTTCACTCCACATGGCGAAACCTTATTTATACCCAGACGGATGATGAGCTGACGGCCCCTGTCGACTTCACTCGCAACTGGATTGACCGCGTCAAAGCGAAACTGACAGATGATGTTTACGTCTTCACACGAGAAGCCAACACGACATCGGACCGACCCGTGTCAAAGAACTATATGTACCACACCTATGGAGTCCCAGCGATGACGTTTGAGGTCGGTGATGAGACGCCCATCGACGCCATTGAAGCGGCAAGCCAAGTCTTTGCTGAGGAGATGATGACCCTCCTGCTGGAGGAGGCTTCGCGATGAAGAATGGCTTGCTTGCACTCGCCGTTGCAGCGCTTGTCTACGCTGCGCCCAGTAGTTTCGTGTTGGCGCAGACCTTGCCCGACCCGCTGCAAGTCTCAGCCAAGCCCGACACGATTGAGCGCGTCTTTCTTCCCGAAAATCGTAACCAACGTATTCTGGATATCGAAGCCGCGATTGCCAGAGCGCAGGCGGCACATGGCGTGATCCCCCAGTCGGCTGCCGATCACATCAGTGAGAAAGCTGATGTGAAATATATTCCGCAAGAGGCGCTCGCGGCGGAATATAAGAAAACCAATCACCGTATGGTTGCCCTGCTCAATGTTTGGAGTGAACATCTGGATGCGGAAGCCGCCAACTACCTGCATTACGGCGTCACAACGGTAGACATCTACGACACAGTGCGGGTTTTGCAGGTCAGAGACAGTATTTTGCGTCTGATCGAGGATATGCGGGAGGTCGAACTCACTCTACTCCGACTGGCTGAACAGCATCGTGACACGGTCATGATCGGCCGAACGATCGGGCAGCATGCCTTGCCGATTACGTTTGGTAAAAAGGTTGCCGTCTGGGCGGCTCAAAACCGGCGAAATATTGAGCGGCTAAAAGAGGTGCTCGCCCGTGTTGAGTCTCGCGGCGTTTTAAAGGGGGCGGTCGGCACGCATTTGGGATTAGGTCCCAAAGGCCAGCTTATTGAACGGGATGTTTCCAAGGCACTAGGTCTATCTGATCCTGAACCAGCCGACTGGCACGGATCCCGTGATGTGTTCGCCGAATATGGTCAGGTGCTCGCCCTGATTTCGAAATCCTACGGCGCGATGGGGGCGGAAATCTTTCGTCTCATGGGAACCGATATTGGCGAGTTATCGGAACGTCAACCGGAGACGAATGTCGGCAGCAGCACGATGCCGCATAAGCGTAATCCGCGGATGCCAGAACGCGTGATGGCCCATAGCCGAAAAATTCCGCGCCTCGCTGAAATCCTACTCGACGATGTCGAAAACACATTCGAACGCGACAACACATCTGGCCCCAACCGCATAGTTGAAGAGATCAGCTTGGAGGCTGCCCGTATGATGCGGGACACTCAAAAAATGATCGATGTGATTGTCGTTGATGAATCCAGAATGTTGGAAAACGTCAATTTGACTGACGGCATGGTTATGGCTCAGCGCTTAATGCTGTTTCTATCCGAAACAATCGCAAGGTCAGAGGCGGAAGAGCGAGTTCGCCAAGCGGCGCAGACGTCCCTAGTTACGGATATGTCCTTCCGAGAGGCCTTGTTGAACGATCCTGTTCTCTCCACACATCTGTACGACCGTATAGACGTACTGCTGGACCCAAGAGGCTATCTAGGCCTCTCTGCCGAGCAGGTCGATCGGACGATTGAGTATATAACTCTGCGCAGGAAAACGGATCCGTAGGGAACTGTCGAAACCTCAGAGGGTCAGCAACTAGACCACTGAAGCTTCTAGTAGACGCACTGTTCCCTTGTCCGCGTCGATCTCAGCATCAATGCCAACGGGTATGGTGAATTGATCGGACATATGCCCGAAGAATGCGCCGTGAAAGGCTGGGACGCCTAAAGGCTTAAAGTGCTGCTCCAGAACGTCAGCCAGCTCAAACCCGCTACCACTCGAACTCTTACAACTCGTACATTGACCGAATACAACGCCTTTGAGACCGCTTAAAAGGCCCGCTAGACCCAATTGCGTGAGCATACGGTCAATACGATATTCAGCCTCATCTATGTCTTCCAAAAACAAAATGCCGCCATCGGTATTGGGCATATAGGGCGTACCGACCAAAGCCGACATGACGGTTAAATTCCCGCCGATCAAATAGCCCTTGGCCTTGCCGCTTGTAATCGTTTGTGTGCGCCATTTGCGCTGTACAAGCCGGTCATCATTCAGAACGGGGTTTTCGAAAGTCGGTTTCGCACCGTCAAATAATAAGGGCTCAAAATACTCGAGCGTTCTCTTACCCCAGGCACTCGCCGCATTGGGTCCATGAAAGCTAACAAGGCCAGTTTTCGCCTGTAGCGCCAAATGAAGAGCAGTAATGTCGCTATAGCCGATCAGCGGCTTAGGATTGGCCCGGATCAGATCATAATCAAGATAAGGCAGGATCCGCGCACAGCCCCAGCCCCCGCGCACAGCCATGATGGCCTTCACGGACTTATCGGCAAACATTGCATTAACATCGGCCGCGCGCTCTTTGTCTTGCGCCGCTAAATAGCCGAAATCTTTGCCGACATACTGACCGCGTTTTGGCACCAGGCCCAGCGCCGTCACGACCTCTTCGGAGATTTGATACTCAAACCGCTCTAAGCTTTTGCTAGCTGGAGAGACTAAGCCGACTGTGTCACCTTTTTTTAGGTGAGGCGGTTTTATCTTGGTGATGTTGCTTGATTTCGAAAGGGCAGGCGTGGCGGTCCCCACAAGACCTGAAAGAGCCAGTGACCCGGACAAGGCCATTAAATGTCTTCGGCCAATGTCCATCTTCCGCACTCCTCTTCCATCAAAATTAATGCCAGAGATCGCGGAGGTGTAAAGTGAAAACTCACGAGTCTTGAACAGACAACATCAAGAGGACTTCGATCTTATCATTCTGGACAATCGTCCTTACCTGTGTTGCGCCAGCCACCTCGGCGTTGACTACATCGTTGACGAGCTAGATCTCGTAAAGTTCTTGGGTGGGCAGGTGAATGGGCTCGTGCTCGGGACCATGAAAAACCCTTGCAGTGGCATAAGCAAAGCCACCTAGCGGCTGAATACTTTCGTTCTAACGACACCCTTGTTAGGGAACACAGCTCTAACAGATGCGCGTTGCATACAGGCAATGCATAGCGGCCAGTTTGATGTTTTAGGATACTCTAAGCGCACCTCGCCATTGGGAGCGTACTCGACCCCAAAATACCCCAAATTCTTACTCTCTATTCGGACTACTTGCACGGGTAAGGCCAATGAAGTCGGTGACCTTCGTGACAGGCCAATCTGGAATTGTGTCAAGTTTTCGAGGCTTACTCCGCTGGTTACCTCCCAATACCAATTCATATGTTTTGTTTTGACAAGAAGTCACCATGCTCAAAACGTTCTATGAATTAGTCGTATTCAACGTATTTTTCAGCCAGTCCACGAAAGCTTGGTCGATGGCTTGCGTATCAGCGCTCAAGGATTCGTAAGGTTTAAGATCCGGTCTCAGCTTCTTCAGATCATCGCGCTCCGGTCCGTATCGCCAACCGTCCATCCATTTATCCATCATCCATCGCCGATGTTCGAGCTTTGGAAGACCTGCTCGATTAACGCGGAGTCGATGTATGCGATGAGAGCATTCGGCTGTAGGCCGAAAACTCATGATTTTCTCTGACAATGCCGTCAATTCGATAGATCTGCGACCTGACAAAGCCTATTACTTTTAGATGATTGGACGGGGCGCATCGTCCATAGTTTTTTCCATATGCAAAAACTTGTCTTGTACATGCGGTCGTGCTCGCTGAGCCAATAAGCTGACAAGAATGGCTGCGAGGCCGGATAAAATGAACCCGGGCACGATTTCATAAATGATAGCGGATAGTGACTGACCGCTGATCTGAACAGGCGCATAGAGCCAGAACAATACGGTGACGGCACCAACAATCATGCCAGCCAAAGCACCTTCGCGGGATAGTCCTTTCCAGTAGAGACTCAAGATGATGATGGGACCGAACGCTGCGCCGAAGCCGGCCCAAGCGTTGCCGACCAGAGAAAGAATATTGCTGGATCGATCGAAGGACAGCGCGACGGCAGCCAGAGAGACAAGGAGAACGGAAACCCGGCCCACGGCAACAAGCTCAGTTTGGCTTGCCTGTTTTCTAAGGAAGGTCCGATAGAAGTCTTCTGTCAGCGAACTCGACGATACGAGCAGCTGAGAAGAAATTGTCGACATGATCGCCGCTAATATTGCCGCCAGTAAAAACCCTGCCATGTAGGGGTGGAATAAAATCTGGGACAGTAGAATGAAAATCGTTTCGGGATCATCGACGGCCAGACTTTGGGCGCGAGAATAGGCAAAGCCAATAATGCCCGTCATGACCGCGCCAATGACGGTGACCAACATCCAGCCCATGCCGATATAGCGTGCAGTCGCGATATCTTTGAGCGACCGGATAGCCATAAACCTGACGATGATATGGGGTTGGCCGAAATAGCCAAGACCCCAAGCCAGAAGCGAGACAAGTCCCAGAACAGTCATACCTTCCGGCCACCATGTAAAATAACTGGGTTCGATGGCTGCCATAGTCGTTGACCAGTTTCCCGCATCCTGAAGGACGAGGTAAGTCACGACAGGGACAATAATCAAAGCGATAAACATGATGCAGCCCTGAACGAAATCAGTCAGGCTGACTGCGAGGAAGCCGCCAAATAGTGTGTAGGCCACAACGACACCGGCCGTTAAAAACAAGCCAAGTTGGTAGTCCAAACCGAAGGATGCTTCAAAGAGTTTACCGCCCGCGACAATGCCGGCCGATGTGTAAAGCGTGAAAAAGATCACAATCACAACGGAGGACAAAACGCGAAGAGACCGTGTTTTGTCACTGAACCGTTTTTCAAAATAATCGGGAATGGTAATAGCGTCGTCCGACATTTCAGTAAAAACGCGTAAGCGCGGTGCAACGAAGCGGTAGTTGAGATAAGCTCCGATAATCAAGCCGACAGCGATCCACGCGGCGCTGAAACCAGAAATGAATACGGCTCCTGGCAACCCCATCAGCATCCAGCCACTCATATCGGACGCCCCAGCGGATAACGCCCCCACGGCGGGGTGCAACCGACGACCACCCAACATATATTCGGATACGTTACTGGTTGATTTGCGATAGGCGTAGAGCCCGATCCCAAGCATCAAGGCGAAATAAGCCGATAATGAAATCAGAGCTTCAATATTCATAAGCTATCAATCTTTAATTCTCGTGGGTTGGGCTGTTTAGAGCTATTTAGCAAGGGCCCTGAAGGCTTTTAAGGACGCGTTTGACCGCTACCGTGAACCAGATATTTGAAGCTTGTTAGCTGCTCAAGTCCAACTGGGCCGCGTGCATGCATCTTCCCAGTCGCGATACCGATTTCAGCGCCCATGCCGAACTCACCCCCGTCGGAAAATTGGGTCGACGCGTTATGCATGACAACGGCACTATCAATTGTTTTGAGGAACCGCCGCGCGGCATCGATGTCTTCTGTAATGATAGCATCGGTATGACCCGACGAATATTTCGAGATGATCTGTAGTGCTTCAGCGAGGTTTTCTACGATCCGAATTGATGCGACTGCATCAAGATATTCCATACCCCAATCCTCGTCATTGGCAGGTAAAATCCTTGCATCGACGGCGCGACTGTCCGCGTCACCACGGAGTTCACACCCTGTCAAAGCATCAACAAGTTCAGGGATAACAGACGCCGCGATTTCCCGATCAACTATGATGCTTTCTGTCGCGCCGCAAACGCCTGTTCTGCGGAGTTTAGCATTTTGCACGATCTTGATCGCTTTCTCGAAATCGGCCGCGGCATGAATATAGCTGTGACAATTTCCATCGAGATGGAGAAGTGTTGGGACGCTGGCTTGATCACGGACTAATTCGACGAGACCCCGACCCCCTCTAGGTATAACCAAATCCACATATTCGGCAGCTTTCAGTAACTCGGCGACAGCACTGCGTTCGGTCGTGGCAACTGTTTGCACAGTTTCGACGGGCAGACCCGCAAGCTTTAAACCGTCTTGCATGCAAGCAACGATCTCGCGAGTAGAGTTTCGGCTCTCAGATCCACCTCTGAGAATGATGGCGTTGCCAGATTTCAAACACAACGCGCTGGCATCGGCACCGACATTGGGGCGCGACTCATAGATCATACCGATGACACCGATTGGGCAAGCGATGCGCTCAATCGTCAATCCATTGGGGCGCTTAAATGTAGCAAGGATGCGGTCAATCGGGTCGGGTAAGGCGGCGATGTCTTCAAGCGCTTTGGCCATGGCTTCAACGCGTTCTGGCGTTAATTTCAGGCGATCAATGAAGGCTGAATTTTTTTGTCCTGCGACACCGGTGACGTCATTGTCATTAGCCTCTAAGATGATGTCCATCCGGTTGCGCAAGGCCGCCGCAGCTGCGTGCAGGGCCGTGTTCTTTTGCGTTGTCGTCGCATCGGCGATGGCCTGACTGGCAGAACGCGCTTTTGTGCCAAGATCGTTGATATGGGCTTTGACGGCGGCATCTGAGATTGTCATGATAGATCCTGTTGGCGAATGGTACAGATCGCGACTTGCGCGTCTAACGAAGCTCAACCGCGCGGTCATAGGCTGCGCGCGTCGTGTCTCGAAATAGTCGGGTCAGCGTACCGTCACCATTCAAAACCTTAAGACCCGCTTCCGTCGTTCCGGCCTTGCTCGTGACGGAATTCCGTAGGTCTTCGAGGTCGTCTCCGGATTCCAAGGCCATAGCGACGGCTCCGGCTAAGGTCGTGAGGGCAAGGCGGCGGGCTGTGGCGGGGGCGAAACCCAACTGCTCAGCCGCCTCCGAATAAGTGCGCGCAATTTCGAAGACGTAACCAGGGCCACTTCCAGCAATCGCAGTTACCTTATCGAGGTCATCTTCACTGCTGACCTGAATGACGTCACCCGTCGGCTCCATCAGAGCCAGAACGTTTTGCAGGGCTATGGAGGGCACTGATGCGGTAGCAAACAAGCCGCTGGTTCCTTTGCCGAGGCTAGCGGGCATGTTCGGCATAATTCGAATGACAGGGCGTCCGTTGGAAAGAGATTGTAATCGTTCGCTGGAATATCCCGCCGCTATAGACAGGATTGAGCCCGATTCTGATAGCCGCTCAATATAGTCAGGTAGGACCTGGTCAATAAGCTGAGGCTTTACGGCGACAACGATTAAATCGAACACATCATCGACCACTGCATCTTGGTCTCTCAGCATTCGAACCTTTGGGTGGAGAAAATCTGATGTCGGATCCACAACCGTGAACCGGGCTGAACCTACATCTATCCAGCGGCGGAGAAGCGAAGACCCCATGTTTCCGCAGCCAATCATAAGGCATTCCATGACCACTCCTTTGGTTAGCCACGCACATAGGTGTGTTATTGTTTGAATTCAAACGATGTTAACGGGAAAAACGTGTGTTTTCTTTGGAAGGAAGGTGGAAAATATAGATTTGAGCGCTTAGGTTGTCGGAAATTGCAAGCAATAGAGTGATGAAATGGAATGATGCGAAGTTCTTTAGAACTCTAAGGAATTTTGTGTTTTCTTTTTTTGCTCGCATTCGAAACTAGTACTGGAGTCCCTCGTGGCGGTAAACAAGCGCATCGTTGTAAAGATCGGTTCAAGCCTTCTGGCGAACGCGTCACTCTTGACCCCGCGCTGGGCATTTATTCAGCAGCTATTACAGGACGTGAAGTCGCTTCGGGATGACGGGTATGAGGTTCTGCTGTGCTCATCAGGTGCCGTGGCTTTGGGCCTGAATATGTTGGGCGAGCGCCCAGAAACGGCGGGTCTGAGGGATAAGCAGGCGGCAGCTGCCTGCGGCATGCCGCTTCTATTAAATGCCTACAAACAGGTCGCTCATGAATATAGTTTTGACATCGCACAGGTCTTAGTCACCTTGCGCGACCTTGAAGACCGAGGGCGTTTTCTGAATACGAAGAACACAGTTCACAGACTTCTCGAGTCCGGAATCGTGCCGATTGTGAATGAGAACGACTCCATTACGACCGAAGAAATTCGCGTGGGTGACAATGATCGGTTAGCAGCCAAAATCGCTCAGATGGTTCAGGCCGACCAGCTGATTATCCTGACGTGCGTGAACGGCCTATATACGAAAGATCCATCCGAGCCGGGTGCTGAGTTGGTTGAAACCCTGGGCGATGTGACGCCCTATCTGGCAGTGACTGAAGGCGTCAGTAATTTGGGTAGCGGCGGGATGCTGACGAAGATGCAGGCTGCCAATATGGCCCAAAATGCGGGCTGCGAAACGCTGATCGGTAACGGCGAAGCTGATCGACCCATTACCTCACTCCTAGATGGCACGAGAAAACACACGCGTTGCCTAGCGTCAATCGAACCCGCGTCAGCATGGACGGCATGGCTAACAGATCGACTGCAAATGGCGGGAAGCATCGTTATCCCTAGGGTCTCCGCTGATGCGCTCTGTCGCGGCGAGCGCGGCGTGAAGTGTGACGACATTGAATCGGTTCAAGGCACGTTTATACGGGGCGATGTCATTCACATTTACGCCGCAGATGGACACGAATGTGCCCGAGGTCTTGCGAATTTTACGGCTGAGGAAACTTTGATTTTGGCCCGTAACCCGGATATTTCTGCCAAGCAGCTTCTTGGTTTTCAAACCAATGGAACGTTGGTCAGTCGGGATAATCTAATCGTTTTGGAAGATCGTCATATTCTGTGGGATAGTCCTTCGGAAGAGAGTGTCGAACAGGTCAATATCGTCTGACAAAGACACAGCGTCCAGACTTTTCCACTAGTCAAATTTTGGCGAAATCTCACCAACCTCAAGGATTGGGGCTGCATCAATGGATTCTGCGTCCATCATGGCCGCTAGGCGCTGAAGGCTTGAGACTAGTAGCGATTTCTCCCAGTCCTCAAGCCCGTCAAAGGACGCCAGAAACTCCGCCTGCAATAGCTCCGGCGCCGCTTCAAGTTTCTTTCGCCCTGCATCTGTTAGGACGATGTCAACGCTACGTCGATCTTCCTCGCTGCGAATGCGAGTAACAAGTCTGGCCTTGACCAGTCGATCAACAATTGACGTGATTGTCGCTTGTGAAAGATAGACAAGTCGAGCAACTTCGCTGGGCCTCGCGCTACCAGACTTACCTACCTGCTGAAGCACCAGCAACTGTGGTGCTGTCAGGCCAATGTCTTTAGCAAGCTTCTTTGAATGAAGATCGATCGCGCGGGTGATACGACGTAAGGCTACCAATACATCTTTTTGCTGTGTCATTGGGAAGGTTTAGGTTTTTCTGACGCCCAAAGACAAGCCTCTCCTTGATGTTGTCGGCGGACCTCAGTTGACGCCGATAATGCCTGTGAACTTTCTGTCACATGATCTCAAATACAGGATTCACTGACTATGCCCAAATGTCCAAGACTACGCGGCGGGATCAGCTTAAAATGAGGGTTCTCGTTTTGAGTCTCGCTCAATAAAAATCATAAAATCAGCAGATTAATGAGACCGCGTTTGAGCAAGTCCTAGTTGACCAAATTCATTGTCCAATTTGAAGCCGGACGAATATTGCGCCTGAGAGTGAGCTTAGCCCGGTTGTAATGATGTTAAAAAATCAAATCGGCGAAAAATAAGAAAATTCAGTTCGATGCGTTGATCCATTGATCGTCTGCATGAGCACTGAACATGGGGATACGGCTTTGGAAACTGGCAAAAAAAAACATGCGTAAATCTAATTCGTGGCTGAACTCGAGCGCCATAATTTTGCTCATGTCGCTCGCATCAACTGAGGTGTTGGGACAAACTGCCGAGCCCGATTCAGGTAATGAAAGATCAGACATTTCAGTCCTTATGGATGAGGTTGTGGTCACGGCACGCGAACGCAAAGAAAGTTTACAAGATGTTCCACTTGCCATAACCGGATTGAGTTCGGCACAGATTGAGGCGAAGAAAATTCGAAGCCTCGATGATCTGACTGTTGGCATTCCAAATGTTTCCTTTGACGATGTAGGTACAACGCCCGGGACGGCAAAATTTTCAATCCGCGGGCTTGGTATCAACAGTTCAATTCCTTCTATTGACCCAACGGTAGGGACGTTTGTGGACGGCGTATATATTGGCACGAATTCAGGTCTAGTTTTCGATATTTTCGATTTGGAAGGCATCGAAGTCCTCCGCGGACCCCAGGGCACGCTTTTCGGAAGAAACGTGACTGGTGGGGCAGTTTTGCTCAAAACAAAGAAGCCAGGCGATGAGGTCAAAACCCGCATTCAGCTCGCTTTAAAGGGCGGCGGTGATGGGGGACTTAATACATACATCAAGGGATCAGTGGGCGGTCCTGTAAGCGACGTATTGGCGCTCAAGTTATTTGCATATTTCAACGATGATCAGGGGTGGTTCGAAAATGATTTCGACGGAGAAAGGTTTGGGGCGCGTCAGCAATTAATGTTGCGCCCTATGCTCGTTTGGTCACCCAGCGATCAGTCGGAACTGATCCTGAGATATGAATATTCCGATGTTGATGGTGATGGACCCGCTGGGCAGTCCCATACGAATGGATCTGGCATTCCCGGATCACCCGCAAATTTTGAACGTGACAGTTTTAACTTCAGTATCGACAATAGAGGATATGTGGATGTTGAAACGCACTTCGCTACAGCTGAGTATAATCAGTCTGTTGGAGATAGCGGCCAGATCACCAATATTTTTGGGTATCGGAAGCTTTCTCAAGATACGCTCACAGATCTCGACGCGCAGCCTCTGACGCTGTTCGATGGTCGCTTTCAGCTGGAGTCTGAGCAGGTTAGCAATGAGCTCAGATATGCCGGGAAAATTGGTGAGGCTGTCGATATTGTTGCCGGGCTATATTACTTCAAGAACGACATCATATGCGCAGAAGGACGCAACATCTTTGGTGGCGCGTTAACTCAGGACGGTGGCGGGGAGTACTCTGTCGAGTCTTTCGCCAGCTTCGTCTCATCGGACTACGCGTTGAATGATGATTGGACTTTGTCGACTGGCCTTCGTTAAACCTATGAAGAAAAGTCAACCAGCATCGCGTCTTTAAGCGCAAATGTGAATTCGCCGTGTGATGTGGTGGTTGGGAATTGTGCGTTCGATTTCGTGGATTCTGAATCCTGGAATAGTCTGTCGCCAAAGATTGGCGTCAGTTACCGGGTCGATAATGACAAAAATCTGTATGCGAATTGGACGCGTGGGTTTCGTTAAGGCGGATACAATCTAAGAAACACGGCTGCCGATACGGTAAACTTTGGTCCAGGTCCGTTTGATCAGAAGCAATTCGATAGTTTTGAGCTTGGTTTCAAATCGGAATGGTCATCCGGACGCCTCAACGCGGCAGTTTTTCATAACACGGTTCAAGATATGCAGCGGGAAGTTCAGCTCGCAGATCCAACGTCCGGAATTGTTCAACTGGTCAGGAATACAGCTGATGCAAAGCTGCTAGGGGCTGAAATTGAAGGTCTATTTCAAATTTCCAGCTCATTGATTTTCGATTTTTCGCTGGGGTTATTGGACGCAAGCTACACCGAAGTTCTATTCGACCTTAATGGTGATGGTGTGATCAACGACACGGACAAAGACCTTAAACTTCCGAGGGCTGCGAATGTAACCTATTCGCTGGGACTTGTGTATGAGGCCGATATTAGTAGTTGGGGCAGTGCCTCGACGCGGCTAAACTACGCCTACAGAGATGCCTGCGCATTCACAGATGACAATCGGGACTTCCTTCTTGATCAGGACATCTTGAATTTGGGCTTTGATATCCGTCCAACGAATGCAAATTGGACTGTCTCCGTATATGGACGCAACCCCCGAGTGTACTCATCAATGACAGTGAGCATGCGGAAGGATCGACCCTCGTGAGTGCGATCGGCGACAAAATCATACGACCACACATGCCCTTTATTCTGTGGCCGGAGACGAACGCAGGAGCCGTCGTTAAACCATAGTCTGCCGCGTTTGGGTTGCTTCTGTGGAACCTTAAGCCCCTCGCGTCGCCAGATTCGTTCCACTCGCTTAATGTTAACAGTCCATCCGTCGCGACGGAGCAGAGCCGTAATGCGGCGGTAGCCATATCGACCATATTGCTCCGCTAAGCGGATAATATCGGCTGTCAGACGCGCTTCGTCGAAGGCCATAACCTTCAGCTTACGCTGTGTGGAACGATGCTGGCCGATGACCTCACATGCCCGACGCTCAGATACACCGAGCACATCGCGCACGTGGTCAACGGCCAGCTTGCGGCGCGAGGAGCTTAGAACTTTCCCTCAACAGCTTCCCTTAAAATAAGAGCATCCAGCGTCAGATTAGACACGACTTTCCGAAGCAGCTGGTTCTCCTTCTCCAAGTCCTTAAGCCGTCGTGCTTGGGGAAACTTTTAACCCTCCATATTCACGTCGCCATCGATAGTAACTTTGTTCTGAAACCCCGAGTGATCGACAGATAGTCCCTGTCTTCTCGCCTTGAGCTAGCCGAACCTCAGATTCCCTCAGCATCGCAATGATCTGTTCAGGTGTGTCGCGTTTTTAGCCATCGTGTGCTCCTTCAAGCGCAAAATAGCCAAAACTCTAACTTTGATAATGGATCACTTTTAAGGGGGCAGGCCAGTATTGTTAAACCTATACTCCTCAAAAAGACGAGCGATTATTTCGTAAACTGAACCTTTGCCGCGCCAGTTTTGAATTTGAAAGTCCGCCAAGTCTTGTGGGTTGTAAACTATTGCGCGCAGTCCGTCGCATCTCAGGGTTGAATGATTTTTCTTAGCTTACCGCAGGGTTACGAGACTCTCTCCATCGCGTGAGCCGCGTTGTCCGAAGCGTGTTTGTCGTACAAGATGTGAGACGCTTATACGCAATCCCTCATGCCCTAGGGTTATTTAGCGCGACGCAAGTCGTTAAGTCTTGTTGTGCCTAGCAAAATCAGGGCGATATTGAAAAGAAGCACAATGAATAGTGCGGGGAGGCCACCGAGATTTGAGAGCATTTTTATACCGTCTATTCCTGACAGAGATGTCATTATCAACGCTGCAATTCCGACGGCACTGGCCCAAATGAATTTGACGAGGATATTGCCCTTTCCCTCAATATTCTCATTCCCGTCTTTGGCACATAAATTTGCGATGACATCCGTGTTGGAGTCGGCCGCTGTGACATAAGATATAAACGAGACGCAAATAAATAATATGGCAACGGGCAGAGCTAAAGGCAGTTGCTCAACAACCTTGTATAAAACGTGATCAGGTCCCTGGGTATCCAGCACGTTTTTTAGAATTCCCGGCTGGGCCTTTTCAAGGTTCAGAGCGGTTCCTCCGAAAATTGTCATCCACACCATTGAGAATAGAGCTGGCAGGAGGAAATTCACAGCCAAATAGGCTCTGACCGTATAGCCCCTAGAAATTTTTCCCAGAAACAAAGCGGTAAGCGGGGCCCATGCCAGCCAGTTGGCCCAGTAAAATACAGTCCATCCGTTGACCCAGTCTTTGTCATTGAACGGATCTAGTAAAAGCGAGCGGGGTAAAAATTCAAAGACGTACTGACTCAAAGATGAGGCTCCCAAAGTCAGGACATCCCAAGTCGGCCCCGTGACCAAAACAAACAGCATGAGTCCGATGAAAATCTTGGCATTGATGTCAGACAGGACACGAATACCCTTGTGCAGACCGCTGGCGGAGGAGAGAAAAAAGGAGGCCACTATTGCCAGTGCGACACCGGCCATAAGTATAGGCCCGGATGTCAGATGAGTTACCCGTTCTAGTCCGCCGGAGATGGACATAATACCTACGCCCAATACGGCTGTCAGTCCGAACAATAAAGAGAGCAAGGCGAGCCCATCAAGAATGTCGGCCCCTCTCTGCGGAACGGGCCGCCCCGTTAAAATCGAAAGGGGCGACGATAATGAAAACGGTTTTTTCATATTGTAATAAACAAGGGCGAAAGTCAGACCCGGGATGGTGTAAATTGCATAAGGCGTAAAAGCCCAATGCATAAACAGCGTCGTCATGGAAAACCGGGTTGCCGCCTCCCCGCCAGGATCGACAGGCAGGCCGCCCGGAAAATACAAATGGTAGATAGGCTCTGCAGTCGCCCAGAACAGAATGCCGATCGCAATGGTCGTCGTGAGCGTGATAGCGAGCCAGTTCCACCGGGATAATAGCGGTTTCGCATCCGGTCCGCCAATCCGTACTTTGCCAATCGGGGATAAAGCCGCCCAAAGACAGGTCAACACAAAGGTAAAAGCGCCGAAGGAAAAAGCATGCGGGAACACGGCCAAAATCCAGTCATTAATCGCTGACGTCACCGTTAAAAAACCGGAAGGGTAGGCCAGACTCGTTATGACGAGCAGAATAAAGACAATCAGCGGCAGCAGGAAAACGATCGGGCGGACGTTTAGCAATTTCACAATGCTATACCTTGAGGGTTGATGCGTTTAAGAAATAGAGGATCAAATTAGAGTCTGGCCCGCTCTATCGCTGCCTCAATCTGAATGATCGCGCAATCAAAAACGGCGTCAAGCTTGCGGGGCGCATAAATCGAGAGTTCTGTGCAGGCTATAACGATGGGAACGAACTGGCTTGTCTCAACCACTGTGTTTCGGAAAATCTCTACATCCCCCGCTGTTTCTTCGCCCGCGTAAACCTTGCGCCGAAATTCATCCACTTGATCACCAATGTTTTGGGTCAGCGCGATGTGGTCAATTTTCTTCCCTGCAAGAGCCTTCGTCCAATAGGGTGAGGCCATTGTATAGGATGAGCCGAGAACGGCGACTTGCTCGGTCCCTGCTCCGGAGAGTTGTTTGAGCGTTTCTTCAACGGCATGACTGACATTAACAGGCAAATTAGATGTGTCCAACCGGTCTAAGGTTTCGTGTAAGGTGATGTTTGGAATTATAGCGACGTCACATCGGCCTAGCGAACCCAAACCTTCTAATAGGAAGGGCTAGAGTATGTGAAAATCGTCCGGTAGGTGGGCATTGATGCGCGCGAAGTCCATCGGGTGGCTGACCCCATTAACACCCGCGGCTCCCGATAGGCGTTCAATTTCTTGGAGGTAATATTTGGTGCTGCGCGCTCCTAAACCCAAAACGCCAATGCGTTTGTTCTCATTCACTGCCGAACCATGACAATGTCGAGAAAATAATTCCGGGTGTCGCGCAAGACATCCGTGATTTTAAAAGGTGTTTCTTGAATTATTTTGTCGATGATTTCGCGGCTATATTTGCGCGACAATTCCGTCTTGATTTTCTCGCCCTTCTCAAAGGTGAAACTTTGGTTCAGCGCGGCAATATGAATGGTTTGGTCCGTCAAACTTTCTATGAAGCTATACGTCATGCCTGTATCTTCTGAATATTCCGGCGCATGACGGAAAGCGCTTATGTCAAAATTGCCGCCAAGCTCCCGGTTAATGCGCGTGAGAAGATTCAGATTAAATGCAGCGGTCACCCCGGCTGAATCGTTATAGGCTGGCAATACGATCTCTTCCGGTTTTATTCGGTCGACCCCAAGCAAAAGCCGGTCATTTGACTTTAAATAATCAGCGAGCGCTTCCATAAACAGGACCGATTTATCATCTGTCAAATTTCCCAGATTGGATCCCAAGTAGAGAACCACACGCGGCGTTTTGGTCTCATAAAGAATATCGAGCTGCTCAAAATAATCGCCTGTTTTTGGCTTAAGGTCGAGCGCAGGCAAATGTCTGCTAAGGCTAGCGCTCAACACCTCGAGTACGTTGGGGGAGATATCAACCGGAACGTAGGTAAAGTTGTAACCGTCCTTCAACAAACCTCTAAGCAGATGGACTGTTTTCTGTCCGTCTCCCGCGCCCAATTCGACCAACTCAAAATGTTGGCCCGGATCTTGTCCAAGAGCTTTTATTAGCGCACCAGTCTGTTGCGCGAAAATCTCCATCTCCGCACGTGTTAAATAATATTCTGGCAAGTCCATGATTTCCATGAAAAATTTATCCCCGGTAGCGTCATAAAAATACTTCGACGGCAGGGTTTTGGGAGTGGCGCTTAGTCCCTTGCTCACATCCTTGGCAAATAGATCGCTGACATCTCGCGCCAAACGCAGACCTGAGAATTGCCACCGCTTATCAGGGTGAAAGAAATTGCGGTAACTTGCGCGGATGTGCCCGTCGGGGGTCACGCAGGAGCCGCCTTTAAGCACCATCACATTACTCATAAATTTCCCGTTATACTCACCTATCGTTCCGTCTGCTGGTTTGAATCCGGGATAGGGCACGAACGGGCTGGCCGTCCATTCCCAAACGTCTCCGAATAGCCCCGACATTTCATCGCTGTGCGTGACTTGCGGCGCGGGTCGCAGACGACCGGAATTCAAAAAATTGCCTTGAACCGGTTGCGCTTTGGCAGCGTATTCCCACTCTGCCTCTGTTGGCAGTCGCGCACCGGCCCAGCGGGCATAGGCGTCGGCTTCGTAAAAGCTGATGTGAGTAACAGGGGCAGCGTGGTCAACAGGTTGAGCGCCGCGCAGGGTCATGCTCCACCATTCGTCGTCCTGCTTGAACCAGTATGCAGGTGCTTTCCAACCATTAGACTGCCGGGCATCGAACCCGTCCGATAACCAGTGAGAGGGGTCATCGTAACCCCCAGCCTCAACAAATGAAATCCATTCGGCGTTCGTTACGCAGCGCTGGGACAATTCAAAGGGGTGAACGATAATATCGTGGGATGGGGCCTCACAATCAAAATGAAAATCTGGGCCAGTATAGCCAATTTGTGTTGTACCGCCGTCGAATTTCTTCCACCGGCTCTCCCCAATTTTGCCTTCATAAGCCAATGGCATTGACAGGCGATAGTGGGGGCGCACTGGATTTTGGGCAAACAAATGCAATATATCGGTGAGCGCGAGCTCCTGATGTTGTTCTTCATGGGCTAACCCCAGAGGTAGTAATTCCATGGCGCGCGGGTTTTCTTCAGCAATCAAGCTTTCCATGTGTTTTGTAACATGATGTCGGTATTCCAAAACCTGGTCCAGAGTTGGCCGCGTAAGCATTCCCCGGCTAGCTCTATCGTGACGCTCACCAATACCGTCGTAATAGGAATTAAATAGATATGAAAACTGGGGATCGAAACGGGCGGCCTCTCCGTGCTCGGGCGCGATGACGAACTCTTCATAGAACCAGCTTGTATGAGCCAAATGCCATTTCATTGGACTGGCATCTGGCATTGATTGGACGGTGGCATCAGCATCGCTCAAACCCTTCGCCAGGCCTTCCGTTTGCCCGCGGACTCGGCGAAACCGGAGCGATTCATCACGCGGCGCGGATGTGCGTCGCGAATTCTGTGATGGCGTGGCGGGCATTTGCGATCCTGTATTCGTAGGTAATCTTATACGTTACAATTGGTAGCAGGCTTAATTGTTCCCAGTCATATCATACGTTGTCGCCGAATAACGAATTCGTTATTTGTTTCGACAGCGTTCCAGCGTCACCGTAAGATACTTAGGAGGCACTTATGTCTGAATCGCCCGATAAACCTGACTATTCTGGACTCTCTGCAGTCTTCATAAATACAACGCTTAAACCCTCCCCTCATTCAAGTCACACTGATACGCTTATGAATGTCGTGCGTGAAATTATGCGCGGAGCCGGGGTCGAAGTTAAGACTTTCCGGAGTGTCGACCAAGATATTGCGCCCGGTGTTTACCCGGATATGACAGAGCATGGTTTTAAAACCGACGCTTGGCCTGAAATCGGCGAAGCAGTGCTAGCCGCGGATATTCTTGTACTCGGAACACCCATCTGGCTCGGCGAAGTGTCATCGGAATGCCGGAAAATAATTGAACGGCTCTACGCACATTCGGGTGAACTCAACGATAAAGGGCAATATGTATTTTACAATAAAGTGGCCGGGGCAATCATTACCGGTAATGAGGACGGTGTTAAACATTGTGCCATGGGTATGCTCTATGCGCTGGCCCATATCGGATACACGATCCCGCCTCAGCCCGACGCTGGATGGATTGGAGAAATTGGACCTGGGCCGTCTTTCGGCGACAAAAAGGATGACGGGAGCCGGGTTGGCTTTGACAGCGAATTTACCGCGAGGAACTCGACCTTTTTGGCATGGAACTTAATGCACGTCGCTCATTTGCTGAAAGCGGCAGGCGGCCTCCCCGCCTACGGCAATAGCCGGAAAGCCTGGAATGATGGGGCTCGCTTTGATCACACCAATCCCGAATATAGATAGCAGACGCTCATATGCATCTCAATTCTTGATGCAGGTCACAGACTTTATCTTGAACGTGACCTCGCATTAGACTGCAAAGCGTAGTATAGCTGTCTATCCAGAACGATATAAAAACTGTGTCCTGCCATCGAGGCTCCGAGGTCATTTGATGCACGACTGGCGGAGTTAAACCGATTCTCAGATGACACGAACGATGGCGCTGTTCAAAGAGGGCCCTGATAATCATCTTTCAGTTCTTGTACTCAGTGTAAAGACGCCGGCGGACGTGAACTCTATATCCTAGTTAACTGACGAAAGCGTTAAAGTACTGTGTAGTGCATTTAGTAGCCGCACCAAATAACTTTGCCCGCGGATATCTTTTTTACTATTGAACCTAGCGTATAAATTAAGGTCTATCGTTAACGTTCGCTTTGAGGATGAAGCAACGATTTGCGAGCGTCTTAAAACGCCCAAAGTAAGACTCTGACCACAGTCTGAATATGGCCCGAATTGGACATTAAGCATGAAACCGTTCTTGCCATAAAAGCGGATGCTCGCGGCAGTGTCTGACGTGTCCGTCTTCATATAAAATGAGACAGATTTGAGCCTGAGCTAAGCGAGGGTTTGCTCACCATTGGTGTTGTTATTTAAGCGGCTGCTTTGCGATATTGCAACCGTCGATGTTCGATCGTTTTAGCCTTGATCCTTTCTCTGCGTTTGATGATGGATTGAGCCCGCCCGAAGTAGACGTCGGCAGGTGTGACGTTTTTCAAGCTCTCGTGATAGCGCACATGATTATAATGCTCCACGAAGGCTTCGATCTGTAACTCCAAGTCTCCCGGCAGGAAGTAGTTTTCCAATAGAATACGGTTCTTGAGCGTCTGATGCCATCTCTCGATTTTACCTTGGGTTTGCGGATGATACGGCGCTCCGCGAACGTGGCTCATATCTTTGTCTTTGATATAATCGGCCAGCTCCACAGAGATGTAGCTCGCGCCGTTGTCTGACAGTAGCCGTGGCTTATGAACTACATTCATCTGACCGCAGCCCGACGCCGTGAGCGCCATGTTCAGCGTGTCAGTGACGTCGGACGTCTTCATCGTCGTGCAGAGCTTCCAGCTGATGATGTAGCGCGAGAAGTCGTCTAGGATCGTCGATAAATAAACCCAGCCCCAGCCAATGATCTTGAAGTAGGTGAAGTCAGTCTGCCACATTTGATTGATGGCCGTCGTCTTGTCGCGGAACTCACTGGCAGCCTTCATCACAATGAAGGCTGGGCTGGAGATCAAGTCATGGGCCTTTAAAAGCCGGTAGACCGAGCTTTCAGACACGAAGTAGCGCTTAGTATCCGTAAACCTGACCGCAAGCTCACGGGGCGATAGCTCTGGTATGTCGAGGGCCATGTCCAGAACGTCACTCCGGATCTTATCCGGTATTTTATTCCACACACGTCCTGGGTGAGGCGCGCGATCGACAAGCCCATCTTCTCCGTGTTCCAGATAGCGATCATACCAACGGTAGAATGTGGGCCTCGGAATGCCCAGCTTATCGAGTGTCCATTTGGCGGGGCGCTTTGAGCGCTCCACCAAGCGGATGATCTCGAGCTTTTCTGAGGCTGGGTATCTCATTCGTCGTCGCCCCCATCCCCGATCATGCTTTTTTTAAGCAGGCGAAGCTCCAAAGTTTGCTCAGCGATAACTTCCTTCATGTTCCGAGCTTCGGACCGAAGGCTCTTAACTTCAGATGTGTTGGCTTGGCGGACAATATCTCCGGCCAACCGCTTCTTACCGGCCTCCATAAAGTCTTTGGACCATTTATAATAAACGCCTTGGGATATGCCCTCTTTACGGCACAACTCGGCAATGCTGTCCTCGCCGCGCAGGCCATCCAGCACGATGCGGATCTTCTCCTCGGCTGAGTACTGCTTGCGCGTCTTCCGCTTGATGTCTTTAATCGTCCGCTCTCCGGACGTCGTTTTAGTCTGTCTCATGCTTCACTCCATAAGGATGAAGATGAACAAAAACCCTCGCTTAGCCCAGACTCAAATCTGTCTCATAGGCGCTGACGTCAGACAGTGTAACAGGGCAACTAGAAGCGAAAGCCGTGGCAGGTAAGCAAGCGAATAAAATTATTGCCAAGGAGCTTTGTAATTTCATGCTTAACAACCGTTACAGTCCTGTTGAATGATGTCTTTGATAGTTACGTATAGATAAGTCTCCCCCACATTCCCCGATGCGTCCGTTACAGTAATTCTGCAATTACCCCTTGTTTCACTATCGACCGAAGGTGTGGTTACCACAGCCGAACCATATTCAAGACCCATTGTGCATGTGGCTACTGGCGCTGGTAGTGAGGCGGAATTATCGGAGACTGATATGCTTATTCCATAACGAATGTTTTCGGGAAGTTCGAGTGAGGAAGGTGCTATTGTAATTACCGGTGCTTGGGTGTCACCATTACTCACAGACGGACTACTTCCTTCTCCATCACCACCACAGCTTACCAAGCAAAAGGCCGCAAAAGAGGTCGGCAAAATCAGTTTGAAGAGGCGCATTTTTATCTACAGTTTCCAGTATCAATTTCTAAATACCTTTGGGCGCGTGCCTGTGTTCCCCGTTCATATGCCTGGCTTTCTGACCCAAGGTTTTCATCTAAAATTTTTGGCACAAGCATTGTGAATGATTGCCCCCAATTAACACCTTCAAAAATTGGCAAAGTGTTTTGAACAGGTCTGTTTGCCTGAAAAACCCTTATCAAAGCTGTGTCCTCTAAATCATTCCTCTCCGTATTACTTAATGAAATACGTTCTCGAATCAGAATTCTATTTTGCTGAACCGTTCCTGACGTAAGAACGAAGCCCGTCGTGCCGTCATTTTGTAAATCTGAATCTGTAAAAGTCTCACCTGTTATATAGTTTTCTCGATCATCATATAGCTGAACAGATATGCTTAGGTCCTCCTTTGAAGAGTATGTGTCGAAGGTAAAATCTACTTGAAAACGACCATCGCAACGCATGTGGGAGTTGGATGAGCTTACAAGGCTAGGAAGAGCCTTAGACGCTGCAATTCTTAGTGCCCGTTCGTTGTTGTCGGGGTCGGCTTCTTTTCCAACTCTTGAATATAAATAAGCGACGGGGTCTACAGTTACCTTATTATTGTTTGAGGGACTATCAGCGCCACAAACCGGCCTATTTTGCTCTCCAGCAATCACCTCGATATGCACATGCTCACGAGAGCCTCCAATGCCTTCATCCCCCTGTATGCCAAGTTCGTCACCAATTCTTACTTCGTCGCCCGTATTTACATATATACTCCGCGCATGAAGATAAATTACAGTTCTGTTGGTCTGTTCATTGAAAACAGCAATGGTGCCTAAAGAGCCCCCTGAGTTCGTAACGATACCACTATCTACTGCAAAAAATGGTTCGCTCACTGTAGTTCCAACAGAATTACGAGTTTGAATATCCACCCCAGCATGGCCGCCTTTTACGCTATGACTGCAATACAGACCCGAGTTCGAGAGAGCAGTATTGTCACTGACAGTATCGGTAGATGCCCGCCAAGTATTATAGTCGTAATTCAGGCTAGATCCGTCTTGCGAAAATAGAACCTCGGCTATTGCTTCTCGTGCTTCTGTTCGTGTCACTCCTAAATCTGCATGTGTTTGAGCAAACGCAGATTGAGTTTGTAACAATGATATAGAGACTGCAGTAAGCAATCCAAAGTGATAACGTTTCATTCCCAAAGTTTAGACCTTTTTAAAAAAATAGTCAAAGACAGCCTTGTCATTAAAATTGATGTGCCCCTAGCTTTGTAGACACTTTGGTCCTTCACATTGCTGCCAGTTCGAATTGGACGGGCGACAGCATCCCGTTGTTAGCATGACGACGCTTCGGATTATAGAACATCTCGATATATTCAAACACGTCCTGCCGTGCGTCGGCTCTGGTTGTGTAGGTCTTCCTCCGGATCCGTTCTGTTTTGAGAAGGTGGAAGAAGCTCTCCGCGACCGCATTGTCGTAACAGTTCCCTCTACGGCTCATACTCGGGACGAGCCCATGGGCATCGAGGAACGACCGCCATTCCTGACTGGAGAACTGCGACCCTTGATCAGAATGCACAACGACGCCCGATGCTGGCCGACGCCTCCAGATGGCCATCATGAGCGCGTCGAGAGCGAGCTTCGTGTGCATCCGCGGCTGCATCGACCAGCCCACGACTTTACGTGAAAATAAGTCGATGACGGCAGCCAGATAGAGCCAGCCCTCATGCGTCCGGATATAGGTGATGTCGGTCACCCATACCTTGTCTGGCGCATCCACATTGAAGTCCTGCTGGAGGTGGTTGGCTGCCACGACAGCCGGCTTGATGCCGTACTTGCCCGGACGGCGACGATAGCCCACCTGGGCTCGTAATCCCGCAGACTGCATGATCCTGGCGACTGTGTTAGGGGCGCATGGCTCACCGGCGTCCATGAGGTCATGATGGACCTTACGGTATCCATAGACCCCACCACTCTCCAACCATGACTGACGCGCCAGCTTGCCGAGTCTTGCTCGTCGCACGGCCATGGGCTTCGTATCGGTCTTCGGCCAAGCGTAGAAGCCACTCGCATGCACGCCGAGAACACGACACATCGGTCGCACCCTGAACCTACCCCGATGATCTTGGATGAACGCGTACTTTATCGCGACTGGGCGGCAAAGTACGCGGCGGCCTTTTTTAGGATATCACGCTCCTCGGTGACCCGCTTCAGCTCGGCCTTAAGAGCCTTCAGCTCGTCGGTCTCCTTGGACCGCTTCGTGCCCTTGTCGCCGTACCGCTTCGTCCAGTCATAAAGAGACTTCGTGCTGACACCGAGCCTTCCGGCCACCGAGGCCACACTGTGACCCCTCTCGACCACCTGCGAGACCGCCTCGCGTTTGAACTCTTCCGTGTATCTGATCCGTGTACTCATGGGATGCTCCTTGCTTCCACTTTTACGGACCAAAGTGTCTACAAAGCTAGGGGCACATCAAATATCGTCATTGATCGAATTAGAATGCGGGAAGGTTTTTCACTGTTGAAGTCTCGATAATTGTGGTAAGGGTAGAAAAGGAGGATGCACTATGCTTGTTAAAACAAAACGCGAATGTGAAACCGAAATCAAAAAAAATGATACGGATTACGGAAACCCTGTATTGGATAATTTTAAGAAACGAGGGTCAAGGAAATACATGAAAGAGGGTATTGATTGCGGCGCACGCTATACACGCTACTCCAAGATTGCCACTACAGAGGACGAGTAAATCCTAAGTAAACTCGATCAAGGATTTAGGTTCCCAACAGTTCTGCTGGTTCATCCAGTCGGGACAACTTGCAATATAAGTTGCTCTTACTGCTTCCATCGATTTACTGACATGAAGGACTTTAGTAGAAAAATGAAGGCTGAAACCTTCATAGACTTCTACCGAAATTGGATTAAAACTGTTCCCGACGGCCATCCGTGTGAAATTATATGGCACGGAGGAGAGCCAACGCTTATCGGTCGCGAATTTTTTGTAGAAGTTCTTCGTGAGTGCAGAGAAATTACTCCGCCAGAAAAGGAAGTATCACACTGTTTACAAACTAACGCTGTAAGTATTGATCAGGCTTGGGCAGACCTTTTCCTAGAACACAATGTTTTAGTTGGAGTCTCTATGGATGGGCCTAAATGGCTGCACGACAAGCAAAGAATTAGGGAAAAAGGGCAAGGCACATTCGACCAGGCAATTCGCGGGTATAAAATTCTTGAAACATCAGGCTTAGATGTAGGTATTGTTGTTGTTGTAAATAAATCTAACGTCAATTTGCCTCGTGAAATTTTTGCTTTCATGCAAGAATTTGGCATTAAACGCATTCAGCTAAGCCCCTGTCTTGAGCTCGTTGAAGACAAAGATCCTTACTCAATAACCCCAGAGGCGTATTCTGTATTTATCAAGCAACTGTTTGAGACATGGGTTGCATCAGGTGACCCGGATGTAAGCATTGGGGTCATTAGCGACTTCATAGATCATTTGCATAGCAACGCCCACTACAACTGTATGTTAAGCGACCGTTGCCATAATTTTGCAGTTTTAGATCATACGGGCCATGTCAAAACTTGTGATGGTATGGGAACCAGACAGGTTGATTTTGGAGACATTGGTCTCGACCCGGCAAATTCATCGTTCAAAGAGGCATGGAAAAAGCACCATGATGATATTTCAACGACACGCACTGAAAATTGCTCTACATGTGAATGGGTCGATATTTGCCACGGAGGCTGCCCTTATCATTGGCCTGATGACGGAGTTGCTAAAACCGCATTCTGCTCGGCTCACAAAGACATGTTCTCGTATATGGCAAATAGGCTGACTGAATTACAGCACTGATTTACGGCTTACGTCGAACATACGTTTAAAAAACAGACACAATTTGATGCACTACAATAGCCGTTATTACAGTTTTGTTATGCATCAAGAGCGTTCAACTCATCTCCAATCTGCGCCCTAACTCAAAATAGCTTAGACCTTACAGTAGTTACCAATTCGAGACCCTTCTTTATAGCGTAGCTAAGTATTGGTGGCGTAGGCAGAAGAATAATTGGAAGCGTTCTATTAGGTAAATCCATCGAAACAGGGACTGTTCGTTGTGCCACAATTTTTAATTACTACGTGCCACAAAATTAAATTTGACAGACGTAAGTAACTGTTTTATATATGCTTTTCCGCTCGGCGCTGTGCCGTGGCTGGTCATCGTGAAGGCTCCGCCTGCGACACATGCGTGGCTGTCGGATTCCGAGCGCGAATATATTCTTAGCGGCCAAATCAATGAGGATTGCGACGGTGATGGTACACCAGACGGCGGATATAACCCCGGTACGACCGAGCTGTTGTCGCGCAAGGAAAGCTGGGGCGTCATCATCGCCTCTGCCGCAATCGATCCGATCTGGTGGCTCTTCATTATATGGATCCCGACCTATCTTTTTGAGGTCCACGGGTTTGACATGAAGGCTCTCGCCGCGACGGGCTGGCTGCCTTATGTTGGCGCGATGTTCGGTGCTTGGTTTGGTGGGCTGCTCGCTCAGAACCGCTTGGGCGCGGGCTGGACAGTCAACGCAACGCGAAAGCTGACGATCACTCTCGGCTGCCTAATCATGCTGCCTTGCCTGCTGCTACTCGCCGTACCGGCCTCGCCGGCGGTGGCGCTGGGCCTGATGTTTCTTATCCTGTTCGGCTTCCAGACTGCGATCGGTAATGTGCAGACCTTGCCCAGTGATCTGCTCGGCAACCGCACGGTCGGAACCTTGTCCGGTTTTGCTGGCATGGCGGCGAAGTTCTCAGCGGCTGGCCTGACCTATCTTATTCCCTGGCTGACGCTGGGCGGCAACTACATGCCCGCATTCATCGTCGGCGCAGGACTGGCGCTCACGGCGATCGCGGCCGTTTGGTTCCTGTGCGGCGACATCAAGCCGCTGAAGCCCAAACTCACTCATCACTAGGTCAATTCTCACAACTCGCCATCACAGCGTTGTTGGAAAAATAGCATGCGAAGGAACATATAATGTCTAAACCAACTATCGGCTTTATCGGTCTCGGTCTTATGGGCGGTAATATGGTCGAGAACCTGCAAAAGCGGGGCTATCCGGTTATTGTCATGGACCTCAATAAGGAGGCGATCCAACGGGTGCTCGACCGCGGAAATGCGCGCGAAGCCAGTTCGCCCAAGGAGCTGGCGGAACAGAGCGACATTGTCGAGTTGTGCCTGACGACATCGGCCGTCGTCGAAAAAATCGTCTATGGCGAAGACGGACTGCTCGCGGGGATGAAACCCGGCTCAGTCCTGATCGATTTCGGCACATCCATTCCGGCCTCCACAAAGAGGATCGGTGCGGACCTTGCGAAGAACAATGTTGGTATGCTCGACGCCCCCCTCGGCCGCACGCCCGCCCATGCCAAGGACGGGTTGCTCAATATTATGGCAGCGGGCGATAAGGACACATTTGAAACCTATAAATCTGTCCTTGAAGAACAGGGCGAGAATGTCTTTTACCTTGGCGACTTGGGCGCGGGCCATACCACCAAGCTGATCAACAATTTGGTAGTGGGTCAGTTTGAAATAGGGTAATAGCGATAAGGATCGCTTGCATATCCTTCACCCCTCCGTTCGACCGACCCCCTTAGGGCAAGCTCCGTCCAGACGGTATTGAAGTTTTGCTGATAACCTTTTTCGCCATGAACCGCTTGAGCCAGTTCAAGTTCAGTCCGGCCCGGACCTTTCTTAATCAGGTATTCAAAAACATCGACCTTATTCATTTTGTTTCCTTCCGCTTCTTATAGGAACCGCGTTTCTTAGGCGCTTTGTCTTCTTCCGCTTCGATCAAACGCACAACGTCTTCCATTTCCCACAGTTTCTCAGTGACTCCAGCCGCCATAGCGGGTGTGAGTTTATTCAGGCTTTTGTGTTGCCGGACGAAGTTGTAATACATGAAGTGAAGCGAGATTGACGCCTCATGGTTTGCGACTTTCTTAGAAAAGCCATTTGTCAGACGCGTGAAACGGCGCATGTGCATCCGCATGGTTAGGTTCTGGCGTTCGACGTAGGACGTGCTGACTTTGTTGATGTCGGGATCACCTTCAACACGGCGCTTTTTGATGCCCGTGCATTCGGCGGGGCTGTAACGGCCCTTCATGCTGTCAGTCGCGCTACCATACATTTTGATTAGTTGGGCATAGTCCACATCTGCACCAAAGGCTTCCTCAACAGCTTCAAGATAAGCCTTATGGCCATCGGAGGTCAGTTGAACGCGGTTAGCAAGACGACTCTTTAAGTCGTCCATAAACGCCATTGCGTATTCGCTATCACGCCCACCGACCAACCACGACATGACCAGCTTGCTATCAGCGTCGATGGCCGTCCAAGTCCAAACATCGCCAGCAACATCAGGCGCGGCGGTAGCAGTCGCAACATTCTTTTTCTTGGCGTAAACAAAAGACCAGATTTCATCGACTTCAACTCGCGTTGTTTTAAGGTCGCGCAAGACTTCATTCTGATAGGCGCTACAGACCGCGCCAGCGTCCACAAGCAGCTTCGTGATGGTGTTCTTAGATTTACCTGTAACCCGCGCAACAGCGCGGATTGCCATGCCCTCACAGAGCATATTCAAGATTTGCGCACGCTCTGATGTTCCAAGTTTGTTCATGGTAACTGCATGCCAGAGCGAACGGTCAGTTTCAAGCGCTTTGTTTGAGTTTCACACAGAATAATGCAGGGTGAGTGATTCAGCGCTTGTTTTAGATTTGGAATTAAGTATGAAGGTGGAGCCGGGTTGCACCCCGGCTCCAGTAACATCCAACGGCAATGGAGGTTAGATTATGCTGAATAGAAGAGATTAAGACCCTCGCAACGTCCAGCGAGCGAGGGAAATCATGCCTATCCGCATGTTGCGTTCGGTGGCGGGAAACCGCTTCCGAACGACTTCCTCATTACAGAATCATAGAGGAAAGTTCAATGACAAATGATCCTTATTCGGCAGTTATTGCCGATCTTGTCGCCAAGCGTGACCAATTAGACACAATGATAAACAACCTCCGCGCTATGGCTAGCGGTGGTATCTCAGTTAACCAAACCGCAACGCCAGTTGACCGTATTATGCAGAACGAAGACTCTTCTCCTGCTCCTTCTGAGGGGCAGTTTTTGGGTATGAGCATCGTAGAAGCCGCTGAAATTACTTTGCGCTCTGCCCGCCGAAAAATGAAGGTTGCGGAAATTGCTGAGTTATTAGAGGCTGGGGGGATGGAGTTCACTAGCGCAAGCGTAACGAACACAATCGGCTCTGTCCTAAATCGTCGTATGCACAAGCATGGTGACATAGTTTCACCAGATCGAGGTTATTGGGGTCTCAAAGAATGGTATCCCGGGCGGACTTTTGGAAAAAAATCTAAGGAAGATGAATCTGAAACTAAGTCTGAGACCAGCGAGCTTTTGCAGCCTTCTTCGCAAGAGAATGTCGTTCCGATGGGGAAAGTTGTTCTACCCGGGATGGACCGCCCTTGAGGCCACCTTTGCGACCCGACTCTTGTAGTTTGGGGTTTTTATAGCCTGTAGGTGCGTCATCTTCTTCACCCGTAGCTATATCAACGATTAACTTCGCAAGTGCGTTTGGATCGCGCGGTCTCTTTCTTAATTTGCTCATACCATCATTATACAGGCTAAATTGTGTTGTGCTAGGGGTCGATTTCAAACTGACCCACTACCAACAATTTCATGGGCATGACGACCGTTTGCGCGATGAGTCAGGCCTTTGCTGTTGCCGAACTTGCGGGTGTGGACCGCCAACAGCTTTACGAAATCATGTCGGCTGGTCCGTCTAATTCGCCTTTCATGAAATTCTGCAAAAACTACGCGGTGGACGGCAATAGCGATCTCGGTTTTTCCATCAACAACGCCAATAAGGATTTGGGGTATTTCGTGCAGATGGTCTCGGATCTCAACTCCAGTTCGCGCATTGGGGAGGCGACCTCCGCCAACCTTAAAGCCGCTGTCGAAGCGGGTATGGGCGACGGTAATGTGCCAGAAATTTACAACATGTTTGTCGAGCGTGGCGAGTCTTAGGCGTCTCTGTCCAGGGACACATTGCTAATGTCACCTCAAGACATATCAGCTGCATTTCTTTCTGCCCGCCGGAAAGGTCTTGCGCTTGATAGCTATCCGGGCATCGTCCCAACATCGCTGGAAGCCGCTTACAGGGTTCAGAAAATCTCGATCCGGAACTGGGGTGAGCCTGTCCTTGGATATAAGGTTGGCGGTATCGGTCTGCAGTGGCGGGATCAATATCCAAGTCCGTGGTTGGCGGGGCCCGTCTTTCCTTCTGTTTTATACGTCGCCGAACAAGATAGGGTCTTGGAAGTGCCAGTTTTTATGGGAGGATTTGCGGCCTATGAACCGGAGCTAATTTTTCGGTTAAGGAACCTGGACGCGCCGCGCGAGATGATCTCATCTCTGGATGAGGCCAAATCATATATTGCCGACATTCATCTTGGTGCAGAGATCGCCAGCTCGCCACTCGCCACGCTCAATGAACTCGGACCGGGTTCGATTATTAGCGATTTTGGCAACCAAGCGGGCGTAGTTATCGGCCAGCAGATCGAGCATGGCTGGATTGACCGACTATCCGATATAGAGGTCGAGACGATTATTGACGGCGAATTGGTCGGACGAAGCCGCGTGAATGATGGTGATACAGGCCCATTGGGCGCACTCCGTTTTTTACTGAACCATTTGCGCGATGATCCGTCATTTGCCCCAATGGACTCCGATATCTGGCTTTCGAGCGGGGCAATTACAGGTGTTCATCAGGCATCCGTCGGATCGATATGCGACGTGCGTTACAAAAATCTGGGGCATATCAGAATAACAATGACCGCCCGCGATATGGAGCATTCCGCATGATTCCGAGAATTGTCACCTTCGGCGAATTGATGATGCGTCTCAGCACGCCTCAACTCGAACGTTTTTCACAAGCGCGTCAGCTCGACGTGTCTTTCGGGGGCGCTGAAGCCAATGTCGCTGTATCGCTGGCCATGTTCGGTTGCGAATCCCTCTTCGTTTCTGCCTTGCCAGACAATCCTCTGGGCGACCGTGCTGTGCAGGAACTCCGCCGCTACGGTGTGGATACATCGGACATTGTGCGCCCGGATGGTCGGTTGGGCACTTACTATATGGAATTTGGCGCCAATCAGCGTTCCGGTCAGGTTGTTTATGACCGCGATGGCTCCGCATTCTCAAAATTGGATAATAACGCTATCGATTGGCCGCCTATAATGTCAGGGAGCTGGTTCCACATTAGCGGTATTTCACCCGCTGTGAGTGAGACTGCGGCTGGTATATCGCTTGAGGCGATGATTGCCGCCAAGACCGCTGGCTTAACAGTCTCTCTGGATCTTAACTATCGATCGCTGCTCTGGAATTATGGAAAGACCCCGGCTGAGGTTCTCATTCCCATGGTCGAAGTTGCGGATATACTGATTGCTGGCCGCGGCGATTGTCAGCAGGCTCTAGACATTCATGGAACAGGAAATCCCGACGAAAATGTCTATTTTGAAACTCTGACACAGACCGTTATGGCCCGCTTCCCGAACTTGAAGAAGGTTGCCGTGACAATCCGCGATAGCCGTTCTGCCGAACACCATAACTGGGCTGCCTGTCTTCGGACAGCGGATGGAATACGTTTCTCGCGCCAATATGAAATCCGGGACATTGTTGACCGTGTTGGTTCCGGAGATGCTTTTTCGGCCGGACTGATTTATGCGTTAGTTACGGATATGAGCGACGACGATGCGCTGGAATTTGCTGCAGCCGCGAATTGTCTAAAGCATTCCGTCGTCGGAGACTTTAACCTCGTCAGCCGACAGGAAGTCCACGAAATCGCGCAAGGCGGCGGGCATGGGCGAGTGAAGCGCTGAGACGGCATTGTTAGGGGAAAGTGCGTTTGTAGCGATGTGCTAGGATCGGTCCATGACCAAGAACCCGTTTCGATACTTCAAAACGTCCCTGAAGTGATCCAACTCGCTGTGATGATGTATGTGCGGTTCCCGTTGTCCTTAAGAAACGTCGAAGATCTTCTGCATGAGCGTGGGATTGACGTCTGCCACGAGAGCATTCGCCTCTGGGTGGATCGGTTTGGGCCTATGTTCGCGAAAAAGATCCGATCAAGACGCTCGGCTTATTTAAGGGAGCACACACAATGGCAGTGGCACCTCGACGAAGGACATTGTCAGCTTAAACGGCTGCAGTCGAATTTCTAACAGACTCGTCCAACCCTAGACGCCGATAATTCCCGCCATTCTGCGAGCGACGCATCACGGAGCGATTTGAAACGAGCCCGACTTTCGAGGTGTCTCTGATGGTTGAAGTGATTATAGATTGATGCGTGGGTTGAGGTGAACTTCTGCAGCGTCGAGGTTTTTCTAAACCGTGTCATTGCATGCTCTCCTCGTCGGAACGGTCGATGTGAATTCTCGGCTCGATTATTGGCATATTGCTCTGTGTTCTGGCGGTCCTGATTGCCAATTTCGCGCATAGCAGCGCCGTAGGACCTGAGCTTGTCTGTGACGACCCTTCGCGGTGGACCATAGCGCCTCATCGCCTTCTTCAAGAACCTTAGAGCTGCGAGTTTATCGCGTTTCCTGGTGACGAAACATTCCAAGACCTCGCCCTCATGATCCACGGCCCGCCATAGGTAATGCTGGATCCCGTTGATCTTCACAAAGACCGCATCAAGATGCCATTGCCATTGTGTATGCTCACGCAGATAGGCTGATCGTTTCGAACGGATCTTCTTTGCAAAGATTGGCCCGAACCGATCGACCCAAAGTCGGATGCTCTCGTGGCATACGTCGACACCGCGCTCATAAAGCAGACCTTCAACGTTTCTCAGGGACAGCGGGAACCGGACATACATCATCACGGCCAGCTGGATCACTTCGCGGGATGTTTTGAAGTAACGAAATGGGTTTTGGCTCATGGAGTGACACTAGCACATCACTTCAAACGCACTTTCCCCTGACAATGCCTCCCAATCTGCTAACCTACGGAAAGAACCGTGTTTTCTGTGGAGGCTGGAGTTTGGGCAGTTCGCCCCAGAAAGGACTGGTGGAGCCTAGGGGAGTCGAACCCCTGACCTCTTGCATGCCATGCAAGCGCTCTACCAACTGAGCTAAGGCCCCGTCCGTTGGCCGTCCGATGAAACCGGGTGGCCGACTGATCGGGTCAGTCCTGTCTGTGCCCAAAATGACGCCTTGGGCGGCTTGAGGGCGGCGCGTCATAAGGCTGCGCCGCGCCGAACGTCAAGCGGGTTGTTGTGCCGGCGCGAAGGGAAATTCAGCCCCTCGCGCTGACGCATTAAATTCTAGGTGTCGAGTTCGATGTCATCGACGACGTCATCGTCATCGTCATCATCGTCGTCATCGTCGCCTTCTCCGGGCGGAAGGTCGTCTTCATCATCGTCGTCAGCGACCAAGGCGGCGTCTTCATCTTCGTCATCTTCCAGATTGCCGAAGTTCGGATTCTCCTCGTCGTCGCTATCCTTGGCGCCGCCGATAACAGCCACGTCGTCGCCGTCGAGTTCGAGCTCTTTGGCCTCTTCCTCTTCTTCGTCGATATCTTCTTCATCGACTTCGGTGGCGTCTGTGTTCTCGTCTTCGTCATCTTCGTCTTCCGGATCGGGTTTGGAAGATTTCAGTTGTGACGCGGGCGCGCTGCCCTGTTGATCTAGTTCGACAGGATCAAAGCTGTTCTGACACATCGGACAGACGGCTGGATTATTGTTGAGATCGTAGAACTTCGCTTCGCATTCGGGGCAAGCGCGTTTGGTGCCAAGTTTCTCGGCACGTTCTTCTTTTTTGGATTTGGCTGCGGCCATGATCGGATTCGCCTCGGGCTTAGATGGACGGTTCCGCCCTTTGCTGACTTGCAGTTAGGACGGGTCGGGCCTACGGCCCTGCTCCAGATGAATTGGCGGGTCTTTAGCGGTCCCGCGAACGCTGTCAACACGCACGACCGGGAACACACAGTGAGCATGCCCCAAACCGACAAATGTGACGCTAAAAGCTGCGCGAGTGGAGCCCTGAGCGGACACATCGTTGCACCGGGTGATAAGTCGATTTCGCACCGATCCATTATACTGGGCGCGATGGCGTCTGGCCGCACCACGGTGACGGGTTTGCTGGAAGGCGATGACATTCTCGCCACCGCTGGCGCGATGCGTGCGCTGGGCGCGACAGTGACCCGAACGGGAGAGGGCCGTTGGACCATTGAAGGCGTCGGCGCCGACGGTTTGCGAACGCCTGATAGGATAATCGATTGCGGCAATGCCGGGACGGGTGTGCGCCTGATCATGGGCGCGGCCAGCGCTTATGCGCTGGAAGCGACCTTTACGGGCGATGATAGTCTGCGGTCCCGCCCGATGAACCGAGTGTTGGACCCATTGCGCCAAATGGGTGTGCAAGCCGACGCTCAAGATGGTGGTCGGTTACCCTGTACGATTCGCTCTGACGGGGATCTCACAGCGATTGACTATGCCCCACCCAAAGCCTCCGCTCAGGTTAAATCCTGCGTGATGTTGGCAGGCCTTGGCGCGAAGGGTCGCACGACCGTGCGTGAGCTTCACCCGACGCGTGACCATACGGAGACGATGTTACGCGCTTTTGGGGTGCCGGTTCATTGTGACGGGACGACGGTCTCTATTGACGGTCCTGCGGCGCTCAGCGGCACCCATATCGATGTACCGGGGGATCCCAGTTCAGCGGCTTTTGCTATTGTCGCTGGCTTGATCGTGCCCGGATCCGATGTGGTTGTGGAAGGCGTGATGATGAATGCGCGCCGTACCGCGCTCTATGATGCGCTGCTGCAGATGGGCGCGGATATTCGCTTTGAGAATGAGCGAGAAGTCGGCGGCGGCGAACGCGTTGCCGATATCCGGGCCCGCCACTCGCGCCTCACGGGGATCATCGTCGATCCGACGCGCGCGGCTGACATGATCGACGAATATCCGATCTTGGCCGTGGCTGCTGCTGTTGCGGAAGGCGACACGGTCATGAACGGAATTCATGAGCTGCGCGTGAAAGAGAGCGATCGGATCGCGGCCACGGTGGCCTTACTGCGCGGGAACGGCGTTCAGGTCGAGGAACGCGAAGACGGTCTGAGCGTAACGGGTGGGGCGGTTCCCGGCGGCGGTGCGGTGCAAACGCATCACGATCACCGGATCGCCATGAGCGCGCTGATACTGGGTCTGGTCAGCGAACAGGGCGTTACAGTCGACGATGCCAGCATGATCGCGACAAGTTATCCAGACTTTTTTGATCATATGCGCATAATCGGCGCAGATATTAGTTGAAGGTGTGCAGCGCTGCGAAACGCAACATCTTGCCTATCTGAGCCCGTTTGAGGTGGCCTCAAGCCATTGAGTTTATGTCGAGCGCGGCTTAAACGCCCGCCGCAACCTCATTTCGCCTAGCCCTTTCCTTTCGGAGACCCGACATGGCCGACATTTACGACGTAATCATTATTGGCGGTGGACCAGGCGGCTATAATTGCGCCATTCGCTGCGGCCAACTGGGCCTGAAAGTCGCTTGTATCGAGACGCGCAAGACGCTGGGCGGCACTTGCCTCAATGTCGGCTGCATCCCGTCCAAGGCCTTGCTGCATGCGACCGAGCTTTATGAGACGGCTGACAAAGATTTCGCCGCCATGGGTATGAGCGCCAAAGTCAGCGCCGACGTGCCGAAAATGATCGAAGCGAAAGACAAAGTCGTAAACGGTCTAACGGCCGGGATCGAATATTTGTTCAAGAAGAATAAAGTCGATCACATTCGCGGCTTCGGCAAAATTGTCGGCAAAGGTAAGGTCGAGGTCGACGGTAAGACTTACGAGACCAAGAACATCGTCATTGCGACGGGATCCGAAGTCGCGTCTCTGCCCTTCATCAAGATCGATGAAAAAAAGGTCGTCTCTTCGACCGGTGCGCTCGACCTTCAGAGTGTTCCCAAGTCGATGATCGTCATCGGGGGCGGCGTGATTGGGCTGGAACTCGGCTCAGTCTGGCGTCGTCTCGGTGCTGAGGTGACTGTGATTGAATATCTGCCGCAAATCCTGCCCGGTATGGACGAAGAAATCCGCAAAACCTCGGCCCGTATCTTCAAGAAACAAGGCATGAAGTTCGAATTGGGCCGCAAAGTGACGGCTGTCGACGGCAAGGGCAAGACGGTCAAAATTGAGTCTGAGGCGGCTGCGGGCGGGAAAGAGAAATCTTTCGAAGCCGATGTCGTCCTTGTGGCAATTGGCCGAAAACCCTTCACGGATAACCTCGGGCTGGACAGCGTGGGCATCAAGACAACGGACCGTGGGTTCATTCCGACCGATCACTGGAAAGCCGCAGACGGCATTTATGCTGTTGGGGATGTGATCGAAGGGCCAATGTTGGCCCATTTGGCCGAAGAAGAGGGCGTCGCGGTCGCAGAGACGATTGCCGGACAGTCGGGTCATGTGAATTACGGTGCTATTCCGGGCGTGGTCTACACCTTCCCAGAGATCGCAACCGTCGGTAAGACGGAAGAAGAGCTGAAAGAGGCGGGTGTGCCGTATAAAGTTGGCAAGTTTCCGCTGACAGCGAATAGCCGCGCGCGCTGCAACCATGAAACCGATGGTCTGGCTAAGATATTAGCGCATGCCGAAACGGACGAAATCCTCGGCGGTCACATCATCGCGCCGGGCGCCGGCGATATGATCCACGAAATTTGTCTCGGGATAGAGTTCAGGGCAGCTTCGGAAGATATTGCCCGGACCTGTCATGCGCACCCAACCTTATCCGAAGCCGTCCGTCAGGCAGCGATGGATGTCGAAGGTTGGGCCATGCAGATGTAGGCCAAGCCTATCGGCTTGCCCTAGGAACTGCCAATTGGCGAAAGGGCTGCGCGCACAGCGAAGCGAGCACGGGGTCCTTTCGTCACCCACACCCAAAGCGCTCTATGCTGATAAGGAACTCGCTGTCGCTCGGGTCGCTTTGCGACGCTAATACAAAACCATCGTGCTCGCTTCGCTGCGCGCGTTGCCCTTGTATTGGGGCGATATCGCAGCTTCGCAAACGTTAACTGAGGAACATATCATGTCAGACAGAGTTATCATTGTTACCGGGGCGGCCAAGGGCATCGGCTTAGCCTGCGCCCAGCGCCTCGTGGGAGACGGCCACCGCGTCGTGCTCACGGATATGGATACGGATGCAGGTTTTCGTGCCGCAAAGGATCTGGCGGCGGATAATGACCGCGCCGTTTTCATCGAATCAGATGTGTCTGATCCGCTCAAGGTCCATAATCTGATTGCCGAAACTCTCTCGTCCTTCGACCGCATCGACGGCCTTGTGAATAATGCGGGTATCGCGCTGAAAGGCGGGTCGCTCGACATGTCGATTGAGGATTTCGACCGTAATATCGCCGTCAATTTGCGCGGTCCGTTCCTCGTCAGCCGCGCCGTCGCGCAGCACATGGTCAAGGAAATCGAGGATCGGGACGACCGCTCACGCCTCAATGAGCGCCCTTACGCTATCGTCAATATGTCGAGTATCAATGATACGGTCGCGATCCCGGATTACCTCGCTTACACTGTGTCCAAGGGTGGTTTGCGCCAAATGACACGCGGCATGGCGATTGAGCTCGCGCCCTATGGTATCCGCGTCAATGCGGTGGGACCGGGCTCGATCAAGACGGAAATGCTGGCCAAGGTGAACGCCGATCCGGCGGCGATGAATAAGATCTTGTCGCGCACACCGCTTGGGCGTCCGGGCCTGCCGGACGAAATTGCGTCCGTCACGGCTTGGCTACTGTCGGATGAGAGCAGCTACATCACCGGACAGTGCATTTATGCGGATGGCGGCCGATTGGCGCTGAACTACACAATGCCCCTCGCAGAAGGGTAGTTCAGCCTCTTAGGTTTGGAACGAATAAAGGGGCCGTCAGGCCCCTTTATTATATGCAGCGATGTGTCGGCGCGGTGCGCCGATCTAAGCCTTAAGTCTCTTGCGGTTTGAACAGGTTGGCGAGCGTTAGATCGGCCTTGGAAGTTTCCTCTATAGGCTCCGGCTCTGGTGCAGGTTTAAGCGTCTCGCCGCCTTCGACCTGATTCTTGGCGTCTTCCTTGGCTTTTTTCTCAGCCGCGACTTTCACGATGGCGTCGAGATCGACCTGGCTACAGAGGCCTAGGCTGACCGGGTCTTGCGGTTGGATCGTGTTGATTTTCCAGTGCGTGCGCTCGCGGATCGACTTGATCGTCGGTTTTGTCGTGCCGATCAGCTTACTGATTTGTGGGTCGGAAATTTCAGGGTGATTACGCACCAGCCATGCAATCGCATCCGGACGGTCCTGACGGCGCGACAGCGGCGTGTAGCGCGGTCCGCGCTTCTTCGGCTGGGGTAGCTCATCCGCATCGAATGTATTGGGCTTCATCGCGTAATTTGGATCTTTTTCAGCTTTCTCGATCTCTTCGCGTGAGACTTGGCCATTTGCGATGGGGTCTGCGCCGCGAATGCCTTGGCCGACATCGCCATCCGCAATGCCTTCGACTTCCAGAATGTGCAGATTGCAGAATTCGCTAATCTGTTTGAAGCTCATCGCTGAATTATCGATCAGCCAGACGGCGGTCGCTTTCGGCATCAAAATTTGTGTCATACTACTCTCTCCTTCGATACGCGCGCCATTGTGTTTCGCCCAAAGAAAAACCCCGCTCACTGCGGGGTCGGGGCGTCGATTTCGGCGCACTCACCTTATCGACAAATCGATAGGTAAGCGGTTAGAGCGGAATTGGCAAGGGATTGGGGCACGAGAGGGTCGAGGATATGGATGAATTAGCGCCAAAGCTGGACGACATTGCCACATATAGGATTGGAGACGATCTCTACGGCCTGTCTGTGCATGAGCTTGACGCGCGCATTCTGGCCTACACATCCGAAATTGAGCGCTTGCGAGGCGAATTGGATAAGAAAAACCGGGAGAAACATGCGGCGGATGCCCTGTTTTCCAAGAAGCAATGTTAAAGGCATGATTCGTTTTGGATTTTGCCACGAAATGGCGCGCCACTTGCAAACCTTCCTAATCGCGATACACCAGATGCCTCCGGAATGATTCATGACACCTGAACGAAAGCCTGCCGTGCCCGCGATGCGCGATCCGATGACCAGCCAGGGGGAAGACCGCCTTTTGCAGTTCACACGGTCTGAACTGTTCGCTCGGACTTTCCGTGAAGGCATGGATATGGTCGAAGAAACGGCGGCCTATCTGGATGGCCCCGGTCGTGAAGATTCCAAACGTTTGCAACGCGATGACGCGCTCACCTATGCCTCGCAATCCATGCGCCTGACAACGCGCCTGATGCAGGTGGCCAGCTGGCTCCTCGTCCAACGCGCGCTCAAAGAAGGCGATATGAGCCTGACTGAAGCGCGTGCCGAGAAATATCGTCTCGTGCCTGAAATTCAGTCTGAGGGGGATCTGTCCTTTTCCGACGTCGCCGATCAAGCCTACGGCTTGCCGTCTCGGCTGCTTGATCTCAGCGCGCGGTCGAAATCAATCTATGAGCGCATTATGCGTCTGGATCGATCGCTTTACGGCACGATCGCTGCGCAAACGGGCAATACTGTCGCCGACCAGATCCAACGTCTGGAAATCGCGTTTGGTCGCGCCCAGCGCTAAGGCTTTACGGACGACCTAACGGTCCAGCCGGACTTTCGGGCTCATCCTTCCGATCACTGGAATTCGTGCGTGTCGAGTTTTTCGATATTGCACCCGTTTTGCGCCGCCGCATCTGGGGTGCAAACATCAATCGCGTCTTTCCCCGCTCTCATCCTGATCGACTCATAGTCTCCCCAAAAACAGTTGGGGCAGGCTCGGTCGTCGAGGCTCGATGGGGGCAGGGGGCTGCGGCCATCATTCATCTGGTAGACCCTGTCCGGCAATAGATCGCGCCATGTCAGATCGCTCGTATCCGGTATGGATGACGGTCGTTCATGTCCCCAATCGTAATTGAGGATTTCTTCCCAGCCGACATGAAGCTTGGCCGCCAGAACGACGCCGTTCATGAGGACGCTGTTTTCATCCACATACATGAGGCCACCGTCCGGCGCAGGGCCGAGATGTCCGGCTTTATCGACAGAGTTCCTGAGTTTCCCAAACAAGGTCGGGTCATCGAATTCCTTGGCCGCCCAAAGTCCGAATAAATGCGCGACTTGATTGCGGGACGGATCGCTGCGCAGATCGCCTTTGATCGACGCGTAGGTCGGGCCGTAATTCAGCACCAGATTATCCGTGAAGCTCTGATATGACACCTGCATGTCCTCCGGCAGGAACGGGTGCAGGAATGTTAGCGTCCAAGCATTGGCGTAGCCGGAGATATCTTTCACCACGACGTCCTGCTGCGGATGATAAGATCGATAAAATAGCCCCGTGTCGTCGTCCCGCATCCGGTCCATCATGAAGTCCAACGTCCATTGGACTTCGGTTTCCGTATAATTCGTGCCGTAGAGCCGATCATAAATATTCAGGCTCATTATGCCGACGGCATTACATTCGACATACCAAGCGTTCGGTTCGCAAGTGACGCCTTCATACTGGCCTTGATGGTGTAGGCGTAGTTCCTCGGCCAATCGCTCGGTCAACCACGTATATTCGCGCGCATAACGATCATCCCCGGTGGTCAGTTGATAGAGCCCGTACATGAGGTTGAGGTGACCTTTATACATGATGTTCTGCGCGGAAATCGGGTCACTGCCAAAGCCCCGATCCGTGAAATCCCCCCAGACGCGTCGGGATTTCATTTTCCAGATCATCGTGTCGAATAGTAGGCGGTACTCATCCTGATTGTCAGGATCGATCATCATTGCCGATGGAATACCGTAAGCGGAAAAGGCGATGGTATATTTCCAGAAGTCCTGCATCCCTGGATTCCAACCGGCGAAGTCGTCGCCTGTATTCGCCATCCGGTCATACATTTTTCGGACTCGGATCATTTGGCCGATTTCGTCAGCCTGCAGAACCCGGCTCTCCACCGGCTCGAAATAGCGATCAGTGTTAGGCATTCCGAGTGGTAAAACAATGCGGGCACCTAAGCCGATCAACAGGCAGATGATTGCCAAGCCCACCACCTTAAGAGTGAATAGCCCATGTCTGGATTGGCCTGACTGCTCCGGCATATCCCCTTTACTCCCCTTTCGACGCTGTTTCAGCTATCCCCGAATTCCGCGTTTTTTCTGAGTCCGGTCTAAGGCGCAAGGCGTCTTGATTCCGGTTCAGCGATAAATATCTAAACACCTCGATAAGCCTCATGGTAAACGCTGGCTGAACGGATCGCTAACGTGATTTTCACGGTGAGTGGGTAAGACCTGTCCTTCAACGGGAAGGGCGGAAAATCGTGAACGCACTCAATACACCTATCGTCGGGTCGGATACTGTCATTCCACTGGTCGCTCCAGCGCAATTGCGCGGACGGCAGGACCGACACTATATGGAACAGCTGCGCCGCGGTGAGGTCATCGATTGGCGCGTTAATCCGCGGTCTTATGAATTCATCGGCACGGTGTTTGATCCGCTGACGCCGATACAGACATTGCAACGCGCGAAATGGATGACGACCGGACATAGTTTCCGATATATCGTCACGCCCAATGTCGACCATTTGGTGCGCTTGGCGAGCGATCCTGAATTTTATCGCCCGCTCTATGACGCCTCTTGGTTATCTGTGTGCGACTCGCGCATTTTAGAAGGACTGGCGCAACTATCCGGTCTGCCGCTTTACGCGGTTCCGGGATCGGATCTGTCACAGCAGCTTTTCGATAATGTGATCACGGCTCAGGACTCGATCACGGTGATCGGGGCAGATCGTGAGATCGTAAACCGGGTCAAAGCCCGTTACGGCCTGACCAAGGTCAACCATCACATTCCGCCGATGGGCTTGCGCAATAAGCCAGAGGCGATTGCTGACTGCGCGCGCTATGTTGCTGAGAACCCGGCGCGCTATGTGTTTATCTGTGTGGGTAGCCCGCAACAGGAATTGGTCGCCAAAGCCTGTCTTGATCGGGGCGATTGCGTCGGTTTGGGATTGTGTGTTGGGGCTTCGCTCGACTTTATCGGTGGACGCGTCTCTCGTGCGCCCAAATGGATGCAGGAATCCCGACTAGAATGGCTATATCGTCTCGGCGCGGAGCCAAGACGGTTGTGGAAACGTTATCTGGTCGTGGGTCCAAAGATATTCTGGCTTTGGATGAAGTGGGGCCTGACGTCACGTAAGGCGACCAAGCAGAGCCTCGGCTAGCGGGGCGAACCCGTCCCGCGCGCCGCGCATTTCAATGGACAGCGGCAGGCTGCCGAGTTTCGGAGCCTCAAGATCCAAATCCCCATCCCCGAATATCCGGTGCTCAGCCCCGCAATCCGGGCAGGTGAAGAGGGCCATATTTTCGACCCACCCGATCACGGGAATGTCGACTTTCCCAAACATGGAGACGCCTTTGCGGGCATCTAACAGCGCCAAATCCTGCGGTGTCGTAACGATGACCGCGCCGTCGGGCTCTATGTCTTGCGCCAAGCCGAGCTGTGGATCGCCGGTTCCCGGCGGCATGTCGATCAGTAGCAGGTCCAATGTGCCCCAATCTGTGTCCCACAACATTCGCGCAATCGCGCCTTGAACCATCGGTCCGCGCCAGACAACGGCTTCGTCATTGCCTGTCAGGAGGCCGATAGAGATGCATTTCACGCCGTCGCTCTCTGCTGGAACGATCAGCCGCCGCCCTTCGACCTCACGCGTGGCGAGCTGTTCAGACAAGCCCAACAGCGTCGGCACACTCGGCCCATGTATATCGGCATCCAATACGCCCACGCGTTGGCCTTGCGCCGCCAATGCGCGCGCGATGCCAATCGTGACGGTCGATTTCCCGACGCCGCCTTTGGCAGAACTGATGGCGACCGTCTTCGCGACGTGAGCGTCGCCTTGATAGCCATCAGGGCGCTTGTTGGGATGAGGGTTGCGGTCGGGACGTTTAGGGGCGGCCTGTTTGACTTGCGGCGCGGCGCGGTGGGTTGTCAGCAGAACGGCGACCTGATCAACGCCCGGCAAGCCCGTCAGGGCCGCTTCGGCCTTATCGCGCAGCGCCAGGCCCTGATCCTGCGTCACGTCTGATGGCAGCGCTAGAATGACGCGCAATCGGCCCTCCGCGTGGTGGAGGTCGGATAATCGCCCCGCAGACACGATATCTCGATCTGAGACCGGATCGGGAATGGCTTCCAGCGCACGCAGAACGGCAGTCTCAGAGTAACTCACTGTGTGTCGGTTCCTGATTGGCCGCCTGCAAGAGACGGGGCGGCGGTTGGGCTCGGCGTTACGCCGGCCGAACATCCCCGGTGAACGGTGCCGTCCCGTGCGATCCGAACGGGCGTTTGTCCGGTTATGCTGATCAGCAGGCTATTATCCGGAAGACGCGCATAACGAACTGGCTGACCGGGCAGCACGGCGTGGCGACGAATGACAGGGTGCGCGCCCGGCTTGTCGATGTCGATAGACAGGAGTTCGGTCTCGCCGTCTGGTAAGGTCGAGATCGCCCAAGCGTTGAGCGGCAAGCGGCCCATTTGCTGCGCCACCTTCGGGAAAATGGCTGTTGTATATCCACCGGCTAGCAGTGTCGGTGTGCTGTCGGCGTTCGCGTACCAGATCAGTGATCCTTTTTGATCATCGCCATAACCCGCCAACCAGCCGCCTGCGAGACTGAGCGCGGAGCGCAATAATCCACGCTCGGCACGGCTATAGGCGGGCAGAGAAAAATTCGCTGATGGTCGGCGATAATCCAATGTCACCCCTGTTTCAAAAAAGGGCAGGCGGCCGACCCGAGCGGCGGGGTCGAGGACCTGCCCTAATGCGCACGCGTCCTCGCCAACTTCTGAAGAGATGCGCGCCACGCCCGTCAGCGCCGCAAACCGGCGCCGGATGCTTGCGTCGACACGCCCCAGGGGCAGAGTTCGGCCCTGTGTACGAAGAACAGAATCAATCGCGATGAGCCGATCCGTGAGCTCTGGGTGAGCGGGAGTTGGAGCCCGCTTGCGGGTGAGTAAGAGCAAGCCATAAGTCGCCCCAATGCGCATGGCGGGGGACAGAGACAGATCGCGGGACGCCTCGCTCAAGACTGCGCTATAACCGCCATTCGGACTTTGACCATCAAGGCGCGCCATCATCTCGCCAAGTGCCATGGCGTGGGCAAGATCTTTTGTCTGGTTCACATTTTCCCGCAATTCGGCCAAGGCCTGCGAGGGCGCACGAGCGTGGATCGCGCGGTAAGCGAGCTCGGCAATATCTGGGTCGTCGCTGCGCAACTGGCTGGGCAGGGCAGATTGAATATCCCGGGTCGGGAACTTCTGTAGTTGTTTGAGAACAGGCAGAGTTGGCTGTGCCTCGGCCGTTGCCAGCAGCCCTAGAAGGGCTTGCGGCGGCAGTCTGGCAGCATCTGGGATATGCGTGGCGATTGCTCGAATTGTGCCGCGGGCCAGCGCGCCCAGCTCTGGATCGCTGGACGAGGCCATGATTGAGAGCTGCGCGATCAGTGTCGGGGATTGAGAGAGCGCTAAAAGATCAGCGGCATTGGCGCGAGCGTCGGGATTGCGGTCGAGGAGGCGCAGCAGTTCGGCTTGTCCTCGGCTTCCATAACGCTCAAATTCAGTCGTGAGCAGCTCATAGTCGAAACTGTCATGCGGGTGACGCTCAATAATGGAGACGCATTGTTCAAGTGTTTGGCAGACGCGTTTTTCGGCCCGTGTTAGCGGGTTCGCGGCCGTCGCGACGTTGTGCAGAGTCATCGCCGTCAACAGAGCTATGAGAGCTGCCTTCATGGGGTTGGCTTAGACCTCACATCGCGCCCCGGCAAGCAAGGCACAGCAGGGTGAATAGAGGTCTTGTCAGGCCCAAATCGCCCGACTATAGGCACGGCCTTCCAAGCATTCAGAGACAGTCTCTGGGATTGCTTAGAACATCCGTGCGTGGGGCGATTAGCTCAGCGGGAGAGCACTACATTGACATTGTAGGGGTCACTGGTTCAATCCCAGTATCGCCCACCACGGATTTCTCAGGCATAAGAGATTGAATGGGCTTCGTCGGCCGCAAGGCGTGGCGTTTTACCGCTGACCGCCATGCGCGATCATCAGGAGGCCGATGTGACCAATAAGAAGCCCGAAAAACCCGTCACTCTCGCCGACTATATTCCGCCAGAGCCAGATCCCGAGACACACCGCCGTGCGCCCTCAAAATTGGATCGTGAACGGCTAAACCAGCTTGAGCGAGACATGGCCGCCGATAGCGATGAGAAAGAGGGTCAGCGTCAAAGACGCAAATCCAAGAAAGGCGGCTGGCTCAAAGTTTTTGTCTGGATCGCCGTTATTCTCTTCTTCGCCAATATATTTGGCGACTAGCCTGTCACTCCGCAGCCTCGCTGACGGGCACCTCCAGCCGTCCAATCATTTCCTTTGGGATGACCTGCCAGAATTTGCCGCGCTCATGCTCCCATTCTGCGAGCAATGTTTGTGAAAATTCTGAGCCTGTCGCCGCCGCATGTCGGCGGACCAAGTCTAGGCAATCCTGCTCATAATGCTCAGAGGCGAAGCGTTGCCAGATGACATTGTCGGGATTGACGGCTTTTTCGAACGTCCCGTCTTCATCGAAAATATAGGCCATGCCGCCGGTCATCCCGGCCCCGAAATTGTCGCCAACACTGCCCAGCACGACAACCGTGCCGCCCGTCATATATTCGCAGCCATTCGTGCCCAGCCCTTCGACGACTGAGACTGCGCCGGAATTACGTACGGCGAAGCGCTCACCTGCGCGACCCGCCGCAAAGAGGGACCCAGACGTTGCTCCGTAAAGGCAGGTATTACCGATGATCGCACTGTGATGTGGGACGATTGGCGTGCGGCCCTGTGGAGCAACATAGATTTCGGCGCCGGACAGGCCCTTGCCGACATAATCATTGGCATCACCATCGACGACCAGACGCAGCCCCCGAATACCAAATGCGCCAAGGCTTTGCCCCGCGCTGCCCCGTAGGCGCACGGTCAGCTGCCCGTCCGGGGCGCCATCCGCACCAAACCGTTTATAAATATGATGCGACGTTCGCGTGCCGACCGCGCGGTGCGTGTTCTGAACGGCGTAAGTTAGGTGGGTCTTGTCACCCCGCTCAAACAGCTGTGCGGCGTCGGCAACGATCTGCGTATCGAGCGTGTCAGGCACTTCGACCCTTTGATTACGCGCGTCAAAGACAGGCTCATTATCGACTTTCGCCAAAATGGGATTGAGGTCGAGGTCATCGAGATTTTCCGCGCCGCGGCTAACCTGCGTCAGTAGATCAGTGCGACCAATGACGTCTTCGAGCCGTTCGACACCAAGGCTAGCGAGGATCTCGCGCACATCTTCGGCGATGAATGTCATGAGGTTAATGACTTTTTCCGGCGTTCCAGTGAATTTCTCACGCAGCGCCGGGTCTTGAACGCAGACGCCAACTGGACAAGTGTTGGAATGGCACTGACGCACCATGATGCAGCCCATGGCAACGAGGGAAAGCGTCCCGATGCCATATTCTTCTGCCCCCAACATAGCGGCGATAACAATATCGCGCCCTGTCTTGAGCCCGCCATCGGTGCGTAGCGTGATCCGTTGGCGCAGCTTATTGAGCGTTAGGACTTGATGCGCCTCAGACAGGCCTAATTCCCACGGAATACCGGCATATTTCAGCGACGTATTAGGCGATGCCCCCGTGCCGCCATTGTGGCCCGCGATCAGGATCGTATCGGCTTTGGCTTTGGCGACGCCGGCCGCAATCGTCCCGACGCCAGAACTGGCGACCAACTTGACGCAGACGCGCGCGGTCGGGTTGATCTGTTTGAGATCGTAGATCAGCTGCGCCAGGTCCTCGATCGAATAGATATCGTGATGCGGCGGCGGCGAAATCAACGACACGCCCGGTGTGGCGTTGCGGAATTTCGCAATCATCTCTGTTACTTTAAAGCCGGGCAACTGTCCGCCTTCACCGGGCTTGGCACCCTGCGCGACTTTGATTTCAATCTCGCGGCATTCGTTGAGATATTCGGCCGTGACACCAAACCGCCCCGAGGCGATTTGCTTGACCGCGCTGTTCGGATTGTCGCCATTGGGCAGGGGTTGATAGCGTGCGCGATCTTCGCCGCCTTCGCCGGAGACCGACTTGGCACCAATCCGGTTCATGGCGATGTTGAGCGTGCCGTGCGCTTCGGGCGACAGCGCGCCGAGGCTCATCCCTGGCGTGCAGAAGCGGCGTCGGATTTCGTTGACGCTCTGAACTTTGGAGAGGGGGATCGCTTCGCGCAGCGGCTTAAGGTCGAGCAAGTCGCGCACTTGGATGGCGCTGCCGTCATTCACGATCTTTGCATATTGGCGATAAAGTTCGTAATCTTCGCGGCCCACGGCTTCCTGCAGCATGTGGATCATGTCGGCCTTGTAGGCGTGACGTTCCCCTTTGGCCCGGACCTTATAGAGCCCGCCAATCGGCAAACGTATGACGGCGCTATCATAGGCTGTTTCGTGCATCGCCAGTAACTGGGTCTCCAGACCCGCCAGACCGATGCCGGAAATACGCGATGTCATGCCGGGGAAAAACTCACCGACGAGCGCACGCGATAAGCCCAGCGCTTCGAAATTATTTCCGCCCCGATAAGAGCTGATGACACTGATCCCCATTTTGGAGATGATCTTTAACAGTCCGCCTTCAATCGCGAGCTTATACCGCGCGACCGCTTCATCGTCTGAGATGTCGAGTAGACCGCGCCGGACGCGGTCGTGGACGGATGCTTGCGCCATATAGGCGTTCACGGCGGTTGCGCCTGCGCCGATCAACACAGCGAAATAATGCGTATCGAGACACTCGGCAGACCGCACAATGATCGAGCAGGACGAGCGTAAACCCGCTTCCATCAAATGCCGTTGAACGGCGGCTGTTGCCAAGATCATCGGCACGGCAGCCCGGGTTTCATCAACGGCTTCGTCTGTCAGGACGATCTGCTCGACACCGTTGCGCACAGCGGTTTCCGCCTCGGCTTGTATGCGTCGCAGTGCTTCGACTAATCCTCTGCCGACAATGGCATCGGGGGCGGGGACGGCAAATGTGCAATCGATGGTTTTCAGCCGTTTGCCCATCATGGCGTCGAACCGTTCATACATGCCGTTGGTCATGACGGGGCTATCCAGCACCAACATTTCTTTGGTCTGACTGCCGGTCTCCGCGAGGATATTACGCAGATTCCGGAACCGCGTTTTCAGGCCCATCACTCGCGTTTCACGCAGTGGGTCGATGGGCGGGTTGGTCACTTGGCTGAAATTCTGCCGGAAAAAATGCGACAGCGGTCGATATTGATCTGACAGCACAGCCAACGGCGTGTCATCGCCCATGGAGCCAATGCTCTCTTTCGCGCTTTCCGCCATAGGCGTGAGAATGACTTCCATGTCTTCTAATGTTTGCCCGCAGGACACCTGACGTCGGACCAGCGCTTCGCCAGAGAGAACGGGCGCAGGTTCGGAGCCGGAGAGGGCTTCGTCGAGATTGACGGATTTTTTGAGCCATTTTTTATAGGGGCGTTTCTCCGCCAGCTCGTCGAGAATTTCCGAACTTGTGTAGAAGCGACCCTCTTCCAGATCGACGGCAATCATGCGGCCCGGCTGTAGCGCGCCGCGCTTGACGATCTCGCCCTCATCCATCGGACACATGCCGGTTTCCGACCCGACAGCCAGAATGCCATCCTGACTGATCGAATAACGCAAGGGCCGTAGCCCATTGCGGTCAAGGCCAGCCATGACCCAGCGTCCGTCATAGGCCGCGATGGCGGCAGGGCCATCCCACGGTTCCATCACCGCATTGCAATAGGCGTAGAGTGAGCGCCAGCTTTCGGGCATCAGATCACCGCGCTTGGAATAAGCTTCCGGGATCAGCAGCGTTTTCGCCATCGGCGCGGTGCGGCCTGCGCGGACGAGCAGCTCGAACACGGCGTCCAACGCAGCGGAGTCCGAACTGCCATTCTGAATGATGGGTTTCACGTCTTCGGCGCGTTCCTTGAAGGTGGAACTGGCCATTTTGATCTCATGATTTTTCATGAAATTTATATTGGCTTTGACCGTATTGATCTCGCCATTGTGGGCCAGCATGCGGAAGGGTTGGGCGAGCCACCATTGCGGAAAGGTGTTGGTCGAATAGCGCTGATGATAGATCGCCGCGCGGCTCGTGAAACGTTCGTCGGTCAAGTCCGGGTAGAATTTGTCGATGTCCTGCGCGAGGAACATGCCCTTATAGATCAGGGTTTGGACGGAGAGAGAGCAGACGTAAAAGCTCGGGATTTGCGCTGCGATGACGCGCTTTTCGATGCGGCGGCGGATGACGAACAGCTCGCGTTCGAGCGCATTGCCTTTGCGGCCTTGCGGGTCCCGGAACAGCACCTGTTCGATTTCGGGCCGGGTCGCTTTGGCCTTGTCACCGATGACGTCGATATCAATCGGCACTTGCCGCCAGCCATAGATATAGAAGCCCTCCCGGATCAGTTCAGACTCAACGATCGTCCGGGCCGCTTCCTGCGCGTTCATGTCGATGCGAGGCAGGAAGATCATGCCAACGGCGATCTTGGCTGTGGACGGCTTGTGGCCTGTGCCTTCGACCTGTGCGCGGAAAAATTCCTGTGGAATATCAAGCCGGATGCCCGCCCCGTCACCCGTCTTGCCGTCTGCATCGACCGCGCCGCGGTGCCAGACATTCTTCAACGCTTGGATCGATTTTTCGACCACATCGCGTCGGGGTTTGCCATCGATTGAGGCGACCAGTCCGACCCCACAGGAGGACTTCTCATGCGCCGGATCATAGGCGTTAGCCGCGATCAGCGCGTCGCGTTTCGTCTCAAAATCGGTGAGCCAGTCAGTCATGATCATCGTCTTTTTGGAAGGAGGCGAAAACTTCGGCGCCAGTCAGGCGAGGGCGCTCCCCATTGAAGTCGTAAAAATCGGGTTTTTCGTCGATGAAATATTCGTGGCTGAGGGCCATTCCGCTCGGCATGTCGAGGCAGCCAGATGAGGCCGAATAGAAGTCGGTCCCTTTGAGGTTATAGAATAGCGATGTTCCGCACTCGCCGCAGAATCCTCGTCGCGCCCAGTCGGAACTGTCATACCATTTCAACGCCGCCCCGTCCGTGACCGTCAGACCGTCATGAAATCCCACGCCCATATAGGGTCCGGCATTGAGCTGCCGACAGGTCGCGCAATGGCACGCATCGACGCCTTTGATCGGACCCTTGCCTTCGAATTTCACCGCGCCGCAATGGCATTGGCCTTTTGTATTTTCAGTCATTCTGCTGCCACTTTCTGATCCACGGCTTCCAGTGCTCGTAGATATTTATGCATATGCTCAGCCGCATCACGGCCTTCGCGGATCGCCCAGACAACAAGACTGGCCCCGCGAGAAATATCGCCCGCCGCATAGACACCGGGCAGGTTGGTCTCATAGGTCACAGGATTGACGCGCAGCGTGCCCCAGCGGGTCACAGTCAGATCCTTGGACAGATCGCCCATATCTTCGGGCAGGAAGCCGAGCGCTTTGATCACCATATCCGCAGGGACATCGAAATCCGCATCGGGGATGGCTTCGGGCATCTGCCGACCAGACCGGTCTTTCGGGCCGAGGCGCATCCGGTCAGCGCGGACATGGGCCGCGCGACCGTCCGTATCCATCACAGCTTTGGGGCTGGCGAGCCATTCAAAATGCACGCCTTCTTCTTGCGCGTTAGCGGTTTCACGGCGAGAGCCCGGCATGTTGGCGTGATCGCGTCGATAGAGGCAGGTGACGGATTTCGCGCCTTGCCGCACGGCGGTGCGCACGCAATCCATCGCCGTATCCCCGCCGCCAATCACGACCACGTCTTTGCCTTCAGCCGTCTCGCTCTCGATGTTATCGCCGAGTCCGCGTTTGTTGCTGTCGATCAGAAAGTCGAGCGCCGGACGGACGCCGTCTGTACCCGCGCCCGGCACGGCGAGATCGCGCGCTTTGTAGACGCCTGTCGCGACGAGGATCGCTTGATGTTTTTCGCGCAGCTTTTCGAAGCTGATGTCGGTGCCGACATTGCAGTTGAGCACGAATTTAATGCCGCCCTCTTCAAGACGTTTCGTGCGCCGCGCGACAACCTCTTTCTCAAGCTTGAAGTTCGGAATGCCGTAGATCAGCAGCCCGCCCGCGCGGTCATGCCGATCATAGACCGTGACTTGCCAGCCTTGCAGCCGCAGCTGTTCTGCTGCTGCCAGCCCAGCCGGACCCGCGCCGATAATGCCGACAGAGGCGGCACGTTCGCGGCGCGGCTTGATCGGCTCGATCCAACCTTCCGCCCAAGCCGTGTCGGTCAGATGTTTTTCCACCGCGCCGATTGTAACTGTGCCGTGACCAGATTGCTCAATCACGCAGGAGCCTTCGCAGAGGCGGTCTTGCGGACAGATACGGCCGCAGATCTCCGGCATATTGTTCGTTGCGTCGGAAATCTCCCACGCTTCTTTGATGCGACCTTCCGCAGTGAGACGGAGCCAGTCGGGGATATTATTCTGCAGCGGGCAGTGATCCTGACAGAAGGGAACCCCGCATTGCGAACAGCGCGAGGCTTGTTCTTTCGCCTTCGCGTCGATGAACTCGCCATAGATTTCGAGAAAGTCGTCGCGCCGATCCGTCGCGTCACGCTTCTCAGGCATATCGCGCTCGGTCGAGACGAATTGCAGCATGCGTTCAGCCATGATGGCGGGTCCTCGACAGTTGACGATAGCCAAGCGAGTCTCGCGTCGGCCTGCGCTCTATAGCGGAGCCGAAACGAAAACGCTATGAGGTGCGACAATTTGTCAAGTTCGAGATAAAATCGTAAAAATTACTCCAATGATTTCAAGGACTAAAAAAGCGCCCTCCCGATCTGAAAGAGCGCTCTTTTACGAGTCTGTGTGTAAAGTCTATTCTTCCAGAGACGCTCTTAACGGCCCCTCTTGCGGCATCCCAATCATGTGGAAACCGCCATCAACGTGATGTGTCTCGCCCGTGCAGGACAGGCCCAGATCGGACAGCAGATAGAGCGCCGCGCCCGCGACCCCTTTACTGTCGGTGTGATCCTGCATCGCGCTGGCTGCCTTGTTAAAGCGGAACATGTGTCGGCCGGAGCCGATGCCCGCCGCCGCCAAAGTCTTGATCGGCCCGGCGCTGATTGCATTGACGCGAATGCCGCGCGGGCCAAGATCCGCCGCCATATAGCGCGTGGAGGCTTCGAGCGCCGCTTTCGCTACGCCCATCACATTGTAATTTGGGATGACGCGCTCACTGCCCAGATAGGTCAACGTCACCATTGCCCCGTCATCATTCATGATGCGGCTGGCGCGGCGTCCGGCATCGACGAAGCTATAGGCGGAGATATCGAGCGCGGATTTGAACCCTTCACGCGTCGTCTGTTCAATGAAAGACCCGTCGAGCTGATCCTTCCCGGCAAAGGCTATCGCGTGGACGAGAAAGTCGATCTTACCCCATTTGGCCTCAAGCGCCGCAAAGGTCGCATCCATCTGATCGTCATTCGTGACGTCGCAATCGAGCAAAAACTCAGACCCGACTGAGGCCGCCAGCGGTTTGACTCGCCGTTCCAATTTTTCGCCCTGAAAGGTGAAGGCCAACTCTGCGCCCTGTGCGGCGAGCTGTTGCGCAATCGCCCAAGCGATCGAATTCTTATTCGCCACGCCCATGATCAGGCCGCGCTTACCGGCCATCAATGTGCCGCTCGGGAATGTGTCGTCAGACATGACGTCTCCTTAGGAAATTTCCTATTTGAATAGGAGTCTGAGCCGCGCGCGGCAACGGCAAATCCGCATAAGCTTATCCCGCTATCTAATACTCCACATGCGACCTGTAAGACCCCGCGCACGGTTTCGGTTTTGCGGGCCTGAGCCAATCACTGCGCAGCACCCGCCCGCGCCGCGTCACCGCGCCCATCCGCCCCGGCCAGTCAATCTCGCCCAAAGCGCGCTCCGGCGGCAGGTCATGCGCCGTACACAACGCGTCGATCTCATCTTGCAACAGTCCGTCATAAATCCCGCGCCCAAACCCGCCGCAGGTGCCGCAGCTCTGCCGCGTCCCGGATAGGCCCAGCAATTCCGCCCGCACCCGCGCCCGCGCGAGCAAGAGCAGATCACGCTCCCATTCCGGGCTTTCTATAAAGGCGATCAGCGCCCGCCGTTCAGACCGGATATCCGCGCGGAGCGCGCGCATATCGGCCCGGATCGCCTCAGTCTCGGCCTGCGCGGCCGCAATGGCCGCCTCCGCCGCCTGCGCCCGGCGCCGCAGCCGCCGCGTTAAGGCGCAGCGGTCTTGGGCGTAAGTGGCTTGGGGATTTTGTCTCATGGGGGTTGCTCCTCTTTAATAATGTCATCCTCCGGCTTGACCGGGGGACCCATAAGGTGACCCATCAGCAACCGCGCTCATCTGGACGAACGCACAATGGGTTCCCCGATCAAGTCGGGGAATGACGATAATAATGGCCCGCCCCCGGCATTGAGGCAGCCGCCATCGTGCGGTCAGGCGGCTTGGCCTGACAGGGAATGACGCCACCTTGAAAAAAAGTGACACAGGGCGCGGGCTTTCATCCGTCGATGGATGAAAAGGAAGACACACCAATTTACGACAGGCAAAGGCCCGCGCGCGGTGATCTGTAACATCCCGCCGCTGACGGCTCTGGCTCATCCCCGCAGGGTCCGCGGCCTAACCCGCCCCGCCGAACGCGGCGGGGAAGGATGGTTGGCGCACGCGCGGTCTGCGAAAACCGGCCTTATCCGTCAGCGAGAGATCAAAGGGCGCGCCCGGTTGCATAAGCCCGTCCGCCGCCCGCCTGGTCCTGCGCCGCCTGCCATCACAGCAGACGCGAATGGCGGGACGTCCCCCGCACACAAGCCCAAGCCCTCACACCGGCCCGCCACACCAAGGACTATGCACCTCCCTGTGTCTGTGACGAACGGACAGCACTCTATCGGACGAATGGTGAGAGTGGATGGAGTTTTAAGAGTAACCACCGCCATCAGCACGCGACAGCAACAATGTCGCGGACCGATCCCGCCACAGCCGAAGGGCGGCGCGCGCAGCGAAGCGAGCACGGCGTTCTGAGGCTAGCATCGCGAAGCGATCAAGCCCCAAAGGGGCTTTAATAGGTTGAGTGGGCGGTGATTAGTTCTCGCGTTTGGATTTCGATATAGAGGATTGAAAATAGAGAAATCCAGAATCTTTCGGAAGTTCGGACAGAATTAGTGGGGGACATTTAGAGAACCCAGAGTCCCAAGAGCTAAGTTTGTGTGGCTGGAGACCCATCTACAAACTGCTCCACGAAATCTCGAAGTGCCTTGAGCTTCGGGTCGTCGAGTTCAAAATCAGTTAGCACATTCGATACAAAAGCAGGGCCGTGTTTTGACGCTGCAGGTACTAGGTTCTCTATTTCTCCAGCTTCGACGAGAAATATACCTATGGATTGAAGATATACATGCATTTTTTCAAATGCATTAAGTGCATCCCCTTTAAAGACAGTCTTTCCATATGATTTAACTTTCCACCATTTCGATGTGGATTTCATCAGACTGGAAATATCTGACTTAGGTAGTTTGCCTTCAGCAGAGGCATCTAAACATTTGCGAATCTCATATTTAATATCTTCAACTGTTTTAGCTGATTTTCCCGACTCAATGCAACTTCTTATAATGTTCCACTGAGATTCAATGTCTTTGGGTTCACCGCCCGCAGCTTCGATAACCTTTTCAACGTCACTCCAGTTTGAGAGAAGGTCGAGGTCGCAAATAACTTTGACATTAGCACCAACTCTAACAAGTGCTTCCAGAATTTTGGGTATGTTCCCCTTTCCACCAGACGGAATGAATTGTGTGTCTTGAAACCGGGACTCAGAATTTATATCAAGGTGATCAAAAATAGCTTGAAATAATCTGCAATCGCTATCGTCTTCGCAAATTATTGCTTGTTCGTGGAAGATGGCATCTAACGCTCTAGAGTAATTCAGTATTGGCTCTTGAAGTAAATTGTGCACTATATCTGGGCTGGCTTCAAATGAGTAATTCTTGTTTTCATTTCTAGAGATTCGAATAACTCTAACACGCTCTTTCTTACCTGAACCTTCCACTAATCCTCTTAATATGTCCGATGAATGAGTCGCAATGAACAACTGACCAGTTGAGTTTTTCGAAAGTTGGTGCCCTAGTTTTCGCTGTTGCGGAGGATGCAAGTAAGCTTCAGGTTCATCTAAGAAGACAAACTGTTTCGGGTTAACCAATGTGTGGATAATTATTCCGGCATAGCTTCGCATTCCGTCGCCCTGAGTGTGTAGCGGCGGAAAGGCAGTCAACCAGTCAGTATAATCATTTGAAATTCTATCGCCTTTACCTTCGTAGTCACCTTTAACAGTGTGAAGAAATACATTTCCACCAGATCGAAAATTATTTTTTATTTTAAAACCAAACGAATTCTCAAACATCTCGCTGAGCTTGTCGCGGAGGCTCTGATCTGAGTATAGATGTTGCATGGGTGTGCTTGGAAGATCGGCATATGCTGGGGCTTGTGAGGGGTTAGCTGCATTCAATCTTGAGTGTGAATCTACAAATTCGACATATTCTTGTGCAAATGGAGAAATTCCAAACAATGGGGTTTTCTGAACGGATTGGATGGGTACCCTGTAGTTATTGTGTAATAGGTAAAATCGACCGTCATATTGGTAGCGTTCAGAAAGGTATTCAGACATTTGTTTAGGGGTCGCTTGAAACTCTAGCCGAAGTGAATTGACCACAAAATTATCTGAATCTGTCTTGGCAGAATTTGTGTAGGCAGTGGATACTAGGGATTTCGTTTCCTGAAGGGCTCTAGATTTTCCCGAATTGTTGGGTCCCACAAAAACAATAACTTCATTTCTATGAAGTTCGACTTTGTTACCTGACGAGAACCCTAATTCACAAATGTGAGCATCTGGTAACGGGTTATTATAATCGGTCAAACCTCAACCCCGCCTAAAAATCACACTCCCATTCGTCCCGCCAAAGCCGAACGAATTGCTCATCGCCGTGTTCACCTCTGTATCCACACGTTCGCGTGGGATTTTGACCGGGGCGACCTCGGGATCGAGGGTTTCGATGTTCATGCTGGGGGCGACGAAGCCGTGTTTCATCATCAGCAGCGTATAGACGGCTTCTTGCACGCCTGCGCCGCCGAGTGAGTGACCGGTGAGGGCTTTGGTGGCCGAGACGTAGGGGGCCCCAGAACCATCAGGGCCGCCTTCGCCAAAGACCCGGTGGATGGCGGCGCTCTCCGCGATATCGCCGACGGGGGTGCTGGTCATATGTGGGTTGATATAATCGACCGTGGTCAGCCCGGCGTCTTTGAGGGCGAGGCGCATGGCGCGTTCCGCGCCTTCGCCACTTGGTGCCACCATGTCGTGGCCGTCGGATGTGGCGGCATAGCCAATGATTTCGGCATAAATGTCTGCGCCGCGCGCCACCGCATGCTCATATTCTTCCAGCACCAACATGCCCGCACCGCCGGCAATGACGAAGCCGTCGCGATTGACGTCAAACGGGCGAGACGCGGTCTCTGGCGTGTCGTTATATTTGCTGCTCATCGCGCCCATCGCGTCGAACAGGTTGGACATGGACCATTCCAGCTCTTCGCCGCCGCCCGCAAACATAATGTCCTGCTTGCCCCATTGGATCTGCTCCGCCGCCGCGCCGATACAGTGGAGCGAGGTCGTGCAGGCCGACGTGATGGAGAAGTTGACACCTTTGATCTTGAAATGGGTGGCGAGCGTGGCCGAGACCGTGCTGCTCATCGCTTTCGGGACCGCAAACGGCCCGATGCGTTTGGGGCTGGTATTCTGGCGCGTAATATCAGCGGCGCGGACGATCTCGAGCGAGGACGGACCGCCGGAGCCGGCAATGATGCCGGTGCGCGGATTGACGATGTGGTCTTCGCTCAGGCCCGCATCATCGATGGCTTGTTGCATGGCCAGCGCGGACCATTCCGCCGCGTCGCCCATAAAGCGCAGGGAGCGTTTGCCGATGATCTCTTTGGCTTGCTCCGCTGTGTCGGCTGGGCGGCCAGAGACTTGGCTGCGAAAGCCATACTCGGCCATTTGCGGATCGTGTTTGATGCCGCAGCGGCCTTGTTTGAGGCTCTCGGCGACCTCTTCAGCGCTATTGCCGATACAGCTAATGATACCGAGGCCGGTAATGACGACACGTCTTTGTTCTATAGAGCGGGTGGTCATAGCTACGCTCCGGCTTCTGTAGTCGCTTCAGGCTTAAACAGGCCGACGCGCAGGTCTTTGGCCTGATAGATCAACTCGTCATCCGCATACATGCGGCCATCGGCAATACCGAGCACGAGGCGGCGGCGGATCGCGCGTTTAATATCGATTTCGTAGCGCACGTTTTTGATGTCCGGCGTGACTTGGCCGGTGAATTTGACTTCGCCGACGCCGAGCGCGCGGCCACGGCCTTCACCGCCAGTCCAGCCGAGCCAGAAGCCGACTAGTTGCCACATCGCGTCCAGACCCAGACAGCCCGGCATCACTGGATCGCCAGAGAAGTGGCAGGCAAAGAACCAGAGCGAGGGATCAATATCGAGCGAGGCGATGATCTCGCCTTTCTCATAAGCGCCGCCTGTATCTGCGATTTTGTCGATGCGGTCGAGCATCAGCATCGGCGGCAGCGGGAGTTTAGCGTTGCCCGGCCCGAACAGCGAGGTTTCACCGGAGACGATCAGATCGTCATAATCATAGGAGGAGGCGATTTTTATCATGATCCAGTATTTAGGCTCTGGCGCGGTGAAGGCAATGGGCTTTCACCAATTGAGACCAATCATGACGGGATAGCGGTGCCAATACCCGCTCAGGGGGCGCGCCTAGCTATTGCGGCGGGTCACGGTGAAGCGAGAAATCGCATCCTCAGCCTGTTCCCAGCCGGGTTGCAACTCGAGCGCGGCTTTCAGATCGTAATAGGCGGCTTTGGCGTCGCCCAGCCGTTCATAGGCCAGCGCGCGGTTATACAGCACTTGAGCCATCCGGTCGGTTTTTAGCGCGATGGCCTGATCATAGGCGCTGATCGCGGCGTCGTCGCGGGACTGATAGAAGAACGCGACGCCCTGATTGATATAGGCTTCGGCCAGCTTCGGACGCATCTGGATCGCGACGGTATAGTCCTCCATCGCCGCATCAATATCGCCGCGCCGCATCAGCAACACACCGCGATTAACGTGGGTCGCCGCTTCGTCGCGTCGGGTCAGCGAGTCGCGCAGCGCGTCGTCACAGGTCCGGACTGCGTGGTTTGAACCTTGATCGCCCATCTTCGCCGACTGGTAGCAGGCCTGCGCTGAGCCATCGCCCATGACGATGGTCTGTGAAAACGCCAAGCTGGGGACCAGTCCAGCGGTCAGAGTGAGAGTCGCGGCCAGAAGATATGTTTTCATAGCCAACACTATAGCACATTTTGGCGAAACCCAGAAATCACGTTATATTTGCCCTTGCCCGGCAGCGGAGACGCGCTAGCCTTACCGCTATCATGCGGCCCATCCTTGTCTATCCCGCGCTCGGTCTGTTGCGCCTGTATCAGATTGCGATTTCGCCGATGCTGCAGGCGGTTGGCGTGCGCTGCCGCCATACGCCGTCCTGTTCGACCTATATGATGGAGGCGATGCGTCGACATGGGTTTTGGGCCGGCGGCTGGATGGGCCTCGCCCGCTGGCTGCGCTGCAATCCTTGGGGAACGTGTGGGCCCGATCCAGTACCGACGGAGGCGACCGGCCCGTGGTATAGGCCGTGGCGATATGGACGGTGGAAATAGGGCTAAGGTTTACGTCTGGGCGAAGGCGTCCATGACGACCCGGGCGACATCCGCATGAGCCGTTTCAGCGACGTCCGTCATTGCGCCGGGACCGTCCGAGAAACTGACGATCAGAACCGGACCTCGCGCAGACCCGGCGGGTTGCCCAATGGGAGGAAGCGCAAAGCCCACATCATTATTGGCGTCGCGATTGCTCGTGCCAGTCTTGTGCCCCAGTCTCCATCCATCCGGTAAGCCCGCCTTCAATCGTCCTTCCCCTGTCACGGCGCCCAACATCCAATCTTGCAAAATCTGACGTGATGCCGAGTTCAGAATATCCCCGAACACGAGGCGCGCCATTAGCTCGACCATGGCTAGCGGGGTCGTCGTATCGCGTGGATCATCGGGCAGGTTGGCATTCAGTTGCGGCTCATAGCGATCCAGCCGGGTCACAGCGTCCTCCATCGCCCGCAAGGCGCGCGTGAACCCGTCCGGTCCTCCCATCGATTCGAGAAGTAGATTGGTTGCCGGATTGTCGCTGTTCGCGATTGTCGCGGCGCAAAGCTGGGCGACCGTCAGCGTCGACCCGATGGCTGGCTCGGTTGTCGGCGCGTGGAATACCATATCCGCCTCGTCAATCGAGACTGCGCGAGACAGGGTTTCGTCGCCCGCTTCGACGCGAGCGAGAACGACACCACCGAGCATCCATTTAAAGGTCGAACACATGGCGAAGCGCTCGTCGGCGCGGTGGATAAGCATCCTGCTACTCTGCAGATCGAGCGCCGCCACACCGATCCGCCCGCCTCGGTTCGCCTCAATGGACTCCAAGCGTGCGGTCCACGCCGCCGTGTCAGGCTCAGTCTTTGACTGGCAAGCTCCCAATAACGGTAGAGACAGGAGAGAGGCACTGACCGTGCGGCGGGATAGCAATGTCATAGACTTCAATCTTCATAATGCTGAGAGAAGTCCAGAGTCTGCCGCGCATCAAGGCGAAAAAATGACGTACAAAAACCTGCAGAGTTCTGCCGGGGGCTGCTAGGGGCAATTATGGACGAATTCTTCATCCTGATGGCTTTTGGCATTTTGGCGCTGCTCTTTGGAGGGGCCGTGTCGGGACTTGTGGCGCTGGGGCGGATCAAACGTCTCGAACGACGGATCGCTGTGTTGGAAGGCCAAGCGTCGAAGCCGGATCGCGTTGCCGCGGCGGACATACCGCGCCGCCAAATGTTGGCCCGGTCATCAAAGCCACTGGTCAAAACCGCGCGACAGCCAGACACACTGTCTAGCCCAGACCTCAAACCCAAACCCGTCCGACCACCTCGCAAACCTGCCCGAACGCCCAAGCCCAAACTCGATTTGGAAACCCTACTCGGCGCGAAGGGCTCGGTCTGGATTGGCGGATTGGCCTTGCTGCTCGGCGCGGTGTTCCTGTTACGCTATACGATGGAAGCGGGTCTGTTGACGCCTCTGATGCGCGTGAGTTTCGCCGGGCTCCTTGGCCTGACCGCTCTCGGCCTCTCAGAATGGTTGGCCCGTCGCGATTTGAAAACGCCCGTCGGGCAAGCCCTATCGGCGCGGGCCGATATTCCCGCTCTGTTGGCGGCTGTCGGGATATTCAGTCTCTTCGGCGCGATCTATGCCGCCCATGCGCTCTATGGTCTGCTCGGCACGCTGCCCGCTTTTATCGGTATGGCTGCCGTGGCGGTTGGGGCGATGGCTCTGTCACTTCGGCGCGGTCCTTGGCTCGCCGCTGTCGGCCTGATTGGGGCGCTGGTCGTGCCACTGCTGGTAGCGAGTGTTACGCCCAGCTTTATCGGTGTGTTCGCCTATGTCGGCCTGATCACAGGCGCGGCGCTTTGGGTCGCGCGGCGACAGAGCTGGGATTGGCTGCTGGGTGCTGCCGCCATCGGTGCGACCGTCTGGCTCGCCATCCTATCGGGCAAAGCCGTCGATAGTATTCAATTCGCGCTGTGGACGGTCGGGTTGGCCGGGGCGATGGCTCTGACGCTACGCAGTCTTGACCGAAGCCCCGTCATTTGGCCGCGATGGACGTTTGTCGGATGGTTGGGTGTGGTGGTTTTAATGGGGCTCGCTAGCGCGGCGTCTGATGATGTCCCGGCCCTGTCCTATAGCCTGCCATTTCTAACTGCGGCGGCCTTGCTGCTCTTCGCGGTCACAGGCGATGTTCGGAAACGGTGGCCCGCGCTTTTGATTGGCGGGGCCGTCGTCGCGGTTCACACAATCCCGTTCATGATCCCTTGGAGCCCTAGAATGGACTGGCCGTGGCAAGCTGTAATCGGAGCGCTTTCGGTTGCCACTGCGTTGGCCAGTCTACGCGTTGGCGCGCGGTGGGTTGACGATCAACGCAGTACGGCCCTCACAACTTTGGGCGGCGCATTGGCCGTCGCGCTCACGGCCAGCGGATTTGCCGAGCTGCATGCGCGACCTGTGCCACCGATCAATTGGGCTTGTTTTGCTTTGGCTGGTCTGTTCGCTGTTGCGAGTTGGACACAGGCGCGCCTATCGGTTGCGCGCGGCGCGGCTTGGGTCGCGGCATTGGCTTGGATTGTTGGCACGTGCCAACTTCCGGAGCTGTGGTCATCCAGCGTTGTCCCCAGTCTCGATCCAACTAGCGCATCACAGCTGCCTGAACTGTGGCCGTCCAGCCTTGTGCTCAGTCTTGGTATTGCCGCCATGACCGGTCTCGCGCTCCGGCGTGATGATCTGTGGGTGTGGCTTACCCCGCTGGCCATGGCGGGCGTGGCGGGTCTGGTCGCCAGTGCGGCCCTAGAAGATAGCGCCGCCTATATTGTGACGACGCCATTCCTGAATGAACTTTGGCTCTATTTTGGACTGCCGGGCGTGCTGACTGCCGCGGGGGCTTTTCTGCTGCGCCGCAAGGGGGAGGACCTCGCTTCGCAGGGCCTGCTCGGCGGTGCGATCGTGTTCACCTTGCTCCTCATCGTTCTTTTGATCCACCACGCCATGAATGCGGGCGACCTGACCGCGCAGGTTGGATTTGAAGCGCTCGCCGTGCAGTTGCTCGTTCTGTTTACGGCTTTGTTCGGGGCCAGCTGGATGCGCGGCGGCCTGACGGACTGGCCGAGTAAAGACGCGGAGCCACGCTCCTATATCGTGCCGGGAATCGCGGTCGCCCTATCCTTGGGCAGCCTTGCTGCCTTCGTTCTGGGGCAGGGATTGGAGTTCAACCCGCTGCTGACCGCGTCGACGGCGATTGACGGTCATCCCGTCTTCAATGCCTTATTGCTGGCTTATCTCGCGCCCGCCATCCTACTCGGCCTGTCTGCTCTGCGGTTTGCGGGTCGGCGTCCGATCTGGTTCGTTCGAACGCTCGGTGCGCTTGCGGGGGCGAGCTGGTTGATGTGGACCACCGCGCAAATCCGCCGGATCGCGCAGGGTGAGGTCATCGCCATGAACCGCGTGTCGTGGGCGAATGGCGAGCTTTACGCCGTCAGCGCCGTCTGGCTGCTGACTGGCTTGGCTCTGCTGCTGGCAGGCGTCAAAACGGGGCGGCGCGACCTACGCCTAGCCTCAGCCATCCTCATCACCCTGACCACGCTCAAAGTCTTCTTGGTCGATATGCGGGCGCTCGACGGCGCGTTCCGCGCTGTGTCTTTCATCGGCCTCGGCATCGCCCTGATCGGGATTGGACGGCTCTATCAGCGCGTTTTGAGTAAGCCGACTGACAATCCTGCGTCCTAAGAGTGAAAGATAGTATGACCCGAATTCCTCGCGACAAGACCAATGACTACACCGCCGACATGATGGCGGCGCGGCGGGCGTTTGTGGCGGACCAGTCTGGGGTCGATCTCGACCATGTTGGACGCTCAACTATCGATCCGGCTTTGCTACCGGGTAATATCGAACAGGCGATGGGAGCGGCGCAGGTCCCAGTTGGACTGGCGGGGCCGTTGCTCGTCCACGGCGAGCATATTGACGGCGAGGTCTATGTGCCACTGGCAACGACCGAGGGGACGCTGGTGGCGAGCTATAATCGCGGGATGCGACTGCTGCGCGAATGTGGTGGCGCGCAGGTGACCATTGTCGAGCGCTATATGCAGCGCGCGCCGGTCTTCCATTTTGACGGGGCGCGGGATGCGCGGGACTTTGGGCTCTGGCTTGAGGCGAATTTTGACGGCGTAAAGAGTGCGGCGGAGGCCACAACCTCCGTCGGCCAGCTCTCCCATATCGAACGCTACTCGGTGGGGGCGATGCTCTACACGCGCATGAATTTCACGACGGGCGATGCGGCGGGCCAGAATATGTGCGGCAAGGCGGCGTTTGCGGCCTGCCAATGGATCGCGGAGACCTATGAGGGGCCACTCAAAGGCTACACTTTGTCCGGCGCGATCGACACGGATAAGAAGCATAGCCAGCTCAATACGCTACATTCACGCGGCGCGCGGGTTGTGGCCGAAATTGTGCTGCAGTCTGAACAGACGAAACAGCTCATGCGCGCGACGACGCAGCAGCTTTTTCGGGTGCGCAATGTCAGCCATACGGGCGGAATGCTGGCCGGAACATCCAGCAATGGGTTGCATGCGGCGAATGGGTTGGCGGCGCTGTTCATTGCGACCGGGCAGGACGCGGCCAATGTCGCCGAAAGTCAGGCCTCAATCAGCTATGTCGATCTGCGCGATGATGGTTCGCTTTACTGGTCGATCACCCTGCCAAGCCTGATCATGGCGACCTATGGCGGCGGCACGGGCCTGCCGACCCAGCGTGAATGTCTCGATATGATGGGATGTGTCGGCCCAGAGAATGGCAAGGGCAAAGTCGGGCGGCTGCTGGAAATCACGGCAGCCACGGTCTTGGCCGGTGAATTATCCCTCTCTTCAGCAATTGTTGCGGGTGATTGGGTGTCTAGCCATGACGCGCTCGGTAGAAACCGCTAGAGTGTCTATATGACCGATCTCGTTCTTGTTACCGGAATCACCGGATATATCGCCAGCCACGTCACGACGCGGCTCCTAGAGAAGGGCTTCGCCGTGCGCGGCACAGTCCGCAATAAGGCCAAAGGACGCCGCGTTTTGGCGGAAATGGCGCAGACGGGCGTGGACGTATCAAACGTCGAACTGGTCGAAGCCGAACTGGGCTCTGATGCGGGTTGGAACGACGCGGTCAAAGACTGTCGCTATATCCAGCATATTGCTTCGCCTTTTCCGATGGAAGCGCCGTCTGACCGCGAAGCACTGGTGCCAGAAGCGCGTGCTGGGGCGCAACGGGTTCTAGAGAACGGATTTTCAGCCGGCGCAGAACGGATCGTGCTGACATCCTCGACCGCGGCCATGATGGGCCAGCCCGGACGCGGCAAAAAGATGACGATTACAGAGCAAGATTGGTCAGATCCGGACTGGAAACCGATGACGGCCTATCCCGTGTCCAAAACGCGCGCTGAATTATCAGCTTGGGCTTATGCAGACGCACAAGGGTTTCGAGAGAGATTGGTCACAATCAATCCAGGGCTGGTTTTCGGACCGGACCCTTATGATAATGGCGGTGCGTCATTGTCTCTGATCAGCGACATGATGAATGGTGATCTGCCCGCAATTCCAAAAATCGCCTTTCCCATTAGTGATGTGCGCGATGTCGCCTCGCTTCATGTTGCCGCGATGACGGCAAAGGATGTCGGTGGGCGGCGATTGATTGGCGCGGGAAACACGCTGTGGTTCAAGGAAATTGTCGAGATTTTGCGGGCAAACTATCCGACCGCGAAGCTCCCTAAATCCGAATTACCAAACATTGTCCTACGTTTGATTTCCCTTTTTGATGATCGGGTCAAAGGCATCCTGCCGGATCTTGGCATTTTTCATGAAGTCGACGCCGCCTATGTTACCCGCCTCACCAATGTTGTCCCGCGTCCGGCCAAGGAAAGCGTCCTTGCCAGTGCGCGCGATCTCGTCGCGAATGGGGTGGTAACGCTCGAAGACTAAGCGGCTCTGACAGCGTCAGCGAAGCGGTCGAACAGGTAGAAGCTATCCTGCGGGCCAGGACTGGCTTCGGGATGATGTTGGACGGAGAAGACGGGCTTGCCCTTGAGGCGGATACCGCAATTTGTGCCGTCAAACAGGCTGACATGGGTTTCTTCGACTGTGTCGGGCAGGGATGCCTGATCGACCGCGAAACCATGGTTCATGGAGACGATTTCGACCTTATCCGTCGTGTGATCCATGACCGGATGGTTCGCGCCGTGATGGCCCTGTTCCATCTTCACCGTCTTCGCGCCGAGCGCTAGGGCCAGCATTTGATGGCCGAGGCAGATGCCGAGCATCGGCATGTCGGCGTCGATCAACGCGCGGATAACGGGGATGGCATATTCGCCCGTGGCTTCAGGGTCGCCGGGGCCGTTAGATAGCACAACGCCGTCCGGCTTGAGCGCGAGAATATCCGCTGCTGATGTGGTGCCTGGCACAACGGTCACAGCCAAGCCAGAGCTGACGAGATTGCGCAAAATATTCCGTTTCACCCCATAATCGATCAGCACAACGCGCTTGGTTCCGTCCATATCGGTATGGCCGTCTTTCCATTGCCAGCGCGCCTGTCGCCAATCGAAGGGGGCGTCTGCCGCCATGTCCTTGGCCAGGTCCGCGCCGACCAATCCGTTCCAGCTGCGGGCCTGTTCGGTCAAAGCTGGGATATCGAATTGTCCGTTTGGATCATGGGCGATGACACCGTTGGGCATACCATTATCGCGAATATAAGCGGTCAGCGCGCGTGTATCGACGCCGGACAGGCCAATGATCCCGCGTGCTGAGAGCCACGCGCCCAGCTCGCCTTCGGATCGCCAATTGGACGCCGGTGTAACAGCGGCGCGGACAATCGCGCCGCGCGCGGCAGTGCGGGCAGCGTCCGTCGTCGCTTCTTCATCTTCATCCGTCGTGCCGGTATTGCCGATATGCGGGAAGGTGAAGGTGACGATTTGTGCGGCGTAGGACGGATCGGTCAGGATTTCTTGGTAGCCCGTGATCGCGGTGTTGAAACAGACCTCGCCAACGGCGGATCCGGTGGCGCCTATGCCGATGCCGTAAAACGTATCTCCGGTCGCTAAGACCAGCACAGCGGTCGGCGCAGGATCGGGCGAATAGTCAGTCGTCATGGGTGTGTCCTAGCTTGGCTCTGCTAGGCGCGTCCTATGACGAAGCCGCGCCGGATTCGCAAGCGACGTCACAGTCTTGTTTGCAGCAACATGTGGAGATAGACCGGACTGCGATGATACTGCGCCGTTCGCGATGCTTCGCCTGTTTTGCCAGAGAGCAGAGCCCTTAGTCGACAGCCACGCGTTCCGGTTTCCCTTCGACATGCACGCGGAATACAATCGCCCGGGCGCCTTCTGGACCGCCGCGTGGTGAATGAACGGCCTCAGGCGGGATGACATAGGCGTCGCCCTTTTTGAGTATCTGGTCGGGTTTTCCCTCTTCCACATGCACCGCATAGCCGTCGATGACATAGACGAACTCTTCACCCGGATGGTAATGGCGCGGCACGGTTGCGTTTGGCGGAATGATGACATCCGAAATAATCACTTCCAGCCCATCGGAGATGGTGATCGGCGCGCGCATCATCAGATTGGATCCGGGCGGCAATTCGGCTTGTTGGTCCGTGTCGTGATGGGCATGAGAGGTCGCATCATGAGTGTGGCTGCTCGCGCAGGCACTTAGACTGATCGCGATAAGCGCTATGAATGGCTTCAACATTTTGATCTCCCCGGCTTTTAAAGTTGGCGCATCGTCGTGGCTGATAAGTCAAGCGTCACCGTCCAGCCGATTACGTCTCCAATATGGCCTATGATATGGTGGAGAATCATAGTGAACCCAGTTCGAAAGCACAGCTTGCGCTGTTGGTTTCCAGCGCATCCAATAAGAGGATCGCACGTTGACGCAGTTCTTCTAGGACGATCATGTGGTAGTAAGTATACTGACGCTTACTCGATAGCGCCGCAGCGAGGGGCGCATGATTTCGGATGCGTTGCAGAGTTTCTTCTTCTGACAAATGACCTGCAAACGAAACGCCGGCATCATGCTCGTTACGGACGAGTTCTGTCCGGAATATAATCGCGCGTTCTTCAAAGGAGCGAACTTCCTGATGCTGAGCTTGATAGGACTGGATACAGGGCCATGGCTTTACTTTTTCGATCAGCCGCGCATTGCCGGAATTGATAAGTGAGGCATAGGCTGGGCTGTCATCATCAAGCACCCGCACATAGCTCGCGGCGTTCATCAGATAAATGATTGAGTCGTTCTCAACGGGCGGGCGCGGCGTCGTCATCTCTACTTCGGGATTATAGCTCTTATCAACTATGGGAATGCCCTATTTTTCAAGCAGTGCTGTTAACGCTGCCAGCCGCCATTCCGCCGTCCTGTACCCGGTTTCAATATCAGCAATATCAGTTTCGAGATCACTTTTGAGTTGCACGATATAGTCCCCGATCAGCTCGTTTTCGGCGCGCGTCTCATTCCAGTTCGCCACTTGGATGCCTATGAAAACGCCAACAACGACGATGCAGAAATCTACAAAAACCGCGAACCAGTTTTCTTTTTCAATGTGAGCTTTGACACGACGAAAGATCATGGGGATGCATCCATTTTCATCTCAGGCAGGTTTTCGCCCAGCCCAATCAACACCTCGCGCGCCGCGTTGACGAGGATGTCGGCTTGCCGAGTGGTATAGTTTGCAATCTCTAGACGATCAAAAAGAAAACTGTTTAGGGTGGCGTCGCTGCACGCCTCCTCGTAGCTGACATCCAAGGCGATGCCGCTGAAACTGACGGCAGGATCCTTGTTCAACGTCCGTTTGAAAACGTGAATATCCTGAAGCACGGGGCGCGCTAATTGAAAGCGCGTACTTATCACATCATTCTCCGCCAACTTGTCGAGCCGACGCGCATAGAGCGATAATACCGTGCGGTCGTCTGGCGATAGATTATCAAGAAAAGCATCTGATGTGAGCAACTGGGTAATGGCATCATCGCGCACGTCGATCCCAATATAGAAGCGCAGCGTCTGCATAGCGCGTATCAAGCGACTTTCGGCATCTTTATCGGCGGTGCAGGTCTCAAAGTCCTCAATAATCCCCTTTGCCAAATTCTCATGCTTGCTGGCCGTTATGGCTAAAACCTGCGTCCACTCAAAATTGATCCGTGCTTCCTCAATGACGCGCGTGCGTGCTTGCTCATAGATCAGATTGTCCTGGCGCGCCGCGCTCCAATTGGTAATTTGAAACGCGAGGAGGATACCGGCGACGACGATGCAGAAATCAAGCGCAACGGCGAACCAGTTTTGATCTTGCACATGTTTGGTCAAGCTTCGAAGTAACATGGCGCGCCCCTATTCCACCGGTGAGACGGTAACGCATTGCGGAATTGTGTCTAGCGATGGATGGGGCCGTCAATTGCGTGCTTCCCAGTCACGTTCCTAAGGCCCGCGCCCCAAGCGTGACGCATTCGCTTGGCAGTTGGGCTCGACGCGCCTATATGCCGCTCCTTAGAATACCGGGACGCCCCGGAAGAGAGACCCTATGAGCGAACCACTTCGCGACCAGATTAGTGCATCTACCAAAGACGCGATGCGACAGAAGGCCACCGTCAGGCTATCAACCTTGCGCCTGATGTCTGCGGCCATCAAAGACCGCGATATTGCCGCGCGCGCCGCAGATCGTTGCGGCGGGATCGATGATTCAGAAATCCTCGGCATCCTGACCAAAATGGTCAAACAGCGCGAAGACGCCGCCAAAACCTATGACGATAATGGTCGACCTGAACTGGCTGAGCGTGAGCGCGAAGAAATCGTGGTCGTGCGCAGCTTCATGCCCAAGCCGATGAGCGACGCTGAGGTCGAAGCCACAATTGCAAAAATCGTCGAGAAGAGTGGTGCGACCTGCCTGAAAGATATGGGTAAGATCATGGGTCAGCTGAAAAGCGGCTATGCGGGTCGGATCGATATGGGCAAGGCCGGGGCCGTCGTAAAACGGCATTTGTGTAGCTAGCGGTTTTAGGCTGTAGAAGGCTTAATCCGCACTCAGGACATACGGCTTGTTTTACGCCCCCTAAAAGCGCAGTTCCGCTTCATGAAAACTGCACCTGTTGTACTCCCATCTGATGATGTCTTCAGCGATCTAATCACCAAAGTACCTGCGATCACTCTGGGTTTTTGGGCGATCAAAATTCTGGCAACTACATTGGGTGAGACAGCCGGCGATACTGTCAGTATGACGCTGAATCTAGGCTACCTAACGGGCAGCGCAATATTTATCGCCATACTTATCGCATTTGTCTTTTGCCAAGTTCGATCGTCTCGATTTTATCCATTTCTGTATTGGGTGACGATCATTGCGTCGACGACTGCAGGCACAACGATGGCAGACTTCGCAACTCGATCACTGGGTATCGGCTATTTGGGTGGATCATTACTTCTATTAAGTTGTGTCTTGATTTCCCTATTTATTTGGTACCGCCAAGTCGGCACAATCAACGTCAACCGCATTCATGAGCCTCGTTCGGAGGTTTTCTACTGGGTTACGATAACATTTTCCCAAACACTGGGTACGGCACTGGGGGATTGGACTTCCGATTTGCCGAACATGGGGTATCTGTCCGCGGCAGGTGTTTTCGCAGGTATGATTGGCGTGGTGATAAGTCTCCACTTATTCACTAAAATTAGCAAAGTTTGGCTTTTTTGGATCGCATTCATTTTGACCCGTCCCCTTGGGGCGGCCGTTGGGGATTTCCTCGATAAGCCTGTCGCCGATGGCGGTCTGGCATTAAGCCGTCCTATCGCAAGTGTAATTCTGGCGGCGGCAATCGTGATCCTTATTATCTTAATGCCGCAGCGGGCTGCCCGCGAAGAATAATGTCGAGATGACGGACGGAGGTATGGTTCTGTGCATGAATTCATCGGCACTTTCTCTCTACGATAACGTGTTTATCATTCAGCAATCCTTTCACCCAAATTTCTGGCTGCGTAGAGTTATCTAGGTTGCGCTTTCTAAGGCAATTTGACTTTGTAAATTGCTCATCGTGGCTTGCTTGCCTTCTTTCGTGAATTGCGGGTAGGTGTAGGCCACCTATTCTATAGTTGATGTTTCTGTTTCTGTGACACTTCCCCCTCCTAAACCTTTCAATCCGCCCTTTTGGATGCGGTCAGGCCTCGTGCAAACGGTGCTGGCCAGTTTCCAGTTTCGTAAGCGCGGACCGAATGTGATGCTGGACGCAGCCGAGGATATTATTCTCGATTGCGAAGACGGGGTTCGGCTCAAGGGTAGCTATTCACGCGCGCCGGATAATAAGGCGCTCATTATCTTCCTGCATGGCTGGGAAGGGTCACAGGACAGCACCTATGTGGTCAGCTGCGGGCGCTACATGTTTGAGCGCGGCGCGAGTGTCTTTCGCCTGAATTATCGCGATCATGGCGGCAGCCACGACCTCAATGAGGGTCTATTTTTCTCGACGCGTTTCAATGAAGTGTTTGACGGCGTGCGCAAAGCGGCGCGGCTGTCAGAGGGTGCGCCCGTCTACATTGTTGGGTTTTCGCTGGGCGGAAACTTCGCCCTGCGGATCGCGCGGTCTTTGCGTGATCTGGCGATCCCGAAATTACGCCGGATCTTCGCGATCAGCCCGGTCGTCGATCCGTGGGGGGCGGCCCCTCTGGTCGATGCCAATCCGCTCTATCGTCGTTATTTTCTCAAGAAATGGACGGCCAGCCTGCGACTGAAACAGGCGGCCTATCCGGATCTTTATAATTTCGATGAAGTGCTGAAGAGTAAGCGGGTCTTAGCGATGACGGAGACCGTGCTGCCGCTCTATTCGCGCTATGCGCGCATGGAAGACTATTTCAACGCCTACCGGGTCGATCCCGATGATCTGTCACGTGTCCCCGTTCCGCTCGATATCATTACGGCGCGCGATGACGGGATGATTCCGGAACGCGATATTCGTCGCCTGACGCTTGGCCCCGGCTCACGCATGATTATCCATGATCATGGTGGGCATAATGGCTTCTTCCAATCGCTGCTTGGTCCGACCTGGTATGACGAACATATTGGCGATCTGATCTTCCAGACCGCCGCAAACTAGGTCAGGAGAGTGTCATGCGTTTGCTGTTTCTAATTCCCGCGACTATCATCATCGGCATGATCATTTTATCTCTGCTGAGCCAGCGCGGTAAGGCCAAAGGCCTTGTCGATGGCCGCCTCGCGCCGCTCCCGTCTAAACCGAATTGCGTTAGCTCGGAAGCTGACACGGACTCTGACAAACATGTCGAGCCGCTCGCAACCGATAAGGACGGGGTGAAGGCCGCGATCGCGGCGACAGGCGGGACCATCACCTCAGAATCTGATGACTATATCAGCGCCACCTATACAAGCGGGCTGATGCGGTTTGTCGATGATGTGGAATTTCGTCGGGACGGAACGCTTTGGCAAATCCGCTCAGCGTCGCGCGTCGGTCACTCCGACATGGGCGCTAATCGGAAACGGGTGAAAGCGATCCGCGACGCGCTTTAGTTCGCTCACATCCGATTGGGCTATCAGGGGTCGTTCAGATCATCACTAAAGTTTGACAATCGTTCGGGCCGAACTGCGCGTAGACAGCACTCTTCACAGGAAAACACCTATGCCGGATCAACACCGTAGCCCCAAGATTGTCGACCACGCCAAGGTCAAAGACCTCATCCGCGAATTGCTTGTCGCACTCGGGGAAAACCCGGATCGTGACGGCTTACTAGAGACGCCGCGCCGGATCGCGGATTTCTGGCGCGACTTTATCGAATATGATCCCGGCAAGCTGGAAACGACCTTCGACTCCGTCCGCCATAACCAGATGGTGGCCGTGACCGGTATGCGCGTCTGGTCGATGTGCGAACATCATATGTTGCCCTTTTGGTGCGACGTGTCGGTCGCCTATATCGCGCATGATAAGGTGCTGGGCCTATCCAAATTTGCGCGCATTGCGCATAAAAACGCCCATGCGCTGTCACTCCAAGAAAAGCTCGTCGCGGATATTTCCGACGATCTGAAGACGGTTCTGGGGACGAAGGATGTCGCCGTTGTCGCCAAAGGTGAGCATCTCTGCATGACCATGCGGGGCATTAAAACGCCGCACCGGATGATCTCCTCCGCTTTGGATGGTCAGTTCCTGCAAGCGGAAACCCGCGCCGAGTTTTTTAATCTGGTCAACGCGGCTGACGCGCAAATGCGCTGACGCGCCGTCAGGGCGTTGCACCGGCGCGGTCCGTGGCGTAGGCCACGCCCGCAGAAGGAGGCCTCGCCATGACAACAGATGTGAAGTCCACACTCGTTCTTGTCCGACACGGACAATCGGTCTGGAATCAAGAAAACCGTTTCACCGGCTGGGTTGATGTGGGGTTGACGGCGCAGGGCACGCGCGAGGCCAAGAAAGCGGGTAAGCTGCTGGCCAAAGAAGGCATCCGTTTTGATATTGCCTTCACCTCGTTCCAGAAGCGCGCGATTAAGACCCTCTGGCTGACGCTGGAGGGCATTGACCAGATGTATATTCCAGAAACCAAAGCGTGGCAGCTGAATGAGCGTCATTATGGCGCTCTGACGGGTCTGAATAAGGACGAAACCAAAGCTAAGCACGGCGAAGAACAGGTCCATATTTGGCGCCGCTCTTTTGATGTGCCGCCGCCGCAAATCGACACGGACAGCGAATATCACCCGGCCAATGATCCGAAATATGCGGCCTATGATCCAGCGATCCTACCGGGCGGTGAAAGCCTGAAAATGACAACAGAACGGGTACTGCCTTATTTCAACGGCCAGATCCGCCAGTTCCTAGAGGCCGGGTCCAACGTCATCATTAGCGCTCACGGCAATAGCCTACGCGCTTTGATGAAAGACCTATTCAACGTCGCGGATGATGACATTCCGGGCTTCGAATTCCCCACAGGCAATCCGCTGCTGCTGGAACTGGGCGACCATCAAAAAGTTCTCAGCGCGCGCTATCTCGATGAGAAACGCAAGAAGCCTTTGCCGGGAGCGTAGAGGCTGGCAGTCAGGGCGGGATTCGAACCCGCGATAGAGTTGCCCCTATACCGGATTTCGAATCCGGCGCTTTCGACCACTCAGCCACCTGACCAAACGCGGATCATCCTATAGAGGCGAATGGCTCTATCGGATGGAGTGAAGCGCCGCGCTCTAGCGAGGGCCGGTGCGAATGGCAACGGGGGAGACCGCCAGATTATGCAGTTACAGCCAACATTGGAGACGGAGCGCTTAATCTTGCGCCCGATGGATATTGAGCGCGATTTAGACGCCGTGTGCGAGGCCTATGCTGACGTGGAAACCATGCGCTATCTGGGCGGGAAGACGATGGATCGGGCTCAAGCTTGGCGGTCTATTGCCATGATGTTGGGGCATCATCAGGTGCGCGGTTACTCGTTTCTGTCAGTCATTGAAAAAGAGACGGGGCAATGGGTTGGGCGGGTTGGACCTTGGTTTCCGGAAGGCTGGCCCGCGCCGGAGGTCGGCTGGACCATCCATCCGGATCATACGCGTAAGGGCTACGCTAAAGAGGCGGGTCGTGCCTGTGTGGACTATGTGCGCGACGGGCTGGGTTGGACCTCTGTCATTCATGTGATCGCCGATGGGAATGTTGGATCAGAGAAGACGGCGGAGGCGTTGGGGTCAAAGCGTCTTTACCGTTTAGAGGACGGAATTCCGGGCGTTTCAAGCGATCCGCATCATGTCTACGGACAGGATTTTAACACGGGTTAAGGCGGCAGACATTGCCTCTATACTTTTGCGGCGAAGCACGATTTATGCGCCAAAAATCGCTGTCGGTCCGTTTCTTGCTAGGAAGAGCAGGTTCGGTGGACGCGTAAGTGGGCGCGAAACGTATGAAAATGGTGACGAAACCCGGTTTGACACGATTAGCCTTGGATGCGGCTATCGTCGTTGCCGTCATTTTGAGCGCTATTTACGTTATCATCGTCGAAGCCTCCGCCAATGAGTTAGACTCTCCGACAGTCTCAACGGATTCTCCAACTATTGCCGATCCTGTCGACAGTTAGCTCAGCCAGCCTGCCTCGCGCACACGCTGAGCCCCCGCTCGACTGACGGGCACATGGGTGCCGTCCTTAAGTTCAATCACAAACTTGCCGCCGTCGCGCTTGATCTGAGCGACGCCGTCTTCCGCAACCCACCAGGACCGGTGCGGGCTCAGCCCACTCAGAGGCCGGGCTAGATTTTCAACATCTGCCAGACGCATCAGAACCATATGGCTGCCCACGCTGGTATGAATGCGGACATAGTGATCCTCAGACGTGACGCCGTAAAGCTCGGCTCCTCGGACCTGCAAGGGCAGACGCTCCATTAAGGCGGGGCGCTGAGGGCCCTCATCCTCTGGACTTGCTGATTGACGACCGGCCAGTTCGCCGACGGCCGTGATGACGATGGCGATGACCCAAATGTAGAACAGGGTCATGAGCAGGCTCGCCGGGCTGGTCTGCCCGAACCCATAGCCAAAGCCGCCGATGACGAAGGGGGCCACGGCGAGCGTCGCGCCGAGAGATTGGAGTAGCGTATAGCGCCAGCCCGTCATTGAGGGTGCCCAGCGTTTCACCACCAACTGGACCGATAGAGCGCCGAGCCCGCCCGCCAGGCACATGCCGATCCAAAAGATCGCACGACCCAATAGGCTGAAATTATGGGTGCCGAACGGTGCCAGCACCATCAGCACCAATCCGGCCAAGAGCGGCGTGATCAGAAAAGACGCGATGCGTTTTTTGGGGATTCGCACGATGATCAGTGATTCCAGTGGGGTTTGCAGGGCGTCATTCGCGCTTCGTGAACGGCAGGGCCGTGATTTTCAAGTCGGTTCACGATGTCGGATTGTCGCTTCATGCAAAGCCGCTGGCGGCGTCGCAACAGGCCTGCTCCAAAGCGCTCAAGCCATAGAGGAGAGCGTCATGGGTATCGAATATTTCTTCAAAGCCAGCCTAGCTGTGCAAATCCATATCATCGTCGCGATCATATCGCTGATCTTTGGGATTTTTATCTTCACGCGGCGCAAGGGCGACACGTCGCATAAGCGAATGGGGAAGGTGTTTCTGGTCTTCATGTTGGCCACGGCGATTTCGGCGATTTTTATCCGCCAGATCAATGATGGCAGTTTTTCTTGGATCCACATCTTTGTGCCCGTCACCTTCATTGGAGCGTGGGAAGCGGTTCATCATATTCGTAAGGGCAATATCCCCCGTCATAAGCGGGCGGTCACGGGCATGTTCTTTGGTGCGCTGCTCATTCCCGGTGTTTTATCCATGCTGCCGGGTCGCCTCATGCATGTGATTGTTTTCGGCTTGGGATGACTCAAGCCATAAAGCGCGGTTGCGGGTAAGGTGAGGGGCGTTATAACGCGCATGAACTCCCCCGATCTGACTCCCTTAACCGACGGACCACCATTCCATGAACATCCATGAATATCAGGGCAAACAAGTCTTAAAAGAGATCGGCGCGCCCGTCTCCGACGGTATTGCGATTTTCAAAGCCAGCGAAGCCCGCGCTGCCGCCGAAAAACTCGGTGGTCCTCTCTGGGTTGTGAAATCCCAAATCCATGCAGGCGGACGCGGCAAAGGTAAATTTATTGAGCCCAGTGCCGGCGAAAAAGGCGGTGTTCGCCTTGCCTTCTCTGTCGATGAAGTGGTCGAGAATGCTGAGCAAATGCTCGGCGCGCATCTTGTGACTGCCCAGACCGGCGACGACGGCAAACAGGTCAACCGCCTCTATATCGAGCATGGCTCTGACATTGAGCGCGAGCTTTACATCTCCATCATCATCAACCGTGAAACATCGCGCGTCTCATTCATTGCCTCGACCGAAGGCGGCATGGATATCGAAGCGGTCGCGCATGACACGCCGGAAAAAGTGATCAATTTCGACATTGATCCGGCCACTGGCTTCCAGCCGCATCATGGCCGCACCCTGTCCAAAGCGTTGGGCCTGTCTGGTGATTTGGCCAAACACTGCGGAAAACTGGGCAAAATTCTTTATAATGGCTTCCTCGCCAAAGACATGGCGATGCTGGAGATCAACCCGTTGATCGTCACTGAGGATGGTCGCTTGCACTGCCTCGATGCTAAGATCAGCTTTGACGGCAATGCGCTTTATCGTCATCCCGATGTCGAAGCGATGCGTGATGAGACGGAGCAGGACGCGAAAGAAGTCGAGGCCGAGAAATACGACCTCTCCTATGTCGCGCTCGATGGCAATATTGGCTGTATGGTCAATGGCGCGGGTCTGGCTATGTCGACCATGGATATCATCAAGCTTTACGGCGCAGAGCCGGCCAACTTCCTCGATGTTGGGGGCGGCGCGACCAAGGAAAACATCGTCGCCGCGTTCAAGATCCTGACCAGCGATGAAAAGGTCGAAGGCATTCTGATCAATATCTTCGGTGGCATCATGAAATGCGACATCATCGCCCAAGGCGTGGTCGATGCGGTCAAGGAAGTCGGCCTGAAAGTCCCGCTCGTCGTTCGCCTTGAAGGCACGAATGTCGAAAAAGGCAAAGAGATCATCGATAATAGCGGCCTGAACGTGATCAGCGCCAATGACCTCGATGACGCCGCCCAAAAGATCGTGAAGGCTGTCGCGGGCTAAGCTGCCGCAGACGCATTTTCGACGATTACAAGATACGATAGATTAGGAAACTCCAATGTCAGTCCTCATCAACAAAGACACCAAGGTTATTACCCAAGGTATGACCGGGAAAACCGGCACGTTCCATACGGAGCAGGCCATCAAATACGGCACCAAAATGGTTGCGGGCGTGACGCCGGGTAAGGGCGGAACAACCCATTTGGGTCTGCCGAATTTCGACACGGTCGCGGAAGCCGTTCATGCGACGGGCGCAACCGCGTCGGTCATCTATGTGCCGCCGCCCTTCGCGGCTGATTCCATCATGGAAGCCATCGCCGCCGAAGTGCCGCTGATCATCGCGATCACGGAAGGTATTCCGGTGCGCGATATGATCCCGGTCAAGCGCGCATTGGTGGGGTCTAAATCCCGCCTGATCGGCCCGAATTGCCCCGGTGTTCTGACCCCAGACGAATGCAAAATCGGTATCATGCCGGGCAAGATTTTCAAAAAAGGCAGCTGCGGCGTGGTTTCGCGATCCGGCACGCTGACCTATGAAGCCGTGTTCCAAACAACACAGGTTGGCCTTGGCCAGACGACGGCTATCGGCATTGGCGGTGACCCTATTAATGGCACCAACTTCATCGATTGTCTGGAACTGTTCCTGAACGATGACGACACGAAGCAGATCATCATGATCGGCGAAATCGGCGGCTCCGCAGAAGAAGAAGCGGCTGAATATATTGCGCATCAAGCCAAAAAGGGTCGGTCTAAGCCCATGGTTGGCTTCATTGCGGGCCGCACGGCGCCTCCCGGACGCACTATGGGCCATGCAGGCGCGATCGTCTCAGGCGGCAAAGGCGGCGCAGAAGACAAGATTGCGGCGATGGAGAAAGCGGGCATCCGCGTGTCAGACAGCCCGGCCCGTCTCGGCACGACGCTGATGGATGTGCTGAAGGGATGAAATACCTATCCCTAGCATTCGCAGCGCTTCTACTGTCAGCCTGTGAGACGACGATCAATGCCGACAGGATGACGGAGCCTTTGCGCCAGACCATCGTCCCGGACACATTGTCTCAGACCTATGAAGAGCTGCAATATGCGCCGGCGACCCGCGCAGGCGATATGCTCTACCTTTCGGGTGTGCTTGCGATCATGGAAGACGGTGAAACGTCTATCGAGCCTGCTATCGAGCGGTCCTTCGATGAGATCGAGATGATCTTAGCTGAATCCGGAGCTGATTGGTCGGATGTCGTCGATGTCACAAGTTATACGACCGATCTGGATGCGCATTTAGGTCCACTCTGGGGCATCAAGACCGAGCGCGTCGCAGCGCCCTATCCGAGTTGGACTCTGATTGGTGTTGACCGTCTTTATGGCGGCGATGCGGCGATCATTGAAACCAAGGTCACGGCCTATTTACCGAACCGGTAGTTCGAAGGGCTTGTACCTCTGAGACATGTGGGCGGGCCGCTTGGCCCGCCTTTTTTGCAACCATCCACCCGTTCATACTGTATTGACCACTAACCCCCGATGACAGGGCAAATCGTTTGCGTTAAGCGACGGTAAATTACTGAGCGAAAAGACTCCCACATGGCCAAGCGCACCGAGCTGAACCAGGCTTTTATCGACACTGACTTTCTTGACGGGGGGTCCGCCTTTTACCTCGAACAGATGCAAGCACGATATGCCGATAATCCGGCCAGCGTCGACGCCAGTTGGCGCGCCTATTTCGAAGCCCTAGGCGAAGACCGACAGAATGCCCGCGCCAACGCCGACGGACCCAGCTGGAAACGGGACAATTGGCCGCCCACACCGAATGGCGAGCTAACGAACGCGCTGACAGGCGATTGGGGCGATAGCGCCCCCGCAGCAGAAGCCAAAATCGCTACGAAACAGCCGGACCTTTCCGCCGATCAAGTGCGACAGGCCGCGAAAGACTCACTGCATGCGCTGATGCTGATCCGCGCCTATCGCGTACGCGGTCATCTGATCGCCGATCTCGATCCGTTGGGTCTGCGCAAGCAGGGTACCCATCCTGAGTTGGATCCCAATACATACGGGTTTGGCCCTGACGATCGCGACCGCGAAATCTTTATCGACGGCGTTCTGGGTCTGGAATATGCCACGATCCGCAATATCTTGGACATCGTGCAGCGGACCTATTGTTCGACCCTTGGTGTGCAGTTCATGCATATTTCCGACCCGGAAGAAAAAGCCTGGATTCAGGAACGCATCGAAGGGCCGGACAAGCAGGTCAGCTTCACCAAAGAGGGTCGTCTGGCGATCCTGCAGAAACTGATTGAGGCAGAAAGCTTCGAGCAGCTGATCCATAAACGCTATCCCGGCACGAAACGCTTTGGCCTGGACGGGGCGGAAGCGCTGCTTCCGGCGCTGGAGCAGATCATCAAACGCGGCGGCCAACTGGGGCTTCAGGACATAAACTTTGGCATGCCGCACCGCGGACGGCTGAACGTTATGGCGAGCGTGATGCAGAAGCCTTATTCGGCGATCTTCTATGAATTCCTCGGCGGCGTCGCCTCTGGCGCGGAGGATTTTGGCTCAGGCGATGTGAAATACCATTTGGGCGTGTCGGACGACCGCGAATTTGACGGCAACAAAGTCCACCTGTCGCTGGCACCGAACCCGTCGCATTTGGAAGTCGTCGCGCCCGTCGTGATCGGTAAAGCCCGGGCTAAACAGCAATCCATGTCCGGCACTTACCGCACTCATAACCCCAAGCGGGTCATGGCGGTGTTATTGCACGGCGATAGCGCTTTTGCGGGCCAAGGCGTGGTGACGGAAACCTTCCAGCTGAGCCAGCTGGCGGGCTACCGCACGGGCGGGTCCATCCACGTCATCGTTAACAACCAGATCGGCTTCACGACAACGCCAGACGAATATCGATCTGGTCAATATTGCTCGGACGTGGCCTTCATGGTCCAAGCACCCGTGTTACACGTCAATGGCGATGACCCGGAAGCGGTTGTATATGCCGCGCGGATCGCGACTGAATATCGCCAGAAATTTGGCCGCGACGTGGTGATCGATATCGTCTGTTATCGCCGCTATGGGCACAATGAAGGCGATGACCCCAGCTTCACTCAGCCGATCATGTACAAAGTCATTGGCGACAAACCTTCATCCCGCGAGATCTACGCGCAGCGCTTGATTGCGCAAGGCGATCTAACGGACGCGGAGCACACGCAACGCGTCGACGATTTTTACGCCTTTCTAGACACAGAATTTGACAAGGCGAAAGACTTTGAGACTGAGGCACCAGACTGGCTTCACGGTGTCTGGACGGGGATCACCCTGCCGTCTTTGGATGATGAAAAACGTCGCGGGGTTACCGGTGTCCCTATAGAGACGTTGAAGGAAATCGGGACCAAGATCACAACGATCCCGAATGATGTGAACATTCACAAGACACTGAAACGCATCATCAAGATGCGCGCTGAAAAGGTCGAGTCTGGCCGAGACATTGACTGGGGTCTGGCCGAACATCTGGCCTTCGGATCGCTCGTTATAGAAGGTCATCCGGTTCGATTGTCGGGTCAGGATTCTGAGCGCGGCACATTCAGCCAGCGCCAAAGCCATTTCATCGATCAGACGACAGAACAAAAATATACGCCACTCAACAATCTGTCTGATGATCAGCAATATTATCAGGTGCTCAACTCACACCTGTCCGAAGAAGCCGTTCTCGGTTTTGAATATGGCTTTTCGACCACGGCCCCGCAGGCACTGACGATCTGGGAAGCGCAATTTGGTGATTTTGCCAATGGCGCGCAGGTCATGGTCGACCAGTTCATTAGCTCAGCCGAACAGAAATGGCTGCGCATGAGTGGTCTCGTGATGCTGCTGCCGCATGGCTATGAAGGGCAGGGACCAGAACATAGTTCGGCGCGTCTGGAACGTTATCTGCAGATGTGCGCCGAAGACAATATGCAGGTCTGCAACGTCTCGACACCGTCCAACTATTTCCATGTTCTGCGTCGTCAATTGCACCGCAATTTTCGCAAGCCGCTCATCATTATGAGCCCGAAGAGCCTGCTGCGGCACAAGCTCTGCGTCTCGACCTTTGAAGAAATGGGTCCGGATACATCCTTCCACCGTGTTTTGTGGGACGATGCGGAATATCGCCCTGACGCTTTCCAAGTGAAGCTGGTTGACGACAAGAAGATGAAACGCGTCGCCATCTGCTCTGGCAAAGTCTATTTTGATCTGTTGGAAAAGCGCGAAGAGCTAGTCCGTAACGATATCTATCTGTTGCGGGTGGAACAACTCTATCCCTATCCGGACACAGCGTTGAAGACAGAGCTGTCGCGCTTCAAACAGGCTGACATGGTCTGGGCTCAAGAAGAGCCTAAGAATATGGGCGCGTGGAGCTTTATCGAGCCGCTGCTCGAAGAAACACTGACAGAGATCGGGGCGAAGAATACACGGCCGCGCTATATTGGTCGCAAAGCTGCCGCGTCGACCGCGACTGGGATTGCCGCGAAACATAAGAAAGAGCAGCAAGCTATCTTTGATGGTGTGTTCGCAAAGTAGCGAAACTGCAGCGTCACCCTTATTTTACTGGCAAATCGATCTAACGGACTTAAGCAGACACTATGACTGATATCGTAATTCCTAATGTCGGCGAAAGCGTCTCCGAAGTCACCATTGCGAGCTGGATGGCTCAAGCGGGTGACACTGTGAAGAAAGACGATCCCATCGTCGAGATCGAAACCGACAAAGCAAGCCAAGAACTGGTCGCGCCTGAAGATGGTGTATTATCCGAAATCCTGGTCGCCGAAGGTGAGACCGTTGCGGTCGGCACGCTGATTGCCAAGATGGGCGCAGAATCTGGCGAAGGATCCGGAAATGCGGCTCCGAAAAAAGCGGCGGCCAAGGGCGACGCCGAAGTGAAAGCTCAGACCGAAGCGCCCGCCTCAAACAAAAGCAGCGGTTCGTCCATCGATATTAATGTCCCGAATGTTGGCGAAAGCGTGTCCGAAGTGACGGTCGCCAGCTGGATGAAACAGGTCGGCGATGCGGTCGAAAAAGACGAGGCGATTGTCGAATTGGAAACGGACAAAGCGGCGCAAGAACTCGTGGCCCCCCGGTCGGGCGTATTGACAGAAATTCTCGTGGCAGAGGGTGATATCGCTACGATTGGTCAAACTCTTGCCCGCCTTGGCGAAAGCCAGTCGACCGGCGATCTACCCGGACCGGCGACAGCGGCCAAAGGTGATGAAGGTGGGGGGCTAGCCGGTGTTGCTGGGACCAATGTCGAGGGTGTTCCGAACGATGTGCGCATCATGCCCGCAGCCGCCAAAATCATCCGGGAAAACGATCTCGATGCAGCCAAGATTGCAGGTACCGGAAAAGACGGCCGTATTCTGAAATCGGATGCGGCTCAGGCTCAAGCTGACGGTTCAGCTCAGAGAACGAGAACGCAAACGGCATCACCAGCCGCTGCGCCGATGCCTCCCTCTGTTTCGGCTCCGGCCTCCGCTGCGCCGTCAACCCCGCGTGAAACCGGTGAGCGCGAGGAACGCGTGCGTATGTCGCGCCTGCGCCAGACCATCGCCCGACGCCTCAAGGACGCCCAGAATACGGCGGCGATGCTGACGACCTATAATGAAGCGGACATGTCTGAGATCATGGCGATCCGGGCGAAATACAAAGAAATCTTCCTCAAGAAACACGGTGTGAAACTCGGCTTCATGTCCTTCTTCGTGAAGGCTTGTGTTCAGGCGCTTAAAGAAGTGCCGACCGTCAATGCCGAAATTGATGGCACGGACATCATCTACAAGAATTTCTACGACATCAGCATTGCGGTTGGGACCGATAAGGGGCTCGTTGTCCCCGTATTGCGCGATGCGGACGCCTTGTCTCTCGGTGGGATTGAGAAGGGCATTGGCGAGCTCGGCGCGAAAGCGCGTGATGGGCAGCTCTCTATGGATGATATGCGCGGCGGGACATTCACCATCTCAAATGGTGGTGTCTATGGCTCGTTGATGAGCTCGCCGATCCTGAATCCGCCGCAGTCCGGCATTCTCGGCATGCACACAATTCAGAAGCGCCCCGTTGTTGTCTCTACGCCTGGCAAAGGGGACGAAATGGTCATTCGCCCGATGATGTATCTCGCGCTCAGCTATGATCACCGTATCGTTGACGGCAAAGAAGCTGTGACCTTCCTCGTGCGGGTTAAGGAATGCCTCGAAGACCCGGAACGCCTGCTGCTTGATCTGTAGGGATTGTCTTTAATAATCCAGCATTGAGCCCGGCTTTACAGTCGGGTTTTTTGTTTTAAAACAGCCTCTTATAAGGCTCGTCTAGACTCCCGTGCGACATTTTGGCAGGGTCTCTCCAAACTCTGGGGAGAGTGACATGACTAAGTCATCGAAATGGTTCTGGGTAATTGCAGGCCTCTTCCTGATTTGGAATGCGTTTGGCTGCTATCTCTACGTCTTGGAGGTAACACTGACCGACGCGCAATACGCCGAAATGCATGGCGACGTCATGGCAGCGGCTCGCGATTTCTATCCGAGTTGGGCTATGGCGGCCTTCGCTGTGGCTGTCTGGGGTGGTCTGATAGCGGCTGTGCTTCTTCTGTTACGGCGTCGACTGGCTGCGACAATTTTCTTCATCTCGCTGATCGCTGCCGTCATCTGTTTCATTCCGAACTTCATTAGCGCGCCGCTGAGAGAGGCGGGCGGGGCAACTTTTTGGGTGATGCCACTGATCGTTGTTGTCATTGGTCTCGTACAGCTTTGGTTCGCTCGGCGGGAAAGCGCGAAGGGGTCACTTCGGTAGAGGCTGGACCTTCACTGAGTTTGTAAAGCCTCGGCTCTGGCCGGGGCTTTTTTGTGCGCGCACGCCTGCGGCGCAGTTTGCTTCCGGCTTCGCCGCAGACCCTACTGGGCACACAGGCCAATTAGGACGCGGTTTCTAAATTCAGTCCCTAAATAGGTTTCATGAACGAAGCCGCGCGATCATCGCGTCGGCCACAGAATTTGAAACCCATAGGATTAAAATCATGGCTAAAGCTAAAACGACTAAAAAAAACACTAAAGCGACTAAAAAAGTCGACGTTTCAAACCTGCGTAAAGGCGCACTCGCCTATGTCGGTCTGCACGGTCTGGCTTATGAGCGCGCACAATTCCGCGCTGAGCAACTGAAAAACGCGTCTGGCGAATTGTTCGAAACACTCGTTAAAAAAGGCGAAAAGCTCGAAGGCAAAGGTCTGGAATTGACCAAAGAAGCTCGCGCTAAAGCGACTGACCTCGTTGAAGGTAGTGTTGAAACCGTCAAGAACGTTGTTCCTTTCGGTGGCCGCGACAACCGCGTTGAAGAGCTGGAAGCTGAAGTTGCCACTCTGAACAAGAAAATTGCCGCTCTGTCGAAGAAAGCGTCGACACCTCGCAAAACAACGAAAACAGTCACTACGAAGACTGAAACTGTTAAAGCCGAAGCCGCAAAAGCGACACCGGCTGAGAAGAAAGCCGCTTAAGGCCTCTTCTCCGCAGACCCGGGCCGCGACGATCTCTCTCTCCCCATTTCCCTGAGAGTCTCGCAGTTCCGACGTCTCACGGCGTGTGCAGCCCCCTGCACACGCCGTTTTTTTGCCTAATCGATAGATGGACGGCCGGTCTGACCGAATGTTGAGCATCGCTTGTTTGTATCCATCTGAATCTATGGCTAAGGATGATCAGTCGGGAACATGGGAGAGTCGCCTCAATGGCCATCAAAAAAGAAAAAGTAGCAGAACAAGCGGCTGAAACAACGACTGCCGTCAACTCGCTGGTTGGCTTCCGACGCAGCGAAGTGGTCAAGTCACTCGGCATCATGGCGGGTTATATCGCCAAGCAACCCAAACCCTTCGCCAAACATGTCGGCGCTTACGGCAAAGAACTTTTGGACATTGTCAAAGGCGATAGTGAACTGGCCCCGCATCCCAAAGACCGCCGCTTTCAAGATGAAACCTGGTCCAAAAATCCCATGTATAAGCGCGGCCTACAAAGCTGGCTCGCCATGCGCCGTGAACTCGATGGTTGGATCAATGATTCAAATATGCATCCAGCCGACAAGGCACGCGCCAAATTCGTGACTGACCTGATTGGCGACACGTTGGCGCCGACAAACTCGCTCATGGGCAATCCGGCCGCGATGAAGAAGCTTTATGAGACGGGGGGCATGTCACTCGTCCGAGGCTTGAAGAACGCCTATGACGATTTAAAAAATAATGGCGGTATGCCAAGCCAAGTTGATGGTCGTCCTTTTAAAGTCGGCGAGAACATTGCCAATACGCCCGGTGCTGTGGTCTATAAAACCGAGATGCTGGAACTGATCCAGTATAAGCCGCAGACCGATCAGGTGCGTAAAACGCCGCTGATGATCATCCCGCCGCAGATCAACAAATATTATGCTGTGGACCTCGAGCCCAATAAGTCGATGATCCGCTTTCTGCTCAAATCCGGCTTTCAAGTGTTCGCTGTGTCTTGGCGCAATCCGAGCCGTCAGCACTCCCATTGGGGGTTGGAGCAATATGTTGAAGAACTGATCGCGGCGTCAGACGCTGTGCGCAAAATCACGCGCGAGCCGCGCCTTAACGTAACGGGCGCATGTTCCGGCGGTACGACGATGTCGCTGATGTTGTCTGAATTGGCGGCTCGGGGTGACGATCGGATCAATGCCTTCACTCTGATGGTGTCGGTATTAGACGGCAAGAAAACGGATTCCGAAGTCGGTTTATTCGTGACTGATGCCGCAATCGAATCTGCTCGGAAGCGTTCACAGAAAAGAGGTATTTTAGCCGGTGATGATTTGGCGCGTTCCTTTGCTTGGATGCGTCCGAACGATTTGATCTGGAATTATGTCGTCAATAATTACCTGCTCGGTGAAAACCCGCCGCCCTTTGACGTTTTGTTTTGGAATAATGATTCCACGAACCTGCCGGCGCAGCTGCATTCCGATTATCTGGATATCTTCCAGTTGCGGAGTTTCCGTCCTGACAAGTCTGAGGTCTTTATGGACCACGTCATCGACTTATCCGCGATCACACAGGACTGTTTTATGATGGCCGGCATCACCGACCACATCACGCCGTGGAAAGCTTGCTACCGTAATGTGCGTCTGTTTGGCGGGGACGTCACGTTCGTCTTATCCAATTCGGGTCATATTCAGAGCCTGCTTAACCCGCCGGGTAATCCGAAGGCGCAGTATTTCCATAATGCTGAGTTTCCACCGCGGGCTGACCGTTGGCTAGACGGGGCGGAAAGCTACGGCGAAAGCTGGTGGCTACGTTGGCGTGACTGGCTCGGGGAGCGGTCCGGAGAGATGAAGCCAGCGCCGAAAAATCTCGGCAATAAAGCAAACCCCCCTGTAGCAAAGTCGCCCGGAGAGTATGTGTTTACCTAGCGGCCGGTCAGACCCAATAAGGCGACGATCCGGTCGCCAAGCCGCACAAGGCGGGTCAGCGTGCGTACGGGAACGGCCTGCATCTGCGTGTACCATCGGTCCATATCGGCGGTGAAGGCATGCATCTCACGTAAGCGCCGTCTCTGCTCATCCGTGACCTGCATGTCGCCATCCGCATCGCTCAGACAATGGGCGAGCGTCTCAAGGGCAGGATCGATCTCGCGCGCCTTGCGCACGGCGGCAATCCGCCTGGCTAGTTCCCACACATCGGTCTCAGCGGTGAAATGATCGCGTCGTTCTCCGGCGACAGGCACGCGTTGAACAATTTTATAGCTCATCAGCTCTTTCAGTGAGTTGCTGACATTGCTGCGCGCGATTCCAAGTGAGTCACTAATCACATCCGCCGGTAAGGGGCGCTCACTGATATAGAGCAGCGCGTGGATCTGAGCGATGGAGCGATTAACGCCCCATTGTTGACCCATATCGCCCCAATGGAGGATGAAACGCCGGACCGCTTCCGGCATAATTTCAATTGTTTTCGTTGTTTCTGTCATAACAGAAACATATGAGTTGTGACGGGTCGATACAAGCTCGGAGACACGCTAAACGGGGACAGTCAGCATTTCACATGTGATCCGGCAATGTTTCGGTGCGCCGAATCTGTTTTAGATGACAGCGATAGCAAGGCGAATTATACAAACGCAGGTTTAGGGCAATATTTGCCGCAACACGCCTTAGTGACAGATGAGGCCTTGCACCTATGGAACAGAAGGGGAGACGAAGTTGAGCGGCGCGACTCCTAAGACCCCGGATGCAACTGACTCTGCCTCTAGGCCGCGATCCGTGACGCAAAGTTCTAAGTCTTTATCGGCATCCAAGCGCGACGCGGCGTGGCTTAAAGTCATTGCTGAGGACCGCGACGCCAAGGCTCTTTCCGCCTTATTCGATATTTACACGCCCAAACTCAAAGGTTGGTTGATGGCACGCGGCGCGGGCGATGCCACGGCTGAGGATGTCGTGCAGGACGTTATGCTCAAGGTCTGGACCGGGGCGCACATGTTTGATCCGGCTAAAGCCTCATTTGCGACTTGGGTTTACCGCATGACCCGTAATCGCTGGATCGATCACCAACGCAAACATGGTCGCGTCGATGTGCGCGACCCGGAGTTGATGAAGACCATTGCTGACGATGAAGTACCCAGCGCGGAAGCGGGCTATATGGAGCAGCAGGAAACAAGCTGGCTTCAGGAAGAGATCGCGCGGCTGACGCCGTCGCAGCAAACGGCGATCCGCATGGCCTATATGGAGTTTAAAACCCATAAGGAGATTTCGGAAGAAACCGGGTTGCCGCTTGGCACCGTTAAAACCCGGATCCGCTCCGCTATGCAGGCCCTCAAAGCCAATATGGGGGAGCGGCGGCAGAGCTAATCACCGCCGCCGTCCCAGCCTTGAATTGGCGGATTAATCGTCCGTTTCAGAAGCTTCTTTTATCTTCACATCATATTTCGCGAACCAGCCCATAATATTGTCAGTCTTGGCGATCAGGCGGCTGGGGCGGCTGGCGATATAATGCGGTGAACCCGGGACGCGGATTAGCGCCGTATCGACGCCATTCATCTTCAGCGCCGTGTAGAATTGCTCCGCCTCCCAAGCCGGGGTGCGGAAGTCTTCCTCACCGACCATTAAAAGCGTCGGTGTTGTGACATTTTCGACCAGCATGATTGGCGAGAAATCAAGATAAGCATCCGGGTCAGTCCAGGGATCGGCGCGAATCCAATGACGGCGAACAAATTGACCAATATCGGCGGCCAGCGCCATGGTCATCCAATTGATAACGGGTTTGATGGAGGCTGCCGCAGCAAACCGGTTCGTTTTGCCGACGGCCCATGCGGTCAAGATACCGCCGCCTGAGCCTCCGGTTATAAATAACCGCTCGGAATCGGCATAGCGCCGCGCGACGAGATCATCGACCACATCCATGAGGTCCTGATAATCGTCGCCCGGATAGGCCTTGTCGATCTGTTGAACGAAGTCATCGCCATACCCTGTTGACCCACGCGGATTGACATAGACGGTGACATAGCCCTCGGCTGCGAAGCGCTGGATCTCGCTGGAATAAAACGGACCATACATGGTCTGCGGTCCACCGTGGATTTCCAAGATAAGCGGATAGCTGGCGTCGGCTTTGAAGCCGGGCGGCAGGGCGACCCACGCTTCAATCTCGCGCCCATCGACGGTCGAGGTCACTTTGAACTCTTCGATGGGAGCCATATCGAGATAGGGCAGAATGTCAGCATTGAGCTCTGTTAGAATGCTCGGCTTGGCCGTAGCGCGCTGTACGGCCACTTCGCCCGGTCGATCGGTAAAGCCGGCTGTGTAAGCAAATGTCGGTGTCTCGGTTTTTGAGACGCTGAAGCTGCCGCTCGCATAGGGTCGCCCAATCGACGTGCCACCAATGCCGGTCAGTATAGTCCGGATGCGATCTGTACGTGTGTCGACAGAGGCGACATCGATCACGCCCGCATTTTCGAACTGTGCGTATAGTGTCTCGCTGTCTTTGCCCCATGCCAGGTTTCCGAAAGATCGATCCAAATCGGCGGCGAGGCGGCGTGAATTACCGCCATCCGCGTCCATGATGTAAAGCTCGGATTGCTGATAAGCGCGCAGCCGATCATCATAGCCAAGATAGGCGATCTTGCGCCCATCAGGGGAGACTGTGGGGTTGCCGTCAGGGCCATCGCGCTGCGTTAGCGGTGACATGGATAAGTCATCCAAGCGAACGGCGTAAATTTCGCTTTCGATCGGGTCCATGTCGCGGTCGTCGGCCATGTTGCCAACCACTAATAGTCGGTCATTACCGAGCCAAGCGGGGCCAGAGAAATCAACATCGCCAGCCGTGATCTGACGCGGCGAGCCACCATCGGCGGAAATGGTGAAGACATGGGTTGTGCCTTCGCGCAAATACCCGGCCCCGTCGAAACGGAACGTCATATCGTCAAAAACACGCACGGGCTCTGACCAAGTCGCGCCTTTGGGCGTCGCAATAGATTTAGCGAAGGTGGGGGTCTGTCCGGGTACGAACATGGTGAAGGCGATGGTCTTGCCATCTGGTGACCAAGCCATACTGCCCGGACCTTCGTAGAATTGGCCGAGTGAGACGCTATTGCCACTATCCATAAAATGGACGCGCAGGTCAGGTCGGTCGTCTGTCGCCGTCGAATAGAGAAGGCGCGTGCCGTCTGGGGACCAGCGCGGCGACCCTTTAGAGGCCCCGCCAACAATCATGGGACGGTGGGCCCCGGTCGCGACATCTAGCGTCCAGAGATCGCCGCGGTCCGTATCCGTCTGTCGGTCCATCGAGCGGCGAACATAAACAATGGTGCGCCCATCCGGTGAGATCTGCGGGTCGCTGGCATATTCGATATCGAAAACACGCTCGGCGGTGAAGCGTTTGAACGTCTCGTCAGCATCCTGACCGAAAGCCGGAACGGCAGAGAGGCCGACCGCGCTGAGTGCAAGCAGGCTGACACCGGCTGTAATGATGCGTTTCATGATATTCCCCCGTTGTTTCAATTACGCCGCGTGTAACGTTCAGACCCGTCTGGTGGTGGATATGACGCTAGAGTTTTCCGCCGCGACGTTGTTTCAGTTCTTCTTCTAGTGTTTCTTTTAATAGGGCACGCGCTTTTTCCGACTGTTCAGCGAGCGCGCCCATATCACCGCGCAGGTGGTAGGTTTGCTGGATATTTTCAAAGTCGAGCTCAAGGAAACGTTGGGCCAGCATCTCGGCTTCTTCCTCATTAACGCCCATCGCCATCAGTACAGCTTCTCCGAGAGCTAAGGCTCCGCGCACCGTTTCGCGTTCGGCAAAGTGGACCTCTTCAGCCAACAGATCAAAGAGATGCGGACGTCCCCGGGCGCGAACGATCAGCTTGGCGTGTGGATATTCAGCTTTGATCTCGCGTACCAACTCGGTGTTGTTGGCGATGGCGACGACTATGATGCTCGCGTCTTTGGCGCCGGCGAGCCGCAGCAATTCCATATCGGTCGCGTCGCCATAAAAGACGCGGTGGTGGAACTGTTTGAGGAATTCGATGTGATCGCCATTATTGTCGATCAGGGTTGTGGGAATGCCCTGAGCCTCCAGAAGGCGACCGATAATTTGTCCGATCCGGCCATAGCCAAGAATAATAACAGGGTGGTGTTGGTTGACGGGGCTCTCGCCTGTTGTCGTTGAGCTGACATCGAAGCGCGGCAGGATGACGCGATCAAAGAAGAGTAAGATCAGCGGCGTCATGGCCATGGACAGGGCGATGACCGCGGTGAGCACACTAGCGATTTCAGGCCGGATCGCCCCTTCCGTGGTCGCGAAGGTGAACAGGACAAAACCAAATTCACCCGCCTGACAGAGCAAGGCTGAGAAGAAAAGTCGCGGCCGGCGGGAGAGACCGAACAGCTTTCCGATCCCCATCAGGATGATGAATTTCAGCCCCATCAACCCAAAGACAAGCCCCGCCACTAGAACCGGTTGTGAGGCGATGAAGAACAGGTCCAGGCTCATCCCGACAGAGATGAAGAACAGGCCGAGCAAGAGCGCTTTGAAGGGCTCAATATCGCGCTCCAATTGATGGCGATATTCGCTATCCGCCAGAACCATCCCGGCGATGAAGGCACCGAGCGCGGGGGACAGACCGAGCCAGTTCATCAACAAGGCTGATCCCACGACGAGGAGAAGCGCCACGGCGGTAAATGTTTCGCGCACTTCAGAGCGTGCGATCAGCCGGAATAGCGGCGTCAGTAGGTAGCGCCCACCGAGAAACATCCCAACGAACACACCGATGGCGGCAACGCCGAGCCAGATACCGGACGGACCGTGCGCTTCGCTGCCATGCTCCGCCGCATAATCACTCACGGCCCCGTCAAACGGCGTCATCGTAGCGAGGATGGGAATCATTGCGATCATGGCGATGACGATGACGTCCTGAAATAGCAGAACAGCGAAACCGTTCTGGCCTTCGGGTTCCGCCATCAGGCGACGGTGCTGTAGCGTTTGCAGCGCGATGGCCGTCGAAGACAGCGCTAGCGCCATACCTACGGCCAAGGCTTCGCCCGTGGACAAGCCGATCATCATCGCGATTCCGGCGATGGCGACCGTCGTTAAGCCAACTTGCGATCCGCCAAGGCCAAGCAATTTGACGCGCATCGCCCAGAGCTTGCGCGGCTGCAATTCCAGCCCAATCAAAAACAGCATCATGACGACGCCAAATTCGGCAAAATGTAGGATCGTGATGGGATCGGAAATCAAACCCAAAATACTGGGCCCAATCAGAACGCCGGCGACCAGATAGCCAATGACTGACCCAAGGCCCGACAGTTTGCTAATGGGGACAAGCACACAGGCGGCGCAGAGGAAGATAAAGACCGAAAGAAGGAAGCTGCCATCCATAGGTCCTGCCTAGCATGACGGCGTTATTTGACTAGCAGAGTCTGGTTCAGATCGTCTTGAGGTGGATGGCGAGCTTGCCCAGGGTTTCGGTCTCCGTTCGTAGGGCCAACCGGACGCGTTCGTCATCCTCGTCCACGCCCCAGATCTCTGTACGATAAAGCTCATCAATCCGTGACAGGTCGAACGCCTCACCGGGATTGAGGTCGCCTTCAATGACCGCCATGGCGAGGATGGCAGAGCCGTAGACCGCGACCAGATGCACAAACAGCGTCAGAGCGAAATCGGAGAGGGACGCGGCATAGTCCGCAACCGCGTCCAGACTGGTCGGATCTTGTTCAATGGCGCGGATAGCATCCGTCGTTTCTAGCGCGACTCCCCGCGCGCTTACCCAATCGAGCCATGGATTCCAAGCCGCCGCTTGGCGCGAGACGAAGTCTTGCGGGTCTGGCGCGCGGTAGGACAGTAAATCCGATCCGGCATATTTGCGGGCTTCAGCGATTAGCTCATCACGGCGCTGGCTGACCCCTTCGCAGGCGACATTGGCGAGCCGTGTGACCGGCATGACGGTCGGATCAATATCGCCCTCGGTTGCCTGTGGGATTGCGTCCCATTCGTCTTTGATCTGCGCAGCGATCGCGGCGTGAGGCACGCGGATTGGGCGCTTACCGGGTGTTTTCAATTCGCGCCCATCAAGCCGCACGAAATGACCGTCCGCGTCATGATCGACCGTGACGTCGGTGTAAAACCGCTTCGCCATTAGCGCAGTGCGTCCCAATCGACGTTGGCTTCTTTTTCCGAAAAGCCGAAGAGCTTGAACGCGCCTTTAATGTGGGACGGCATCGGCGCGGTGACAGACACCGGATCGCGACCCTCACGCGGGATTGTCAGCGACCGGGCATGAAGGTGCAGGCGCTTATCCAACCCACCGGGTAAGGGACGGTCCGTCATATATTTCGGGTCTCCGGCTAAGGGCGCACCGAGGATTTGCATGTGCAGGCGGAGCTGATGCGTCCGTCCGGTCATGGGCATCATGGCAACGAAAGCGGCTTTAGCGCCCGCTGTTGCAACGACCTCATAGAGGGTCCGGGCATATTTGGAATCTTTAGTGCCGTGACGCACGGCCATCATCACTTCCTTGCCCATGTGAATGTTGCCGAAGCGGTTATCGAGCTCGCCCTTGGCCATATAGCCCGCGATCTCGCCGGAGAGCGGTCGCGGCACGCCGTTGGTCACGCCCCAATAGACTTTCTCTGCGCGGCGGCTTTGAAAGGCGCGTCCGGCCCATTTGGCAGCCGCAGCAGATTTGGCGATCAACAGTACACCCGACGTGTCACGGTCGAGCCTGTGCACCAGTCGGTATCCGTCCGGTAGCATGCCGTCGATATGTTCGGTTGTTTTAGACCCGCCCTGAACGGCGAGGCCCGAGGGCTTGTCGATGGCGATCAGTTCATCATCTTCATAAATGACCAACCGACTGAGCCGATCCTGATCGCGCACACTGGCTTCGCGTTTGACCTCAGACGGATCTGGCAAAGGTGGGATCCGCACGATCTGACCGGCTTCAATGCGCAGACTGCCTTTGGCACGTTTGCCGTCGACGCGCAGCTGCCCGGTGCGCATAAGCTTCTCGACCTTGCCATGCGGAACATGCGGAAAGAGCCGTTTGAACCAGCGGTCCAATCGCTGCCCTGCATCATGTTCGGGAACTTCAAGTTGCTGAACACCGCTCATGCGAAAATCTTTCGGGCTAGAATTAAACCCATAGCTAAGGCGACAATCGCCAAGACGACTGAGCCGCCAACATAGGTCACAAATGTGCCGTAGCGACCTTTTTCCAACATCAGCCAAGCGTCGAGTGAGAAGGCGGAGAAGGTGGTGAAGCCACCGAGCAGGCCGACGCCGAGAAACAGACGAAGATCATGTCCGCCATCTTTCGTCGCCAACCAACCCGCCAGCAATCCCATCAACAGACCGCCGATGATATTGGCGGCAAGCGTGCCGACTGGAAAGCCCGGGCCGAAGGCACGGAGCGTTGCTTGGCCGAGACCATGACGACTCATTGCGCCAATCCCTCCACCGAGGGCCACGAGTAGATAGGCTTGCATGGGCGCGCCTATACGCGTCCCGCTCACAGGTTCAAGCTAAGGCGTTCAGCGCAAGCTGTCCTGATCAGGTCGGGCTGGGCAGGGCGCGAACTGGCAGAAGACCAATTCGACCTTGCCGCTCGATCTCGATCTCCCACACATCTGTGCCGTCTTCTGCCGCGAGCGATCGGTCTACATCCTGCGTTGTGTCCGCGATGCGGTCATTGACGCTGATGATAAAATCTCCCGGACGAAGCCGATTGACATAAGCGGCTGAGCGGCGCGGAACTTTCAGAACCATCACGCCGGAAAGATAAGGGTCAAAGCCGAGCTCTTCGCCCAAGGCGGGGCTCATATTCACGACCGTTGCCCCGTCGAGCGGGTGAATGCCGAGGAGTTGACGCTCGTCCCGATCCGGGTCTTCTTGCGGAATATCGATCCGGATTGTCGCCGTGCGCTCGCGGCCATCGCGGACATAGAGCACACGCGGTCGATCACCAACCTTCATTGTCGCCAATTTGAAGCGTAGGCCGCTATCATCATTCACTTCGGTCGCATCGACGGACAGAATGACATCGCCTTTTTCAAGACCAGCTTGATCTGCGGGGCCGCCGTCCAGTAATTCATTGATGACCGCACCGCGCGCTCGGTCGAGGCCGAGGGCTGCGGCCATGGTCGCATCGACTGCATCGGTCCGCGCGCCGATCCAGGGGCGCACAATCTCACCGGTGGACAAGGCGCTATCCACCGCGCGACCGACCAGCTCAGCCGGAATGGCGAAGCCGATCCCGTTGGACCCGCCGGAACGAGAGAAGATCGCCGTATTGACCCCGATTAGCTCGCCTGAGAGGTTGACCAGCGCACCGCCAGAATTGCCGGGGTTCACCGCCGCATCTGTCTGGATGAAGGAACTGACATTCGACACATTGGTGCGGCCAAGGGCGGAGATGATCCCGCTGGTCACGGTCTGCCCAACGCCAAACGGGTTGCCAATCGCAAGCACAATATCGCCGATTTCCCGGTCGCTATCGGTCTGCAGCCGCAAAGTCGGCAATTGCTCGCCCTTCGTGTCGATGGACAAGACGGCAATGTCGATTTCGTCGTCTTGGGCGATGACTGTCGCGTCAAATTCACGACGGTCATTGAGCACCACACGCAGCTCATCCGCGCCGCGAATGACATGTGCATTGGTGACGACCGTGCCGTTGGAGCGGACGATCACACCGGAGCCGAGCGAGTTTTCCACCCGCTCTTGCGGCGCGCGGCCCATGCCGAACATGCGGTCGAAGAAATCCGATCCTGTCGTCTGGCGGCGACTGACTGTTCTTGAGGTGAAAATATTGACCACAGCAGGAGCCGTCTCAGCGACAACGGGCGCGTAAGAGAGCTGCACCTCCATTTGCGAGGTCGGGACCTCTCGAATGGAGGATAATAGCGAGGGTTGCGCCAATGCGGGTTCGGAAAATACGCCGGAAAATCCGAATGTCGTGGCGGCGAGCGCCGAAATAATTGCCTGTTTCATAAACCCTACATAGCGACGCCCCACTCAGGTACAAAGCGGGGCGTCATCTTGTGACCAAGGTTTAAGAGAAAACCTCAGTAATTATTGTGGATTGTACTTAGCGCTTTTCGCTTTTCCGGACTGCTTCCATGGCTTTGTCGAGCGCCTTGCGGGCTTTTTCCAGCTCACGCTCTGCATTGCGAAGGTCCTTGTCGGCGGCTCCGTCCGCGTCTTCACGCAGATCTTTGATCAGGCGGTCTGACGCTGCGATCATGGATTGAGCGGAGCGCATTTGCGCTTCAGTTCCGGCGTTTCCAGACGAATTGAAGAAAGAGAAGACTTGTTCGTGTTTTTTGTCCCCATCAATCCAAACCCGCACGTCTTCGTCTGAATTTAGGAAGCGACGCTTCTGTCCATCCGGCAGAGCCGGGAAGGCAAAGGCATGCGCGCCGCCCATAACCTCGATATCAATATCAGCGATGTCACCAAGCTCGTCGATATCAACTTCGGTTCTCGTCCCGTCTTCATCAATGCGGAAGGCACGTTTGACGTCATTCTCGATTTTTATCTCATAGGTACCGCCTTCGGCATCATCAGATTTACGGATGATGATCGTCTCGTGCGTACCGCCTGGCATGTGAGGGGACACCATAGCCCGCAATCCCGGTTCACCGTCCAAGCGGGGTGGGAACGGCGGATGCGGGGGCTGGATCATCTCATCGACGTCAATGTCGTACTCCGCTTCCAACTCTTCCTTGGTCAGCGTCTCAGTTGTTCCGTCCCGGCTGACGCGGAGATAGGTTTTGACGCCATTCTCTTCGCGAACTTCATAGCCTTTGCTGTCCTCGTCATTGCTGACAAAGACGCGCATCGTTTTATTGGTTGTGTTCGTCGGTTCGCTTGGCGCCTCTGTAGTGCTTGGGGGCGTTGCTGCGGACTGATCATCTGCCATGCTGAGCGGGGCGCTGATTGCCGTTCCGGCGAGCAATAATGTAGCCAAGGCCCAACGTGTTGCACCGTGTCTTTTATGCGTATTCGATCCCAAAGTCATAAGTCTCTCCTTTATGGGGTGGTGAAGGGATAGGGTTAGACCTGTCCCGGGAACTCGGGCGGCACGCCCGGTCGTTTTGATGTCGGTTTTGGCGGCTGTGAGCAGCGTTTCGGCATAATCAGCACGGGCTGTCTCTCCGATCCGGCGCAACACGCTGGCGTCGCACGCGGCTTCCTGATCGGCGCGAAAGCGCGGCCAGGCCCAATGGATGAGCGGGTTCGGCCAGCTCACCAGCCGGAAGGCCAGCATGGCCGTAGCCGTCCACAAATCACCGCGACGCAGATGGGTCATCTCGTGCAGCAGTGCGAGGCGTCTCTGTGTCGGCGTGAACTGGGTCATGAAATCTTTTGGCAGGACAATGACAGGGCGAATTAATCCACCGACGAGCGGCCCGTCATTCTGAGTGCTCATCCTGACATTGGGCGTTTTAGATAGGCCTGACAGGCGCGAGGCTCGATCAATGTCACTCCGCAACTCAGCAGGAACCGTGACTGTGGTCCGGCGGACATGACGGGCTTGCAGGCGCTGTGATCTGAGCGCCCAGATTAAACCAATGACGATGCCGGCGATCCAGATGGAGATCAGCAAAGGCAGAATGATGTCGGGTGTCTCGGCCGCCGTCACAAACGCTGAAGGCGTATCGGGTTGAACCGCGACCGCTCTCCACACCCCTGTGGGCATAGGCGGCGCGGGCTGTATGGCGGGCGTAAGATTAGGAAACCATCCTGACGGAAGAGGAATTGAGGGCATAAACAGGCGCGCCGCTGGCAAAAGCCAAAGCGCATAGGCGGCGCGCGGCCCGAAATGTCGGGCGACGGCGCGTCGCGTCAAGAGGACCATCGCCAGCAAAGCGCTGACAGCGATCACTGTGGTGACGAGCGCTTCAGTCATCGCCTTTTAGCTCCCGAATGATCGCTTCAAGTTCAGCGATGTCCGCATCTGAGAGCCCGTCTCCTTTCGCGAGGTGAGCGACGATCGGCGCGGCACGTCCACCAAAAAGACGTTCCGAAAAACGCCTTGTGGCACTGGCGGTATATTCGTCGCGCGTGATCAAGGGGTGATAGAGATAGCGCCGACCCTCAGGCTCGGACCGTAAGGCACCTTTGTCGACAAGCCGGGACAAAAGAGTTTTGACGGTTTGTAAGGAGCGCGCATCGCCTTCTGGTAAAGCGCTATGGACAGCACTGGCCGCGAGGCCAGGGCGCACCCAGAGCACCTCCATTACATCCAGTTCTGATTTGGCAATTCGCCGCTGCATCTTACGCCCTCTAAGTATCGACTACACCTGTAGCCGTTAGGGGCGATTACATCTGTAGTCAATCAGGATTCGGACGAGATAGATTGAAAGTTGGCAAGGTAAGCGAAGACGCACGGCGTTGTACGTTAGTTATTGAGCGCTGCCGCGTGGGGCATACCCTCGAAAATTGGGTCGAGATAGATAGAGCGATTACCCGCTTCCCATCCCGTAACACCTTTGATGCAGAAATGAGTAATGGTCGGTGTCTGGCTTTCGCCGCGCGCTTTAGCCTCATCGGCCTGATAGGCTTTGATGTCTGATAAAGTCGTGGCCGGGCCATTGAGGCACGCTTGGATCAGCGTATCTGGCGTCGTGTCGGGGACCTGAATAAATTCAGCACGGTTATAGGCCTTGTAGGCGACAGTGACGGCGTTGCCGGAGAGATATTTAACGAACACCATACGGCGATAGTCGGGATTGTCGCTTGGCCCCGTTTCGATCAGCAGCATCGGCGATATGTCGGCTGTTTGTGGGGCGGTCTGTGCGAATATAGGGGCAGCCATAGACGCGCTGACCATGAGGCCAAAACCGGCAGCGATTGACGCTAATTTGCCAAAATTCATGCTGACCTCCATCCTCGCCCCGACCGTTCGCATATCACGGATGAACACAGGATGGCATTACGGTTTCAGTAAGGATTTAGGGTTGGTCGAGGACGGCGCCAACGTCTTGGCCAAGCTGGAAGAGAGCATTCCAGTTTTCCGCCGTATCGGTCATCAGTCCGACCCGCACGAACACAAGGTCGCGGGATGGGACAATCCAGATGATCTGACCGGCGAGTCCTCCGGCGTGAAACGCATCCAAAGGCGCTGAGTAGATCAGCTCGAGATTGTCTGGCTGTTCGGGTGAGGGCCAGAATCCGCCCCCATAACCATTATGATCGCTGCTTTCGGGATTGGTGCGTGCAAAATCGACCCATCCCACGGGCAGCAGGCGCTCTGTGTCCCAGATACCGTCGCGCAAAAAGAGCAGGCCGAATTTCGCGTAGTCTCGGGCGCTCATATAGATACTAGATCCACCGAGCATCGTTCCCGCTATGTCATACTCTTCGACAGCGTCTAAACCCAACGGATTGAATAAGACCTGATCAACCCAGTCGCTCATGACCTGTGGATCCGCTTTGCAGGTGCGCGGATTTTGCCCCGCTATGAGGCATGTGTTTGGGAGTTCAGCCTGCAAAGCGCGCGCGATGAGATGGAACGCTACTGTGGAGTAATTCCAATGGTCTCCAGGCGTGTGAGCGGCTGGGAAATGTTTGCGGGCATGTGCGACCACATTGAATTTTCCGGGGCCGAACAGCATCTGTGTCGCATCATTATCGAGCCCTGCGACGCCATATTCAGCATAGTCCAGACCATCGAGCATTTGTAGCCAATGGCGCCAGCTAATGTCGCCGCGCGGATCGCCATTTTCAAACGCAGCGGGCATCGGGCCATCAATCGACTCGATCAGTCCCGTCATGACCGCACGCCCGACAAGGGCTTGGGTTACGGATTTGGCGATGGACCAACTGACATGGCGTGTCTCAGGCGTGATGCCATCGCGATAACGTTCATGAACGATGGCTCCGCCTTTGATGACCACGATGCCGCGCGTCTCGCCGAGGCCCTCACCAATCTCCGTGGCGAAAACGGGATCCAGCAAAGCGTCAATATCGGCTTGTTGTTCGACTGGCAGAGATGCGCTTGTCCATTGCTCCGTCGGCCAAGCGACGTCTGCGGACTGACTTGGGAGCGGAACAAGATCGCTGGCAAAAGCGGGCGCCGCGAGAAACAGCAGACACGATATAAGGGTAGACCTGATCATGGGGCAGTCTTTAGGAAGCTCGTATGAGCGCCGTCAAAGTTATAATTGCAATCTTCGTCCTGCTGATTGTCGGGGCAGTGGCCGCCTATCAGTTCTGGCTCAAGCCGCAGATCGAGTTTGCGCAAATTGGCACCGCTTATGGTGCGAAGAAAATGTGTTCTTGCCTAAACGTATCAGAATTGTCGTTGGATCAGTGCAAGGCTGATTTCACCGAAGATATATCAATGGTGACGTTCATCCCGGAAGAGAATGCCGTCACGGTCGAAGTGATGGGCGGACGTATTACCAATCGGGCGATTTACCGCCCCGGTTTGGGTTGCACGCTGGTTGCTGAAAAGGCCTAGGCGAGCAATAGAATTGCAGCGATGACCGCCACTATAATGACCCCAAGAATTAGGCTTTTCAGGCCGAACTTAGATGAGTCATCTTTACCAGCATGCATGTCGGACGTTCTATCTTGCAAATGATTTGGCATAATCTCCTCCAAAATATTCAAACGGTTGCGGGCGAGGTTGGTTCCTGAAAAGATACTTCTTTTCAGGCTCAGGACTCTAACATGATGGGCAGTTTGATTGAGTCGTTACTCTCCACTCCGGTTGCGAGCGTTTATGCGCTCGTTGGCTGCGCGCTGTTCGGTTTGACTTTGCAGCCGGGTCTTGCCCGACGTTATCACATCAATCTACCCGCTGTTTATATTGCGCTGGGCGCTATCGCGACGCTGCTGGGATTTCCGAATATTTCGCCGCTTGGCTCCGAACTGCAGGCCGGTATTATTACTCATGCCTCAGAGATGATCGTTATCGTGAGCCTGACGGCAGCGGGGCTTGCGATTGATCTGAAAGCGGGTTGGAAACGTTGGAATGCCACATGGCGATTGCTCGCGATCACCATGCCTTTAACAATCATCGCCTTGATCGCTCTGGGCCAATGGGCTGGACTCGGACTCGCGGGGGCGGTTCTGCTCGGGGCAGCCTTGGCCCCGACTGACCCTGTCCTCGCTCGGTCTGTGCAAGTGGGTGGACCTGGAGAGGACGAGGATCCCACGCGAATTGCCCTCACATCCGAAGCCGGACTGAATGATGGCCTCGCTTTTCCATTCGTCTGGGCTGCGATTGCGCTGGCCGCTGGGACGTTCGATTGGACCCATGTGATTGCCTATGACGGTCTTTATCGTGTGGGTATGGGCATTGCGATTGGTTGGGGCGTCGGCTGGCTTTTAACCCGCATTTTATTTTCAACCTTGGGTGATGCAAGGAATGATCGGAGCAGTCCGTTGATCGTCGTGTTGGCAGCGACTTTCATCGCCTATGGTCTGGCGGAGTTTGTTCACGCCTACGGGTTTTTATCCGTGTTTATCGCCGCAAGGTCTGGGCGAAAACATAGCCCGGACACAAAAATGCGCGAAGCAGACGATTCTGCTTATGCTAGCGCCGCTCATGAGTCCGCTGACCAGTTCGAAGGCATTTTGATGGTTCTTCTGCTGTTATGGTTTGGATCGTTCGTTGCGGCGGAGCTTTGGCATCAGTGGCAATGGACGGATCTCGTCATCGCGCTCGCACTTCTGCTAATTGTGAGACCCATTGCGGGTTATGTTGCCATGATCGGGCTTGGGTGTTCGAACAGTGAACGTATGAAAATGGCGTTTTTCGGTATTCGCGGGATGGGGACGATTTTCTATATCGCTTATGCTCAGACCCACGCGTCGTTTGATGATATCGATGCGGTTTGGCGAATCGCCGGGCTTTGCATCCTGATCTCAGTGCTCATGCATGAAAGCTTGGCCGGGTGGATGTTTAATCGGTCCCGTGTCGCGATTCCGACGGGAGTACCCGAAACGGCGGATAATCACCCCGTTTAGATGACCATCAAGATTGCGGCGATTATGGCGACCATGTTGCCCATAATCGCTAAGCTGACATAGCCGAACGTCGAAATATCACCATTCTGGCTATGGGCGTTGTTTGATGTGCTTTCTATCTTATTCATCATTGTGTCCTCCGAACCAAACCAACGGTTCCTCAGAGGGGTCGTTCCGGCGGAGTCCGGTAACGGCACGTTTAGTTGCCAATACGGTTAATGCTTTGCTGGCTAGCGGCGACCGCCAGTCTCAAACCCGAATATATTCACTAGATGGACGAACAGCATAAAACCGACAGCGATGGCGAGCAGAGCGATGTTCATCCACGGTATGCGATAGGGTCGTATATCCTGTTTCTCAGTGAAACGATTGCGAATGCCGAAAAAAGCCAACCCGGCGCAAACCACGATGGCTGAAAGTGTCAGGATGAGATCAGTGTTGAGGTCCATGGGTCAGGCACGCAGTTTCGTCCGGTAAGTCAGGCGGCGCGCCCGTAACACCATGTTCCGTCTTGTGCCAGTGAAAGGGTCGGGTCCGCAATTCGACTAAAGCTTGCATTAAAGGCGGGAATAAGAGCAGCCAATAAATGGGCATCAAAGGAACATGGCGAAGAAGATGGGGCTGACCGGCGCGCATAGCGCCCAGCGCGCCAACGGCCATGCCGCAGATCAGGCTGAACCCTAAAGTCCAAAGATAGACGGATGGAATGGCGGCTTCGGTGATACCCACGACATTTGCGATGCCCAGTAAACCCAGAAAAACCATGATCGGGGCAAAAAACAGGACGGAGAGGAGCGAGAGTCCCAGCGTGATTTGCAACATGACGACCCGTCGCCAACCCCCGGATAGAGGCGCGTTCATATGGACCATCCAAGTCTGGATGTAGCCTTTGAGCCAGCGAGAGCGCTGCCGGTGCCAGGGACGGATGTGAGAGACGGCTTCTTCTTGAGTAGCCGCGCTGATCCACCCAATCCCACCGCCATTCGCGGCCAGACGAAAGGCTAGATCGGCATCCTCCGTGACATTATAAGCGTCCCAACCGCCGACCGCGTCAAGTGATGCGCGGCGCATATGCGGACTTATGTATCAGACGCACCAACACAGCTAACCGAACGTTCGCTAAAAGCGGTGCATGACCCTTCGTTCCCGCATCACCGACTACAGAGAGACCCATAGCGGGTTACTCAAAACCCGCGCCGATCTGTTCAACGAAGCCGAGCGCATCACGGAACGGCTGGCAGAGATCAAGAATGACGTGAAGGCGTTGGACACGACCCTGCGTCTGGTCGGCTATGACGGCGATCTGGACAAGATTATGCCGAGACAGAAGCGCAACGTCATGTTTGGGCAAGGCGAGCTATTGGGCGCGTTGATGCTGGAACTGCGACACGCAGAAGGTCCGCTACGGAGCCGTGAGCTTGCACAGAACATACTCGCCACATCGGGTGACGATATACGCGACAGGCGCGCTGTGAGCGATCTAACGCGGCGTGTGAGCAAGTGTCTGCGAAAGCAGAGGGAGAGCGGAGCTGTTATTGGGAAGTTGGATGAGAGCCGCAACATCCAGTGGGTGCTGCGGCCCCGTAGTTAGTTACCCAAAAGCAAGTGCTTTTGAGCCAGCATGGCGCTTGCCGTTCTTGATCTCGCTAATTCGCCCTTGGTTTGCGCCAAAAAAGGCGGCGATCTGCGACTGTTGGTATCCCTTTGATATTAACCTATGTATTTCAATAGCTTCATCGAAGGTTGGAATGCGCTCTCTTACGAGCGGTGGGAGGTCAGACATAGCTGATCCTTTCGGTCTGTGCCGATTGGAGTTGTCTTCCCACGATATATATGCAAAACAATAGTGGTCCGCGCAGACAACCGCCAATAGGCGTTTCAGTAATGGCCGAGGTCTTGAACACCTCGGCCACATTGCGTTTACCATACCGACCTATCCTGAGTCGAATCCCTTTGTTCCACACCTGTTCTCAGGCTGTGGACCGCTGCCAGTAGCCCTTAAACTTGCTGCTTTTCGGAGCCGCCATGGCCGCATCAACCAACTTCATCGCCAACCCTTTAATGTCCGTCGTGCGGTGATCTTCGATCCATGCGCAGTGTTCGGCATACTGATAGAGATACTTCGCGCTGACGAAATGATGCTGACCGCCAACCATCTTGCGAAGGCGGGCAAAGTAGCTTTCAACCCAATTCGTATGTGCGCCGTCATGGCTATAGGCTTCGCTGTGATTGATCCGCTGTGACGTGTAATCCCATTCCAGAGCATCCCAATGGCGGGCCTCATCGGCAACAATCGTGCTACCCGGCTCAACCAGACCGCGCGCCAGTTCCACGCCGTCGCTTTCGACCCGTCGCACAAATGGAAGCGTCCGACCGCCGCGTTCGCGAAGGGCGATAACAACGCGGCGTCGCGGCGAACGGTTGCCCATCAAGCGCTTGTCCTTGCGGTCCTGTTTGTAATTGGCACGGCGAACCTTGCCGCCAACGTAACAACCGTCAATCTCGACTTCGCCTGACAGGCGGGTTTCGTCCGTCTCGTCTGCTAGAGCTTCGCGCAGCTTATGACATAGAACCCAAGCCGTCTTGTATTGCACGTCCATTGTGCGTGAGAACTGGACGGCGCTCATACCCTTGGAACCCGTCACAAACAGGCAAATAGCCGCCAGAAGGTCCGTGAAGTCGAGCTTACGGCTATGCAGGATCGTGCCAGATGTGACGCTGAACTGATGATGACAGCCCTTGCACTTGAACTTGCGGCGCGTGGTGATGCTGTAGCTCTCGCAACAGCCGCAGCGTGGACATACAGCTTCGCCATCCGTTTCAGGCCAGCGCAACTGACAGAACGTCTCATACGCCTTGGCTTCGCCCATCTTGTAGATGGTCTTGAGACTCAGGCTGCGGGACTTAGCGGATAGTAAGAAGTGTTGCATATGCACTGTGTGTAGTGCATAAGAACTATAGATGCAACATAAAAGCACGGCATATAGTGCTTTTTACACTACAAAGAGTGCAAAATGCCACAAACAGAGAGTTATGAGTCGCGAATTGCGAACATTCTAAAGGGTGAGATCAAGCGGGCCGGGCATACCTATGCCAGCTTGACTGAAAAGCTGAATGAGATGGGTGTGGACGAAAAAGAGGCGAACGTGCGCAACAAGATCGGGCGCGGTAAGTTTAGCGCCGCATTTATGGTTCAAGTTTTAGAGGCGCTTGGAGTCGAGACGATTCGGCTGTAGGTCTGCCGTATGGGATGGCTACGCGAACGCTGGATACCTTTATTTGTTCTAGCAACGCTAACGTTCTCAATCGCTCTAGTAGGGCACATTCAAAGCCAGCAATACGGTCAGCCCGATACCGCCCACGGGGGCCAGAATAGCAGCGCAGAGCGGGCCAATCCCGTCCCTGTCCCGGTAGGGCAGGCGATGCAAACCCCATCCACCCCAGAGAGCCAGCAGGAGATAAATTGGGAGACTCGCGATCAGAAGGCCCAAGTAAGTATGATGTGGGCGGCTTGGGCCGCTGTGGCGATGACTTTTCTGGGCCTGTATCTCGTTGCCCGCACCCTTCACTACACAGGAAGGGCCGCGAAATCTGCAAATGACACTTTGAGAGTTGCGCAAGACACGTTGGAAGCCACCCTGCAATCCACTCGTCTTGAGTTGCAACCCTATCTTTCTATTGAGCTTCTCGACGTGGCTTTCCCGCCCGCTCAAGAACGACCAGCCCTTCATAAAACGCGGTTCGCGTATGAGTTTAAGGTCACCATAAAGATTACCAACACTGGCAAAACCCCTGCCGAGAACATCTTTATCAATGCGGGCAGCAAGGCGACGGTTTTGATCCGAAGCCGTAAGAGGCACGGTGCAGCGCCAAGTCTCGTTGATTTCAATGTGCGGTCTGTCGATAAGTCTCAATCTATGTCCACAATGGGGCAACCCTCTCTCTCTGCTGGAGACCACTTTACTCGAGAGCTTACGCCATGCGCCTATGTTGATCGGGATGAATTCGCGAACAGCGAAGTTGATCCATTGGATGCAGTGGCTCGTTTCGCCTTCGCGCTGCGGGTGAGCTTCACCGACAATTTCACGGAACAGGGGGTTGGAGGGAAGCGCTACCAAAGGCGCGTTGTTGTAGCTGATTTTGGTCACATACGTGAGGGAGCCGACATCCAGCCCGTCACTATCGGATTGGAGGTCGATCCCGAAGACGTTGACTACCCCGAAGAACACAATCGCAATTCCGAGTATCCCTTTATGCGCCATTTTGGCAGCGGAGCGCTTGGTGCGATCAAGATTGTCGCCGTTAAAAAGACTTAGAAACCTCACATCATCCTCACATACGAGGACTTAGAAGCGTCGCACTTGGTGCGTTTGCTACATAAGTCCGCGCATATGGTTGGATGTTCCGCCGAGCGGAAAGGGCAAGCCTGTTCTGTCGAAAAACGGCAAGAGTATCTGGAACAAACCTGCATATTCTAGCCCGAATTGCGCCGCCAACAGGCTGTCACGCGTATTGAAATAATGCAGCGGGGCCTGCAGCGCGGTCCATTGGGGATGGGCCGCGAACGCGCTGGCCGCCTCTCTCAATTGTTGCGGATGGGGGCGGTCTTCCGCATCGAAAATGGTGACAAGCTCACCCTGTGTGCGCGCTAACGCATAGTTGAGCGCGCGGGGCTTAGTTTGTGGTTCTCCACCGGGAATGGGTGCTGGTACGACAAGAACGCGAAAGGGGGGCTGCGCCAGGGCTTCCGCAGCGGCAACCGTTCCTAAATCACTGCTCTCACAGGCAAAGATAATATCGAGTTTCTCTGGCGGATAATCGAGTTGCGACAAGGTAGTGATCAATCCGGACACCATATGCGCTTCGTGAAATAGTGGTACGATTACGGTGTAAGTGGGTAGCTGCTGATGAAGCAAGAGGGCTGACGGCTCGCGTTGCGGCGTGACGCATGACAACAGTCTAAGAACAGCCATGGCTACGCTTATCCAAGCCACAATCATGGTTATAACTTGTAGCAGCGACATAAAGTCGAAGTCCGTCGATACTTCTACGCCAATCAACAGAGCGATGATTGAGGCGAGCCCGCTACTGGCTAAGATAGAGGCTGGACGTAAACGATCCGCGCGGCCAATCGGCAGATGTCTAACGTGACCTCGATCCGGCGATTTAGTCATGGCTGCCCCCGAAAAGACTAAACCTGACCGTGTGGACCTTCGCAAGTCACTGTTATCATTTTACAATCTCAGCAGACTCCAACGCGCCGCGCCACTTATGGTAGAATCGGCGTGATCGACATAGAGGGCTGCAATATCCCTCAGCTCAGAATTTCCGGAATTACCGATGGCGTAGAGCACGTTACGTAGAAAGCGAAGCCACCCGATCCGTTTGATCGGTGATCCAGAAAAATGTGTCCGAAAGCCGCTCTCTCCAAGAGTGGCGAGGTCCGCCAAGGACGGCGCGTTGAGATCATCGCGCGCAGCGAGTTTGGCCTCACGACCGATCTGCGCGAATTTATTCCACGGGCAGACGGCGAGACAATCATCGCAGCCATAAATACGGTTGCCCATTTTCTTCCGCAATTCGATCTCAATGGGACCGTCATGCTCAATGGTCAGGTAGGAAATGCAACGCCGCGCATCCAATTGGTACGGAGCCGGAAAAGCATCCGTCGGGCAGGCATCAAGGCAGTCGCGGCAAGATCCGCAATGATCCGTCTCAGGTGCAGTCGGTGTCAGCTCTACCGCGCTCAAGATTGTCCCAATAAAGAGCCAGTTTCCATAATCGCGGGACAAGAGATTGGTATGTTTCCCTTGCCAGCCGAGACCCGCTGCTGCGGCTAGCGGTTTTTCCATCAGAGGCGCCGTATCGACAAAGACTTTTACGTCTGCCTCTGTGTCGCGTGCCAGCAGACCGGCCAACTCTTTAAGCCGTCCTTTCATCACATCGTGATAGTCGCGACCCCGGGCGTAGACGGAGATCGTCGCGCGGTCCGGTTGACCCAATGTGATGAGCGGGTCGGTCTCCGGCCCGTAATTCATGCCAAAGATGACCGCTGATTTGGCCTCGGGCCACAAAGTCTTGGGATGGGCGCGCCGATCCAGCGTCGTCTCCATCCACTCCATGCTGGCGTGGCGATCTTGCGCAACAAAGTCCCGCAGGCGATCCCCGGCATCATCGCCATAGCTGTCGAGATCAACGATATGCGGCGCGGTAAATCCAAGCGACTTGGCGCGTCCGGTCAATCGCGCCAGCGGATTACGCGGCGGTGACATGATCAAAAATCGAGATCGCCATAATGCTGGGGTGGGCGAATGCCCGGAAGTCGGTCGGTGAGCAAGGGGCGGAAGGAGGGTCGCGATTTAATCGTCTGATACCATTCCTGTACCGCCGGGAATTCTCGCCATGGGACTTCGCCGAGATAGTCGAGGCATGACAGATGTGCCGAGGCCATAATGTCGGCCAAGGTGAAGGCCGGCCCAGCCAGCCCATCGCGAATACTAAGCAGCCACGTCATATAGCTCATATGGTCCCGCAATGCGGCGCGGCCTTCACGTAGCGCATCAGGGTCAGGCGTGCCGCCGACAAAAACCGACTCCAACTTTTCGGGTAAGATGAATGCATTGACTTCGTGGTCGAACCGCTGTCCGAACCATGTGGTCAGACGACGCACTTCCGCACGGTCATGACGTTCGCCCGGCATGAGCGGGTTCCGACCGCTGGACTCATCCGCATATTCACACAGAGTCTGACTACCGACAATCGTGACCGTGCCGGACTGTGTCAGGTCGGTCAGTATGGGCGGCACGTCTTCGGCGGAGAGCGATTGAAATTTTTCGTCCGGATCCCACGGATCGATCACGATTTCGCGCAATTTGAGCTTTTTTTCGGCAAAGCAAAGCCGCACGGCGCGGCAGCCTGGATGCATCGGGTAATGGTACAGCGTCCGCATCCGATCCGTCTAATCCAGACATGGCAAACGAAGCTTTAAGTTTAAGGGTTAAGAGCCGTTTTTTGCTGTATCAAATCGCACATTCCCATGGGTCTGCGCGCAGCCAGCCGGATGCGGGTGGATTAAGATATCTGCCGCGGGAAAAGCGGCCATCACACGCTTTTCTGCCCCGACGACAATGTCATGGCTCTCAGCCAATGACAGGTGCGGATCGAGATCCAGCTGCATTTGTATATGAAGGTGGGGCCCAGAGGCGCGCGTGCGCAAATGGGTGACAGCCCGGATCTTCGGGTCTGACATGACGCGATTGACGATGAGTTTGCGCTCCGACGGGTTGAGTTCCTGATCCATAAGTTGCGCCCACGCCAGACGCGCCACACGGAAGCCCGTGAACATCAGCCAAAGCGCCATAATCACGCCGACGGCGGCATCTGCCCAATGGGCGTCGGTCATAGTCGCAATCGCTAGCCCCATAATCACGAACAGATTGCCGAACAAATCCGCCGTATAATGCGCCCGGTCGCCTCGAACAGCGATTGATCCCGTCGCGCGGATAGCCCAACTTTGCGCAATCAATAACCAGACCGTGAGGACGACAAATCCGCCCATGACGACAATCGCAATGGTGGATCCATCGATGGCATGACCGTGGGACGCATGGTCGGGACCAATACCGCCCGATCCCATCAACGCTTCGATGGCTGCTCCCATAAGGTAGAAGGCCGCAAGGCCGATCAGACAGACTTGGAAGACGGCTGAAAAACTCTCGGCCTTGCCAAATCCGAACCGATATTGATCCGATGGCGCGCGCGCCGCGAAGCGCACGGCGATGAAAGAGCTGGCAGCTGCGACCATGTCTAAACCGCTGTGGACGAGGGAAGATAGAACACCAACGGACCCTGTCAGCGTGAGCAGCCAGAGCTTACCCGCCGCCATAAATATCCCCAAAGCGAGGGCCAAAGCGGTAATGCGGCGTGTGATGACCGCCGAACCTTCAGGCGGCAGGCGGCCAGGCCGCCCTTTTCGGTCGGGCAGGTCGAACCGATCATCACGGCTAGCTTTTGCCAGCGGATCGTCTGTTAAGCCATATGCGGACATAGGGTAGTTTATCATGGTTGCACCGTTATACCATAACTTTAATATGTGAGTTGGCGCTGACAGGTACGAACGAGTAAGAACAGCCCAACATCGAACCCATTTAGAATGTCGCTTCATGAAACATGCTCTTCTGCTCGCTGCCGCTACGCTGGCTCTGACAGCTTGCAACCCTGCCACCGACACTGATCCGGCAAGCCAAACGACGCCCAACAGCGTCGAAGCTATTGAGGCGACGGCGAGCGTGTCGCGCGACGTCGTTCCTCATGCCCAACTTCCCGAGACGGTGACACCGCTGGAATATCGGATTGACCTAGAGATTGATCCACACGCGGACGGGATGAGCGGACAGGTCGACATTGATGCGACAATTAATGCGGCCACGTCCGGTTTCTGGATGCACGCGAAAGAGATGACGGTGAGCGCGGCATCTATTGAGATCGGTGGAGAGACCTTTGCTCTAAACTTTGATGCTGTGCCCAAGGCCGAAGCCCCTTCGGGTCTGGCATGGCTAGACGCTGGCACCATGCTGCCCGCTGGCAATGGCATCATCCGCATTAGTTTTGAGACTCCGTTCAACCAAAACCTCAATTCCGCCTATAAGGTCGAACGCGGCGACGATGCCTATATTGTGACGCAGATGGAGCCGATGGCCGCCCGCGAAGCGTTCCCATCCTTTGATGAACCCAAATATAAACAGCCCTTCACCCTGTCGATCACAGCACCCGAAGGTAATGTCGTCGTCTCGAACACGACGAAGTCCTCAGAAACCCCCATGGAGGGCGGCCTGATCAAGCACCAGTTCGCGCAGACCCGCCCGCTGCCGACCTATCTAATCGCCTTTGCCGTTGGACGCTATGATGTCGTGGACTATGGCGACATTCCGCCGAACGACGTCCGGACTCGTCCGCTTGCCCTACGCGGTTTGGCAGCGCGCGGCGAAGGCAAGCGATTGGCCTATGCGCTGGATAATACGGATGGGCTGCTCTCGGCGCTCGAAGGCTATTTTGGCCGCGAATATCCCTATGAGAAACTCGATCTGATCGCCGCCCCAGATTATGCCTTTGGCGCAATGGAAAATCCGGGCCTCATCGTCTACCGGGAATTTCTGCTGTTGCTGGATGAAGACGCCCCGCTGTCGCAACAACGGTCCTATGCTCGCGTCCATAGTCATGAGTTAGCGCACCAATGGTTTGGCAATCTCGTCACGCCGGTCTGGTGGGAAGACATCTGGCTAAACGAAGCCTTCGCGACTTGGATGGGCAATAAGGGCCTGATTCTGTGGCAGCCGGACGGCAATTTTGAGAATGTCACGCTCAACGCCTCGCTCGATGCGATGAATATCGACACGCTGTCGACGACGCGCAAGGTTCGGGAATCGCTGGAGCGCTCCGAAAGGGTGATGGATCAGTTTGATGGCATTACTTATCGCAAGGGCGGTGGTGTTCTGGACATGTTTGAAAGCTATGTCGGCAAAGATGCTTTCCAGACCGGCGTTCGGCTGCATATGGACCGCTATGCTGACGATGTCGCGTCGGCGGATGATTTCTTCCAATCGATTGCGGACGGATCCAATAATCCCAAAGTCGTCGCGGCCATGAAAAGCTTCGTTGACCAGCCGGGCCTCCCACTCGTCACCGCCAAACTAACCTGTGAGCGCGAAGGCAACACGACCCTATCGCTGTCGCAGTCCCGCTATGCGCCGCTCGGATCTAAAGTCGAACAAGGCCAGAGCTGGCAAATCCCGGTGTGCGCCAACTTCATCAAGGATGGAGAGGTGACGAAACAATGTAACTTGATGTTAGACCGCAGCGGCACGCTGAAAGCCCCGGTCGATTGTGCCGATGCGGTCATGCCCAACGCAGATGGGGCGGGCTATTACCGCTTCACGATGAACGGTGAAGCGTGGAGCAAGTTGATGGCTAATCTCGACCATCTCTCGACCAAGGAAGCGCTGTCCGCGCAAGACAGTCTCGTGGCCGCCTTTAGGGCTGGCGAGGTTGATGGGGAAACCTATCTCTCCGGCATGAGCGCTTTTGCCCAACATCCAGACTATGATGTGGCGTCGGGCTCGACCAAATTATTGACTTTCATCTATGATGAACTGCCTGACGTGCGCGCTGGATTGGCGCAGCATATTGGGGACACATACGGGGATCGCTATCGCCGTACGCGCGGTGAAGATTCCGTCGAAGGCGACCTGCTGGCCCCGAAACTGGGTGATCTTTTGGCGACGAAAGGCGATGATTCGGACGCTAAGAACTATCTCTTGCGCCAAGGCACACTGTATCTCGGATTAGGTGTTCTGGAGCAAGATGAAGAGAAGCGCGCTAACGTGCCGACAAATATTCTGACGTCCGCCTTTAGTGAAACCATCCGCCGTGTCCCGACGGCAGCCTTCGAGCCTTTGGTTGAGTTGGCCGCTAACGGCTCCCCGCTTGAGAAAAGTGCGGCTCTCAATGCTCTGACAAAAACACCGAATGCGGATCAGGCGCAGCGTCTGCTTGAGCTAGCTCTGGCCGAGGATAGCCCATTCACCGGACGTCAAAGCGGGACGATTGTGGCCGGGCTGCTGGGAAATGAGCGTCATGAAGCGATGGCTTGGGATTGGTACAAGGCGAATTTCGATGATTATGTTGCGCGCAAAGTTCCAGATGTTCGCTTGGGCGGAACACCGTCTGCGGCCAACGGCTTCTGCTCAACCGAAGAACGCGATGACGTCCAGAGCTTCTACCTCTCAAAGGCCGACATTATTCCCGGATATGAACGGAGTCTGATGCAGGCGATTGAACGGATTGAACTCTGCACAGCGCTGAAAGCCGAGCAGGGGCCTTCGCTTGTCGCGGCACTTAGCGATTTATAACGAGAGGCTTTGGGACGCCTTCGTCCTGCCTTATCTGGGTTGCACTTAGGCTTATTTACTGAGTCAACGTAACGCTATGCTAACGCTGTCCGGCCTAATCGCGCTCATGACGTGGTGGCAGGCACTTTTACTCGCTCTGATACAGGGGCTGACCGAATTTCTTCCGGTGTCGAGTTCGGCCCATCTCATTTTGCCTGAAGCTGTGTTCGGTTGGACCGAGCAAGGCGTCTTGATTGATGTGATGGCCCATTTCGGGACGTTGTTTTCTGTGCTGCTCTATTTTCGCAAAGATGTGGCTGAAATGATCTTGGGCTTGCGCGATCTCGTGCAGCGAAAATTGACGCGGGGGTCAGTCTTGGCGCTCAATCTGATCGTGGCGACACCACCCGCACTGATTGTTGGTGTGCTTCTGGCGAGCGGAGGCTGGGACGAAGCGCTCCGCAACCCGGCGATCATTGCTGCCGCGACCATCATTTTTGGCGTCGTGCTGTGGCTATCCGATATTTGGGCCAAAGATGCGCGCGACATGGACACGTTGAGGTGGAGCGGGGCGTTCGGTATGGGTCTAGCACAAGTCATTGCCTTTATTCCGGGCACGTCGCGTTCGGGAATCACCATGAGCGCGGGCCGCGTGATTGGTCTGTCGCGTGAGGCGGCGGCGCGCTTTTCCATGTTGATGAGCCTGCCGGTTATTGGCGCGGGGGGTGCTTATGCGCTGCTCAAGCTCGCCTCGGGAGAGAATATAGGGAACGCAACTTTGGGTCAGGGACTGATCGTCGCCGCTCTTTCCTTCGTTGTCGCTTATGCCGCCATCGCTCTATTCTTACGGTTTGTAACCCGCATCGGCTTTTTACCCTTCATGCTGTACCGTTTGGGCCTAGGTCTTGCATTGATCGGATGGATAGTACTGGCTTCAGGCTAAGTAATGCGCGCCATAAGGGAACCGTCTCGACATTGACCCAACAAACCCCTTATTCCGCTTTCATGAAGTTTTGGCTGGCTCTTATTTTTTCGATGATATCCGGCGCGGTTGCGTCGGCGCAGGTCGCGCGTGTGCCGGGGGTCGACGCCAATGAAATTGATCGGCGGGCAAGCGCCCTGATGCAGCAATCCGACATGACGGGCATGGCCATCGCGATTGTCGAGAATGGTCGCGTCACCTTCGCCAAAGGCTATGGCGAGCAAGTGCGCGGAAGCGGCAAAGCGGTGGATCAGAACACGGTCTTTCGTTGGGCGTCCGTGTCAAAAGGGGTGGCCGCCTCGACCTTGCTTGGCCTTGTCGAAGATCGCCGTGTCGATGCCAGACTGCCCATCGAAGCGCTGGCGCCGTCACTTCACTTGCCGCCAACTAATGAAAAGCACGATATTGTTGATCTTCTGTCCCACCGCATAGGCATTACGCGCAATGCCTATGATGGCCGGATCGAGGATGGACGTGACGCCAAAATGCTGCGCACGCAACTCGGTGGCCTCAATTATGTTTGCCCACCGCGGACATGCCACACCTATCAAAATGTTGCGTTCGATGCGGCGGCAGAAATCGTCGAAGAAGCGACAGAACTTCCCTACAAAACGGTTGTGCAGCGCGAAGTTTTTGATCCGCTTGGCATGAGCACGGCCAGCCTGACACTCGACGCCATGGTTCACAGTCGGAATTGGGCGCGTCCGCACAGTCGCAAAGGTCAACTCATCCGGCATATCAAATCCAGCTATTATCACGTTCCGGCAGCGGCTGGGGTCAACAGTTCCGTGGTCGATTTAGCCCGCTGGATGACCGCATTGATGCCGAATAAGCCGGGTATGATGCCGACCACGCCATTTCCAACAGAGCGGCTTATGGCCATGCAGACCCGTGTCGTTGCCACCCCCGGCGAGCAGCGCATGATGGACCGAAGCTATGGCGCGCTCGATAATAGTCACTACGGGCTCGGCCTGCGCATCTATGATTATAATGGCCATAAGGTCGTCGGGCACCGGGGCGGGGTCGAAGGTTATCGCTCGCTGATTCTATTCGATCCCGAAAAACAATCCGGGATCGCGATTATGTGGAACAGCCCGCATGGCCAACCGATTGGACTGCAGATGGAGTTCATGGATCAACTTTACGGTCTGCCCAAACGTGACTGGCTTCGTTTAGGCCAACGTCGCAGCTAATTAGCTTGCGGTTGCCCGCAGCATCCACGCCGTTTTTTCATGTAGGGTCACACGCGGAGCAACCACGTCAGAGGTCGCATCGTCACCGGTTTCTTCAGCGACCCGTAGAACCTCACGCGCGGTTTTAGCCACTTGTTCGTGACCTTTGGCCAGCGTTTGAACCATGCTCTTCCAGTCGGGCGGGTTGCTGTCTTCTTCTTTTAGCGATGCCAGTTCCGACATCTGAGTGTAGGAACCCGGCGCATAAAAACCCAACGCCCGAATACGTTCGGCTAGGTCGTCCGACGCAGTCCACATCTCCGTATATTGTTCCATGAACAAGGCGTGGAGTTGTTGGAAATGAGGGCCTTCCACATTCCAGTGATAGCCATGCGTTTTCAGATAGAGCGTGTAAGTGTCTGCTAGCAGTCGCGTCAGGGCATTGGCTGAGGCTTCGCGGTCTTCCGCCTTGATGCCGATATCAATATCCATGGGATCTCCTTCCAAATAAGTGGGGCCAATCCTTGATATGGGGTCACCGCTCGCAGAATTCCATGATCTTAGAACAAGCCTGTTCAATCTCCTCGGTCGCGGCTGCATAGGATAGTCGGATATGTCCGGGCGCATGAAAAGCAGACCCTGGCACGGTGGCGACATCCGCCTCATTCAGCAAAGCCATCGCGAAGTCCGCATCCGATTGGAAGCCCAACGTGGCCATAACGGTCTCGCAATTGGCGAACACATAGAAGGCGCCATCCGGTAAAGTACAGCTGAGACCAGCGGCATTGAGCGCCGCGGTCATGATCTTGCCGCGCGCCCGATATTGAGCCCGCCAATCATTCAGAAAACCTTGCGGCCCGTTCAGGGCCGCGACCGCCGCCCATTGGCTGATCGAGGTTGGGTTGGACGTGGTCTGCCCCATGAATTTGCGCATCGCCGCAATGAGCCACTCTGGCCCGGTCCCATAGCCAATGCGAAATCCGGTCATGGCGTAGGCTTTGGACACGCCGTTCATGGTCAGAGTCCGGTCGGCAAGGTCTGGCGCGACAGTTGCCATTGTTGCAAACTTCGTATCTCCGAAGACGAGTGCTTCGTAAATATCGTCGGATAAAACCATCACCTGCGGATGGTCGCGCAGCACGTCCGCCAGCGCTAGGAGTTCAGAGTTCGAGTAGACCGCGCCTGTTGGGTTGCTCGGCGAATTGAGCATGAGCCAGCGTGTTGCGGGCGTGATCGCGGCGGTCAGCTGTTCGGCTGTAATCTTGAAGTCAGTGCCGCCGGGCAACATGACGGGCGTGGCCCCGGTTAGTTTGACCATTTCCGGATAGCTAACCCAACAGGGCGTCGGCACAATCACCTCATCGCCCGGACCGACCGTCACGGCCAGCGCGTTCCAAAGCACGGCCTTGCCGCCCGGCGAGACATTAATCTGTGCGGGCGTCACTGAAAGGTCATTGTCTCGCGCGAACTTGCCGACAATGGCCTGCTTCAATTCAGCAATACCGTCGACCGCCGTATAGCCCGTTTTGCCATCCAGCATGGCGCGGTGAGCAGCCTCAAGGATATGGTCCGGCGTCGCAAAATCGGGTTCGCCCGCGCTGAGCGAGATAACGGGATGACCCGCCTTGCGCCGATCTCGGGCCGCCTGTGTCATGGCCATGGTCGCACTGGTGGCGACGCGCTGAATCTGTTCGGACAGTTGCATAGTGATGGCGTTGCTAGCCCGCCCTTGCTAGCGCGACAATATGAACGTGCGCGAAACATTAGTGCTGCTGATGATCTGCACGATCTGGGGCCTGCATTTTTCTGTCATGCGCACAGCGATTGGCGACTTTGGCATGCCGCCGCTTTTCTATGCGGCGATGCGGATGAGCTTGGTCGCGATCCTGATGTCGCCCTTTCTGCGCTGGCATAAAGGGCAGATGCGCGCGGTCTTTATCGGCGGGCTCGGCTTTGGCGCACTGAATTATGCCTTCATGTTCCCGGCGATGGGCATGACGACGGCCAGTGCGGCGGCTGTGGCGATTGAGCTATATATGCCGTTTTCCGTTCTGCTGGGCGTTTTATTGCTCGGCGAACGGATTCGTGGCTGGTCATCGCTGGGTATCGCCTTGGCGTTTCTGGGGGTCATTATCATTGCGGTTGCGGGGCCGCGGGAAGCGGTCGGGCCGCTCTTCATTGTCGGGCTCGCTTTGATTGCCTGCGGTGCATTGAGCGAAGCCTTCGCCGCGATCGCCGTCAAACGGACTAAAGGGATCAAGCCCTCACAACTCGTGGCGTGGTTCGCGGTGATCGGTACGATCGTGCTTTGGCCGCTCACATTGGTTTTAGAGACAGATCAGACGGCAGTTTTTGCGCCGGACTTGCGTTGGATGTTTCTCGCAGCGCTCGCCTATTCAACATTGCTGGTGAGCATCGTTGCACATGGGTCCTATTATTGGCTGCTATCGCGCCTGCCGATCCAAGTCGTCGCGCCAAGCGGCTTATTGAACACAGTAATTGGTGTGGCCGGAGGGTTGATCATATTACGAGAGCCGCTCTCGCTCGCGCTGATCCTAGGCATGGCCGTCACATTGAGCGGCGTGGGCATTGTCATTTGGCGAAGCACGAACCGAAAAAAAATCGAGACTGAAATCGTCACGCCGACGCCATAAAGCGGACATGAGGCGGGAGCATCCCGACCGCATGAACTATTATTTCCATATGCACCGTCGTGAGGGCGGACGTTTTGAACGCACGGTATTTTGGGCGACACTAGTGCTTTGCGGGCTCGTGATCATCGCGAGTTAAGGCACGAACCTCGCTCTCAAGCTCTTATTCAAGCGTGACAAAGCCGTAAACGATGCAGGGCGCGACTTGGCCTGCGCGCGAACCCTGCTAAGCGGACTCCATTATGAGCGAACATGCTGTCGCGTTCAAAGGAGAGTCAGCCACGCGTGACCGCGTACGTCCCATATGATCCGGGTCTTTATACGCCGCGCGGTGGTGGGTTTTCTCCCTACCATGATCCCGATCGGCTGGCGGACTTCTTCGAAGATGATGCGCAGCGCGGCACCGGAACCGTTGTGCTTGCCATGGCAGTTCACGCTTTCCTGTTCTTCGCCCTCTCGACCAATTTCATTGTTCCAGACCTGAAGCCTGATGAGCCTGAGGTGATTCCAGTTCAGATTGTGGCCTTTGAGGCCCCGCAGCCGGAGCCGGAACCTATCGCTGAACCTGTGGCGGTACCCGTTATTCCCGTGCCAGCGCGCGCGCCGCGCCCACAACAGAGACCGACACCGCCGCCCGTGCGTGAGCCTGAACCGACTCCCCCTCCGCCCGTGCCTCTTCCAGAGCCAGAACCAGACCCTGAGCCGACCCCGACACCTCCGCCACCCCCAGAAATTCTGGCTGAGCCCGTGGTCGAGCCTGAACCCGAAGCCATCCCGGCGCCTGAGCTAGAGCCTATTCCAGAGCCCGAACCCATTGAGCCGGAGCCCGTTGTTCCTGAACCTGTCGTTCCCGAGCCAGAACCTGAACCTGAACCTGAACCTGAACCTGAACCTGAACCCGTCATTGAGCCGGTCGTCGAACCTGAGCCAGTGATTGAGCCCGCGCCTGTTGTTCCTGAGCCTGTGGTTGACCCTGAAATCGACCCCGCACCTTTTGTTACGCCGACCCCGGCGGAAGAGGTGCCCGTTCCGGGTATTATGACGCCTGAGCCTGAGCCGCTGCCTGTCGAAGAGCTGCCGCCTATTCAGGTCTTGGACGTCATAGAACCGGAGATCGTCGAGCCACAGACCGTCGAACCCGAACCTGAAATCGTGCCTGAAATTGTCGCTGAACCTGAGCTGCAGACTGAGCCGATCGTGATTGAGCCAGAGATCATCACAGCCCCACCGACAATTCTGGCTTCACCGGAAGCGCCCGAAACCATCATCGAAGAGCGCCGAGCTGTACCGCAGGAACAATCCGATCCGTTTATTGATCTGATGCGGCAGGATCGGCCATTAGGTCCGGCGAATACGGCAGATCCCGGACAGATTCGCCGTCCGTCCAGCAATCCTTTATCGGGACCGACTGCGGGCGGCGGGAATATCGGCGCACCACCCGGTGGCGGGACGCAGCGTGCGGCCCCCGGCACAAGCGGTTGGACCTTAGCACCCGGTAGCTACGGCAATTCTCCTGGCGAGGGGTTTGAGGGGATCGTTCTCGATATTCGCTGCCGTGAAGCGGGTAAGACGCATCTCGATTGTCCGGAATATCTCCGCACTTTCCAAGGCCGCGACGCGGACGGGTTTGAGAGTTTTGATCAATATAAATCCAGAGGCGTGAGAACGGCGGGGACACCCGGGGCTTCGGCTGGATTCCGCCGCGGTAATTCCACCGGGGCCAATATCGCCGGTGGCGGCGATCCGTGGAGCACCGGGATCGGCAATAACTCGATTAATGCGGGCGGGCCGTCCAGCACGCTGTTAGATGACGGACCGGAAGTCAGCTTCTCACGCGAGTTTCTGAGTAACCCGATCCGTATCGAAGACGACTCCGGCCGCCTTCGCGACCTCTTCCGCGAACCGGATCCAGATGAAAGCCAGCTAAAAATCGACGAATTGGTTCAGCCTGAGCCGGAAAAAGAACCCTAATCTTCCACTTGGCGGGCAACTTCACCCAAACGCACAAGCGAGGCGTCCATTTGGGCGACCGTTCGGGCTTCACCGATTTTGGCGCGAAGCCGGTGAAAATAGGGGAAGCCACCGAGGTCACGGTCTGATTTCAGTAAGACGATTGCGCCTCCATCTTCCGCAGCGAGAACATAGGTCAGGAGGTGAGTGTCTCGGCCAACGCGCACTGAGGCCAGAATTAAGGCGCTATCGATTTTTTGCACGATATCAATCGATCCGACTGAGCCATCATAATTCCATACGGCTTTTGGGCCTTTACGGACGGTATCTTCGTAGACGAAGACCGCGCCTGCCGGAACGAGATGGGACCAAGAGGAATGAGTTTTCAGATCTGCGATTGTGTCGAAAACCGTCTCTGCGCTCAGGTCGATGATCTGTGAGCGTTCTATGGTCTGTGTCTGAGGCAGCAGAGCGCTAAGCCCAACTAAAAGCGCGAAGACTAAGAAAATGAGCCCGGTGATCCGGAAAAACCATGTCATGGTTGACCTCTTTCAGTCACAACTCTGGCAGGCTGGTGCTGCTCCGTCTAGCACCCGCGCTATAAAGCGCGGTTGTGCCATCCGTGTCGCAACAGTATGGCCGCGCGCATGACCGACTACCCTTCCGGACAAAGGATCGATGCCCATTGGCTCGACCGTGACCTCTATCCAGAGACGGTTGACGTGCGGCCCCGGTTTCAAGATCTGGACCCGCTCAACCATGTCAATAATGTCGCGATGGCGGCCTTGTTTGAGGATGCCCGGGTGCGTTTCAATCATCCCATGAAAGATTATTTTCAAACCGATACGGTGCGGACTTTGGTGGGGGGACAGACGCTGACCTATGTCAATGAATGCCATCTTCGTCCCGATTTGATTTTTCATATTGGCATTGGCCGGGTCGGTGGGTCGTCATGGGTGACACAGGCTGTCGCCTATCAGGGCGAAACCCCAGTTCTACTGGCTTTGGCGACGCTGGTCTCAACACAGGGCGGACAGGTTTGCCCAATTCCTGAAGGGCTGAAGCGTATGCTCGAAGCCCGGCGCTTGAGATTTCCCGCATGAAGACGCTCTACGGCGTTTTCGGTGCTGTTGGTCGTTGGGCCGATTGGCGACGCTTTTTCGATCTGTCCAAGCCCGGAGTGATCTGCGCTTTTGTGGCGCTTTTGGTCTGTTTCCCAGCGCTTTGGATCGTCATGGTGGGTTTGGAAACGGAACGCGCAACGCTAGCCGGGACCGATGTGCCGGATTTCCAGCTGGGGCCGTTCGCTCTGATTATCGGACTGTGGCTGCTGAGTTTTCCCGTCACATCCGGCTTAGTCGCGATCTTGATGAGCCGGACGGATCGGCTTGCCGAATGGTGGGTCGTGCGCAACTGGGCGCTTGTCTGGCTGTGTGTTGCATTGGGCGTCGTTTTCCTAGGCGTCGTCTATCTCGGCGTGCCGACAATCATTGGCTATGGGGCCTTGCTCGCTGCCTATCTGGGTCTGCTACCGATCGATATTCGTCTGGCCCAACGGGCCGCAGGCTTTCCGCTTGGAAGCGCGGTCCTGGTCGGATGCGTGATTGTCTCGACGGGCATGATGGTTTTGCTGACGGGTCTACTTCAGGTCATCGCGCCCGCTTAGTTATCCGGGTAAGTGACCTTGATGAGGTAAAGACCATCCGGCGGGCTGACCGGTCCGCAGGCCGTTCTGTCCTTCGCATCCAGCGCCGCTTTTAGATCTCGCGCTGTCCATTTCCCCAGACCGACTTCGACCAAGCTGCCGACCATGCTGCGGACCTGTTTGTGCAGGAAAGACCGAGCGGAAAATTCGCAATGGATCTCATCTCCAACGCGCGTGATCCGAACCAGGTCGAGCGTCTTTTCGGGGCTGTTCGCTTGGCATTGCGTGTCGCGGAAGGTCGAAAAATCATGTCGTCCGACAAAGACTTGCGCGGCGTAATCCATAGCGTCTGCGTCTAGCTTCACAGGAATACGCCAAACGCGCCCACGGTCGAGCGCTAGACGCGGTCGTCGGTCGAGAATTCGGAACAGGTAGCGCCGTTCCCGCGCATCAAATCGGGCGTGAAACTCATCATCGACCTTTTGCGCGTCCAGCACACTGATCGGATGGTCGCCAAGATGAAAATTGATCGCGTCGCGGACCTTGTCAGCGCGCAACTCTTTAATCAGGTCGACATGGGCAACCTGCGCCAGCGCATGCACGCCGCTATCGGTGCGGCCTGAGCCATAGACATCACGCCGCCCGCCATCGAGCCGTTCGACCGCATCCTCGACAGCCCCCTGAACCGAAGGTCCATGGTCCTGCCACTGCCAGCCCATATAGGGCCCGCCATCATATTCGATTGTTAGCTTGTAGCGCGGCACTAGATGCCCAGTTGCGTCAGAAAACGCTTAGCGGATTTTGAGTTGCTCAACCGCTTGGGCCAATTCCTCATGCATGACCCATTCACCTGTCTCGGAATCATATTCCCCGATCGTGTGGGTCCAACCACTATTATTGTCTTCGGAGATTTCCAAGTTGAGCTGTTCAGCCAAGCGTTTGCCTAACTTCCCGTAGTGGGTGTTGGCAGATGAATAGCGTTTCCAACCCGCGACATCGGCAAGTTGCTGAGGCGTCATCCGCCGATCAGGCGCTGCCGCGTGAGCGGCCAGCATCTTACCTTCATGCTTGCTTGGCCCCTGCGTCGTCAGCGCGTCGACATAGCCTTCGCTTGTGCCAATATGGGCAGCACGGCGATCGCCCTTAAGTTCCTTTAGACGATCATCAATCCACTGCTTGGCATCATCCAAGGATTTGAAGGTTTCCGGATGTGCGAGCGAGCCATCGCCCGTTAGCAGCCGGGCTCCGGTTTTGTTGTGAACGATGGAATAGCCATGGTAATCTTCGAATTGTCGTGCGGTCATCGGGGTTTCCTAAAGCAAAACAAGAGCTTTGGCCACTGGCGTTCCTTTGAGAAACGCCTCAGCGTTCATTTTGGGTTTTCCAGCGGGTTGGACTTGAATGAGCCGCAGCGCGCTTTTGCCGCAGGCAATCAATAGGTTGTCGTCGAGCACGGTTCCGGGCGCGCCCGATCCGTCTTCGGGCGTCGCTAGGTGGACTTTGACCCGCTTGCCATCGATCTCACACCAAGCGCCGGGGAAGGGGGCGAGGCCGCGAATATGGCAATCAAGCTCACCAGCCGGGCGGGACCAGTCGATCCGGCTTTCCGCCTTATCGATTTTATGGGCGTAAGTGGGTTCACCTGTTTGCGGTGTTGGCGTCAAAGCACCGCGCTCGACTGCGCCTAGAATGCGGGGCCACATTTCAGCGCCAGTCTGCGCTAAGCGATCAGATAGGCTTGCCGCCGTGTCGGTCGGCCGAATATTAACGGTCTCGGATAACAGCACATCGCCCGTATCTAGCCCCTTGGCCATTTGCATGATCTGCACGCCCGTCTTTGCATCGCCGGCCATGATGGCGCGCTGAACCGGGGCGGCCCCGCGCCAACGCGGCAGGAGCGATCCGTGCAGGTTCAGACAACCCTCCCTCGGCGCATCGAGCGCCCGCTGTGGCAAAATTTGCCCATAGGCCACGACGCAGGCGACATCCGCATTCAAGGCCTCAAGACCGTCAATGACGGCCGGTTTGCGAAAGCTCTCTGGTGTCTCGACCGGAATACCCATGATCTCAGCGAATTGATGGACCGGCGATTTAGTCAGCTTTTGCCCACGTCCGGATTTGCGCGGCGGTTGCGTATAGACGCGTAGAACAGTGTGCCCATTTGCGACGATCTCCGCGAGGCTCGGCACAGCGAAGTCGGGCGTGCCCATAAAGACAAGGTTGAGCGGCAAGGAAGGGCCTCGAATCGTTGGTGATTGCCTGTCGTCAGGAACAACAGGCTTGAGTGGGTAATAGCTGTTAGCTCGCGGCCTTAAGCTTTTCTGCTTTCATCACCTTCTTGATCGCGCGGTCGCGTTTCAGCCGTGACAGGTGATCAAGGAAGACGATGCCTTCAAGGTGATCCATTTCGTGCTGGATACAGACGGCGTAAAGACCCTCGCAATCCTCCGTCACCCGCTCACCATTATAATCGAGATAGGTCACACGGCAGCTTTTAGGGCGGTCCACATCGTCATAAATGTCCGGCACTGACAGGCAGCCCTCTTGATAGGGAATGGTTTCAGCGTCCGGATCAAGGATTTCTGGATTGACGTAATATTTCGGGTTCGGGGCTTCGCCGTCCTTGGCCAGATCCATAACGATAACACGCTTTGGCACGCCGACCTGAATTGCGGCCAGACCGATGCCCGGTGCGGCATACATGGTCGTCAACATATCATCCATGAGCGTGCGAATCGCGTCATCGACGAATTCGACAGGCTCACTGATCTGCTTAAGGCGCGGATCAGGCACAGTCAGGATCGGTCGGATGTTGCCGGGTTTCATCATAGATGAAAGATAGGTCCGACGCCCCTTATCGTCAACCGGAGCGCGCGGTCAGCTTCGTTCATTCGACAGGTAACGATCTGGATTCCAGACTTTGTTGAAGGGGCGAGTGCGGCCGGAAGATTGAATCACTAAAAGATGGTCACGGGATAAGTCACGCGGACTGTCGACACCACACGCATGGGCGATCATCTCGACTTCTTCTTGTAGGATCTTGACGTAGTTGCGTACGCGAACGGCCTTATTGCTGGGGTCGAGGCCTTTTTGCAGGCGTTTATCGTGCGTTGTGATGCCTGTGGGGCAGGTGTTCTTGTCGCATTTCAGCGCTTGAATACAGCCAAGTGCGAACATGAAACCGCGCGCATTATTGATCATGTCAGCCCCAACGCAGAGTGCCCAAGCCACATCAGCCGAGGTAATGAGCTTTCCAGCAGCGATAATCTTAATTCGGTCGCGCAGGCCCGCTGCGCGCAACATATCGTCGAGCAAAGGCAAGCTGTCTTCGATCAGCATACCCGTGCTGTCGATCAACGGCATGGGAGCCGCGCCTGTGCCTCCGTCGCCACTATCAATGGCAATATAGTCGGGGGCCGAGGCCGCGCCGCGCTTATGGATGGCATCGATCAGGTCCTGCACGGGCTCAACTTGACCCATGCAGAATTTGACCCCGGTTGGACGTTTGGACACGCGCCGGACTTGGTCAATCAGGTCGAGCAATTCCTCAGAATTACCCGCATCAATATGGCGATTGGGCGACAGGGCGCTCTCGCCTTCTGGAATGCCGCGAATGTCGGCGATTTCCTTTGTGACTTTAGCCGCTGGGAGAATGCCGCCCTTGCCCGGTTTTGCACCTTGGCTGAGCTTGATCTCGATCATTTTGATATGCGGGTTTTCGCAGATTTTGGCGAGTTTCTCTTCGTTCAGTGTGCCGTCTTCATTGCGCGCGCCAAATTTGGCGGTGCCGAGTTGATAGACGACGTCGCACTCCCCCTCGAGGTGGTAGGGTGACACCCCGCCTTCACCCGTATTGAGATAACAGCCCGCCATCTGCGCGCCAAGGCTCAGCGCCCGGACGGCAGGCGCGGATAGGGAGCCATAACTCATGGCTGAAATGTTGAAAAAACTGGATGGATGATAGGGGTTGGGCGTGTCCGGGCCGATCACAAAGGGCGGTTTGATCGTCTCCTCTTCGTCCAGTTTCGGAAACAGGCCATTGGCGAAAATCGGCATGCCGGGGGCAAACACTTTGGTCGAGCCAAAAGGCACAACATCTTTCCCGTCCTCACAGACATGTTTAACCCAATCACGCTCGGCACGGTTAAACGGCATTTCCTCGCGGTCTTGAGCGAAGAAATATTGGCGGAAAAATTCGCCAAGTATTTGAAACAAGTTTCGGAAGTGGCCGATGACTGGATAGTTCCGCCAGATCGTATTTTTGCGTTGTGTCTTGTCAAAAATGAACAAGACGACAGCGCCGATCAGTAAGACGGCTACCAGTAACAGGAAGAATGACCCGAGAAGTTCCAGCCCACTGGCAGCAAATTTTGCAAATGTATCCATGCAGCAACTATGCGGGGCGGCCTAATTGGTTGCAAGCGGCGGCGGCTACAGGCTCAGACATCCGCGCCGACGGCGTGAAGATCGCCCCCATGCTTGTTGAGCCAACGTCTGGCACGCTTCGTCTCTGGAAATAGCTGCTCACACACGGCCCAGAAGGCCGCGCTGTGATTGGCCTCGACCAAATGCGCACATTCGTGAGCGCAGACATATTCGAGAATATCAGGCGGGGCGCAGATTAGCCGCCAACTATAGCTGATATGGCCTTCGCCCTGTCGCGTGATGGCGCTGCCCCAACGGCTGGCCTGATCGCGCACGCTCACTTTGCCGACCCGTTTGCCGAGCTCGCCCGCATAATGATGCGTCGCAGCTTCGAGTTCTGCCCGAGCTTCACGGATCAATAGGCGGCGGACGCGGCCTGCAAAACTCTCCGGATCAGGAGATGGCACGATGATCCGGCGACCGGCGCGATCAATCTTGGCCCGACCTTTTCCGGGCGGGCTGACGAGGCGGTAGAGATCGCCTTGAAACAAAATATCTTCGCCCGGCACAAACGGTTGCGGTGGTGGCAGCCCTTCTAGCTGGACATCAATCCAGTCGCGCTGAGTTTGAGCAAAGGCTTGCGCCTGAGGAAAAGCGCGCAGATTGGGGACGATAACGTGGACCTGCCGCTCTGCCGCTTTGACCTTCAGCGAAACACGCCGCGCGCGGCTTGACAGAACATAAAGAACGCGCGGGTCAGCGCTGTCGCGCAACGGGAATTCCGCCTTGTCAGGCTTTGCGCCACCGCTAGAGTTGCGCTTTAATTTCGACAGGACCCCTGACATGTTCGCTACCCCGGTCTCCTTGCGCCGAACTCTGATGGTGGGCTTTTGCGCCTCAGCCCTAGTGATGGGGGCTTGTTCGCGCGGCGACAAGGCCGACATTCCCGAAATCTCAGTCGAAGCGGCGTCTCTTGAACTGAGCAAGGCCGATCAAACAGCCTTATCGCGCTATTTCGAGGTTAAGCCGCGTTCGGGGTCCGAAGCCACGACGATGAACCTCTTGGCTGCGCTGGAATTGGACAGCGAGACCTCAACTCAAGCGGCGCGCGAGATCGATGGGTCGACCGTAACCTACACCAATTGGTCCGCCGAACATGACGGCAGTGTCGTTAAGGCTGACCAAGTCAGGCTGATCGGCCTGCATGAGGTCGATGGCCGACCCACCTTCGACAAAATGATCATCAATGATTTGCGGGCTGAGGATTTTGAAGATGAGGGCCAAGTCAAAACGGTTGAGGCAAGCTTGGGTGAAATGACGGTCGTCTCGCCGTCGCCTGATCTGGCTCAGAGCTTGGCGCGCTTGCTACGCGGCGAAGCCGGAGCGGACGTCACCAATAATGACACCGTGTCCGACATGTCGGACAATCAGAGCTTTGGCGCGCTTCATCTGCAAGACCTGACAGCGACTGCGTTCGAAGATGGTCAAGAAGGCACATTGAGTATCGCGCAGATTGTGGTCGGGAATAACAAGTCAGACGAACGGCTCGATCTCATCATCGAAAGCGTCGATTTTGACTGGCTGGATGGCGGGCCCGGCGGGTCATTTGATCTGGAAATGGACGGTTTGACCTTGTTGGGTCTGAATACATCGTCTGAGGCGAAGAAAAGTCTGCCGACCCCGAATATGGGCATTATCGGCGCCTATATGCAGGTTCTATCGCCCTCAGGAACGATGCCTTACCGCCAGATCGACCTCGGTAAACTCAATTTGAAATCCCGTATCTTCGATCTGTCAACAGAGGGGTTTGAGGCCGACAGTGAAACAACGGGGTCCAAAACCACCATGCGATCCGTACTCTCACCGATGGTTATAACCTTCAAAGACGCCGCAGGGACGCCTATCGCGCCTTATATGGACGTCCTGCGCGAGAACGGCCTGGCCGAGATTACGATGAAAGGGTCGCAGACCATGACGCTCGACCGCAAGGACGACAGAATGGTGGTCAGTGATGCGCGGCTGGAAATTGATGAGGGGCTACGCACCCGCTGCGATTATGCCGTGCAAGGCATGATGGCGTCTGCGGATTATATGAAGGCGCAAGGTCTGAGCATGCCGACGCTCAACATTGACGGCAACAATGCCGAGGAGGCTGATTTCGATAAATATATAGCCGACATGGAAGCTTTCCGGGCTGCGCAGACTGAGGCGAATAAACGCATCAAAATCGAAAGCCTGAATTGCGACATTCAGGACGTCGCGGGCAATAGCCTCGTTGATCGGGGCTACAAAGTGGCGGCTGAGGTTACAGGCAAGCCCGTTGCGGTGCTGAAAGGCGCGGCCAAGACGATGATCGCGCTCGGCTCGCTGACCGCTCGGAGTGAGTTCGAACGGGATATGATGGACACGGTCGGCAGTGGTCTGATCGACTTTATCGATACGCCGGGCCAGACCATGACGGTCACGATGGCCCCCGAAACGCCTGTTTCGATCACGGCCCTGACCGGCCAAGACGGATCAGAACCGACAATAAAGCCACTCGGTCTGAGTGTTAAGGTCCAGTAGCCGACATGTTGCGTAAAGCTATCGGCAAACAGCTGGACCATGATCCGAATTTTCGCTGGCGCGGTGAAGCCGTCACGCGGATTGAAAACCTGTCGGATATCGCCTTTGCTGTCGCCCTTGGCATGATTATCTCAGGGGTCGATGCGCCCCGGACCTATGATCAGCTCATCCACTTTTTGATTTTTAGTATTCCGGCAGCAGCTTGTTTTGCGGTTTTGCTCGGCGTCTGGATTGCGCATTACACTTTCTTCCGGCGCTACGGCGTGGCGGATCAGCGGGTGATTTTTTACAATGCGCTTCTGATTTTCCTGGTTCTTTATATGGCCTACCCGTTGCGGTTTGCATTCGATTCTTTGTTTGCGTTTATCATCGGTATTTCAACGGGAGACGCGTCTCGGAATATCGAAATTGGCATATCAAGTTTTGAAGTGTCTGGACGCGTCATCGCCATTTTTGGCCTGATTTACGGTCTACTCTTCAGCGTGATCAGCCTGATGTATGGCTATGCGGTCAAAAAGGCTGAGCTGCTTGATCTCAATGCCTACGAGTTAGCCCTAACGAAGCAGTCGCGATTTACGAAATGGAGCGAGGCTCTGTTGGCATTCCTCGTGGCAGGACTAGGCTGGTTTACACCGATGAATGGCTTTGCAGGCTGTTTGTTGTTTTTCACTTGGTTACCCTACGTCATAGCGAAGAGGCTGTACCCAGCCGTTCCTGAAGAGCCATCGCATGCGTAATCTTCGGGCACGACAACACGACTGAAGCGCTTTGTCGCCTTGAAACTCTGGCCCGGCCCGCGCATATGGCCGCTAAACCCACTCTTTCGGAGTTCTCCATGAAAGTTCTCGTCCCGGTCAAGCGTGTGCTTGATTACAACGTCAAGGCCCGGGTCAAACCCGACCAGAGCGGCGTTGACCTCTCTAATGTTAAGATGAGCATGAACCCGTTCGACGAAATCGCCGTCGAAGAGGCTGTGCGTATGCAAGAAGCTGGCACCGCCACTGAGACCATCGCTGTCTCTGTCGGTCCCGCTAAAGCGCAGGAAACCATTCGGACCGCCTTGGCCATGGGTATGGACCGCGGTGTGCACATCACGACTGACGAAGATTTGGAGCCGCTCGCCGTCGCCAAAATCCTGAAAGCCGTGGCCGAAGCCGAAGGCGCGGAGCTAATCCTGATGGGTAAGCAAGCCATCGATAATGATTACGGCGCGACTGGCGGCATGCTGGCCGCGATGCTGGACTGGCCGATTGGTCAGTATGCGAACACTTTGGCGGCTGGCGACGGCACGATTGAGGTCAAACGCGAGATTGATGGCGGTCTTCAGACCGTGAACCTCAAATTGCCAGCGGTCGTGACGACCGATCTGCGCCTGAACGAGCCGCGCTACGCGTCTCTGCCGAATATCATGAAGGCGAAACGCAAACCGATTGATGCCAAAACACCTGAAGATTTCGGCGTCGACACCACGCCGCGTCTGACGGTTGTGAAAGTCACGGAGCCAAAAGCGCGCGCAGCGGGCATCAAAGTCGAAGATGTTGCGACACTGGTCGACAAACTCAAGAACGAAGCGGGAGTGATCTAATGGCGACCCTTGTTGTTGCAGAACATAATAATGCGTCCCTGAACGACGCGACGTCTAAAACTGTCTCGGCGGCTAAAGCTTTGGGCGGAGACATTGATATTCTTGTCGCTGGTCAAGGCGCAAGCGCTGCGGCTGAAGCGGCGGCCAAGATTGACGGCGTTCGCGCGGTCATCAATGTTGAGCATGATTTACTCGCCCACCAGATGCCCGAAGCGATGGAAGCGACGATTATCGCCCTGATAGATGGCTATGACACCGTCATGGCGGCCGATACGACTACCCACAAGGCCTATATGCCGCGTGTGGCGGCTAAGCTTGACACGCAGCAGATCAGCTCTGTCACGGGTATTGAAGGCGATACGTTTGAGCGTCCGATCTATGCGGGTAACGCGCTGGCTTATGTCAAATCCACGGACGCCAAAAAAGTCGTCACTGTCCGCACAACCGCCTTTCCGCTGGCAGGCGAGGGTGGCTCAGCGTCATCCGAATCCAAGTCCGTCGAGATTGGCGACACAGGCTCGACATTCGTGTCTGAGGAATTGACCAAATCGGACCGTCCTGAACTGACGGGCGCGAAGATCGTTATTTCGGGCGGTCGCGGTATGGGCTCTGGCGAGAATTTTGCTCTGATCGAAACGATTGCTGACCAACTTGGCGCTGCCGTTGGCGCGTCGCGTGCAGCGGTTGATGCGGGCTATGTCCCCAATGACTATCAAGTCGGTCAAACCGGTAAGGCTGTTGCGCCCGATCTCTATATCGCGGTCGGTATTTCCGGCGCGATTCAGCACTTAGCCGGCATGAAGGACTCCAAAGTCATCGCTGCGATCAATAAGGATGAGGAAGCCCCGATCTTCCAAGTCGCCGATTACGGCCTTGTGGCGGATCTGTTCAAGGCACTGCCTGAGCTGGAAGCCGAATTGAAAAAGGTTGGCTACTAGCCGCGCCGTTCAAGACATAAAAAGAAAGCCCGCCAATCTGGCGGGCTTTTTTATTGGTGGAACCCGATAGGTTTAAGCAACTTTAGAAATGTCGCTTTCGACGGCGCGGCCGGAATAATGTTCTAGAACTTCTAAAAGCTCGGTCTGTTTGACGGGCTTTGTCAGATAATGCGTCATGCCCGCATCTAGGCATTCCTGACGATCATTCTTGAGCGCATGCCCTGTCAGAGCAATGATTGGAACATTCCGTTGACCTTGCGCGGCTTCCCAGTCGCGGATGGCTTTTGTCGCTTGGAAACCGTCCATGACAGGCATGGACACATCCATTAGCACGAGAGGGAAGCGCTCAGACTCAGCCATATAAAGATCGGACGCGATCTTGCCGTTTTCAGCGAATACGGGCTCGAAGGGAGATTCGGCCAACATTAACCGGACAACATCGCGGTTGAGTGGGAAATCTTCGGCGACGAGGATTTCCTGCTTGCGCGGTTTAATCGGTTTCGCTTCCGCCGCGGGTGCAGGTGCAGGTGCAGGTGCAGGTGCAGGTGCAGGTGCAGGTGCAGGTGCGGGTGGCTGCACCGCTACCGCTTCTTGAACAGGGGCAGGGGCGACTGTGGGCATGGGCGGCGGCATCGCGATAACAGGCGTCGGTCGAACAGCCGATGCTGGCGCCTCGGCTGGTGCCGAAATAATATCAGACAAAAGGTCTATCGCGCTGGGTTCAGGTGCCGCTTGAATCGGTTGGTAGTCACTGGCTGGATCTGCGGTCACAGTTTCTGGCGGTGTGTCAGCTTGAGCCTGCCGAGACAGGACGCGCCCCAATGTTTCAAACAGACGCCGCTCGCGCACGGGTTTGACGAGATAGGTCTCAATTCCGATTTCGACGAGATCCATGCTTGAGACCGACTGATCGCAAGAAGACAGCATCACAATTGGGGGTACGTCTATGCTGGTTTGTTTGGTGAGGAGTGTGGCCAACTCTCGGCCATTCACACCGGGCATGAGATAGTCGAGTAGGATAACGTCATAAGGCTGTGCGCCGGACGTTTCGGCAGCCGTTTTGAGGGCTTCAGCGGCCTCGACGCCGTTGACGACGGCATGACTTGTCATCCCCCATCCGGCGATCTGGTCATGAAGCACCATGCGGTTGACGTCGATATCGTCGACGATGAGCGCATGTTTTCCAGTAATCGCGGCCACATCAAATGTGTCAGCGCGAGCATTACGATCGATCTTGAGTGGGAAACTGACGCCAAAGGTCGATCCGACGCCGACTTCCGATGCCACATTGACGGTTCCGCCCATCAGTTCGACGATGCGTTTGGTAATCGCCAAGCCAAGCCCTGTGCCGCCATAGACACGGGTGGTCGATCCATCTGCTTGAGTGAACTTATCGAACACGGCTTGCAGATTGTCAGGTGCAATGCCGATTCCCGTATCAATGACATCCAGCGTCACCATGGGCTGATCCGGATCGGCCTCTGAAGGCTCGACCTTCACGTCTATTCTGACGTGCCCTTCGGCGGTGAACTTGATGGCGTTGCCGAGTAAATTGGTCAGGATCTGGCGGATCCGTCCCGCGTCACCGATAAAATGTTTCGGCAAATCGCTAGGGTAATTGATGATCAGTTCCAGACCCTTGTCTTGGGCATTGGCCACAAGCAGCGAGGTCACGTCGCTGACGGATGATTTCAGATCGAACGGCGTCGGGTCGAGTTTCATGGCGCCCGCTTCGATTTTCGAGAAATCGAGAATATCATTGATGATGCAGAGGAGCGCACTCGCAGAATTGGTGATGACGTCGACATATTCGCGTTGGCGATCGTCAATGCTGGATAGAGCTAGCAGTTCTGCCATGCCAAGAATGCCGTTCATTGGTGTGCGAATTTCATGGCTCATATTGGCCAAGAATTCGGATTTGGCCTTGCTGGCCATGACCGCTTCTTCCGTGGCGTCTTCTAGGGCCGCCTGCTGACGGTGCTCTCGGTCTACGTCCTTGACGAACGCCCGCAAGCGCAATGGCCGCCCCTTTGGGTCGTACACGATCTCGGCATTGGTCCGGGACCAGCGCAATGTTCCGTTGCGGGATTTAGTGCGAGTCTCGATTTCAAATCTGGAGTTTTCGCGCGTCAGACCTCCAATCGCCGATTTGACAATATCCCGGTCCTCCAGCGGCACGATGCTGACAATGCCCTGCGTATAGACGTTTTTCAGCGTCTCTGGATCGAGATAGTCCTGCAGAGACTTTGACAGCGTGTAGGTCTTGGTCCCGAAATCATAGATCCAGTAACCCGCATTGCCGAGATAGAGTGCTGCATCCAGCAAACGGTCCTTTTCGACTAATTCGGTAACGTCTGAGGCGACAGACAGAGTGTAGCCATTGTCTAAGACTTGGCGACAGAAGCGATGGGTTGTGCCGTCACCGAGTTTAACTAAACGAGACGTTTTATTGTTATCGGAGCCGGTTTGCGCATTTTCGCGATGTTCGTCTTCAGACAGCGCGTTTTTCGCCATGATCTCGGGCGTCATCAGGCCATTCTTGGCCATCACGGCGTGCATTTTCGACAAGGGGTCGCCGAGTTTGATGTCCCCTTCATCGAGCTTGAGTTGGCGAATGGAGGCGTTGGACAATAGCCGGTAGCGCATATCCGGGTCGAGGATTGCGACCCCGACATCCAAATTCTGCAGCAACATGTTCAGAAACTCGCGTTCCTGTCCCGGCTCCACGATTGTTGGTTTCGTTGCGGACGCTTCATCGTTGAAGGCGCCATTGGCGATATCGTTCATCCTGTCCCTACCAGTCCGCACTACCTGTAACGCTCGGCACAATCTGTCGGACAAAGGGGTTAAGATTTCGGCAAAAAAAGCCGGACACTTGCGAGGCAAGGTCCGGCTAAAGTCTTCGCAATTCAGTCGGGGAGAGTGACTTGCGGTATAAAACACAGCAGCGGCAAAAGGGAGGACGTCGCCGTGTGTTGATGTGCATTTAGGAAGTTGAGGGCTTGGAAAGAACCGTTAGCGGTGCAAGCAACCTATGCTTTTTTGCATGACTCTAAGATGAGGGTCGCGATCAACCAGTAATCAAGGGTGACGTCCGGGCGACCCTTTGCAGGAATTCCCGGAAGACCTTGGCCTTGGCCGAGCCCCGAAGCTCAGTCGGATAGACGAAGTAAAGGTCGAAACTTTCGCCGCGAACGTCAGGTAAAATACGAACCAATCGGCGCGTTGCCGCCGTCATATAATCCGGTAATCCGGCTAAGCCGATGCCCGCTTCTGCGGCCCGCATAATGCCGTGCAGATTGTTGATGCTCATGACCGGTTTGCGCGGGTCTTCAGACACGTCTCGTCCAACGCTCAGCGCCCAGTTAGAGCTTTGCAATTTTGAGGGCAGCAGACCACCAAACGCGACGATCTTATGGTTGTCGAGATCTTTGGCTGATGTCGGTGCGCCGAATTCAGCGAGGTAACTCGGTGCCGCATAGAGGGACTGCGTGATCTGACCGAGTTTTCGTTCAATCAGGTCGCCTTGAGTCGAGGGCCAAGGTCGCAGGGCGCAATCCACATCAAACGCCATCAGATCATGTTCGGAATCCTCGAGGATCAGCTGAACTTCGATCTCTGGATAGGCTTTCATGAACTCGGGCAGCACGGTTGTCAGCCAGTTTGACCCTAGAGAAATAGGGGAGCTGACGCGTAGGACGCCCTGAGGCAGTTGGCGGATATTCTGTACACTGGCCAAGCTCATGGCGATGCGACCATGGACCTCAGACGCGGTCTTAAACAGCATGGCGCCTTCTTCGGTCAGGGTGAGGCCGCGCGCGTGCCGATGAAAGAGCGGCAGGTTCATCCCTTCTTCAAGCGCCGCGATTTGGCGCGATACGGCACTTTGGGAGATACCCAAGTCTTCAGCCGCACGGGTCAGCGATCCGGATCGCGCCGCCGCGTGAAAGGTCTTAAGTTTGTCCCAGTCGATTGAATCGGGCATGGGCGTCTCCTAACGAAATTCTGGCTGACGGAAAGTGTATATGGCTCCTCGTACCCTTTGGATCGCTTCTGCACTTTTTGGCATCGCCACCATAATTGTTGCCCTCGCGATCTTTCCCTTGTTTCCGAGCGATGCTGCCAGCGATGTGAGCGGCTATGGCGGCGTAGTCTATGCCTTTGAATTTGCGCGGGTCCCGCAAGATTTGACGAATATTTTCGGTTTGGCAGACGATCCGGATCGCGCGCGCCGAATTGCTATGATGGATGCGGGCAATCGTTGGGATTTCTTGTTTATGACAATTTACGGTCTTTTCGGCGTCAGCTTTGGTGTTGCGGCGGCGCGGATGGAATCAAGAATTTGGGCATGGATCGCCGTCTTCGCCGTCATAGCAAGCGTTGCCGACCTCGTAGAAACGGTTACTTTATTGTCACTGACTGAAGAGATGGCCGATGGAGGCACCTTGTTTCCGGGCCTTCACTATCTCTGGATTCCCGTGACGATTAAGTTTGCCGCCTTAGGCGTAAGCGTTCTGGGGGCGGGCCTCTATATCGTAACGCGACGCGTAATTATCTTGAATATACTCGGCGCGTTGACGTTGCTGGCATCACTTTTGGTTATTCCGGCCCTCATGGTCCCGTCGGATTATGGCGGACTGCTTGGCCCTGCCATTGGCGTCGGCTGGATCGTGATGCTCGCCTATGCCATCGGTGACGTAATTCGTGGACCTACTCTGCCGGCTGTATAGTGGCGCTCAGCGTTTCCATGTCCTCAGCTTTTGCCTCAAGGTCGTCCATCATTTCCTGACTGACATTGTCGGTCGCGGCTTCCGTTCCTAGCGCCTCTTCGGTCGCGAGCCAGCGTTCGGCTTCCAGCGCAGCCATGCAGCCCAAGCCAGCCGCTGTCACCGCCTGGCGATAGGTCTCATCAGAGACGTCACCAGCGGCGAAAATGCCTGGCACATTCGTCCGCGTACTATCGGGCGCGCTGATGATATAACCGCCTTCATTCATCTCGACATGACCTTTGAAGATTTCCGTCGCGGGCTTGTGGCCGATGGCGATGAAGACACCGTGCGTTGAGAGGATTCGCTCTTCGCCGGTTTTGACATTCTTGATCCGCACGCCAGTGACGTTCGGCATAGGCTTCGTGTCGCCGACAATCTCTTCCAGCGTGTGATCCCATAGGATTTCGACATTGGCTTTGTTGAAGAGCCGTTCCTGCAAGATCTTCTCGGCGCGAAGGCTATCGCGGCGATGGACCAGCGTGACCTTGCTGGCCAGACCGGAGAGATAGAGCGCTTCTTCGACGGCCGTGTTGCCGCCACCGATGACGACAACTTCTTTGCCGCGATAGAAGAACCCATCACAGGTCGCACAGGCCGAAACGCCAAACCCGCCAAAGGTTTGTTCTGATTCGAGGCCAAGCCACTTGGCTTGTGCGCCCGTGGCAATGATAATTGCGTCGGCGGTATAGACCTTGCCGCCATCGCCGATTGCTTTGAAAGGACGGGATGAAAAATCGACATCGACGATCATGTCTTCATAAAATTCAGTGCCGAATTTCAGCGCATGCTCTTTGAACTTCTCCATCAGCTCAGGGCCCAGAATTTCAGGGAAGCCGGGATAGTTTTCAACGTCCGTCGTGATCGTTAATTGACCGCCGGGCTGCAGGCCCGCGACAATGGCCGGTTTTAGCAAAGCACGAGCCGCATAGACAGCCGCCGTATAGCCTGCGGGGCCAGAGCCGATGATCAGGACGGGATGATGAACGGTATCGCTCATGGAATGGGCCTTACGTTGATGAAAGTCTGAAATAGGGTGCGGGGCGAGGCGTCGCAAGCGCAGGGGAGGGTTGACCCGTCACCTTCTTGTGAGTGGTTGCGCGGCAGAGGGAATTCTGGATAGGATATGGCATGCGCCATTTCAAACCGACCCTACTAATCACCACACTCCTGCTGATGGGATGTGCAGCAGATGTGAGTTCTGCGCCGGTGGTTCCTAAGCCAGCGCCTGTCCCGACCGAGCATATGCCTCAACCTGCCATGCTGATCTACTCAGACACGGCTGGGTGGCGTCACGAAGAGGGGATTGCCGGGGGTAATGTCGCGCTGATCGAAATTGCCGGAGACAAAGGTCTCGGCTATTTTACGACACAGCACTCAGAAATTTTCAATGCCGAGACATTGGCTCGCTTTGATCTCATTGTATTCAACAGTGCGACAGGCGACTCATTGAGCGCCGATCAGAAAGCCGCGTTCGAGGCGTGGCTCGCAGATGATGGCGCGGCCATCCTGATCCATGGCAGCATCGATGCAAGCCAGAGCGATTGGTCGTTCTATCAGGACGAGATGGTCGGTCCGCACTTTATTTCGCACCCGATGGCACCGCAGTTTCAGGCCGCCGACATTGTCGTTCTGAATACGGGTCACCCTGTGATGACGGGTTTGCCGGATCGGTTTACCGCGACGGATGAATGGTACTCATTTGACGGTGTTCCGGGTGATCGTTTCGTCACGCTCGCCGGACTGGATGAGACGACCTATGATCCGCGCAATACGGTCTATGGTGTTGAGGACCTGCGCATGGGCGATCAGCCGGAAGATCACGCGATTATTTGGGCGCGCTGCCTGCCCGAGGGCGGCCGTGTCGTCGCCAGCGCGCTCGGCCATACTATCGAGAGTTTTAAAGCGGCCGAGCACCGTCGACTCTTGAGCAACGCCATCGACTGGACCCGTAAGGCGGGCGAAGACGCTGTGGGTTGCGAATAGGCGCTAGCGCATTCGTGCCAAAACGCGCTCAGCAATCCGACTGGTTTCGTCCAAAGCTGGATAGAGCCCCACGTCGAGCTTGCCGTCCCATCGTTTGACCCCGCAACGCGCCCCAAGCGCATCGTAGAGCTGCTGGAATTTGCCCGGCTTGCCGTCCATAGGTAGCCGGTAGACGGGTTTCCCCGTCGCGCAGGCTTCCGTCAGCATATTGGTGCTGTCTTCCGTCACGAACAGGACGTCAGCGGCGCCGAGAAAGGCGAAATAGGGGTTCGCTCCTGCGCTGTCAGGCGTGTGAAGCCAGATTGACCCGTCGTCGCTCGCGAAGTCTTCCCAAGCCGCGCGGGCTGTGTTGGGCGTGCGGCGAGATGTGGTGATCAAAAGGCTGTAGCCTTGATCTTTCAGGCTTTGTGCGGCGCTTAGATGGGTTTGAATGACCTCTGCACCCATGGCATGAGTTTGGCTCGGTCCACCGATGGCCAATAAGGCGCGGGGCATAGGCAGTCCTTTAAGACGGTCAGCCTCAGCGAGCGTGCCCACGATGATGCGGTCTCTGGTGATACGGTTAGGCGAGCCGATCATGGTTTCGACACACGGTCCGCTTAATCCATCATGTTCGGGCGCGATGACTAGGTCGAAGCGCGATGGATCGGTGCGGGGGTCTTGAACGAAAACGGTGAAGGACGGGTGGCCATCACGGCGCATCGCGATCAGCGGTGCAATCGCCTGACGCCCGCACCCAATAACCAAATCACCAGCCGGTAATCCGAAGTTTCGTCTCAGGGCAAGCTGTAGCGATGACGGTAGGGCAGCGAAAACCGAGCTGTGTGCCAGCGTGTGAGTCGCGACCTCGCAGTGATCCTCAGCCAGTCTAGCGACGGCTTCCGCCAATCCCAACGCCTGATTCTCGATCCCGCGTCGACCATCCGTGACGACGAGGATTTGCACGGTCAGAGTTTATCCAGCTTTCGGGTAGCTGATATTGAGGATTTCGTAACCTTTGGCTCCGCCGGGCGCGACGACTTCAAATGGATCGCCGACTTCCTTGCCGATCATGGCGCGGGCAATCGGGCTGGTGTTGGAAATCTTACCGTTTTTCACGTTGGCCTCATCTTCGCCCACGATCTGATAAGCGGACTCTTCATCCGTATCTTCGTTCACGATTTTGACGATGGCCCCAAACGTCACCCGGTCACCCTTCAGGTTTGATGTATCGATGACTTGAGCCAAGGAGAGTTTCAATTCGAGCTCTTGAATGCGGCCCTCAATGAAGCCCTGCTTCTCTTTGGCGGCATGGTATTCCGCGTTCTCAGACAGATCACCATGATCGCGCGCGACAGAAATCGCCTGGATAATTTCCGGACGTTCGGTCGATTTGAGATGCTTCAGCTCCACTTCCAGTGCGGCGTGGCCCTCAGGGGTCATCGGATATTTCTGCATAATTGGGTCTCTCGGACGGTAAATTGGCAGAGCAAGTGTCCAACGGACACCAATGCAAGCCGAAGACATTTAGAAGATTTGAGAAGCGAATCAAGACTTTGCCTCTGCAATATAGAGAGATCACGAAAACATTATCGTTTTTCAATAAAACTTTCATTGCATCACGACGAATGTCGTCGTACCTGTGAGTTAGACATCAGGGACGGTGCCACGATCCTGATGCGACGTGGAGACTATAAAGGAGAGACACATGTCCCGCATTCAAAATCCAAAAACTCTATCTCGCAGCGCGTTTGCGCTCGCGGCAGCCCTCAGCTTCGCTGTTATACCAATCGCAGCTCAAGCGGCGATTTCCGTCGAAGTCAGCGCTCGGTCCTATGGTGAAAAAGTGACCTTCACCGTCGTTATGGACGAACTTGATTCCGAAGCCGGTATTGCTGAGCTTTACAAAGCGATGGCCGAAAGGGCTGAAGCCGCTTGTAAAAAGGATATTCCGCGTAATCTCGGTCGGACGGTCAATAAGAAGCGTTGCCAGAAACAGCTCATGAACGGGTTCGTTAAAGATTTGGATCATGACCGCGTGACGAGCTTACATAATGATAGCTAACCGACTGATTGATCGGGTCTGAAAAAAGCGAAGCGGCGGGAGTGCCATCCCGCCGCCTCATGTTCGGTTCCATTCTTCGAAAGGAGACGAGAAAAAGAGACGAACACTGCTTTTGTGAAAATTCTGACATGAAGAGTCAAGGTTAGACCGCGTTGCGTGCAAGCGACTGCGCGCTTACACCGCAGGAATGACGCCCGCGACACACATGATCTTGCCTATATCCGGTCTGCGGATCGGACACGCCCATGACGGCACGGTTCGCACGGGCGTCACCGTGATCGTTCCAGACGCGCCGTCGCTCTGCGCCGTCGATGTTCGCGGCGGAGGTCCCGGAACCCGAGAAACCGACACACTTGCGCTTGGCGGGCTCGTCGACCGCGTTCACGCCATCGTTTTGTCAGGCGGGTCTGTCTATGGTCTCGCCGCCGCCGATGCGGTTTGTGCTGAACTAGGCGCTAAAGGTGTGGGGTTTGTCGCTGGGCCGCCGCCCATTCCCGTTTCCCCGATTGTCCCGTCGGCCATTCTGTTTGACAACGCCAATGGCGGTGACAAGAATTGGGGGCGAACGCCGCCTTACAGGTCGCTCGGCGTAGCCGCGCTCGAATCTCTGTCGCAGCACACGGATGAAGGGCGTATTGGCGCAGGATATGGCGCGACGGCGGGCCTTTATCCCGGCGGTTTCGGTATGGCCAGTGAGGTGATTGACGGAACGACGATCTGTGCTTTGATCGCCGCAAATCCGGTTGGATCGCCCTATCTGCCCGGCACAGACGTGCCGCAGGCTTGGATCTATGAACAAAATGAGGAGTTTGGTGGTGCGCGTCCCCCCCAAGATTTTCGTTGGAGCGCGCCGACAGATACGAAACTGGCCCGCTTCGCGACGCCGGGGCAGAATACGGTCATCGGCGCGGTCGTGACAGATGCGGCTCTCACGCCGTCCGATCTGAAGCGTCTCGCCATTATGGCGCAGGACGGGCTCGCTCTCTCCGTACAACCCTCACATACGCCCCTCGACGGCGACACGCTGTTCGCGCTTTCGGTCGGCGACCGTTCCGTAGACGGCCCGGCGGATCTCTCTTGGCTGGGGGCTGCGGCTGCCCGCGCTGTCGCTCGGGCTTTGACGCGGGGCGTGCTAGCGGCGCGATGACGCCGGCAGAGATCAAGCCTTGGCACTATCCGGCCATCCTGCGCAATAATGCGCGCTTCGTTCATTGGCTCTCGCCGTTGAATGAGGACGACTTGTCCGAGTTGCTAAATCGATCAGATTATGCCCGACAGTTGCACAGCGGTGAGGCGGTCGCTTTCGCCTATGACGGCGGATCTGATTACCGACACAAACATGTTAATTGGTTGTCCGGTCGCTTGGGCCGCTACCTCTACATTGATCGCATCATTGTTGGTGACGGCGCGCAGGGGCAGGGGGCCGGTCGAGCGCTTTATCGCGATCTCGACAGCTTTGCGAGGAATGCGGGCCATTCCCATCTCGCCTGCGAGGTCAATACCGCCCCCGATAATCCGGGAAGCCACGCTTTCCACCTCGGCACAGGCTTTAGGCCGCTCGGTGACGCCGACTATGCCGATGGTCTATCGGTGCGATACTATCTGCGAAAGCTGCAGGATTGAGGCGAAAACCCCTTGCAGCGCGCAAGCGAGCCGCTTAATGCCCGCCACTTCAAGCCCTGCACGTCAGGGTGGATGCACTGGTAGCTCAGTTGGATAGAGCACTAGACTACGAATCTAGGGGTCGGGGGTTCGAATCCTCCCCAGTGCGCCACTTTTACCCTTAAGTTTCAATACCTTCCAGAACCGAAGGGTTTCTCCTGTAGGCTGGCCGTGGCCCGTGCCCACAGAGTGCCCACATTCCGAAGTCACGGTTTGGTATTCATAGCCTCCGTTGTGTTATTGAAGGTTCGGGTCTCGATTAAAGCTATAAGGTCTGATTCCTTATAACGGACGCTCCGCCCGCCCACTTTCACAAAGGGTGGTCCGACACCTTCCACCCGCCACTTAGCGAGTGTCTGTCGTTTCAAGCCCAACAGCGTTGCCGCCTGTTCTTCACTCAGGAGGGGAACAAGGCGGGGAGAGCTAGAGTGTAATGGCTTATTCATCGTCGCCTCCTGCCAAGTCCAAAGGGGGGCATGGGGGGGAACCCTCACCCTCCTTTTTATTAGTGGCTTGCGAGGTGTCTCTGCAAAAATTAGCATCCTCTTCCAAGTTCGCCGTTAGAAATACTTCCCTAGATGCAGTGGCGGCGATCTGGCGAGAGGAAGGGACACCCTCTAAGAGCTTCCTCACTGTGCTGGCTGAAATGCGCTTGCCCTTTGGAAGCCCCCGGCTTTTGCTTAGCCAGTTCGCAATCTGTCGGACAGTTTTGCCATGTTCGCGCTTCATCTGGTCCATTCGCGCCATCTCCTGCGGCGTGATCTCAAAGTCCTTCATGGTTCTCACCTCCCGTGTTCCTAACGATGTGGTCACGCATTGCGGCTTCCGGGCACTGTCCCGCCAACAGGGCATCTAATCGGATACCGACTACGAAGTGGGTCATAGCGCCGTTATTGTAGTTCCGCCCCCCATCATCGCCCCGCTTAGATGCTTTGGACGGAATAATTTTCAGGTTGCGACGGTGGAGATCAAAAGGCTCACGGTTACGCAATTTTACGACATAGCCATCCGGGAGACGCCTCCCTTCCTCCCTCAGCCAAAGGTCTGCGAATAGCCGTCTCAGATATAGGCTGAATCGTTCTCCCCGACGGTCGGCAGTCTGAATCGCTGGGTATTTCTTATTGCGGATGCCAAGGTGGGCATCAGGGAACAGGATGGATGCTATGCGCGCGTCTCGACTGTCACATCGCACGATTTTATCGTGTCCACGAATGGACACTTTTTCTTCCTTTGATGTTTTACAAAATGCGGGTGGGAGGAGAGTGTATGGGTCAAATAATTTTGACATAAATCGGGTCCTTTTAAACCACAGTTTCAGGGACCCTAAGAAGGGTTTGAAACTGCAATCCGAAGCCCGATTAGGCATTATTGCCCAACCCTCGGTGACCGCGCCACATGGACGCCCCGGTGTCTTCCGGGCAAAGCACCCACTTGCTATTAGGGTGCAGAACGGTCGGTCTCGCGGCGACACGCTAAGGCGCAAAGTGTCGTTATCCGCTGCGTCAACGCTGCGCTTAAAATGATCGACGCAAGCAACTCATGCGCTCACATCAACCAAAATCGTATGTAGTCTATTAAAAAGAAAAATCAATGAAAATAAGCGGTTACCGCTAGTGTAAAGCTAGTTGCCTAGCATTCAGTGTTTCAGAGATTTCCAAATTTCCGCCCCCTATAGATATATCCCGGAAAGAAAGTTTCGCCCCCGGTTTATGGTCGAGGGACAAGCCCTCTCCCGAGAGCGCTCCTTATAGTGGAAACAAGTCCCGCACGTTGCTACACCGGGAGCGCTATAAAGCTCCTTATTCCGGGCACAGCCCTAATTATTCTAGCGGTCCTCCTCTCGCTCCCGTTCATCCGGCGAAAGGCTTGTGAGAGCGGCTAGAGTGTCTTGAGGTGTTAGTCTGGCTTGTTCTCTTTAACGGGCTGATTCCTCGCAACCCCGAACAAGCATAGAGCACAGACGCCTAGAAACGCGATTCCAGGGTGTATGGACGCCAGCGCTGCCCAAGGCATGATGAGCAATGTCAAAAATAATGAAGTTGCTGCACATAAAATTAGGAGAGAAAGCAACACCCGTATCGTTTTTGGAAGATATGACCATTGGCCGTGACCCTCAACTATGCCGATTAGAAAGCTCCAAAATCTATCAGTGATCTTTTTGATTGGGTTATATGTCATGTAAAATCATTGCAGGCTTAAGTTATAATTTAACGATACAAAACACGATTAAAAATCAACTGCTGACCTTGTCTGTCTTCAAGTTTAAAAAGCGGGCTTTATTTGCAGCGGCACGAAACCGTTCTCAATATATATCGAACAAATCTGTAACTTGTGTAGCCTGCAAGAGGTGGTCAGGTTTCAAACGTAAAGCATCAACTCCCAACCTTCGCCCTCTTGGACCTCACCTTGGACGACGTTCCGGGTATTGGACCGGGCGACGGATGAGGCGCGAAGGGTCCGGGCGGCGGGCCTCTCTTTCAGCGCAGCGTTGTTAGGCCGCGTGTATCGAGACGTTGAAACATTGGGCCGGGTTTCCGACGATCAGGCAATTCTAGCGGGCCTCATGCGTATCTGGGCACGCTCTGGACCGCACATCCGGGAGGGGGAGAGGATATTCCAGTTAGGGGTCGTGCTGGTGGATCTTCATCCCGGCCACGAAAGGCAGCTCTCCCTCCTTAGCCAGGACGACGATACACGACAACGCTGGGAAACTATCACGGGTGCTACGGATGCTCTCAACCAACGCTATGGCAAGACGGCTATTTCTTTAGGGCCGTGGCCTCTCAGATCGGGGGAGCTGGCGGGGGGCAAGATTGCCTTCACCCGCATCCCTGCGCCGGAGGACTTTTGGTAATGGGCTGGCAACACGAAACCCAGCTCTTAGACCTCCCCCCCTCCACACGTCTCCACCTCACTTGCCGCGATTGTAGCTATGCCTTCTATGAGCCGTTGGGGGAGAGGGTCACGCATCGGGAGCACCGCTATCTCTATGTGGACGAGATAACCAAGCTGGTCTGTTGCCCTCAGTTCGGGTGCGGAAGCCAACGGCTAAAGATTGCCAAGCCCTTTTCGGGGGAGACTGAGGCTTTCGTGGGCGGAATGCCGTAAATCGTCAGTCCCGCGCGACTGATTCCAACTTGGCAGGCGACAGAGTCCGCTTCACAAGCAGGCCGTTTTCAGCGCCCGTCTGGCGTTCCGCGCTTACAAGTGAAACGGTAAGAATTAAGGGCACGACCTTAAAACCCAGACAGCTATATTATAATGCCTAGCGGATGCCCTCCACGCTCAATCGACCGCCTCTGCTAATTGTTCCGGAAATGAAGAGAGGCTCGGAATTAGCCAGACAGTCCCTTATATGTCCGTTATAGATCGAATGGATCGACCATTCACCGTCGACGCTAGCCATTGCAAGGGTTTCACCATCCAGCAATAGCCGTCTGGACCATTCTTCGTCTTTATCGATTTCGATGGCATTATTAAACCATGCTCCGGACGGATTAAAATAGAGGCGCGTCATGATGCCAGCTGGAGCGACAAGTGAGCCATCAAGGGAATAATCTGAACTTCCAGTAAATCCGAGAAAGTAACTGGAGTTTCTGGATATAACTGGTCGTATCGACAATTTCGCTGAGTGCGACGACTGATTATCGATATCTAGAAATATCGGGCATGTCTGACCTCCCATTCTGATAGTCCGGCTTGTTTCATAATCGCCGTCCGTTCGCTTCCTTCTAGCCATTTCATATTCGAGTGGCTCGGCAAGCAATGCACCGGAAACATTTACACAAGCCCCGAGATCAAAGTTTGAATATCTGAAAGGCTCAACATCAGGGCCGTCATAGATGACAGTAAGAGAATCTAGATCGGACCTATAAGAGAAGTTTGCGAAGTCAACCGCATGGTCATCGGTGACAGATTGGACAAGACGACTTGTTCCTTCACCCGTAATCATCTCCTCATGAGGAATCCTATAGGTTGAAGTGCCAGCCTTAATTATGGCTTCACCTTCGTCGACTGTCTCGGTCGGGGAAACCCTGTCGCCAAAAATTATGCGGTTATACCCCATTTCCTTTGCCTGCTGCAGATCCGAGATGATTTCTATCTCACATGCACCTTCAGTTTCGGGAACGCGCTGTTGAGTCAAAACGACGTGACCCTTTTCGAGTGCGACCTTCACGGGAAGTATTGTTCCCCCCAAGACTTTGAACAATGCGGCCCTTGGCAGACCGCCGTGGCCTAAGTCGACTGCCGCGCGGAGAGGGTCTGCCACGTCAGTGGCACATGTCAGCTTCATCCGCGTAAGGTTGAAACTAGACAATATCTCCGCAGAGTTAATTGTGCACTGCGCTTCGTGACCCCCATTTAAAACGGAGGAAGATCGGATCATCGGCTCACCATCATGGTTGAAAGTCAGCTCGAAAACTTCCGAACTATCCTCTGAACTCATTCTCCATATGGTTGCGACAAAGCCATTTCGGCGTTCCTCAGCAGACTGGCCTGCCGCGATACGCTCAGTTTTTAGAACCCCCTCCTGCAAAGCCTTCACGCGCTTCTTCTCCGCGCGTTCTTCTTGAAACTCCTCGAATGCAGAATTCACACGTTGGGTTAGTGAACCAGCATATTGTAAACCATAGAAGGCACCAGCAAATCCGAAAATACCTACAATAATTATCAATGCAGTTTTTGTATCGCTCATCGTGATAGCCGTTCGTTAAGTTACTGAGACGGCGTTTGGTCTCGAAGGTAGTCTTCAAAACTTTCCGTTTTTTCAAGTTCGATCCCGAGTGTGGCGGCGTAGGTAGCAAGTGCGATATCCGACGCATCCAGCGTTGCTAGCTTTGTTTGAGCATTAGCAAGAGCAAAAAATCCGGCAAAGAGTAACAACAAGCCTGGAGAAAAAAGCAGCATGCTGGCGAGAGAGCCGAGAAATTCCACATCGGTGCTCGCCGCAGACGGTATCGAGATGAGCGCAAGAGCACCGATTGCGATCAATACAAATCCGATGATCCGAATTATTCCCGCCATTCGCCGGGCATCCGGATATGCCGATTGCGACCTCACATTATTTAATAGCTGACTTGCTCTCACGATCTCTCCCCCGTCTGTATTGCTCAAGCTACATCACAACCTCGAATTTTGTCAATTGTAGCTAGTCCGGTTCATGATTCTGGCTGCGGCTGGCGGCACCAAGTGTATGCCCAATCGCCTTAGCCGATTTCACGATCTTCGCCGGGCTCATCTGGTCATCGTTAAGATCAAGCATGGTTAGGTGTGTGTTCGCGACTAACCCAAACAGCAGGATGTTCGCACATGACTGGCCGAACTTCAGCCCCTGTCATCATCCTTAGCCAAAATGGCGCGGATAGTCCCTTAGAATATTCTCTGTATTAGGTTCGAAAGCTCGTATATTAGCTTGCTCAATCCGCAACCAACTAGAACGCAAGCCCCGGCTGCTGGGATCGCGTGTAGGGGCTGCCACCACGGTGTATCAGACAGGGGCTTTTCTAGAGCCTTCTCCTGCCAGCTCTTTTCATAAGTCACATCTAAGCTCCCTTCTGTTTGAAGGCTTCGCCGAATCTGTTCCCCGCTCCATCCATGATCGGGAAATCAATTGCTATTACGACCGTTCGAAAGGGGGATCAATTCGACCTTGAGAAACCTCCCATCGTGCGGGTTGTGTTCGATGTGTATCTTGTTGCTCATAGGACCCTCCATCGGCATGAATAGAGAACAACTTTTGATGGCGGCATAAGGTATATGGTTCATAGGATATTACATTGAAGCTCATTCGGATGTTAGCTTCATGGCTTAATTATTGGTTGGCTACATAATGGGAAAATCTATTCTGAGTCCTGCTGCAAGAAAGAAGCTCGCAGGCTTTCTGGAAAGCTATGTGGAAGGCGTGGCGGAACTTCAAAAGGACATGAAGGCCAGAATTGAGTCTGACGATAAGGGCAACATCTTCGATGGTTTAGACCTAGCATGGCAAGGTGCATTTGGAGGAAAGAAAGACCGCAACAATCTTCCTGTCAGCAAAGACACTCAGAAGCACCTCATCAATGCAACCCAATTATTGCTGGATAAATCAAAGCTAGGGAAGCGCGTCAGCTTCCAACATGTTTTTGACGTCTTGAAGCAGGAGCTGGGCGATGAGTTTCTTGATGAGGAGCTCAAGAAGCCGTCAGTCCATAAAACCATAGACAGGTCACTAACTCGACTGACTGAGAAGGTTGAGAGTTTAGCGAGCCACGTGTTTCCAGTCGTCTATACGATGGAGCCTAAGCAATTTTCGTTTAGCATTGGCCCGCTTGATTTCTTAGATTTTGCAACTTTTGAAAATACGGAGGTTGTTCAAAGAGCGCTAAAAGATGAGGTAACTGAGAACATTTGGGACAAGCAATTTCTAGAAGCATATGAGCTAACAAAATCTCGTGCGAAGCACATTGCTGTAGTTTCGGTTTCGGGCTTTGAGACTGATAAGGGACGAGAGGTTGCACGATCCGCAGTCGAGTTCTTTTTGAATCTATTGAGACTTAGCTTTCAGTGGGACCCCGACAAAAACCCCAAAGTCTTGGATCGAAACTATACAGATCATAACGCTCCCCAAATGGTAATTCACGACGGAACCCGATTGAGCAAATCGTACGGTGGCAGTCCAAGCGAATATTCATTCCTCAAAGATGGTGTTGAGCGAGAAGTCCTTCGAGGCTTTAAGTCCCATGTCCCCATGCTATGCTCGATTATTGATGGCATGTCGCGGGCGGCATCTTATGACAGTCCAATATTACAACGAATAGAATATGCTTCGTTCCTTATCACAAGCGCCTTTGAGCAGCGTTCCGTTAGGATCGCATTGGTCAATTTTGTATCATCGCTAGAAGCATTAGCTTGCCTAAATGATGAAACCTCCAAGAGGGCGGAGCTTGTCGAGCGCTGTAGGAAGGTAATTTTGGACTTAGATGACGAAGAACAAGATAGCGTAGCTGAGGCTGTCGAGAACGCATATCGTGCCCGCAATGCAGTCGTGCATGGAGACGCCATATCTGAGGATGATTATTGGGTTACGCTGAGAGCCTTAGAAAAGTGGATGCTTGCGCTGCATCTCTCATTTCTGGGCTTGCTTTGTCACATGCAAGACAAGAGAGCCCCGAAATCTAGCAAAAGGCTACGACAGGCGATGCATGAACATTTCAACAGTGGATAAGCTCAACTTGCCTCTTTCCCGGATAGCTTGGCCTTCCAGTCTGCCTCCGATATGTAACCCTCAGCGATGGCCTTCTTCTTCCTCTTGCTCACCTCTGGTCCGCTCACGCCTAAAGCTACCGCAAGGGTCTTTTGGGAGGTGTAGCGCCCGGTCCTAACTGCATCTGCTAACTGTCTGAGCTTCTCTTCCCGTTCGCCCCCTAGCGTCCACCGCCCCCTCCCATCCTCAACCGAGAGAGACGCCTTGAACGGCTGGGGTGGAGTGCCCCGGCGATATTTGTCTACGCTCAGCGCAAAGGCCGCGTAACCGTCCATCATGTCCAGGTGGGGGCCTAGTTGCAGCACGGCCTCACAGGTGGCGCTCAGCTTGGAAGACCCCCTATATTTGCCTTCTTGCTTGCCTGTGTGGTGGATCAATATCACCGCGCAGTTCAACGCCCGTAGCCTCGCCATTGTGTCCAGCACAGGGGTCACGGCAGCGGCGTCGTTTTCATCCTCAAGATCGGCCATAGTTGAGAGGTTGTCGATCACGACCACAGCGGGCCGTTCGTGCTTCACTACGTCTATCAGCACCCGCAGCCCTTGAGGTTCGACTAGATCGGGAAAGCCCACTTTCATGCGGTTGGCGTGGTGGCGGGAGAGGAAGATGAGGTTGCGGCGGGCCTCTGCTATGTCGCCCCCATCTATCGTGGGCCATAGGAGGCGCATCCGCTCTTGCAGGTCCAGCACGTCCATCTCGGCGTCGATGTAGAGCACCTTACGGGCCACGGGTGCCTCCCATCCGAACACGGCCCCACTCCCTGCAATGGCTAAGGCTTTGGAGAGACAGACGAGGGACTTCCCTCGGCCCGTCTGTCCATAGACCATGCACAGGTCCCGCTCAGCGAACCACTCCCCCAGCAACGGCTCACGAGGTGGGAGGTCCATCCCCATGAGGTCCCCATAGGTCAGAAGGGCCTTGGCAGTCCCGCTCTCCCCATTCTCATCACCCTTGTCAGTCACGAGGAACGGCTCCTGTTAGAGTGTCCATCGCGGCGTTATCGAAAAGGGTCACGCTGGGGTCGCGTGTGCACAGATAGCGGGCAGAGACATGATGCGCGTGGCCTCAACCTCCCACGCCTCCAGAGCCTCCCGCTTGCGATCCTGATAGTCGTAGTGGTCGTAGTGAACGATAGCCCGCCCGGCCCCCACATTGTGTCCCAGCAAGCGCTCTAGCAGGTCGCGCCCTAACCCCTTCTCGGCAAGCCGGGTGGCAATGGTCCGGCGCAGATCATGAGGGCCAAAGCTGGGGACTTCCATCCGCTTTGCCATCCTGTTGCAAGCCCGTCCGGCACGCTTTGGGTTGATCGGATCGCTTCCGGTTTTGTCGGGGAATACGTAAGGGGATTGGGAGCCGTTCTGTCGTTGTCTCAGGAGGGCCACGGTGCGAGGTCCAAGCGGGAGTTGATGCACCCGGTGGCTCTTGGTTCGATCAGGCGGGAGGGTCCACAGGGCCGCAGTCAGGTCCAGCTCGTCCCATTCCATTCCCGCTATCTCGCCGCGACGGGCAGGGAGGAGGAGGCATAGGTGAAGCATATCCGCGACTGTCTCTGAAAGCCCGTCCCGCTCACTCACCCGCCCCCACAGGGCCGCAAGCTCACTATCGGTCAATGTGCGCCTTCGGACTGGAATTCTGTGTTTGGCTTTCACGGCTGAGACAGGGTTGAAATCGACAATCCCTTTCTCCACCGCGAAGGAGAACAGGACGGATAAGGTGCGTCGTGCGCTATTCGCCACGCCCCCTGTGCGGGCCGTCTGGATAGTGTCTAGCAGATTGGACACATCCACCCGCGTCACTGCGTCAACTGGCTTGTGACCCATCTCAGGGAGAATATGGACATCTAGGCTGTTCGAATAGAAACCCTGTGTGGACGGGCGTTTCGTGGTGAAGGCGGGGGACTGGCGGTAGCGTTCCGCAAGGGCCGCGACTGTATTGGACTTTGCCAACCGTGCCGCCTCTTGCCTGCCCCGCTTCTCCGCAAGGGGGTCGCCCCCGGTCCCGACAAGGGCCAGCTTCTCCCTCGCCACATCACGGGCTTGTTTTAGGGGCATCTTGTCCGCTTCCCCTATCTTCATCTCCCGCGATGTCCCGGCATCATCCCGGTAGCGCACGACAAAGGCTTTCTTCCCACCTCCCGTCACCCTCAGTTGCAAGCCGCTCACCTTATGGTCCGGGAAACGTTGCTTGCGGCCCGTGGCCCCCACTTCGCGGATCATGGATTGGGTTAGCGTGGGCTTCTCTATCTCTGCGACTTGGCTCATCGGTCGTTCCTCTGTCGGTCTCTATGCGGGCGGCTCTCTCAATGGGGTCGGTTTGGCCCCGTGCCCACACCGTGCCCACAGTTCGCGGGCAGGGCAATCACGCTTAGTCAATCGCCATTGCAAGTCGGGTGCCAGCTAGTCAACTGAATCACATGGGTTTATGTTAAGGGACGATTGATTGCGATGGATGGAGATTGATAGATAGACAAGACTACGAATCTAGGGGTCGGGGGTTCGAATCCTCCCCAGTGCGCCATTCCCTTTTTAGTGCTTTCAAGTCCACCTAAGACTTTGAAAGGTAACGATATTTTGGGGTTCGAAAACCCGTTTTCGCGGGTATAGGGCACTTGCCCTGTAAAGGCTAATTTAAGCACATTACGACGGTCTGCGAATGACCCATTTTCCCATATATTCCAAGGGCTTGAGAGAAATCTCAAAGCGAGTTCGAACATTTCGCTATAGCCTCTCTTTGGTTGCCCTAAAATTCCGCATTTTTGCACGATTGCGAGCTTGTTTTGCTCCATCTGATTGATCTTATCTTCAATCTTTGAGACGACCAAAGCGTTCTCCGTCTCAATGAGCTTATCGACTAGCTTGGACATATCCGTGTCGATTTTCGTGATCTGCGCTTTCAGTCGCGTGATGCGTTCAGCGTTGGATAAAGTTTGAAAATCCCAAAGGTCTTTGAACATCTTGCCTGCTATATCAAATAGCTGTTTTGTGGGCTGTAGAGCTTTCAGGAGCGTTTCAAATTCACCTTCGAGTTGGTCTCGACGAATAGACTTTCGGTAGCTTGAGCAGCCTTTCTTGTGGCAGAGGTAGTACGGATGCTTCTTGCCCGTCTTACTCTTGCTCCAGCAGGCCGTCAGGGCATTGCCGCAATCACCGCAAGCGACAGCGCCACGCAAGATGAAGTCACTGCCAATATTCACGCGATTTGAAACGCGTTTCTTGCTGACCAACAGGTCTTGGTTTTTCAAAAACATCTCATAGGAAATTATCGGCTCGTGGTTGCCTTTGATGATGCCCATGTTCCAACTCCGTGCATCAAGCATACCTGCGTAGGTATGATTGCGAAGCAATACGAATGCCCGCTCATGTGTGACTTCGCCGCTTTTGGGTTTTGGGAATTCTGGCTGATCTTGTAGAAATTGGCGCACTTCCCCCGCAGAGCCGAACCGCCCCGTGTTAAAGCCTTCCAAGGCTTCTTGAACAATGGAGGCGATAGGTTCGTCACGCACAATCTCTTTGCCGTTGCCTTTGATATATTTGTAGCCTGCAACAGGTCTGGCTTGAACGTAATAGCCATTCCGTAAGCGTTGTTTCATGCGCGAGATTGTCTGCTCGCGGTTCTTTTGACGAAAGTGTTGAGATGAACTGGCGAGGACATTCTCGATAAAATGGGAGTCGGAATCATCGCCGAATTTTACAGACGGACTTTCAAGAATGCCGCCAGCTTTGGCGATTGAATCTCTTAACTTCCAATGTGCATCTACCCCGCGAGCCAAACGGCTAATGTCGTCAATGAGCACAACATGGGGCATGGCTTTATTCTGTTTAAGAAAGCGGAGCATTGCATCCATGCCCGGACGGCGCACTTTGCTTCCCGTCATATCGTCAGTGAAGGTGGCGACCACGTCATAGCCGCGAGCTTGCGCGTAGAAACGACAGCGTGAGTTTTGGCTCTCTAAACCAGAGCCTTCTTTTACCTGTTTCTTAGATGAGACACGAGCATAAATTACCGCAGGCACAAAACTGTTATCATTCTTCATCTGTTGCATCCTCACAGTCTAACACGAGCAAAGGTGCATCGCTTGAGATTTCAAACTGCTCAATGAGTTTATTCACAGGGTCGAGGCCATGCCCCATATCGCTAAAGCTTTTCATGATGGCGAATATACATTCTAAGAGTTCGACTTTTTCCGCTAACGTCAGGTCATCATAGTCGTCGCCTTTAAGCTCATCAAGGTAGTCTGAGGCTTGCGGTGCATCTAATAGAGTTGTGATGCTATCTGCATCCGAGAATGTTGCGTGAAGGTCTGGCTCATCCCTCATATTGCCCCCTTTCTTTTATCCGAAAGGATACTCTGTACCCATAAGTATAGTTTAACATAATCAATTTAGTGTCTGCAAATTCGTCAACCATGAATAGTGATGCCTTACCGCTCATGACTACCTGCCTCACGGTTAAACCCAGACTTCGCTTTGTGTTTATTGAAGGCCTTGCCTTGATTGTAATTCATGTTGACGTCAGCGACCATAAGTCTGCGGTCAACATGCTCTAAGCGGCGTTTGAGAAGCGTTTTGGTCTGCGCATCACTTCCAATACGAACGACGCCTTTCGGCACAAGATGCTGTTGCGGCCTTGGCTCTCTATTAAGTTCCCGCATAATTTGAAGCCGCTCTGCCAACGTCACGGTACGGTTGGCTGGGGTTGAAACCCGCCCAAAGTCTTTATTCACTTTCACGATTATCTCCTATTTCAGCAAAATTATTTGCCGATGATTAGCATCGTTCCGTTCTTATTCTGGGGGAACTGGCGCAGGTGGTTAGGAACGGACACGCGGCGCACAGGCAGGGTTTTCCTCCCAAAGGCACCGCGCACTTGAATAGTGTTTATCGGTGGGTGATTAGGGTTTGGGTAAAACTGTCCCGCTTTCAGGCGATCATAATAAGGATATTTATTATGATAGATGGGCGGTAAATTCTTCCCAGAGAGAAACGTGATGGCCTCGTCTTCTGCCATACCAAGGACTTCGCTCGGCGATATAAGCTCTCTTCGCATGGTACTGCGTCTCGTATCTGCCTGCTACACCCTGATACTGCCCCATTTTAATTGCGATTCTTGATTGGTTCACTGTTATTGTTGGTTCAATAAACCCTAGTGAGTAGTAAAAGAAATTGTCCAAAGGCTCAGCAAACTTGTTCGCTGTCTCAATTCCTTCTTGTTTTCGGTATATTTGACTGATGACGTCAAGGGGACAGCAAAGCACGGTATCTAGAGGGTGGTTTTCAGATTGAAAAAAGACAACCACGTATGCCGAAACGAGAAGGTCATTTGAATTCGAAAACAGACATTTCTTACTTCTAGCAAGTCTATCCAACCCGATAGAGCTTTGGTGTGCTGCTCCAGAAGTTGAAACGAGTAAGAGTGGGCGGAAATGAGCTTGAGAAAACGGTGAAAAGGTAATCCTCATCCTTGCGGCTTGGTCAATGGAATCATAAAAGCCGCTACTGTCTAAATCCATATCCTCAGGCAAATTTCTCCATGAGGCGACTACGGTAGGTTTTTTCGCATACAAAAAGATAAAAATATAGGATAGCGTCTTTTGTGAAACTGAAGCCTTCTTTTTAAACGCCGACCTTTTTTCACCAAAAGACGAAGTCACTTCTCCCATTTGAAGAAAGTTTTGGAGTGTTTTTGCAGATAAAAGGTTTGCTGTATAATCGGCATTACCCTTAGTAAATCGATACTTGATTTCCGCGTCCCTTACTACCTTAAGGGTATAGTCGATAAAGCTGTCACGCCCCCCTAATACCTTTTCACTCTCGGCTCGGAATGCCACCCACATGTGAAATACATATTGATGTAAAAAACTCTCTGGAATTTCAACCTGTTCTCTAACTAACGTGGGCATCATTATGCACTACAGGGAATTATTGGTGTATGTCCATTACCAAAGATCATTCAATTTTTGACACATGTGAGGTATATCGAAATATAGCGCCAAGGATTGGTTTGAACGGTTGTTTGGTTAGAAGCATTGCGCTTAACTTTTGTAGTACAGTGCTGTTTTAAGGTTTTGTACTATACGCAAGATGTAGTTTGTATGACAAACTCTCTTGCCAAAGGGATGCTAGCGCCCCTGTTGGATACCCAGCCTTTGGCACAATTCAAACCCATGAACTCCTGCTACGCATGTGAGTTCATTAGGGTGTTCATGTGCCAATCAAAACGTATCGCCGTTTCACCACTCGTCAGGAGGTTTCATTCTCCCGACACCCATTGCCAATTTCATTGAGACGCATCAGCGGGACATAAAGGCGTTCCTGCCCTTACGAAACCAGACCATGTTCATGGAGACGCTTTCAGCGCGACAATGCTATTGAAGCCAACCGTACGCCGATTGAATGCCGCCAATGCTTTCGTCACTGGACAAACACAAAGGGGCTATCGCGCCACCTTTGAAACCACTCGCATTCCATGCAGAGCAAAGAGAGCCGCCGCGCTCGTTTGTGCAATCCCATCGACTTTTATCCGCGTCGCGCCTTCCTAAATCGAGCAACGTTAAATTTGTTGTTTAGCACTTATTTAGAATATTTTGTGGGCGATTGAAAACTGCTGTGGTATCAATAAAAAGCTCAATTACGACTGAATAGACAGCCTTTATGACACGATACCATGCCAAGTATTACGCTAACGAAATTGTTAAAAGCACATCAGCCGACGATGTGGAGCGACTATCACGCTCGCTTTTTGACTCATGCGTTGATTTGAATCCGCACCAAATTGAAGCCGCACTATTTGCTTTACGTTCGCCAATTTCGAAGGGCGTAATTTTGGCCGACGAAGTTGGTTTGGGTAAAACTATTGAGGCAGGCGTTTTACTGTGCCAACTTTGGGCAGAAAAGAAACGAAAGCTCTTAGTCATTTGCCCAGCATCATTACGAAAACAATGGGCAATTGAATTACAAGAAAAATTCAACTTACCATCCATAGTATTGGAAGCCCGTTCATTTAAAGGCGCGCAAAATCGCGGCATCGAAAACCCGTTTCTATCGAAAAACAATGTGATTATCTGCTCCTTTCATTTCGCCAGTCGAATGAAAGGACTTGTTCGCGCCGTTGATTGGGACATTGTTACAATCGACGAGGCTCATAAGCTCAGAAACGTATATCGTCCAAGCAACATAACAGGCCAGAATCTTAAATGGGCATTGGATCATTGTAAGAAGGTGCTTTTAACCGCAACGCCTCTCCAAAACTCACTATTGGAATTGTATGGTTTAGCCACTCTCATTGACGATAGGTTGTTTGGGGATGTGTCATCTTTCCGTTCGCAATATACAAACTCAGGTGCGGACTTAGCAGACCTGAAAACGCGATTAGCGCCGTTTTGCAAACGAACGCTTCGCTCGCAAGTCTTGGAATATGTGCCTTACACGGAGAGAAAAGCGCTCACACGGCCATTCAATCCGACTGACGAAGAACAAGTTCTTTACGATGCTATTTCAAGTTTTCTTGGGCGAGCAAATACTTTTGCGATCCCGCACCGTCAAAGACAATTAACGTCCTTGATTATAAGAAAGTTACTAGCCTCATCATCGTTCGCCGTTGCTGGAACACTTCGAACTATGAGGGCAAGGCTTGAGGGCATGTTGGAAGACTTGCCACAAGATGACGATGAATTTGTGAATTCGCTGATATTGTCTGACGAACTGGATGAAGACGTGCTGGATGAAATTCAAGATGTTGTCGAATCTGATGACGACGAGCCGACAATAGACAAAGAAAAGTTAAAGGATGAAATTGAAGAGTTAGGGCAATACATTGAGATGGCGAATGCTATCAAAACTGATACTAAGTCTCATGCGTTGCTCACGGCGCTAGAAGTTGGCTTCGAAAGTATGGCAACTATGGGCGCGAACAAAAAGGCACTGATATTTACTGAATCCCGCCGCACGCAAATATATTTGAAAAACTTTTTAGATGAAAATGGGTATAAGGGCAAAATATCTCTCTTTAACGGTAGCAATAATGATCAGGACTCCAAGAGAATTTATGAGAATTGGGTTAAGGAAAACAGCCTCAACGGGCGCTCATCTGGGACAAGGTCGGTTGATATTCGCACAGCCCTAACTGAAAATTTTAGAGACGAGTCAGAAATAATGATCGCGACGGAAGCGGCTGCGGAAGGTATAAACCTGCAATTCTGTTCGCTGGTTGTTAATTACGATTTGCCTTGGAACCCGCAACGCGTTGAGCAACGCATTGGCCGCTGTCACCGTTACGGGCAAAAGCATGATGTGGTTGTTATCAATTTCCTTAATCAGAGAAATGATGCTGATATTCGAGTTCATCAATTGCTTGAGCAAAAATTCAGCCTATTCCAAGGTGTTTTCGGCGCATCTGATGAAGTGTTGGGGGCGATTGAGTCTGGTGTCGATTTCGAAAAACGCATTTTTGAGATTTATGAGACTTGCCGCTCGAACGCTGAAATTGAGGAAGCCTTTAACCTTTTACAATCTGAACTTGACGAAAGCATTCAATCTCGGCTTGAAGATACAAAAAAACTGTTGTTCGACAATTTTGACGAAGACGTTCACGCGAGGTTGAAAATGCGCCTTGATGATGCGAAATCGCAACTCAGTAAAATTGAACACATGTTTTGGGAAACGTCGAAGGTATGCCTGAAAGATAAAGCAGCATTCGATGATGATGGTTTATCCTTTGAGTTGACTAAACCTCCGTACGCTGGAGCGCGAAAAGGCGTCTATCAGCTGATACGCAAGGACAAGCCGAATATATTTGGTGACTTCCTTTATCGGCTCTCTCACCCTTTGGGGGAGCATGTTATTGACACAGCCTTGGCAAGTAACCTTCCTGCAAAAAAAGTTGTGTTTAACATATCAGACCATCCCACCAAAATATCGATGATTGATGCTCTCATAGGGCAATCTGGATGGTTGATGCTTCATAAGGTTTGTATAGACTCGCTTGATCGACACGAAGAACTTGTGTTTACAGCGATCAAAAGCGACGGTTCAATCTTGGATCAAGAAACGTGTGAAAAGCTCTTCATCTGTGCTGGGCAAGAAGCAAACGACTCAGCGCTTCCTTCTGACATATCGCAACGTCTTAGCCAGGAATCCGAACGCCGTAAATCATCAACGCTTAACCGCGTTATGGAGCGCAATAACACGTTTTTCCGTGAAGAACATTTGCGAATAGACAAATGGGCAGATGACATGATTTTGGCAGCCGAGAAAGAGCTGAAAGACATTAGACAGCTTATAAAGGCGACTGGAAGGCAAATCAGATTGGCGGAAACTGTGGACGAGCAAGCCCAATTGCAAAAAAAGGAATTGGAATTAACCCGAAAGCGCCGCAAACTAAGAAATAAACTTGATGATGTCGAAGACGCTATTGAGGACAAAGCCCGCAAAATGCGTAATGATTTACAAGCTCGGCTCCAACAAACTGTTGAAACCGAAAGTCTTTTCACGATTGAGTGGATGGTCGCATAACCGAAAGATTGATGATGAATACTAAAGCCGTTGCAAAACCTAAAGAATCTCAAGCTTTTCAGCAGTTAAAAGAGCAGCTTCGCGAGATGTTCCAATTGGATCGCGGAGATTTGGACTTTGGCATTTATCGCGTGATGAACCAAAAACGTGAAGACGTGACCAAATTTCTTGACGGTCAGTTGCTTCCACAAGTCCGCGAAGTGTTAGAGGGCTACCAGCCCGCAGGTATGGCAGGGGCGCAAGACGAGTTGAACAAGATGATTACGAGCCTCAAGGACGCAGGCGTTGATCCCGAAACGTCACCTAAAGTGCAAGAGCTTCGGAAAAAGCTGACGCAATCCGTTGATTTAGACAAGCTGGAAAACGAGATTTATTCTGATCTCTATAATTTCTTTAAGCGCTATTATTCCGACGGCGATTTCATGTCGATGCGCCGCTATAAAGAAGGCGTGTACGCGCTGCCATATGAGGGCGAAGAAGTTAAACTGCATTGGGCGAACCATGACCAGTATTACATCAAGACATCAGAGAATTTGAAAAACTTCACATTTAAAGCCGCCAATGGCAAGCGCGTAAGATTTGAGGTCGTTGCAGGCGGTTCAGAGACCAATAACAATAAAGCCCAAGAGGGCAAAGAGCGGCGTTTTATTCTTCATGCCGACGCCCCCACGGAATTAAAAGGCGACGAGCTAATCATACGGTTTGAATATCGACCTGACGCGGACAAGCGAAAACAAGAGGCTCTCAACCAACAAACTATTGAGGCGCTTAGCTCGTTGGCAGAAGTTGCTAATGCGGGATTGCTGGAGCTTTCGCCTACCGAGAAAAAGAAAGAACGCACCGTTCTTGAAAAATATTTGACGGAATATACTGCAAAATTCAGCTTCGATTATTTCATTCATAAGGACTTGGGTAAGTTCTTACGTCGCGAATTAGACTTTTATATCAAGAATGAAATCTTCCATTTGGATGATATTGAAAATGAGGCCGCGCCCAAAGTTGAAAGCTATCTGGGCAAAGTTAAGGCCATGCGCCAAGTCGCAGGGAAAATCATTCAGTTCCTTGCCCAATTAGAAGACTTTCAGAAAAAGCTATGGCTAAAAAAGAAATTTGTATTGGAAACACATTATTGTGTCACGCTGGATCATATCATCAGCAGTGATGTTGCGGATGAGCTTCTGCCAATCATTGCGGCAAACGAAGCCCAAAATGCTGAATGGGTGAAGCTATTCGCAATTGATGATTTGGATGGATACGCGAAAACGCTTTCCGTCGATTTTTTAAAGAATAATGACAAGTTATTAGTTGATACAAAATTTTTTGACTCAGCCTTTAAATATCAATTGCTAAGCGTCTTTAACGATCTAGACGAGCAAACAAACGGGCTGCTGATTAACAGCGAAAACTTTCAGGCTTTAAGATTATTGCAGGCGAGATATCGGGAGAAAATAAAATGCATATATATTGATCCGCCATACAACAGTGCGGCATCTGAAATCATATATAAAAATGGTTATAAACACTCTTCATGGCTAGCCTTGATGGAAAATAGATATCAGGCCAGTCACTGCTTGATGTCAAAAAATGGTGTTATCTCAACCGCTATTGATGATGTTGAGTTTCATCGTCTTGAGGCATGCAAAAACCAAGTCTTTGGTGAAGTTAACCACGTAACTAACTTAGCCATAATGCATAACCCCAAAGGTAGAGATCAAAAGTATGTTGCTGCTTCGCATGAATACACGATTCTATTTGCGAAGGACAAAAGTACACTTACTCTAAATCGTCTTAAGTTGTCCGCTGATGCTGTTTCAAAAAAGTACCCTAAACAAGATGGTGTTGGAAATTATCGAGAGCTGCCATTACGGCGCAGGGGTTCTGGAGCATCTCGAGAAGACCGACCTTTTATGTATTTCCCATTTACTGTGAATCAAGAAACTGGAGAAATTGGTGTAATTAGCAGTAAAGAATATCAGAATATTTTTTATAATAGAGTTTTTGATGACCAGTATGTGGCTTCGTTGGAAAAAATTTATTCCAACAACGGATTTGATCTCATACATCCTATCAGAGACGATGATAGTTTGGGACGCTGGCGATGGGGATATGACCGTTGTGAGGAATATGTTAGTAAAGACGTTTTTTTCATAAGGGGAGCAAAACCAACAATATATGCTAAAGATTATGCTGATGATAGCTATCTGCCAAAGTCTTTGTGGTACAACAATCGCTATGATGCCTCTACAAAAGGCACAAATTTGCTTAAACACATGATACCTAATAATCCTTTCGACTATCCGAAGAGTATATTTGCGGTAGAGGATATAGTTTCCATGACCTCGGACTCAGAAGATTTAGTCCTCGATTATTTTGCTGGTTCCGGAACAACCGCTCAAGCTGTAATTAACTTAAATCGGACAGACAAAGGCTTTGGAAAGAGGAAGTATCTACTCGTTGAAATGGGAGAGCATTTTTGGTCTGTTACATTCCCGAGAACTTTGAAGTCCTCATTTTCAAGTGAATGGAAACATGGTAAACCCCAAAAGAATGACGGATCTCCCCATCTAATCAAAACTATATCGCTTGAGCAATACGAAGATTCATTAGACAATTTAGATTTCCAAAAGTCTGACAAGCAAGCAGCCTTACTTGCCGACAATCAGTCTCTTAATGAACAATATATTCTGGGCTACATGATGGAAATGGAAAGCAATGGCTCGCCATCCTTACTCAATATAGACTGCTTCGCAGACCCTTTCTCCTATCAGCTTCGCATCACCCGCAATGATGACACCCAAATGGTGGACGTTGATTTGATTGAGACATTCAACTACTTGCTTGGCTTAACCGTTCGAACGGTTGACCGCGACAAAAATGGGATTGTCACCGTTGTCGGGACGAACAGTCTTGATGAAAACTGCCTTATCATTTGGCGCAATGTGAAAGACGTTGATAGCAGCGCGTTAGAAACTTGGTTCAGCAAGCGATACTCATCCAAAGACTTCGAATTCGACGCCATTTACGTTAATGGCGATAATAATATTGAGAATTTGAAAGTCGACGGTGACCTTTGGAAGGTGCGCCTCATCGAAGCCGAGTTTTCGCGTCTGATGTTCGACGTGCAGGACGTGTAGGCAGAAATGGCAAAGAAACCCACGCTTCCTTTTTCGCAGCGCCTCGTATTGAACCAATATATTCTAAGCCTATTCGGCTTAGAGAAGTTTGAGGACTTGTCCATTTATATGAACAAATCTGAGAACGAAGGCTTGACCGAAGACCGTGTGTCAAAATTCCATCACGCACTATTGCAGGCTCTACCATTAACGGGCGCAGAGCTTGATGCGGATGCATTGCTTGGCTACGATCAAAACATTGTAGGACATACGCTAGCAATTCAAGGCAAGCGTCTCGCGCCCATCGGTTGGAAATATTTTCAGTACATCGCTCTTCTATTCACAGAAGCCTATCTTGACCGTTATATGAATGCGCGTGACGGATTGCTTGCCGCGCTCAATGCGCATGTCATAAAATTCAATGCGCCCCTTGATGATGCGGATAAGGTGAAGCCGTTCAAAGAAGGCGATCTTCGAAAGATTGCCTTTTGGAGCGCGACAGGTTCGGGTAAGACCCTTTTGATGCATATGAATATCAAACAATATATGCATCACCTTACGAAAGCTGGACGAACAAAAGAGCTAAATAAAATTTTACTCGTAACGCCGAATGAAGGGCTTTCGGTTCAGCACAAAGGCGAGTTTGAAATGTCGGGTATTCAAGCCGATATGTTTTCTAGGCAGGGCATGTCGCTCTTCACGGGACAAGCTGTAGAAATTATCGAAATTACCAAATTAACCGAAAAAGACGGTGATAAAACTGTGGCAATGGATGCGTTTGAGTCCAACAACCTCGTTCTGGTCGATGAAGGACATAGAGGCTCTAGCGGTAAAGTTTGGAGCCAATCCCGCAAACGCCTTGCGTCTAATGGGTTCACATTTGAGTATTCAGCAACGCTCGGCCAAGCCGTTTCAGGGAATGTTCCTCTCATGCAGGAATACGCCAAGTCAATTTTGTTCGATTACTCGTACCGTTACTTCTACGGCGATGGGTACGGTAAAGACTATCGTATTTTGAACCTTGGCGACGATAGTGATGATGCGATCCGTGAGCTGTATTTAACAGCTTGCCTGCTCTCTTTTTACCAACAAAAGGTTTTGTTCAAAGACCCGCGCTCCAAAGTAAAACAGTTTAACATTGAAGACCCGCTTTGGATATTTGTCGGAAGCAGCGTTAATGCGGTACGAACGCATAACAAACGGCAAGTTTCGGACGTGGTTGATATTTTGCTCTTTATGGCACGGTTTACGGCAAGCGCGAATAAGGCGGACGTTTTAAACCGTATTTCGAAAGCGGTAAGCGGAGACACAAGCCTCTTGTCCACCAATGGGCAGGACATATTCGCCAATATGTTCCCGTTTCTTGTCGATCACATGCAAACACCCGAAGACATTTATGCTGGCATCATGGGCGAAGTCTTCAATGCCAGCGGCAGCGCCGTTTTGCATGTTGAGGACATTAAAGGCGCGGACGGCGAAATTGCGCTTCGCCTTGGCCAGAACGAACCCTTTGGCGTTATCAATGTCGGCGATACATCAAAGCTAACCAAACTTTGCGAAGAGCATGATGAATTGGTCGTAACGGAGAAAAACTTTTCGGATTCACTTTTTCACAGTATCAATAAAAACGGCTCATCCATCAACATACTGATTGGTTCGAAAAAATTTACCGAAGGCTGGAGCAGTTGGCGTGTAAGTACGATGGGCTTAATGAATGTTGGTAAAAGTGAAGGCTCGCAAATCATTCAGTTGTTTGGACGGGGCGTCCGTCTCAAAGGCTTGGATGGTTCTCTTAAACGCCACAGCGCCCTGCGCGAAGAAGGTGTGAAGCAGAATGAATATTTGAAGTCACTCGAAACGCTCAATATATTTGGGATTCGTGCCGATTACATGCAGCAGTTCAAAGCCTATCTTGAGGAAGAAGGCGTTCCAACCGAAGATACACTTGAGGAAATTCTTATTCCCGCGATTTCAAATCTGGGTACGCAAAAACTAAAAACTGTTCGCCTTAAAGAAGGTTTGGATTTTAAGCGTCAAGGAAACAAGCCCGACCTAAAGTTAAGCGACGATGCGGCGAAATACAAAGTTACTCTTGATTGTTACCCTAGAATTCAGGCACAAATCGCTAAAGGCATTCGCACAGAACAATCTCAAGCGATGAAGCACGCGGGTTGGTTTACTGACGATCATATTGCCTTCTTGGATTTTGACGCGCTCTTTTTCGATTTGCAGACTTTCAAGAATGAACGCTCGTGGTTTAATTTGAATGTCTCAAAAGCGCAAATTCAAGGCATCTTGGAAGACCATAGTTGGTATGAGATTCTTATTCCAAAAGAGGAACTCGCTTTTACTCGGTTCGATAGAATTTTGATGTGGCAAAATATTGCTGGCGACTTGCTTCGGAAATATTGCGATAGATTTTACAAGACTTGCAAAGATGAATGGGAAGCCCCTCATAGAGAAGTCCGTATATTAGATGAGAATGACCCTAGCTTTATATCTGAATACAAAATTATGATCGACCGCTCCCAGCAACAGATCATCAAGCAGCTCCACGCTATTAAAAGCAAAATTGAGAGCGGCACGATGCCAACTGCTGATTTGTCATTTGGACAAGGCCGAGCACTTTTCTTTGAAAACCACTTATATCAACCCCTTCTTTATGCCGAAGGCGGCGACATTCAAATTAAGCCTGTTGCGCTCAATAAAGGCGAGAAAACTTTTATCGAAGATTTAAGGGCGTTCTATATTCAGGAGAAAACCTTCTTTGAAGGCAAAGAGTTATATCTTCTTAGAAATATGAGCAAAGGGCGCGGCGTAGGCTTTTTTGAAGCGGGCAATTTCTATCCCGATTTCGTCGTTTGGCTATTGGATAAAGATAAGCAATACGTGTCATTTATTGACCCGAAAGGCATACGCAACCTTGATGCCAATGACCCAAAAATAAGATTCTTTAAAACGATAAAGACGGTTGAAAAACAGCTTGGTGACAAAGACATGATTCTAAACTCTTTCATCGTTTCGGTTACGCCGTATCATGTTGTAAGAAAGTGGGATGGCGGTCTATCCGAAGATGACTTCGCGTCGAAGCATGTCTTTTTTCAGGAAAGCGCTGGATACATAAAACGTATTTTTACGTCGATAAAGTGATTTATATTGAAGTTTCGTGAAACTTTATCGATATTTGTTTAGCTGCAAAGCTGCAGTTTTCGAAACGTGAACAAAACTTTGAGGAGGGTGAAAATTCAGTTCCTCACTCAATTTTTTTAACGATATTGGTTGATTAAAGATGCACTCGGGTTCTATTTGATAAAATCCAATTTGATTTGATTGAGCCATATATGCCTTTAACTCTTCTGGGGTTATTTGTGCTTTATCACATATGGACAGAGCATCCTTCAAACTCATTGAACCAAAACGAACTATTTTTGCTCGGCCAATAATCTGACAAACGGGTGTACCTACGTAAATAAACATCATGATAGGTTCAATCGATTTTGGAATTTTCTTCCGAAAAACATACTGTATAGATTGCGAGGATAATCGCTCCTTCCACCTACCAGAGAAAGAAACAACAATCTGTTTTGATTCAGTAGGCGCCCCGGTTGCCTTAAATATTCGTGTCAATTATGTATCTCCCTACACCTTTTAATTTATCAGGCTGCAAGTATGTGGCAATGAGAAGGTAATCAACTGCATACTACTTTTTTCAACCGACTGTCATATGGAAACCAATGTGAAATTGGCAAGGTTCTTATCTGTTAGTCTGTCTCATAATGCTTGTTTTGTATTGGTTTTTCAAATTTTATTGCTTGGTTACCAACGTTAATAATGCTGTTCCGGCTGGTTCGGTTTGAATAGTTCACGCGAAGACGCTGCTTAAATCCATCGGACTGATGCAGTGTGCCCATGACTAAGTAAGCTTAGGGGCGACCACCCCTCAGCGCATTTCAAGTAAAATAGGCATGGCCGTGGCTCATTTCATTGCGCCCGCACCAAGACCATGCCGATTTTACCCTCCATTTGCACACCCCCGTTTTCGGCAAAGGCCAAGGGTTCATGTCGAACCCAAAACCTACGAAAGAGGGAAACAAAATGGAAAAGAAAGAACCAATCAGAATCTATGTGGCGTGTCTCGCCAGTTACAACAACGGAACGCTTCACGGCGTTTGGATAGATGCCACGCAAGGCGTTGATGGCATTTGGAGGGACGTAAGCCAAATGCTTTTGAAGTCACCAGCGCAATATGCCGAAGAATGGGCAATCCATGACTATGAGGGCTTTGAGGGGATTCATTTAAGTGAATACGCCAGCTTTGAAACTATCGCAGAATACGCGGAGTTTATCGAAGAGCATGGCAAACTAGGCGGTAAGCTAATTGCCTATTACGGCGACCTTGACGATGCGCGAGATGCTATTTCAGACCGCTATGCGGGCGAGTATGACAGCTTGAGCGATTACGCCGAGCAGTTAACCGAAGAGACAATCCAAATTCCCGAAACGCTTCGTTACTATATCGACTATGAAGCGATGGCGCGTGATCTCGAAATCAATGACGTTTTGACTATCCAAGACGGTCATAGCGTTCACGTATTTTGGAGGGCTTAATATGGTTCATCAAATATTCAAACTGCATTGGCACGGCATTGACATCGAGGCGGGATATGAGGCAGCAAGCTGTTGCTCTGGTTTCTCTCACCTTGAACTTCGTTCTATAAATCCACCAAGAGCAAGACTACCTATGACGGAAACGGGATATAGGTCGCACTTCCATCAAGCAGGGTTGATTGAAAACTACTATGACGGCGATGTGATTGCCTTTGTAACGCAATGGCTTAATGCAGAAGCCAAGTCTAAAAAGTGGCAGGATTATATCGAAAATTCAAAACAACTGGCATTGTTCTGAATTTGAAAACTTGACGGCTGATCGCTTATGCGGGGCCGTCAATTTTTTGAGGCATGAGCTGATACCCAAAGGAGCGCATCAGCGCGTTCATATTATCAAAGCGGGGATTACCTTGCTCGGATAGGGCTTTGTATAGACCGCGCTGGGTCAGTCCTATTTCTTTGGCGATATCACCAATGCCTTTGACTTTGGCGATAACGCGCAAGGATGCAAGCAAGGCCGCCGCGTTGCGATCTTGAGCATAGTCCGCAAATATCTCTTGAATATAGGCGTCCATTTCTTCGGGATGCTTGCGGAAATAATCTTCTTCCACCGCGTCCAAGTTTCTTAGTGTTTGCTTACTCATTGTCTTTATACTCTCTCCAATAGGCTTTTGCCTTTTTGATGTCTTTGTTTTGTGAGGCTTTATCGCCGCCTGTTAGAAGCAGGACAATCTCACCCGATGCTTCACCCAAATAGACGCGGTAGCCAGAGCCGAAAAAGAAGCGGAGTTCGGTAACACCGCCGCCGACTGCTTTGCAGTCACCAAAATGACCTTGCTCGACAAGGCGTAATCTTTTCAAGATACGCCGCCGCGCTTTTGTGTCTCTCAAACTCTCTAACCAATCGGTAAACGGCTCTTTGCCGTTTGCGTCTTGGTAAAATAAGACCTCTCGTTTTCTGGCTGTGTCAGCCATGTTTACCTTCTTTCATTATATCATTTTTGCACTATAGTTCTCAAGTAAATTCTCATATCTTGCATCGCTCGCCTTTACGGTTCGCGTTCATGCCCATCTGGCTTGGACGTTCGGCTGCGATTGCGAAGGGCTTCCAAGCGCTCCAAATCTGTTTTCAGTTCGGAGCGGATAGCTTGCGGCTTGGCCTTGGCTTCCTCATGGTGCTTGGCGAGGTCGCGTTGTTTTTGCAGGCGGCGCATGATGAGTTCATCGCGCTGCGCTTCGTCCCGCTTGGAGGCTTGAAAGGCTTCAACTTGGTTTTGCTTTTGGGTGCGGCCATGCTCGCCCGTCACGCGGTCAAGAAGGCCGTGCAGACCTTTGTTGAAACGCTCTTTGCGGGCTTGTTCTTCTTTGGCGGCGCGTTGCTCTTGAAGCTGCTTTTGCAGGGCGCGTTGCGCGGCATGTTTTTGAGCTAAGGCTTTGGCCTTCGCTTCTTTCTCTTTTTCAAGCGCGTCTAGTTTGGCCTTCTGTTCGGCTGCGAGGCGTTCAACGGTTCGGCTAAGCGTATCGGCGATATTCTGTTTTGCGTCTTCGAGAGACGGCAGGCTTTCTCGATCACCAAGCTTGGCTTTGACGTCTTTGGTTTTGACGCTTGCCCATTTGGGAATAGAATAGACTTCGCCTTTCATGTCTGTTGCGACATAGCCGCGCCGATCACCGCGAGCGATGTGATAGCCATGCAGTTTTAGCGAGGCTTCAAACGCCTTTTTGTTATCCGAGCGTTTCCAGCAATCTTGGAAGATGGCTTTGATCTCGCGTGGGTCTTGACCTTCGCGCTTGGCTTGTTGCCATTGGTCTAAGGTGAAGTTTTTTGGGTCGCGGAAGCGCGGGCTAATAAAGCCCTTGGGCATGTCCCATTCATGTTCGAGGTAGAGTTCCTTGGCGAGTTCGTTCAGCCTTCGCTTGGAATAATCCATCGGAATGGCTTTCATGTTCTCCGAGTCAATGCGGCTCCAAACAACATGACAGTGGCGGCGGGTAACACCGTCCGCGCCAGATTTTTCATGGAAGACAACGGCCTTCGGCTGGCCGCTTAGATTGAGTTGCTTCTCGACGCGTCCAATCGTGTCATCGAATACATCAGTATTCACTTCCGCGCCTTTCGGCGGGTTCAGGCTGAGCGAGAATAGATATTTCTTACAGCGCGTGCCTTTGCTAACCGCTTCGGCTTCTTTGAATGCACCGTGCAGATCATCGGACATGAAGCCATCGACAGCGTGAACGCTGACTCGTTCATTATCAGGGCTGAGAAGGTGTCTCGCCAGATTTTGTCCGTTGCCACGGCTATTGCCCACCATAATCATGAGCTTTCATCCTTGAGGCCAAGGGCGGTCATGAGCATGTGGCGCATGTAAGCGATCTCAAACGCGGCTTGCTTGAGGTCTTGCGCTATATCAGCGGGCAGCGGCAGCTCGCCTTTGTTCACCGCCTTAGTGAGCTGATTGAGGTTGTTCGGGACATTGGAGCGCCCCAGAGCGCCGATTAACTGTCCAAGCGCCTGATGGTCTTCAATGGCCTTCTTACTGCGTGTACGGTGTTTAGGCGCGTCTTCGCCGAGAACGCAAAGGCGCACATATGCGCTTGTGGTGAGGTCGCCCGCTTTTGCTTCAAGCAGGGCTTTTTCTTCTTCCGTAAAGCGCACACAGACAGGCGTTGGATAACGCTTGTTGGCTTTACCGTTTTTGGAATTTGGTTTGCCGTTGAAGGCGTTTTGAGCCTGATCGATTATATCGCCGCTCATGGTCGCGGCTCATAATCTCCCTTCAAAGCTTCGGCTTGCAGCACTTGGTTCCACTCTGCTAGAGTAGCGAAAAGGGCGTTTGACGTTTCTTCGTCAAGGTGCGCCATAAATCAACGATGTAATTGCTGTAAGTCACGGAAATCCTTAGGGAATTTTGTGTTGTCCTGAACTGACCTCAACTATCCTCTAATAATGAGGTCCAAATTGGGGTCCAAGATGGGGTACATAGCATTATGTCCATCCGCCGAAACCATTATCTCGAACAACGCGGCTACCGTTGGTATTATGTTCGCCGCGTTCCGACCCAATACAGAGCCATCGACACCCGCCGCCGCGTGAAGGTTGCGTTGTTGACAGACTCGCTCACGATTGCCCGCGAACGCCGCGACGCATTGATGGATGCGGACGAACATTATTGGGAAACATCACTCGCCAAGCACACAGGCACGACCTTTAAAGAGTCGCCTGAATTATGCCGCTATCGGTCTGCCAGACGGCGGGCGAGGGCGATGGGTTTTGAGTTCAAGCCGATGGCAAAGCTGGCTGCGTTTGAGCCTGTGCAGGGGTTGATCGACCGGATTGAGACCTTGGAAAAGCCAGATGTATCAGAGGTGGAAACGCAAGCCGTTCTCGGCACTATTGACCCACCCAAGGACACGGTTCGAGACGCTTTCAAGCTCTATTGCGACAAGCTTAGCATTGGCGAGACAAGCCGGAAATCACCGGAACAGATTGTACGCTGGACGGCAACGAAGGCGCGCGCTGTGGATCATTTTGTGGCCCTATGCGGGAATGTGACGATGGATGCGATCACCCGTCTGCATGGGCGTCAGTTCTATGATTGGTGGGGCGAACGGTTGAATCCAGATAGCGGGGACGGTCGCACTTACCGCCCGAATAGCGCTAATCGGGAGCTTGGAAATCTGCGTCAGCTCTTCCGTGAGTATTGGACTTACCAAGGCGAGGAGGACCGCGAAAATCCTTTCCGTAAGCTCCGGTTTAAGGACACACCCGCCGAGCCAACGCCGCCTTTTCCTGACGACTGGGTGCGCTCAAAAGTGATCCAGCCGAACACATTGGAGGGCATAAATGACGAGGTGCAGCTGATTGCCTATGCCTTGATTGAGACGGGGTGCAGGCCTAGCGAGATCGCAAATCTGCGGCCAGAAAACATCTGTTTTGATGCAGACGTTCCCCATATCCGCATCCGTCCAACCGCCAAAAGAGAGCTAAAATCCATGTCGTCGCGGCGCGATATTCCGCTCGTGGGCGTATCGCTGGAGGCCATGAAACGCGCACCAAATGGCTTTCCACGCTATCGAGATCGCGGGAATTCTCTATCGGCAGCCTTGCTTAAAAGCTTCCACAATCGCGGTCTAATGCCAACTGATAAGCATTGCATTTATAGCTTCCGGCACGCGTTTGAGTCGCGAATGTTAGAGGCTGGATTAGACTATGGATTGCGTTGCACGTTGATGGGCCACAAGAATAACCGCCCGCAATATGGCGACGGCGGATCGCTTGCTTATCGTCGTGAGGAGTTGTTAAAAATCGTTCATCCGGTCAGCGAATCGTTCACCCGAAACTTGCCTCGCTTGCCGGATTAACACCGTCAGCGAGAAGAGTTTCCAGCAACGCCTCGCGATCCTCAATCGCTTTCAACTCACGTTGAAGCCGCTCCATAATTGGCCAAGGTGCATCGCCGTGTTTGCGAATGATCGTCGCCAGTGTGATCATTGCGCGGCGGATGTCGTCAGAGGTTGGGGCTTTAGTTTGAGTGTTTGGCATGATCAAAACTTATCATAATCAGCCGAATTTATCCCAGTTGGATATATGAGGATAAGTGAGGCTGGATGAGATGTGCGGCAGGGCACGGGCGAAGGGCGTGGAATGCAAGATAAAAGGCCGTGGGCCTACCCAAGGGGTAGGCCACTGTCTGCACATCGTTTTTGGTAGTCCTTTTGAGGAAAGGGGTAGGTCTATCGTTTGTGAGATTAGTCAGTCCCGATGGGGTATTCCGTCAGGCCCACCCTCGATGAGCCTCGTTCAATCTCTTCCTAGGCATGAGGTATTGGGGGCGCAGATTTAGGTTTTTTGCCAGCCGTGATCGCCGCTGTTGCGGCGAGTTTCATGCGCCCGCCTCCGCTCGTGTGGGCGGCTCCATCGGGCGCATGAAACGGGTATAATTGGGTGTAATCGGGTACAGGTTTAGATTGCGATTTGAATTTAACCGATGAGGCAGACATTGTCGGGTTCGTGCGCTATTCGAAATATATGACGCATGATTCGGGTCTTTCGTGCGTCATAAAAAAGTGTTAGCAAACGATATGCGTGAAACGTTTCTTAAATCGGATGCCCGTGGAAAATTGGAGCCTTTGCCGAGCGGCAAGGGCTTTGCTTTCCTACCTGCTCCTTTGCCACCTAGAATCGATCTTGGCAGCGACGCGATCATCGCCGCCTTGGGTGGAGCCAACCGCGCAATAGGGCGGCTGGACGGCATACGGGATTTGCTTCCTGACATGGACATGTTTCTCTACCTCTATCAGCGCAAGGAAGCCTTGGTATCTTCGCAGATCGAGGGGACGCAATCCTCGCTGTCAGACCTCTTCGCATACGAGGCCGACGTAACGCCAACCGTACCCGTCGATGACGTGGAAGAAGTGTCCAATTACATCGCAGCTTTGAACTACGCGCTTGACGCCATGCAGCGCCTGCCATTGTCGTCGCGACTGATCCGTGAAACTCATGCGCGATTGATGCAAGGCGTACGCGGTTCAACCAAAACGCCGGGCGAGTTTCGCCGTAGCCAAGTTTGGATTGGCGGCAGCACACCGGACAACGCCCGTTTTGTTCCGCCGCTGCATACGCGCTTAGCGGACCTGATGACCGAGCTGGAAACGTTTATTCACAACGACCAGCTCGCCACCACGCCACTTGTGAAAGCGGCAATTATTCACGCGCAATTTGAGACAATCCACCCGTTTCTTGACGGCAATGGCCGCTTGGGCCGTTTGCTCATTCCGCTCTATCTAATTCAAGCGGGCGTAATCGAAGCGCCTATGCTCTACATCAGTCTCTATCTAAAGAACCGTCGAGCCGAGTATTACGACCACCTCAATGCCACCCGCACGGCGGATGGTTGGGAGCCGTGGGTGGCATTTTTCTTGGAAGGCGTGACCCAGACAGCAACGGCAGCTTACACGTCAGCGAGAACGCTACGCGACCTCGTTATGAAGGATGCACAAACTGTCAAAGCGATGGGCAGAACATCCGCAACGGCGTTTCAAGTTCACGCAGACATTAGCCGACACATCCTCGTCACCGCGCCGAGCGTGGCGGAGCGGACAGGTTTGAGTGCCAACGGGGCGAGGGCTGCGCTTAATCGCCTTGTGGACGCGGGCGTGATAGATACGCGGCAGGCGAACAAGCGAGACAGGGTTTATGTCTATCAGAGCGCCCTTGACGTGTTGGCAGAGGGAGCTGAGCCTTTATGACCCTTGTATGCCCAGACTGCTTTGGGGATACTGGTTTGCAATCCCGCTTAGTAAAAATTCGTCCAAAATTTGACGATAAGAAGTGCGACTTTCATTCAACCAAGAAGGGCATACCTATTGAAGCCGTAGCCGAGATTGTCGATCCGATTTTCAGACAGCATTATCAACTTGGGGATTTTACCAATCGCTATGCTGAGCAAAACGGTGATCCGTTGGTCTTTTGCGTAGGTGAGTTCACTCAAGCTGAAGAAGACAGTGCTGAAGCTCTTGCTGAAGCTCTGTGCCAAACTGAAAGTTACTATGATCCCGATGTGTTCTATGGGGAAGAACTGAATTATGTGAGAGACGGCACTGACGTTGGTTCATTTGCCCACAGCCAGCTGTGGGCGAAGTTCTGTCGTGCCATTACCTATAGCGTTCGTTTTTTTAATAATGATGCTGAACAGAAGCTAAAAGAAATTTTTGAGGGCATTCAGTTTCAAAAAGATGCTGATCAAAACCCTCCCGTAAGAAGACTCAGTTCATCTGGGGCTGAAAGTCAGTTTTGGCGAGCTAGAATTGCGAACAATCTAAAAGACCGTCAAGCTATAAGGGAACGCCCAGCCCTAGAGCTAGGTGCGCCGCCCATGCGGTTGCGTCGAGCGGGACGCATGAACTCGTGGGGCATAAAAGCTTTTTACGCAGCGTTCGATTTAGACACTGCAATCTCTGAAATAAGACCCGTAGTTGGTGACAAACTGATGGCAGGTAAATTCGAGTTGACCCGTGATGTTTATGTTCTCGATACGACCCGTTTCACTGCGCCGATCAAGGAGGCGAGTTTATTCAACGTATCGTATGAGCAGAGAGTTAACCAGTGGGCGTTCTGTCCGTCTTCATATAAAATGAGACAGATTTGAGCCTGAGCTAAGCGAGGGTTTGCTCACCATTGGTGTTGTTATTTAAGCGGCTGCTTTGCGATATTGCAACCGTCGATGTTCGATCGTTTTAGCCTTGATCCTTTCTCTGCGTTTGATGATGGATTGAGCCCGCCCGAAGTAGACGTCGGCAGGTGTGACGTTTTTCAAGCTCTCGTGATAGCGCACATGATTATAATGCTCCACGAAGGCTTCGATCTGTAACTCCAAGTCTCCCGGCAGGAAGTAGTTTTCCAATAGAATACGGTTCTTGAGCGTCTGATGCCATCTCTCGATTTTACCTTGGGTTTGCGGATGATACGGCGCTCCGCGAACGTGGCTCATATCTTTGTCTTTGATATAATCGGCCAGCTCCACAGAGATGTAGCTCGCGCCGTTGTCTGACAGTAGCCGTGGCTTATGAACTACATTCATCTGACCGCAGCCCGACGCCGTGAGCGCCATGTTCAGCGTGTCAGTGACGTCGGACGTCTTCATCGTCGTGCAGAGCTTCCAGCTGATGATGTAGCGCGAGAAGTCGTCTAGGATCGTCGATAAATAAACCCAGCCCCAGCCAATGATCTTGAAGTAGGTGAAGTCAGTCTGCCACATTTGATTGATGGCCGTCGTCTTGTCGCGGAACTCACTGGCAGCCTTCATCACAATGAAGGCTGGGCTGGAGATCAAGTCATGGGCCTTTAAAAGCCGGTAGACCGAGCTTTCAGACACGAAGTAGCGCTTAGTATCCGTAAACCTGACCGCAAGCTCACGGGGCGATAGCTCTGGTATGTCGAGGGCCATGTCCAGAACGTCACTCCGGATCTTATCCGGTATTTTATTCCACACACGTCCTGGGTGAGGCGCGCGATCGACAAGCCCATCTTCTCCGTGTTCCAGATAGCGATCATACCAACGGTAGAATGTGGGCCTCGGAATGCCCAGCTTATCGAGTGTCCATTTGGCGGGGCGCTTTGAGCGCTCCACCAAGCGGATGATCTCGAGCTTTTCTGAGGCTGGGTATCTCATTCGTCGTCGCCCCCATCCCCGATCATGCTTTTTTTAAGCAGGCGAAGCTCCAAAGTTTGCTCAGCGATAACTTCCTTCATGTTCCGAGCTTCGGACCGAAGGCTCTTAACTTCAGATGTGTTGGCTTGGCGGACAATATCTCCGGCCAACCGCTTCTTACCGGCCTCCATAAAGTCTTTGGACCATTTATAATAAACGCCTTGGGATATGCCCTCTTTACGGCACAACTCGGCAATGCTGTCCTCGCCGCGCAGGCCATCCAGCACGATGCGGATCTTCTCCTCGGCTGAGTACTGCTTGCGCGTCTTCCGCTTGATGTCTTTAATCGTCCGCTCTCCGGACGTCGTTTTAGTCTGTCTCATGCTTCACTCCATAAGGATGAAGATGAACAAAAACCCTCGCTTAGCCCAGACTCAAATCTGTCTCATAGGCGCTGACGTCAGACAGCCCTTGATATATTTGTAACCCGCAGCAGGCCGAGCCTGAACGTAATAACCATTGCGAAGGCGTTGCTTCATGCGCGAGATTGTTTGCTCACGGTTCTTTTGCCTGAAATGCTGTGATGAACTGGCAAGGACATTCTCGATAAAATGAGAGTCAGAATCATCGCCGAACTTCACGGATGGGCTTTCAAGAACACCGCCCGCTTTAGAGATTTCATCTCTTAATTTCCAGTGTGCATCAATCCCGCGAGCCAAACGGCTAATATCGTCGATAATCACAACATGCGGCATGGCTTTATTCTGCTTAAGAAAGCCTAGCATTGCGTCCATGCCCGGACGGCGCACTTTGCTTCCCGTCATATCGTCGGTGAAGGTGGCGACCACATCATAGCCACGAGCTTGCGCGTAAAAGCGGCAGCGCGAGTTCTGGCTTTCAAGACCGGAGCCTTCTTTCACCTGTTTTTTGGAGGATACGCGCGCGTAAATTACGGCAGGTCTAAAACTGCTATTTTTCGTCATCTGTTGCATCCTCGCAGTCTATCACAGGGACAGACTCTTCGCTCGAAGTTTCAAATTGTTCGATCAATTTATTCACAGGGTCAAGGCCATGACCGAGATCGGAGAAGCTCTTCAGAATGACGAAAAGAGATTCTAAGAGCTCAACCTTCTCTGAGGTCGATAAACTATCGTAATCTTCGCCTTTGAGATCATTGATATAGTCTTGCGCTTTTGGCGCATCCGTTTGGGTTTTAGTTTGCTCGGCGACTGAAAACGCCCCGTGCAAATCTGTTTCATCGTACATTGTATTCTTCTCGTTTCTTGCCTCTCTCATTTGCAAGTTCCCTACATTTAAGTTTACCATAATTTTTTACCTCGGCGCAAATTTCGGCGGTTTACTGCGGGTTATGGGCTATTTTTCGTGACTCTGAGAACGCGAATTAAAGCCCGCTTTCGCCTGTCCTTGATGAACAACATGTACCCGATCACCGCGCATTTTCTTGTGAGCATCTGACATGCGGTTATCAATATGAGCGATCTTGTCTTCGCGTTGGCGCTCGACAAATTTATGCACTTCGCCAGCCGCAGACCCACGCGGCCTGAAATCTTCGTGCAGCTCATATCGCGCACGATCTCTCAAAAGCTGGAGGCGCTGCTCTTTCGTGACAGTCTGAGGCGACGGACTCACCGCCCCAGAGAAGTCTTTATTCGCGCTCACGGCTTGCGCCGTTTGTCGCACCGCGCTTCTCATCCCGCTGCGTCTCTAGCCGCTCTTGTAGCGTCCGAAGGGTCAATCGACCATTGCTAGGCGTTGCCACCATATCGATGTCATAGCCCTTGCCGTCCTTATGCGCGAAGGCCCCGCCGACTTTGTGAAAATGACCTTTGCCGTCTTTGTCATTGCGAACGGCGAAGGCGTCAAAAGCGCGTTCCGCCTTTGGCGTTGCGCCTTGTTCTTTATCGTCACTCATATTTACCTGCTCCTCAGATTGGTTGCCTTCAATCTGTAACGCACAGGCGCGAGAGTCTGGGGGAAACGACGCTATAATTGGGTGTTAATGGGTGGTTTAATGTTTGCAAATTGGGTGTAATTGGGTGTATTATTGGTTCTATGATTAAAACAGACCGCATAACGATCACAACTGACGTGCTTTCCCTGATTTCAGCCATAGATGAATTTAAAGGCGCATGGCGGGCTTTAGGCACTCTAGCGCCCGAAAGACTGTCCGCGCTAAGACGTGTCGCGACGATTGAGAGCATTGGCTCATCCACACGCATTGAAGGCAGTAAGCTATCCGACCGTGACGTTGAAAAGCTTCTCGCCAATTTAGAGATCAAGTCATTTGAAACTCGGGACGAGCAAGAGGTTGCGGGATACGCCGATGTGATGGAGACGGTGTTCCAGTCTTGGGCGGAAATCCCCATCACTGAAAACCATATCAAACAGCTTCACCGCGATTTACTGGCACACAGCCAAAAAGACGAACGGCATCGCGGCAGTTATAAAACGAACTCAAACAGCGTTGCGGCCTTTGACGAAACAGGCAAGCAAGTCGGCATCGTTTTTGAAACTGCCACGCCATTTGATACGCCTATGCTCATGCAAGAGTTGGTGACATGGGCGCAGCAAGCCCTTGATGATAAATCGCTACACCCCTTGCTAGTCATTGCAGTTTTCATTGTCGTCTTTTTAGAAATCCACCCGTTCCAAGATGGTAACGGACGGCTTAGCCGCGTTTTAACAACGCTCCTGCTTTTACGCTCGGGCTATGCCTATGTGCCATATTCATCGCTGGAAAGCATCGTAGAGAAAAGCAAGGAAAGCTATTATCTAGCCTTACGGCAAACCCAAGGCACAATCAGGACGGACGAACCAAATTGGCAACCGTGGACATTGTTCTTTTTGCGCTCATTGCATCAACAAGTGAAAACGCTCTCAAAGAAAGTGGAGCGCGAAAAAATTGTTCTTGCTGCGCTCCCCGAACTCTCTGTGCAAATCTTAGAGCAAGCCCGCGAACATGGGCGCGTCACCATTGGCGAAATGATGACGCTGACAGACACAAGCCGTAATACGTTGAAAGAGCATTTTCGCAGTCTTGTCGATAAGCGGCATCTTGTGATGCACGGTCGCGGTCGCGGCGTATGGTACGCCCTCGCATAAACGCTCAAGACCTCATTAAGCGTCACATGGATTGCCCCTCGATTTGAAGGGCATACCCACAATCATATTGTGGAAAGTGCGCATATTTTGCGGGGACAGACACGCGCCTAACGGACAGGGTTTTATGCCCGAACATGGACTTAACCCGAATACGGTCATTCGGCGGGTGATTACTATTTGGATAAAACTGACCCGCCTTCAACCGCTCAAAATACGGATATTTGTTATGATGGATTGGCGGCAGGTTCTTACCTGCTATGAACGTGATTGCTTCATCTTCACGCATGGCCATGACTTCGGCAGGGTCAATGAGAGCACGGCGAATTTTGCTGCGGCGCTGCGATGATTGACGATGATAATCAAACGCTCTGGCGTTCTCAAAAGGATCAGCGCCGTCCATGATCGCGTGAATGTTTTGCATCATTTGATGCTCGGCCTGCGCCTGCCGACCTTCGTCGTCATACTCTAATGTTTCGTATCCCGCCATTTGCGAGACAACATTGGCGGTCATATGGTCACGAACGCCAAAGAACTGGCGCATGGCAGCACTGCCGAGGAATGTTTGAATTCCCGAATTTCCGAAATTGGCGGTTATCTGGCCAAGGTCTTGAAAGATGGCGTAAGTGATCAAACCCGAGCCCCTCCCGTATGTGAAAGCAGACTGAAGAGCAGAAAAGTTCTTGCCGAGCATGGCTGCTTCATCAATCAGTAATAAGATACGCCTTGCACTACGGCGGCGTGCTTTGATTGCCATTATGCTATCAAAGAAAACGCGGAGGATTGGAGAGCAAAATTCTAGCAAGTCGCCCGGAACGGTAAAGTGAATCCGTACTGGGCGCTTGCCGTTCACCAGTTCAAACAACGAACAACCGCCGCCTTTCAGGCTTTCGCGGACTTTATCATCATTGAGCCAAACCATATTGGCGTAAATCTCGCCCATGACTGCGCCAAACTCTTTGGGTGCATCTTGCTGGCGGGTCATAATGACATTGGCGGCAGAGCGCAGGAACAACTCAGGCCGTCCCAGCATGGATTCCAATACGTCAGCCCAAGCCGATAAATCGCCTTCGATAATATGGATGAGTTCATGCAGTGTCCGTCTTCATATAAAATGAGACAGATTTGAGCCTGAGCTAAGCGAGGGTTTGCTCACCATTGGTGTTGTTATTTAAGCGGCTGCTTTGCGATATTGCAACCGTCGATGTTCGATCGTTTTAGC